>Ga0081539_10000206_pt1 | contig 137177 bp, 124 predicted proteins | sample TabmetS4T2R2_FD_71023 | JGI IMG/M metagenome (GOLD analysis project Ga0081539, IMG submission 71023) | Tabebuia heterophylla rhizosphere microbial communities from the University of Puerto Rico - S4T2R2 | ecosystem: Host-associated > Plants > Roots > Rhizosphere ... | reverse complement strand
GCGGCGCGCGCTCTGCTCGGAGTGTCCGACATCACCGGGCGATTACCGATCAGTATCCCGCCATCGCTGCGACTCGGCGCGGGCGAGATGCGTTCGGCACGCGCCGCGCGGTGAGCGCACGTTACATGGAGTTCGGTGTCTTCTCGGAAATTCTGGTGATCTGAGTCGTTGACGGTTGTCGATCGCGGTTGGTATACTCGCGTGGAGTTCGAGAACAGTGGTGAGCGTGGTGAGCCCGTCGCGTGCGTGATCTGACACGCGCGACGGGCTCTTGACTTTAGTAGCAGATCGTTACTAATTCCGGTCATGCGTGAGCGCTCGTTGGTCGTCCCCCGGTCTGCCGCGCGCGCGCTCACGGCGGCGATCGATCTCGTGCTGCTCACGCCGCGCGACGGCGCCCTGGCCGCGATGCTTCTGCGGGTGTCGGATCCTCGCGCGCGCGATCGATGGCAGCTGCCGTGGGACACGCCGCGAACGGACGAAGCGCCGGAGCAGGCGGCGCTGCGGGTCGCCCGGTCCGTGCTCGGATCACCGCCGGCCGCGCTCGAGCAGGTCGCCGCGTTCGGCGATGGCCGGCGTCATCCGGGGGACGCGCAGCTGTCGGTGTCGTTCGTGGGACTCGTGCCGCATGGTCTGACGCTGGAGTCGGCGGAGAACGTGGCCTGGGTCGGCGTCGACGAGCTGCCGCCGATGGCGCCGCGGCAGCGCGTCATGGTCGACGCGGCGGTCGACGTCGTCAGAAAGCGCATCGACCAGTCGCCGCTCGCGTTTCGACTCCTGCCGCCGGCGTTCACGCTGAGCGAGCTGCAGTCGATCTACGAGCTGCTCCTGGGACGTCGGCTGCACAAGGCGAGCTTTCGGCGCGCGCTCCAGGCGGCCTTTCTGGTGGAGCCGACGGATGAGTGGCGCAGCGAGGGACGTGGGCGTCCCGCGCAGCTGTTCCGCTACGCGCCCCGCAGACGGCGGGGCCCGCGGCGGGGCGTGCGCTTCGACCTGATCAGCGGGGACTAGTCGGCGCGCGGAAGGCGCAGCAGACCACGCGCGATCGCGACATTGTCGCACGCCATCCGGTACAGCTCCCCGAAGCCGCGTTCAGGCTTCCACGTCTCCTCGAGGATCACTGGGGGCCGATGTCCCACGCGTCTGCTCCGATCCGAGCGGCGCTCGACGATGACACGAACGAAACGTTCGCCGTCCTTACCGCCGGTGAGCTCGATGGCGACATAACCGCCGCCAGGCAGATCGCGATGGAAGAGCCGTTCAGCCGCACGACGCTCCTGCGATCCCGCATCGTGTCCGACGATTTGCTGCTGCACTGATTCTCCCGCGCTACATCCTGGGTGGGTCGACACCGTCGCGTTTTGCCGGCAGCGTCGCAAGAGCGGTGCCCTCACCCGCCCTAGTCTTTACAACAAAAAGCGCCGCGGGGCCAGACCCCGCGACGCTTCGTTGCGTCTATGGTACGATGACGTACTGACTTAGGAAACCTTCGTTACGTCCGCTGCCTGTGGACCCTTCTGCCCCTGAACGATCTCGAACTCGACCTGGTCGCCCTCCGCGAGCGACTTGAAGCCGCTGCCCTGAATCGCGCTGTAGTGCACGAAGACATCGGGACCGCCTTCACGAGAAATGAAGCCGAATCCCTTCGCGTCGTTGAACCATTTCACGGTGCCGGTGATGCGAGCCATTGAAGCTGCCCTCGTGTTGCGTCCCCGCCCCGCTAGAGACACGCGAGGCATCCTGGGCGCTGCCAAAGGCAAGTTCCATGCACTGTGGCGCCCGGCACTTGGCGCCTGTCGCGGTGCTACGCGGCGCCGGCGATGTAGCGCGCAACGCGGCCGCACTTGGCGCAGCGCAGCGTTACCTGTGCGCGCGGCGGCGGCGGTACGTGATCGGGATGACGCTGGATCTCACCAGAGCACGACGGACAACTGAGCGGTGAGCCGGTGCGGTCCTTGGCAATAAGGTGCAGAGCTTGCGCGGGATTGAACGTCGCCGGGCGCGGCTTGCGCATAACCATCCTCCAAAAGCGCTTCATTACGGCTGTTCCGGAATGCATCCCAAGGCGCCGGACCGCCTAGTAAGGTAGGACGAGCGAAAGAAATGTTTAGTAACCGGCTATTCTCGTAATCGGCTACGCATGCGCAATTTGCGACTTTCTGAAATTATTGCAACCGGGCTCGTCGTTGGCAGTCTCTCGGGTTGCGGGCCGCGCGCCCATATCCCCGCAAGACCTCTCCTGCAGGCTATTCCGGGAGCGCTGTCGGTTGACGACCCGACCTGGTATCTGGCGCGAGCGCTCGCTCCCGTGCTTTTTCTGCAGCGGGACGAGTGGTTCCCACTCGAGCGCGTTGTTGCCGTGGTACATCCGCAACGGCGCGTCATCGCATACCACCTGCTCTGGCGCGACGACGTGCACGGATCGTGGATTCCATTCACCGTCCCGACCGACGAGGAGATCGTCTGGGTCGGCTATGACTCGACGAACGCGCCCACGGATCTGTGGAGCTTCTGGCACGGCTCGATCCTCCACTCAGCCTGGCGTGACCGCGGGGGTGTCGCGATCAACGTGCAGTGGGGCAAGCATGGCTCGTTCGCCCGCGGCGCCATCGAGAGCGATCTGCCGGGTGTGAAGAAGCTGAACGACTTCTTCGTCATCCACTATCTCGGGATCTGGGACATGTGGCTCGGACGGCTCACGCGCCCGGGTCCGGGGTGCTTCTGTCACAGCTACAAGCGCTATCGCGAGTTCACGCGGCCGCTTGCAGTCGCCGATCGCATCGACGTCGTCACGCGCACGGCGGACGCGCGCGACGTCCTCGCCGCGGTTTTCGGCAGACCCTACTCGAGGAAGCGGCCCTGGCCATAGTCGCGGTTACGACACGTAAACGATGTCGCCTTCGGCGCTGATCCCCATCTGGTGTTCGGCGTTGCACACGCCGCACACCTTCACCGCGGACCACGTGATCCCAAGCGCCTCCTGATCGCTTTTGGATGCCGGTTTCACGGAGACGCGTTTGTAACTGTACTCACCGCAATTCTCACAGGCGTGCGCCTTCGCGATGCGCTCGGCGCGCTCGCGGGTGATACGCTTCAATCACCCCTCCGATGGGCTCTTCGACTCACCGGTGCGCGTCAGCTGAACGCGAGGCGGCGCGGAGTATCCCATCGGGCCCGCCGATGCGGCGGATGCGGGGGCCGCCGTCGTTCCCGGCATCCCGCGCGCGACCAGCTCGCGCAGCGCACCGACGGCACCCATCACGCCTGACGCTTCCGTCGGCAGGAAGATCGTAGAGCCCTTTCCTTCGGCGAGCCGCGGCAACGCCTCGAGGTACTTGAGGCCGAGGAGATACATCGCGGCCTGACCGTCGGGGAGCGCGGCCGCGATGCGCCTGATGGATTCCGCTTCGGCTTCGGCCATTGCCAGACGCGCCTCCGCGAGACCCTGCGCGCGCAGCACGGACGCCTCCTTCTCGCCCTCCGCCTTTCGGATCTGGGACTCGCGCAGGCCCTCGGACTCCAGGATCGCGGCGCGCTTTCCGGCCTCGGCGTTCGTCACCGCGGCGCGGCGCTCGCGCTCGGCGCGCATCTGCAGCTCCATCGCCTGCTGGATGTCCCGCGGCGGCTCGATGGATTGCAGCTCGACGCGCGTGACGTCCACCCCCCAGCTGACGGCGGCCTCTTCGATGACCTCGCGCATCCGCTTGTTGATCTGATCCCGGCTCGCGAGCGTCTGATCGAGCTCCATCTCACCGACGATGTTGCGCAGCGTGGTGCGCGTCAGCGTCTCGAGCGCGTACGGCAGATTCTGCACGGCGTACGTCGCCTTCTGCGGTTCGGCGATGCGGTAGTACAGAACGGCGTCGATGTCGATCGTGACGTTGTCTTTCGTGATGACCGGCTGGCTGGGAAAGTTCAGCACCTGCTCGCGCAGGTCGATGTGCGTCGTGGTACGGGCTGCGATGCGCTTCACGCCGCCTACGTCGGACTCGGCGTAGCGGACGTCGATTGCGCGCGGCCGTTCGATGAACGGGATCAAGACGTTCAGTCCCGAGCGAGCCACGCGGTTGAAGCGGCCCAAGCGTTCCACGACGAGGACCTCGGCCTGACCGACAATCTTGAAGGCTTTCTTCAGGATGGTTGCGCCAAGGCCGACAAGGATCGCAAGGGCGATGAGACCGGACATGTGAGGCTCCAGCCAAGAGAGGAGGAGGGGACCTTTGGATTGTAGGTACGCGCGCAACGCACAGCAACGCGGACTCGACTTTGCGCGCCTGAATCTTGCTGTCGTAACACGGTCTTTTTCAGTCGAGGAGTCGATTCCATGGCGACCAGAAAGAAGTCGTCTGGGAGGAAGAGGGGAGCGCGCGGCGCAAAGCGCGGCGCGAAGCGGGGAGCCAAGCGCGGCGGCGCACGCAAGGCCGGCGCGCGGAAGGGCGCACGTCGCAGTGCGGCCAGCGGTCGCGGGAAGACCGCGGCGCGCAGAGCCTCCGGTGGCGGGGCGCGACGCAGCCGGTCGTCCGCCAAGCGGTCGAGCGCGAAGCGGTCGAGTGGGAAGCGCCGCGGTGGCGGGCAGTCCGCGATCGCGCGTGTGAAGCGCGTGACGCAGGGCGTCGTACAGCAGGCGACGGCTGCGGTATCCGCCGGCGTCGAAACCGTGAGGGACCTGGGCGAGAATCTCGTCGACCGCGTCCGCACGGATCTGGATCAGTAACGAGGGCGGACGAAGGATCTATCCGCGCTGGATAGATCCTTCGCTCGCCTGGCGCCGCGGCGATATGCCGGCGTGGCGCGCCAGCCATTCGCCCGTGAGCGCGAACACGCGCTCGTAGCCGAAGTCGACCGTGATCACGTGTCCGGCGCCTTCGACCCAGATGAGCTGTTTCTCGCGCGCACCCAGCCGATCGAACGCCGCCGTTGCGCCGTCGCGCGGAATGCGGTTGTCCTCGCGCGAATGGACGACGAGCGTCGGCGCCGTCACGGCTGGCAGCGCGCGATCGGCGTCGAGCATCACCTGGTGGAGCGACCGGAGCGCGGCGGGGGTGAACAGGCCGTACCCCAGTGCACGAGCGGCAGCTTCTGGATCGTGCACGGAGCGCCCGCCGCGCGAAGAAAAGTACGGCCACAGCGGACCCCACCAGATGCTGCTGCGCGCCGCGCGCCGCACGTAGTCCGGCATCGCGACGTACGGCGCGAGGAGAACCAGCGCCGGCACATCGCTGCCACGATCCGCGGCGAGGCGTATCGCGAGGGCGCCGCCCATCGACAGGCCGACGACCGCGACGCGTTCGTGGGATTCGCGCATCGCATCGTACTCGCGGCGTGCATCATCGTGCCACGCCTTCGCGCTCACGGCGGCAAAGTCGCGCAGGGCGCGGCCGTGCCCGGACAGGAGCGGCACGCGGACCGAGAAACCGCGTTCGCCCAGGTATTGCGCGAGTCCACCGAGGACCTGCGGTGTGTCTCCGGCGCCATGCAGGAGCAGTACGCCATTCGCGCCCGGGCGTCCGAGGTCGATCGTGCCTCCGCCGACCACGATGCCGTCGGCGCCGAAGCGCCGCCGCACGCTCGCGCGCCGCTCGATGAGGCGAGGATAGATGGCGCGCGCACCGGCCGCGATTGCCGCGAGTGCCGCCAGCGCGGCCAGCATCTGCTGCTAGTAGCGCGGAATGGAGGGGTCTACCTCGCGGCTCCAGCGGTCGATGCCGCCGGCGAGGCTGCGTGCGTGGAAACCGTGAGAACGCAGCCATTCGGCTGCCATCGCGCTGCGCACGCCGTGGTGACAGTACAGGACGAGCTCCCGTTCACGCTCGAGCACGCCGAGCCGGCGCTCGAGCTCACTCATGGGCAGATGCTGCGACGCAGGAATGCGACCGATGCTCCACTCCCAACCCTCGCGGACGTCGAGGAGGAGGGGCGCCCGGCCGCTCTCCAGCCGGCTCGTGAGCTCGTCCGGGTCGATGTCCAGCGGCTCCAGTTCCACGCTCGAATCGTCCGCGGCCGCACCGTTGGTGTCGGCGCGTCCGCCGCATGCAGGGCACTCGGCACGCCGCTCGAACTGGACGACGTGGGCGTCACCACGCTGGAGATCGAGCTGCAGCAGTCTGCCAACGAGAGGGGTGCCGACGTCGGTGATGATCTTGAGCGCCTCCACCGCCTGCATCGAACCGACGACCCCTGGCACGGCCCCGAGCACTCCGATCTGCTCGCAGCTGGCCGTGGTGCCGGGAGCTGGCGGCTGCGGAAAGATGCACCGATAGCACGGGCCGCCCGGCGCGCCGAACACGGAGATCTGCCCGGAAAAGCGCTCGACGCTGCCATACACCCACGTCCGGCCGAGGGTCGCGCACGCGTCGTTGACCGCGTACCGCGTCTCGTAGTTGTCGGATCCGTCGACGACGAGGTGATACGCGTCGATCAGGGCCGTCGCCGAGCGCGCGGTGAGCCGCTCCGCGTGCGTGACGACGTGTACCTCGGGATTCAGCGCGGCCAGCGCATCCGCGGCGGAGGCTGCCTTTTCGCGACCGACGTCCGAGGTGCGATGGAGGATCTGCCGGTGGAGGTTGCTGATCTCGACTTCGTCGTCATCGAGGATGCCGATCGTTCCGACGCCCGCCGCGGCGAGGTACAACGCGGCGGGGGACCCCAGGCCGCCGGCGCCGATCACCAGCACGCGCGCCGCGCGCAGCCGTTCCTGGCCCGCCAGGCCCAGCCCGGGAAGCACGAGCTGGCGCCCGTAGCGCGAGAGCTCATTGGGCGTGAGCATCGCCTGAATATACGGGACGCACGACGCGTCCCGGCTCGACTACGAGAGGGCCGGCGCGCCCGCCACGGCGCTCGGCGACGCCGCAAGCAGATCGTCGAAGGGCAGCTCTTCCATGCGGGACATCAGCTGCACCGGGTTCACGATCAGCGTGCTTCCCTTGCGTTCGATGAGACCATCGCCCGCGAAGCGACCCAATACGAGTGACACCGATTCCCTCGTGGCTCCCACGAGCTCACAGAGGAGACGATAGCGATTCGTGTTGAGCACGATGCAGCCGTCGTCGCGAATGAAGCTGTCGAACGTGGCCATGCGCATCAGCGCGACGGTGAGGCGCTGCTCGACGCTCATCGTCGTCAGCTCGCGCAGCTTCTCGAGCAGCGCGGACCGCTCGCTCAGCATCTGCGCGTTCAGGGCGACCACATGCTGCGGTTGCTCGCGCATGAAGGCGCGGTAGCGCGCGCTGCTCAGGAAAAGCGTGGTAGCTCCTTCATCCGCGCGTGCTTCGGTGGAGTACTTCGGGGTCGCCGACAGCCCTTCGGCCCCAAACGTCTCGAAGGGGGTGGCGATCCACGGAATGAAGCCGCGGCCGGCGCGCACCCGACTCCGGAGCACGACGCGGCCTTCCAGCACGACGAAGACGCCGTCGGCGGGCGTGCCGCGCTGGTAGATGACGAAGCCGGCGGGCCATGACGCACGCGCAGCATACGCCAGCAGCACGTCGATCGTTGCTGGCGAAAGTCTCGTCGCGATCGCGGGCTGGTGCTCCGCCGACATCCATCCTCGCCTAATTGTGTGCCCACATGAGGTTGCAATGTCCGGGCCGCCGCTCTTGACAGTTCCGAGCAGTCACGGCTCTTTGCTTTCCGCTTGACCGTCCCCTCGCTGCTCATTCTCGGTACGGATGCGGTGCTCGCCGCGGTGCCCGCCACGGCCGTGCAGCTGGCACACGCGTGCATGGCCGCTGGATATCAGGCCGTCATCCCGGCCAGCTGGGGCGACGAGCTGATTGCCGCGCGCGCCATCGACCGAGTCCGGGAGAGCACGGCTCCCGTGGTCCACTGTGCCTGTCCGTTCGTCACCCGGCGCCTGAGCGCGCACGGAGACGCCCTCGGCACCACCCTGCTCTGCCTCGTTCCACCGCCGGTCGCCGCGGCGCAGTACCTGCGCGCGCTATATGCGCCGGCGCAACCGCGCATCACCTATGCCGGTGGATGTCCGGGTGCCGCCCACGATGCCATCGACGTGTGGATGTCGCCCGAGGAGCTGCTCGGGCGGCTGGTGGAGCGCGGAGTTTCGCTCGCCGCGCAGCCCAGGGAATTCGATTCCGTGATCCCCCCGGACCGGCGGCGCTACTACTCCGATCCCGGGGGTGTTCCGTCACGTCAGGCCTTGCGCCAGCTCCCTGACGCCGTCGACCTCGTGGAGCTCAAGAGCGACGACGTCGTCGTCGATCTCGCGGAGCTGCTGCTGTCGGGAACGCGCGCGCTCATCGACGTCTCGCTGTCGCTGGGTTGCTGTTGCAGCGGCGCGGTCGCGAAGGCGACGCCGGAGGTGGCGCGAGCACGCGTGCGGGAACAGGAACCACCGCGCGCGTTGTCGCCCATCGTCGATCATGCGGCGCCGCTCGCGCTCGACGAAACACCGTCGCTCAAGGTGCCGTCGGCACCCTTGCCGCGACCCGTGCGCCGAGAGCCGATCACGGCGCCACGTGTTTCTCGCGTCGCGGAACAGCAGAGTGAACCGGCCACGGTGGCGACCGATCCGGTTCCGCGACGGCGGTCGCCGACCGGGCTCGCGCGACCTGTGCTGGGCTCCATGCCTCTCACGCGCGCTGATTCGGGGCGGACGCTTCCCCGCGCATACGTCGCGCGTCGCAGATCGCCACCGCGTGGCGGATCCCGGCCGGCGTCATGGCGCAACGAGCCACCGTCGGCGCCTCAGGCTGGTCGACGGCCAGCATCGAATCCGTTGTCGCCGATGTGGATCGGCGCGATCGGCGTAGCCGTCGGGCTCGTACTGGCGCTCCTGCTGCGACTGCTCCGCTAGCTCAATCGTACTCGGCGATCGCGGCGCGCAGGGCGGCACGCAGCTCATCCTCCATGTTCGGCCCCCGCGCAACCCCGGCGCGATCACTCGAAGGTGCCGATGCATCTCGTCGTCGATGCGCCGCTCGTCGGGGACGACCGCAAGGGCGTCCAGCGAGCGCTCCGCGAGCTGTCGCAGGAGGTCGTGCGTCTTCGGGCTCAGCCCGTGCAACGCCGGCGCGCGATGCTTCTCGCGGACCTGCTCGCGCCGGCGCGGTGGAGCGTCGGCGAGGGCGCGCAGGGGCGCCAGTTGCACCACGAACGCGCCCGGGTTGTGCTCCGCGTGGCCGCTGACGACGCCGCGGCGCCGAAGAGAGAACAGGAGCTTTTGCACTGCCTCGCGAATCACGGCGACGCCGCCGTCGCTGTGGCTGCCCCGTCCCGTGATGACGAGGACTTCGCGACCGCCGCGCACCTGCCGCTCGCGGAGCCACGCTTCAGCGCGACGGACCGCGTCGGCGGAGGACGGCAGCCCCTCCCGCAGATTCAGGATGCCGTCGGCGCCGAAGCGCAGCTCGTCGAGCGCGCTCACCGCGCCGGCACGCTACGCCGCTACGTCGAGCCGCTGTTCAACGTCGCGCAACGGCTTCGCAAAGCACGTCTCGTTGCACGCAAAGCGGCGCGCGCAGCCGATACAATCGCGGCGGATCTTCTCCGGGTAGCGCGCCCGATCGACCCGCAGGTAGCCGAGCGTCTCGAAGAACCTTGGCTCGAGCGTCAGGACGAACACCTCGGGGATGCCGCGCTTGCGCGCCAGCTCCTCGACGGCGGAGACGATCTGCCGACCGAGGCCGATTCCCTGTGCGTCGTTCGCGACGGCGATCGCCGCGACCTCCGCGACCGACGGCGAGTACTCCTTGAGCGCGCCGCAGCCGACGACGCGATCGCGTGCGTCGACGGCGACGACATAGTCATCGATCGCCTGGCGGATCATCGCCGGCGTGCGGCGCAGCATGAGCTGCTGGTCGGCGAAGAAGTTGTTCAGCTGCGAGATGGCCTCCGCCTCGCCCTCACGCGCACGCCGTACGACGACGCTCTGCCGCGTCACAGCACCTCCTCGAGGATCGCGATCCCCTGCGAGAGCTCGTCGCGCGTGGCGACGAGCGGCGGCAGCATGCGCACGGTGTACTCGCCCGCGCTGCAGACGAGGAGGCCCGCCGCCATTGCCTCACTGACGACGTGCGCCGCCGTCCCCATGACGTCCACGCCCCACATGTAGCCGACGCCGCGCACGCCACGAATACGTCCCGTGCGACGCGCGAGCTCGCGAAGCTCGGCGCCGAACCAGGCGCCGTTCTCGCGCACGGCCTCGAGCAGCGCCGGATCGGCGAGCCGATCGAGCACGTATTCGGCGACCCGGGCGACGAAGGGACCGCCGCCGAACGTCGTACCGTGGTCGCCCGGCTGCACGGCCGCCGCGATCTCGGCGCTCACGAGGACCGCGCCCATCGGCAGCCCGGCCGCGACCGGCTTGGCGAGCGTGAGCAGGTCGGGCGCGGTGCCCGTGCGCTCGTACGCGAAGAGCGTCCCGGTGCGACCGAGCCCGCACTGTACCTCGTCGAAGATCAGCGCGACCTGCCGCTCCGTGCACAGCGCCCGAATCTCGCGGAGGAACTCGGGCTCGAGGACGCGCACGCCGCCCTCACCCTGCACCGGCTCCAGGATGAGCGCCGCGGTGGTCTCGGCGTCGAGCACCTGCGCGATGTCGTCGACGTCGCGTTCCACGATCCCGATGCCGCCGGCCAGAGGACGGAACGGCATGCGGTATCCCGGCCGATCCGTCGCGGCCAGGCTGGCGAAGAGCCGGCCGTGAAATCCGCCGCGCAACGCCACGATGTCGCGCTTGGCGTCACCGAGCGTTCTCGCCCAGCGGCGTGCGAACTTGAACGCACCTTCGTTCGCCTCGGCGCCTGAATTACAGAAAAACACCTTCGAGGCGAACGAGCGCTGCGTAAGCGCCGCGGCAAGGCGCGCCGCCGGCGCCGTCCAGTACAGGTTGGACGTGTGCAGGAGACCCTCGGCCGCGGACTGCATCGTGGCCACGAGACCCGCGTCGCTGTACCCGAGCGCGTTCACCGCGATGCCGCTGACGAAGTCGAGATACCGGTTCCCGTCGCTGTCGATGAGATACACGCCCTCGCCACGGACCATCTCGACGGGGCCGCGCTTGTACGTGTGCAGCACCGCGTCGCGTGCCGCCTCGGACGATTTGTCCGTCGCGTGAGACGCATTCGTGAGGGTGCCCGTTTCGATGTCGTAGACTGGAAGTGCCATCGATTACTCCGCGCTCCGCTGGATCACCGTGCCGCGGTGGGCGTCGGTGATTCCACTGAGATCACTGATTCTGACGCGCTTCACGCCGCCCTCGACGGCGGTGGCCGCTGCCGAAAGCTTGGCGCGCATTCCGCCCGACGCCCGCCCGTCCTGCATCAGGGCGCGCGACTCGGCGACGGTGAGTGCGTCCGCGGCATCGCCGTCGACCAGCACGCCCGGCACGTCGCTGACGATGAGCAGCTCGTCCGCCTCGATCGCGACAGCGATGGCGGCGGCCGCGTCATCCGCGTTCACGTTGAGCGCCGCGCCCAGCTCGTGACCGACGTTGCGGCTCACCGGCGACACCACCGGCAGATAGCCACCGTCCATCAGGTGCAGAAGAATGGAGCTGTTGATCTTCTGCGGCGTGCCGACGTGGCCCATGCGCCCCGAATCGCTGGGCGTAGCGGCGATGAGCGACGCGTCCTCGCCGGACAGGCCGACCGCCCTGACGCCTTCTTTCACGAGGGATGACACGAGACGCTTGTTCGCCGTTCCGGACAGCGCCATGCGGACGAGCTCGAGGTCCTGCGCCGTCGTGACGCGCTTGCCGTCGACGAACTGAGCCCTGATTCCCATGCGCTCCTGAAGGTTGCTGACCTCGTCACCGCCGCCGTGCACCAGCACGACTGTGCCGCGGTTCTCTTCCCAGCTTTCCGCGACGAGCTTCGGAAGCGCAGGGTCAGTCTGAGGACGTCCGCCGATCTTGATCACTCGGCCCCCCTTCACGCAGGGAGCCCTGCGGGCTCGTCGAGGCCAAGCATCAGGTTGGCGTTCTGAACGGCCTGGCCGGCGGCCCCCTTCACGAGGTTGTCGATCGCCGACAGGATGAGCAGCGACGGACGCCGCGTGGACGCCAGCGGCATCACCGCGACGCGGACGACGTTGCGATGCACGACGTCGCGCAGCGCCGGCGGTTCGTCGGCAAGCTCGAGGAAAGGCTCGCCGGCAAATGCGTCGCGCCAGATCGCCTGTGCATCCGCGAGCGGCTCACGCAGCTCGATCGTGATGGTCGAGAGAATGCCCCGCGACACCGGGAGCAGATGCGGTGTGAACACGACATCGACGTCGGCTCCCCAGGTCCTCAGCGTCGAGCGCATTTCGTTGAGATGCCGGTGCGTGTTGCCCACGCCGTACGCCCGAAAGTCCTGCGCCACCTCCGCGAAGAGCAGCTCGCGCTTGGGCGAATTGCCGGCGCCGCTCACTCCGCTCGCGGAGCTGACCGACACGGTGCTGCCGGGCGCAACGATCCCAGCCGCAACCGCCGGAGCGAGCGCGAACAACACGGAGGTTGGATAGCACCCCGGATTCGCGACGACGTCCGCGGCCCGGATCCGGTCGCGATTCAACTCCGTGAGGCCGTAGGGTGCACCTTCGCACCCGTTCCCCGGCCGCAGGTCGTGGGACAGATCGACGACCTTCGCGCCTGCGCTCTTCGATTTGCCGACCCATTCGCGCGACGCGCCGTGCGGAAGCGCGCTGAAGACCAAGTCCGCCTCTCCGAGCGGCGCGTCTTCGGTGGCGATGAAGGTGATGTCTCGGCCGCCGATGCGCGTGGTCGTCCCGCGCTGGTCGTTCGCGGTCGCGAACGCCAGCGTCATTTCGGGGTGACGCTGAATCAATGCGCAGAGCTCGCGGCCAGCGTATCCGCTGGCCCCGAGGACGCCGACGGCTTTCTTATTCACGAGGAATGCATAATAATACAGCGCCTCCGAGTCAACCCACTTCTTTAGCAAGGCAAGCATGAAAGACAAGGCCGGAAGACAGGCGCTGATCCTCGAATTGATCGGAAGTCACGATGTCGGATCGCAGGAGGAGCTCCGCAGGATGCTCAAGGAGCGGGGCATCAACGCGACCCAAGCCACGCTGTCGCGTGACCTGCGCGAGCTGGGCGTCGGCCGAGTGCCCGGCGAGAATGGTTCTCGCTACGCGCGCCCGGAGGCCGTCGCGAGTGACGCCGTTCCCCCTCTGGAAACACTGCTGCCGCAGCTGTTTTCGTCGATCGACGGCGTCGGTGAGCTGATCGTGCTGCACACGCTGCCGTCCGGAGCGTCGCCGGTGTCCGAAGCCATCGACGCCGCGGCGTGGGACGACGTGCTCGGCACGATTGCCGGCGAGAATACGGTGCTGATCATCTGCCGCTCCGCGCAGGCGCGCGCCGACGTCACGCGGCGGTTGACGACTCTGGCCCGCGGCTGAAAATTCGCCGTTGACGCAGAGCCGAACATGTTGTTTATTTATGCAAGTTTACTGAATAATCACGCATAGGAGCTGAAATGGCGCGCACGGTCGTCCTCGCCTACTCTGGCGGTCTCGACACTTCGATCATCGTCCCCTGGTTGCGAGAGCACTACGACGCTCGCGTCATTTGCGTCGCGGCTGACGTCGGTCAGGGTGAGGCCGAGCTCAAGGGCGTCCGCGAGAAGGCGCTCGCCTCCGGCGCGGCCGAATGCTACGTCGAAGATCTCCGCGCCGAGTTCATCCGCGACTTCATTTTCCCGACGCTCCGCGCCGGCGCGATCTACAACCGGAAGTATCTGCTCGGCACGTCGATGGCGCGCCCTCTCATCGCCAAGCGCCAGGTCGAGGTCGCGCGCCGCGTGGGGGCGGACGCGCTCGCCCACGGCTGCACCGGCAAGGGCAACGACCAGGTGCGTTTCGAGCTGACCTACGCGAGCTTTGCCCCGGACCTTCCGGTCATCGCTCCGTGGCGCGAGTGGAACATCCGCAGCCGCGAGGACGCGATCGCGTACGCGGCGCGGCACGGCATTCCCGTCGCGGCGACGAAGGAAAAGATCTACTCCCGCGACGCCAACATCTGGCACCTCTCGCACGAGGGCGGAATCCTGGAGAACCCCGGCGCCGCGCCGCCGGACGACCTCTTCATGCTGACCGCGACCCCGCAAAACGCGCCTGACACGCCGGAAGTTGTCGTGATCGAGTTCGATCGCGGCACGCCCGTGGCGGTCAATGGCGAACCGCTCGGCGTCGTGGATCTGCTCACGACGCTGAACCAGATCGGCGGGAAGCACGGCGTCGGCGTCATCGATCTCGTCGAGGACCGTCTCGTCGGAATGAAGTCGCGCGGCGTCTACGAGACGCCGGGCGGCTCGCTTCTCTACGCCGCGCACTCCGAGCTCGAGCAGCTCGTGCTCGACCGCCGGACGCTGGCGTCGAAGGACCTCATCGCGCCGCGGTACGCCGACCTCGTGTACGAGGGCCGCTGGTGGACGACGGAGCGCGAGGCCTACGACGCATTCGTCGACGTCACGCAGGAGCGTGTGACAGGAAGCGTCGCGCTCAAGCTGTACAAGGGCAACATCTCCGTCGCCGGACGCGCGAGCCAGCATGCGCTCTATGACGAGCGCTTCGTGACCTTCGGCGAGGACGACGTCTATCAGCAGAGCGACGCCGCAGGGTTCATCCGTCTCTTCGGCCTCTCGCAGCGCGTGCGCGCGCTCAAGGATCAGGAGCTCGCGACGCAGAGCGCCGAACAGCCGATTCCCGCCGAAGCAGTTAGCGAGATCGATGAGATCAGCGAGCCGGTCAAGCTGGCGGTCGTGGCGTGACGACGACCGCGCTGACTACGGCTTCCGCGAAGGCACACAAGCTCTGGGGCGGGCGCTTCGGCGCCGGCCCCGCGCCGGAGTTCGACGCCCTGAACAACTCGATCGGCGTCGACTTCCGGCTGTGGCCGTACGACATCCAGGCTTCGAAGGCCTGGGCCGTCGCGTTGTGGGGCGCCGGGGTGCTGTCCCTCGGCGAGAGCAAGGCGATCGAGCACGGCCTGGATGCGGTGGCGCAGCGTCTCGAGGAAGGTGAGTCGGCGGCGCCGAGCGACGAGGACGTGCACACGCTCATCGATCGCCTCTTGCACGAAGAGATAGGCGACGTCGCGTCGAAGCTGCATACGGGGCGCAGCAGAAACGATCAGGTGTCGACGGCCGCGCGCCTCTGGGCGATGGACGCATGCAAACGCCTCGATGGTGCCATTCGCCAGCTCCAGCAGGTGATTGTCGACCGCGCGAACGGGCTCGAGACGGCGGTGATGCCGAGCTACACGCATCTGCAGCGCGCGATCCCCGTGTCCGTCGCGCACTGGCTGCTGTCGCACTTCTGGCCGCTCGAGCGCGACCGGCAGCGACTGCGCTCCGCCTACCGGGCAGCGGCAACGTTGCCACTCGGCTCCGGCGCCGTCGCGGGTTGCGCATATCCGATTTCGCGGACGCTGCTCCAGGGGACGCTCGGCTTCGAATCCGTGACCTCGAACTCGATCGACGCGGTCAGCGATCGTGACTTCGTCGCCGAGCTGATGTTCGCGTGCGCGCTCGCGGGCACGCATCTGTCACGCTTCGCCGAAGATCTCATCATCTACGGCTCGAGCGAATTCGGCTTCGTGCAGTTCGGCGAGACGTTCACGTCGGGCTCGAGCATGATGCCCCAGAAGCGCAACCCGGACGCGCTCGAGCTCGCGCGCGGCGCCGCGGCACGCCTGCTCGGCGATCACGTCGCGCTGCTCGCCACGCTCAAGGGGCTGCCGTCCAGCTACAACAAGGATCTTCAGGACGACAAGCGCGCGCTCTTTGACGCCGTCGACACCCTGCTTCTCGTGCTGCCGGCGTTCAAGGGCGCGCTGGCCGAATCGAAGTTCCAGACGGAGCGGATGCGCGCCGCGGTGTCGAGCTCGATGATGGCCACCGATCTCGCCGATTATCTCGTGGGCCGCGGCGCCACCTTCCGCGAAGCTCACGGCGCCGTCGGCGGTCTGATTCGCCGCGCGGAGTCGGAGCGGTGCGAGCTGCACGAGCTGCCCCTCTCCGCTTTCGCGGCGGCGCATCCGGCATTCGGCGCGGACGTCTTCGACGCCCTCGGACCGCTCGCATCGCTCGAGCAGCGCGAAGTCGAAGGTGGGACGGGTCCACAGGCGGTTCGCTCGCAGCTCGACGCGGCACGCGCCGCCTTGCAATTCTAGATCTCGACCTCGGGCAGCTTCTCGGCCCCGCCGCTACGCGGCGGGTCGGTTCTCGGCGTTGGGACGGGTCGCGAAGCCGACCGTCCGCCGACTACAGCGGCGAAGCCGCGCACCCGCGCCGGAGGCGCGGGTGCCGAGAACGCTCTACTTCAAGCGCGGAGAGAACGACAACCCGAGATGGTACTGCCAGAAATCGGCGGCCGTCCGACGCGTATTGAACCGCAATGAGCCGTCGGGCTGGTCGATGATGTCGCCGCGGCGCAGGTAGCTGCGCGTGCCGTTACGGGTCAGCTTCGCGCCGACGTCGAACGCGGTCTCCACGGAACGAATCACGAGCGGGAACCGAATGCCGCCGCCATATCCGGTCGACCATCCGCCGTCGTCAAAGTTTGTGGTCGTCGCGAAGCTGCCGCCGTTGTTGTCGTCCCCCGCCGACGACTCCGTATAGAAGTACGAGAAGCCGACAAGGGCGAACGCATAGGGTCGCACCGGCCCGCGCATCAGCATCAGCTCCGGCCCGATGGATCCGAGCGCGATGTTGTTGCTCGTGTGCATGTCGATGTTCACGCGGCTCAGCGCGGGGCTGAGCGGAACGGTCTTGCGCTCGTTGCCGTAATTCAACCAACCGGCGTCGGCGCGCACGCCGAGGGGGAAGGTGCCGCGGAAGTGGTGCCGAATGGATCCGCCGATCCCCCAAGCGCGATCGACATTGGTGCCGAAGTCGCCGACCGGGCGCGCCATCTGCGCGCCGACGTCGAACGTCCACGGTCCCGCGCGCGACGAGAGTGGGCGCAGGAAGAAGCCCTGTGCTGCGGAGACGCGAGCGGCGAGCGCGGCCAGCACGGTCGCGGCGATCAGGACACGAAGGTTCATATGTTACCTCGACGGATTGTATACAAAAGCTACTGTCAAAAAGCACCGCGCGCGCCGTTTCGTCAAGCAAGAAAAAGGGCGCCCCGCGAAGGGCGCCCGGGAGTGGGAGGGGAAGACCTGAGGTCAGAATTTGATGCCGAACGTCACCGGGATGAACTTCATGGAGCTGCCCTCGGTGTTGACGATGTGCAGCCGCGCCTCGAGGAAGGTGCTGAAACCGGTCAGCGGGAATTTCAGCCCCGCGCCGATGTTGAAGCCGAAATCCGTATTGGAGCTCGACCCGGCGATCGACGCTTTGTTGTTGTACATGCCGACGCCGCCGATCAGATAGCCCATGGGGATCGGCATCGCCGGCCCGCCGAGCACCAGGTTCGCCGTGCCCGCGAGCGTGCGATTCGATTCGCCCTTGAGCAGGGTCGACTTGAATTCCATCGAGTTGAACATTCCGTCGATACGCAGCCCGAGCGGTGCGAGCGGCGGCTCGAAACCGAGTGATGCGGTGACGTTGTAGCCGACGTTGAGATCGTCCGCGGTGCTTCCGATAGGTACCGCCGCGCCGGCGGAGATGGCGAACTTGGCCTGCGCTTCAAGCGCGGATGCTGCGAACAAAGTCGCCGCCAGGACTAACGCGGCGCGGGACATCAGACGCATGGTGTTCCTCCGTGAAGTGCGAATCTTGAGTGGGCTGCCGCAAAATCGCGCGATGACAAGACAGCCGTGTCGTGCTTTCGCAACGTTCCTGCGGTCCACGACGCTCCGAGAAGCGCGCCATTGCGCGCTTTTCGGCTCTGGCGCGAACTGGGTTGCATTATTATCCTCGGCGGTCAGGATTTTGTCGTACAATGGTGCCAAGCTGTCACTAATATCCTGCATCTTGAGGATTATTAATGCCGCGGTCGTATGATTCGAAGGTAGTTGCGCTTACGGTCGGCCATTCGTTCAAGTGGGTCGATAACCTGCTCTCGCAGAATGAGCTGCCGGGCGTCGTGCGGGCTCGCCAGGGCATCCCGCGCGTCATCACCGATGATGGTCTCCTGGCCATCGAGCTCACGCGAGTGCTCGTCGCGCGGGTCGCGGTTCCGATCGCGAAAGCCGCGGCGATCGCACGGCAGGTCGTTGAATCCGTCGAGCGTCCCACGACACGCGTCATCCTCGACGATGGCATCGTTGTGGAGATCGACGTACGCGCGGTCGAAGCGCGCCTGCAGGCACGGTTGCTCACCGCCGTCGAGGCGGTATCGCGGCCACGACGAGGCCGGCCGCCGAGGCGACTCACCGCAGAACTGGAGTAGGTCGCGCCGAAACGAAGAACGCCGAGCATCGCTGCTCGGCGTTCTGCTTTCGGGATGAGGTCGTGTCTAGCGAGCCGTTCGCGCGACGTTCTCCGCGGCCGGACCTTTCGCGCCCTGGACCAGATCGAACTCCACGGCCTCGCCTTCGGCGAGCGTCTTGAAGCCGTTGCCCTGGATCGCGCTGTAGTGCACGAAACAATCTCTGTCGCCGCTGTCAGGGGTGATGAATCCAAATCCTTTCGCGTCGTTGAACCACTTCACCTTGCCCGTCGTGCGCATACCTGCTCCTGAAGAGAACCGGAGTGTCCGACGCCACCCGCTCGCCGCGCAACACTCGACCAGTGAGCCCACGAAAACACCGCGTCTCCGTGGGAAACGCGGTGCGAAAGTATTCAGGCGTCAGTTGTCGGTCAATGGCAATTGCGCGAGTATCGTCCGAGTGGTTACTGCGTAACGGGGCGAATGCCGGTGACGAAGTACTGCGTGTCGCCAAAGCACGACGTCGGCACGCCGCGGTGTTCTTCGTAAACGAGCGCGACCTTGTTGCCCATCGACTGCTGAATGAGGTGAGCGACGCTGTCGTCCCGCACGCTGAACAGCCACCGCTCCTGCGCCGCGCCGGGAACGTTCACCATGGATAGCTCTCCCTCCCACGTTTTACAGATCCAACCCTTCTTCGAGATCTTCTGCACGAAGCCCGCGCGGTCCCCACCGGAGTACGTGTACGTCAGGGAGATCCAGCTCCACGCGGCGAACAGAAGCGCGGGGACGAGGATGAAGACGCCAAGCAGGATGCCGATCCATTTCCAGCGCCGGCTGCGCCTGGGCGCGGGCGCAACGGGCGTCGCGGCGATGGGCGCTGCATCTACGTTAGGCTGCTCGTCGGCCATGCACTCCCCTGTCGAGTTGCCGGAAGCTACGTCCGGCTCTCCCCCATCGGTATCTTCACAGATGTGACCACGCCCTTCGCCGTCAGACGCCGCACGCCGACCACGTGGGTCGGCATGGTTCCGATCGGCTCGGACTTCCCCGTCGTCGTCCAATCGATGACGAATACCGACACGGCCGACGTGGAGGCGACCACGGCGCAGGTGCTCGAGCTGGCGCGCGCCGGCTCGCAGATCGTACGCGTCACGGTGAACAACGACGAGGCCGCCGCCGCGGTCCCTGACATCGTGCGACGCGTGCGCGAGCGCGGCGCGCCGACGCCTATCGTCGGTGATTTTCACTACAACGGACACCTGCTGCTGGCGAAGTATCCGGCGTGCGCCGCGGCGCTCGACAAGTATCGCATCAATCCGGGCAACGTCGGAGGAAAGCGCCGCGACGAGAACTTCCGCACGATCGTGAAGATCGCGGTCGAGAACGACAAGCCCGTGCGCATCGGCGTGAACTGGGGCTCCCTCGACCAGGATCTGCTGACGCAGATGATGGACGAGAATGCGCGCGCGGACGACCCGCGCGACGCGAAGGACGTCTACATCGAAGCGATGCTCGCGAGCGCGCTGCGCTCCGCCGCGCTCGCCGAAGAGGTGGGGCTCGGACACGACCGCATCGTGATCAGCGCGAAAGTCTCGGACGTGCAGGACCTGGTGGAGGTCTATCGCCGGCTCGCAACCCGCTGTGATTATCCGCTGCACCTTGGCCTCACGGAAGCGGGCATGGGGTCCAAGGGCATCATCGCCAGCGCTGGCGCGCTATCCATCCTGCTTGCCGAAGGGATCGGCGACACGATCCGCGTCTCGCTGACGCCGCGTCCCGGCGGTGACCGCACGGAAGAAGTGCGCGTGTCCCAGCAGGTTCTTCAGTCCCTCGGCTTGCGCAGCTTCGAGCCGCAGGTCACGGCGTGTCCGGGTTGCGGGCGAACCACGTCGACTTTCTTTCAGCAGATGGCCGAGGAGATCCAGACGTACATCAGAAACCGGATGCCCGTGTGGAAGGAGCAGCATCCGGGCGTCGAGACGATGCGCGTCGCCGTCATGGGATGCGTGGTGAACGGCCCCGGTGAATCGCGCCACGCGAATATCGGCATCTCGCTCCCCGGGACCTTCGAGGAACCGAAGGCGCCCGTTTACGTCGACGGTGCGCTGTCGACGACGCTCAAGGGCGAAGGTCTCGTGCGCGAATTCCTGGACATCCTCGAGAGCTACGTGGCGCGGAAGTATCCGGCGCCCGAGTACGCATCGAGATAACGGCTTCTCCGGGAAACAGACGCCTCCAGATCAGACGCTCTCGAGCGCGCGGACGGTCTGCTCCAGCTCTGCCATGATCGGGGCGTCGAAGCCAAGCTCGCGGAGTCGTTCGTATACGGCACGATACCAGCGGATCGTGCCCTCCTTACCGACCTTGAAGCGCGCCCACACGTTGTCGGGCTGGATCGTGCGCTGGATGTCGGACAGGATGGAGTTGGCGTTGTGCAGCTTGTCCGCCGCGCAGACCCAGAGCGCGCGTGGCGTCGCCGTCGCGAGGCGGCGCAGATAGTCGGCCTTCCTCTCCTCCGAGGTAAACTCCTCGCCCTCGTCGTCGTGCTTGCGATGCGTCACCGCGAGGACCGTCTCGAGCACGTCTGCTCCGAACTTGCTCGTGATGCGCTGCTCGAGCATCTCGGCGGTGTAGTCCTTGGTGACGCAGTCCTCGATGACGTCGTGCAAAATCCCCGCGACGACCGTGGTCTCGTCGCACCCGTAGCGGGTCAGAATGATCGCGACGTTGGCGGGGTGCGTGAGGTAGGGAAGGCGCGTGCCCTTGCGTACCTGCTGATCGTGGTGCTTCGCGGCGAATGCGAGCGCGTGGTTGATGCGGTCCGAGTATCCCTTGATCGGCGCCTCTGTCATTGCCATGCGACAAAAGTATGCGACCGAGGCGGTCGATGTCGGACCGCGCGTCAGCAGCATCCACCCTTCGCCTCAGGCGCCCGCGGTCACCTCGGGAGCGCTGGTGCGCGTGCGGGAGCGGCGCGGACGCGCTCCGTCGCTGAGCTCGCGCGGCGTCGCGAGCAGCGGCCGGTCAGCCCTCCAGAGAACCACGCCGCGCACCGTGCCTCCCGCCGCCCGAATCGCGTCGAGGCGCTCGCGCAGCGCGCCCAACGAGGTCACGCCGGGCCGCACGACGTAGACGACGTCCGGGGATGGAAGCGTGGGAGCAAGGCCCGCCGACACCACATCGGGGCTCGCCGCGGCAAAGATCGCGTCGTAGTAGCGCGCCAGGCGTGAGCCGTCCTGCTGGACGAGCGCAACGATGCGATCCGGCGTCGGCCGCGACGCGGGGATGCCGAAGGGCACGAGATCGACGCTCTTGTCACGCCCGACCTGCGCGGCAATGCGCACGTCCGCCCAGCTCGAATCCCCACCAAGGATCTCGGCGATGCCCGGCTGCGCGCGCGTGCGAAGCACGGCCGACACCATGCACGATGGGTCGAGGTCGAGCACGAGCGTCGTGCGAGCCTCTTCCGCCGCGACCGCTGCCAGGTTGCACGCTACCACGGCGGTGATCGCAGGTTCGTCCCCGGTGACCGTCGCGCTGAGCAGCGCGGGGTGTCCCGTCGCCAATCCGAGATACGCGAGCTGATAGCCCTCGTTGCCTGGGTCGAGGTGCGGGGGTGCGGCGCGATCGGCGCGCCGCCGCCCACGCTCGACGGAGGGCATTCCGGGCTCGACCGTCGACAGCACACGTACGGCGAGCAGTCGCTCGAGCTCCAGCGCATCGGCCACGCGCGGGCGGCGCAGCTCGTCGAGGAACGCGACGGCGAAACCCACCACCGCGCTCAGAACGAACGCGGACGCCAGCAGCGCGAGCGGAGGCGCCACGGCCGATGCACGCTCGCGCGCACGCTCCTCTTCGAGATCGAGCTTGCGCGACACGTCGCGCATGCGGCGCAGCGAGTCCTCGGCCTGCTGCATCACGGCGCGCGCCGAGTCGCGCGTCGCGACCTGCGTGGACGTGTCCACCTTCGGGGCGGCGGCGGCGAGCCGAGCCGCGGGCACGAGACCGGTGAGCTGTGTCTGCAGCGCTCGCAATCGCTCGCCGGCGACCGTGCGCAGGCTGCGCCCGATCTCGTTCGCGCGCGAGGTGAGCGCAACGAAGATCGGATCGACCCCGCCGACGGCCCCAAACCCCTCGCGCTCGCGCTCGATCTCGCCCAGCGAATCGAGCAGCGCGCGCACGCGCGCGTCCTCGCGCATCTCCGGAGCGTCCGCGAGCGCCTTGTACGACGACGGCAGCGGCGCCTGCTCCGCGCGGGCCATCAGGCGTTCGAGCGCGCGCGCGTGCGCGTCGATGGTGTCGCGCTGCTGCGTGTTCAGGGCCAACGTGTCCGGCGCGGGCTGCGCCGCTACGGCCGCGGCGGCCGCGGCGGCCGCCTCATTGCGCACGACGGTCAGAGAGGACTCAGCCTGCGCCAGCCGCATGCGGGCCATGGCGCTGGAGGCGAGTACCGAGAGTGTGTCGGGGCGCGGCACCACTTTCACGGCTTGCTGCTGCTTCTGGGCGCGCGGCACGACCACCATCGAGACGAGAGCCGTCACGAAGGTACCGACGCTCACGGCGCCGATGAAAACAGGGCGCTGCAGCGCGTTGCGCGCGCGGTTCGCGAGCCATACGGGCCGCGAGATCGCGCGTCTGAGGTCGCCACCCGGTGCGTGTGGTCCTGTGCCGCGAGGATCGCCGACGTTCACGGCCGGACAAAGTGCAAAAGGCGGGCGCAAGTGCGCCCGCCCTGACATGCATGCATTAAACGCGGTTACTGGACGGTCACGGACCCGCGCATGTTGTTCGCCTGGTGCGGCGTGCAGATGTAGTCGTACTTGCCGGCCGCGACCTTGGCGAACGAGACCTCGTACTTCTCATTCGGATTGAGCAGCATCGGGCTGGAAAGGTCCGAGATCTGGTTCGGCATGTTGGCGCTCAGCTGCGACTTCGCGGCGCCCGCCACGTTCTGAAACGCGACGTTATGCGGGCCACCCGTGATCATGGTCCAGCGCACACCGTCACCTGCCTTGATCGTGAGATCGGCTGGTTCGAAGCGATAGCCCTTCTCATCACCGATCATCTTCACTTCATGCCAGGTCCCCGTCACCGGGGCAACTGTTCCAGCTGCAGTCGCCGGAGCCGCCGTCGCTGCTCCCGACGTTGTGCCCGCCGCGGGCTGAGCGGCGGCGCCGCTCGTGTCCGATGCTGCCTTGTCGCCACCACCGCACGCTCCGATTGCAGCCACTGCCGCAACGAGCACCACACCGTTGAACCGCATTGCTTGACGCCTCCGAGGGGTTTGCCAGTTCACTTCCAAGCTGCCGCGAGGTGATTGTGAATTTATTCACAAGCGGACACACTCGCAACGCGCGCGCGAATGGCGAGCAATCGCCGCGCCATCCGTCTTCGCAGAGCGCGTGGCGCCCACGTGTGCTGCCGTTTTCTTTTCTGGACCGTCACATGACCACAGCCGCATCGGTCGCCAGCGACCTCGAAAGCGTCCTCGGGCGCGAGCGCCTTCTACGCAGCGAGCGCCTCGCGCCGTATACGACCTTCAAGATCGGCGGACCCGCAGATCTGTTCTACGAGGCGACGACCGCCGACGAGCTCGCGAATGCCGTCGCCACCGCGCGAAAGCTCTCCGTGCCGTATTTCGTGCTCGGACTCGGGGCCAACATCCTCGTCGGCGATCGTGGGTTCCGCGGACTCGTGATTCGAAACGCGGCGAGTCATCATCGGTTCACCGAGGATGGCCGCCTGTGGACCGAAAGCGGCGCGATCGTGAAGCATCTCATCCAGGAGGCCGTGCGATTCGGCTGGTCCGGACTCGAGCACTACGTCGGCATCCCGAGCACCGTCGGCGGCGCGATCTGGCAGAACCTGCATTTTCTGTCGCCCGCTCCCGAGCGCGAACGCACGATGTTCATCGCCGAGGTCTTCGAGTCATGCGATATCCTGAGCGAAGAGGGAGAACGCAAGACCGTGCAGGCGGACTACGTCGGCTTCGGTTACGACGACACGGTTTTTCATCATCGCGACGACGTCATCCTGTCGGTCACCTTCCGGCTGCAGCGTGGCGATCAGCCGACCATGCAACGCGTCATGCAGGAAAACTTGAGCTGGAGAGGCGGGAAGCATCCCTGGCTCGAATGGCATCCCAGCGCCGGGTCGATCTTCAAGAAGATCGAAGGCGTCGGAGCAGGGCGTCTCGTCGATCAGTGCGGGCTCAAGGGCAAGCGCATCGGCGACGCGCAGATCTCGCACATTCACGCCAACATCATGGTGAACCTTGGGCAGGCGACCGCTCGTGACGTACGCGCACTCATCGAGCTCGCCCAGAACTCGGTCAGGGAACGCTTCGGTCAGACGCTTGAGCCTGAGATCGGCTTTATTGGCGAATTCTGATCCTGTGCTGGCGCTACTGTGGCGCTACTTGATCCACAGTTTCCACGTGTCTTCGGCAGCTCCGACCGTGAGATCGGGCGGTTGGCCGAGGCGCCGAACGAGCGGCAGGCGTAGCAAGAGCGGCTCCTCGATCAGCCGGTCGACCCAGCGGCCCGCGGAGACCTGTGAGTGGCGCAGGCCAAGCTCATCGTAGCGCTTCGAATCGCGGTCGATGAGCGCCTCGAGGCCAAAGCGCTGGATGAAGCGCTGCAGCTCACCGGCGGCGATCGGCCGTTCCTTGAGATCGACGAAATGCGCGCGCACGCGACGCTCGGAAAAGAATCGCAGCGCTTTTCGCGTGTCAGCGCTCTTTTGAACGCCGAAGACCTGAACCTCCACGATGACCTCGCGTCAGTGTGAGCAACGTGCGCGAGTATAGATACCGACCTCCGTGGTGGTTGCGGAACGCGCACGCGCAGACCATCTGGGGCCGCTTTGTCCGCCGCATCCCCACAGTCCGCACCGATCGCGAGCTCCTGCGGGCGCCGGACGGTGACGATATCGAGCTCTTTCACGTCGCCGCGACGCACGACGGTCCGCGCGTCATTCTCCTTCACGGCCTGGAGGGAGGACGTCGGTCGCACTATGTGGGCGGACTCCTCGCCGAGGCAGCCGCGCGCGGGTGGGGCGCGACGCTCGTCGTCTTTCGGGGATGCGGCGACGCACCGAACCGCGCGCGCCGATTCTATCACTCCGGCGAAACCACGGACCTGGCGCTTGTCTTCGACAACCTGAGACGTCGCTGGCCAGGGAGCGCGTGGCTATTCGCCGGTGTCTCGCTCGGCGGCAACGTGCTGCTCAAGTGGCTGGGGGGGCAGGGCGCGGCCGCAGCATCGCTCGTGCGTGCGGCGGCGGCCATTTCGGTGCCGTACGATCTCGAGGCGGGTGCGCGGAAAATCTCGCAGGGCTTTGCACGCGTATATGACCGCACCTTTCTCCAGTCACTGCGGCGCAAGGCGATCGCGAAGCTCGAGCTTCATCCGGACCTGTTCGATCGCAAGCGCATCGCCGGGCTCAGGACGATCTATGAATTCGACGACGCGGTCACCGCGCCGGTTCATGGATTCGCTGACGCACACGACTACTACGAGCGTTCCAGCTCGCTGCAGTTCCTGCGCGACATTCGAGTGCCCACGCTGCTGCTCTCGTCGGCGGACGACCCATTCCTGCCGCGCGAAGTGCTCACACGCGTGTCGGCGCAGGCGGCGCACAATGCGGCGCTGCGCCTGGAGTTTCATCCGCGCGGCGGCCACGTGGGATTTGTCGCGGGCGGGCAGCCGTGGCGACCTTTCTATTACGCCGAGTGGCGCGTGTTTCGCTTTTTCGACGAGATGATCGAGGGCTCGAAATGAATCACCCCTTCGTGTATAACCCAGCATGTCGCTGAAGCTCGCCGCTGTCGTTGCGTTCGGGGCCGGGCTGCTCCTTGCCGTTCGGGTGATGTTCTTCGGTCTGCAGCGGCGCGTCGACGAGGAGCATCTGGCGCACCGCGCGTGGCCGTTTGCGCTCGCCGCTTTTCTCGTCGTATCCGGCGCGCTGTTGTATGCGCGCTCGGAACGCCGCGTGACCGCGGCATGGCTGGCGACGGTTGTCGCTATTGGGGTCGCTTCAGCGGTCGGCGCGCGCTGGCTGGTGAAGCGGTCCGCGGCGGCGCCTTCGACGGACCCGGACGACGATCCTCGGTACATGTATCAAGGGCACGTTGCTCGCGTTGTGCAGGACATCGAGACGCGTCCCGACGGCGTTCCTGCCGGTCGGATCGCGTTTGACTTTGACGGAAAGCGGCACGAGCTACCAGCACGGTGGACCGGAAGCGAGTGGAATGACAGGTCGTTCGGCCGCACGGAAAGCGAGGTCGTGATCGAACGCGTCGAAGGAGACGTGGCGTACGTGGAACCCTGGACGGTCGTCGAAGAGCGTCTCTAAGCGGGCGCGCGGGCGGCAGGTAGGTATGCTATGACGGACGTAATGATTTTTGCCGTCGTCTTCGTCGGCTTCTTCGTACTCCGGGCGATCGCGGCGACGATCGTGTTCTACTTCATGTTGCCGCAGAGCGATCGCTGTCCGATGTGCGACGAGCCGACGATTCGCGTGCGCGAGCCCGCATGGAACACGCTGCTGCCGTGGTTCCGGACGAGCTGGTGCTACCGCTGCGGTTGGGAGGGCATGCTGCGACCCGGCGTCATCACCGATCCGGCGAGCACGGAGAGCCATTCGGGCCAGTTGCCGCTCAGCTCGAAGAAGTCGTCGTAATAGGCGAGACCGATTCGCTCGAGCTCCTCGAGCAGCGACGCGAAGGCTTCGCCATCGAACACCGGTCCGATCGCAACGAGGTCGCCTTCGACACGGAATTCGTCGGGCGTGAGGCCGAGGCGCTCGTCGATCGCCGCGCGCACGAGGCCCGAGCGCTCGTACGCCTCGCGCCGCATGAACAGGGTGGGAGCGCCCGCCGGAACTGGGAGTGGCATTCGCGACCTCAAGATATGCCGATGCGGTAACTTGTCGTGATGCGCGGTAGCAGCCGGTCCTTCGAGGCGACGTTCGACGTCGTGGTCATCGGCGCCGGACACGCGGGTACCGAGGCCGCGGTGGCTGCGGCGCGGCGCGGCGCGCGCGTCGCGATCGTCACGAGCGCGCTCGATACGATCGGCCACATGTCGTGCAATCCAGCCATCGGCGGCGTCGCCAAGGGAACGGTCGTGCGCGAGGTTGACGCGCTGGGTGGTATCATGGCCCGCGCGACGGACGTCGCGTCGCTGCAGTTCCGCATGCTCAATCGCAGCAAGGGGCCGGCGGTGTGGGCGCCTCGGGCGCAATGCGACCGCGGGCTGTATCGCCGCGCGGTGCGCCGGTTGCTCGAGGAACATCCGTCATTGCGTACGGTGCAGGGCACCGTTGCCAGGTTGATCCTCGAGGGGAACGGGGTCCTCGGCATCGAGACGCTGGAGGGCAGGCGCTTCGGGGCAAAGGCGGTCGTCGTTACGACGGGGACCTTTCTCCGCGGGCGAATCCACATCGGCACAGAGACTAAGGTCTCCGGCGGGCGCGCCGGCGAAGCTGCCTCGACGCATCTCGCCGAGCAGCTCGAGGCACTCGGTCTCGAGGTCGCGCGCTTCAAGACGGGCACGCCGCCCCGCGTGGACGGACGCACCGTCAATTATGGCGTGCTCCAGCGGCAGGAGAGCGAGATCGAGCAGTTCGATTATTCGTGGTCGCATTTCTGGCCCACGCCGCGGCGTACAGGAAATGATACGCGTCATCCGCCGCAGCTTGCCTGCTGGATTACGCACACGACGGACGCGACGCGCCGAGTGATCCAGGAGAATCTCCGCCGGTCCGCCATGTACGGCGGCGCGATCGGGTCGCGCGGCCCGCGGTACTGCCCGTCTGTCGAAGACAAGATCGTGAAGTTTCCCGACGCGGAGCGCCATCAGCTGTTTCTCGAGCCGGAGGGGCACGACACGACCGAGCTGTACGTGAACGGCTTGTCGACGTCGCTCCCCGTGGATGTGCAAATGGACATGCTTCGCACCGTTCCAGGTATGGAGCATGTTGAGATGACGCGCGCGGGCTACGCGATCGAATACGACTATTACGTCCCGACCCAGCTGGACGCGACGCTGGCCGTGCGCAATGCGCGTGGGCTGTTTTTCGCTGGCCAGATCAACGGGACGACGGGATATGAGGAGGCGGCAGGGCAGGGCGTCGTCGCCGGTGCCAACGCCGCGGCCGCGGCGCTCGAGCTCCAGCCGCTCGTGCTCGGACGCGAGCAGTCCTTCGTCGGAGTACTCGTGGATGACCTGGTCACGCGCGGTGTGGATGAGCCCTATCGCTTGTTCACCTCGCGCTCGGAATTCCGTCTGACCGTGCGGCAGGATAACGCGCTCGGCAGGCTCGGACGACTGGCGGCGGAGATTGGACTGTTGCGCGCCGACGAGGCTGCGGTCGTGGAGCGTCGTCTCGCCGAGGAGCAGGCGGTGCTGGCGCTCGCGCGCGAGACGAGCATCGAGCCGGCGGTCGCGGATCCGATTCTGTCCGACGCTGGCGAGACGCCACTGCCTCACGCCATGCGGATTGCTGACGTGGCGAAGCGTCCGGCCGTATCGCTCGCAGAGCTGCTGGCGGCCGCCGGTGTGCGGGACGTGGGTCGCGACGCTGCGCTCACCGCGGAACTCGAGCTCAAGTACGCCGGCTACTTCGAGCGGGAGCGCCAGCAGGCGGATCGACTGCGCCGGCTGCGGGATTTCGAGCTGCCGGCCGGGCTGCCATATGCCGAGCTGCGGTCGCTGTCGACGGAAGCGCGGCAGAAGCTGGGGGCGTTGAAGCCCGCGACCCTGGCGCAGGCCGCCAGCGTGCCTGGGATCAGCGCGTCGGACCTGCAGAACCTGATCATCGAGGTGGAGCGTCGCCGGCGCAGGGCGTCGCCGGCGGGCGCAATTTAGTAGCTATTTGATACTTATTGGAGAGTCCATGAAGCTCGTTCCCCTTCTCGCGATTGCCGCACTCGCAGCCACCCCCGGCGTCGCCGCGGCGCAGGAGCAAATCCGTCCGACGACGCCGCAGATCATGACATCGGCTCAAGGGGAGGTGCGCATCGCCCCGGATCGCGCGACGATCGCGATCGCGGTGCAGACGCGAGCGGCGACGGCGGCCGATGCGGCCGCGCAGAACTCGAGGAAGCAGCGGGCGGTCATCGACGCCATCAAGGCGCGCGGCGTCGCGGCGGAGCAGATCGCGACATCCGGCTTCAACGTCATTCCCGAGACGCGCTACGACCGGGAGGGACAGGCGGCGCCGCGGGTGATGAGCTACCTGGTCGTAAATACGATCCATGTCGAGGTGCGTCGGATCGATCTCGTCGGGCCTGTGATCGATGCCGCGTTGGCTGCGGGCGCTAATCAGATCAATTCATTGAACTTCACCGTGTCGTCGCCGGATTCCGCGCGGCGCGTGGCGCTGGCGTCGGCGGTCGCCAAAGCGCGGGCTGACGCGGAGGCGATGGCTCGCGCCGCAGGCGGATCCCTGGGTCCGCTGATCGAGATGTCCGCCGGCGAGTTTTACGCGCCGCCCATTCCCCGACCGGTCATGGCCATGGCGCGCGGGGCGGTTGCGCAGGACGCGAGCGTTCCAGTCGAACCCGGCGAGGAGCTGATCCGAGCGACGGTGACAACCAGGTGGCAGTTCCTACCTGCTCGTTAACGCTGGCGGAACGCAGTGAGGGCCGGGTCGCTCCATCTGACTCATCCGGCGGCTCCCGACCTCATCCAAAAACGTGAATCGTGCCACATTGTGCATGCGTGGCACATATGCTAATATGGCCGCGTGGACCGGTTCGGTCTGGGCTACGCCATGGGACTCATCGTCGGGGAAGCATCCTTCACCGGCGACCGGCTGCGTCCGTCTCTCGAGGTAAAGCTCCATAGGCGCGACTTAGAGCCCCTCGAACATCTTCAGCGCACGCTTGGCGGCCGCATCTTCGGCCCGTACGCGCACGGGGGGCGAAACCTCTACGCCTACATGCTGCGCGGCGGAGCCCTACGCGACGCCCTGCCTCTCCTCCACGAGCATCTGCCGTCCAGCTGGAAGCGCGTGCAGTACGAAGAGTGGCGTGCCAAGTACCGCGACTTCTTCGAGCACCCCCAGCCCTCCCAGGATCTGCTCGATCGAATGCAGCGACATCTTTCTTCCGAGGTTCCCTGAGTGGCGCGCATCATCGCGATCGCGAACCAGAAAGGCGGCGTCGGAAAGACCACGACCGCGGTGAATCTCGCCGCGAGCCTCGCGGCTGCCGAACAACCGACACTCCTCGTCGACGGCGACCCGCAGGGGAACGCGACGAGTGGCGTCGGACTCACGCCGGACCGCTTCACCGCGACGACCTACGACGTACTTCTCGGTGAAACCGCCGCCGCGGACGCCGTCGTGCACTCGGTCCAGTTCAAACACCTCGACGTGCTCCCTGCGACGCCGGACCTCGCGGGTGCGGAGGTGGAGCTGGTGTCGAAGCCCGATCGTGAACGCGCGATGGCGCGCGCGCTCGGCAGCGTCCGCGGGAGCTACGAGTTCATCCTCATCGATTGTCCGCCGTCGCTGGGCTTGATCACGTTGAACCTGCTGGCGGCGGCGGACGCGCTCCTCATGCCGCTGCAGTGCGAGTATTACGCTCTCGAGGGGATCTCTCAGCTGCTCAATACCGTGCACCTGGTGCAGCGCAGCGTGAACGAACGGCTCGTGATCGACGGCGTGCTGCTCACGATGTACGACGCGCGCTTGAATCTGTCGCGACAGGTCGCGGCGGACGCGCGCGAGTACTTTGGTGCCGGCGTGTTCGACACCGTCATTCCCCGCAACGTCCGGCTGGCGGAGGCGCCGAGCTTCGGCAAGCCGATCATCCTGTACGACGTAGCGTCGATCGGCGCGCAGGCGTACGTCAAGGTCGCGGAGGAGCTGATGCAGCGCACGCGTCGCGCGGGCGCGGCAACGCCGGCGCCGGCCAACGCGGGGAGCGCGCGATGACCCTCGAGAAACCCCGGCGCCTGGGTCGCGGCCTCGAGGCGTTGATTCCCGGCGCCGCAACCGCCACGGCGCTTGCGCCCGTCGCCGCACCGAGCTCCGACTATCAGCGCGTCGCGATCGCGAGCATCCGGCCGAATCCGTATCAGCCACGCCGCGAGTTCGACGAAGCGGAGCTCGCGGAGCTTCAGGCGTCGCTCAAAGCATCGGGATTGCTCCAGCCCATCGCCGTGCGGCGCGCCGCCGACGGGAGCGGCTTCGAGCTCATCTCAGGCGAGCGCCGCCTCCGCGCGGCCACACGACTCGGCTGGGCCGACATTCCGGCGATCGTGCGCGATGTCGATGACCGGACGCTGCTCACGCTGGCGCTCGTGGAGAATCTTCAGCGCGCGGACCTCAACGCGGTCGAAGAAGCGCGCGGCTATCAGCGGCTCTCGGAGGAATTCGGCTTCACGCACGCGCAGATCGCCGAGGCGATCGGCAAGGACCGCACGTCAGTCACGACGCTCCTGCGCATCCTGCAGCTTCCCGCAAGCGTGCTCGCGATCGTGGAGAAGGGAGAGCTCAGCGCCGGTCACGCGCGCGCGCTGGTCTCACTCGACGACGACCGTCGCGCGCTGGCGCTGGCCAACGAGGCGGTGGCGCGACAGCTCAGCGTACGCGAGCTCGAGCGCCGCGTCCGCGAGGCGCAGCAGCCGCCTGCGCCCAAACGGCCAGCCGGCGCTGCACGTGGTGCCGCGTCGGGATCGGCGCCCGTCATTCGGCGGCTGGAGGACGAGCTGCGCCGCCGGCTTCAGACGGATGTGAAGATCCGGCTCACCGCACCAGAGCGCGGGACGATCGAGGTATCGTTCTATTCGGCGGACGACCTGGAGCGAGTGCTCGATCTCGTGCTCGGACCCAATCGCGAACAGAGCTGATGCGCGCTCGACGCCTGTTGCTCGGCGCGTGTCTCGCTGTCTCGGCCTGCGCCGGGAAAAAAAGCGAGACAGGGGACGCTTCCGGGCAACGCGCATTTCGCGTCGCGCTGCTCACGCCCGGGCCGATATCCGATCAGTCATGGAATGGCGGCGCATATCAGGGTCTGATGCGCATCCGCGACAGCCTCGGCGCGCAGGTGAGTCACGTCCAGACGAAGTCGGCGACGGACATCGAGGAGAATTTCCGCGAGTACGGCGCGCGCGGCTTCGATCTCGTATTCGGCCACGGCTTCGAGTATCAGGACGCAGCGCGCCGCGTTGCACCGACGTTCCCGAAGACTGTCTTCATCACCACGAGCGGAAACACCGCGGGTAGCAACCTCGGCGGCATCGCGTTCAGCTTCTCGGACGCGTCGTATCTCGCCGGAATCATCGGCGCGTCCATGAGCCGCAGCGGAACGCTCGGCGTGGTCGGCGGGCAGGAGCTGCCGCCCGTGAAGGAGAGCTTCGCGGCGTTCGAGCGCGGGGTCCACAGCGTGAATCCGAAGGCGCGCCTCCTCACGGCGTATATCGGCAACTGGGATGACGTGAGCGCAGGGAAGGAACAGGCGCTGGCGCAGATCGCGCGCGGCGCCGACGTGATCTTCCAGAATGCCGACGCCGCGGGGCTGGGTGTCTTTCAGGCGGCGCGCGAGCGCAACGGCGTGTACGTGATCGGCTCGAACTCGAACCAGAACAACGTCGCGCCGCAGGTCACGCTCGGCAGCGTGGCGATCGATCTGCCGCGCGCGCTGTTGACTGTGGCGCGTGAGGTGAAGGCGGGCACGTTTCGCCCACGCGTCGTCACGTTCGGCGCGAAGACCGACGTCGTGAGCCTGGTGCTGAACCCCGCGCTGGAGGGCCGCATTCCGCCGGCCGCGCGCGCCGCGGTGGACTCCGTGCGCGGACGGATCCACGCAGGCGCGTTCACCACGTCGCAGTAGATGGCGCGCCTCGATGATGTCGTCGCGTATCTCGACGCCGAGCTTCGCACTGCCGAGGTGCCTGACTACGACGCCGCGCTCAACGGTCTGCAGCTGGCGAATGCCGGCGAAGTAACCCGGGTCGCAGCCGCCGTCGATTTTTCCGCGGACACCGTCGCCGGTGCGATACGCGAACGGGCCGATCTGCTCGTGGTGCATCATGGCATGTTCTGGCGCGGCCAGCACGCGCTCGTAGGACGTGCGTACGAGCGCTTGCGCGACGCCATGGACGCGGGACTAGCCGTGTACTCGTCGCACATCCCGCTCGATGCGCATCCGGTGCTCGGCAACAACGTTCTGCTGGCGCGCGAGCTCGGTCTCGAGGGCGACAACACGTTCGGCCGATACAAGGGCGTCGAGATCGGCGTCAGCGGTGTGGCCGACATTGCGACGCGCGAGCTCGCCGATCGGTTGCGGGCGTTCTCCGCGCGCTTCCGCACGACGGCGGTCGCGACGCCATTCGCCGACGACCGCAGAACGCGCCGCTGGGCGATCATCACCGGCGCGGGCGCGTCGCCGGACACCCTCGCCGAGGCGCGACAGCGCGACGTCGACACGTTCATCGTCGGCGAAGGAGCGCACCATACGGCCGTATATGCGATCGAGCACGATCTCGTGATCCTGTACGGCGGTCACTACGCGACGGAGACGCTCGGCGTACGCGCGGTCGCCGAGTGTCTTGCGGATCGATTCGACGTGTCGTCCACCTTCGTCGACGTTCCGACCGGGCTGTGACGCAGCCACGCGCCGCACCTCCGGCGCTCGACGCGCGCCGCATCGTCAAGCGTTTCGGCTCGATCACGGCGCTCGACGGGGTGGATCTCACCGTCCGCGCCGGCAGCGTGCACGCGTTGCTGGGAGAGAATGGCGCGGGGAAGACGACGCTCATGCGCGCCGCCTACGGACTGCTGCCGATCGACGCAGGCGCGTTCGTGCTCTCCGGTCATGAGATGCGCCACCACACGGTGCGCGACGCCATGCACGCGGGGGTCGGCATGGTGCACCAACATCTCTCGCTCGTGCCGGCGCTCAGCGCCGCGGAGAACCTGGTGCTCGGCCGCGCCGGACTGTATCGGCCGACCGCGGCGCGCGCGCGCGTGGCCCGGCTTGCCGAGGCGTCCGGCCTGCACGTGGCACCTGACGCCCTCGTGCGGGACCTGAGCATCGTCGAACGGCAGCGCCTCGAGATCCTGAAGGCACTCGCGCGCGACGCGCGCCTGCTGATTCTCGACGAGCCGACCGCGGTGCTCGCGCCAACCGAGATTGACGATCTGCTGCAGTGGATCCGTCGGTTCGTGGCGGTTGGTGGAAGCGTGGTTCTCGTGACGCACAAGCTTCGGGAGGCGCTGGCGGTGGCGGACGACGTAACGATCCTGCGTCGCGGACGCGTGGTATACGCAGGCGTCGCGCGCCAGAGCTCCGAGACCGATCTGGCGCGCGCGATGTTCGGGGACGACGTGGCTCGGGCGGCAGCCGCACCCCGCGCGACACCGGGGGACGTATCCGTCCGGGCGCGCGGCGTCTCGGTGCGGGACGCGGCAGGTGTCGTTCGCGTGCGGGAGGCGTCGTTCGACATGCGCGGCGGCGAGATCATCGGCGTCGCAGCTGTGGAAGGCTCCGGTCACCGTAACCTTTTGCGCGCGCTCGCGGGAATCGAACGGGTGGCCGGTGGCTCGTTGACGCTGCCGCCTCGGATCGCTCACATCCCCGCGGACCGTCTTGCCGAAGCGATCATCGCGGACCTTTCGCTGGTCGAGAACGTGGCGTTGCATGGCCTCGACAGCCGGCGCGGCCTGATGCGGTGGCACGACGTTGAGGGACACACCGTGTCGCTCATGCAACGCTTTGGCATCTCCGCCGCGGGGCCCGGCGCTCGCGCGCGAACGCTCTCCGGCGGCAATCAGCAGCGTCTCGTGATCGCGCGCGAGCTGGACCGGGACGTCGATCTTCTGGTCGCGGACAACCCGACGCGCGGCCTGGATCTCAGCGCCACGGCATTCGTGCACGAGCAGTTGCGCGCCGCGGCGGCGCGCGGCGCCGCCGTCGTCGTGCACTCGAGTGACGTGGACGAGGTTCTTTCACTGGCGACGCGAGTGCTCGTCGTGTTCCATGGCGAGGTGCGCGAGGTGGGCATGGCGCGCGAGGAAGTCGGGCGCGCGATGCTGGGCGCCGCGTGATCGTCGCGGCAGCCGCGTCGCTCGCCGCAATCGACGTGGGGCAGGCTTTCGACGCGTTCTGGCGCGGCTCGTTCGGAACCGCGAGCGCGTTCTTCTCCGGAACGCTCGTCCGCGCGATCCCGCTGACCATCATCGGGACCGGCATCGCGGTGGCGTTCCGCGCGGGCGCGCTGAACATCGGTGCCGAGGGTCAACTGCTCGCCGGAGCGGTCGCCGCGACCGTGGTCGGGCTGCATGCGCCAGGCAACGCGGCAGTGACAGTGATTCTCGCGCTCGCTGCTGCCGCGATCGCGGGGGGCGCGTGGGCCGGCGTCGCCGCGATGTTGCGCGCGCGGTTTGGCGTGCTCGAGGTGATCAGCACGATCATGCTGAACTTCGTGGCCGCGAATCTCGTTTCGTATCTCGTCCGCGGTCCTCTCCAGGAGCCGACGCGCATCTATCCGCAGACGGAAGCCGTCGCGATCGGCGCGCGCCTGCCGCGTCTGTCGATGGAGACGCGCCTGCACGCCGGCGTTTTCATCGCCATTGCCGCGGCCGTGGCAGCGTGGTGGGTGCTGACCCGGACCGCTGCCGGGTTTCGGCTGCGCGCCGTCGGCGCGTCAGCCACGGCCGCGCGCGTCGCCGGGCGTGTCGACACCGAGCGCGTGGTCGCGACCGCACTCATCGCGAGCGGCGCTCTGGCCGGGCTGGCCGGAGGCGTCGAGATCTCCGGCGTGACCTACGCGCTTTTCGAGAACCTCTCACCCGGCTATGGCTTTTCCGCCATCGCCGTCGCCGTGCTCGCGCGTCTCCATCCGCTTGCTGTGCCGATCGCCGCCGTGCTGTTCGGTGGGCTGGAGACGGGGGCGCTCGGCATGCAGCGGGATGCAGGCATTCCATCGGTCATCGCATCCGTTTTCGAGGCGGTCGTCATTCTGCTCGTGATCGCCGGCGGCGGCGGCGCGTTGCGCCGTCTGGCGCGCACCCCTCGTCGCGCCGCGGCAGTCGCCGACGCGGCAGCATGAGCGAGATCGCGCCCTTCCTCGAAGCGTCCGTGAGAACGGCAACGCCGCTGCTGATCGCGGCGGTCGGCGAGAACATTTCCGAGCGCGGCGGCGTCATCAACATCGGACTCGAGGGATGCATCATCGCGGGCGCCTACGCGGCGTTCGCCACCGGCAGCGCATCGGCGGGCGCGGGCTATTCCGCGGCGGTGCTGGCGGGCGTCGCAGTCGGCATTCTGCTCGTGATTTTCGTCGTCCTGCTCGGACGCGATCAGATCATCGTCGGTACCGCCCTGACGATGCTCGCACTCGGTGTCACCGGCACGCTGTTTCGCGCCCGTGGCGAAACGCTGGCGGTCGTGCCGACGCTCGCGGCTGCGCCGATCACCGTTGTCGCCGTCGCGCTCGTGCCGCTCAGTTGGTGGTGGCTGACCCGCACGCACGCAGGCCTCGCGCTGCGCGCGATTGGGGACGCGCCGTCCGCCGCGCGGGCGGCGGGCATTCGCGTGCGCCTCGTTCAAAGTTGCGCCGTGATCTTCGGCGCGGCGCTGGGAGGTCTGGCAGGCGGCTCGCTGGTGCTCGCGCAGGCGGGTTCATTCGCGGAGGGGATGTCCGCCGGCAGAGGTTTCATCGCGATCGCGATCGTCGCACTCGGCCGGTGGCGGCCGTGGGGCGTCGCGGCGGCGAGTCTCGTGTTCGGCGCCGCGATGGCGCTGCAGTTCGTCGTGCAGGCACTCGGCTGGCGTGTGCGCTACGAGCTCGTGCTCATGATCCCATATCTGCTCACACTCATTGCGCTCGGTGCGTTCGGACGCGGTTCCGCGCCCGCGATGCTCGGACGTCCGCTCCCCGACGACTAGCTCAGCAGGAGAGCGAGCGCGACCAGCGCGAGCGCCAACCCCCGTCAGCCATGCGCTCCAGGAGCTCGTACATCGTCCCCGACGCCTGATCGCGCGCTATCAGCAGGGCAGGGGCGCTCTTGCCGCGCGCCACAGAGAGCAGCTCGAAGTGCTCGGCGGTGTCCTCGCTTCCCTCCGAGCGACGGCTGAAGGTGGTCGCATATCGCTGCGTCTGACCGGAGTCGGGACGCTCCGCGATGAGGAAAGTGCGCTCCTCGAGCGGCGCTGCCTCCTGGTTGAGGCGGCGCACGAGATGCGCGACGAGAAACTGGCGCCGGTCCACGCCGAACCGGCGCGCGCTGACGACGGCGAAGGGAATGCCGCTGAATCGGGAATCACGCGGCGCCGGGAGAGCGGACGCGAGCCGTGCGACATCGGCGGCAAGGCGGGCGGAGTCCGCCGAGGGCAGCGACTCGATCGAATCGGTGCGCAGAAGCGTCGCGGTCGGCCGCGACAATCCGGCCGACCATGATGCGGGCGCGTTTCCCTGCAGGCGCACGGTCGGTGCATCGCCACACTGCTGCGAATCGACGGCGCTCAGCTTCATGCGCGTGGTGTCACCCGCTGCGTTGACGAGGACGACGCTGCTCGACGCGATGAGTGACGCCGCCGGCGCATCGGGAAAGAGGACGATGCCGACGTTGTCGCTGTCGGATGGCACAACGAACAGCTGACCCAACTCGCTGTCCCAGCTCGAGGCGGCGGTCGCCGCAGTGGCGGGCGGCGTGATCGAATCGCGCGCGGAGTCGGTCGTGCGCGCCGTCTCCTTGCCTCTGCACGCGAGGGCGAAAACGACGCCGGCCAGCAGGAGACACGAATGCGTCGCGCGCGGGCCGCTCATGGGCGTAATTTGGGTCGCGACGAAAACACGTCAACCGCACGTCAGGGCCAGCGACGGTCAGCAACGTTGGCGGGCGATGAATCGGAGAGTGCATGGCGCACGTGGCACACGAACCCGTTCGCTACGACAGCATCGGCGAGGCGCGCGTTGTCGAACGGGCTCCCGCGCGCGAGCGGTGGAGCTGGGCGCTCTACGATTTTGCGAACACGATTTTTTCGATGAACATCGCGACGCTGTACTTCGCGGTGTGGATGGTGAGCGACCTCGGGTCCTCGAATACGCTGTACGCGGGCGCGAACGCCGTGGCGAGCGCGATGGTCGTCGTATCGATCCCGATCCTCGGCGCCATCTCGGACGCGCGGCGCCGCCGCAAATGGTGGGTGGTCGGTTTTACGATCGCGTCATGCGTCGCATGCGCGTGCATCGGCGTCTTTGGGCAGACGACGATCCCTGTCGTCGGCGAACATGTGATCGGAGGCTCGTCGGCCGCGGGATGGCACGGTGGCTTTGCGGAGCTCAAATGGGTGCTCCTGGCGTTCGTGATCGCCAACTTCGCCTACCAGGCCGCGCAGCCATTCTACAACGCGATGCTGCCGGAGCTCGTGCCAGCCAGCGAGCAGGGCCGCATGTCCGGCTTCGGCGTGGCGCTCGGATACGTCGGCTCGATCGTCGGCGTGCTGCTCGTCGTGCCGTTCTTCACGGGCGGGCTGCCGATCCTCGGGGCGCTGAGCGATCAGGTTGTCGGATGGCTGCGAGCGATTCCCTTCACGCAGCACGCCGGGCGCGTGTCGACGTTCGTGCCGACGGCGCTGCTGTTCCTGCTCTTCACCGTTCCGCTGGTACTGTTCTGCCGCGACCACGACCCGGTGCGCGGCAAGGCGCGTGTCGAGCTGCGTGCCGCCTTCGATCAGGTGCTGCACACGCTTCGCGACGCGCGACGCCACCCGGGCGCGCTGCGTTTCATCCTGACGACGCTGATTTACCAGGACGCAGTCGGCACGATCGTCGGCTTCATGACGCTGTACGCAGTGAAAGCAGTGGGGTTCGAGAAGGGCGCGGAGACCACGCTTTTCATGGCGCTCACGATCCCGGCGATCTTCGGAAGCTACTTCTACGGCTGGCTCTCGGACCGCGTAGGGCCGAAGCGCTCGCTCAGTACGACGCTCGCGGTGTGGGTGGTGCTCATCATCGCCATGGCGCTGGTGCCGGGACAGACGGCGTTCTGGCTCATCGGCGTCGCGATCGGGCTGAACTTCGGCGGTGTGAACGCGGCGGAGCGTCCCGTGCTTCTCTCTCTCGTTCCTGACGTTGAAGCGGGACGCTATTTCAGTCTTCTGCTGCTCTCGGCGCGCGCGGCCGCGATTGCGGGCCCACTCGTCTGGTCCGTGACCGTCGATGGGCTGGAGGGCCGGTTCGGAACCGCGATCGCCTACCGCGTCGCCGTGCTCACGATCGCCGCGATGTTTGCGTGGGCGTGGTGGGTGTTGCGCCGCGTGCCGGACAAGCGACCGGGGACGCCCGCCGTCGCGACAGCTTAGCGCGGCGGTAGAAAGGGGCCGCCGAGGTCCCAGTGCCACGCCTCGCGCGTCTCGCCGGTGCGCGGGTCTCGGAGCGGCTTGTACTGCAGCCGTTCCTCGCCGAGGCCGACCTTCGCGCCGTATGCCAGAAGCTTCGCTCTGTCCGTCGAGACGAGATGCGCCATGGGTCGCCCCTTCCAGATGTGGCGATGCAGCCAGAGGCCGCCGTCCATCGCGAAGATCATCCCTTCGCGTCTCGATTTAAACTCACGGTAGTCGGGCATCTTTGGCGAATTCGTCCTGAGGGAGCGAAGCGACCGAAGGATCTACTGGATGTGGAGTAGATCCTTCGCACTATCGCGCTCAGGATGAATCTGATCCCTCAGTCCATCTTCGTTTCGAGCCAATTGGGCCCGGTGCCGATGTCGACGATGAGCGGCACCGCGAGCTCGGCGGCGCCTTGCATCTGCTCGCGAACGATGGAGGCGAGCGTTTCGAGCTCCTTCGTGGGTACCTCGAACACGAGCTCGTCGTGCACGGTGAGAATCATCGTCGATTCGAGGCCGTGCTCCTTGAGCGCGGCCGCCACGCGCACCATCGCGATCTTGATCAGGTCCGCCGCCGAACCCTGGATCGGTGCATTGGCCGCGACCCGCTCACCGAACGCGCGGATGTTGAAGTTGCGCTCGCGCACTTCGGGCACGTAGCGCCGGCGGCCGAAGATGGTTTGCACGTACCCGTGCTGCCGCGCGAAGTCCACCGACGCATCGAGATACTTTCGGACGCCGGTAAAACGCTCGAAGTACCTCTCGATGAACGCGCGAGCCTCCGCATGCGTGATCTTCAGCTGCTGCGAGAGCGCGTGCGGGCCCTGCCCGTAGATGGTGGCGAAGTTGATCGTCTTCGCGCGTGCGCGCATGTCGGCCGTCACCTGATCGACGGGGACCTCGAAGATCAATGCGGCCGTCTGGCGGTGGATGTCGCCGCCGGCCTTGAATGCCTGAACGAACGCCTCGTCTCCCGACAGATGCGCCAGAAGACGCAGCTCGATCTGCGAGTAGTCCGCAGAGAGCAGCTGCGAGTCCGGCGGCGCGACGAACAGCCGGCGGATGTCACGGCCCAGCTCTCGCCGGATCGGAATGTTCTGGAGGTTGGGATCGTTCGACGAGAGACGTCCCGTCGCCGCCGCAGCCTGGTTGAACGTCGTGTGCAGGCGACCCGTCCGCGGGTTGAGCAGGGCGGGGAGCGCGTCGATGTACGTGCCCTCGAGCTTCGTCACCTCGCGAAACTCCATGAGCAGCACCGGGAGCTCGTGTCCCGCCTCGGCCAGCTGCTGCAGAACGCTCGCGTCGGTCGAAGGTCCGCTCGGCGTTTTCTTCAGCACTGGAAGCTTGAGCTTCTCGAAGAGGATCTCCCGCAGCTGCAGCGGCGAATTGATGTTGAATTCCTGTCCGGCGGCCGCGTGGATCGCTCCCTCGAGACGATGTCGCTCGCTCTCGAATCGGCGCTTGAGATCGGCAAACCCTTCGACGTCGATCATCACGCCCGCCCACTCCATGTCGGCAAGCACCGGAAGCAGCGGCATCTCGATCTCGTCGAAGAGTTTGCGTCCGCCCATGGCGGCGAGCTCGGGCTCGAACTCGCCGCGCAGCTGCAGCGTGATGTCCGCGTGCTCCGATGCATACTCCGTCGCGCAGTCGACGGGCACCCGATCGTACGGAATGAGCGTCTTTCCCTTGCCGCAGAGATCCTCGAGGCTCGTGAGCTTGTGCTGGAGAAACTCGAGCGCGAGAACGTCGAGCGAGTGCGCGCGCCGGCCGGGGTCGAGCACGTAGCTCGCGAGCTCCGTGTCGAACTCGAGGCCCGCGAGCTCGAAGCCCGCGGTGCGCAGCGCGAGGAGGGCGAACTTGCCGTTCTGCGCCGTCTTTCTCACGCCGGGATCCTCGAGCAGGTCGCGCAGCGCGTGCATGCGAGAATCCGACAGCGGCGCGAGATTCGTGACCTCGCGCACGCCTTTCTCGGCGATCGCGCGCGCCGCGATGCTGACGGGTTCCGCCGTCTTGGCCTTCGACTTTTTCGGTGCCGCAGGCGCCGCATCCGGCGACGTGAGCACCAGCGCGGGCTGCGCCGGCTCGTACTGCCGATGCGCCAGGGGCACGTAGAACGCTTCGCCCGCGTTGAACGAGAGCGCGATTCCGACGAGCTCCGAGCGCAAGGGATCGTTCGGATTCGGGGCGGCGACGTCGACCACCGCCTCGATTTCGATGGCGACGTGCGGCGCCGCGCGCGCCCGCGCAACGACGTCGCTCAACTGCTCGATCGAGGTGACGGTCGTGTAGTTCCTCGCACGCGATCGCACCGGCCGCGCCTCGACGGTCGCCGCCGACACCGGTGATCCCGGCTCCGCCTCGACGTCGATCTGCCGCGCAAGCTGCAGGAACTCGAGCTCGACCAGCAGGTCGCGCAGACGCAGCTTGTCCGGCTCGCGCACCGTCAATGGTTCGAGGTCCAGCGTCACCGGCACGTCGTCGCGAATCGTCACCAGCTGCTTCGACAGACGCGCCTCCGCCGCCTGCGCCAGCAGCGCTTCACGTGGACGCTTCTTCGTGATCTGGGGCGCGGCCGCGAGAATCTGCTCGATGCTGCCGTAGCTGTTCACCAGCTCGACTGCGGTCTTGTCGCCGATGCCGCGCACGCCCGGGATGTTGTCGGACGTGTCGCCGACGAGGGCGAGATAATCCGTGACGAGCGCCGGCGGCACGCCGAGTCGCTCGGTCGCGTTCTCGGTGTTGACCCAGTGCTCCTGCACCTGGGCGGAGCCGCCGCGGCCGGGGTTGAGAATCCACACGCCGGGGCGGACGAGTTGCTGAAAGTCCTTGTCCGCCGACACGACGACGACGTTCGTGCCGCGTTCGACGGAGTGCCGCACGAGCGTGCCGATGACGTCGTCGGCCTCGTAGCCGCGAACCGTGATGATCGGGATGCGATACGCCTCGAGCAGATCGCAGATGCGCTGCATGCCGCGATCGAAGTCGTCCTGCAGATCGGCCGACAGCTTCTCGCGCGTCGCCTTGTATTCCGGAAATGCTTCCTTGCGGAACGAGTCGCCGGAGTCGTGGACCCACGCGATGTAGGTCGGGCTGTAGTTCTTGAAGAGGAGGTTGAGGAACTGCACGACGCCGTAGGCGGCGGACGTGTTTTCGCCGCGGCTCGTCGTCAGCGGGCGCGCGATGAACGCATAGAACGCGCGATAGATCAGCGCGTAGCCGTCGACGAGATAGAGCGCGGGACCGGGAGGCGCTCCCGGCAAAGCAGACTTCGGAGGCACGTCGTACAAAAACAGCACCGCCCGCCGAGCGGTAGCTGGCGGGCGGTGGCGGGACCGCGGAGGCGTAGACGATTCTTAGACGCGAGTGACGTTCGCCGCGTGCAGACCTTTTTCTCCGGTACGGATCTCGAACTCGACCTCCTGTCCTTCGGAGAGCGTCTTGAATCCGTCCATCTGAATCGCCGAGAAGTGTACGAACACATCTTCGCCGCCTTCCTGCTCAATGAAGCCGTATCCCTTGGCATCATTGAACCACTTCACCTTCCCTCTGGCCATTCGAGCTGCCTCCTGCTGGTGAGACGATCCTGCCCAATGTGCTGCGGGCAAGTCTCGTGTGACTTGCGCGGCCCTATATAGAAGAGGCCACTTTCTTTGTCAAGAAAGTCCCGGGCGCGAGTTTGCCTAAAGCTTGATGGGGAATTAGGTTCGCCGCCGTGCCACGCGAGAATCTGGTCGGGCGCACGCTGGCTGGCTACACGCTCGAGAGTGAGGTTGGGGAGGGTGGCACCGCCGCTGTGTTCCGGGCAAAGCATGCCGAACATGGCCTCGTCGCGGTGAAGGTGCTGCGCGAAAAGCTGCGCAACGACCGCACGGCGGTCGCCCGTTTTCTCCGTGAAGCGCGCTACGGCGAGCGTGTCGTGCACCCCAACGTGGTGCGCACGATCGAGATCGGCGAGGCCGCGCCCGGAATGCATTTTCTCGCGATCGAGTGGGCGACCGGCGAGCTGCTCGAGAAATACGCGCGGCGCAACGGGCCGCTGCCCGTGCCGCAGGTCGCCGATATCGTCCTGCAGATCGCGAATGCCGTGCAGGCGGCGCACGAGCAGAAGATCGTCCATCGCGATCTCAAGCCGGAGAACATCATGTTCGATCCGGGCAGTGGCTTCGTGAAGCTGCTCGACTTCGGCATCGCGGTGGATTCGGACATCGAGCCCGAGCAGCGACTGACGCGCGCCGGATTTTTCGTCGGCACGCTGATGTACGTCGCTCCCGAAGCGCTGTCGGGCGAGCTGGTGACGCCCGCCGCCGATCAGTACAGCCTCGCGACGATCGCGTACTTCCTGCTCACGGGATGTCTGCCCTACACCGCGAAGACGCCGCGCGAGATGTTCTCGCAGCTGCTGTCGCAGCCGCCGATCCCGCTGAACGCCGCGCGCCCGGGACTGAAGTTCCCCGCCGCGGTCGAAGCCGTGATCATGCGCGGGCTGGTCAAGGATCCGACCAAGCGGTACGCGAGCGTCGTCGAATTCGCGCACGCGCTCAAGGAGGCCGTCGGTGCGCCGGTCGAGGAGGAAAGGGCCGGGCTCTTCGGAAAGCTGAAGTCGATGTTCGGTCGCGAAGTCCGCGACTGACTCAGGGCTGTCATCCCGAGCGCAGCGAGGGATCTGCAGTTCGCAGATCAGGCGCGGTCGTCGGCCTTTCTTTCGTCGAGCGGCAGCCACACGGTAAACACGGAGCCGCGTCCGAGCTCGCTCATCACGGTAAGATCGCCGCCGATGAGACGCGCGAGTCGCCGCGAGATCGCGAGACCCAGCCCCGTTCCACGTCGCGCCGAGTCCGTGCGGGCGCCCGCGTTGACCTGCTCGAACTCGTCGAAGATGCGCTCCTGGTCGATGCTCGCGATGCCGACGCCGGTGTCCGCAACCTGCAGGGCGATCCATGATTTCTTTGGATCCGGCGGCGGGGTGACTGCGTACGTCGCCACGCCCTGCTCGATGTCGCCTGCGCCCACCGCGCCGTTTCCGACGACACGCGCGCGGACGCTGATGCTCCCGCTGGGCGTGTACTTCACCGCATTCCCGATCAGGTTGATGAGGATCTGCCGCAGATGCGTCTGGTCCGTGCGGATACGCGGCAGCGTGGGGCCGACGCCGATCGACAGGGCCAGGCCACGCTCGCTGATCAGCGATTCCATCTCACTGGCGACGTTGAGGACGAACGGACGCAGCACGAGCGGCTCCGCGTGCACCTCCAGCCGGCCCGCCGCGATCTTGGCGATGTCGAGCAGGCGATCGACCAGCTGCCGCAGGTGCGTCGCGGACGCCGCGATCCGGTCCACCGGCAATGCCTGACGCGGAGAAAGATCACCGTACACACCCTCGCGCAGCATCTCGACGAAGCCGACGACCGCGTTCAGCGGCGTCCTCAGCTCGTGTGAGACGTTGGCGAGAAATTCGCTCTTCATGCGATTCGAGCGCGCTACTTCCTGATACAGCCGCTCGAGCTCCGCGGTGCGCCCCGCGAGACTGGCGGCGTGCACGCGTTCGCGCGCGAGGCCGGCGAGCAGCGCCGCCATTGCGAGAACGCCGAGCAGCCAGAGCGTGATGCGCAACGGCCGGCCCGTTTGCGCATGTGCCAGCTCCACGGCGATCGGGTCACCGGGCACATGAACCGTCGCGGCGGCCGAGATCTGCCCGGAGCTGTCACGCCGCCCCGCCAGCGCGAAGGTGCGGCCGCCCGAGCTGAGCGCGATCCATGGTCGCGGAAGCGTGGAGTCCCGCAGGCCTGCGAGCAGGCGCGAGCCGGGCAGAACTCCGACCGCCGCGCCGAGGCGCTGCCCGCGATGGCTCAGGGGCACGGCGATGAGGATCGCATCGCCGCGCCTTCCGTACGCGGCCGCGACGCGGACGAAGGGCGCCTGGCCGTGAAGCGCGCCGCGCGCGGCGCTCGCCACAGTGGCTGTGTCGACTGCTCCGCCATTCCGGTTGCGCGTCCAGACGACGCGGGCCGCGCTGTCGAGCACCCACGCCGACGAGAATGACCTCGGGATCGTCGTCGTGTCGCCCGCGGTGGGCTGAGCAGTGGCCGCCGGCAGCAGCGGGCCGAACATGGGCGTCAGCGCTTCCGCATGGAGGCGCAGCTCGCGCTCGGCGACGAGGGCCGCACCCCGGGCGTCCAGCTTCACCGCCTCGGCGCCCGTTGCGGTGATGGCGCGGTCCGCGGCAATGAGACTGCCGAACAGCGAGAGAACGATCACGCTGAGCAGCACGGCGAACAGGCCGAGGCGAGTGGACGCCTTGGGCAGCGATGGGCGCATTCGACTCAGAGACGACGCGATTGACGCTGTCGTTTCGCCGGACTAACGTGCCGCTCGCAAATGACGGATCACGAGCAGCTCGTGCGGCTCCTGGCCGCGCGCTCGGCGAAGCGCGGCGACTTCACGCTGGCTTCGGGACGAAAGTCCTCTCTCTACATCGACGCGCGACTCACCACGATGTCGCCCGACGGTCAGCGGCTCATCGGCCGCCTCGGACTTCAGGCGCTGCGCGATTCGTCGTGGGACGCGGACGCCGTCGGAGGACTGACGCTGGGCGCCGATCCCATCGCGTACGCGATCTGCCATTCGAGCGCGGACACCGATCGCCCGGTGAAGGCGTTCACCGTGCGCAAGGAACCGAAGGCGCACGGCACGGCGAAGCAGGTCGAGGGGCCGTTCGCGCGTGGCGATCGCGTCGTCGTGGTGGAGGACGTGATCACGACGGGAGGATCGGCGGCGAAGGCGGTGGACGCGCTGCGACGCGAGGGCGCGGAGCTGCTCGGCGTGCTCGCGCTCGTCGATCGTGAAGAGGGCGGGCGCGAGCACATCGAGTCATTGGGTCTGCAGGTGCATTCGCTGACGACGGCGTCGGAGATCGTCCCGCACATTCGATAGCGGCGCCAGGCGCCGGAGCTCGTCGAGATTCGGGAGGACGAGGTCGACGCGAAAGCGGTCGAGCATCCCGGCACCGTCGTAACGCTCGCGAAATTCCACGGCGGTGACGCGCAGGATCTGTCGCACGTGGCGGCCGAAGCTCTGCGGGGACGAGTACTCCAGATGATTCGCGACGTTCGCGACGCTGAAGCCGTGGTTCTCGAACAGATGGGCCGCCCGCACCAGGCGCGCCATCGCCAGAAAACGCTTCGGCGCCGGAAGCCCGGCACGGAAGAATCGGCTCATCAGCGTGCTCGGCAAGACACCAAGTATCTGCGACAACTTGCGCACCGTGGTCACGCTCGGCGGGCTGAGAAAGAGCGCCTCGAAGAAGCGCCAGCAGTCGTGCGGCGCGCCATCGAGATCCTGCGCCAGCTGGCGCAGCGCCGCGCGCTGCGCGGAATTGCCGCACGCCGTGAGCGCGGAGCGCAGCATGCGCCATCCGGAGGCGTCGCGCACGTCGATGAGGCGACGCACGCCGCTCGTGCCGAGCGACAGCAGGGTCTGCGGCGTGCGCGGGCCGAGCTCGCTCAGGAGCGCGAGCGTGGGGACGCGCGGGAATTCGCGGACCATGCGCGCGACCGAGTCGCTCGACGTGCGCTCGCAGTAGCTCACGCTGAGCACGACGGCGCCGGCGCGCGCTTCACGGACGTCACGCAGGACGTCGTCGACCGAGTCCCGATGGATGGAGCGGTAGAGTCCTTCGCCCGCGGCGTCGAGGCGGATGCGCTCGAGGGGAGTGAGGATGGTAGCCACGTGCGTGAGGCTGTCCGCGGAAACCGCGGCACCGGTGGGCGTGACAGAGGACGCCGCGCGCACCGGTGCGAGGGAGGATGAGGATGTCGTCATGGGAGGGACGGCGAGAGTGACTGCAAACGGCTCCCGCATCGGTGCCGACGGGATCGACTATAAGAGCCCGCGTCATCACGGCGTCATCGCTCACGCCGAGAAATGGTGCGTCAGGAAGGAAAACGAACCGTTATATTTGGAGAGCGTGGTTTCCGGCCAGACGGTCGCGGGAGCGATCCCGAGGAAAGTCCGGGCTCCGCAGGGCAAGCCGCCAGGTAACGCCTGGGCACGCCGCAAGGCGTGACGGAGAGTGCCACAGAAAAGACACCGCCGATGGCTCGCGAGGGCTCAGGCAAGGGTGAAAAGGTGCGGTAAGAGCGCACCGCGGTGCTGGCAACAGCGCCGGCAGGGTAAACCCCGGTTGGAGCAAGGCCAAATAAGCAGTGAGAGCCGGCCCGGCTCGATCAAGACACTGCGGGTAGGCTGCTAGAGGGTGCGGGCGACCGCACTCCGAGAGGAATGACCGTCACCGCGAAAGCGGGACAGAACCCGGCTTATAGTCCGGAGCCGCGCGGCAAGCTACGAGCCGGCAAGCAGAACAGCGCTTGTCGGCTCGTCAGCTTGTCACCAGCGCCGCGGCGCATTTGACAAGCCGACAAGCGGACAAGCGTCGTTCCCAGTCAATCCACGAGTCTCAAAGGCATCACAAGAGTCAGATACGACGACGGATCATTCCATCCCTCCGGCTCCAGTGTCGCCGCGCGCTCGGGTGCCTTGAACGTCAGCTTCACTTCGTCCGTCGGGATGTAGCGCAGGATCTCGAGCAGATAATTGGCGTTGAAGCCGATGTCGAGCGGATCGCCGGTGTAACGCACCGCCAGCTCGTCCGTCGCCTCGCCAAGATCCGGGGTCTGTACGCTGAAGCGGAGCAGCGCCTGGTTGAACGACAGCCGGATGCGGTGCGTCTGATCCGACGCGATCACCGACATGCGCTTGAGCGCGCTCGTCAGCGCGAGCTTGTCCGCCACCGCGTACTTGTCGTTGTCCTTCGGGATGACCTGCTGGTAGTTCGGGTACGGACCCTCGATGAGGCGCGTGTACACCGCGGTAAATGGCGAGCGAAAGCCGAGGTGGTTGTCGCCGCGCGCGATCTCGAGCTCTTCGTCCTCCGGAAAGAGCCTGCGGATCTGATCGAGCGCTTTTGGCGGCACGATCAGGTCACTCGATGGCGCGCCGGCGGCTGCGATCGGCACCTCCATCTTCGCGAGGCGATGGCCGTTCGTGGCGACCATGCGCATCAGTTCCGCGCGGAGCTCCCAGAGCACGCCGTTGAGGATCGGGCGACTCTCTTCGGTGGACACCGCGAACGCCGTGTGGTCGATGAGCTTTCGCAGGTCGCCGGCGCGCACACGCCAGCTGTCCTTGAACTTCACGGCGGGAAAGCTGGGAAACTCGTCCTTCGGAAGCCCAAGGATCTTGAAGTGTGACCGGCCGCAATCGAGCGTGACGCGCTGCTCTCCGGCCGCGGCCATCTTCACCGGCGACGGTGGAAGCTCTCGCGCAATCTCCGCAAGCTTCTTCGCCGGAATCGTGATCGCGCCCTGCGCGTCGACGTCGGCGCTGACTTCCGTGCTGACGGCGATGTCGAGGTCAGTGCCCGAGAGCCGGATTCCCTTGTCCGTCGTTTCGATGAGAATGTTGGCCAACACCGGGAGCGTCGTCTTTGCTGGCACTGTGGCGGCGACGGCGGTGAGACCTTCCTGCAGCTTCTCACGCGAAATCGTGAAGCGCATCAACGATCCCCAAAATGTGGAGGCGGGCGGGAGTACCTACGAACGCTCTATTAAGAGAAGTATCCAGTAGTAGTAGTAGCCGCTGTCGGCATGTGGATGGCCGCTACAACTTAATGCGCACCAATCAGTTCGCTAGCAGCCAAAAATGTGAATGAATTGTGGGAGCGCGCTGTCTTCCACACGGTTTCGGGCCTTCGCGCGCGTACGCGGGATTCGATGTGGACGGGTGTGGGGTAATCATTCGCAAAATTGCCAGCCGCGGCCGTTCGCGCCTTCGACTCATCGCAGCGCTTCCAGCCCGGCTCGCAGTCTCGCCACGCGCTGCGCGGTTGCCGGCTCCTCGGTGATCATCGCGGTCGCGCGCTCGAGGCTGTGGATGACCGTCGAGTGGTCGCGGCCGCCGAACGTCGCCCCGATCTCGACGAGCTGCATGCCGAGCATCTCGCGCATGAGGAACATCGCCACCTGCCGCGGGACGGTGAGATTCTTTGTCCGCGTCTTGGACCGAAGTCCCTCAGACGTAACGCCCCACTCCTTCGCGACCGCGTCCTGGATTGCGTAGGTCGTGAGGCCGACGGCGCCCGCAGCGGCGAGGGGCCGCAGTTTGTCGCGCAACGCCTCGCGCGCCAGCTCGATGGTGATCTCCTGGTGCTTCAGTGACGCGTACGCGAGGAGCTTGATGATGGAGCCTTCCAACTCTCTCACGCTGGAACGCACGTTCTCGGCGATGAATCGGATAACCTCTTCTGGCAGGGTCATCTCCAGGTGATCGAGCGCCGCCTTTTCTCGCAGGATGGCGATGCGGTGCTCGAGGTCCGGTGGCTCGATGTCAGCGACCATCCCCCACTGGAAGCGGCTGACGAGCCTCGCCTCGAGCCCGGGAATCTCCGAAGGCGGCCGGTCGCTCGTGAGCACGATCTGCCGGCCGGCCTCGTACAGCGCGTTGAAGGTGTGGAAGAATTCTTCCTGGGTGGTCTCCTTGCCCTTGAGGAAGTGAATGTCGTCGACGAGGAGGAGGTCCGTCTCGCGAAAACGCCGGCGGAACTCACCCGTGGTGCGGTTCTGAATCGCGGCGATCAGCTCGTTCGTGAACTGCTCGGTGCCCAGGTACGTGATACGGCTGCGCGGCTCGTCGCGCACGATCTCGTGGGCGATGGCCTGCATGAGGTGGGTCTTGCCGAGCCCGGTGTCCCCGTAAATGAAGAGCGGGTTGTAGACCTTGCCCGGCGCCTTGGCAACGGCATGCGCGGCGGCGGCGGCGAGCTCATTCGACTTGCCGATCACGAAGTGATCGAAGATGTAGCGATCACTTAATGGTGGCGTAGTGGTGCCGCGTTCCTGTGCATGATCCGCCGCGCCTGCCTTCGGCGCTTCAGCGACGAAGAGATCCATCTGCGGGCGCCGACGCCGTTCCTCGTGAACCTGAAAAATCACCGAGATCGGCTGCCCGAGCGCCATCGGCGCGAGCGACCTGAGAAGTTCCGCGTGCTTGGATTCGTTCCATTCCGCGGCGAAGCGATCCGGCGTTCCGACGATGAGCTTGTCGCCGTCCAGCTTCAGGGGTTCGGTCGGTTCAAGCCAGGTCTTGTAGGTCTGCTCTGGTAACTCCTGGCGCGCGCGATCGAGAAGACGCGTCCATGCTTCTTGTGCGGTCAGAGTCACAGCAGAGTGCCCGTGTGGAAAACTTGCGAGGGAGCGCGAAGCTATGCGCGACCTTGGCAAATGGCAACAAATCACAAACTCGCGCCGAGCGTCGCGCGCTCTGCTTGATCTATGTTCTGATGACGGATAGGTTTACCGCCTTCGCGCAGCATCAAACTGTTTGGAGTGAAGCATGGGCAAGCCCACCTACCGTCCCCGGAACAAGCGCCGCATCAAGACGCACGGATTTCGCACGCGCATGGAAACCAAATGGGGGCGCGAAGTTCTGAGCCGGCGTCGGAAGAAGGGTCGCAAGCGCCTGACGGTGCAGCTGCCCAGCAAATACGCCGGCGCCTGAGCCGGCCCAGGCCTTCCCGCGCGCGCGGCGGCTGACCAAAACGGCTGACATCGCGCGTCTCGTCCGGTTGGGCCGTCGCATCCGGACCCGGCTGCTCGACGTCCGGCGACTCGATTCGACGCTGGGCCACGTACGGGTAGCCATCGTGGTGCCGAAGTACTCCTTCACCGTCGTACGCCGCAACAAGCTCAAGCGGCGGCTGCGCGAGCTCGCGCGGCTGCGAATGCTCCAGCTGTCGTGCTCGTGCGACCTCCTCGTGCGCGCGCGAGCCGATGCATACGGCGCGAGCTTCGACATGCTCCGGGACGACATCGACGGCGTCGCGGCGCAGCTGCAATGAGACACTTCCTGATACTCGGCGTGCGCGCCTACCAGGTAGGCATCAGTCCGCTGCTTCCCGCCTCGTGTCGCTACTATCCGACGTGCTCGGCGTACGCGATTGAGGCGCTCCGGCGACATGGCGCCCTTCGCGGCACGTGGTTGAGCGTTCGACGCATTCTTCGCTGTCACCCGTTCCGACCGGGCGGGTACGACCCCGTCCCGTAATCCGCCCGCACCGATCGAATGGATCGACGAACCGTCCTCGCTGTCGTGCTCATGGCGCTCGTTGTCGTCGTGACGCCGATTCTCTTTCCCACGCCGCGCAAACCTCCCGCGGCCGCCCGCGACTCACTCGGGACACTCCGCCCGGATAGCGCGACGCCGGCGACAAACACGCCGCCCGCCACACAGGCACCGGCAGCCGCGCCGACGACGGCGCCGACGCAGCCAACCACACTCACGCTCGAACGCAGTGCCGGCGGACCGACGCGCACGACGGTCGGTCCTGCCACCGCACCGGCGGTACGCGCCGAAACGACGATCGTGCGCACGGCGCGAGCGGAGTACGCGATCGCGAGTCCGGGCGGCGTACCCGTGCGCGTCACGCTCATCGACTATCGATCGCTGCGCGGTCGGGAGCGTCAGTCGCGCGCGCCGGTGAATCTCCTCGAGCCGGGCGACCGACTGCTGTCGCTCAGGCTGGCCGGTGCGCGAGACACTATCGCGCTCGACAACGTCGCGTTTCGCGCGGACGCGCAACGGCGCGAGGGAAACACGCTCGTGCAGTCGCTGACAGCGACGGCGCCCGTGCCGATCACGCTCACCTACCGCTTTCCCGTGGACAGCTTCGTCGCACACGTCCAGGGCACGGTGGGCGCCGCGCTAGGCCAGACGTATCAGTTACTCGCGACGTTGCCGACACGTGTCCGCTCGGAGGAGGCGGACATTCTCGACGACACGCGTCACCTCGCGGTCGGATACAAGGCCGGCAACGCCGACCCCGCGAGCGTCGCGTTCCGGCAGCTCGACAGCGTCACGCGCATCGACAGCGGCACCATCCGGTGGGTGGCGGAGCGCAACAAGTATTTCGTCGTCGCGATGATTCCGGAGGGAACGCGCGACGCGGCGATCCGCGCGCTCCTGCTGCGTGGCGGCACGCGAACGGGCAACGACGCGACCGCGGCGCACGTCACGACGGTGCTGCCGGTCGACGCATCGGGATTCGCGTTCAAGGTGTACGCGGGTCCGCAGTCGTGGGATCATCTGCGCAAGACGGCGCCGGACCTCGAGAATGTGAATCCGTACGGGGGCTGGTTGCACGGTGTCGTCCAGCCGTTCGCGACGATCGTCATGCGCATGCTGCTATGGATCCACCACACCCTGAACCTCGGGTACGGCTGGGTGCTCGTGCTCTTCGGCGTGCTGGTACGGCTGATCCTGTGGCCGCTGAACCAGAATGCGATGCGCTCGAGCATGCGTCTGCAACGGATCCAGCCGCAGCTCGCCGAGATTCAGAAGAAGTACGCGCGCGACCCCGAGAAGCAGCGCGATGCGATGCTCAAGTTGTATCAGGAGCACGGCATGAGCCCCTTCACTCCCGTGCTGGGGTGTCTCCCGATGCTGCTTCCGATGCCAATCCTGTTTGCGCTGTACTTCGTGTTTCAGAACACCATCGAGTTCCGTGGCGTGTCGTTTCTCTGGCTGCCCGATCTCTCTCTGCGCGATCCGTATTTCATCACACCGCTGTTCATGGGCGTGACGATGTTCGTCCTGTCGTGGATCGGCATGCGCGGCATGCCACCGAATCCGCAGGGGAAAATGATGGCCTACGTGATGCCCGTGATGTTCACGGTGCTGTTCTGGAACTTCGCGTCCGGGCTCAACCTGTATTACGCGGTGCAGAACGTGGCCGCGCTGCCACAGCAGTGGCTGCTCGCGCGCGAGCGGACGGTAAATCCGCCTCCCGGGCAATCCAAAGGCACGAGTCGTGACAGGTCCTAGGTGCTCGGGGCGAGGTGCTGACGTGTTCACCTAGCCCGAGGACCGAGCACCCCAGTACCTATCGTATCGTGCACATCACGTACATCGGCCACGCGACGCTGCTGATCGAGATCGGCGGGGCACGGATCCTCACCGATCCGAATTTCGAGAACACGCTCGGCGGCTTCCTGCCGCGTGTGTCGCCGCCTGGTATTCCGCTGGAGCAGCTGCCCGAGCTCGACGCGGTGCTGCTCACGCACGCGCACGCGGACCATCTTTCCTTCGACGCGCTGTCGCAGCTGCCGAAGACGGTGCCGGTGTACGCGCCGCCCGTCATCGCGCGCTGGTTGAACGTCCGCGGTTTCACGCACGTCCAGGGGCTGGCTCCCAACGACACCCTGCGCATCGACGATCTGCACATTCACGCCGCGGCAGCGCGCCACAAGGGCAATCGCTACGGATACGATCGACGCCGCGCCGCGACCAACATGTACCTGCTGGAGTGCACCGACGAGAGCTGTTTCTTCGCCGGCGACACCGGCCTCGGTGAGACGACGCATCTGCTCGTCGAGCGAATCCTATGGATGCGCGAGCGTGATCTGGACGTCGCGCTGCTCCCGATCGGCTACGCGCCGTGGTTCAAGCGCAAGAGCTTTCGCGAGGGGCACCTGACGAGCGAGGACGCGCTCGAGCTGTTCACGCGGCTGCGCGCGCGGCACCTCATCCCGTACCACTGGGGCACCTTTCGGCACGTGACGGCGACCGCGTACGACGCGATCAATCGCTTCCGCAACCTCGTCCCGGCACACCCGCGCGGCAACGACGTGCGCATCCTCGAACCTGGCGAATCGCTCGAGGTGGTCGCGGTCGCGTGACGCGCGACCAGGGCAGCGACACCATCGTAGCCATTGCGACCGCGCCGGGCCGCGGCGCGCTCGCCATCGTGCGAGTGTCCGGGCCGCGCGCTCTGCAGATCGGCGAACAGCTCGTCACTCCGTGGCCCACGGACGCGCGACATGCCACGCTCGCTCGCGTTTCTGACGCGCGCGGCGCGCTGCTCGACGAAGGCATCGTCGTCGCCTATCGAGCGCCGGCGTCGTTCACGGGCGAAGACGCGCTGGAGATTACCTGCCATGGCGGTGCGGTCGCGCCGGCGACGATCGCGGCCGCATTCGTCGCGGCCGGCGCGCGTCCCGCGGAGCCGGGTGAGTTCACACGCCGCGCCGTGCTCAATGGGAAGCTCGATCTCCTGCAGGCCGAAGCGGTTGGCGACATGGTGGATGCGACGACGCGCGCGTCGCAGCGCGCCGCGCTCGCGCAGCTCGACGGCGGCCTCTCGCGGCGCATCACGCTGCTGCGCCGGCACGTTCTGGATCTGGAGGCGTTGGCGGCGTACGACATCGACTTTCCCGAGGAAGACGACGGGCCGGTCGCGCCTGAACGGGTGCAGTCGAGCGTCGATGGCGTATTGCGCGAGCTCGACGCGTTGCTCGCGACCGCGTCGGTCGGGGAGATCGTGCGCGAAGGCGCGGTCGTGGTCATCGCGGGCGCTCCCAACGTCGGCAAGTCCTCGCTGTTCAATGCGCTGCTCGGACGACGGCGGGCGATCGTCACCGACATCCCGGGCACGACGCGCGACGCACTCGAGGCAGTCATCGAAGCCGACGGCTGGCCCGTGCGGCTGATCGACACCGCGGGGCTGCGCGAAACCCCGGAACCGGTGGAGCGCCTCGGGATCGAGGTCAGTCGCGAATATCTCGAGCGTGCACACGTCGTCGTCGCGTGCGGCGACAGCGAGTCCTCTCTGGCGCATGCGGCGGACGTCGCGGCCTCCATCGCCCGCGCCCCCGTCATCGAGGTGCGAACGAAGGCCGACCTGATGTCCGCCGCCGAGCGCGAACGTCAGCGAGGCGTCTGCGTGAGCGCCGAGTCTCGTGAAGGCCTGCCTCAGCTGCTGCACGCCATCGCGGCGGCGCTGCGGACGTCGCATGGCACGTTGAGTCTGGACGCTCCGCTCGTGAATCGCGAGCGACACCGGTTCGCGCTCGAGCACGCACGCGATGAGCTGCGTGCATTCAGTGACGCCTGGGCGACGCGCGCGGTCCCTGTCGTCGTCGCGGCCGTGCACCTGCGCGAGGCCAGCCGCTATCTCGAGGAGATGATCGGGGCGATCGACATCGAGGACGTGCTCGACCGCGTGTTCAGCACGTTTTGCGTCGGGAAATGACTTAGGCGGTGGCCGCCGCCTCGCGCGCGATTTGATCGATCTCCACGGCGCTCGCGCGGAGGCACCAGGCGAGGCCACGCACGTTCACGGCAGACTCGGCCATTCGCGCGCCGATGTAGTAGCCGCTCCGCTCCGGTATCACGTACCGGTCGACAGTTCGCGCCTCGTCGCTCATCCCACCCGAGAGGTAGCGAAGACGTAGGCCGAGTCCGCTGCGGTCGAGGTCGGACTTCACGACCCGGTTGAGAACGGACTCGAGCTCTCGGATCCGCGCGTACTGCCGGCGACCGTAGCCGAAGTACTCCCACGCCGCGTGTCCGGGGCTGATTTGCTGCGACACGTGCACGGCCAGCCCTTCGTTCACCAGCAGCTCGCGCAAGGCGACGCGCCGTCCGGTCTCCCAGTAGGAGTAGTTGCCGCTCTGTTCGGCGATGGCGTTCCGCAGCTCGCTGCGGCTGTGCGGCGACGTATACCGCACGACGTGCGCGACCTCGTGGCCGAGCCACATGGGAATGAGCTCGGGGTCGAGTCCCAGTCCCTGCGTGTCGGGGTTCGCGACGCCGGTGAAGTGCTCGAGGCAGATGAACGCCACACCGCGCGAATCCACGACCAGCTCACCCGCGTTCGCGGCGCCCACGCCAACCATCAGCACAACGTCGAAATCGACGTCGCCTTCCACGTGGAGCAGCTCGCGGCAGCGCGCTTCGGCTTCCCGAACGATGGTGACGACATCCGTGCGCTCGAGCATCGCGCGCAGGTCATCGCGCTCCGCCAGCATGGTCGATCGCACGACGTCCGTGAAGTGCGGACTATCCGGATCGATGACGTAATTGTGCCAATACGCCTGGAGCAGGCGGCGGTGGCTCTCGAAGAAACTGCGGTAGGCGGCGATTCGGTCCGTGCTGTCGAGAATTGAGAAGAAATCCGGCAGCAGGTTGATCAACATTCGATCGACCGATCCCCGTGAAACGATGAAAAAGCCGACTGAGGCTTGGTGGCAGCGCGTGTAACGAAGGTCACAGGCGGCGTCGGGAGGTCCGGCGAAGGCGCGCGAATGATAGCGGCGCCTCTACGGTTCCAACAAGAGCGGTTACCGGGCGACAACTGGCACGGTTTTGGCCTTTCCTCCTCGCGCGGGACGGCGGGAGGACGGAGGGAGCAGCAGATGACCACACTTCAACAAATCGATCTTCGGTGTCCGGTCTGCGACACGGCTTTTCGGTCCCAGGCCGTTGTGTCAACGAATTCGTTCGGTGGCAAACGCACCGACTTCCATGAGCGCGCGGCCGGCACCCAGCCGTTGCCGTACCTCATTCACATGTGCAGCCGCTGCGGTTTTTCCGGCTCGGAGCGCGACTTCACGGAAGAGGCCGAGGTCTCTCCGGTTCTGAAGGAGCACGTCTGGAACGAGCTTGCGCCGGCAATCGCTACTGGCGCGGTCGCGGGTTCCGAGAAGTACGAGGCCGCGGCGAAAGTGGCTGAATGGCAGGGGATGGAGGCGCGCCACGTGGCCGACCTGCTGCTGCGCGCGGCATGGTGCTGCGTGGACGAAGGCGACGTCGAAGCGGAGCGCTTCTTCCGCCGCAAGGCAGCGTGGAAGTTCGAGGAAGCGCTCTCGACGTTCGACGGCGTTCCGCGCGACGAACGGGCGGTGCTGACATATCTGGTGGGCGAGCTCTGGCGTCGCGTCGGCGATCAACGCCAGGCGCAGGCGTGGTTCAACAAGGTACCGGCCGAGCTCGTGGACACCGCCACGCAGCAGTGGGTGCTGGATGCGGCCCGCCAGCAGAGGGACTGTCCGAGGGAGTGGTTTGGGTGACGTCCTGAGGGGCGAAAATGGAAAATGGAGAATGGAAAATGGGTCCGGGATGCATCACCAAGGCGTCCCGGACCCATTGTCCATTTTCCATTCTCCATTCTCGCCGTTGCGGCACCTAGCGAGTACCAAACAGGCGGTCTCCCGCATCGCCAAGCCCGGGCAGGATGTATCCCTGCGCATTCAGCTCGCGATCCAACGCCGCGCAGAACACGGTGACGTCGGGATGAGCTTTTGCTAACCGCCTAACACCCTCCGGTGCGGCCACGAGACACAGAAAACGGATCCGCGTTGCGCCCGCGCGCTTGAGCGACGTCACCGCCGCCGCGGCGCTCCCGCCCGTGGCCAGCATGGGATCGAGCACGAAGAAATCCCGCTCCGGCGCGTCCCCGGGAACCTTGAAGTAGTAGTCGACCGGCTCGAGGGTGTCGTGGTTGCGGTACAAGCCGATGTGTCCGATGCGCGCGTTCGGCACCAGCCTGTAGATCCCGTCCACCATCCCGAGCCCGGCGCGCAGGATGGGAACGAGCGTGAGCTTCTTGCCGCTGAGCTGATGTCCGACGGTCGACTCGAGCGGCGTCTCGACGCGCACGTCCGCCAGCGGGATCTCGGCAGTGGCCTCGTATGCCATCAGCATCGCGATCTCCTCCACCAGCTCCTTGAAGATCTTCGTCGGCGTGGCGCGATCGCGAAGAATCGTGAGCTTGTGCTGCACCAGCGGATGCGTCACGACCCGCAACGTCGGAAACTCCTTACTGGTGTCCATGCGCGAGAAGGTACTACGTTCCGCGCGTGCACGTCACGATCTCGGGCGCCGCTGAACCGCCGTCGCCGTGACGGAGAGCGCATCCGTCGAGCGCCGACCCGCGGCGACCACGCGTATCCTCGACGCCGCTCGCGCGCTCGTCGCGCGCGGGGGCGCGGCGGAGGTCAGCATGGGTGACGTCGCGTCCGCGGCGGGCGTGAGCAAGGCGCTCGTGCACTATCACTTTCGCGACAAGGAATCGCTGATGCACGCGCTCGTGCAGCACGTCGGCCTGCGCGTGACCGGGCGAGAACGCACCGCGGTTGCCGCGCCCGCGGCCGAGCACGCGCTCGATGGCTATTGGGCGTGGCTCCATCGCGAGCTGCGCGAGGGCGACGTGCGTATCCTGTCCGCGCTCGCGGAGTACGATAGCGTACCCGTGCGCGACGCCGTCCGCGCTGTCGCGCAACAACGTCGCGCGCTCGCGGCCGAGCACGTGTCGCAGTTGTTCGGGCAACTTGGCCTCACGCCGCGCGTTCCCGCCGAGCTCATGGCGGATACCGTGATCGCGTTCGTCGACGGCCTCGCGACCGCGTTCGCGCTCGACCCCGAGCGCGATCCGCGCCCGGCGTTCGACGTCTTGTGGTTGGCGTTGTTGACGCTCGCCGAGATGACGTAGAGCGCTCGCGCGCGTGATTATGTTTGCTGCACATGCAGCCGCGGGAACCAACGCGACGAGCGTCGACATCTCTGGGCTGGCGTCTCGCGTTGGCGTCGTTGGCGGCCGCTGCGTGCGTCTGGCTGCTGTCGCTGCTGCTCGTGATCGTCTATGAGCGTCTCGACACGCGGAAGCCCGCGCACGCGATCGTCGTGCTCGGCGCGGCGCAGTACGACGGGCGGCCGTCGCCGGTGCTCCGCGCGCGCGTCGATCACGCGATCGATCTGTGGCGCAAGGGGCTCGCCCCGCTGCTCATCATGACGGGCGGCCGCGGCGCGGGCGATACGACGACAGAGGCCGACGTCGAACGCAAGTACGCTATCGGACACGGTGTGCCGGACAGCGCGATCCGCGTCGAACCCGAAAGCCGCTCGACGCGCGAGTCACTGCGCAACGTCGCCGCGATCATCGCCGACGAGTCGAAAGACGTGATCCTCGTCAGCGATCCCTTTCACATGCTGCGCCTGTCGATTCTCGCGCGGCGGTATGGGTTGCGTCCGCGCACCTCACCGACGCGCACGAGCCCGATATCGGCGAATCGATCCGAGTTCTGGCGCTACACCCTTCACGAATCCTGGAAGGTGCCGGTCGCCTTCTTCTTCGAGTTTTCCGACCGTCGCTGATCGGTCGTGTCGGCGGCTGTACCGATGGCGCTCGTGAGCCACCGCCAGTAATCCTCGCCGGCGACATCGGCGACGTCGTTGTGCCCCGCGCCTTCGACGAGGAGAAGCTCCGCGGGGCGCCGCGCGGCGGCGTACACCTGGCGCCCCATGCGCGCCGGGATGACCACGTCGCGCGCGCCGTGCGCGACCCAGACGGGAACGTCGAGCTCCGCGACGATGCGCCGCGTGTCGTAGTGCACGCGCGAGATCCGCTGCCACAACCACGGAATCGGCGGCACGAGCATGCGCGTCGCCATGTCCCGCGCCGACGTGAGCGGTGACTGGAGGATGAGCGCGTGGGGCCGGTCCGGGCGCATCGATACGGCCACCTCGGCGGCAATGGCGCTTCCGAGAGAGTGGCCGAACAGCACGATGCTGTTGGTGTGCAGCTCCGTTCGCGCATAGCTGAGCGCGCCGACGGCGTCCGCAGCGGCGGATTCATACGTCGGCGGCCCGGGGATGCCGCCGTAACCGCGATACTCCGGCACCAACACGCGCACGCGCGCGCGTTCGGCGACTTCGCTCGCCCAGGGCACATACCACGCGGCGAGGTCGGCGTTCCCGTGGAAGGCGATGACGACCGCGTCGTCGTGCGCCCTCGGACGGGACGGCTCCAGGAGATAGCCGTAAACGGGTCGGCCGTCCGCGGCGCGGAAGTCGACGCGGCGCGCGCGCGCCGGCGCGCTCACGACCAGATCAGGCGGCTGAAATACGACGCGCTCCTGATTGCGCCACAGCCAGGTGGTCGTGACCAGCACCCACAGGAACGCCGCAAACACGGCAATGCCAACGAGAGTAACCACCCGGCGCCGTACCCTCACGATCCGTTGTCCATTCTCGTGCGTTGAATTCAATTTAGACCCGATGCGGATTCCCATCGACACATTTCGGTTGCCGAATGGATTATTCGTCACGCTGTCCGAGGATCACACGGCACCGATCGTCGCCGTGAATCTCTGGTACCACGTGGGGTCGGCGAACGAACGGCGCGGCCGGACCGGATTCGCACATCTCTTCGAGCACATGCTCTTTCAGGGCAGCGCCGACGTCGGCTCGAACGAGCACTTCGAGCTGATTCAGCGCGCGGGCGGGACGCTCAACGGATCGACGTGGCTCGAGCGGACGAACTACTTCGAGACTGTGCCCTCGAACCAGCTCGAGCTCGTGCTGTGGCTCGAGGCGAACCGCATGGGCAAGCTGCTCCCCGCCATGACGCAGCAGAAGCTCGACACGCAGCGCGACGTCGTGAAGAACGAGCGCCGCTGGTCGATGGACAATCAGCCCTACGGGACGTGGTGGGAGAAGCTGCCGGCGCTGTGCTTTCCCCCCGAGCATCCCTTTCACCACTCCCTCATCGGTTCGATGGAGGATCTCGACGCGGCCAGCCTCGAGGACGTGCGCAGCTTCTTCGAGATGTACTACACCCCCGAGAACGCGGTCCTGACGATCACCGGCGATTTCGAGCCGGCGCAGACGCGCAAATGGGTCGAGCGGTATTTCGCCACGATCAAGAACGGCAAGGGCCGCCCGCCGCTCCCGAACACCATGATGCCGACCGTGTTCGGCGACTGGAAGCGCGAGGTGGTGCGCGACAACGTCATGCTTCCACGCCTCTTTCTGGCATTTCTGTCGCCGGTGTTCGGCAGTCCGGCGTTCTACGCCGCGAGCGTCTGCGCCGCGATTCTCGGGTTGAAGAAGGGAAGCCGCCTGTACAAGACGCTCGTTCGCGACCGGCAGATCGCCGCGCAGGCGCAGGCGTTCACGTACGACCTCACCAAGGGCAGCGATCTGCTCGTCGTGGACGTCACCGGCCGCCCGGGCGTGACCGGCGACCACCTCGAGCATGAGGTGGCGCGTGAGATCGACTTCATGCACGCGAATGGCGTGACGAAGGGCGAGGTCGATCGAGCGGTCACGCTGCTCGAGACGGAATACACGGCCGCGCTGCAGTCGGCCGGCGAGCGCGCCGACCGCCTGTCGATGTTCGCGACGTATTTCGCCGATCCGTCGCTCATCAATACGCAGGTGGACCGCTACCGCGCCGTCACCGCGGATGACGTCAATGCGTTCGTTCGAGAACGTTTGAGCGAAAACAATCGCGCGAGTCTGTTGTACGTGCCGAAGACGGGCACGATGACGATGAAGCGCACGGGAGAATTCGCGGGAGTGAAAGCGTGACCGCGGGGGCGGAGACACGATCCGCTCGCAAGCGACCAGGTCCGCTTCCCTCGCGTCCCTATCAGTTTCCGCGCTTCGAGCGGCGCCGGCTCTCGAACGGTCTCCAGCTCGTCGTCGCGCCGGTGCGGAAGCTTCCCATCGCCACGGTCATTGCGCTCATCGAAGCCGGATCCGTGTGCGGTTTTCGCGGACAGGAGGGCATCGCGCGCCTGACCGCGGAGCTGCTGCTCGAGGGTACGGAGAGCTGCGAGGGCGCCGAGCTGGTCGAACGCTTCGAGCGGCTCGGCACGTCCGTCGAGGCGTCCGCGGATTGGGACGGCACGATCGTTACGCTCACCGCGCTGCGCGAGAACATCGGTCCGGCGATCAAGCTGCTCGGCGAGGTGCTGCGCGCGCCCGCGTTCCCGGAACGTGAGGTCGAACGTCTCAAGGCCGAGCGACTCGCGGAGCTCCTCAAGTTGCGCGCCGAGCCGCGCGGGCTGGCCGACGAGATGTTCACGCGGGTCCTGTACGAGCCGACGTCGCGCTTCGCGACTCCCGAGGGAGGCACCGAGGAATCCGTCACCGCGATCACGCGCGAGGACGTGCGACGCTTCTACGACTGGCGATATCAGCCCGCCGGGACGACGCTCGTCATCGCCGGCGATATCACCGCCGACGAAGCCGAGCGGATCGCCGAGGACACCTTCGCGGACTGGACGGGCGGCGACGACCTCGATCTCTGCAAGTCGAGCGATGCACCGGCGCGCACGACGCGCGCGCTGCACGTCGTCTCCAAGCCGGACGCGAAGCAGTCGGAGGTGCGTCTGGGCAACGTCGGATTGCCGCGCCGCCACCCCGACTACTACGCCGCCGTGGTCATGAATGCCGTCCTCGGAGGCCTGTTCACCTCGCGCATCAATCTCAACCTGCGCGAGAAGCACGGCTACACGTATGGCGCCTTCTCGCATTTCGATTGGCGGAGACAGGCCGGGCCCTTCATGGTGTCGACGGCGGTGCAGAGCGAATCGACGGTCGCGGCCATCGAGGAGGTGCTCGTCGAGATCGACCGCATACGCGCGAAGGAGGTGCGGAGCGAGGAGCTCTCGCTCGCGACGAGTTACCTGGACGGCGTGTTCCCGATCCGCTACGAGACGACGGACGCGATCGCGGGCGCGCTCGCCACGCTCGTGCAGTACGAGCTCGCGGACGATTTCTACGACACATATCGCACGCACATCCGCGCGGTGACCACAGCGGACGTGCTGCGGATCGCGCGCGAACACATCCATCCTCCCGCGATGCAGATGCTGGTGCTCGGCGATCCCGAGACAGTGCTCGGACCGCTCGAGGCGCTGAGGTTCGGCCCGTTGACGATGTACGACATCGAAGGGCGTGTCGTGTGAGCGCAGGCAAGCGACTCGCGTCGCGTCGCGTGTACAGCGGCCGCGTGATCAACGTCGACATCGACAGCATCCAGTTCCCGGATGGCTCGCCGGGCGAGCTCGAGATGGTGCGTCATCCAGGGGCCAGCGCGATCGTGCCGTTTCTGTCCGATCCGTACGGCGCAGACCCGCAGCTATTGCTGCTCAAGCAATACCGCTACGCAGCGGACGACTTCATCTACGAGATCCCCGCGGGCAAGCTTGACGGCCGCGAGGATCCAAAGGCATGCGCGATCCGCGAGCTGCGCGAGGAAACCGGCTGCACCGCGAAGACCGTCGAGCACCTGTACACGTTTTTCACGACCCCCGGTTTCACGGACGAGAAAATCCACGCCTTCATGGCTACCGGGCTGGAGCGCGGCGATCACGCGCACGAGAAGGACGAGCACATGACCGTCGAGACGGTCTCCCTGTCCAGGGCGCTCGAGTTGATCGAAAGCGGGGAGCTGCGGGACGCGAAATCGGCGCTGGCCATTCTTTTCGTGGCTGGTTTCCGCCTCAACCGCTAGGGGAGCGCAACCCTCGTGTGTCTAAATAGAGGCGTTGGACACGTCTCATATAGTAGACACGAACGCTGAGGCCGGCGGTGCGGGCTTGGCCCGTAAGTGATTGCGCTATAACGCATTAACAAGGGCCAGCTCGAAGCGTCATACAGGGCACACCGCCTGCCTTTGGCATGGGTGGAAAAGCGCCACATGAAATACGGTCGGAGCCACTCTGGTACTCCGACACCGTAACTCGTGCTGGCGGCTTACGGGGGTGAGCAAATGGCCAAGCTGGCGATGAAGCGTGCGACCGAAGGGTCGCTGACAGGCGGTCTCAGTGTTCGCGAGCAACTTCGCGAAGCCGATGATTCGGCAGTCGTGACCGCATTCCTCGGCGGCGAGGAGCGCGCCTTCTCAGAGCTCGTCGAGCGCTACCAGACGCGGCTTCTGAACTTCATCTATAGAACGATTGGCGATCGCGACCGCGCGGAAGACCTGGTGCAGGAAGTCTTCATCCGCGTGTATCGCCACCTCCATCGCTTCGACCGCTCGAAGAAGTTCTCGACCTGGGTGTATACGATCGCGTCGAACCTGGCGAAGAACGAGCTGCGCAATCGCTCGCGCAATCCGCTCGTGCTCTTCCAGACGCTGCGTGGCGCGCAGGGCGCCGAGGATGAGGAGCGTCCACTGCAGTTCGAGGACACGACGTCGCGCCCGGACGACCTCTATCGCAAGCGGCACCTGCGGGAGCTCGTCGAAGACAGCGTGGCGAAGCTGCCGGAGCATCATCGTCAGGTGTTCGTGCTGCGCGAGCTCGAGGGCAAGTCGTACGAGGAGATCGCGGAGATCACGTCGTGCAACCTGGGGACGGTGAAGTCGCGCTTGAATCGCGCGCGCACGGCGTTCGCGGCGATCATCGAGCCCTTCGTGGATTGAGATCTCCGCGCCGGCGCCACGTACTGCAATTGATGCGGATGTAACGGATCAGACCGGATCGGTCGTCGTGAACGAAAGGCTCCTCTCTCCGACGCGAGAGGAACCCTGTCGTTCCGCGGTTCCGACCGCCATAATGGCTGTGTCACGGAACCCCCGCGTAAGTACAGGGTACCCGAACACGCATGCCCCAACACGTCGATTGCAGAAGGTTTCGCGAGCAGCATGCGCTGTTCGTCGATTTGCGGTGTTCCGCGGTGGAAGAGCGTGAGATGCGCGAGCATCTCCATCACTGTCCCGACTGTTCGCGCCACGACATGCTCGTGCGCCGCAGTCTCATGCTGGTGAAGAGTCTTCCAACCATCGAGCCGTCCCCGGATTTCCAGGCACGGCTCGAGGCGCGTCTGCGCACGATATCACCCGCGGCTCCAGTCCCGCCGATGCGGAGCGTCTCCACGTCCTTCATCGCGCTTGCGGCCGGCATTGTTTTCGTCGCGTTCCTCGCGGCGGAGTCGCGCCGTGGTTCGTCGAAGACGGAGTCGACGCCGATCCGCCTCGCGCCGGTCGTTGCGTCGATCCCCGAATTCGAGACGTCACCGGTCGCATCGCCCGCGCTCGTCGCCACGGTGCCGACCGGAATGTCGGTGTGGCCCGCGATCATGGCGGCGAGTCAGACGCCGATCCATTTCGTAGCCGCGGAGATGGCCACCGAGCGCTAAATTGGACCCATGCGGGTCCCTCCTCTCCGCGCCGCCATCAAGGACAAGCAGTTCTCGCCCGCGTACTATCTGTTCGGCGAGGATGAGTTTCTGAAGGAGGATGCGCTCCGGCATCTGCTCGACGCGGCGGTGGACCCGGCGACGCGCGACTTCAATCTCGATCAGCGCCGGGGCGCCGATCTTGACGCGGAGTCCCTGGCGTCGCTCCTGGGGATGCCGCCGATGATGGCCGAGCGGCGCGTCGTCGTGATCCGCGACGTCACCGCACTGCGCAAGGACGCGCGCACCGCGCTGGAGAGGCACCTGCGCGCGCCCGCGCCCGACACCGTCGTCGTGGCCACCGCGCCCGCGGACGCCAAGGAGGACAAGCTGCTGGCCGACCTCGCCGTCGGCGTCGAGTGCAAGCCACTCACCGGCGCGCAGGTGCCTAAATGGATCGTCGAGCGCGTGGAGAAACGTCTCGGCGCGACGATCTCGACGGCGGCGATCGAGCTGCTGCAGAGCGCCGTCGGCCCGGACCTCTCGCAATTGGCGATCGAGCTCGACAAGCTCGTCGCGTACACCGCGGGGCGTGAGATCGACGAGAATGCCGTCGCGGCCATCGTGGGCATTCGACGGGAAGAGACACCGGGCATGCTCCTGGACGCGGTCGCGATGCGCGATGCGTCTCGCGCCCTGGCGCTGCTGTCCGGTGTGCTGCAGCAGCCGAAGACCGGTGCGGTCCCCCTCGTCATGGCGCTGACGACGCAGACACTGGCGCTCGCGATCGGCGTGTCGCGCGGGATTCCGCCCGCGCGGCAGGCGGGGGAGTACTTCTCGCTCCTGCGCTCCGGCAGCTCGAACATGACCGCGCGCGCGTGGGGGGAAGCGGTGTCCGCGTGGGCGCGCGCCACGCAGAAATGGACCAAGGCCGACCTCGATCACGCGCTCGCCGCGCTGCTTCAGGCGGACATGTCGCTCAAGAACAGTCGCGTCTCGTCTGATGAGCAGATTCTCGCGACGGCCATCGTCGCGATGTGTCGCGGCGCGGAGCATCGCCATGCGGCGTAGTGTCATGCGACGTATCGCGCTGTTGGCGGCGGCAGTGCTCGCGGGCGGCGTCGCGCACGTGCGCGCGCAGCAACCGGATAGCGCGCCGCGGCCCGCGAGCGATACGGTGATCGTTCTCGCGCGCAAGCTGATCGAGGAGGGAAATCCTCATGGGCGCAGGATCCTCGATTCGGTGCTCACGGCTTCCGGCCCGGACGACGCGCGCTACGTGGAAGCGTTGTACTGGCGGGCGGCGACGGCGGCTGCCGCGGTCGACGCGGAGCGTGACTATCGCCGGCTGCTGATCGAGGCGCCTCTCTCCGCGCGCGCGGAGGATGCGATGCTGCAGCTGGCACAGCTCGAGCAAGCGCGCGGCGATCGCCGCGCGGCATCGGACCACATGCAGCGCTTCCTGCTCACGTATCCGGACAATCCAGCGCGCCGGCGCGTCTCCGTCTCGCTCGTGCGCCTGCTCTTCGACCAGGGCCTCGTCGCGCGGGGATGCGACGCGCTCAAGCTCGGCCGCGACGCGGTCCCGATGGAGAACGCCGAGCTGCGCAATCAGCTCGAGTTCTACGCGCCGCGTTGCGTGACGCTGGAGACCGCCGTCGCGCCATCGGATAGTGCGACGACGTCCGATCGCGACACGACAACGCAGCCAATGCGCGCCGAAGGCGCGGCCAATTCGGCGGCGAAGCCGCGGCCCAGCCGCGGCGAAGCTGCGGCCCGACCGCGCGCCAGCGCGCCGAGCGCCGCGAGCGCCGCGAGCGCCGCTTTCTACAGCGTGCAGGTGGCCGCGTACGATTCGAAAGAGGCGGCCTCCCGCATGGCGCGTACGCTCGTGTCGCGTGGTCTCCAGGCGCGCGTCGACGGCAGCGTACGGCCGTTCCGCGTGCGCGTGGGGAAGTACGCGACGCGCGCGGACGCGGTGAAGGCCGCCGCGACGCTCAAGTCGCAGGGGATCAACGGATTCATCACGCTCGTGAAATCGGGCAGCTAGTGACGACGAGCACGCCCCTGATGCAGCAGTACCGCGAGATCAAATCGCGCCACCAGGATGCGATTCTGTTCTTTCGCATGGGCGAGTTCTACGAGATGTTCTACGACGACGCCGAGACGGCGTCGCGCACTCTCGGTCTGACGTTGACGACGCGCAACAACGGCGGCGCCGCGGACGTCCCCCTTGCGGGCGTGCCCGTGAAGGCCGCGGCGGATTACGTGCGCAAGCTCGTGCAGCAGGGATTCCGCGTCGCGATCTGCGAGCAGGTGGAGGATCCGCGGCTCGCCAAGGGCATCGTGCGTCGCGAGGTGATCGAGACGGTGACGCCGGGTGTCGCGCTCGCGGACGACCTGCTCGATGGGGCGCGGAATAATTACGTCGTCGCGATAACGGACGGGGCGCGGGACGCGGGGTGCGGGGCGCGGATGGGTGTTGCCGCCGCCGACGTCTCCACGGGCGAGCTGCGGCTATCGGTCGTGGACGCGACAGCGCTCGAGGCCCTGCTCGCGAGATTGGCGCCACGCGAAGTTGTGCTCCCGCGCCCCGCGCCTCGCATCCCGCGCCCCGATGAATGCCTGCTCACCGAGCGTGAATCCTGGGAGTTCGACGCCACGCTCGGGCGTGAGGATCTCGAGCGCCACTTCGGTGTCCTGAGCCTGGACGGACTCGGCGTCGGCGCCGACGACATTCTCGCCGTCTGCGCCGCCGGCGCGCTGCTGCGCTATCTCAAGGAGCTGCAGCCGGCGGGCGTCTCTCTCGCGCGGCCCATCGTGGAGCATGCCGACGGTGTGCTGCCGCTGGACGAGATGACGCGGCGCAACCTCGAGCTCGTGGAGTCGTTGCGCGGCGGCGGAACACGCGGCACCGCGGGCACGCTGATCGACGTTCTGGATCGGACGACCACGGCGATGGGCGCGCGCATGCTGCGGCAATGGACCCTCGCGCCGCTCGCGACCAAAGCCGCGATCGACGCGCGCCTGGACGCCGTGGACAGCTTCGTGCGCTCACCACTCGCGCGCGAGGCGTTGCGCGGCGCGCTGGCGCAGGTGCGCGACCTCGAGCGTCTCGCGACGAAGGCGGCGCTCGGCCGCAGCACACCGCGCGAGCTTGCGTGGCTGGGCGACTCCATGTCGCGTCTGCCGGCCGTACAGGCGGCGCTGAGAGATGCGGCGCAGGCCGCGCCGTGCGCGCGCCTGCATGACGCGCTCGCCGCGTGGGACGACTGCGCCGACGTCGTCTCCGAAATCGCGCGGACGCTGGTGCGCGACGCGCCGATCAGCGTGGGTGAGGATCCGACGATCGCGGCCGGTGTCGACGCAGAGCTCGACGAGCTCCGCGGTCTGCGTGACGGCGGCCGCGACGCGATCGCTCGTATCCAGGCCGACGAGCGCGAGCGCACCGGCATCCAGTCGCTCAAGGTCGGATACAACAGGATCTTCGGGTATTACATCGAGGTCACCAAGTCCAACCTGCACCTCGTGCCGCCGGACTATCAGCGGCGGCAGACCATCACGAACGGCGAGCGCTATGTGACGCCCGCGCTCAAGAGCTACGAGGAGCGCGTGCTCACCGCGAACGAGCGGATCGAGGAACGCGAGCGCGAGATCTTCGATGCCTTGCGCGGACGTGTCGGGAAGCAGATCGCGCGCCTGCACGCGATCGCGCGTGCGCTCGCGGAGATCGACGTGCTCGCGACGCTCGCCGAAGTCGCGACGCGCGAAGGCTACGCGCGGCCACGCATCTCGGAGGAGTTCACGCTCAGGATCACGGCGGGGCGACATCCCGTCGTCGAGCGCATGATGCCGCGCGACAAGTTCGTGCCGAATGACCTCCAGCTCACGGAGAGCGCCCGCGTCATCGTGCTCACCGGTCCCAACATGGCGGGCAAGTCGACGATCCTGCGGCAGGTCGGTCTCATCGCGCTGATGGCGCACATGGGCAGCTTCGTCCCCGCGTCGGAGGCGGAGATCGGCGTGCTCGACCGGCTCTTCACGCGCGTCGGTGCCAGCGACAACCTCGCGCGCGGCCAGTCCACCTTCATGGTGGAGATGGCGGAGACGAGCGCGATCCTGCACACGGCTACCGCGCGCAGTCTCGTGCTGCTCGACGAGATCGGGCGCGGCACATCGACCTACGACGGCGTGTCGATCGCGTGGGCGGTCACGGAGCACCTGCACAACGTCACGGGCTGCAAGACCATCTTCGCAACCCACTATCACGAGCTCACACAGCTGGCGGACGACCTCGACGCCATGCGCAACTACAACGTCGCTGTGCGCGAGGTGGGAGACCGGATCCTCTTCGTGCATCGCCTCGAGCCCGGCGGCGCCGACCGGTCGTACGGCATCGAGGTCGGCCGTCTCGCCGGCCTGCCTGCGGCGGTGCTCGATCGGGCGCGGCGGCTGTTGCACGTCCTCGAGAGCGAGCAGCTCGCGCATCGGAGCGCGAAGCCGGTGCCGGCGACGCAGCAGCTGGGATTGTTCGTCGCTCAACCGCATCCCGTGGTAGAGCGTCTGGGGAAGATCGACGTGAACGCGATGACGCCGATGCAGGCGCTGACGCTGCTCGACGAGCTGTCACGGCAGGCGCGCGCCTGACCACAGAGCTCACGGCGAAGATTCAAACCACGGAGTGCACGGAGAGCACAGAGGGTCAAAGAAACCTCGAGTGTTTGTTGTCGACTTTGTGGTCCTAATTCCTCTGTGCTCTCTGTGCGCTCTGTGGTTCGATTCTCCGGTGGCAGTAGATTTCTGACGATGCCTGCGCGCATGTGCTCTGTGGTCGCTGTGGTAGCAGTCGCCAGCCTTGCATGCAGAGACACGCCGGCGACGCAGGGGAACAATGTCGCCATCCTGCCGCGCGCGCCGGAGCGCCCTGACGAAGCGCCGGTGCTCGTGACGAAGGCCCTTTCCTTCCGCTATCCCGCGGCGCTGTACGCGCGCAAGGTGCAGGGCAACGTGACGCTCAAGCTGTACGTCGACCGCGATGGGCGCGTCGTCGCGGAATCGACGCAGGTCGACGAGTCCAGCGGTGTCGCGTCCATGGATTCTGCCGCGGTCGTGGGATCGCGCGATCTGCACTTCGTGCCGGCGAAGCTGCACGGCGAGCCGATCGCGACGACCGTGCTGTTCCCCGTGTACTTCCGCCACCCGGAGGCGGCGCCCCTTCCCGGCGACACCATACTGACGGCTCGGCCATGACGACGCGGCATCAGAAACCGTACGACTCCGTGCTCGACACGATCGGATGGACGCCGATGATCCGGCTGACACGCGTCACGAGAGGCGTGCGCACGCCGGTGCTGGCGAAGGCGGAGTTCTTCAATCCCGGCGGATCGGTGAAGGATCGCATCGGCCTGCCGATCATCGAGCGCGCCGAGAAGGACGGCACGCTGAGGCCCGGCGGCGTGATCGTCGAGGCGACGAGCGGGAACACCGGCATCGGCCTCGCGATCGCCGCGGCGCTGCGCGGCTACCGCTGCATCTTCACGATGCCCGACAAGATGTCGCAGGAGAAGGTGCGGCTGCTCAAGGCGTTCGGCGCGGAAGTCATCGTCACACCCACGGCGGTGCCGCCGGACCATCCGGACCACTATCTCCAGACGGCGAAGCGCATCGCCCACGAGACGCCGAACGCCATCTTCGCGAATCAGTTCTACAATGACGCGAACCCCGAGGCGCATTACGCGACGACGGGCCCCGAGTTGTGGGAGCAGACCGACGGGCGCATCACCCACCTCGTGTACGCGGCGGGCACCGGTGGGACGATCACCGGCGTCGGTCGGTACCTGAAGGAGCGGAACAGCAGGATCCAGATCGTCGCGGGCGATCCGGTGGGTTCGATCCTCGCGGAGATGTGGCGCACGAAGGGAAACGCGAAGGTCGAAGGCGTTCCGTACAAGGTCGAGGGGATCGGCCAGGACAAGATCCCCGGCACCCTCGACATGTCGTTGATCGACGACTTCGTCACCGTCACCGACAAGGAATCGTTCGCGATGGCGCGGCGTCTCACGCGCGAGGAAGGGCTGTTCGTCGGCGGCTCCAGCGGCCTGATCGTGCACGTCGCTATGCAGCTGGCGAGACGCGTCGACGACCCCAACGCGCTCATCGTGGCGATCCTGCCGGACACGGGCGAGCGCTACCTGTCGAAGGTGTACAGCGACGAATGGATGCGCGAGAATCAGCTGCTCGACGCGGACCGCACGTCGCTCGGCCACGTCCTGCGCAGCAAGCCGGACCACAAGGGCGACATCGTCTCGGTCACGGGCGGCCAGACGGTTCGCCAGGCGCTGCGTCTCATGCACCTCCACGACGTCTCGCAGCTGCCGGTGATGGACGGCGCGAGCTGCATCGGATCGGTGAGCGACTGGTCGCTGTCGGCTCGCAGCCTGGATGACACGAAGCTGCTCGACGCGACGCTGTCGCAGGTGATGGATCCGCCCTTCCCCATCGTGGACGATCAGCAGACCGCGGACAGCGTCGCGAAACTGCTGTCGAAATCCAATCCTGCCGTGCTCGTGCGCACGAACGGCAAGGTCACGGGGATCGTGACGCGGTCCGATCTGCTGTCGTATCTGATGTCACGATGAATGTCATCCTGACGCTGAGCGCAGCGAAGCGGAAGGATCTACTCCATACCGACTAGATTCTTCGCTCGCTTCGCGAGCTCAGAATGACAGCACAATCATGAAAATCACGGTCCTGATGGGCGGCACCTCCGCCGAGCGCGACGTGTCGCTGGCCAGCGGGCTGCGCATCGCCGAAGCGTTGCGCACCAAGGGGCACAACGTCGTCACGCTCGACACGGCGCGCGGCACGCTGACGGCCAAGGACGAGAAGCAGATGCTCTCCAAGGGCAACGTCGTGAAGCGCGAGCCGCCGTCGCAGGAGGAGCTGACGCGCATGGCGTCGGAGACGCTGCCGCAGATGCTGCGCGCGCTGCCCTCGCTCGAGGAGGCGGACGTCGTGTTTCTCGGTCTCCACGGTGGATATGGCGAGGACGGCCATATCCAGGCGCTGCTGGAGATGGCCGGCATCCGCTACACCGGAAGCGGCCCGCTCGCGAGCGCGCTCGCGATGGACAAGGACCTCTCGAAGCACCTGTTCCGGCGCGCCGGCGTGCAGACCGCGGACTGGACGATGGCTCGGCGCGACGCACCGGCCGAGGAGCAGCTCGGACGGCTCACCCTTCCGGTCGTCGTCAAACCGTCGAAGCAGGGGTCCACGGTGGGCCTTTCTATAGTAAAGCGCCGAGATGAACTCGGCGCTTCCATCACTGAGGCCTTCAAGTACGACGACGAGGTGATGATCGAGCAGTTCGTGCCGGGCCGGGAGCTGACCGTGGGAATCCTCGGCGAAGACGCGCTGCCGGTGGGCGAGATCATCCCGAAGCACGAGATCTACGACTACGAGTGCAAGTACACGGTGGGGATGGCCGAAGAAGTCTTTCCGGCGCAGATTCTGTCGGACCGTGCGCGCGAGGCGCAGGAGCTCGCACGGCGCGCCTTCCAGGCACTGAAGCTGCGCGGATACGCCCGCATCGATTTTCGAATGACCGACGAAGGTCGTCTGTTCTGTCTCGAAGCGAATACCCTTCCCGGAATGACGCAAACGAGCCTGATCCCGCAGGGCGCGGCCGCCGCCGGCATCTCATTCCCGGACCTGTGCGAGCGCATCGCGATGCTTGCGCTCGAGGATCGCCGCTGATGGCGCGGACAGCCGGACCGACCGCGGCGCTCGCGGGCGTTCCGACGGGACTTCAGTCACAAGGCGTGTGGGTCGGCCGCCGCCAGCTGTTCGTGAGATTCGCCGCGGAAGCGGAAACCGCGACGATGTATACTGCGCAGGCCATCGCGCAGGAGCTGCAACGCGCCGCGAAGCGGTCCGCGTTTCACTCGATCTCCGTGGGCGGACGCGATCCGCTCGCGAACGTGGAGTTCCTCGAGGCCGCATTCGAGGCCGGGCCGCTTCCGCTGCCCGTCATGCTCGACGTCGATGGCCAGCGACCGGACGAAGTCGCGACGCTCGCGAAGAGCGTGGCGCTGGTGCAGGTCACGCTCGAAGGTGGCGGGATGGAGGCAAGTTCGGAGCGCGCGCTCGCCTCGCTCAAAGTGGCCGCGGACGCGGGTTTGGAGCATGCGATCGTGCTCGCGCCCGGCGAGCAGGTGAGTGACCCGCAACTCCTTCGGATCGTCGAGCAGACACACGCCGCAAGCGACAAGACCGTCGTCGTGATTCACCCGCCCTACAACACGCCGATCGATCGCGACCGGAGGTGGGTGACGTTGATCGAGCGCTCGGCGGCGCTCCATCCGGACGTGCGGCTCTCCCTGCGTCTTCCTCCGCCGACGGGAACTCGATGAGCTGGAACCCCTCGGACGAACAGCAGGACTATCCGCGCATGACGCGCGTCGTCCAGGCATTGCTCGCGATCAACATCGCCGTGGCGTTCATCGCCGCGACGATCGTCACGCCCGCAGACCTCGAGTCGATCTTCGCATTCCGCGCGGGACCGCTCGCCGAGACGTGGTGGACGGCGTTCACGTACATGTTCCTGCACGGGAGCCTCTGGCACCTGCTGATGAACATGTACACGCTGTGGATCTTCGGTCCCCGGCTCGAGCACGCGTGGGGATCGCGCAGCTTCGCATTGTTCTACGTGTGGTGCGGGCTCGGCGGCGCGGTGTTCCATGCACTCTTCGGCGGACTCGTGCCAATGGTCGGTGCGTCGGCAGCGATCTTCGGCCTCATGCTCGCGTACGCCATGCACTGGCCGCGCGACGAGATCTACTTCTTCGGCGTCATCCCGATGCGCGTTGCGACGCTCGTCGGCCTGCTCGCGGCCGTGAACCTGTTTTTCGGCGTGTCGAGCGGCTCCGCGGGGGTGGCATACTTCGCCCATCTGGGCGGCTTCGCGTTCGCGTTTCTCTATCTGAAGAAGCCGCAGCACGTGAGCATCGAGCAGCTGCGCCAGCGCGTGTCTCCCGCCCCCGACGTGCCGGACGACATGACGCCGCGCTCATCGCCGCGCTCGTCGTCGCGTTCACGTCACCGCGACGAGGTGGATGAAATCGTCGCGCAGAGCAAGGCGGCGGTCGCCAAGCGCCCCGCGCGCCTCGGTCCCGGCAAGCGCCAGGCAGCCCGTGACGCGAAGGCCGAGGAGCTCGACCGTGTCCTGGACAAGATCTCCAAGCACGGCCTGACGAGCCTGACGCCGGCCGAACGGAAGCTGCTCGAGGAAATGAGCAAGCAATTGCGCGATCGATAGAATCGACAGGCTCGACAGCAAAGAGCCGTTGCGCAGAGATCGCAGAGGAACTGAGAGGACGCAGGACCTCTGCTAAGTCGTCATCCCGAGCCCCGGGCTGCCCTGGCTGTCATTCCGAGCGTAGCGAGGAATCTGCCGTTCCTCGTCCGCGTCCTCTGCGGTAAAGCTGTTGGGCTGGTGGCGCGACGGAGCTAATGCCCTAAAGTAAAGAGCCCCCGGGGATGTCCCCGGGGGCGGTACCGCCACGCCGTTCTCGCGGCGGCAATGGCCGTCGCAGAGTGCGTTCGGCCTTTCGCAAAATACGCGCGAAACACATGCCGCGCCAGCGAGCTGAACGTCCCAAAAAACGACCTCAACGATGCCTCGAGCCGAGCTGTTGGAGACGTTCGACAACCCGTATCCCGATCGCGAGTACGAAATCCGGATGGAGTGCGACGAGTTCACGTCGCTGTGTCCCGTTGGGGGCATCGAGACGGATGCCGAAGAGCTCAAACAGCTGCAGGGCGGCGCTCCCGACTTCGGCACGATCTACATCACATACGTGCCGAACAAGATGTGTCTCGAGCTCAAGAGCCTGAAGCTGTATCTGTGGAGCTTTCGCAATGAGGGCGTGTTCTACGAGCGCGCGGTGAATCGCATTCTCGATGACCTGTCGAAAGCCTGCGCGCCGCGCTGGATGGAGGTCGTGGGAGACTTCAACGTGCGGGGCGGAATCAAGTCGATCATCACCGCCCACGTGGGCGCGCGCGCGCCGTAGTGGCGGAGAATCGGCGTTGTTGCGTGACGCCTGGGTCGAGCGCCGGGGTTGTCCTTCATAGGCGATAATCGCTGGCACATGGTCCGGAATCGCACGTCGCAATTGATCGTTACTGTCCTCGCAATCGCGACTGTCGCGTGCAGCGACGGTCCGACCGCGCTGCTGGAGCGGGTCGTCACTCTGGACGTTGCGGCGCAACGCGTGGCGTGCATTGGCGGCGAGGAGGGCGCGCGGGAATGTCTACGCGTACGGGAACATCCTGATACTGGGTGGACGTTATTGTTTGATGAAATAGAGGGATTCGTGTTCGAGCCCGGTTTTGAATACACGATTCGCGTGTCCATTCGTCGGATCCCGAATCCACCCGCCGACGGCTCGAGTCTCGCCTACCGACTGCTCGAAGTGCTCCGAAAAGTCCCGGACGCGCCCAATCTGGCACTCCCATGATCGTTCGCACGCGACGCGTCACCATTATTACGATCGCGGTCGGCGTCGTGGCGTGTCACCGCAACAGCGCCCCGAAGCCCGCTATGACAGCCCAGCCGCCCGAGATCATTCTGGCGGTTCCGGCATCGATCGACAGTACTCTCAAGCTCGCCGCGTTCGCGCTCCGCACCATCGAGGGCACGCTACAGGCGCCGCGGTTTACATCCGATGCGACGGTCGTATCGACGCATTACGTGAGAGAGCGTCGTGGCCGCGGGCTGATCGAGGTGGCGGTCATTGCGGCAATCGACCGCCGCGCGGCGCAGACGTCGGCGACGCGAACGCTCGTCCGTCTCAGCGCGCTGGCGCTCGACATGCCGCAGCGCGTCACGCTCGGCCCGAATCGCGTCGGCATTCCGGGCGTTCCCGGCACCGCGACGAACACGAGCCTGATAGGATCGACGCGTCCTCGCGTGATCACGCCCGCTGACACGAGCGACTGGTTGTCGGTGGGCCTCGTCGCCGAGGAGTTCCTGCGACACGGCGCGCGGCGTATTCCCTGAGTCATCCGCGCCTCACCTGCAGATCCCTCGCTTCCCTCGGGATGACAGCATAAACAACGAGCCTCCCTCGGCGGCGCCAAGGGAGGCTGCGTCGTTAACGAGCTGCGAAGCCTAGAAGCTGTACCGCAGCGCGATCTGCGTACGCCAGAAGTTCAGAGCGGAGTTGGAAATGCTGTACTCACCACCCGCCGGCGGCGTGAACGTCACGATCGGTACGGCCGTCTTCGGATCCGTCGTCGAGTAGCCGACGTGCGTGAGCAGGGGCACGTTGCTGTTGCCGGACAACGGGCTGACGCGAAGCTTGCCCCAGTTGTGGTTCATGAGGTTCCCGAAGTTGAAGACGTCAACCTCGAGCGCGACCTGCTGTCCGCGCATCGTCGGCAAACGCTGGCGGAACGAGAGATCGACGGTGCTCTGCGCGGGCAGGCGACACGAGTTTCGCTTCAGGATCTGGCCGCGCTGTCCGCTCAGGCAGTCGGAGCTGCGGATGAAGTTCTCGAAGTCCGCCGCCTGCTGCGCGGGCGTCCGATTGCCGGAGGCGCGGAACTGGATCTCGGTCGGATCGAGCGCGTTCTTCGGGACGTAGATCAGGTCGTTGCCCTGGAAGGCGTCGCCGTTGAGATCCCCAACCAACGCGCTGCCGTTGTAGATGTAGTCGTGCGGCGAGCCGGAGACCATCTGGTAGAACGCGGTGATGTCCGTCGGATACCGCTTCCACCAATCGAATGTGCGGCTCAGCTCAGCGACGATCTTGTGCGGCTGGTCGAAGAGGCTGATGCCGGTGAAGGCATCTTCCTGGCGCCCTGACAGCGTGCGACCGAACTGCCAGTTCGAGATGTGCGTGCTGGAGCCGAAGCTCTGCACGTCGCGCGCGACGGAATACGTGTACGCGACCATTCCCTCCCAATTCGTCGTGTAGCGGCGGCGCAGCTGCGCCGTGAGGTTATACGCGTAGTCCTTGTTCTGGTTCTTGAGGTCGATGGCGGTGCTGAAGCGCGCGGTGCCGCCGTTCGCTGCGACCCCGGTGGGAGGCAGCGGTACCGTGGCGCCTGTGGCGGCGTTGACCGCCTGCGAGTACAGGACGCGCCCACCCTGTCCGGTGCCCTGCGGCGCCTGCAGGTTCAGGTTGTAGAAGAAGAAGTTGTTGAGCGTCTTCGAGTACAGTCCCTCGAGTGTGCCGATCAGGTCGAACGGAAGACGACGGTCGTACGCCAGCGTCGCGCGCAGCGGCTGCGGGAACTTGAGGCTGCTGGACAGGAAGTTGACGTCGCCGATTGGCGCGGTGCCCTGCCCGTTGCGGCACACCGTGATCGAGCTGGGATCCACCTGAAACGCGGGGGCCGGGGCGCCGCTGCCTGCCGTGTTGCAATTCAGGAACGTCTGGATGTTGCCCGAGTTGATGTACGCGTTCTCGAGCCAGACGTAGGGCGGCGTGCCCACGAACAGACCGACGCCGCCGCGCACCTGGTCCGTGAGCGTTCCGGTCACGTCCCAGTTGAAGCCGAGTCGGGGGGACCACTGCACCGAGCGTTTCGGGATGTCGCTGGTGTTGCGGCCATACGCGCTGTCGATCGCGAGGTTGTGCTTGATGTCTTTCAGGAACGTGCTGATGTCGCTGCGCAAACCGAACGTCACGGCGAGGTTCGGGTTCACCTGCCACTGGTCCTGGACGTAGAGCGCTGTCTGCAGCGCACTGAATTCGACGTTGCCGCCGTTGGCAAGAATGACCGCTTTGCGGAAGGACCTTGCATTGCCCGCCGCGAGGCTATCGAGCGTTTGAAATGTCCAAACGCCAAGCGAGCTCTGTGTGAAGAGGTTGCGCAGCCATACGTGCTCGTTGCGCGTGCCGACCGTAATCGTGTGCGCGCCGAACGGCTTCGTGTAGTTGTCGGTGAGTTCCCACGTTTTCGTGTCGAGCTCATTGCCCTGGGAGAATTGGTCCGCCCCGGCGATGATGCGCGTGATTCCGTTCGCGCCGACGACGCTATTGACCTGGATCTGCGGATACTTCACCAGCGGCGTGCGGCGGTTGTACCAGTTGTTGTAGCCGACGAAAAGCTCGTTGAACGAGCCGCCCTTGAAGTTCGAGAACAGCTGCACGACAGGCGCGCTCTTGACGTTCTTGAAGTTGTGGAAATTGCTCGAGTACACCACCTGCGTTGTGCTGCGACCATTCTGCTGTCGCAGGCGCTCGCCGTCGCTGTAATTGTATCGCACCACGAGACGATGCACGTCGTTCAGCTGGTAATCGAGGCGCCCGAAGAAGTTGTTCAGCGGGTTCGGGATGTTGCGGTAGCCGGGCGAGCCGAGGTTGGTGTTGTACGGCGCGCCAGCGAGGATCGTCTCGAAGCGCGTGAGCGTGCTGTCTGACGCCGCGGTGGTCGGATTGGTGCCGAACGGCTCGAACGCGAAGCGCTGCGCCTGTCCGAGCGGCTGACCGAAATACGGTCCGCTCACCGGCGTGTTTTCGGTCGTGATCTCGGGGGCGACGAAGAAGTGGAGCTTGTCCTTGACGATCGGGCCGCCGAAGGTGAAGCCGTACTGCGTGCGGTCGAACTTGGTTCCGCGCAGGATGTTGGTATCGGCGCCGAAACGCTCGTTGCGGAAGTAGTAAAACGCGGACCCCTCGAAATCGTTCGTGCCGCTCTTGGTCACCGCGTTGAGCAGCAGACCGCCGAAGTTGCCCTGGCGCACGTCGAAGGGCGCGAGCAGGACCTGGAATTCCTTCACCGCGTCGATCGAGATGCCCTTTGCATTGACTTCAGCGCCGGGCGTGCCCGTCGAGCCAAGGCCGAAGACGTCGCGCTCCGTCACGCCGTCGATCTGCACGTTGTTCATGCGGTTCGACATGCCGCCGCCCGAGAATCCGGCGCCCGTGCTCGATGCCTGCGGCGTGAGCTTGATGTAGTCGGTCAGGTTTCGCGTCGTCGTCGGGAGGCGCTGGATCGCCGTGTCGCTCACGACCGTCTTCGAGCCCGTGTTCGACGGCGCGAACACCTCGGTGCGCGTCGCCTCGATCTGCACTCCGCCGAGCTGCACGGGTGCCTGCTTCATCACGAAGTCGACGCGCACCGTCTGGCTCAAACGCACCATGACGTCGTTGCGCGTCTGCTGGCCGAGTCCGATGCGGCGAGCGATGACGGTGTACGGGCCGCCGACCTCCAGACCCTGGATGAAGTACTGGCCGTTGCCGCGTGTGGTCGCTCCCCCGCGAAACCCGGTCGCCGGATTCGAGACCGAGATCATGGCCTCCGAGATCGGATGCCCCGTTTCATCGGTGACCGTGCCGGTGATGGCGCCAGTCGTGACGCCCTGCGCGAACAGGTGCAGCGGCGCCATGACGAACGCGGCTGCAATGGCGGCAAATCGCGTAAATCGAGCGAGTCTCATGAGCGGGATCGGGACGGGGTAGGCGGTGAAAGCGTCTCGCGCGTCGAAGACGTCGGCGAGCTGAGGGAAGCGGCACTAATGTAGACGCGATTCTGCATGGCCGCGAGTTGGGTTGTGTCGCGATCTTGAATCGCGAATGCGCCGGCAAGGCCACGGCATCGCGCGCATTACCGAGCATCCAAGAAACAACTTCCCCGAGCGCGCGAAGAGTCACTTGCGGTTGAGTTTAAGTATGCGCGCTGTCTACATTTCCAGGCCTCTTTTTCGGCCAGGTAGCTCAGTTGGTAGAGCAGCGGACTGAAAATCCGCGTGTCGGCAGTTCGATTCTGCCCCTGGCCACTTCAGTTTCTTCGTCCCGCGGAACGACTTACAACCGCATGCGGCGAGCAAGCCCCGCTGGCTCAGCTCGGTGGGTTCTTCATGCCGCCCTACGTCGGCGCGAGCGGTTCGCGACGCCCCCATGGATCGCGCCGTGCACGCGCCTGAACGCCACCCATCCGCCGACGCGAAGGTCGGGCCGCACTATGACGCCGCCGGTGACGACGGGCCGATCGGGGCGGGGGAAATTGTAGCCCCGGCGCCCGCGGTCTGGTCCACCCGTCGAGGCGCGCGTGTGACGAGACGGCGGCTTACCGCTGCACGCGGCCGCTGGCGTCGCCCGTGAGCAGCGTCTCGACCTCGGCGATCCCGACACGATTGAAGTCGCCCTCGATCGAGTGCTTGAGGCACGAGGCGGCGGTCGCGAATTCGACCGCCTGCGCGTCACCGCGTCCCGTCACGAGTCCGTAGATCAGCCCCGCGGCGAAGGAATCGCCCGCGCCCACGCGATCGACGATGTCCGTGACGTCGTATGCGCGGCTCGTGAGGAAATGCTCACGGTTGTGCAGCACGGCGGACCAGCCGTTTCGGTCGGCGCTGTGACTCTCGCGCAGTGTGATGGCCTGCTTCCCGAGGTTGGGAAACTCGTCGAGCACGCGCTGCGCCAGCACGCAGTACTGGTCGGCCGCGAGGCTCCCCCGCCGGACGTCGACGTCGATCGTGATGCCGAGCGCGTGCTGGCAATCCTCCTCGTTGGCGATCCCCACGGTTGCCTCGGCCACCAGCTCGCGCATGACCTCCGGCGCCTTCTTCCCCCAGCGCCATAAGTTCTTGCGAAAGTTGTAGTCCACGGACACGGGGACGCCCGCGGCGCGGGCGGACCGGGCGGCCTCGAGCGCGAGGTCGGCCGCCGTGGCGCTGATCGCCGGCGTCACGCCGCTCACGTGAAACCAGTCAGCATCGCGGAGGATGTGCTCCCAGTCGAAGTCGCCGCGCTTCGCGGATGCGATCGCCGAGCCGGCGCGGTCGTACGTCACACGCGATGCGCGCTGGTTGGCGCCGGTTTCGAGGAAGTAGATGCCGAGCCGCTCGCCCTGACGCTTCACCGCGGATACGTCAACGCCGAAGCGGCGCAGCTCGGCGATGCACGCGTCGCCGATCGGGTTGGACGGAACGGCGCTGACGAAGACTGCCTCGACGCCGAAGTGGGCGAGGGACACGGCGACGTTCGCCTCGGCGCCCCCGAACGTCGCCTCGAGCAGCGGCGACTGGAAGAGCCGTTCCGCGCGCGGCGACTTGAGCCGCAGCATGATCTCACCGAAGGTGACGACGCGCATCACGACACCCCCGCCGGAGCCCGACCCCGCGCGATCGCGACGGCGCGCTCCGTCTCCGCGCGAATGCGCTCGAAGTCGCGGCGTTTGACCCAGTCGGCCGGCGCCATCCACGAGCCGCCGCAGGCCACCACGCGGTCGAACGCCAGGTAGCCCCGCAGGTTCTCGGCGTTGATGCCGCCGGTCGGCATGAACTCCAGCCCGCCGTACGGCGCGGCAATCGCCTTGAGATACGCTAATCCCCCCAGCGCCTCCGCCGGGAAGAACTTCACGGTGCGAAGGCCGAGGCGCAGCGCGCTCTCGATCTCGGTCGGGGTCGCGACCCCGGGGAACACCGGCACGTCGTGCGACAGGCAATACTCGACGACCGCGACGCTCAGCCCCGGCGCGACGACGAAGCGCGCGCCCGCGTCGCGCGCGGCCGCGGCCTGCTCGGGCGTGAGCACCGTGCCGGCGCCCGCGAGCAGATCGGGCACATCCGCTGCCATGCGACGCAACGCTTCGGCGGCGCGTGCGGTGCGAAAGGTCACCTCCGCGCACGGCAGCCCTCCCGCGACCAGCGCGCGCGCGAGGGGCACCGCGTCGGCGGGATCGTCGATGACGATGACGGGCACGATCCGCAGGGCCCGCAATCGGTCGAGAACGCTCATCCTGTGGGCCCCTCAGCCCCGACGCTCGGCTGGTCGCCGAGGAGCGCAGCCAGAGCCGCCTGCACCCCCTGCGTGGACGCACGCCAGAGGTGGGTCGCGACGGCATCCACGAATCCCGGCAGCGCCTCGAGTGCCGGATCGTCGCCCCAGAGCGAGCGGTCGGCGCACACGTGGTGAACGAAATGACGCAGCTCCGCCTCGGACGGATGCCGGACGCCGGACCACGCGCCGCGGACGCGCTCGCCGTTCGCGTCCGCGGGAACGCTGGCGCCGCCGCGCCTACGTGCATCCTGCAGGTCGCCGCGCATGAAGAGCAGGTGCATCGCAAAGCCGAACGCCAGCCCCTGTGGGACGCGCTGCCGTCGCGCGACGTGCGCGAGAATCGTCGGCACAACCCGCACCGCCATCTTCGCGGTCCCCTGGAGGGTGATGTCCCAGAGCGAATGGCGCATGACGGGGTTCTGGAAGCGATCGAGAACGTCGCGGGCGAACTCCGCCGCGCCCGGCACCGCGAGGACGGGCACGATCTCGTCGAAGAGGATGCGCCGCTGAAACGCGCCGATCTGCGGGTCGGCCATCGCGTCGGCCACCGTTTCGCATCCCGCCAGGAGTCCGAGAGGCGCGCACAGCGTATGGCTGCCGTTGAGCAGGCGGACCTTGCGCAGGCGGTATGGCGTGATGTCGGGCGCGACCAGCACGCCCTCCGTGCCGGCGATCGGCAGACGCGCGCGCAGGTCGTCGTCGCCTTCGATGGCGAACAAGCGATAGGGTTCCGTGCAGGTCAGGAGCGCGTCGCGATACCCCAGCGCCTGGTCGAAGGGCGCGGCGTCCGCCGACGGCGCGGTGACGATACGATCCACGAGCGTATTGCAGAAGCGAACTTCATCGATCCACGCGAAAAATCGCCGTTCCGCGTGCCACCGCGACGCCAGGGTGCGCACGATGTCCCGCAAGCGGTCGCCGTTGCCCTCGATCAATTCGCAGGGCAGCATCAGCGGCGCGCGGGAAGCGTCGTAGTCGAAATGGCGCGCGCGCTCGAGAAGAAACGCCGTCAGCTTCGCCGGGAACGAGCGGCGCGCGGCCGGCGACACCGCATCCACCTCGTCGAGGGTGATCCCGACCTCCGTCGTGTTGGAGAACACGAGCGAGATGTTCGGGTCGCGCGCGCACGCCAGGACCGCATCCCAGTCGCGGGTCGCCGAGAGCGCGCGGCTGGTGGACGCGATCACGCGCATATCATCGCGCGCCGCTCCATGATCGCGGCCGCGCACCGCCAGCGTGTACAAGCCGTCCTGACCGTTCAGCGCGTCGTCCCGCCCACTGCCTGTGGAGCTCACGGCAACCACGCGCCCGCGAAACAGGCCCCGCCTGTTGGCGTCGTCGAGAATTGACCCGACGAAGCCGCGCAGGAATACTCCCGTGCCGAACTGCATCGCGCGCTCCGGCAGGCGGAGGAGCTCCGCCGATGGCAGCGTCACGACCCCGCCCGCGAGGGCCTGGCGCTCCACGAGGTCGCGTGAGAGCGATCGGAGCGTGACCGGTCTCGTGGTCGCCGTCATGACATGCGGGACGGACGCGACACGCCGTCGGAGCCGTGGCCGCGCATCCTAGAGGGTAACTCCGGCCTTCCAGATGGCGATTTCCCGGTAGCCGTTGCGTTCGTTGTTCGTCACGCGCCCGGACGCGACGTCGAGAATCAGCGCGAAGAGATCCTCCTCCAGGCGATCCATCGTCGCGGTGCCCTCGAGCAGCCCGCCGGCGTCGAAATCGATCCAGTGTGGTTTGCGGCGCGCGATGTCGCTGTTGGACGAGATCTTCAGCGTCGGCGCGGGAAAGCCGAGCGGCGTCCCGCGTCCCGTCGTGAACAGGAGCACTGTCGCGCCGCCGGCCACGAGCGCCGTGGACGACACCGCGTCGTTGCCCGGGGACTCGAGCAGCGAGAGTCCGGGTCGTGTCGCCAGGGCGCCGTAGCGCAGGACGTCAACCACGGGCGCGCGCCCCCCCTTCTGAATCGCGCCGAGGGATTTCTCCTCGAGCGTAGTGAGCCCACCGGCGACGTTTCCCGGCGACGGGTTCTCGTAGATCGGCTGGCCATGCTCGATGAAGTAGTCCTTGAACGCGTCGATCATCGAGACGACGTCCTGGAACACGGCGCTGCTGGTCGCGCGGTTCATCAGCTGCTGCTCGGCGCCGAACATCTCCGGTACCTCTGTGAGCAGCACCTTGCCTCCGGCGCGCGTGACGCGCTCGGCGACGCGGCCGACGAGGGGGTTGGCGGTGATCCCGCTGAAGCCGTCCGAGCCGCCGCACTTGTGCCCGAGGACGAGATCGGAGACCGCGCAGCCCGTGCGCCGGTCGCCGCGCATCTGCGCCACGAGCTCGTCGATGGCCTCCGAGCCGTGCTCCAGCTCGTCGATCACGTCCTGCGTGTTGAAGAAGCGGATGCGCGACCGATCGACGTCGCCGGCAAGGGCGAGCAACTGCTCCATCTGGTTGTTCTCGCATCCGAGCCCGAGCACGAGAACGCCGCCCGCGTTGGGATGGCGCATCAGCCCCGCGAGGACGCGTTGCGTGTTGCGGAGGTCGTCGCCCAGCTGGCTGCAACCGTATGGATGCCCGAAGGCGTGGATACCATCCAGCGCGCCCGTGAAGCGCTCGGCTGCCGAACGCGCGATGCGCTCGGCCGCGTGGTTCACGCAGCCCACCGTGTTCAGGATCCAGAGCTCGTTCCGCGTGCCGACGCGGCCATCACGACGGCGATACCCCTGAAACCCCGTATCCGTCGCCGCATCCGCCGCCGCGCCGTACCGCGTCGTTGTGTCCGCGGCCGCATGTACAGGCTCATAGCGGTATGCGACGTGTCCGGCGAGCGCCGTGCGCAGATTGTGCGAATGGACATGCGCCCCCGCGCGCACCTGGTGTTCGATGATGCCGATGGCCGAACCGTACTTGATCGCGCGATCGCCGGCGGCGTGCGCGCTCAAGGCGATCTTGTGGCCGGCCGGGATGTTGTCGACGACCGTGACGCGGGTTCCATCGACCTCGACCACGTCACCGGGTGAGAGGTCGCGCAGGGCAACAGCAACGGTGTCCGCCGGATGGATGCGGATGACGCGCGGCGCCGCGCCGCGCGCTGCTTCGGCGGGTGCGAGGGTGGTCACGCGTCGCCGAGGCGATACGCCTCGCGCACGAGATCGTAGGTGAGCGCCCGGGCCATCGCGCGCGCGTCGTCCATGGAGACGACGTGACGCGCCACGAGGCCGGCCAGGTAGTTGGCGTCCACGCGCCGCGCCAGATCGTGCCGCGCCGGAATCGAACAGAACGCACGCGTATCGTCGTTGAAGCCGACGGTGTTGTAGATCCCCGCCGTTTCCGTGGTGCGCTGGCGGAAGCGCATCATGCCTTCCACGGAGTCGTGGAACCACCAGGGCGGCCCGAGCCGCACCGCGGGATAGTGACCGGCGAGGGGCGCGAGCTCGCGGCTGTACGTCGCTTCGTCGAGCGTGAAGAGGATGAGCGTCAGCCGCGGGTCGTTGCCGTACGCGTTCAGCAGCGGGCGGAGATTGCGCGTGTACTCGGTGGCGAGCGGGATGTCCCCGCCGACGTCGGCGCCGAAGCGCGCGAAGACAGCGTCGTTGTGATTCCGGAACGAACCCGCGTGCAACTGCATGACGAGTCCGTCCTCGGTGGACATGCGCGCCATCTCGATGAGCATGTGCGCCTCGAAGCGCCGCTGGTCGTCCGCTGTCGCGTCGCCGTCACGCGCGCGCGCGAACAGGCGCTCGCATTCCGCCTCCGGCAGCGACGCGGTGTAGGGCTCGACGACCGCGTGGTCCGTCGCGGTCGCGCCCGCCGCCTTGAAGTAGCGCCGCCGCTCCTCCAGCGCGCGTACGAACGTCGCGTACGTCGTGATGGACGCGCCTGCCGCGCGCTCGAGCGCCGCCAGCGCCGCCGTCCATCCCGGCGACGCGATGCGCAGCACGGCGTCGGGACGGAACGTCGGAATCACGCGGCCGCGCCAGCCGCCGCCGAGAATCGCCGTGTGGTGCGCGAGCGTGTCGCTCGCGGCATCGGTGGTGGCCAGCACCTCGATGCGGAAGCGCTCGAACAGGGCGCGCGGCCGGAACTCCGGCGTCGCGAGCTTCTCGGCGATCTCGTCATAGATCGCCTGCGCGGTCGTTTCGTCGAGCACGGTGTCGACGTCGAACACCTCGCGGAGCTCGTGGTCGAGCCACGCGCTCGTCGGGGTACCGCGGAACAGGTAGTAGTGCGCGGCGAACAGCTGCCAGATCTTGCGCGGATCCCGCTCCACCGGCGTGCCATCGCGCGTGGCGATGCCCATCGCCTCCAGGGGAATGCCGCGCGAGTACAGCATGCGGAAGATGTAGTGGTCCGGCGTGACGATGAGAGCGGTGGGCTCCGCGAAGGGCGCGTTCGCGGCCAGCGTCGCCGCGTCGACGTGGCCATGCGGGCACACCAGCGGCAGCTCGCGCGTCGCTTCGTACAGCTCGCGCGCGACGCGCCGAACGGCGGGGTCGGGATCGAAGAAGCGATCCTCGTGGAGCTGCAGGCGGCGGCCGCGCGTCAGCGTCACGGTGCTCATGCGCGCTCCGGCGCCGCGTTGACCGGCGCCAGCCGCGGCGCGAGCAGGTGAATGATCACCCAGGCGGTGACGTACGCCAATCCGCAGATGAGAAAGATCGGCGTGTAGTCGTTCCCGTTCGCCTGGAGCACGCGTCCGGTGGCACGCTGGAAAACTACACCGCCCATCGCGCCGGCGAATCCGCCGATGCCCACCACGGACGCGACCATATGTCGTGGAAACATGTCGCTCGCGAGCGTATACGCGTTCGCGGACCAGCCCTGGTGCGCCGCGGCGGCGACGCTGACGACGGCCACCGCGACCCACATGCTTCCCGCCTGCGGCGCGAACATCGTCGGCACGATCGCGAGCGCCATCGCGAGCATCGCCGTCTTGCGCGCGCGATTCACCGTCCAGCCGCGCTTGAGCAGGGCGCCGGACAGCCAGCCGCCGCCGACCGAGCCGACGTCCGCCACGACATAGATCGCGATGAGGGGCGCCGCGAGATTCGCGAGCTTGATGCCGTACTTCGCGTCGAGGAACTTCGGCAACCAGTAGAGATAGAACCACCACACCGGATCCGCGAGCAACTTGGCCGTGGCGAACGCCCAGGTCTGGCGATACGTGAGGAGGCGCAGCCAGGGTACAGTCGCCGCGGGCTCGGCCGGATCGCTGCGGATCATTCGCAGCTCGTCCGCCGACAGCCTCGGGTGCTCCTCCGGCGCCCGGTAGAGCGCGATCCAGAACCCGAGCCAGAGGAATCCGAGGGCGCCGGTGAGGATGAACGCCCACTGCCAGCCGAGCGTGAGCGTGATCCACGGCACGATCAGCGGCGCCACGATTGCGCCGACGTTGGTGCCGGCGTTGAAGATTCCCGTCGCGAGCGCGCGTTCTCGCTTCGGAAACCATTCCGCGACAGTCTTGATCGACGCCGGAAAGTTGGCCGACTCGCCGAGCCCAAGCGCGGCGCGTGCCAGTGAAAACGCCGTCGCGGTGCGTGCGAACGCCGAGGCCATGGCCGCGAGGCTCCATGCCACGACGGCCGCGCCGAGTCCGCGGCGGATGCCGACGCGGTCGAGCAAGCGACCGGCGAAGAGAAAACCGATCGCGTACGCGACGCTGAACCAGGAGACGATGTCACCGTATTGCGTCTCGGACCAGCCGAGCGCGCGCTGGAGTGTGGGCGCGAGAATGCCCAGCACCTGGCGGTCGACGTAATTGATCGTCGTCGCGACGAACAGCAGGGCACAGATGGTCCAGCGGAAGCCGAAAGGACGGAGCGCGCGAAGCGGTGGTGGTGAGGCGACCTGCGGAGCGCGTGGCGCGGAGCGCCGAGTGGCGATATCCGGTTGCGTCACGTCGGTCTCCCGGCGCGCGGACTCTTTTTCCCCGAAGCCCGCTTCCCGGCGACGGCGTCGCGCCTCCCGCCTCCCGCTTCCCGCCTTCCGCTTCCCGCTTCCCGCGTCAGCCCTTCCCACAACCCCTGCAGATACATGGCGCCAAGGGCGCGGTCATAGAGCCCGTAGCCGGGCCGCCCCTCTTCGCCCCAGATCATCCTGCCATGATCGGGACGCATGGGTCCCCCGAAGCCGGCGTCGCGCAGGGCGCGCAGCACGGCGAACATGTCGACGTCGCCGAATTCCGATGGATGCGGCGCCTCGTGAAAGCGCCGCGGACCGGTGACGCGAATGTTGCGGCAGTGCGCAAAATGAACGCGACCTTTGCCGGCCAGCCGGAGCGCCATGGCGGCGAGATCGTTCGACGGATCCGCGCCGAGTGAACCGGTGCAGAAGGTGACACCGTTCGCATCGCTGTCGACGAGCGACGTCAGGCGCTCGAGCGCCTGCATGTTCGTGATGATCCGCGGCAGGCCGAAGATTGCCCACGGTGGGTCGTCCGGATGGATGGCCATGCGCACGCCGAACTCCTCGGCGACCGGCACGACGCGCTCGAGGAAGTACGCGAGATTCTCCCAGAGCCGCTCGGCGTCGACGGTGCGATACGCCTCCAGCAGACCGGCCAGCTCGCGCGCGTCGTACGCCGTCGCCCAGCCGGGGAGATCTCCGGTGCCCCGCGACAGGTCGATGCGGGACAGCGCCGCTTCATCGTACGCGAGCGACGTGGACCCGTCCGCGGCGCGCAGCGCGAGATCCGTGCGCGTCCAGTCGAAGATCGGCATGAAATTGTAGCAGAGCACCGGCACGCCCGTCCGCCCCATCGCCTCGATGCTCTTCGCGTAGTTCTCGATCAGCCGCTGGCGCGTGGGCCGGCCGAGCTTGATGTCTTCGTGAACCGGAATGCTCTCGACGACCGCGAGCTGCAGCCCCGCCCGCTCGACGTCGTCGCGCAGCCGGGTGAGCCGATCGGTGGGCCACGCATCGCCGACGCGAACGTCGTAGAGCGCGCTGACCACCCCACGCACGCCCGGGATCTGGCGGATGTGCGACAGCGGGATCGGGTCCTCGGCCCCGAACCATCGAAACGTCATCTGCATGACGACTGCCTCACGACCAGACGCGCGCTGAACGTCTTGCGCACCGGCGTGTGTCGTGGTCCGACGTGGCTCAGTTGCCGCGTCAGCAACTCCGCGGCGACGGCGCCAAGCTCGCTCTTGGGCATCGCCATCGTCGTGAGCGGTGGAGTCGTGATGGCGGCGAAGGGGACGTCGTCCCACCCCGCGATCGCCACGTCCTGCGGGACGCGCAATCCGGCCTCGCGCGCCGCGTCGATCGCGCCAAGCGCCATGAGATCGTTCGACGCGAAGACCGCGTCTGGCCGATTGCCGTTCGAGAGCAGTTGCCGCATGGCCTCGTAGCCACCGGCATGGCGGAAATTTCCTTCCGCGACGAACGCGGGCTCGAGCGCACGGCCGGCGTCCGCGAGCGCGCGCGCGTAGCCGTTGTACCGAGCGGCGCGACCATAGGTGGTGCTGCCGGGCCCCTCGTGGGGGCCCGTGATGATCGCGATGCGCGAATACTCCTGGTCGATGAGGTGCCTGGTGACGGTGTAGGCGCCGGCCTCGGAGTCGACCAGCAGACAGCTGACGCCCTCGATGTCGTACTCCCGCTCGATAGCGATGACCGGGCTGCGGGGATGCCGGCGCACATACGCGCGCAGCGCCTCCTCGCGTACAGTGTCACCGACGAGAACGAGACCCGCGATGTGTGAATCCACGAGCATGCGAAGATTCAGATCCGCGAGCTCGAAGCGATGGTCCGAGTCGCACAGGAAGATCGTTCGCCCGGTCTCGCGCAGCGTGTGGCTCAGCCCGCGTACGATCTCGGTGAAGAACGGATTCGTCAGGTCGGAAACGATGACGCCCACGGCGTGGCCGCGTCGGGTGCGAAGTCCCCGGGCCATCTGATTCGGGCGATAGCCGAGCTTGTCGATCGCCTTCTGGACGCGTCTGCGGGTGTCGTCGGACACCCACGTCGCTCCGTTCACGACGGCGGACACGGTCGCGATGGACACCTTGCAGCTCTGGGCGACTTCCCGAAGGGTGATGCTACGCAAGTGATGGCCGTTTATGGCGGACAGACGTCAGGGACGACGGGCGACAATGGCAGACAATGGCAGACAACGGGGGACAAGGGGTACAAATGAGGGCGACCGGGGGGCCAGCTCGGGAGGCGCGAGCCGGCGCGGACTTATATATCTGAAACGTTTAAGTGTGTCAAATCGCTGCCAGGACGTAACATGCAGAAGCCCCTTCTTGTAGGGATGTCACCTGGCCGCCCGAAGGGGTCACGCTCGACCGCCCGGTCTGACCCGCCGCGTTCGGACCGTGGGACGCGTCACCGGTCGAGCCAGAGCACGGGCTGACGCACCGGATAATTCCGGATCACCTCATCCACCGTCGGATCGGGGTTGAGGGTTTTCCAGAGCTCGAGATACCGCGCCTCGTGAAACGCGCGCCCGGCGAAGAACAGCACGGGATGGCGTACGGGCCACTGATCGTCGTACATGACGTCCGGCGGCCTCGGCCACGCGCGTTTGTTCAGGATGTACGGGTACATGAACGCGACCGCCTTGCGCATTCCGCGGCCGTCCGGCGTGGTGAAGTTCCAGAGATCGTCGCGGGGCGTCGACAGGATTTCCGCAACCGTGCCCATGATGTCGAGCTGGAAGAGTGAATAGCCGTAGGGTTTCGTGCGCCCCAGCTCGCGCGGGAAGCTGCCGTCCGGCGCCATCTGCTGCGGAACGAGCGTATCGCGGAAGAAGGCGCGAGTTGCCGTGAGACGGGCGCTGTCGCCCGTGAGGCGCGCGAACTCCGCCACCTGCATGGCCCACGCAACGCTGTGATTGTTCGTGGCGTTGTGCTCGTCGATGCCATACGGGTGCGTAGTGATCCAGGCCAGATACTCGCGAAACCATGACTTGGTGCGTGCGACCACCGGGTCATTCGCGTACCCCAGGCGCTCGAGCACCTCGACCGCGCGGGCAACCTCCACGAGGTGAATGGTGTCGATGATCCCGGTTCCGCGGCCCGTGGCGACGCCCTTGATCGCCTGGGCGTAGAGGAGATTCGGGTTCATGCGCGTGCTCTCGCTCACGAACCACGCCTCGAGGTGCCGGAGCGCGTGACGCGCGTAGCGCGCGTCGCCGGTGATCTCGTATGCCGCGGCGAGCGCGGGAACGATGACGCTGAGACGGCGCATCGCGTCCCGATGCGCAACGAAGTTGTCCGGATTGGTCTCGCCGTCGCGGCGGATGAACGGGCCGTTCGGATCCGCGGGATTGGGCCACCAGTAGTCAGCCTCGGAGTAGAAATCGTGCGCGCCGCCGGCGCTGCGCGGCGCGCGCGTCGCCGTCACGGTCAACGGCTGCTCCGCGAGATAGCGGTTCGCAGCACGGAGAACGCGTGGGCGTTCGAGATCGAGCAGCTGATCGCGCGTGATATCGTGCCGCGTCGCCTCGGTGTCAGGCAAGGTAGGCCACTGGCGAGCGGTATCCGCGCGATCCACTGGCGCCGGCAGCGGGAGGCGGCTGGCGCGATCCGGGGCGAGCAACACCGACCCGTTTCTTGCGAGCTCGATCGACCACGTACCGTCGTCCAGCCGCGTGAGGCGCGCCCGCGGGCTCGAGCTCTGCCGCACGACCGCGGAATCCCAATCCGCGATCTTCACGCGCAGCGGTTGCCCCGCGAGGCTGGTCAAGCGCACCCACGCCGTGTGCCCGCCGCGGCGTACTGCGCTCACGAGAAAGGCGCCATCCGCTCGAAAGCGCTCGAAGGCCGCGTCGCGCCAACTGGCCGGGACGGCGGGAAAGACGCGCAGCACTCCCCCCCAATCCTGGAGCAACATCTCCTGGATGCTCGCCGCCGCGGACAGCGGCGTCTCGATCACCGGACCCGCCTCCGCGTAGAACGTGTTGGGCTCCATGTACCGCGGCTCGTCGAGATACTGGTTGAGGCGCGTGAGCGCCACGTCGCCGTGGCCGAGTCGTGCATGCATCGCGGCGCCGCCCGTGAACGAATAGCCGCGGAAGAGCTCCATCTGCGCTTCCCACGTCGCGAGCGACCTCTCGATCAGCGCGCGGCCGCGCGCGCTGTCCGGCGTGATCAAGCCGAGGGGATAGATCGCGAGCAGATGCGAGTAATGCCGGTGCGATTCGCGCCACGGCCGATCGCGTCCCACCATGAGACCCGAGGAATCCGCCGGAAACGGCGTGAGCTGCGCGAGGACGTCGCGCCACCGGGGCAGAAGCGGATCATCGACGCGCAGCCGCTGCGCGCTCGTGATGAGCGTCTCGAGCCCCCAGCGCAGGAGCGCGAGGTCGTAGTTCGCATCCGCGACCGTCGCGAGCTCCGGCGAGTGCGTCGGTGGCAGATGCCACCGGCCGTCCGCTCCGAGCTCGACGTACGCGAGGTAGTTGCCGATAGCGCGGCGGAGCAGGGGATAGACTCGCTCGCGCAGAACTCGGTCGTCCATCTGGTAGCGGTAGAACTGCCAGTAGTAGTACATCGTCCACGGCAGATCTCCCATTTCCTTCGCCGCGTCGCTCTGCGCCGTCGCGAGATCGACGCGACGGACGAGACTCGGACCGGAGCTCCGGCCAATGGCCGCGGCCGCCGCGCGGAGGCGTTCCGGAACGTTCTGGATCAGCGCCGGAACTCGACGATCGAGATTGCGGAAAAGCGATTCCGCGAGATCCATGCGATTGGCGCGGAACAGCGGCGAATACGTCAGCTGGACGTTGAGGTTCCACCAGATCGCCGGCCACGGCGTGGCGCGGAACCAGGGACCGGCGAGATCGAGGATCGGCCCGTCGCCGCGCATCGCGGAGCCGAGCTTGTACATCTGAATCCAGTAATACGATTCGAGGCGCGCATCGGGAAACGAGACGAAGCTTCGCGGATAGTACGCGTGCCACCACCGGCGGTTCGCCGCCGAGAGAGCTGGCTCGCCCGCGCGCAGCGCCTCGGCAGCACGACGCTGCGCGTCCGCCGTCGCGGCGTCTCCGGCGCCGCCATATCCGATCGCCACGTACAAAGTTCGCGTGCGGGCGCGCCGTCCGAGCCGGGCGCGATCCCCTTCGCGTACGATGGCTTCTGCGTGCGCGTCCCCGCCGATGAAGGTTTGCACGCTCGCGATCCCGCGCTCCGAGCGCGACACGATGGGATCGGGGTGCAGGTCCTCGGGCCCAAAGGGCTCACGCCGCGCGATCTTCCGCGGTGGCCGGGCCTGTGCCGGCAACCACTCGAGATCCACGTTTCGCTCTCCGCCGATCCCTTCGAGCACGACGACGATGACCGATGGCTCGCGCGGCACGAAGCTGCGCCAGCGTACCTCGCCGCTGTCCGTGACCACGGTGCCCGACGCTTCCGCGTTCCACAACGTGAGGCGCGCGTTTCCAGCGCGCTGCGCGCCCGCGGTTTTGAGGTACACGCGGCCGATGGGAAAGCGTGAGTCGTCGTGGACGACGTCCGTGCGGTTGATGGTCCAGCCAAGCACGGTCTCCTGCACGTCGATCGTCGCGCCCACAAGGCCGTTGCCGATGAAGACACTCTCGCCCCAGCCGCGCGGCAGCCGGTTCCATACCATGTCGGAGCGCGCGAGGAATGCCGGCCAATCGACGTGCGTGGCCTCGACGCGTTGAGCGTGCAGATTCGCGGCGCATCCGGCGACGCAGAAGAAGACGACTGCTGAATGACGACGCTCGGATGACGTCATGGCGGCGTCATGAGCCTCCAGCGGATCGTTCCGTATGTGAACGGCCTTCCCGGTGACCGGCCGATGACTTCGCCGCGGAGCTTCCCGCTCGCGCCGCGCCGCACGCGCAACGTGGTCCAGGAGTATTCGCCGCGTTCGTAGGCGAACGTGACGCCGTCATCGTCGTAGAGCTCGAAGCCCCCCGGGGCTTCGCCGTAGTGTCGGACCTCGAGGTCCACGCGCTCCGTGGCCCGCGGAATCTGCCGCAGCCCGTCCGCGAGGAGCGGGATGACGCCGCCATCGCGGACGAAGAGCGGAATGCGCATGCCAGGACGCACGGTGATCGCGGCGTTCTCGCCGGCGAACGCACCGGTGTAGAAGTCGTACCACTTGCCGCCGGGCAGAACGACGCGCCGGCTCGTGTCGCCGGCGAACATCGGAGCGACGAGGAGATCGTCTCCGAGCACGAACTCGTCTTTCACGTCGCTCATCGACGGGGAGCTATCGACCAGCGCCAGCGCGCGAAGCGGCGGCGTACCCTGGAAGTTATACTGGGCGAATGTGGTGTAGAGGTACGGAAGGAGCCGGATGCGCAGCCGCATCACCTCGCGCACCGCGTCCTCGACTTCCAGAAAGGTCCAGGGCTCCGTGCCGTCCGACCACGCGTTCAGCAACGCCATCGGAGAAAAGCAGACCGATTGCATCCGGCGGAGCCAATCCTCCGCGGTCTTCGACGAGCGCACCTCCGGCGTCCAGAGCACGCCGATGAAGCCGCTGTTCACGAGCGCCGTAATGAAGTCCGGATGACTGTAGTAATCGTTGTAGAGCACGTAGGGGAACGACGCCGCGCCGGCGTTGGACGCGCGCACCAGTCCCCACGTCCGTTGATCGCGCTCGCGAAACATCCCGGCCGTCACACGCTGCAACACGACGCCGTAGATCTGGCGCATCTCCTCGCCGGAGGTCAGCGAGGGAAACACAGCGTGATCGGGCCAGAGCCAGCGGTCGTATCCGTCAACCTCGTCGATCTTGTAGCCGCTCACGCCGACGTCGAGATGCGCGCGGCGAAAATGATCGAGGACGATCTTCTGCGTCTGCGCGAAGTTGAAATCCGGAACGAGGCCCGTCCACACGGTGTGCGAGCCGGACAGCGGCTTGATCGCGTCGTAAAAGGGCGCGCTCGGCGCGACGTACGGGTTGATCCAGAGATTGACGCGCACGCTGCGCCGCTGCATCTCGCGCATGAAGCCCGCGACGTCCGGATATCGTGTCGGATCCCAGACGAATGATCCGGGATACGCGGCGCTCTGCCATCCCGGCTCGAGGCCGACGACGTCGAGCGGAAACCCGCGCGCCGCGAACGCGTCCACTTCCCTGATCACGTCCTCCGCGGTGGCACGCGTCGGGAGCCGGTGGTGAAAGCCGAGGCCCCACTTCGGCGGAAGGACGCCGCCGCCGGAATACAGGTTGTAGCGCTGTATCGCGTTGAGCGGCGTCGGTCCCGCGAACACATACAGCGTGACGCCGCGCGCAGGCAACACCACCTCGACGGCATCGGAGCGCGGCGCCGGCGTCCACGTGCGGTCCGTATTGCGATCTTTCACCGGGGGCGGATCCCGGCTGTCCACACGCACCGCCGTTCCGGCGTACACCGTCGCGTACCGCGCCGCGTCGATCAGCACGCCATAGCCGCCGCTCGAGACGTAAAAGGGAACCGGCGCGTGCGTGCGGCCGTTATCGACGCCTCCGTAGTGGTCGACGTGGAGGTGCCTGACCGTTCCGCGCTGCTGGACGGCCTTGAAATTCAGCCCGAGTCCATAGAGCTGCTCGCTGCGGCCGAGCGGGAAGCGAATCGACAGGCGGTCCGCGAACACCGTCGCGCGGATTGCGGCGGTATCGAGTGGAAAATCGGCGGCGGGCATGCGACGCAGCGCGTCGCGCCGCGGCTGTACGCCCGCGGCGGGAAGGAGACGAACCCCCGCCGGCGCGCCGACGTCTGCCATCCACACGCCAGGCGCCTCCTGCCGCCATGCGATGCCGAGCTCCACCGGATGCGCCGGCTGCGCCGCGACGACACGCGACGCACCGAGAGCAAACGCGACGGCCGCTACACGCACGCGAGAAAGCGCTCCTTCATGAGCGGAAGAAGCCTGTCGAGCGGAGTGTCCCAGACCTTGTCGTTGAAGATCTCCACCTCGATGGGACCGCCCCACCCGGCCCGCTCGACGGACGCCCGCAGGCGGCGCAGCTCGATTACGCCGTCGCCCATCATCCCGCGATTCATCAACACGTTCGTCGCGGGGACGAGCCAGTCCGACACGTGAAAGCCCGCGAGCCGGCCGGCGCAGCGCGCTATCTCGGCGTGCACATCGGCGTCCCACCAGATGTGATAGACGTCGGCGATGACGCCGACCGTGCCGGCGTCGAACTTTTCGGCCAGCAGCCGCGCCTCCCGGAGCGTCGTGATGCACGACCGCTCGGCGGCGAACGCGGGATGCAGCGGCTCGATGCCGAGGGTCACGCCGCACTCCGCCGCGTGGGGAACGATGCGCTCGATCCCATGCTCGACCGCACCGCGCGCGCCGGCGATGTCGCGATCCGGCGCCGCGCCGCACACGAGCACGAGCACCGGCGCGCCGAGCGCCGCGGCTGCGTCGATCGCGCGGCGGTTGTCGTCGATGCGCTGCTCGCGCTCGGCGCGCGACGCCGCGGGAAACATTCCGCCGCGGCAGACGCTCGACACCCGCACGCCGGCGTCGCGGACGAGGCGTACCATCGTCTCGAGACCCGTCTCCGCGATCTTGTGGCGCCAGATGGCGACGCATCGGATGTCGTGCCGCGCGCAGGCGTCGAGCATCGCCGGTGTGCTCACGCGATCGGTGGTGATCTGGTTGAGGCTGAGCCGTGCTGCGTCCCGCAGCGGCGCGGCGTCCGCGGGCGACGGCATGGTCGCGGCGGCGCTCACGTGGGTTGCACCCCGGCGAGGGTGAGCACATGCGCGACTCGATCGGCGGCGAGATCGGGATCGGCCAGGAGGCCGGCGCAGTCGGCAAGGCGGAAGAGCTCCGCGAGGTGCAGCGCGGACCGCCAGCTCTCCGCGCCCCCGACCATGCGAAAATGCCTCTGGTGCCCGTTGAGGTACGCGAGAAACACGATGCCCGTCTTGTAGGCGTAGGTCGGGTGCTGGAACACGTGGCGTGACAAGGCAATCGTCGGCGCGAGGATCGCCCTGTACCGCGGCACGTCGCCGGCGTCGAGCGCCCGCAACGCCGCGGACGCCGCCGGAGCGATCGCGTCGAAGATCCCCAGCAGCGCGTCGCTGTATCCGTGCTCGTCGCCCAGAATCAGACGGTCGTAGTTGAAGTCGTCGCCCGTGTACATGCGCACGCCCGCGGGCAGGCGCCGCCGCATCGCGACTTCCCGCTCGGCGTCGAGCAGCGAGATCTTCACGCCATCCACCTTGTCGCGGTGTTCGGCGATGATCGACAGACAGATGTCCGTCGCCGCGTCGAGATCGGCCGATCCCCAGTACCCCGCGAGCTGCGGATCGAACATCTCGCCGAGCCAATGGAGGATGACGGGACGACTCGCCTGCCGCAGGATCGCTCCGTAGACGCGACGATAGTCGTCGGCGGTGCGCGCGACTCGCGCGAGCGCGCGGCTCGCCATGAGAACGACGCGTCCGCCGTGCTGTTCCACCCAGCCGACCTGCTGCTCGTACGCGTGAACGACGTCGTCCAGCGTGGACGCCGTGCCGGCCAGGAGATGATCGGTCCCCGCGCCGCACGCGATCAGCCCGCCCGCGGCGCGCGCTTCGTCGAGTGACCGGCGAATGAGCTCGCGCGCGACGGACCACCCGAGTCCCATTCCGCGCTGCGCGGTGTCCATCGCCTCCGCGACGCCAAGTCCGAGGGACCAGAGATGGCGGCGGTACGCGAGCGTCGCATCCCAATCGACGACGGCATCGCCAAGCGGGTCCGCGTCCGCGAGCGGATCGGCGACGACGTGCGCCGCGGCGTACGCAACGCGTGAACGGATCGGCCCTGTCGCGCGCGGCCACGGGCCGGTCGCGCGCATGGCGTAGAGCGCGACGGAGCGATCAGCGCGCGGCAGCCGAACGACGCGCGACATTTCCGCTCTCCATCGTGCCCGGCGATCGGTCCGCTTCTTCGCCCTGGGGAAGCGGTGGCACGTCGATCCAGCGACGCTCGCGCCACGACTGGAGCGCGAGCTCGGCGAGCTGCACCCCCTTCGCGCCCTCGAGGAAATCGTGCACGAAGGGTTCGCCCGCCGTGACGTGCCGCAGGAACATCTCCCACTGCACCTTGAACGCGTTGTCGGCCGGCGTCGCGTCAGGGACTTCCTGCCACTGCGCGTAGAAGTCGATCGGATTCGGCACGTCGGGGTTCCACACGGCGCGCGGCGTGTCGTCGCGCCGCTGCACGCGGCATTCGCGCAGGCCGGCGACGGCGCTCCCGTGCGTGCCGTCCACCTGGATCTCGAGCAGCTCGTCGCGGTACACGCGCACTGTCCACGACGAATTGAACTGCGCCACGATCTCACCGCCGTGGCCGGCGTCGTCGAGGACGAACGTCGCATATGCCGCGTCGTCGGCGGTGGCGCGGTAGCGCTTGCCCTGCTCGTCCACGCGCTCGGGGACGTGCGTCGCGCCCAGGCATTGTACCGCGCGCACTGGTCCGAACGTGTGGTCCAGCACGTAACGCCAGTGCGCGAACATGTCGACGATGATGCCGCCGCCCTCCTCCTTCCGGTAATTCCAGGAGGGTCGCTGCGGCGGCGGTCCCGAATCGCCCTCGAACACCCAATAGCCGAAGTCACCGCGCACGCTCAGAATGCGGCCGAAAAAGCCGCTCTCCGCCAGCGACCTGAGCTTCCGGATACCTGGGAGAAAAAGTTTGTCCTGCACGACGCCGTGTCTGACGCCCGCGCGTCGCGCCAGCCGCGTCAGGTCGATGGCTTCCGCCGTCGACGTCGCGAGTGGCTTCTCGCAGTACACGTGCTTGCCCGCGGCGATCGCGCGGCGCACGTTGTCCGCGCGCAGGCGCGTGAGCGTCGCGTCGAAATAGATCTCGTCGCCGGCGTTGGCGAGCGCGGCGTCGAGATTCGTCGATATGCGCTCGATCCCGTGCGCCCGCGCGATCTCCCGCAGCCGGGTCTCGTCGCGTCCCACCAGCACGGGGTCCGGCACCAGCCGGTCACCGTTCGGCAGGCGCACGCCGCCCTCGCCGCGAATCGCGACGATCGAGCGCACCAGGTGCTGGTTGAGCCCCATGCGCCCGGTGACGCCGTTCATCACGATGCCCACGCGCCGCGTGGTCACGCGTCGAGCACCGGCTCGCGCGGCCGGCGTGGCAGCAGCGTGATGGCTGCGGCCCCGACGAGCGCGAAGGCGATGAGCGTGCTGAACCCGGTGACGTAGCTGTGCGAGGTGTCCCGCAGGCGGCCCACCAGCATCGGCGCCACGGCCTCCGCCACGCCGTCCGCGGTGAGCACGACGCCCATGGCGCGGCCCAGCAGAGCGACGCCGAACAACTCCGCCGCCACCAGCGGAATGACCATGTACTCGCCGCCGAGGCCGAGCCCGAACACGACCGCGAACAGGTAGATCATGCCGGGCGTGCTCGTGAGAAACAGCAGGGGAATCGCGGATGCCACGAGCGCGTAGATGAGGAGCATGACGTACTTCTTGGGGAAGTGATCCGCGAGCCATCCCATGCCGACGCGTCCGACGAGACTCATGGCGAGCACCAGCGAGACGATCGCCGCGGCATCCGCCTGCGAATAGCCGTTGTCGAGGCTCAGAAAAAGCTTGAGATGCTGGTTCGTCCCGCCGACCGCTGCGATCGAGCACATGCTGCCGATCAAGAGGAGATAAAACGCGGGTGCGCGAAACACCTGCGCCACGGACGCCGCCGGTGGCCGCGCCGCCGGCGGCCCGCGCTTCGCGACCGCCTCTGCCGGCGACTCCTTCACGAAGAACGCGAGCGGCAGCGCGACGACGACGATCAGAACACCGAGCGCGATGAGGGCGCCGTGCCAACCGAAGGCGCGCACGAGGCGAACGGACAGCAACGGCACGAGCGCCCCGCCGAGGCCGATGCCGAGGTATGCGATGCCCATCGCGCGCCCGCGGGTGCCGGTGAACCACCGCGAGAGCAGGACCTGATTCGGCAGCGGGCCGCCGCACACGTATCCCAGCGCGTTGAACAGGTAGAAGAAGTAGAAGCCCGCGAGCGACGTGATCGTGCCGAGACCGACGACCGCCACGCCCGCCATGAGGATGCCGGCGATCATCAAACGCCGCGGCCCGAAGCGATCGACGATCCACCCGGCGAAGAAACCGAAGAGCGGCCCCACCACCAGCTTACTGTACGCGTTCCCCGACGTCACCTGCGCGCGCGTCCACCCGAAATCGCGCACCATGAAGTCGTAGTAGAACGGCAGGCCGTACAGCGCGAGACCGACGATCGCGAAGAGCGCAAGGAAGGACGTCGCCGCCACGCGAGCCGGCGCGTCGGAGATGCCCGTCACAGCTGCCGCCGATTCAGCTCGCTCACCGCGTAGTCCACCGCGCGCGCCGTGAGCGCCATGTACGTGATGGACGGATTGACGCAGGAGGTGCTTGCCATGCAGGCGCCGTCGGTGACGAAGAGATTCGGCACGTCGTGCGACTGGTTGTGCGCGTTGAGCACCGACGTCTTCGGGTCGCGCCCCATCCGCGCCGTCCCCATCTCGTGCACGCTGAATCCCATCGGGGCGTCGTCGTCGTACGTGCTGACGTCCGTGCACCCCGCGGCCTCGAGCATCTCCGCCGCCTGCGTCTTCGCGTCCTCGCGGAGCGCGCGCTCGTTGTCGCTCCACGACCAGTGAATCCGCACGAGGGGGATGCCCCACTGGTCTTTCTGCACGGGATCGAGCTCGACGCGGTTTTCGTGGCGCGGCAGACACTCGCAGTACGCCTGAATGCTCGTATGCCACGGGCCGGGATGTCGCAGCCTCTCCTTCAGCTCCGCGCCGATTCCCGGCATCGACGTGCCGCGCTCCCAGGACGACCGGCTCGCCCCCGCCTGCATGCCGTAGCCGCGGAGGAAACCGAGGCGCTCGTCCTTCCGGCCGAGGTTGCGGAACCGTGGGATGTACGTACCGGTGGGACGCCGTCCGTAGACGTACTTGTCCTCGAGCCCCGGAACCGTACCGCGCGCGCCGGACTTCGAGAGATGATCCATGAGGTTATGACCGACCTCGCCGCTCGAGTTCGCGAGCCCGGTGGGAAAGCGCGTGCTCTTCGAGTTGAGCAGGATCTGCGCGGTGCCGATCGTCGATGCATTGAGAAAGATCAGCCGCCCGAAGTACTCGCGGGCCTGCTTCGTCTTCGCGTCGATCACGCGAACGCCGGCCGCGCGGCCGCGCCTGTCGTCGTACACGACGCTCGCGACGATCGCGTCCGTCACCTCCGTGAGCCGGCCGGTTCTGCGCGCCGCGGGAAGGGTCGAGCTGAGACTGCTGAAGTAGCCGCCGTAGCTGCAGCCGCGCGCGCACTGGTTGCGCGCCTGGCATTGCCCGCGGCCGGGCACCGCGCGCGTCAGATTGGCCACGCGCGTGATCGTCATGCGCCGGCCCGGAAACGCGCGCTCGATGCCGCGCTTCACGAAGTCCTCGGCGCAGTTCAGCGGCCACGGCGGGAGAAATTCGCCGTCCGGCAGCTCCGCGAGGCCCAGCTTCTCGCCGGCGACGCCGACGAAGCGCTCGACGTACGAGTACCATGGCGCGAGGTCCGCGTAACGGATCGGCCAGTCCACGCCGTGGCCGTCCCGCGCATTGGCCTCGAAATCGAGATCGCTCCAGCGCCAGCACGCGCGTCCCCAGAGCAGACTGCGTCCACCGAGGTGGTATCCGCGAATCCAGCGGAACTCCTGCGGCCCGCCGGTCACGTACGGGTGCTCCCGGTCGTTGACGAAGAAGTGTCGCGTCGCCTCGCCGAATGCGTAGTTCTTGCTCTGGATCGGATAGTCGCGCTCGTAGAGCTGGCCGTCGTCGCGGCCGCGATGGGCGAGCTCCCACGGCTGCAGCCATTCGGTCACGTAATCCCTGCCGTGCTCGACGTGCCGTCCGCGCTCGACGAGCAGCGTGCGCAGTCCTTTCTCGCACAGCTCCTTCGCGGCCCACCCGCCGGTAATCCCGGACCCCACCACGATCGCGTCGTACGGCTCCTGCTTCCGCATGCGAGCGCGACTCAGCGACTGTCCGACGCGTTCAAACGGCCCACGCGCGATCCGAGGCGCTCAGGGGCACGCAGCCGTCGAAGCGGCCGGGCACGCGCGCATAGCGCAGCTCCTGCTTCGCGCCGAGCTCGGACGTGTAGTAGCCGACGACGGTGAGCTCCTTCATCGTGCGCATGAACGGGCGCGGCGATTTCGACGACGCTGCCTTGCGCTGGGTGTCCGACCGCGCGGTCGCGATCGCGGGGATCCCGCCGCCGCCGCGTTCGGTTTCGCGGCTCACGTCGGCTGCCCCCGCCCGGCCACCGTGGTCACGCGGAAACGCGTCGCGGTCCATCGCGGCGAGCAGCGCGTGCTGCCGTGCCGCATCGCAGTCGAGGAACGCCGCGCCGTGCTCCTCGCGCGCGCGCGCATCGACGTCGCGCAGCCCGGCGATGAACGCGTCGCGCTCCGCGGGCGTGTGGTAGTCTGCCACGACCGAATCGATGAAGCGATCGACCTGCGCCGCGCGCGCGCCTGGCGTATCCGTCTGCGGCAGGATGTGCTCGGCGATGGCCGCGACGAGATCCGCGTCGTGCAGGTCGAACGCGCGCGGCTTCCACACTCCCGCGGGCGCCGACGCTCGCTCGCACGCGGCGACCGCCGCAGCGACCGTGGACGCCGAAAGCGCGCCGCCGAGCAGCATCGCCGCCCGGCGGATGGCCTCGCGGCGATCGATCGCGTCGCCGTGTTTCCCGCTGTCCACGCCCGCCGAGCTGACGATCACCGCCTCCAGAGATATTCTTGTCTGTCGGTCTACTGGAACGTTTAAGTGCCAGCGAAGTAAGGGCGTCAAAAGCGGATTGGCAAGAGTCCTGTGGTGATCGAACCCGTTATCCCAAGTCAGTGGCGCTACGGCTCGGACTGATCGGCGGCGGGAACATCAGCGACACGCACGCGCGGGCCGCGCTCACGATTCCGGACGTGGAGCTCGCGGCCGTGTGCAGTCGCGGCGTCGAGCGGGCACGTGCTCTCACGAGTCGGTACGGCGGAACGCCGTACGCGGACTTCGACGCCTTCCTCGCGCATCGAATGGACGCCGTCGTGATCGGGAGCCCGTCAGGGCTGCACGCCGCCCATGGCGCCGCCGCGGCGGAGCGCGGGCTGCATGTGCTCGTCGAAAAACCGATCGATGTCACGATCGAGGCGGCCGACAGCCTCATTGCCCGATGCGAAACCGCCGGTGTGCGGCTCGGCGTCATTTTCCAGGATCGCACGGCGCCCGATCTGCTCTGGCTCCGGACGCTGATCGGTTCCGGTGCACTCGGCAGGGTGACCATGGCATCGGCGCAGGTGCGATGGTACCGGACCCCGGAGTACTACGCGGCTTCGTCGTGGCGGGGCACGCGCGACCTCGACGGTGGGGGAGCGGTGATCAATCAGGGGATCCACACGCTCGATCTGCTGCTGTGGCTCGTCGGAGACGTCGCGCGCGTACACGCGGCGAGTCGAACCGCCGTGCACGATATCGAGACGGAGGACACGGCCACCGCCTGTCTCGAGTTTGCATCCGGCGCCATCGGTACGTACGAAGCGGCGACGTCCGCGTATCCCGGGATGCCGCGCCGCCTCGAAATCAGCGGCACCGACGGAACGGTGATCGTCGAAAACGACCGCGTCGTGTCGGCACGGCTGCGTCAGCCTCGCGAGGACATTCCGGCCGCGAGGCCCGACTCCGAGAGCCAGCGCGCGGCGTCCGCTGTGGTCTCCGACGTCACGGGACACCGGCGCGTGCTGGAGAACTTCGTCGCGGCGATCCGCACCGGCGCTCCCCTCGTCTGCGACGGTCGCGACGGACGCCGGAGCCTCGCGCTCGTGGAGGCCATGTACCAGTCGGCGCGCAGCGGCGCGGCGACACAACCTGCCACCAGCTCCCCGAGGGCGTAAGGGCCGCGCAGGTGCCCTCGGCCTGCCCTCTACGGACGAATTCTGGTCCGCGAGCGCGGCGGACCGGACGTCGAAGAAAGCGTGGAGCGGCGTCGACCTTCCACCAGATCACGCGGTGTGAGTATGGTCGCGACGACCGCGGTGGTCCATTCGCCGTGGTTGTTCGAGTACTTGCCGCGCATCCACACGAGTGCGGTGCGTGCGTCACTCCACTTGGGCACGATCGGGCGCAGGTTGTCCGTCGTCGAGTTCGCGGTAATCGGTGTCCACTCCCACGTGACACCGCCGTTGGCGGTGACGCCGCGATACAGCTCGTGGTGCCGACGGTGGTCCGCGCGGCTCAGGAGCGGAGCGCCGGAGACTGGATCCGCGTCGGTGGCGATGAAGACGACGTTCGGGTCCCGCGGATCGATGGCCGCGAGCCCAGTGTAGTCGTCCTCACCCGCATAGAGTCGTGTGCCGGCATACGCGATCTCATTCACGCGCCACGCCGCGCCGTCCCACCTTCCATAGTAGTAGCGGTGGTCCATGCCGCCCTGTCCGCGCGGCAGACCGCGGCCGTCCTTCTGCACGGAGAAGACGACTCGCGGCCGGTGGTCGGCGTCCAGCTCGAGATCGATGACCCACGCGACGTTGTCAGGATCGCCCGAGAAAACTCTCGTCAGATCCCACGCATTCAGCTCTACGGTGGTGTCGCTCGTAAGCCGTCCGCGGCGCGTCCCATCCGACAGGTACACCGTTCCGTCGCGAATGAATCCATGATAGACGCTGTTGTCGTAGTTGCGCGGGTGGTCGTCCGTGGCGACAAAATGAATCGTGTTCTCGCCGTCGAAGGCGTATTTCAGGTACGGACTGTATCCGCCGCGTCCGACGAGCAGCCGGCCACCGTAGCTCCACGTCCGCGCGGTGTCGTCGGAGTACATGTAGTTCGGCCCCTGGCCGATGCCCCGGAAGAAATTCAGGATGCGGCCGGTGCGCAGGGGAAAGAGATTCGAGTACGTCACGTTCACGCCAGTCAGGCGCCGTGCGTCGCTGCCGGGCGTCTCGAACGCCAGCGCGGGCCCCCACGCGAGCGGATCGTGGGGCGCCGAGAAGCGATAGTACACGCGCCTCTCGACGCCGTGTTTCGAGTACACGGCGAGATATCGTCCATCGGGCAGGGCGAGAAAGGCGGGATTGTCATGGTCGTCCTGCTGGAAGTGCTTGTGCAGCACGACACGCCCGACGACGCCGGAGCGCAGATCGTACGCGGCAACTTCGACGTTCCCCCAGTCCGGGTTGCTGTCGCTCGAGTACTTGCCGGTCGCGCGCACCGAGCCCACCACCAGCTTCGCGTCCCCGACGATCGCGCGCTCATCCATGAACCAGGACCAGGCGCCGTTGTCGTTGAGCGTGACGAGGCGGCCCGCGACGTAATTATCCGCCGCGGGCCCGCGCCGGAGCGAAGCGCATCCGGCCAGTCCCAGAAGCGCCAGGCTCCGCCAGCGCGATGACCACGACACGATTCCCTCCCGGCCCGTGCGCGGCGCCCTGTCCGGGCCGTGCGCGATCAGTCGTTCGCGATCGGTGTCGAAGCGATCGCCGGGACGGTAAAGGGCGCGCGGTACTTCCGCGACAGCATCGCGTTCGCCCGCGCGGCGTCCGGCCCGGTGAAGCGCTCGGACTTCGTATCCACCAGCAACGGAAGTCCGGCGACGAGCGGCGTCTTCACCAGATCCACGCCGTTGGAGTGGAGATGCTCGACCATGCGTCCGTAGGCGTCGCGCAGCGGCCAGTTCGATTTCACCAGGTTGTCGAGCTCCGCTGGCTGCGTTGCCTTGCCTAACCGGTACGAGATGTTGGCGAGATGGCACAGCGCGCTCGAGATGTGCCCTTCCTCGATCGGACCGTACAGCTCCGACTGTTTCCGGCTCCGCACCACGTCGATGAAGTTCTGCATGTGCCGGTCTTTGCCTTTGAATTCCCTGATGACGTTTCCGTCCCGATCGACCGCGGTGGCCTCCGTGTAGCTCTTGACCATCACGCTGCCGCCCTCGCAGTCGATCACGTTGCCGATGTTCACGCCGCGATACCTGTCCATCCCCGCGGCGTCCGCGTTCTCGCGCGGGTCCGCGCCCGTTCCCGTCATCCCCGCTTTCGCGGGCAGCCCGCGCACCTCGAAAATCAGCGGCGCGGACGCGTACTCGTGGATGACGACCAGCGTGTTGGGGGTCTCGCCGTCGTCCTCGTAGCCCAGACGTTCGCCGATGCCGAGCGAGTGGCGGGGCAGACCGGGCTCCCCGAGGAACCAGCGCGCCACATCCATCTGATGAATCCCCTGGTTCCCGACGTCGCCGTTGCCGTAGTTCCAGAACCAGTGCCAGTCGTAGTGCACGGTGCCGTTCTTCGTGTTGCGGTGCGGCGGCACGAGCGGCGCCGGGCCGCTCCACAGGTCGTAATCGATCGTCGCCGGGACCGGCTGCGGGCCCGACGTCTTGCCGATGCTCTCGCGCCGCTTGTAGCAGAAGCCGCGCGACGCCGTGATGCGACCGATGTTCCCCGCCCGGACCCACTCGACGGCCTCGCGCAGCCCTTCGCCGGAACGGATCTGCGTCCCCGCCTGGATGACGCGCTTGCTGTGCTTCTGCGCCGCGCGGACGAGCTGCCGCCCCTCCCACACGTTGTGCGAGACTGGCTTCTCGAGGTACACGTCCTTCCCCGCCTGGAGCGCCCAGATCCCCGCGAGCGAATGCCAGTGATTCGGCGTCGCGATCGTGACGGCGTCGATGTCCGCCAACGCGTACAGCTCGCGCAGGTCCGTGTACGTCTTCACGTCGCCGCCATTGACGGTCGGCTTCACCTTGTCGATCACGGCGGTGTCCACGTCGCAGATGGCGACCACACGCACGCCCTCGACCTTCGCCAGACTTCCGAGATGATTCCTGCCGCGGCCGTTGAGACCGATGACCGCCACGCGGATGTCGCTGTTGGCACCCAGGACGCGCTCCCACGAGCGCGCCGAGAACATGGAACTGGCGGGAACCATCGCGCCCGCGGCGGCCAGTGCCGATGTCTTCAGGAACGTCCTGCGATCTGTGCTCATGGGTTCCATCCTCGGTGAAGAGCTACGGACGGGCGCGCGCGCTGTCGTTGCGCTCGGCGCGCGCGGAAACGAGTTGCTGCGTGTACGAGATGAGAAGCACGAGATCGTCGCGGCCGAGCTGACGAATGCCGTGCGAGCTGCCGGTGCGCGTCAGGATGGCTGTCCCCGGCATGACGGTGTAGCGCGTACCGTCGAGCGTCAGCTCGCCCCGGCCGCCGAGCACGTAATAGATCTCGTCCTCGCGCTGCTGGTGATAGCCGATCGACGCCCCGGAATGCAGTGCGCGCTTGCGAAACACGAGGGAGAGATCGCGCGCCTTGGTAAAGAACGGATACGCGGTCGTCTCGCCCGTCCCGCCATGCGGCGCCGGCTGGCGTTGGGCGACCATCGAGTCCGTTTCGATCGTCGAACCGGCGCCGGGGATGGCCGGCGCCGCGGCGAGCGTCGCCGGCGACAAGTCGTAGGTCTGGTCAGTCGAGTGGTGCGACAGCAGTTGCCAGCGTCCGTCGCGACGCGTGTACACGCGCGCATACCGGATGGTGTAGTCGCGCGTCGGCGAGGGCGCGCCGTCGCGGCGAATGTGAATTCGTCCGGTGGTCAACGCGACGTCACCGTGAACCTCGACGTCCAGCGAATCCACCCGACGCTCCACGGTCTGCTGCGCTCCGGGGCGCGGCGCCGTGCGCAACGACTGCATCCGCCGCTCGCGATCCTCCAGCACACCGGTCGCGTGCTTGAAGCGGAAGGTCGGCGCGTACACGCTGTCGAGAAACGCGGCGTCGCGGCGCACGACGGCGTTCTCGATGCGCTGCTCGAGCTCCGCGATGCGCGCGCTGTCGCCGGCCGCGGCGCCCTGCGCTCGCGATGCCGCGGTAAAACGCTGGTATTGCTGTTCGATCGCGTCCAGCGTCGTCGGCCCCGAGACGATCAGGATGCGATAGCGGAAGGTCGTCGACTGACCCGGCGCCAGCTTGAAGTCGAGCGTCTCCTGGCCCTTGCTGAACACCTTCTGGCCCAGCGGATTGGCGGCGAACAAGCCATAACCGCGCGCGTGCCAGTACGTGGGAAACCCGACGTTCGCGGGGTGATCGAGGATAGCGATCGTGATCGGCTCCGTTCCCACGGTGCCCGCGAGCATCGTCCAGCGCCCGCGCGTGCTCCAGACCGAATCGCCCTCGAGACCCTCCGAGCTGCGGTATCTGCCGGTGACGCCGGTGTTGTCGAGCACCGGCACGGTCGTCGCGCGGCCGCTCGCGTCGGTGAAACGCTCCGGCGTCGTGGACGGTTGCTCGAGCTCGCGGCGTACGCGGAGGCCCAGCATCCCGTCCTTGGCGTCCGGGAAATGCACGGTGTCGTTCGCGGCGGTGAGCGTCGTGATGCGGTCGATGGCCCGGACATTTCCCTCGGCGCGGAATTCATAGCGCGTCCGCTCCCGCAGCAGCACTCTCTGCCGATAGTCCACCCAGTCCGAAGTGACGTCGAGCGCGCCGACGCCGTCGCCGCTTTCCGTCTTCTCCACCGCGCGGTGGAGAATCGTCCCCATCTTCGGCGCGGACGAGTCCTTGATGGCCGTCGAGTTGTTCCAGAAATCGAGGCCGTTGACGTTCTCGTAGTTCAGCCAGAGCCCCACGTGATGCGGATGATCGACGCGCTCGCCGGGCCGTGGCTCGAGCGGCCAGCCGCGCGTCACGACCGTCCCCGACGAAGCGAAGATCGGGTAAAGCACCGGTTTCTTGACCGTCGTTGGATAGATGTACGACGTGAATGGCTTGCCCCCGACCAGCACGTCGACGCGCCGGTCGACCTCGCGTCGTACGACCTCGACGCGGTTCGCCGAGCCCTGCGCGGGGACGGCAGCGGCGGTGCCGGCAAGAAAGCACGCCGCGGCGATCAGGTACGGAATTGATTTCGAGTGGCGAACTGGCAGCAGGCGCATCCGTGATGTTCGGGCGATGGGTAGCGAGAAGGGCGATCAGGCTCGGCGTTCGCTCGTCGCAAGTCCGGCCAGCACGCCGCGCATGAATGCGAACGACCGTTGCATCCCGGGGAGCGGGTCGTGCGCGTCGATCTCGTACTCGAGATTGACGTATCCGTGGTAACCGATGCGCCCCAGCTCGCGAAAGATGTCCGCGATCGGCAGGACTCCCTCACCGACGATGCACTGACTCTCCTTGGCGGCGGCGTCGCGCAGATCCTTGATGTGCATGTCGAGGAGCCGCGGCCCGGCATCAGCGATCGCGCGCACCACGTCCGTCCCGGTGCGCGCCGCGTGACCCACGTCGATGCACAGCCCGATCCGCGGGTCCATCGTTTTCACGAGCTTCAGCACGTCGTACGGCGAAGGATACCGCTTGTCCTCCGGGCCGTGATTGTGGATCGCGATCCTGATGTCGTACTGCTTCGCGAAGCGCTCGATGCGCGGCAGGATCTCGGGGTTCGCGGTAATCGTCATCAGCGGCATCCCCGCCGCTTTCGCGTAGTCGAAGTACCTGCGCACGTCCTCATCGGTGTCTTTGCCGAACGTGATCGTTCCGCCACCTACGATCTCCAGCCCAGCGCTCGCGATCTCCCGCCGCGCCGCGGAGAGCTCCGCCGGCGTTGCCTCGAATGGGAGATGCACGGACTTGAGGCTCACCCACGGCGTGCCGATCGCCTTCACCATCCGGATCATGGCGTCGCGGGGAAAGTTGCGGAGCGAGTATGACGCGACGCCGAGCCGGACCGCGCCGGCCGTATGCGGGCCTTGGAACGTCGCGGCGCCGATGACCGACGGATCGAGGCCGAGCGCGGCGGCGCCGCCGGCCAGGACGGCACCGCTGCGAAGCACGTCGCGGCGCGAGAGAGTGCGCTCAGCCATGAGTTGGGGGTTAAACGTTTAAGTGGAGGCCCGCCAATGTTACAGCCATTTGCTGTAACGTTCAATGCGGCGCCTTGCGCCTGTGCCGGCGAGTCCGTAGCCTAGCACTCATACCCCGTCGAGCGCGTCGTCGCGCGCGCCGCATCCGCTGGAGTCCCGATGCCCAGCCGTCAGCAGTCGCCGCGCGTACGCGCCCTGTGCGTCAACCGTCTTCCAACAGCCGCGCTCTGCGCGATCGCGCTTCTCACGGCCGCATGTCATCACGCGTCCTCGCGCACCAGGCCCGTGATCCCGGATTCGGTGGACGTCGGATACGGCACCCAGGCGAAGCGCGATGTGACCGGGGCCGTGTCGACCGTCAACGTGGACGCCGCACGCCAGTCGACCGTGACGACGCTGGCGGACCTCCTCATCGGCCGGGTTCCCGGCCTCGAGGTCAAGCGGCTCTCCGGCGGCGGCGTATCCGTGCGGATCCGCGGCGACCGTTCGCTCAATGCGTCCGGCGAACCGCTCTTCGTCGTGGATGGCATGCCGATGGGGAACGACGGCCTTCCGGACATCGATCCGCGCGACGTCGCGTCGATCTCGGTGCTGAAGGACGCCGGCTCCCTGGCGGCGTACGGATCGCGCGGCGCGAACGGCGTGATTCTCATCTCGACGCGGAAGAAGCCCTGAGCATCTGATGCGGATGCGCGATGCGTGATCTGCCGACGCAGCACGCATCGCGCATCACGCTCAGTACCCCGGATTCTGCGGGAACTTGTTGCTCGTCAGCGTGATCTGCTCGTTCGGGATCGGCCGGCGCGCGTGGTAGTCCTGAATGCTCGCCGCCGGATTGGACCCGCCCTGCGTGTAGTTGTTGTACAGCTTGACGCGCGAGACGAGCTTGCCCGTACGAACCAGGTCGAACCAGCGCATTCCCTCGCCCGCGAGCTCGCGCGAGCGCTCGTCGAGGATGAAATCGAGGTTGAGCGCCGCCGTGGTCACGTCCATGTCCGTCTTGAGCACGCCGGGCTTGGCCGCGCGCTCGCGCACCGCGTTCACGTACGTCACCGCTTCGGTGAGATTGCCGTCGCGCATGAGCGCTTCCGCCGCGATCAGATACGTCTCCGCGAGGCGGAACAGCTGCCAATCGCGCGAGCCACGCGTCTCGTTCACCGTGAGACGGTTCGGTTCGATGAACTTCTTGTTGAAGGAGGGGAACGCGGCGTCCGTGTACTTCGACGGCGTCAGCACCGTGTACGGCTTCGCCGCGATCTGCGCCGCGGTCCACTCCACGCCGGGCATGAAGATGGCCGTGTCCCCCACCGCGAACTTCGGCTTGCCGCTCGCGTCCTTCGGGATCGACGCCGGGTTGTTCGCGTAGTACACGTTCGTGAAGCTGTCGTCGTAGCGCGAGTCCTTGGTCCGGTCCCAGAGGTTCAGGAGATAGTCGGTCGGCCGGAAGCGCTTGAACGCACGCCCGTTCGCCATGTCGCGCACCATGCCGGGAAAGAGCTCGTACGCCATCAGGAAATACAAATGGGACGAGTTCCCGGGACCGGTCGTGAGCGGATCCTCGGTGAACTGCACCGACCAGACGACCTCGGAATTCCGCTCGTTCCCCAGCGCCCAGAGGTCCGAGTATTTCGGCGTGAGCTTGAAGAGACCGGAGTTGATCACCGCCTTGGCCTCCGTGGCGGCGAGCGCCATATCTCCCGTCCCCGCGCGCGTGAGATACACGAGCGCGAGCAGGTGCTGCGCCGCGGGACTCGTCGCGCGGCCGTAATCCTTCTGCGTCGTCGGCAGGTTTCCCTTCGCGAACTGCAGGTCCGCGACGATCGCGTCATAGACCGCCGAGACCGAGTCGCGCTGCGCCTCGGTCAGCGCGCCCTGCGTCGGCTTGAGGAGCAGTGGCACGGGGCCGAACATCCGCACCAGGTCGAAGTAGTACAGCGCGCGGAGGAAGCGCGCTTCCGCGATGCGCTGCGTCCGCAGCGTAGCGTCCATCGGCACCGTACTGTCGGCGATGGCCGTATTCGCCGTGTTGATGCCGCGATAGAAATCGCGCCACGCGTCCCGGAAATACGACTCGTCGCCGTTGAGCCCCGAGTTGTAGAACCCGATGGACTTGTGACTGCCGTCGGCGCCCACGCGGAACTCGTCCGTGCCGAACACCGTGAGCGTCAGCCCGCGCTCCTGGCCGTAGAAAGTGCGCAGCGTCTCGTAGCTGGCGTTCACCGCCGCGGCGAAGCCCTCCGGCGTGCCGTAGTACGCCGACGTGATACCGGTGATCGGCGTTTCCGTGAGATCCACGCAGGCCGCGGCGGCGAGGGCGAGCGCGCCCATCGCCACGCACCGAACGAGCGGGATCGATGGTGTCGATTGTGTCGATTGTGTCATCGCTGTCATCCCCGGGTTAGAAGCCGAATGTCGCGCCGAGGAGATACATCCTCGTCGAGGGCGTGCCGGCGCTGGCGCGGCCTTCGGGATCAAGCCCCGAGAACCTGGTGAAAAGGAAGGGATTCTGGACGGTCGCGCGGATGCGCAGCGTCTCCGCCCCGGTGCGGCCGATGTACTTCTCCGGGACCGTGACGCCAAGCGTGATGTTCCGGATCCGGGTGAACGAGCCGTTCTCGTACGCGCGCGACCCGCCGTACGTCGGATTCTCCTGCAGCTTCGTCGGACGCGGATCGGTGTTGCTCGGATTCGTCGGCGTCCAGTAGTCCACCTTGATGCCGTTGTACCGGCCCGCGAGCGTACTGTTGGTCGTCCGGAAGGTGTTCTGGAGCATGAACCCCTGGCGCGTGATGACCTGGACCGCCAGATCGAGCCGCCTCCAGTTCACCGTGCTGTTGAGGCTTCCCGTCCACGTCGGGTGCGTGTTGCCGAGGATCTGGAGGTCGGCGGTATTGATCAAACCGTCCGGCTTGCGGATCACGTTGCCCTGCGCATCCAGGCTGCAGCAGTCTTCGACCCGGATGTCGCCCGGCTTCGCCTTGTACGTCGCAGCGAGCGTCGAGTCCGGCGTCTGCCAGATGCCGAGGAACCGGTAGTCGTACCAGACGTCGTTGCCGCCGCCGTCGATCGGGTAGCCGATGAACCAGCGATTGCCCGGATCGCTCACCTTCCCGTAGGTCAGACTCACGATCTCGTTCTTTGCCCGGGCGAAGGTGAAATCGTTCGTCAGGTGGATGCCGTGCCACCCGCGGAGCGCATTGTGCGACAGCGCGACCTCGAGCCCGCGGTTTCTGGTCGCGCCGACGTTCTGCGTGATCTGCGTGTATCCGGTGTTGGGCGGGAGTTTTCGATCCATGATCAGATCGCTCGTGTTCGCCTGATACACGTCGATGGTCCCGGTCACGCGGTTGTCGTACAGGTTGAAGTCGACGCCCGCGTCGTACTGCGCCGTCTTCTCCCACTTGAGGTCCGGATTCGGCAGCGAGCCGGGGCGGTACCCGAACGCGCCAGCGGTGCCGAAGGAGTAGATGCTGCGTGCCAGGCCGCCCTGTGTCTGATAGGGGTCGACCGCCGTATTGCCCGTGACGCCGTAGCTCGCGCGCAGCTTGAGGTTGTCGATCGGACCGACGGAATTCCCGAACGCGCGATCGAAGATGCGCCAGCCGAGTCCGACCGAGGGGAACGTCGAGTACTTCTTGCCCGGCGCGAGACGCGACGAGCCGTCGATGCGCGTCGTGAGGGTGAGCAGGTACTTGTCCATGAACGTGTAGTTGACGCGCGCCATGTAGGACTGCAGCGCCCACTGTCTGATCTCGCTGCCGATCGCTTCGATCGTGCTGCCCGAACCGAGATTCCAGTAAATCTGGCTCTCGTACGGCAGCCCGCTGGCTTTCGAGCTGTCCGACTCGGCGGTCTGCTTTTCGACGCTGTACAGGAGCGTGGCGTCCACGCGGTGGTCCGATCCGATCTCGCGACGGTACGTGACGATGTTGTCGAGGGTATAGTCGAAAATCCGATCGTTCCAGAGCGACGCGTCGGCGCCCGTGCCGAGGTTGGCCTGCGTCTGGGCGCCGCGGAACAGCCCGCGACGCTGATAGGTGATGTCCGGACCGAAGTTGATCCGGTAATCCAGCCCCTCGGCGAGATTCGCGGACGCGAAGAGCGTCCCGAACGCGCGCGTGCGTTGCCGCTGATCGAGATAGTGGCTGATCTCCACGAGCGGATTGACGCGCTGCGGATCCGGCGTCGGCTTGAAGAGCAGTCTGCCGGTGCTGTCGTAGGCCGCCGCCAGCGGCACGTTCTGTATCGCCTCGCCGTACTCCGCGTCCCCGCGCCCGAGGTCCTGCGTGCTGCGTAGCACGAGCGCCGAGCCACCGAAACGCAGACGCGTATTGGCCTGGTTCTCGAAGTTCATGCGCATCGACTTCCGGCCGTACTGCTGACCTTTGATGATGCCCTCCTGGTCCACCATGTTGCCGCTCAGCGCGTACTGCGTCCGGTCGTTGCCGCCGGTGAGCGACAGCTGGTGGCTGCGCTGCGAGCCGTTGCGGCTGATCATCCCGATCCAGTCCGTCGAGATGCCTTTCTGGAGCGCGGCGTACTCCTCGGCGTAGAACGTCGCCTTGTCGCCGGCGTCGCATTGCGGCGCGGTGCCGCAGCTCTTCTGGTAGTCGCCTGACGCGCGGTATGCCTCGCGCTTGTACTCGGCGAACTCGGGGCCGTTGAACACGCGGATCTTCTTCGAGGCCACTTCCGTCGTCGCGTACGTGTCGTACGTCACCCGCGTGCGCCCCGCCGACCCGCGCCGCGTCGAGATGAGCACGACGCCGTTGGCGCCGCGCGATCCGTAGATGGCGGTCGCGCTGGCGTCCTTCAGGATTTCGATCGATTGAATGTCGGTCGGGTTCAGATCGCCGATGCTGCCCGCCATCGGAATGCCGTCGAGCACGTAGAGCGGATCGTTGGACGCCTTGATCGAACGGGTGCCGCGGATGCGAACGCGCACGCCGTCGCCGGGCTTGTAGCCTGTCGATACGATGTCCACGCCGGGTGCACGTCCCTGGATGGCGCTCATCACGTTCGTCGTCGCCTGCTGCTTGATCTCATCCGCCGCGATGGAGGCAACCGCGCCTGTCACGTCGCGGCGTTGCTGCATGCCGTAGCCCGTGACCACGACCTCGCCGAGCTGTGTCACCGCCTGCTGGAGCTCCATGCTCAGCGACGTCGGCGCCGTGGCAACCACGCGCACGGTGTCGATGGTCAGCGGCTGATATCCGATCATCGACGCGCGCACGCGGTACGTGCCCGGGGGCAGCCTCAGCGCGAAGCGTCCGGTCGGTCCGGTCACCGCACCGAATTGCCCTTCGCCGACAACCACGCGGGCGCCGGTGATGGGACGGCCCGTCTTCGCCTCCGTGACGGTACCGGTAAGTTGCGCCACGCCATCCTGCGCCCGCGCTGTGATGGGGGGGAATGCGAGGGCCACGAGAGTACATCCAATAAGCCAGCGCTTCATCAGTGGCTGTCCTCCTGACGACGAGTGATTAGTGCGTGTTCACGGACTGGTGTTTCAGAAGCGACAGACGCGGCGCGGAGGCTGAAACGTTTAAGCGCCCGGCGCTGCACCGTCACGGACATCCAGAATCGGGGAGAGAGGGGAGAAGACTAAAACGTTTAAGTGCGCCCGCGTCAATAGGTGCGCGCGCGCGGTCGGACGAAAGTCAGGGCAGGGTGCCGCTCAGATCCCGGATCTTGATGTTCCGGAAGTACACCTCGTCGCCATGGTCCTGGAGCACGATGTGCCCACGGCGCCGCCCGGCGAACCACGGGATGTCGCGATACTTGCTCGCCGCGAGCGCCGAATCCATGCGCGGCGTCCCCAGGTCGTAGTCCACGATCTTCGCGCCGTTGAGCCAATGTTCGCCGTGCCGGCCGCGAAATACGAGACGCGAGCTGTTCCATTCGCCGACGGCCTTCAACTTTTTCTCCGCGCTCGGCGCGATGAGGTCATACAGCGCACCGGCGCGGTGCGTCGGCAGCTTGCCGTCCGGATGTCTGTCGTCGTCGAGAACCTGATATTCGAACCCCTTCGCGGCGTGGCGCGGCTCCATCGACGTCGAGAGTTCCTCCGAGACGTTGTACTTGACTCCGCTATTCGCTCCCGGGGTCACGCGCCATTCCCACGACAGCTCGAAATCACCGAAGGTGTCGACGGTCATCAGGTCGCCCCCGTCGAGCGGTTGGCCGTCCGCCTGAGTCCGCGCCCTCACCTTGTTCGCGGCGATCTTCTTGATCGCGCCGTGCTCGACGATCCAGTGAAGCGCGGGCACGGTGTCGCGCCCGAGCCCGCGCCACCCCCGCAACGATTCGCCGTCAAAGAGCAGGCGCCAACCGGACGACCGTTCGGCCGAGCTCAGGTGATTCACACCGGCGCGCGAAGCGCACGCGGCGGTGACCGCGACGCAAGCGATGAGCGCAAGGCGCACGCGACGGGTGCGGTGAAGCGGTCGAGCTATCATCGAGGTATTTCCGATTCGGTTAGGCGGGGAGAGAATATGCGCGGAACACGCCGCGTCAACGACGACCTGACACATGGTGGCGAGGTTCGACGCGGACGCGTGCGAGGTGCGAGGTGGGAGGTGCGAGGTGCTAGTCACGAGAGCCCCCGTGCATGGGGCTTTTGTTTTATAGGCGCAAAGTGAGCATTAAACGCGTACCGAAACGCACCCAAATCAGTCTTAACTACCTAGCACCTAGCACCTAGCACCTAGCACCTAGGACCCAGCACCTCGCACCTAGCACCTCGCACCTAGCACCTACACACGTGCCCGTTTCCGCGACCTTCGTGATGATTGCCGCCGCGCTGATCACCGCGGCGCTGATCGTCGTGATGCTGCGCCAGCGGGCGCCGGCGCCGCCGCGGGTGAGCGATGGGCGGATCCTCGCGGAGCACGTCGTCGACCTCGTCTCGACGCACGACGATGACGGCACCTTCCGCTACGTGTCGCCGGTCTTCGCGGGGATGCTGGGCGAGTACCCTGGCGCACTGCGCGGCCGGAATCCGAGCGATTTCGCGCACCCCGATGACCGCCAGGCGCTCACGGGGCTGTGGAAGCGCGCGCTGGTCTGGACCGGCGCGTCCGCGTCGACGATGTGGCGGTGCCGGACGCACAACGGTGAGTACGCGTGGCTCGAGACGACCGCGCGCGCGGCCGCCGGCGAGGTGCGCGGCCTGGGCGCGATCGTGTGCGCGTCGCGCGACATCACCGAGCGCAAGCAGATCGAGGACGCGCTGCGCGATTCGGAGCACCGCTTCCGCGGCGCGATCGAGACGGTGCGGCTCGTCGCCGTCGGCCTGGACCCGCAGGGACGCGTCACCTTCGCCAACGACACGCTCTGCACGCTGACCGGCTGGTCGCGCACCGAGCTCCTCGGCGAAAACTGGTTCGACCGCTGCGTCGCCCCCGGCGATCCGATCCGCGACGTGTTCTACGACAACATCGCGCGCGGCACGATGCCGCCGAAGATGGAGCACGAGATCATCGGGCGGGACGGCAAACGCCGCATGATCGAGTGGGACAACACCGTGCTGCGCACTCCGTCAGGCGACGTGCTCGGCACGGCGAGTCTCGGCGCGGACGTCACCGAGCGCCGCCAGGAGGAGACGACGCTGCGTCTCCTGCAGTCGATCACGATGGGCATCAGCGCCGCCGACGATCTCGGCGCCGCACTCGTCGTCACGCTCGAGTCGCTGTGCGCCGCGACCGGCTGGGGCTACGGGGAGGCGTGGCTCCCGGCGAGTGATGGCACGCGCATGGAACGCACGACGTATTACGCATCGCTCGGCGTGGACGCGTCACCGCTCATCGAGTCGGGGTCGGATGCGCGCTTCGCGCTCGGCGAGGGACTGCCCGGCCGCGCGTGGGAATCCAAGAGCATCGTGTGGGTCCCCGACATCGCGGAGTTCGCGTCCGAGCGGCTCGCCGAGCGCGCGATCCTGTGCGGATTCCGCTCCGCGGTCGTGTTGCCGGTGCTCGCAGGCCAGGACGTCGTCGCCGTGCTGTCGTTCTTCATGGACCGGCCGCGCGCGACGGACGTGCGCCACACGCAGATGGTGTTCGTCGTGACGAACCAGGTCGGGGCCGTGATCGAGCGCCGGCGCGCGCAGAAGCAGTACGAGGCCGAGATCCTGCGCGCCCGCGATTACGCCGAGGCGGCGAGCCATGCGAAGAGCGATTTCCTCTCGCGCATGAGCCACGAGCTCCGGACACCGCTGAACTCCGTGATCGGCTTCGCGAACGTGATGCGAAAGAACAAGGACGGCCACCTCACAGCGGAGGACATCGCCTTCCTCGATCGCATCAAGGCGAACGGCCAGCACCTGCTCCAGCTGGTGAACGACATCCTCGACATCGCGAAGGTGGAGTCGGGGCGTCTCACGGTGACGTCGGGCATCGTTGCCGTGGACCAGCTCCTCCGCGCGGTCGCGGACCAGCTGGAGGCGGCGCCTCGCTCGCCTGACGTCGAGCTTCGCGTGGACGTCCCGGAGGACATGACGCCGATCGAAACCGACGGCATCCTGCTGCGACAGGTGATCATCAATCTCGCCGGCAACGCGCTGCGCTTCACGCATCATGGCAGCGTCGTCCTCGCGGCGGACGTCGATCCCGACAGCGGGCGTCCGCTGCGTCTCCACGTTCGCGACACCGGCATCGGCATAAGCCCCGACCGACAGGAGGCGATCTTCGAGCCGTTCGAGCAAGCCGACGCGACGACGCATCGCAGCTACGGCGGCACCGGTCTGGGCCTCTCGATCTCCAAGGCGATCTGCGAGGCGCTCGGCTACCGTCTCACGCTTGTGAGCGACCTGGGTAAGGGCTCGACGTTCACCGTGCACATCGACCCGGACATGCCGCCGCAGATCGGTAGTGTGTCCGAAAGCGACCGAAGTGTCCCGAATCCGGACAAATCGGCGCTGGTCACGCGGCCTCGCGCGGTGACGGAACCGCAACGACGATAAGGACATAAGCGCCACGAACGGCAAGGGCACGCTGCTTCCTTAAGGCAACCCTCGGAAGCATGGCGCTGTCCCACGATCAAAGAGCCGTTCGCCCATGACCGCAGTACCACCCCTACATCCACAGTCGTACGCCTCGGGACGCGGCAGCGCGCGGGATGAGCGCGAGCTGCTGGAGACGCACGTCGGCGGAGCATATCAGGTGGTGCGGGAGATCGGGCGCGGCGGGATGGGCGTGGTGTTTCTCGCGCGCGACGTGATGCTGCACCGCCTCGTCGCGATCAAGGTGCTCAAGCGCGAGCTCGCGGGCATCGAGGAGCAGCGCGAGCGATTCCGCCGCGAGGCGCGCGTCACCGCGCAGCTCCAGGACGACGGCATCGTCGCGGTGCACGGCTTCGGCGAGACGCGCGAGCTCGTGTACATCGTCATGGAGTACGTGCACGGCACCGCGCTGAGCACGCATCTCGCGGCCCGGGGACGCCTGGACGAGCGCGACGTGCGACGCATCGTGGCCGCGCTCGCGCGCACGCTCGACTACGCGCACCGGCGCGGCATCGTGCACCGCGACCTGAAGCCCGACAACGTGCTGCTCGAGCACGAGACGGGTCGCCCGATGCTCACCGATTTCGGCGTCGCGCTCTCGCGCTCCGCCGATCCGCAGCCGTCGGAAGCGGCGCACGCGTTCGGCACGCCGCACTTCATGTCGCCCGAACAGGCTGCCGGCGAGCAGGATCTCGATGGCCGCAGTGACGTGTACTCGCTCGGCGTTCTCGCGTACCTCATGCTAACCGGCAATGTGCCGTTCGACGGTTCCAGTTACTCCGCGATCGCATCAAAGCACATCGCCGAGCCGCATGTCCCGATTGCGGAGCGTGTGGGCTCGGTGTCGGGCGTGTTCGAGGCCATCGTCCACAAGTGCCTGGAGAAGGAGCCAGCACAGAGGTGGTCGCGCGCCAGCGCGCTGGCTGACGCAATCGAGTCCACAAATAACCATTCGAAGACACTTGGGTTGGTTAGCAAGTTGGGTCGCTTCGCTGCCTTGGGTGCCGCCGGGCTCGGTCTCATCGCTCGCCACAGCTGACAGGCGGTTGATATAGGGGGAGGGGGTATATAGAGTTCTTGGAGTCATCTTTTTCGAGAGAGCTCTATGCGCGGCACCGAATGGCTGGTCCTCCTCGCGGCGGCAGGGGCGATCGCCTGGATCAACTGGTACTTCCTCATCGCGACGCGGACCGCGGCGGTCGCGACCGTCCAGCGCGGCGCGCAGGAAGTCGAGGTGATCGTCAAGGGCGGATATGAGCCGGGCGTCATCCGCGTGAAGCGAGGGACTCCGGTGCGCCTCGTCTTCGACCGACAGGAGACGTCGAGCTGCTCCGAGGAAGTTGTGCTGCCGGATTTCGGGATCCGGCGTTTCCTCGCGCCCTTCGCCCGCACGAGCGTCGAGTTCACGCCCGGCAAGAGCGGCACATTCGACATCAGCTGCGGCATGTCGATGCTCCACGCCAAGCTCGTGGTGGAGGAGACATGAGCGCGCGCATCACCATCCCCGTCACGGGTATGCACTGCGCCGCGTGTCAGAGCCGGGTGCAGTCCGCGCTGGCGCGCACGCCCGGGGTGACGGACGCCAACGTGAACCTGATGCTCAACAACGCGACGGTGACGTACGAGGAAAACGCCGTTCAGCCACCGGCGCTGGTGGAGGCGATCCGCTCGACCGGATACGAGGCGACGTTGCCGGCGGCGAAGACGTCGGCGTTCGAGGAGCAGGAGCGGCAGGATGAGGCGCAGCGGCGCGAGGTCCGCGAGCTGGGACGCAAGACGCTCGTCACGCTCGGCATCGCCGCCGTCACCATGACTGCCGCGATGGCGGCGATGGAAAGCCGGGCGATCGCGTGGGCACAGCTCGCCCTGACGTCGCTCGTCGTGGGCTGGAGCGGACGACATTTCTACGTGCGCGCGTGGCGCGCCTTCCGACATCACAGCGCCGACATGAATACGCTGATCGCCGTCGGCACTGGTGCGGCGTTCGTCTACTCGGCGGCGGCCACCATGGGACCCGGCTGGTTCATGTCGCACGGCGTGCATCCGGAACTGTACTTCGAGGCGGTGTCGGCGATCGTCGGGCTCATCCTGCTCGGTAACACGTTCGAGGCACGGGCGCGGCGCAACACGACCGCCGCGCTGCGCGCACTCGCCGGGCTGCAGCCGAAGACGGTGCGCGTGCTGCGCGACCTGCGCGAGACGGACATTCCGATCGACGAGCTGCAGCACGGAGACGTCTTCGTGGTGCGTCCGGGCGAGCGCATCGCCGCGGACGGCGAAGTCGTCTCCGGCGCCAGCGCGGTCGACGAGTCGATGCTCACGGGCGAGTCGATGCCCGTGGCGAAGAAGAAGGGCGACCGCGTCGTCGGGGGAACGATCAATCGCACCGGCGCCTTAAAGGCGCGTGCGACGACCCTCGGCGAGGACAGCGCGCTCGCGCGGATCGTCAAGCTGCTGCGCGACGCGCAGGGGTCGCGCGCGCCGATTCAGAATCTCGCCGACCGGGTGAGCGGGATCTTCGTCCCCGTCGTGATGTCCATCGCGGTGGCGACGTTCGCGGCCTGGTTCATCGCAACCGATGGAGCTGGCGCCGTGCGCGGACTGGTCGCGGCGATCTCGGTCCTGATCATCGCCTGTCCGTGCGCCATGGGTCTCGCGGTACCGACCGCGCTCATGGTGGCATCCGGAAAGGGGGCGCAGCTTGGCGTCCTCATAAAAGGAGGGGAGGCGCTGCAGCGCGCGCACGAGATCGACGTCGTCGTGCTCGACAAGACCGGCACCGTCACCGCGGGAAAGCCAACCGTCGTGTCCGTGTCGCGCGTCGTCGGCGGCGGCGGCGGCGGCGGCGACCTCGATGACGCGCAGGTGCTGGCGCTCGCCGCGGGAGTAGAAGCAATGAGCGAGCATCCCCTCGCGGACGCGATCGTGCGCGCCGCGCAGGAGCGGAGCGTCCAGCGCGCACGGGTGGGTGACTTCGAATCGCGGACCGGGCGCGGTGTCGTGGGGAAAGCGGCCGACGGACGGCTCGTCGCGGTCGGCAACGCGGCACTGATGCGCGAGGTTGGCGCGGACCCGGCGACGTCGGAGGCCACCGCTGAGCGATTTGCGGCGGAGGGCCAGACCCCGGTCCATGTCGGCGTCGATCGCGCGGTGGTCGCCGTTCTTGGCGTCGCGGACCCCATCAAGCCGGAGGCACCGGCCGCAATCGGGTCCTTCAAGCACATGGGACTCGACGTCGTCCTGCTCACGGGTGACACGCGTCGGACGGCGGAGGCGATCGCGCGGCAGGCGGGTGTCGAACAGGTGATCGCCGAAGTGATGCCGGAGCAGAAGGTGGAGGAGATTCGGCGGCAGCAGACGGGAGGACGCGTCGTCGCGATGGTGGGGGACGGGATCAACGACGCGCCGGCGCTGGCGCAGGCTGACGTGGGCATCGCGGTCGGCACCGGCACCGACGTCGCGATCGAGGCGGCCGACATCACGCTGATGCGCGGCGACCTGCGCGCCGCCGTCGACGCCCTCGCGCTCGCCCGGCGTACGATGCGTGCGATGCGACAGAATCTGTTCTGGGCCTTCGTCTACAACGTGATCGGCATCCCGCTCGCGGCGCTGGGATTGCTGAATCCGATCATCGCGAGCGGCGCGATGGCATTCAGCTCGGTGAGCGTCGTCGGCAATTCGCTGCGTCTGCGGCGATTCGCGAGGCGAGAGGGCCGAGGCGGGAGGCTGGAGGTCGCGAATGACTGATACCATTGCGACATGTGCCTGCGGTACGGAGCACGGAGAGCGAAAGGCGGTGGCCGTCGACCCCGACATCAAGGCGCGCAATCTCACGCGGCTGCGCCGGATCGAGGGGCAGGTGCGCGGGCTGCAGAAAATGGTGGACGAGGATCGCTACTGCGCGGACGTCCTCACGCAGATCTCGTCGGTGCACGAGGCGCTACGCGGCGTCGCGCGCGAGCTGATGCGGAATCATCTCAAGCACTGCGCGACCGCGGCCATTCGCGCCGGGGATGACTCGATCTACGACGAGCTCGTGGAGCTGATGCACAAGCACATGCGGTAGCGCGCGTCGCCATTTGTCGCGCCGGGCTGTCTCGCCGCCCTGGGCACCGTCGCGTGAAAGTGGTTTGCGGCGTTCGTTACGGCGGATCGATCAATACGGTCCCGGACTCCAGCGTCGCTGTGTTCGTTGCATAGCCGAGGATCTGGCCGCGGTTGTTGATCTTGTTGACACCGTTGATCCGCCAGTTCGTATCCGCGAGCACCCGATTGAGGAGCGCAAGGGAACCGTTCGCCCAGAGGAACGGGCCGTCCGAACCGGTACCGATGACCTGCTTGGCGGTATTCACGTCCACCGCGTCACTCGCCAGGTCATTGCACAAGCCGACGGGGTTGGGACCGCGCAGCGGCTCGGCCGCCCAACCGGCATTCGCGCGGTCGATCAGCGCGATGGTTCCGGGGCGCGCCGGGGCGCATTCTCCGGTCACCGCGACATCGCCCGCGTCGCTGACGCCCTTTGCGTCTCCCCAGCGGGCCCAGTAGCCGACTGTTTTCCTTTGGCCAGTCTGGCAAATGACCGGGCTCATATACAGCGACGCTCGATCATTGCCAATGACATCGTCTCGACCGTTCAATCCGACAGCGCGGAAGACGAAATTGGGGCAGGGAGCCGTAATGTCGGTTGGCGACCGCCAGAGCATCCCGTTGCCTCGGGGAATCAGAAAATGCCTGGCATCGTTGATGGCGATTGGGCTCGTCGAAATGGTGTCGAGCACCGTAATCGAGCCGTCGCTCCAGATTTTCGGACCAGAGCCCTGACACAGTACGTCGCCACGGTTGTTGATGTCGACCGGCACACACGCACCGAGGTCGACGAGACCGCTCGCCGTGCGAAGGATGTTCGCCGCACCCGACGCAACCACCCAGCCCGAGTCGTTGAGCGCAACCGCGTTATACGGCCCGACGAAGGTGACGCGATATCCGGCGGGGATCACCGTCACCGATACGGGGACGCTCTCCAAACATGCCGTCGCCGTCAAAGTCGCGCTGCCCGCCTTCACGGCGGTCGCCGTCACTGCTTTGATCGAGAGCGGCTTGAGTCGGATTACCGATTCATCGGAGGAGGTCCACTGCACTTTGAGCTCTGACTGAGCCGGAGGGACCGGAGGCGCACCTTGCCCCGAAACGTCGCTGGCGAGGGCCGCAATAACGGCGTCAGACCGGCCCAGCACCATGACACCCGAATTCTTCGGCATCACGTGCCAGTTGCAGACCTGCGGGGGTTCCGTGGTCCCTGGATCGTGTGACGCGCACGCGCCGAGCATGACGCAGAGCGAGAGCAGGAGAGCGCAACCGCGGATGTCGCGCGGCCGAGCGGCTGGAACCAGCATCCCGCACTATGAAGAGGGGTGCAGGGCCGTGGCAATGGGATGGATCACCAGGCGTCCGGACTCGATCTACGACGAGCTCGTGGAGCTGATGCACAAGCACATGCGGTAACCGTTTTGCGTCGGCGCTGTTTCGTGCTCCGCGGCGTTGGGTCGGGCCTGCGGCCGACCAGTGCAAAACTGCCAAAGAACGGCACTTTGGGCAGTTTTGCCACGGCCCTGGCCGCAGTCCGACCCAACGCCGCGTCGCCCTGAGCACCGTCGCGTGAAAATGGTTGCGGCGTTCGACAGCGCGGCTGGCATCATGTCCGCATGCATCGCGACGATCCGATCCCCGCGCTCAAGCAGCAACTCGGCGCCGAGCTGGCGCGGCTCCTCGCGCGCTGGAACACCGGCAACGCGGCGTACCAGATCGGCACTGAGAACGCCCGCATATCCGAGCTGCGGCGGGGCAAGCTCGCGCGCTTCTCGCTCGAGACGCTGATTCGGTACGTGACGCGGCTCAAGCACGACGTGAGGCTGCACGTCCAGGCGCGACCGCCAGTGAGGCAGCGCGCGCGAGGGTCCTGACGCGAGGGCCGTGGCAGTTCTGCCAAAGCGCATTTTCTTTGGCAGAACTGCACTGGTCCGCGTCAGGACCCTCACGCGCACTGCCCGCTCGACCACTGTCGCAAATACTAGACGCCACCGACGAAAACGCAGAGCTTAGGCGCGTCCCGAAATCGGGGGTCGCAATGACTGACCGGCGCGCGTTCGTGTCCTCGCTCGCGGCGACAGCCGCCACGTTTTCCCTCCCCACCTTCAACGCGCGGGCGATTCGCCGGCTCGTGGATGCGGAGGACATCGCGGCGTCGCGACCCGCGGCGGCGATCGCGGACGACGAGGCGTACTGGGCGGAGATCCAGCGCGCGTTCGATCTCGACCGCACGATGATCAATCTCAACAACGGCGGCTGCAGCCCGGCGCCGACGCACGTGCTCGACCAGATGATCCGCGATCTCAAGTTCTCGAACGAGCTGCCCGTCGAGCACATGTGGTCCGTGCTCGAGCCCCGCATCGAGAGCGTGCGGCGCGAGCTGGCGCGCGACTTCGGCTGCGACCCGGAGGAGATGGCCATCGTCCGGAACGCGAGCGAGGCGAACGAGACGATGATCTTCGGGCTCGACCTCCAGCGCGGCGACGAGGTGATCCTCACGACGCAGAACTATCCGCGCATGATCAACTCGTGGAAGCAGCGCGAGCGGCGCGACGGCATCGTCATCAAGTGGGTGAAGCTCGACACGCCGCCGCGGTCGGCCGCGTATTACGTCGACCAGATCGCCGCCGCGATCACGCCGCGCACGAAGGTGATCGAGACGATGCACATCAGCTTCATGACCGGCTACATCGCGCCGGTGCGGCAGATCGTCGAGCTCGCGCGTCCAAAGGGCATTCAGGTGTTCGTCGACGGAGCGCACGCGTACGCGCATTTCCCCTTCACGCGCGACGAGCTGGGCTGCGACTACTACGGCACGAGTCTGCACAAGTGGCTCATGGCGCCGATCGGCACCGGCTTCCTCTACGTGCGGCGCGACCGCATCAAGTCACACTGGCCGCTCATGGCGGGCGCGGTCGAGCAGGAAGACAACATCCGGAAGTACGAGGAGATCGGCACACACCCGGCGGCGAATCACAACGCGATCGCCGTCGCGCTGGCATTTCACCACTCGATCGGCGCGGAGCGCAAGATCGCGCGGCTGCGCTATCTGCGCGATCGGTGGGCGAAGCGCGTCGTCGCCGAGAGCGGCGGCCGCGCGCGCATGCTCACGGCGATCGGGCCCAACGAGAATGGCGCGATCGGCGTCGTGTCCGTCGACGGCGTCGACATCGGCAAGCTGCGTGACTGGCTGCTGACCAAGCACCGCATCGTCGTGACGCCGCTCGTGCACGCGGAATTCAGCGGCCTCAGAGTGACGCCGAACGTCTACAACACCGCCGATGAGATCGATCGATTCGCGGAGACGTTGTTGGCCGGAATCAAGAAAGGACTGACGGTCTAACAGCTGACGGCGGACATAAGAGCGGACATAAGTGCGGACGTAAGGGCGGCGATAACGGCGGCGATAACGGCGGCGATAACGGCGGCGATAACGGCGGCGATAACGGCGTGGTCATGTCCGTCGTTATGTGCGCAGTCGTGTCCGTATTTGTGTCCGTCGTCATGTCCGCAGTTAGCAGTTCAAAAGCGAGCTAGATATGTCAGCTTGGCCAGCAGCGTGCGCGGTTGACGGGGGCGGGCGACGTCGTCATCACGCTCCCCGTTCACCACGATGAACAGCTCGCTGCCCGGGCGATACAGATACGCGAGACGCGCATTGCTGCGCAGCACGTGATCGAGCGCGTCGTACTGGACGGTGGTCGCGAGCGACGCGCGCGTGCTGAAGGCGACGCCAAGTCGCACGGCGTTCACGTTCGTCACGAGGTGGCCGGCGGGGACCGCGGCCTCGTTGAACACGCGCGTGAACGAGAGCAAGGCGCGCGAGCCGAATGCGAGTCTCAGCGAGCCGTTCGCGGTCCAGAGCGTGCCGCCGTAGAAGTCCTGAAACTGACCGCCCGCCGTGAAGCTCACCGGGCGTGAAGGCGCGGTGTTCACGAACATGCCCGTCTGAGTATTCGCGAAGCTGCCGACGGCGATCGGCAATCGATCCGCGAGGTCGAACGTCTCGTCGAGCACGGTATGCGCCTCGACGTGATAGAACGTGACGTCTTCGCCGGAGTCGAAGGTGAAGCTCAGCGCCGGTCCCACGCCCCAGTCCTGGAGCGCGCCATCGGTGCGGGCGATGTATGACGCGAAGTTGAACATCTCGACGCGGCGGAGGTTCGCCACGCTCGGACGGAAGGTGAACCGCAGCTGAAAATCGTTGCGCTGGATGTCCGTGCGGGTCGCGAAGCCGAGCGGCGGGTCGGCGCGCTCGCCGAAGACCATGCGCTCCGCGAGCGCGCCCCAGCGTTCCACTTGGCGGTCGAGCATCAGGCGGTGTGCCCGGGACGCGGGGCGCGGGACGCGGGAGGCAGAGTCCCACACCTGTGCCACGAATCCTTGGACATTCGTGGTGGATGTCGGCCAGTACTGGAAATCCAACCCCCCGCTTCCCGCGGCCCGCCTCCCGCGGCCCGTCACTCCCGAATACATCGCCCCGACGAAACCACCGTCGCCGACGTCGCGTTTGTAACGCGCGACGGAGTAATCGCGCCGCTGCTGATCGAGCGCGGCTCGCGTGCGCATCTGCAGCAAGCCGAACGTCTGCCCGCCCTCGCGTCCCGTGAGACGCAAGCCGCCCACGACGGGGATCTCGCCGGAGTCCGAGATCCCGATGCGGCGCGAGAAGAACATGAGCCAGGGCGGCGGCTCGAACACGCCGCGCGCACCGAACTCGAACACGCCCGCGTTCTCGAGGAAGAAGTCGCGCCGCTCCGGAAAGAAGAGGTTGAAGCGCGTCAGATTGATCTGCACGTCGTCGACGTCCGCCTGCGCGAAGTCGGTGTTCGCGGTCGCGTCCAGGGTGACGCCGGGGCGCATCTCGTACTTGAGATCCAGCGCGGCGTCCGCGGGCGTCGTGCGCCCGTCGGCGTTGCCGTGCACAGCGCGGGTGATCGCCGAGGTCTTCAGCTCGAGCCCCGCACCGGCGCGGGCGAAGCCGGCGAGGCCCGTGAGGTCGCCCGCCTCGCTCACCTTGAGGAATCCGGCATTGTCGCGTGACCACGAGCGCCACAGCACCTGCTCGTTCTTGCGCCGGATCATGCGGAAGACGTTGAACCCCCACGGCCGGCCGTCGACGGCGTGTCGGATCGAGCGCAGCGGAATCTCGAACTCCGCCGTCCACCCGGAGTCGGATCGCGCCGCGGCGACGCGCCACACGGTGCGCCACGCCACGTTCACCTCGCGGCCCTGGTCCGTGATCTGCGCGTCGAACTCGGCGCCGTTCGGGTTCGTCGCGAAGACGACGGCGTTGCGGCGATCGTGAAACGCGTCGATCAGGATGGCGATGCCGTCATCGCTCGCGAACGCCAGCTGTCCGCTGAAGGGATCGACGAGCATGAGCTGATCGCGGGCCAGAATGCGCGCGATCACTTCGCTCGGCCGCGTGTCGTACGCGTGCACGCCCACGTACAGCGTCGTACTGTCGAACAGCACGCGAACATCCGTGCGCTCTGTCGCCGGCGCGCCGACGTCCGGGTCGTACTGGCGCAGCTCACCGACGGAAGACGCCAACCTCCACGCTGACTCGGAGAGGCGTCCGTCGAGGACGATCCGGTCGTGCGACGGCAGACGCAGCGCACCGAAGCTCGCGATCGACGCCCCCGTCTGCCTCTGTGCGCCTGCCGCCGACGCGAACGACAGGAGCAGCGCGGCGAGTCGGCGGCAACGCATCGGGCAACTGCGAGCTTACTTCTGGCGCGGCACGCTGTGCCGGCCCGAGCGCCTGTCGGTCATCGCCGCGGGCAGGCACTTGTCGACGCAGTCGAGCACGTCCTCCCAGCCGTCCTCCGTGGCCTTGCGCTCCTTCTCGTTGGGGAGCTGGGTGTGCGTGATGACGATGTCCGTTTTTCCGTCGCGGCCCTTGAAGTCGACCGACACCAGCGACGTGCCGTGGTCGACGCCGCGATCGCTCGCCCAGTGGAACGTCTGCACGAGACGCCTGTGGGGAACGAGCTCGCGGAACTCGCCGTCGAAGGACCACAGCTCACCGCTCTTGCGATCGCGCACCTGCTGTCGCCACATGCCGCCGACGCGTCCGTCGATCTCGACGGACACGGTCTCGAAAGCGCGTCCCCAGCTCCACATCGCGGCGTACTCCGGCTCCGTCCAGACGCGATAGACGACGTCGACGGGTGCATCGAGCGTGCGGCGTACGACGCTCTTGAGTGCGGCTTTCGACTTCATTTCCGGGGCTCCTTTGCGACCTTCGGGATGCGCAACAGTTCCTCCAGGATGTCGAGGCGTTCGTTCCAGAGCTGCGTGTAGTGCCGAATCCACTGACGGCCGGCCCGAGAGCCTCCGGCCGCGCCCGCGAAAGTCGCAGCCTGCCGGACTTGTGTCGAGAGATGGGGGTGAGGGCTGAGGGCTGAGGCATTAGGGCTGAGCTATGAGGGCTGAGGATGGAATGTTCTTCCCTCAGCCCTCAGCCCTCAGCCCTCGGCGCTCCCTCAGCCCTCGGCCCTCCTTCGGATGTCGGCTGCGAAACTCCCGGATGTACTCCAGCACGTCCATCGTCGGCACCCAGCCCAGCTCCGTACGCGCCTTCGTCGCGTCGTTCTCCGCATCCGCTCGCCCGCTGTACTCGTCGCGCATCACCACTGGACCACCGAACGCCTCGGCGATCTCGAGCACCGAATACTTGCTGTCGGCGGCCAACGCGTATCCGTCGCCGCGACCGCGCTCGCCCACGAGAACGATACCGCGGGCGAGGTCCTTCACGTACGTGAATGCGCGCAGCTGCGTCCCCGGCTTGTCCACCGTGAGCGGCTGGCCCTGGAGGTACAGCCGCTCGAAGCGCGCGATCAGCGTCGCCATGCGGCCGTCGCCGCGCTCGCGCGGGCCGTACGCGTTATAGAAGTAGCAGATCGCGTAGTCGAGGCTGAACCACCGGCCGTAATTGTTGATCAGGTCCACGTTGGCGGCCTTCGTGAACGCGTATGGATTCTGATCTCGGCCCTCCGCGCCCACCTCGAACATCGTGCTCGACGCGGCGTACACGAGCTTCGTCCGGCGGGCGCGGCAGTACTCCGCGACGGCGAACGTGCCGACGACATTGAAGTCGTGCACCTGGCGCACGTCCTCGAATGACGTCTTGATGCGCGCGTACTCGCCGAGGTGATAGAGGGCGTCCGCGGTCTCGGGGACGAGACGCTCGATGTCGCGCGTATGCCCCTCGCGGTACTCCGCGCCCGCGACGTGATTGTCCGCGCTCCCGTTGGAGTAGTTGTCCAGCGAGATCACGCGGTTGTTGCTGTCCGCCGCCAGGATCTCCACGACGTGCGAACCGACATGTCCGGCGCCGCCGGTGACGACGATCGTGCGCTTGGGCATTGCGGACAAACATATGCGAGCATCGCGCACGGCGGACTCGGCCGCGCAGACAGCGCCCGGTTTGTGCAGTAAGCGCTGCGTCCACTCCGAACTGAACCATGACGACGAGCGAAGGCACCCAGGCGAATCCGCATCCCGGCGGCGCCACGACATCTCTCTGGCACGGCACGTTCGAGGTGCCGAACTTCCCGAAGCTCGAGCGCAGCGGCAGCACGGACGTCTGCGTCATCGGAGCCGGGATCGCGGGCCTCTCGACCGCGTATCATCTCGCCCGCGAGGGAAAGAAGGTCGTGGTCCTCGATGACGGACCGATCGCCGGCGGCGAGACCGGGCGCACCACCGCGCACCTCACCGACGCGATGGACGACCGCATCTACTGGCTGGAGCACGTGCACGGCGCCGAGGGCGCGCGTCTCGCCGTGGAGAGCCACGGCGCGGCGATCAACCGCATCCAGCAGATCATCCAGCTCGAGGGGATCGACTGCGACTTCGAGCGCCTCGACGGTTATCTGATGCCGTGCGAGCCGGGCGACAGCAAGGATCGCGACGAGGTCCTGCACGACGCGGAAGGCGCGCAGCGCGCAGGTCTGACGGACGTGGCGCTCGTCGAGCGCGCGCCGATCGCGGGATTCGAGAGCGGGACGTGCCTCCGCTTTCCGAGCCAGGCGCAGTTCCACATCCTCAAGTACATCGCCGCGCTCGCCAACGCGATCGTGAACAAGTACGGCGGCAAGATCTACTGCGATACGCACGTCGAGGGCGTCGAGGGTGGCGATCCGTGCAACGTGAAGATCTCCGGCGGCAAGCAACTCACCGCGAGGGCCGTCGCGGTGTGCACGAACGCGTCGATCAGCGACTACGTGCGCACGCACATCAAGATCGAGCCGATGCGCACGTACGTCATCGCGGCCGTCGTGCCGCGCGGCTCGGTGGACAAGGCGCTGTACTGGACCACGGGTGAGCCATACTACTACGTCCGGCTCCAGCGCCTCGACGAGCCGTACAAGGGAGCGCTGAAGGGCGACACGCTCTGGGACGCGCTGATCGTCGGTGGCCTCGACCACAAAGTGGGACACGACAGCGCGCCCCATGACCGCTGGGACAAGCTCGAGAAGTGGATGCGGCAGCGCTGGCCGCAGGCGCGCGAGGTGATCTATCGCTGGAGCGGCCAGGTGCTCGAGCCGGTGGACGGCATGGCGTACATCGGACGGAATCCGGACGGCGCCGAAAACGTATACATGGCCAGCGGCGACTCCGGGCAGGGGATGACGCACGGAACCATCGCCGGCATGCTGCTCACGGATCTCATCCTCGGCCGCAAGAACCCCTGGGAAGCGGTGTACGATCCGAAGCGCACGTCGTTGCGTGCCTATCCCGTAGGCGAGATGGCGAAGCACAACATCGACGTCATGCTGCAGTACGCGAAGGGGTACCTGAGCCCGAGCGAGGTGTCCGAGGTCTCCGAGATCCCGCGCGGCGAGGGGCGCGTGATGCGGCGCGGCGCGAAGAAGATCGCGGTGTACCGCGACGCCGAGGGCAACGTGCACGAGAAGTCCGCGGCGTGTACGCATCTGCGCTGCATCGTCGAGTGGAACAGCGCCGAGAAGAGCTGGGATTGCCCGTGTCACGGCTCGCGCTTCGATCCGTACGGCGAGGTGATCAACGGCCCCGCGATCTCGGCGTTGCAGGACGTGGAGCCGGAGGGCGGCGGGGGAGGGAAGCGCGGCGGCGATACGGCGTCGCGCGAGCGGAAGGTCCGGGCCTAGCAAGGAGCGTCCCGCGAGCGTCGCCGTCCTCATCCCCGCGTATCGGCCCGACCGCAAGCTCGAGGAGGTCGTGCAGAGCCTGCACGACCTCAACCGCGCGGGCGTCGTGTCGCGCTTCCTGATCGTCGACGACGGGAGCGGGCCCGAGTTCACGCCGGTCTTCGACGCGGTGCGCCGCCATCCCGACGTGACCCTGGTGACGCACGCGCAGAACCAGGGCAAGGGGGCGGCGCTCAAGACGGGATTCAGGCACGTGCTGGCGGAGATGCCCGACATCAGGGGGATCGTGACCGCCGACGCGGACGGGCAGCACGCGCCGACGGACATCATGGCCCTCGCCAAGGTGCTGCGCGAACACCCGGATCACGCCGTGATCGGCGCGCGCGTGTTCGATCCCACGACACCGCTCAGGAGCAAGTTCGGCAACGAGCTGACGCGCGGCGTGTTTCGTCTCTTTACCGGGAAGGCCGTGAAGGACACCCAGACCGGGCTGCGTGGCTATCCGATCAGCCTGTGCCGGCGTCTCCTCGACAGCTCTCTCACGGGCTACGAGTTCGAGCTCGAGGCGCTCATCATCGCCGCGCGGGAATACCCGGTGCGCGAGGTGCCGATCCAGACGATCTACATCGAGGGGAACAAGTCCTCGCATTTCAATCCGATCAAGGACTCGGCGCGCATCTACTCCGTGTTTTTCCGGCGGATGCTCAAGCCCGGCCGATGAGCAGCGCGCTGTCGCGGTAGTGCCGCGCGGTTAGGTTGGGGCGTGGCGGAAAGCACACCCCCGAAAATCCGTCTGCTCGCGCTGGTTCCGCGGCCGCTGAACCGTTACGCCAATCAGCGTTTCCGCATCGAACAGTGGGCGCCGCATCTCGCGCGCGAGCACGGCATCACGATCGAATTCGAGCCGTACGAATCGGCGCAGCTCGCGGAGCTGCTGGAGACGCCGGGGAGGCGCGGGCAGAAGGTCCTGTACGCGACGCGCGACCTGGTGCGGCGCTGGCGCCGGCGCACGCGTGCGCTGACGTTCGACGGCTGCGTCGTGGTGCACGAAGCTTCGATGCTCGGCGGCGCCTGGTACGAGCGGTATCTCGCGCGCCACCACGTCCCGTTCGTCTACGATTTCGACGACGCGATCTGGATGAACAGGTCCGACGTGAGCGGCGACTGGACGACGCGGCTCTGGCGCTCGCCGAACAAGGTGCCGGAGATCTGCCGGCTGGCGAGCGCGGTGACGGTGGGCAACGAATACCTCGCGTCGTTCGTGCGGCGGCTGAATGCGAACGTCACGATCGTGCGCACGAGCATCGACGTCGACCGCTATCGCGTGCTGCCGCCCCGAAATGGCGCCGCGCCGTTCACGATCGTGTGGACCGGCTCGCGGCACACGCTGCCGTACCTCGAGTCGATCCGTCCGGCGCTCGAGCGCCTCGGACGTCGCCTGCCGGTGCGCCTGCGCGTCGTGAGCAACGCCGCGCCGAGCGCATACGAGCACGTGTCGCTGGACTTCGTCCCGTGGTCGCCGTCGATCGAGGTGAGCGCGCTCGCTGAGGGGGACGTCGGCATCATGCCGCTGCCCGACACGCCGACGGCGCGCGGGAAATGCGGGCTCAAGGCGCTGCAGTACATGGCGGTGGGGCGGGCGACTGTCGTGTCACCCGTCGGGATCAACAGCGAGATCGTGCGCGACGGCGAGAACGGGCTGTGGGCGGAGACGACGGACCAGTGGGTGGCGAAGCTGGAGCAGCTGGCGCGTGATCCATCGCTGCGCGTGCGCCTGGCGCAGGCGGGGCGTCGCACCATCGAGTCCGGATACACCGCCGCACATTCCGCGCGCGTGTTCGCGGGCGTCGTCCGAGGCGTGGTCGCTAGAACGCCGCGGGCGTGAAGCGGAGCGAGAAGGATTTGTTGCGCACGTCGCGAGCGGGGAAGCCTGGCCGCGGAAAGAAGCACGGGCCAGGATTCTCGAAGAACACGTTCAGCCGCCACCCCGTGCTGTAGTCCAACTGGAGCTGTCCGAACCGCGTGTCGCCTGCCGCGCGCACGCCGTGGAGCAGCGACACGTCGTGCTCGCACAGCCCATGTTCGCCGAGCGCGTCGTAGACGTACGGTTGCTGGCTGTGCGCGTCCTCGAGCCAGCGGATGCGCGTCAGATACGGTCCGATCTGCCACCTGGGCGCGACCAGGTCCAGGGCGACGAACTGACTCGACGATCCCGGGCCGATGGCCGCGCCGAGGACCTGTCCCTGGTTGGTGTAGCCCTGCTCGACCGCGCGGCTCGTATACCACGATCCGATCGGGCGCGTGCGGAAGGTCGTGCTTTGCTCGAGGAAGGAAACCTCCCCCTGCGCGCGGAGACGCGCGTCCCACCGCAGCGGCTCGCCCAGCCATTGCAGGCCGAGCGTGTACGCCTGCGTGTGGTTGGGCTGGACGAGGAAATCGCGGAGCGACACGGGGAATTCCGCGCGTCCCCACTCGCCGTAGAACTCGAAGCGGTCGTTGGGCTGCACCCAGCGGAAGAAGAGGGAGAGCAGCTGGTCCCGCCCTGGCGTCATCGTGGAGTCGGACATCGGGCGCGCGTTCGGGTGTCCGACGTCGGCGAGGAAATCGAGGACGTGCGTCATCGCCGCGCCCTGCGAGCGCACCGGCGCGAACACGGATCGCGCCGCGCCGAGCACGAGCGTCGTGCGCGGGGGCTGCCACGAGAGGCCCGCCATGCTGATGGAGCGCGTCGCGTTGGTCGAGTTCGCGTCGAAGAAGAAGGACTCGGTGAGCCAGCCCGCGAGCCAGCGCGCGTCGAAGGTGCCCCAGCGCGTCGTGACGGGGTGCGCGGGCCGCGCGAAAGCGTGCGGAAATCCCGGCGCGTTGTTCGAGAGGATGAGCGCGTTGCGGATTCCGGGTCCCCACCACTCGTTCTCGGTGCTCGCGCCGACGGCGACGTTCCGGCCGGCGTCGATCACGAGCGAGCTCTGTCCGGGGAAGAGGCGCCAGAAGGGGATGGCGCCGAAGCGGAGGGGGAGGTCGATGGACTGCGGCCCCTGGTGCCAGGGGGAGGAGAAGGTGTCTCTGGCGGGGAGGATCGCGGGGTTGAGGGCGTAGGTGGGGTCGACGAGGGGGTAGAAGCGGTTCTCGGAGTAGGTGAGCTCGGGGAGGAGGAAGAGGCGTGCGCGTCCCCAGTCGGCGACCGCTCCGGCGAGGATGGAGGCGTTGGCGCCGCGCCCGGCCCAGAGGGCGCCGTCGTTGAGGGAGTAGGGGAGCTCGCTGTTCTGCGTGAAGAGGAGCTCCGGGGATGACAATCGCCATCCAAGCGAGTGCGCTCGCGTGCTGTCGTGCACGCGGCCGTTCAGTGTGGAGACGGATCGAAAGGGGGAGCCAAGCGACGTGTCTCCGACCAATTGCATCAGCCGAAGCCGCTCGTCGGCATAGCTGCCGATGACGACGATGCCCAATGCGCGACGTTCGGTCGCCGCCTGCGCGCGGGCGCTCGCAGTATCGCGTGCAAGAAGAGCGGCCACGATCATCCCGAGCGTCATTGCACGGAGGCACATTTGTCGGGCTATGAATTGCTGTATCAACGTGTTGGCGTGTGGACCCTTGGTGGGGCGCAACGGCAGGAATACGCGCCCACAGCATCTCCCTCCGAGCCGTCACCGTTGATCTTCCCCGGCGTCGGGCACTGAAAACTATTGTGCCCTATCTCCACACGCTCAGTGACCCAAGGAGTATCCCATGGGCCGGTACGGGCGTTCACGGTCAACGATTCGATGCGGATCTACGCCGTGTTCTTCTGGCACCTCCGGCGTCGTCGTCGCGACGACGGCCAAGCGCTCTCGCTTGGACGAGGACGGACGGCGTGAATGCTGTGCGCGCCGTTAGCTTTCTGAGTGACCAATGGCGCCCGCGCTCTCTCAGAACGTGCGAAACCCATCACGCGTCAAGACTCCGATGACAGCCGCGCCTTCGGACGCTCGTCCCATGAAAGTTTTGCTCACCGCGGACCCCTTTCTCCCCGTGCCACCTAAACAATACGGGGGCATCGAGCGCGTCGTCGCCTCTCTCGCTAGACGCTTGCTAGAGGATGGTCACCAAGTCGGCCTCCTTGCGCACCCCGACTCGACCGTAACGGTCGACTTCGCGGCTTATTGGCCGGTGTCCGAACCAACCGGCCTACTTGATCACGCACGGAATGCGCGCGCACTGTCACGAGCGGCCGTCGCATTTCGGCCAGAGCTAATTCACAGTTTTTCTCGTGTCGCGTATTTGCTACCGCACATCCTGCGACGAAGGCCGACGATCATGTCATATCAGCGCCTCGTGAGCGGCCGCGCGATCGCAATTGCGTCGCGACTCGGAGGTAATAGCCTTGCTTTCACAGGCTGTAGCGGCCACATCGCGGCGATGGGAAGACGGTATGGTGGCGAGTGGCACGCGATTCCGAATTTCGTAAACACGGACTTCTATGAATGGACGGCCGCTGTTCCGCCGGACGCGCCACTGGTCTTTCTCAGTAGGGTCGAGGAGTTGAAGGGCCCGCATCTGGCGATCGAGATCGCGAAGGGTTCAGGGCGAACGCTGGTCATCGCCGGCAATCATTCCGAACACGGCGAAGACGGTCGATTTTGGCGCGACCGCATTCTGCCCGAAATCGGCCGAAATGGCATCGAGTATGTCGGACCCGTAGACGACGGCGCGAAAGCCAATTTGCTGAAACGCGCTGCGGCGCTTGTGGTTCCTGTGCAGTGGGACGAACCGTTTGGGATCGTTTTCGCCGAAGCGTTGGCATGCGGGACACCCGTCATTGCGTGCCCGCGTGGCGCGCTTCCGGAAATCGTCGAGGACGGGGTGCACGGATTCCTCGTGCGCAGCGTGGATCAAGGGATCGATGCGGTGCGACGCTTGGAGTCTCTCAAACGAACGCTGTGCAGGCGCCAAGCGGAATCGAAGTTCTCGGCGGGCGTCGTGGTGGCCACCTACGAGCGGCTGTACGCGACGAT
>Ga0081539_10000205_pt1 | contig 137262 bp, 123 predicted proteins | sample TabmetS4T2R2_FD_71023 | JGI IMG/M metagenome (GOLD analysis project Ga0081539, IMG submission 71023) | Tabebuia heterophylla rhizosphere microbial communities from the University of Puerto Rico - S4T2R2 | ecosystem: Host-associated > Plants > Roots > Rhizosphere ... | reverse complement strand
CGTCGGTCGAGGTCGGCGGACTCCACCTCGCCGAGGACGACCCGCACGCCGGGCAACGCCGCGGCCAGCGACACCGTCACCCGGCGAGGCTCGAGGATGCCGGCCGATACCTCCGGGAGCAACGGCAGGTAGAGGAAGTAGTCCGTGGGGTTGACGATGACGATCTCGGCGCTACCGCCGGACAGCTTCGACAGCTTGCGGGCGGCGGTGAACCCGGCGAAGCCGGCACCGACGATGACGATCCGGGGGCGTGCCATCTGAACTCCATCCCTTGCCGGGGACCTCCGGTGGCTCACCTCAAACTATCGAAAACGAGGTACGGGATGCGCTTTTCGTTTCACCGGACGAGGCAGGCGGGTAAAACGTGGCTATGGCGCTCCGCATCGAGGACTACGCGATCATCGCGGACACGCAGACGGCTGCGCTGGTCGGGCGAAACGGATCAATCGACTGGCTCTGTGTGCCGCGGTTCGACTCGGGAGCGATATTCGCCTCCCTGCTCGGCACCGAGGACAACGGTCATTGGACCATCGCGCCCGCCTCCTCCGCGGGTGCGGTGACCGCGCGCCGGCGGTACCGCGACGACACCCTGGTGCTCGAGACCGAATTCGAGACCGCTGACGGCGTCGCGCGGTTGATCGACTTCATGCCGCCCCGCGGCGAGGCGCCGGACGTGGTGCGGATCGTCGAGGGCGTACGCGGGCGCGTACCGATGAGCATGGTTCTGCGATTGCGCTTCGACTACGGCAAGGTGGTGCCGTGGGTCTACCGGGAGCAGGACGCCCTGGTCGCGGTGGCCGGGCCGGACGCGGCCTGGCTGCGTACGCCGGTGGCGACCCGCGGCGAGAACCTGACGACGCACGCCGACTTCGTGGTCGGGCCGGGTGATCGGGTGCCGTTCGTGCTGACCTGGCGGCAGTCCCACCTGCCGGTGCCGGACCCGATCAACCCGATCGAGGAACTCGGCGCCACCGAGGGCTACTGGCGCGGCTGGGTGTCCGCATGCACGTATGAGGGAGAGTGGCGGGACGCGGTCGTACGGTCGCTGCTGACCCTGAAGGCCCTGACCTACGCACCCACCGGCGGGATCGTGGCCGCGGCGACCACCTCCTTGCCGGAGAAGCTCGGTGGCGTCCGCAACTGGGACTACCGGTTCTGTTGGCTGCGCGACGCCACCATCACCCTGCAGAGCCTGCTGTATTCCGGATTCCAGAGTGAGGCGACGGCCTGGCGTAAGTGGTTGCTGCGGGCGATAGCCGGCAATCCCCGGGAACTGCAGATCATGTACGGAGTGGCAGGCGAGCGCCGCCTCGACGAATACATCGCGACCTGGCTGCCCGGATACGACGGCAACCCGGTCCGGATCGGCAACGCCGCCGCGGAACAATTCCAGCTCGACGTCTATGGCGAGGTCATCGACGCGCTGCACCAGGGCCGGCGGGCCGGCCTGAAGGCCGACGATCCGGCGTGGGGCCTTCAGGTGAAGATGATGCAGTTCGTCGAGGACCACTGGCAGGATCCCGACGAGGGAATCTGGGAGGTGCGCGGCGGCCCGAAGCAGTTCACCCACTCCAAGCTGATGGCGTGGGTCGCCGCCGACCGAGCGGTCAAGGCCGTGGAAGAGTTCAACCTGGACGGTCCGGCCGAACGCTGGGCGGAACTGCGCGACGCCATCCGCGAAGACATCCTGAAGAAGGGCTACGACAAGAAACGCAAGACGTTCACCCAGTTCTACGGTTCCGAGGAGCTGGACGCCGCCCTTCTGATGGTCCCCTTGGTGGGCTTCCTGCCCGCGACCGACGAGCGCGTCGTCGGTACGGTCGCCGCGATCGAGCAGCATCTCCTGGAGGACGGCTTCGTCCAGCGCTACACCCAACACAGGGGAACCGACGTGGACGGCCTGCCACCGGGCGAGGGCGCCTTCCTGGCGTGCACCTTCTGGCTGGCCGACAACTATGCCCTGATGGGCCGCCACGACGATGCCAGACACACGTTCGAGCGCCTGCTGGCGCTCCGCAACGACGTGGGCCTGCTCTCCGAGGAATACGACACCCAGGAGCAACGCCTGGTGGGCAACTTCCCTCAGGCCTTCAGCCACGTCCCTCTGATCGACACGGCCAGGACCCTGACCAGAGCGCACGCCCACGCACCCAGCACAGACAGAGCCCGCGCCGGCCTCGAGGAAACCAAGGCCTAGACCGGCTCGCGCCGGTGATCAGCCGGCGGCTCGATCGGGGCGTAGTGCGGCGAATGCGCGATCGACGAGGTCGGGCAGACTCTCCCGGCCATCGCTAGCGGCCCAGGCGTCGATCGCGACGGTAAGCGCGGTGAGCGCGGCGGCGGCGAGCACCTCGCGCTGAAAGGAACTGGCGGTGCCGCGTTCGGCGATCGCCGCGTGGAACAGTTCGCGGGTGGTCCGCTGCGCTTCGACCTGCCTGGCCCGCAATGCCGGCACGCCGAGAATGAGCCGGGCCCGGACCAGCAACGTGGACAACTCGGCCTCGGGCATGGCCCGAAGCGCCCCGGTGAGCGCGCGACGGATCGCTGTCAGCGGGTCCTCGGCGGGCGGGCGGCCGCGGATCAACTCGGCGATCACCGGGTCGTATTCGTCGCTCTCCACCACGGCGTGCTTGCTGGGAAAGTATCGAAAGAAGGTCATGTGCGAGACACCGGCGGCCGCGGCGATCTCTTCGACCGTGGTGGCGTCGTACCCCTTCTCCCGGAAGAGGCGCAGCGCGTGGTCCTGGATCGACCGCCGGGTCTCGGCCTTCTTGCGTTCGCGCAGTCCGGTCACAAAGGCACCACCGGGATGCGGGCCGGGGTACCGAGGGCCCGGTCGAGCCACCGGACGATCCGATCGACGTCACCACGACAGGCGAGGTGACCATCCGGGCGTACCAGTAACGTGTCCGCTCCCGGACGCGGCCGCAGGGTCACGACCGCGGCCGCGCCCAGGCGGTCCTCGACGGCCCGGACGACGTCGACCTCGTCGGTCAGCACGGCCCATCGACCGCGCAACTCGGAGAGCGGCAGGCCGGCGATCCGGTCACCGGCGCGAGGCCCCCGACCGATCCCGGGGTACGCGCACCCGAGTGGGCCCCGCCGGTACGACACCCGCAGCTGTGATGACGCCTCGGCGATGAGGCGTTGCACGAACCCGCGGCTCATCAACGGCACCACCACATGATCCCGCATCAGCCGCTCGGGCGCGGTGCGCCCCAGCATGAGGCGCGTCATCGAACTGGTGTTGCCCAGGACCTCGGTGGCGATCGGGCGGCGCTCCGCCTCGTACGTGTCGATCAGACCCTCGCCGGCCCGCCCGGTCTCGACCAGCGAGAGCTTCCAGGCCAGGTTCTCCGCGTCGCCCAGACCGGTGTTCATGCCCTGCCCGCCGAACGGACTGTGGATGTGCGCGGCGTCCCCGGCCAGCAACACCCTACCCGCCCGGTATGTGTCCGCCAGACGCCGGTGAATCCGGAACGCGGACGTCCACTCGCAGCCGGTCACCGAACGCGCGGGCAGACCGGTGCGCTCGGTCAGGAGCCGCAGCACGACCGCGAGCCGATCCTCGTCGCCGGCGCCCTCGGGCTCCGGTGCCAGGATGCGCCAGAGGTCCGCACCGGGCAGCGGAAACAATGCGAACATCTGGTCGCCACGCAGCCAGGTGGATACCGCGTCACGATCCAGTGGCAGGTCCGCGTGGACGTCCGCGACCAGGAAGCGCTCTATGAGTGGCACGCCGGGAAAGCCGATGCCGGCCAGTTTGCGGACCCGGCTGTGCGCGCCGTCGCACCCGACGATCCAGCCGTCGTGGTCGAGCGTCGTGACCTCGTGTCCCCACTCGACATGTCCGCCCAACTCGGCGAGGCGTCGACGAAGCTGACCCTCGACCTCGGCCTGGGACATCGTCACGCCGGGCCGGGTGACCAGCTTGGTGGCGCCGCCGATCCGCAGGCGCGTGATCTCCCGTCCGTCCACGTTGATCACTACAGAGCCCACTCGCACGCCGCGTCCGGGCAGCTCGCCCAGGGCACCGAGCCGGTCGAGCACCTCGATCCCCCGGGGCTGCAGCCCGAGGGCCCGTGACGTGACCGCCGGGCCGGCGGCAGCGTCGACGATCCGGACCTGTGCGCCACCCTGGAGCAGACCGCAGGCCAGGGCCAGACCGGTAGGTCCGGCGCCGACCACGAGTACGGACATGGCCTCTCCTCTGTTAGTTACTAAGAATTGTTAGTAACTAACAGATATTCCTCTGCGCGGAGAAGCGCAAGGGCCGGTCCGAGCCGGTCAGAGATACTCCTCCGGCCGCATCGACCGGGGCGCCGACGGTTTGCCGCGGCCGAACCTCATCCAGCCGCGCTTCTTCGGCTCGGCCGGCCGCTGGATCTCGCCATTAAGCACCGCCAACCGGTGCTGCGCCACCGGGTTTCCCGGCTCCAGCCGGAGCGAGATCAGCAACGCCTGCCGCGCCTGATCGACGTGCCCGAGCGCGTCCAGGGTCACGCCGTGTGTGAAGTAGTAGTGCGCCTCGTTCGGATCAAGGGCGATCGCGGTACGGGCGGCTTGCTCGGCGTCCGCGATCTGCCGGTCGGCGGCGAGCAGCGCCCAGGCCACCCGGTCCTGCCAGAGCGGATTCTTCGGTTCCGCGATGACCGCACGGTAGGCCATCGTCACGGCCTCCTCGTGCCGACCCTTGAGAGTCAGCGCCCGGCTGGCCGTGGCCAGCGGCCGCGGATCGTCGGGTGCCAGCTCGATGGCCCTCGCCGCGGCGTCCAGCGCCGGATCCACCTGGTCGAGCACCAGCCGGATCCGGGCCATCAGGATCCAGCCGGCCGCCGATTCGGGGTCCAGCTTCAGCACGTTCTCCAGCAGCGCGGCGGCCCTCGCCGGGTCGACCCGCTCGAAGAGTGCGGCGGCGCGGGCGACGCCGAGCTCGGTCGGCGTCATGCCGTCGACAGGCGGCCGGGCCGGGATCTCCGAAGCGGCCGCCGCCTCCTGCCAACCGTGCGGGACAGAAGGAGCCGAGGCTTCGGCGACCGGACTGGATGAACCCCGGGTGACCGGGTCCTCGGTGTGCCGGGGTGACTGGGCAAGATCGGTCATCAGCACACTCCGGCCTGCAGGAGGTTGAAGATCACACAGCTATCATCGGCAAATTCCGGCCGGATCTAAGCGGAATCCCCGGATTCTCCCCCGTTCTGAGCAGACCCGCGGGGCTGGTCTGTGGAGGCCGGGGTCGGAAACCGGGTCATCCGCCTGCCGTCGGCAGCCATCCGCCGGACCTGAGGTGGTCGTGCGGCTCGGCGGCGGGCACGGACGCGTACGCCCGGACCGGGAACGTCGGAAATGCGACGACCCGCGGCGGGACGGCGGTGAAGCGTGCGCCGGTCGGCGGCAGGTTCTCCAGCCCGGTCAGGTGCTCGACGATCGGGATGCCGGCGGCCAGCAGGATCGAGTGCGCCGGGCGCCTCTTCTCCGGGTCGGAGATGTCGTCGATGTTCACCGCGTCGATCCCGACCAGGGCGGCACCGTGGTCGACCAGCCAGGTCGCGCCGGCGGCGGTGAGGTAGGGTGCTTCGATCGCGTACCGCGGCGTCGCCCAGTGCCGATCGCCGCCGGTGTGCAGCAGCACCGCACGACCCGCCACGCCCAGCGCGGCGAGCGCTCCCACGTCGACCGCACGCACACCACTGCCGGCCGTGCGAACCACGACGGCCGGCAGGTCAGCGAGGCGTTCCAGGGGTAGCCCCGCCAAGTCGGTGCCGTCGGCGTACCTGTGGAATGGGCTGTCCAGGTACGTGCCGGTGTTGCTGACCATGGTGATCCGGCCGATGGTGAACTCGGTGCCCTCGGCGTAGGCCGCGCGGGAAGCCGCCCTGGTCAGGTGCTCGCCGATCTCCGGGCCCGGCAGGCCCGGGTAGGTGATCATTCCAGCCGAGATGACGTGACTGAGTTCGACCAGGGTGGTCCGCCCGGGCGCCCGCGGCGGGCCGGCGGTGGCGTCGGAAGGTCCGCCACGAGTCCCCTTGTGCTCCTCGCCGAAGATCCGTATCCGGGAAAGGGTCACCCGATCGACCATCAGCAGGCCGCAGGCGGCGATGAACAGCGCCCCGACCTCCGCCTCGCTGACATCGGCGTGCGGAACGTCCACCCGGAAGGCCTGTGCCTGCAGGCCACCGCCGTTGAGAAAGGTGACGTTCGCGTCGAACTCCGCCCGATACTGCAACACGGCGCCCTCCCGAAGTGCACAGGTGAGCATTATCCGAGGCCGTTCGACCTGTCGACACGCCGGGATCAGCCACTCGCGCCGATCCCGGCGAACCCGCGGCGGCCCACCGGACTCAGCGTCCGATGTGCCGTTGAAGGTCGGCACGACTGAGCGGCGTCGCAGCCCGCTCAACGTCGACAGGGGACGGATCCGGCGGGGCGAGCGGCGTGCACTTCTTGTCAGAGGTGTCGGCCGCGAGCCGCTTGGGCAACAACCCGTCCTTGAGGTACGCCGCGATCGCGCCGTCCACACAGGAGTTTCCGAACAGCGAGCCGGAATGCGTGGTGCCGCCGACACCTTCGATCAAGGCCGAGCGTGGGAAACGCCTGCGTACCTCGAGGCTCCCGGTGAACGGCGTGGCCGCGTCCAGCGTCTCGCTGACCAGCAGGATCGGCGGCGCCTTCGAACCATTCACCTGCACCGGCGTGTCCGATTCCGCGCCCCAGCTCAGGCATGGCGCGTTGTACCAGGCGTTCGCCCACGTCTCGAACGGCGCTTGGCGGTGGATCCGCCAGTTGTCCTCGCTCCACTTCGCCCAGGACATCGGCCATCGTACGTCGGTGCATTGGACGGCCAGGTAGATCGCGTACCCGTTGTCAGCACCCGCCACCTGCGGGTTGCCCTCGTCGTACAGGGCTCGCAGGGGCTTGGGATCGTTGTCGTTGATCAATGCATCGAACGCCTCGGCGACCGGCTCCCAGCCGAACACGTAGTAACCGGCCTGCAAGAACACGTCGGTCAACTCGTTCGGGCCGATGACGCCGTCGGCCGGCCGCGCGGCCAGCTTCGCCTGGGTGGCGTAGAACAGCTTCTCCACTTCGGCGCCGGTCCGGCCCAGGCGATAGACGTCGTGGTGCTTCGCCAGCCAGGCGAAGTAGATCTTGATGTTCCGGTCGAAGGCGAGGTCCTGGTCGAGGTTCGCGTCGTACCAGACCCTGCGCGGATCCACGTTGCCGTCGAGCACCATCCGGCGGACACGCCCGGGGTACCAAGTGGCATAGACCTGACCGAGGTATGTCCCGTACGAGAAGCCGTAGAAGTTGATCTGCTCCTCGCCCAGCGCCCGCCGCATCATCTCCATGTCGCGCACCGTGTCGGTGGTCCTCAGGTGATCGAGCAGCGCGCCTCCCGCCTTGTCACAGGCCTCGGCGTAGCCCGCCGCGTGAGCCAGCCACGTCTTCTCGATCACCGCGGTGGACGGCACATACGGCGGCCGGTCGTAGCCCGCGTAGTCACTGTCGCAGGTCAGCGCCGGTTCGCTTGCGCCGACGCCACGCGGGTCGAAACCGATCCAGTCGTATCCCTTCCCGGCCTCGTCCGGCACGTAGTCGCCGAGCACCGACAGGGTGAGCCCGGCACCCCCCGGCCCGCCCGGGTTGACCAGCATCACGCCCCGGTAGTCGGCCGCGGTGTGTCTGATCCGGGAGACCGCCAGCTTGATCTTGGTGCCGGACGGATTCGCGTGGTCGAGCGGCACCTCGAGAAATCCGCATTGGGCCTTGCGGACCTGCAGTCCTTCGTGGGCACACCTGCCCCAGGAGATGTGGGGCGCATACCCGGGAACGCCGCGATCGTCGTCCGCGTACGCGGCCGCGGTGCCGCCGACGGCCAAGCCGATCGCTATGGCGACAGCCAGAACTCTTCTCATGCCGTGCCTCTCGTGTCGTTTCGCCCCATATGCTCGGGCGTGGGCAGCCCGCTGGTTGGCTGCCCACGCCGGGTCGAAGGCGAAAAGCGACTTACGCCGCAAGCCGGACCACCCCGACGCGCCACGCTGAGATGCCAGCCGGAGAGTGACGAAGCTGTCACGATGCGGGGATGGACGAGCGGGCGTATCGGACCGTGCCGCGCGAGACCGGAGTCCGGCGGACCTGCTGGTTACGTCCGCTGCTGGGTACGACGACCCGCGACGCCTCGCAGGCGTACATGATCGCGCTGCAGCATGTGGCGGCCACGCTGGACGCGGATCCGGCCTGGCAGTCCTGGTGGCGGCGGTCCGGCGCGGCGGAGTGCGAGCTCGGCATGGTCGCCGAGGGCCGGCTCGACCACCTCCGCCCGAGCGCCGACATCCGCAAGATCGACAACAAGGTGCGCGCCAGCTTCACCTGCACCCTGCCGGCGTCGGCCGGATCCCTACCGGCCGACCTTCTCGACCTGGCCGTCGTCGAGCTGACCGGGATGTTCGAGGTGATCCAGGAAGCGATCGGCCTGCCCTGTCCGCCGGCCGTACCGCGGCTGCCGGACCTGCCGGCCGAGGTCCACACGGTGGAGGTGACCACCAAGGCACTGCCCTCCATGCCCCGCGAGGTGGAAGAACAGGGCTATCTCACGCTGGCCCAGATCCAGGAGTTCTTCGGCTAACGCCGCACCCGCTCCGGGCGGTGTGCGCCCGGCTCGCGTGGCTTCGGGATCACCGGCGTGACCACGACCGCCGCGCCTCCGAGCCCGATGCCCGCGTACGAGATCGGGGCGACCGCCCTGAGCACGTACCCGTACGAGATGCCGAACAGAACCGTGGCCGCGAAGCCGGTCGGGACGCCGATCACCAGCGGGTGGTCGGCGGGCACGTCGAACAGCCCCGGCAGGTTGGCCCAGCCGAGATAAGCCAGCGCGCCGAGCAGCACGGTGGCGGCAGCCGGCGCGGCGAACCGGTGCCACAGGCGCTCGTCGCCCGGCACGCGGTTGAGGTAGAGCAGGGCGGCCAGGGAGGCGGCCGGGAGAAGGAGCAGGATGCCCAGGCCACCGGCCACGGTGAGCCGATGGAGCGTCTCGGCCGGTGTGCCCCATCCGCTCGCGTACACCCCGCCGAGAACGGCCGCCGCGACGAGGCTCTGCGTGATCGAGGCGGGCACCGGTACCGAGCCGATCCGGGTGGTCCGGCCCAGCCACCCGAACAGCACCCGCTCCCGGCCCAGCGCGAAGGTATACCTGGCGATGGTGTGGTGCAGTGAGATCATCGCGGCCAGCAGGCCGGTCAGCAGCAGCACCCGGCCGAGCGTCACCGCCCACGGCGCCAGGCGTGCCGCAGCCAGGTCGAACACCAGCTCGGCGCCCCGTCCCGCGCCCGGCCGCGCGGCCTCGCCCAGCCCGGCCGCCACGCTCATCGCCCAGGCCGAAAAGCCGTACAGCAGGGCCATCAGCAGGACGGCGAGGCCGGCGGCGCGGGCTATCGACCGGCGCGGGCGGATGGTCTCCTCGGCGTAGGCCGCGGTCGTCTCGAAGCCGATGAACGCGAAGGCCGCGACCACCAGCAGCAAACCCAGCGCCGGTCGGTCGCCGGCGGCCAGATCCGGCAGCACGAACGTATCCCAGGTGACCCGTCCGCCCGCCGGTTCGAGCAGGTTGGCCGCGCCGAAGCCGGCGATCGCCACGGACTCGGCGAGCACTACCAGGGCAAGCAGACCGCCCGCGATCTGGACCTGCAACAGTCCGCACAGCGCCACCACGGCCCACCAGCCGGCCGCGACCATCCACCCTTCGCCGTCAATGCCGAACCAGCTCTTCAGCAGGGGCGCAGCCGCCCACCCGGCCGCACCGTAAAGTCCGATCTGAATCGCGTTGTAGGACAGCAGCGCCACCCACGCCGCACCGACGCCGATCGGCCGGCCGAGCCCACGGGCGACGAACGAGTAGAGCGCGCCGGCGTTCGGTACGCGCCGAGCCATCGCGGCGTAGCCGACGCAGAACAGCAACAGGATCAGACCGACCGTCAAGAGCGCCAGCGGTACGGCCGAGATGTCGCCGTCGGCGTACGCGGCCGGGATGACGGTTGTGCCGATGGTGATCGGGGCGGCTGCGGCGAGGGCGTAGAAGACCGGGACCGACGCGCCGACGCGGCCGGCGGCGAGGGGGTACGGCGCGGGCGAGGGCACCGATCCATTGAGACTCACGGTCACGGCCATCGACAACCGCCCGTGACTCTCTCTTAACCGATCGTGACAACTCTGGCACACCCCACCGCCCCCCTTCTCCCGCGATCTTGGAGTTGTGGTGGGCGATTTAGCCGTAAACGCGCCCTCTGTACCCCACCACAACTCCAAGATCGCGGGGTCGGGCCGATTGCCGGCCTAGCGATCTGTGGCCCCTAGGACTGCAGGTACGCCAGCACGGCCAGCACTCGCCGGTGCTGCTCGTCGTCCGGCGGCAGGGCGAGCTTCGTGAAGATGTTCCGCACGTGCTTCTCCACGGCGCCTTCGGTGACCACGATTCTCCGGGCGATCGCGGTGTTCGAGCGGCCCTCGGCCATCAGGGCGAGTACCTCGCGCTCGCGCGGCGTGAGGTTGCGCAGCGGATCGTCGCGTCGGCGCCGGACCAGCAGTTGGCCGACCACCTCAGGGTCCAGGACCGTGCCACCGGCGGCCACCCGCTCCAACGTGTCGATGAAGTCGGCGACCTCGGCGACCCGATCCTTGAGCAAGTAGCCGACCCCGCCCGCCCGATCCGCGAGCAGATCATCGGCGTACGACACCTCGACGTACTGGGAAAGCACAAGGATCGGGGTGCCCGGCACGCGGGCACGGGCTTCGACGGCCGCTCGCAGGCCCTCGTCGGTATGCGATGGCGGCATCCGGACGTCCACGATGGACACGTCCGGCCTGTGCTGGGCGACCGCCGCGACCAGCGCCGGGCCGTCGCCGACCGCGGCGACGACCGTATGCCCGTTCTCCTCGAGCAGGCGTATCAGGCCCTCTCGAAGAAGCACCGCATCGTCCGCGATGACCACCCGCATGGTGGCCATCCTGTCAGACCGAGCCGACGGGTCAGACCGGAAGCGCCACCCGGATGGTGGTGCCACGCCCCGCGGGGCTGTCGATGCTCAGGACGCCGCCGGCCGCCCGTACCCGATCCGCCATTCCGGCCAGGCCGTGACCCTTGTCCATGCCGGCACCGCCGACGCCGTCGTCGGCAATAGTGATCATCAGGCCGGTCTGCACCGGCTGCACGCTGACCCGCACCTCGGTGGCACCGCTGTGCTTGGCCACGTTGGTCAGCGCCTCGGCCACCACGAAATACGCGGTCGACTCCACCGCCGGGTCGAGGCGGCCGAACGGCGGCGCGTCCAACTCGACCGGAACCGTGCAGCGCCCGGCCAAGGCGGTCAGCGCCGCCTGCAGCCCGCGGTCGACCAGGATGGGGGGTGCGATGCCGCGGGACAGGGCGCGTAGCTCGTCGAGCGTCTCCCGGGTCTGGGTGAGCGCCTCGGCGACCGTGGCCCGTGCCGCCGCGGGGTCGGTGGCGAGCTGCTGCTCGGCACGGCCCAGATCCATGGCGAGCCGGACCAGGCGCTGCTGCGGGCCGTCGTGGATGTCGCGTTCCAGCCGCCGCAACGCGATGGCCTCGGCCGAGACGGCGGCGGCCTTCTGTGCTCGGGCCGTGTCCCGGGCTGCCTCGGCCTCGACGACCTGCTCGCGCAGCTCATTCACGCCGCTGAGCAGGGCCCGGGCGAACAGCGCCTCGAGCAGCGCAACGCCGCGTATGACCGGGAAGAGGGTGATCGCGAAGAACGCTCCCACCGCAAGGTAGAAGACCACCCGGGTGGACCATGCGTCGCCCAGGCCGAGCAGTTCGGGCAGATCGGAGTTATCCGGGCCGCGCGGAATCGCCCATTCCCACAGCGGGAAGGTGAGCCCGCCGAGCGTCCCGGCCCACCAGGTCACCGCGAAGCAGAACGCGATGGTGCCGGGGATGAACCGGACCATCGCGTGCAGCAGGTCGAGCCAGGACTGGCCGTCGCGGATCGGCGTGACCATCCTTTGCCACAGTCCGGTGCCACGCGATGTCTTGTAGTGCGGACGCGGCATCCGGCGCCCGATCACCGGGGCGATCCGGGCACGTTCCACGGTGGCGAGGCCGCGGGACAGTAGGAGCGTCGCCATCAACACGGGCAGGCCGATCCAGATCACTGAGAGGCCGACGCCGAGCCAGAACCCCACCATGCTGAGCACCAACGCGAGCAGACCCAGCGGAAAGCCGATCAAAATGAACTGCGTGTCAACGGCCAGCTGGCGCAGAAAGCGCAGGGCCGGCGCGGGTTCGAGCCGCTCATCGGGATACGTGGTCATGCCCTTGACGCTAGGCATCGGAAGCCTCCCTTCCGATCCCGCTGACCGCCCTATCCAGGGTAGGGACAACCCGACCAGCGGCTCAACCGGGGTATGGCGTACGAAGGGGTAAATAGCCATAAACCCTCGCCACATCCGGTAAACAGACTGGCTAATGCGGTGCGGGGATGGGTAAGCGCTGTGTATGGCTACTACCTGGAAACCCGTGGACGAGCACGGCGAACTGTCCACCGCGGACCGCAAGAATCTTCCGGACAGCGCGTACGCCTTTCCGGGCAAACGCAAGGAGCCGTTGACGGACGCGGAACACGTACGGAACGCGTTGGCTCGCTTCGATCAGACAAAGGGTGTCACGGACGCCGAGCGTGACGAGGCGTTCGAGAACATCAAGGCGGCGGCGAAGCATTACAAGATCGAGATGACCGAGACGAACTGGCATCAGCTGGGCAAGAAGCCGCACACGCCGAACTCCTCGAAGTGAGGCTGTCGGGCATCAGCACCCCGCGTGGCGGCCCTTACCGCAGCAATCAGTTCAGATGGGCCGTGCCCATGACATTGCCCTGTTTGTCGGCAACCATGATGGCACTGACGTTACGGATCTGAATCGAACTCGCGCCGATCACCTTGGCGTTTCCGGACGGCGTGGGACCCCAGATCGCAGCCTGCTCCACCTGACCAGCGACGTTGCGTACCTGGCAGACGAACGGGCCCTTGCCCTGCAGGCGCGAGACGTTCAGGGACACCGAGACTCCCCATGTCTTCGGCGTGAGCACCGCCTCGCCGGTCAGCCCGCTGCCCGGCGACGGTTCGAACTGCGCGGTGACCAATTCCGGACTGGGCAGCACCTGGTTCGGCACCTTGCCACGGTCCGCGGTGATCACCCCGAACCCGATCGCGGCCGCGACCAGAACCACCGCCGCGGCCGCCAGCCAGCGGACCCGGGCGACCCGGCGCTCCCGCCTGCGCTCGGCGCGCATCTTGCTCAACAGGCTCTCGATCCGCTCGGCGCTGGGCCGGGTGCCGATGGCCAGCACCGGCGCGGCGGCCGCATCGCCGTCCGCGCGTTGTGCCTCCGGCAAGCGCTGCAGCAGTTCCGGTACGGGCGCGAGCATGTCCAGCTCGGCGCGGCAGCCGTCACAGTCCCGCAAGTGGGCGTCGAGCCGGTCGGTGTCCACCTCGTCCAGTCCGCCGAGGAGATAGCCGCCGAGCAGCCGACGTAGTTCGTCGTGGTCGCCGTTGCTCACCGGAGCACTCCCATCTCCTCGAACGCTGTTCGCAACGCACGAACCGCGTAGTAGGCACGGGATTTGACCGTTCCTTCCGGTACGGCGAGTTTGCGCGCGGCGTCGGCGACGCTCTGCCCCTCGTAGTACATGGCCCGGACCACCGCCTGGTGTTCGGCAGAGAGCCGCTCCAGCGCCTCGGCCACCAGCCAGCCCTCGACCATCTGGTCCACGTTGTCGGCAGCCGGCACCGCGTTGACCGCCGCCTCGTCGGCGACCAGGTGCGGCCGGCGTTGCTCGGCACGCCAGGCGTTGGTCACCACGTTCCGGGCGATGGTGAGCAGGTAGGACCGGGTGCGTCCGGGCTCGGTGTCCAGGTGGTCGATGTGCTTCCATGCCCGGAGCAGAGTCTCCTGAACCAGGTCTTCGGCCTTGTGCCGATCCCTCACGTATCGCGAGATGAAGCTGAGCAGGACCGCATAGTGCTCGGTATAAAGCGCGGTCATCAGCTCTTCGTCGGGACTAACCCGCTTCTTCATCGCCGCCCCGGTTTCTTCTTTCGGCGTCTCGGTACCCAATACCTGGTTCTACACCGTATGGGGCAGCGCGGTTCGACGGGGGAAGGGTAGACAGAAGGGGATGCCCGGTCCCCCCTCGCCGGGGACCGGGCATCGTCAATGCCCTGTGAGCTTCAGGGATCAGCAGGCGCCGGGGCCGCCGTACCGGAACGTGCGCTCGCTGAGCTTGACCGCGCCGTAGACCGGGTAGTAGGAGTCCGGGCTCGACGCGTCCACCTGTATCGCCGGCTCGGGGCCGTTGATCAGGGAGATGCTTCCCACTCGGGCGGCGGAGTAGTCGTCCGGGTAGTAGCCGGTGCCCATTTCGGAGCACGGCTCGGAGGTCGACGCCGCCACCTCGCCGAACCACTGGATCAGACCCGACTTGGTGTACCCGCCGCTCCACAGCCAACCGGGGAAGTAGCCGACCCACTCGGAGTCGTACGCGATCCACCAGTCACCGTTGTAGGACTGGATGCCGAACCGCTTCGCCGTTCCGAAGGGAAGCGTGTCGCCGGGTACCACGTTGCTGCTGTACTGCCGGAACCCGCAGCCGTTGTAGCAGGACGGGGTGCCGTTCACCCAGTGGTAGACGAACAGGTGCGGGTCCTCGTCACCGTTGACGCCGCGGTCGACCGTCCAGCCCACCTCCACGATCTGCCTGCCGTCCGCGGACTGCACGGCGATCTCGGCGAGCGAGTGGTAGTCGTCGTCGGCCAGATTCGGCTTGCCGATCACCAGGTTCGCGAATGTGCCGTTCGTCTCGGCGAACTGGTAGGCCGAGCTGTAGTGGTACTTCACCGGGAGGCTCAGGCCGGGCACCGGCTCGGTGAGCATGCTGACCGGCGGCTGCGGCGGCACCGACGAGCGACTGTACTCAAGAGTGCGATCTTCGGAGGTGTAACCCTTCGGGCCGTACTCCGGCTCCGCGACGTGCGGGCCGGTCTTGTTGCGGGGCGCGATGTCGGCTCCGGAGGCGGCCAGCGACGAGCTGGTGGCACCCGGAGCGCCCTCATCCACGGCTTCAGGCGTCGCGCCCCAGGGCAGGAGCTTCGGTGGCGTCGCGCCATCGGTCTCGGCCGTCGCGGTGGATGGGGCCGGCGCGGGCGCCTCCACTTCGTCAGCGCCCGCGGTCAGTGTCCAGACGACACCCATGGAGCCGACTACGGCTACGGCTAAGCCGGCGGCGAAAGATCCGCGGCGTGGTTTCGACACGTGTCCGTCCTCGTTCGTCAGGGGGTCGGAGGCTGCGGGCGAGGGAGGCCTCCGGCACCGTTCTCGGCGGCGACGCTCACCATATAGCTTCCTCGATTGCCGAGTCGCCTCCTGAGCTGCTTTTCCGCCTTAACGGCTGAGGCTGTGGGCCGATCCGGTGATAGCGGAGCGCCGGTAGTCCACGGAGAGTGTGCACATGGTTGCAGAAAGCCGATTCCGGGCGGCGCCTCGAAAGAGGCAAAGTGCCGAGAGACTCTTTCGGGTCTAGCGTGGGGACCATGGCCGCCGTCCGCGTTCTGGCACTCACCGGCGAGGGCGTCGAGACGCATCAGATCGATGCTGTCGCGGATCTCCTTCAGCGCGAGGACACACTGGTCTGGGTGGACATTCCAGAGTGCAGTGACGAGGCCGTCGGGCTCCTCACCGACGTCTTCAAGTGCCACCCCCTCGCGGTACGCGACTGCATGCAGCGCAACCGGGTACCCCGTGTCCGCATCTATCCGCATCATCAATTGCTGATCCTGCACGGCCCGGAACGCGGACCTTCGGGACATGTCCACTACATCGAACTCGACCAAATAATCGGTGACAAGTACGTCGTGACGGTGCACGGGCCGATCAATCCGGCTGTCAACCCAGAGGTCGCTTTACGCGAAACCGAGGCCGTACGCCGGCGTCTGGAGTCCGGCCGGCTCAGGCCGCGGTCACCGTTCGAACTGTCGTACGCCATCGTCTCGAGCGTCACCCAACATCTGGAACACTTCATCGAGGAGTTGACCCGCGACGTGTGGCACCTCGAGCAGCGGGTCACCGGCGGGCACATGGGAAATCCCGAAGAGTTCCTGGAGGAGCTGTTCCAGGCCCGGCACGGACTCCTCGCGGTCCGCACGATGGGCGCCCTGGGTGCCGAGGTGTACGGCCGGATCGCCGCCCTTGGCGATCGTGTCCGCGCGGACGACCTGCCGCTGGTCACCGACGTGGTGGACCAGCTCACCCGGATAAAGGGACTGGCCGACGGCGAACGCGAGTATCTCCAGGGCGTGATCGAGTTCTACCGGGCCCGGGCCGAGACCAAAATGACCATCGCCGCCGAGCGGCTCGCGGTCATCGCGGTGGTCACCCTTCCGATCACCGCTCTGTCGTCGATCTACGGGATGAACATCATCGTCAATGAGCGTACCCAGCTGCCGGCTTTGATCGTGGTCCTCGGCATCATGGCGGTCATGTCCACGATGCTCCTCACCTGGGCGAAGCGTCGCGGCTGGTGGTGAGCCGTTGCCGCCGTCACAAATCGGATCTACCAGGCACCGGGATTGGCACGAGCAACAAACGGCTGATACTGGTGTGATGGAGGACCGGTCATCGGCCGATGCGCAGCTGCCCGTGCCGGTCACGGCATACGGCCCGCTGCAGTTGCTGGCCCGCCGGGTGCACATCCTGGCGAGCACCGGACGTTCTCCTGAGGCACTCGAGGCCGCTGACGCCTTCCTGGTGATCGCCTCGACCGTCGGCGATGACAGGTCGGCTGCCTTCCTCACCCAGGCCAAGATGTACGCCCACCTCGACATGGGCCACGTGCCCGAGGCCCTCGCTCTGGGTGCGGAGCTGCTGGCCGCGCACCGGGCCGCGGGCCGGATGATCGAAGAGGCTAAGACGCTCTGCGACCTCGCGGAGATGCATGTCATCCAAGGCCGGTACGTGGACGGCATGCGCAACCTCGCCCGCGCCGGCATGCTCTTGGACGCCGGGCCGGTCGGTGGCGATCGTCACCGGTCGGCGACGTGCTCGTTCGCGCTCGCCGCGACCGCCGCCGAGATGTACGAGACGGCCGCCACCGCGTACGAGAAGCTCTGCGCCCTCGACTCGCCGGCGCGGACCACGTCGTTCGATCTGGTCTACGCCGGCACCCTGCTCTTCTGGGGTCTGCGCCTGGCGCACGTCGGCCGTGCCGACGAATCGGCGATCCGGCTGCGGCGCAGCGCCGCGTTCACCCGCCGCTGGCGCGACCATCACCCGGACGACCCGTGCGCGGCGGCACTGCTGGCCCTGGCGCTGGCCAAGCTCGGCGACGTGGTCGAGGCGGACAAGCTCGCCCGCGAGGCGATCATGCCGTTGCGGCAGGGCGAGAGTCACCAGTACGCCCGGATGGCACACCTCGCCCTCGGCATCAGCCTCCGCGTTCAGGGCAACCTGTACGAGTCCCGCCGCGAGTTCCTGGCCGCCCGCGATCTGTCGGCCCTGGCGCCGCGCCCCGACGAGCGGCCGATCATCCGGTACGAGATGGGCCTGACCGCGCTCTCCCTGGACGACGGCCAGTCCAGCCGCGACCTGTTCGACGCGATCGAAGGGCAGGTGCGCGAACTGTGGCGGCTGCGCCTGCAGCGGCTGGGAATGCTGCGGCAGGCCCGCCAGCGCGAGGAGATCGAGGCTGACCGGGCCCGCGCCGAGCAGGAGATCCTCCGGGACGCCTTGACGGGCCTGGGCAACCGTCGCCGGTTCGATCTGCTGCTCGGCGATCCCGAGCTGCGCCCACCCCTGGTCGCGCTGCTGATCGACCTCGACCACTTCAAGGCGGTGAACGACGCGTACTCGCACAGCGGCGGCGACCGGGTACTACGCGAGGTGGCCGGGATCTTGCGTACGCACTGCCGGCCCGGCGACGAGGCGGTGCGCTACGCCGGGGACGAGTTCGTGCTGTTCCTGCGCTGCCAGCCGGCCGCCGCACGCGAGGTGGCGGAGCGGATCCGGGCGGCGGTGGCGCGGGCGGACATCCTGGCCGGTGCCCGGTTGACGGTCTCCGTCGGGATGGCGGTGCTGGTCGACGGCATGACCGGCGAGGAGTTGTTCCGAGTGGCGGACGAGCGCCTGTACGCCGCGAAGTGGAGCGGCCGAAACGCGATCGCCGCGTAGCCCGAGCGCGGCCGGCAGTCCTCAGATGTTGACGCCATCGGCCGGCAGGCCGGGTGGGATGGCAGCGGCCGGGCCCGGCGACGACGCGGACGCCGACGACGACCCCAGGGTGTACGCCGTCATCGACAGGCTGCCGTACGCGTACCCGTCGACCAGCACGTCCGCGCCCTGCCGCGACGCACCGGCCAGGCCGGCCAGGTAGAGCAACGGCAGGAAGTGGTCCGGCGTCGGCACCGCATGGCGGAAGTCCCGGTGGCCGTCCAGCCGCGCCGCGTTGAGCGGGTCGTCCAGCATTGTCTCCTTGGCGTCCCGATCGAACCGCTGAGCCCAGTCGAACCCCTCGTCCGGCATGTCCCAGCTGACGCCGCGCAGGTTGTGCACCACGTTGCCACTACCCAGGATCAGCACGCCCGAGTCGCGCAGCGGCGTCAGCTTCGCGCCCAGCTCGATGTGGTAGTCGAAGTCCTTGTCCGCGTTGATGGACAGCTGCACCACCGGGATGTCGGCGTCCGGGAAGGCGTGCACCAACACCGACCAGGTGCCGTGATCGATGCCCCAGGAGTCGATGTCCGCACCGACCCAGGTGGGCTTGACGATGTCGCTGATCTCCTCGGCCAGCGACGGCATCCCGGGCGCCGGGTAGCTCACGTCGAACAGCTGCTGTGGGAAGCCGAAGAAGTCATGAATGGTCCGTGGCCGCGGCATCGCGGTGACCGCTGTTGCGTTGATGTACCAGTGCGCGGAGATCACCAGGATCGCCCGTGGCTTCGGCACCGACCGCCCGAACGCCCGCCAGGCGGATGTGTACCGGTTGGTCTCGAGCGCGTTCATCGGATTACCGTGACCGATGAACGCGGCAGGCATCGTCATGCCGTCCACGATAATTGCGGGTCAGGCCGGGTACACGACGGCCGATTCACCGCTGTACGGGTGCCGCGTGCCGTCCCGCATGAAGCCGGAGTCCGAGGTGTCCAGCCGGACTACGTACGGGTCGCCGGACTTGAGGCCGGTGATCTTTGTGGTCACCGTGCAGCCGGAACCCGCCGCAACGTTTCGCCAGGTCGGTGCGGGCTGGCTGCCCGATACCAGCCGCTGCGGGACAGCGGTGATCCGGTAGGTCGAGTCGTACCGGTGCGGCCAGGTCACCGTCAGCGACCCCGTACCGGGGGTGATCCGCATCGGGATGAGCACCGGGTCGACGGCCCAGTTCGTCGCGCATTCCGGGTCGACCGGCAGGAACGACACCGGCGGCAGCGCGGGTGACGGGCTGCCGGTCCCGTACGAGGGCGAGGGTTTCGGCGTGGCGCTGCCGGTGACGGTGACCACCCAGCCGGCGTCGCCGACCGGGCCGGGTGCGGTGGACGTGCTGGTGTTCGGCACCATCGTGCCGTTCAGGCCGAGCGCGCCGCAGCCACCGAGAGCCAGCGGCACGATCAGTGCCGTCAAGCCGAATGCGATCCGCATGACCACCACGATCGGCCGAGCCGGCGGTTGCCTTAGACGCGGTGGAACCGGTTGCGCTGCGGCCGCTCAGCCCCAACCGGGCGAGCTCACGGATCGGCTCGCAGCGCGGCCATCACCGCCGCGATCAGCTTCTGAAGGTAGTCGTCACTGATCGAGGTACGGGCCACCGAGAGCCGCCAGTACAGCGGACCGAGGATGAGATCCACGGCGATTTCCGGATCGGCGCCGGGCGGCAGCTCGCCTCGGGCGACCGCCTGCCCGACCAGCTTGTCGCCGACCGCGAGCTGGTGCGTACGCAAGGCCTTCTGCAGGGTCTCGGCGATCTGCGGGTTGCGCGCCGCCTCGGCCATCAGATCCGGGATGATCTGCGACGCGATCCGGTGTTGCAACGCCTTGCTCACGATCATCACCAGCAACTGCAGGTCGCCTGCGAAGCTGCCGGTGTCCGGCAACGGCACCGCCCGCCCTGCGACGTCGGACACGATCTCGAGGACCATCTCGAGTTTGTTGTTCCACCGGCGGTAGATCGCCGTCTTGCCGACTCCGGCGCGGCGGGCCACCGCCTCGATGGAGAGCCGGCCGTAGCCGACCTCGGCCAACTCGTTCATCACCGCGCCGCGGATGGCCACGGTGATGTCCCCGCGAAGCACCGCGGCCCCGGCAGGTGCGCGTTTGACAGTCGCCACGCAGCGACTATAGCGCTACGACGCTACGGTTGCGTTCCGCCGTTAGGTCGGCTAGCGTGAATCATGCGTCGATACGATTGCGTATCATCGGCGGAAACTGGCTACTGTTGTCGGGCCGCGTCGCGGAGCGACCGGCCGGTCAGCACAGTCCCAGGTCCGCGGAGCCCGGCGGACCGACCAGATCGGAGCGCCACCTCATGCCCCACACGGCGGTCGCCGATTCGGACACCGGCCTGACGCTCAAGCAACTCGCCGAGAAGCACGGCCTCAGCTCGGCCGGAGCGCTGCCCAGCCTGCCCGCATACACCCGGCAGCTCTGGTCGTACCGGTACTTCATCTCGTCGTACGCGAACGCCAAGATCACGTCCTCCCTCGGTAAGACCCGGCTGGGCACGTTGTGGCAGTTGCTCACCCCTCTGATCAACGCGGCGGTGTACTACCTGATCTTCGGTCTGATCCTGAACACCGGCCGGGGTGTGGAGAACTTCATCCCGTACCTGTGCACCGGGGTCTTTCTGTTCGGCTTCACCCAGACCGTTGTCGGTGCCGGAACCCAGTCGATCACCGGCAATCTCGGGCTGATCCGGGCGCTGCACTTCCCGCGGGCCAGCCTGCCGATCGCGGTGGTGCTGACCGAGTTGCGCAACATGATGGCCGCGATGGCGGTGCTGTGCGCAATCGTGCTGATCTCCGGCGAGCCGCTCACCCTGGAATGGTTCCTGATGGTGCCGACTCTGCTGCTGATGTCGCTGTTCAACGCCGGCCTGGCGATGGCCGGGGCGAGGTTGGGCAGTAGGTTCACCGACATCCGGCAGCTGATCCCGTTCGTCATGCGGGTCTGGCTGTACGGCTCCGCGGTGCTCTACCCGGTGACCCGGTTCGAGCAGGTCCTCAGCGGCTGGCCGCTGCTCGTGGTGGAGGCCAACCCGCTGCTGGTCTTCATCGAGCTGATGCGGCACTCCCTGATGGAGAACGTTCCGCTGGCCGGCCCCGTGTGGCTGCTGTGGACCGAGGCGGTGGCCTGGGCGTTGGTCGTGGGCCTGGCCGGCTACGTCTACTTCTGGCGCGGCGAGAAGGGGTACGGCCGTGGCTGAGCGCGTACCGACCATCGTCGTCGACGACGCCCACATCGTCTACCGGGTGCACGGCTCGGCGGCGGCGGGTTCGACCACCCCGGTGGCCAGCCTGAGGCGACTGATCACCGGCAAGAGGCCGGCCGCGGTCCGCGAGGTGCATGCGATCAAGGGGGTCACGCTCGTCGCGTACCGCGGTGAGGCGATCGGCCTGATCGGCAGCAACGGCTCCGGCAAGTCCACCCTGCTGCGGGCCATCGCCGGCCTGCTTCCGGTGGACCGGGGGCACATCTACGCGGCCGGCCAGCCGTCCCTGCTGGGCGTCAACGCGGCGTTGATGAACGACCTGCCCGGCGAGCGCAACGTGGTGCTGGGCTGCCTGGCCATGGGCATGTCCCCGGCCGAGGTGAAGGCGAAGACCCCGGAGATCATCGAGTTCTCCGGGATCAACGAGCGCGGCGACTTCAGCTCACTGCCGATGCGGACCTACTCGTCCGGCATGGCGGCCCGGCTGCGCTTCTCGATCGCCGCCGCGAAAAAGCACGACGTGCTCCTGATCGACGAGGCGCTGGCCACCGGTGACGCCAAGTTCCGCCGGCGGAGCGAGCAGCGGGTCCGCGACCTGCGCGCCGAAGCCGGCACGGTGTTCCTGGTCAGCCACAGCGAGCAGTCCATCCGCGACACATGCGAACGCACCATCTGGCTGGAATCCGGCGTGATCCGCAGCGACGGTCCCACCGAAGACGTATTGAAGGAGTACGACACCTACATGCGCAAGTAGGTCTCCTACCTCGGGCCGGGCCGGCCGCTCAGATAATCGACAGGTGCACGTGGTTGGTGTGATCGCTCGACGGATCGCCGCCCGCCCCCGAATACGACTTCCACCCGCTGCTCGGCAACCAGATTCGCCTGTACCAGATCACGTAGAGCACACCGAGCCGGCTCGAGTTGCTGATGAAGAAGCCCGCGAGCCGATCGCCGTACGCCCGGTCGGCGCCGCTGGCGTCACCGCCGAACGTGCTCTTCTGTGCCGAGAAGTCGCAGGCCCTGCCCTTCGGGTGTTCACCGCTGCTCTGCTGACGCCAGCACTTCGTGAAACGCGTGAAGCCTGCCTGCCGGGCCTGGTCGTACGCGTGCTTGGTACGGGGCGTGATGCAGCCGCCGGTGCCGGTCGGGTCGGTGACGCTGCAGCCCTCGCTGGGCCAGGAGCCGTCGGGATTGCGCCGGGCCGGCACCGCCTGGAGACTGCCGCCGCCGGAACTGCCGCTGGCGGCCCGACCCTGATTGGCCGCCTTCAGCGCGTTCTCCGCCTGGGCCTTGCGCTTGGCCATGATCGTGACCTGCTTCTGCTGGTCCCGGATCTCCGCGTCGACCGCGGTCTTGGCGCGCGCCTGCCTGGTGCGCGCGTCCTTGAGTTCGCGCAGCGCCCGGTCCTGGTTGACCGCGACCGTCTCGAGCGTCTCCGCCCGGTCCAGAAGACTGCCGGTGGACGAGGCGGTGAGCAGCGCGCTCATCGGGCCCAGCCGCCCGGTGCGGTACGTCTGCCGCGCGATGTCGTCGAGCGCCTGCTGCTTGGGGCCGAGTTCCGCGTCGATCCGCTTGATCAGGACGGTCAACTGGGCCTGACGTTTCTTGGACCGGTCCAGCGCCTCCTTGGCCTCGACGAAGCCCTTGGAGGCCGCCTCGAGTTGCTCCAGTAGCGACTTGGAGCCACCTTCGCCGTCGTCGCCGTTGTCACCCGGGGCGGTGAACGGGCCAGGCGCCGCATGCGCCGGAGCGCCGACCGCGATCCCCGCGATGGCCGTCATCAATGCGAGGGCAGCCGCTAACCGGCGGCAGACAGAGTTCTGCCTCATTGCCTTCCTTCCGTCGGCCACCGACCGGGTTAGCTGACGGGTTCGGGACGGAAGAGATCCCTACCGCGGAAGCGGATTCACCCCACTACCTGGGATTTGGGTCCCCGGCTCGCATGCGCGATTAGGCGGCGATCACCGTTTGGTAACGGAGACCGGGACGAACGATACCGGCAAATTCCTGATTCGCCACCTCGCGTACCGAGCGCTCCCAACCGACCACGCCCAGTAAGACTCACATTGATGCATGGATATGGCGCTCGGTTACCGAATGTCGTTGCGCGATAACGCTTTTTGTCACGCCGGCCAGGCTGGCCCAGCGCGAATCGTCGGGTAAGCTAGCCGCCGGTCACTGCCAGAAGGCACCGCCCCCAACGTGCCGGCAGGCCACCGCCTAAACGCCGAAAGGCGTACCGGGGAACCACGTTTGTGGGGTGAATCCGCGTCGTGCGGCGCGGTAGGGATCGCTTCCATCCCGAACCCGTCAGCTAACCCGGTCGGCGGCAACACGGAAGGAACATGCATGACGGCAAGCCCTCGCCGGTGGCTGATCCTCGCCCTGGCACCGCTCGTCGCCGCGTCGATGTTGCTGGTCGCGTCCGCATCCCCGGCGAGCGCCGCACCCGGCGACTCGTCCGAGACGGCGGACGACGGCGACGACAACCCGTTGCTGAACGAGCTGCTCGACTCCACCGGACGCCGCTTCCTCGCGGCCAGGGCGGCGGTCGCCAAGTCGACAAAGACACAGCTCGCCCTGACGGTGCAGGTCCGCAACGCCGAGGCCAAGCGCGACGCGTTGCTTCCGCAGGTCGGCAAGGTCGCCGGGCAGCAGTACCGGACCGGCGCCATCTCGGCCGCGGGCTTCCTGCTGAACGCCAAGGGCTCAGGCAACTTCCTCGACCGGGCGATCTCACTCGAGGAGATCAACGCCCTCAACGACGGCAAGCTGCACGAGCTGAACGAGGCGATCGACCAGGTCAACCGGACCAAGGCCCGGCTGGACCAGGAGGTCAAGGCCCGGCAGGCGAATCTGGCCACGATGGAGCGGCAGAGAGAAGTCGCCGAGAACGCGCTGGCGAAGGTCGGCGGAGAAAGCCTGACCGGCGGTTATGTGCTGTTCAAGTCGCCGGTGGCCGCGCCCGCGCCGCGCAACTCCGATGGCGGATTCTCACCCGAGTCGTGCAACGTCGACGATCCGACCACCAGCGGATGCATAACTGCTCGGACGTTTCACATGTACAAGCAGGTGCGGAAGGCGGGCTTCAATCGGTTCGCCGGTTGTCACCGATTCGGCGGCCCGTTCGAGCATCCCAAGGGCCGCGCCTGTGACTGGTCCCTGCAGAACCGCGGTTTCGCCCGCTGGCACAACGGGGACACCCGAGAGTACGGCAACAACCTGATGGCGTTCCTGGTTCGCAACGCGGATCGACTCGGCGTCCTGTACGTGATCTGGAACAGGCAGATCTGGTTCCCGGCCACCGGCTGGAAGTCGTATCGGGGTGCGAGCGACCACACGGATCACGTGCACGTGTCGATGCTTTGAGGTCATACGAAATGGCCCGGTCCTCCTGGGGAGGACCGGGCCATTCACGTGTCTACCGTTAGGAGTTGGTGGCGCGGCGCACCGGCGCGCGGCCGGCCGGCTGCTCCGGCGCGGGGCCGGTATGCATGGCCGGCGGGATCGGCAGGGTGACCGGCTTCAGCTGGGTCACCTCCAGCTCCTTGCCGTGGTGCTGCAACTGCAGCTTGGCCGAGCCACCACCGTTGCGAAGCGAGTACGTGACCTCGTCCGCCGTCACGTTCACCCGCAGCCGCAGCCCGCGCCAGAGCAGCGAGAACTCCAGCCTGTTGATGCGGCTGGGCAGGCGCGGGGCGAACGTCAGCTGACCGTTGTAGTCGCGCATGCCGCCCAACCCGGCCACCAGTGCGATCCAGGAACCCGCCAGCGACGCGACGTGCACACCGTCGCGGGCGTTCTGGTGCAGGTCGTGCAGATCCATCAAGGCCGCTTCGCCGAGGTAATCGTGAGCCAGTTCCAGGAACCCCACCTCGGCGGCTATGACCGCCTGGACGCACGCGGACAGCGACGAATCCCGCACGGTACGCGCGTCGTAGTACGCGAAGTTGCGAGCCTTCTCGTCCGGCGTGAACGCGTCGCCGCGCAGGTACATCGCCATGACCAGATCGGCCTGCTTGACCACCTGCTTGCGGTACAGATCGAAGTAGGGGTAGTTCAACAGCAGCGGGTACGCCTCCGGCGGAGTGTTCTGGAAGTCCCACTCCTGCAGCCTGGTGAAGCCCTGCGACTGCTGATGCACGCCCAGTTCCCGGTCGTACGGGATGTGCACGGCCGCGGCCGCATCCCGCCAGGACGCCGCCTCCTCGTCGTCGACGCCCAGCTTGCGGGCCGTCTCCGGATGGCGCTTCGCCGCCTCGGCGGCGGTGAACATGTTCTGCTGCGCCATCAGGTTCGTGTAGACATTGTCGTCAACCACCGCGGTGTACTCGTCCGGGCCGGTGACCCCGTCGATGTGGAAGCGCCCGTGCCGGTCGTGGTGCCCCAGCGAACGCCACAACCGGGCGGTCTCGACGAGCAGCTCCAGGCCGATCTCCCGCTCGAAGTCGTCGTCGCCGGTGGCCTGCACGTACCGCCGTACCGCGTCGGCGATGTCGGCGCCGATGTGGAAGCCGGCCGTACCGGCCGGCCAGTACGCCGAGCACTCCTGCCCGCGGATGGTTCGCCACGGGAAGGCGGCGCCCTGCAGGCCAAGCGTCTGAGCGCGTTCCCGGGCGAGGTCCAACGTGGAGTGCCGCCAGCGCAGCACATCGGCCGCCGCCGAGGGCTGGGTGTAGGTGAGCGCGGGCAGCACGAACGTCTCGGAGTCCCAGAACGTGTGACCGTCGTATCCCGGTCCGGTCAGGCCCTTGGAGCCGATCGGCCGCTGCTCGGCGCGGGCACCGGCCTGCAGCGTGTGGAACAGGCCGAAGCGGACCGCCTGCTGCACCTCCTGGTCGCCCTCCACGACCACATCGGAGTGATCCCAGAACTCGTCGAGGTACTCCTGCTGGGCCTCCAGCAGGCCCTCCCAGCCGTCCAGGCGAGCGCTGGCGAGCGCGCCGCCCACCTGATCACGCACGGCGGGCAGCGAGCGGTGGCTGGACCAGCCGTAGGCGGCCAGCTTGACCACCCGCAGCTTCTGGCCCGGCTCCAGCTTGCAGGCCACCGTGGTACGAAGCCAGTCCGGGTGGCCCTCGGTGGTGATGGCGTGCTTGCCCGGCGTCTCCACCAGGTGCTCCATCGCCGCGGCCATCCGCAGGTCACTGGCCTTGGTGCGGTGCACCAGCAGGCCACCGGTGCGCTGCTCGAGCATCTCCTCCGCCTGCAGCGGGTGGTCGAGCACCGCGGCGACGCGCGGGTCCTTACTTGTCGGCGGCAGCTGCTCGTTAGCCACCAGCTCGGACTGAAGGATCACCCGGGCACCCTGATGGAGCGGCTCGACCTCGTACAGGATCGCGACCACGGCGCGCTGGGTGAACGACACCAACCGCACGGTCCGGATCCGGATCGCCTGCCCGGACGGGGACACCCACTCCGCGACGCGCTCCAGCGTGCCCGCCCGAAGATCCAGTACGCGCTCGTGCGACCGCAGTTCGCCATATCGGACGTCGAACGGTTCATCGTCCACCAACAGCCGCATGAGCTTGCAGTTTGTCACGTTGATCATTGTCTGACCGGACTCGGGGAAACCGTAACCGGCCTCGGCGTACGGCAACGGGCGCAGCTCGTAGAACGAGTTCAGGTACGTGCCGGGCAGGCCGTGCGGCTCGCCCTCGTCCAGGTTGCCTCGTACACCGATGTGACCGTTGGCCAAGGCGAAGACCGATTCGGACTGAGCCAGCAGGCTCAGGTCCAGCCGGGTTTCCCGGATGTGCCAAGGGTCGACGGGATAGGCCCGTTCACGGATCACGGTGGTGCCTTTCGAGGTGAAGATTAAAGTCTGTGGTTGGTTAGGCGATCATCGCGTCAGGAGTTCGGACAGATCCTGGACCACGATGTCGGCACCGTTTGCCGACAGCGCCGCTGCCTGCCCGACGCGGTCCACTCCGACCACGATCCCGAAGTTGCCCGCCCGACCGGCGGCTACGCCGGCCAGGGCGTCCTCGAAGACAGCGCAATTCTCCGGCGGTGTGTCAAGAAGCTCGGCGGCATGACGGAACGTGTCCGGAGCCGGCTTACCCGGTAGTTTGCGCTCGCGCGCGACGACGCCGTCCACGCGCGCTTCGAAAAGGTCGGCGATGCCCGCCGCCTCCAGCACGTCCTCGCAGTTGGCGCTGGCCGACACCACGGCCCGGCGCAGACCGGCGGCCTTGGCCGCGTGCAGATAGTCCACCGACCCGGGGTAGACCTGGACCGCGCCCTCGGCGATCTTCTGCAGGACGAGCTCGTTCTTGCGGTTGCCGATGCCGTTGACGGTCTCCGCGTCGGAACCGTCTGTGGGACTGCCCTCCGGCAGGGTGATGCCACGTGAGGACAGGAAGGTGCGTACCCCATCGGCCCTAGCCCGGCCGTCGACGAATTCGTGATAGTCGGCGCCGGAGTCGAACGGCACGTACGGCTGCCCGTGTTTCGCGGACCACGTCTGCAAAAACGAGTCAAACGTCAGTTTCCACGCAGCGTTGTGCACCAAGGCGGTCTGCGTCAGCACACCGTCAAGGTCAAACAGGCAGGCGGTCACGTGAGGAGGAAGACCGAGCACTGGCCCAATGTAGCCGCCCGGGAGCGGAGACACTCGCCAACCGGGCACCCCGCGTTTCCACGGCGATTCGCGCGTGTTTCATCCAGCCGTCGACGAGCCGTTGACCAGGCCAGATGTACCTTCGGAGCCGGACTGTGACATTCTCAGCCCGATTGTCGTGCCGATCGGACCGGTGGCCACCGTCACTTCGTCGCACAACTGGTACGCCAGCCAGATGCCCCGCCCACCGACCTCGAACGCCTCCGGCATCTCCGGCGGGCTCAGATACTGCTCCGGGATGCCCGTGCCGGAGTCGGTCACCGTGCACCACGTCGAGGAGCCGGCCGGCCACAGAACTATGTGTCCGTGACCGCCGGCGTGCAGCACCACGTTGGTGATGACCTCGTTGATCGCCAATACGAAGGCCTGCAGCCGGTCACCGGTGAACCCGGCGACGATCAGGCAGGCCTGGACGGCGTGCCGGATCACCGCGATATCGCCACCGCCGAACGTGCGGTCGAGCAGGGCTGCGGTCGCGACATCGGGCACGACACGCTCCGCCGGCTCACTGATTCCAGCCGAGCGCAGCGCTTCGTGACCTCGCTGCAGATCGTATGTCTCGTCCACCGTCGAGCAGCCTACGCTGCGCGACGCGCCGGTGGCAGACATCGACGCGGACTTGACTCCCGGAGAGCGGGAAACAACACCGGCCGCCGAGAATCTCAGGTTCCGAGCATGACCCGGCGGATGACTCGCTCGGCCGCCCCGCCGTCGTCGAGGTAGCAGAATCTTTCCCGGAAGGCCGCACGCTCGGCACACGCCGCGGCGTACCGCCCGCTGCGCATGATCTCGATCAGCTCGGCATAGGACGAGGCCACCGCGCCCGGCGGACGCTCCATCAGGTCGAAGTAGACGCCGCGCAACTCCCGGTAGGCCGGCCAGTCCGGCGCGAAGATGATCACGGGACGGTCCAGGACGGCGTAGTCGAACATGGCCGACGAATAGTCCGTGATCAGCGCGTCCGCGGCGAGATAGAGATCCTCCACCACGGGGTACGCGGACACGTCCAGCACCCGGTTTCGAGGCTCGGCCTCTCCGCGCCGTGCCGAGGAATCGGCGGTGGATGGCGGCACGTGGAAATAGTGTGCGCGGACCAGCAGCACGGTGTCCGGACCGAGTTGCTCGGCGAGGTCCTCGACGTCCAGGATCTGGGTGCCGGGCGGCAACCACTCGCGGTGGGTCGGTGCGTACAGGACCACCCTCTCGCCGGGGCGGAAACCGAGCTTCGCGCGTACCGCCGCGATCTCCCCCGCCGTGGCGGCCGCCAGCCGATCGTTGCGCGGATAGCCCACCTCCAGCGTCTCGTGCCGGCCGGGATAGGCTCGCTCCCAGGCCACCGTCGTGTGCGCGTTGGCCGAGATGCTGTAGTCCCACTTGTCGACCCGCGCCATCTGCGCCGCGAAGTCGGTGTTCATCGCGCCGCCCGGGTGGTCGACCTGGTCCAAGCCCATCATCTTGAGCGGCGTCCCGTGGTGGGTCATCACGTGCGTGGCACCTCGCCGCTTGACGATCTTCTGCGGCCAGTTGACGTTGTTCACCAGCCAGCGCGCGCGGGCGACGGCCCGGTAGTAGCCGAGCGTCCCGGCGACCACGTGGTCGGTGCCGGGCGGCAGCTGAGCGACCCGTCCACGGTTGACCACCCAGACGGTGCGGATGCCGGGCACCAACTCGGTGGCCCGTGCCGCGATCGCCGCCGGATTGCAGAAGACCCCGCGATACCAGTACGCAGCGAACAGGGCGAGCGACCGGTCCACCGGCCGGGCCAGCTGAAGCAGGTAATAGAGGCGGTAGACGGCGCGTCTGCCGGTCCGGGCCGCCTTCCTGCCGAGTCGGCGGACCCGGCGCAGCCGGGACTTCACGGCGGTACGGAACCGGCCGGCGAGGTCCCAGATCTGGTGGGCGCGATATCCGCCCCGGCCCACCAGCCGGTGCCGTACGCGCTGGCCACCCTTCGGTTCGGGGTATCCGCCGGCCGGCACGTAGCGGAGATAGTGCTCGTGCATGCGCGCGAAGAACGCCTTGCGCGCGGCCGGTCGTACCCGGTCCGGGTTACGAATCACCATCAGGTAGTGCCAGATCATCCGGCCGAACAGCGCGGGCCGCAGCTCACCGGCCCGATCGGTGAATTCGTCGACCAGCTCGAACGCGTGCTCCCAGTGCTTGAAGATCTCGAAGTGCCGATCGTCGACGGTACGGGTGATCGCTCCGGTGCGGCGCTGGCGGTAGCGCACGCATACCCGCGGCAGCGTGCTGATCCGCCCGGCCGCCGCGAGCACCGGAAAGGTGAAGGAGACGTCCTCGTACCAGCCCGGCTCGAAACGGAAGTCGAGCTTTGTCAGCAGATCCCGCCGTACGATCTTGTTCCAGGCGACGTGCAACACCTTGACGATCCGAGGCCAGCCTTCCAGCGTGAACGTCCGCGGTGCCCCGGCCAGCGTCTCGACCGCCGAACCGGCCTGCACCCGGCCGTCCCAGTGCACCCGGTCGAAGCCCACGACGAGGACGTCCGCGTCGGTCTCGCGCAGCCGCCGCGCCACCGCGCCGAGCGAGCCCGGAGCCAGCCAGTCGTCGCTGTCCACGAACCACACGTAGTCACCGGTAGCCGCGTCCAGGCCGGCGTTGCGGGCTTGGCCGAGACCGACGTTCTCCGGCAGGCTGATCACCCGCAGGCGCTCGTCGCGGGCGGCGTAGCAAGCCAGGATCTCGGCGCTGCGGTCCGGCGACGCATCGTCGACCGCGATCACTTCGATGTCCCGGAACGTCTGGTCGAGCAATGAGTCGAGACACTGCGACAGGTATCCCTGCACCTTGAAGACCGGCAGCACCACGCTGATCACGGTCACCGTCTGCTCACCCGTCTCCATCGCCGTCGCGCCTGCCAGAACGAACCGGTACAAATCGCGCCTCAGGTTATCAACCACGGGCCGCCGGGTACGGGTGCCCCGTACGGGAGCCGGGTCTGCAGATCCACCTGCGGGCCGAGGGGCGGGGGTGCGCGGCGGCCGTACCGTCGACGGTGTTGCGGCGCATCGGCCGCGGCCACCAGTGAAGGAGTGAGTGACGTGAACCGCAGCCTTGCCCGGCCCCGCGACGACAGATGGATCGCCGGCGTGTGTGCCGGCCTGGCCCGCCGTTTCGGCCTGTCACCCGGTATCGTTCGTCTGCTGTTCGTGCTGTCCTGTCTGCTGCCCGGTCCGCAGGTCGTGATCTACCTCGTTCTCTGGGCGATGATGCCGAACGAGTGACGCGCTCACGGATTCGCGTACGTCACCGTGACCGAGGTATAGCCGAGGCGGGCCAGCAGACTCTCCAGCATCTTCTGCGTGTTCTCCCGGGCCCGTTGGTCGAGACCGCTTTCGCGGGCCGCCGCGGTGATCCTGTTCTGCGCCTCCCGGTAGACCCGCTGCTGCTTGTTGGGATCGCTGCGGAAGGCGTCGCCGATGCGGTTGAGCAGCCCGCGCTCCTCGACGACCACATAGCTGCGTTCCATGTCGAGCGCGGCCTGGGAGAGTTGCGGTGCCGGGAGGGTGATCTTGGCCGTGTTGCTCTCGTCGTCGACCTCGATCGCGCCCTCGGCGAGCGAGCCGAAGTCGACGTAGGCCTCGACCGAGCCGGACCCGACGAACAGCGTGCGCTGGTTGACCAGGAAGTCGGGGATGTTCTCCTTGTTCTGCTGCAGGTCGACGATCACCTGGAAGGTGCCGTCGGCGGCCACATAGCGGCTCAGGTCGCGCATCGACTGGAGCAGAACCGGCTGGCTGCGATCCTTCTCCCGGTCGGCGAACGGGTTGTCGAAGCTGGGCAGCAGGTCGATCGCACGCAGGCCGAAGCACACGCCCACGATCAGCACGAACACGACGCCGGTGAAGGCGAGCACGCGACCCCACGCGCTCTTGCTCTCCGCTGGCGGAGCGGGCTCCGGAGATGTGACTTCCGGAACGTCCCTGGTTGGTTCGTCGTCGTCGGCCATACCCATAAGGTACGGCGGAAGTAACCGGTCCCGCAGTACGGCCACCCCGCCGGAGGGCTCAGCCCGCGAAGGCGTTGAGACCGGTCAGTTTCTGGCCGATCACCAGCTGGTGGACCTCGGAGGTGCCCTCGTAGGTGAGCACACTCTCGAGGTTGGCGGCATGTCGCATGATCGGGTATTCGCCACTGATCCCGTTGGCGCCCAGGATGGTCCGGCATTGCCGGGCGATCTTGAGCGCTTCCCGGACATTGTTCAGCTTGCCGACGCTGACCTGCTCGGGCCGGAGCCCCGCCTCGTCGTTGCGGCGTCCCAGGTGCACCGCCAGCAGGAAGCCCTTCTGCAGTTCGAGAGTCATGTCGGCGAACTTGGCCTGGGTGAGCTGGAAGCCGGCGATCGGGCGGCCGAACTGTTCGCGGCTGCCGGCGTAGTCGAGCGCGGTATCCAGGCAGTCCCGGGCCGCGCCGAGACAGCCCCAGATGATGCCGAAACGCGCCTCGGTCAGGCAGGACAACGGCGCCTTCAGGCCGCGGGCCTCGCGCAGGCGGGCCGACTCGGGCACCCGTACCTCGTCGAGGGTGATCTCGCCGGTGCTGGAGGCGCGTAGTGACATCTTGTGCCTGACCTCGCGCGCGCTGAAGCCGGGCGTGGTCGTCGGTACGGCGAACCCGTACACGTCCTCGGCGGCGCGGGCCCAGATCACGGCCACGTCGGCGACCGGGGCGTTGGTGATCCACATCTTGCCGCCGGTGAGCACCCAGTCGTCGCCGTCGCGGCGGGCGCGGGTGGACATGTTGGCCGGGTCGGAGCCGTGGTCCGGCTCGGTCAAGCCGAAGCAGCCGATCAGCTCGCCGGCCGCCATGCCGGGAAGCCACTGCTGCTTCTGTTCCGCGCTGCCGTACCTCCAGATGGCGTACATGGCGAGCGAACCCTGGACGCTGACCAGCGACCGGACTCCGGAGTCGGCGGCCTCCAGCTCCATGCAGGCCAAGCCGTACTGCACCGCGGACGCGCCGGCGCAGCCGTACCCGGTCAGGTGCATGCCGAGCAGGCCGAGCTTGCCGAATTCCGGGGCCAGCTCACGCACCGGGACCTCGCCTCGCTCGTACCACTCGGCCACGTACGGCCGGACCTTGTCGTCGGCCAGCCGGCGCACCACCGCGCGCACGTCGCGCTCCTCGTCGCTCAGCAGGGTGTCGAGGTCGAGGAGGTCGAGCGCATCGGTCATCCCTGCACCACCAGCACCCGAGCGTGGATCTGGTTCCGCTGCTGCAGGGCGGCCCGGAGCGCACGGTGCAGGCCGTCCTCCAGGTAGAGCGAGCCTTGGTACTCCACCACGTGCGGGAACAGGTCACCGTAGAACGTCGAGTCCTCGGCGAGGAGCTTGTCCAGCGCCAGCTCGCGTTTGGTGGTGATCAGGTCCGCCAGCCGGATCGGGCGGGGCGGGATCTCCGCCCAGCCCTTGAGCGTCGTGTGGTGATCGGGGTACGGAGCACCGTCCCGGACCGCTTTGAAGATCACGACGGCACGCCCCCTCCGGTCCCGTGTTCCGGCCTTACCCAATCCACCGGCCATAATGCACCACTTGGTCGATCGGGCGGTGCCCCCTACGCAGTGAGGGTGACCTCTTGTCTGGAGCACCGTAGCCCACCGTGAGGGCACCGATCGGGGTGAATTCCTCCGGTACACCGAACGCCGCTCGGAACGCCGGGATTCTTTCCACCGGAAGGCCGATGAAGCACGACGCGAGGCCCTGGTCCACGGCGGTCAGATGGATGAGCAGCGCAGCGAACCCGGTGTCGATGTCCCAGTACGGCACCGGCCAGTGCGACTCATCACGATCAGTCCAGCCCTTGTCGGCCTCGGCATACCGGTCCAGATACACCGACTTGTTGGAGAGCGCCACGATGATCAGCGGAGCGGCGCTCATCCGGCGCAGCCAGCCGTCCGGTCCCCCGTCGGTGGTCGTCGACGACCAGTAGAGCTCGCGGTCCCCCGGCTTCTCCAGTACCAGAAAGCCCCAGCCCTGGGAGAAGCCTGCCGACGGCGCGCGTAGCGCATGCTTGATCAGCTTGTCCCGCAGATCGGCCGGCACCGTCCGGTCCGGGTCGTAGGTGCGCACCATCCGCCGGCGACGGACGACCTCATCGAACTCCATGACTACGGCTTGATCCCCCAGGACGCCGACCAGCTCTGCCCGGGCGTCAACACGACCAGGTCCCGGCCGGAGCGGAACGCGTCCGGCGGGCAGGTCATCGGCTCGATCGCCACGGACCGGCGGAACCGCTCGCCGTGCAGGGTGTCACCGGTGAAGACCTGCCACCACTTGAAGTTGTGGTCCGCCCAGACCTCGACCCGAGCCGAGCCGTCCGGGGCGGCGATGGTGACCGAGGAGCCGCCGTCGGCGTTGAAGTCGACGTCGCCGAACGTGGTGTCCAGCACCGCGTCGCCGATCCGCCGTGGCTCGGTGAAGTCGTACTCGTTGCCGGCCACCTTGACCGCGCCGATCGGCAGAAGACGGGCGTCGGCAAGCACCCGGGACCGGCCCGGCACGTGCAACACGATGTCATCCACTGCCACACCGGGCAGCTGCACGTACGGGTGCACCGAGTAGCCCCACGGCGCGTTGCCGTCAGCGGTGTTGGTGACCTCCTGGTCGCAGCGCAATCCGTTCGCACCCACGCTCCACCGGGTGCGCAGGGCGAGCGACCACGGGTAGCCCACCTGGGCCGGCAGTTCGTACTCGAGCGTCACCGATTCCCCGGTGCCCGTGGCCCGGCGCCAGCGTGACCAGTTGACCAGCCCGTGAATGGCGGTGTGCCGGGCCGGCTCGGTCAGTGCCAGCTGGTACGCGGTGCCCTCGAAGGTGTAGTGACCGTCACGGATCCGGTTCGGCCACGGCGCGAGGATCTGACCGGCCGACGCGGGCGAGATCTCGTCGACGCCGAACCCGTCCACGATCTCCCGGCCGCCGGCGGAGAAGCTACGCAGCGCGCCGCCGACCTCCACTATCACGGCCCGATGGCCCTCGGACTCGATGGTCCACTGCTCGCCGGATTTCGCGGCCCCTGCGCTCGTCATGCGTTGGACACTAGCGGGTCGCTTTCCCGTCGTTCGGCGGCCGGTAGCGCAGCAGCGCGGGAAACGCGGCCGCAAGCATCACGGCCAGTCCGGCCGCGGCGAACCCGCCGCCCACCCAGGACGCGGTCACCCCGGTTACCTCCGCCGTGGCACCGGCACGGAGATCACCGAGTCGCGGGCCGCCGGCCACCACGACGGTGAACACCCCCTGCATCCGGCCGCGCAACTTGTCGGGCGCGAAGACCTGCAGGATCGACTGGCGATAGACCGCGCTGACCAGGTCGGCCGCTCCGCCGATGGCGAGCAGCAGCACCATCGACCAGAGATGCCGCGCGAACCCGGAGAGCCCGACCGCCACACCCCAGCCGACCACCGCGACGATCAGCGCCACGCCCTGTCGTTCGACCCGGCCTATCCAGCCCGAGGTCAGCCCGCCGATCACCGACCCGAGAGCGATCGCGGCGAAGAGCCAGCCCACCGCCGAACCACCGCCGAACCGGTTCTCGGCCACCTCAGGGAACAGCGCACGTGGCATGGCCAGCACCATCGCGACGAGGTCCACCGCGAACGACAGCAGCAGCACCGGCTGGGTGACCAGAAACCTCAGTCCCACGGCGATGCCGCGCAACCCGGCGGTCGGCCGCTCGGAACCGTCGTCGTGGGCGACCGGCGGAATGGGCGGCAGCTTGTACGTGGCCCAGAACGAGATGGTGAACAGTGCCGCGTCGATCGCGTATGCGACGGTCACGCCCCGGTCCGTCGACCACGCACCGAAGATCAGGCCCGCCGCCAGCGGTCCGAGGACCCCGCCGGCGGTCGTCGTGGTGTAGGCGAGCGTGTTCGCCGCCGGGATCAGCCCGGTCGGCACGATCCGCGGGATGATCGCTTGCCGAGCCGGCGAGCTGACCGCGAAACCCGCCGACTGCACCGCGGTCAGGATCAGCAACAGCCAGGGGCTGCGCACGCCGAACAGGGCCTGCAGCAGCAAACCGGTCGTGGCCAGCCAGGCCAGGGTCGAGCTGGCCATCAGCAACTTGCGCCGGTCGACCACATCGGCCACGGCGCCACCCCACAAACCGAAGATCAGCAGGGGTACGAGACCTGCCACGCCGAGCAGGCCGACGCAGGCGGACGACCTGGTGATCGCGAACATCTCCACCGGCACCGCCACCGCGGTGAACTGGAAGCCGAAGAACGAGACTCCGTTGCCGATCCACATCCGCCGGTACGCCGCACCACGCAACGGCCGCGTATCGATCACCCACCCGCGGCGTACCTCGGTCACGCGAATCTCGCCGATCTTGGAGTTGTGGTGGGCGATATGTCCACGACAAGCGGTTTGTCACCCACCACAACTCCAAGATCGGTGAAGAGCTGCCGGCATGGGTGCGTCACGGCGCGAGCCGTTCCATGATCCAGGTGGCGGTGGCTGTCCGGCGGTAGCGCAGGCGGTCATGGAGTCGGTTGCTGCGACCCTGCCAGAACTCCACCGTCTCCGGGATCACCCGCAGCCCGCCCCAATGCGGCGGCGCGGGGACGGTCTCGCCCGCGAACCGCTCGGTCACGGCGGCCAGGCCGGCGTCCACCGCGGCCCGGTCGGGTACGACCTGCGACTGGGGACTCGCCCAGGCACCGAGCTGCGAACCCCGCGGCCGGGTCGCGAAGTACGCCTCGGTCTCGGCCCGGGACACCTTCTCCACCGCGCCGGCGACCAGTACCTGGCGCTGGATGGGGAACCACGGGAAGACCAGGCTCGCGTACGGGTTGGTCAGCGCATCCGTGCCCTTGCGAGACGTGTAGTTCGTGAAGAACACGAAACCCCTCAGGTCGACGCCCTTCAGCAACACCGTGCGAGCCGACGGGCGGCCGCGCCGGTCCGCGGTTGCGACGATCATCGCGTTGGGTTCCGGCAGGCCGTAGGTGGCCGCGTCGGCGAACCAGGAGACGAACTGGGTGGTCCAGTCCGCGGCCATCGCGGCCTCCAGCAACCCCTCGCGTTCGGTGTAGTCACGCCGCATGCCGGCGGGATCCGCGCTCACCTTCTCTCCTTCCGTGACTGCGTGATGAACCCAAGTCGCCACATGCGATCGGTCCGGTCCGCGAGGATGGGTGTCGCCGAGAGCACACCGCCGCCGGGGTCGCCGTGTGATTACCCAGCGGGGCAAGATGAACCCTCTGCCAAGTTTTCCACCGCGAGTTCCCCGGGAGGCGACGATGTCTGATGTCAAGCCGGGTCTGGAGGGTGTGGTCGCCTTCGAGACCGAGATCGCCGAGCCGGACAGGGCAGGCGGCGCGCTGCGCTACCGCGGTATCGACATCGAAGACCTGATCGGCCAGGTGTCGTTCGGCAACGTGTGGGCGCTGCTGGTGGACGGCCGCTTCGGGCCCGGCCTGCCGCCGGCCGAGCCGTTCCCGGTGCCGGTGCACTCCGGCGACATCCGGGTGGACGTGCAGTCCGCGGTAGCCATGCTGGCGCCGTACTGGGGGCTCGGGCAGTTGCTCGACATCGGCGACGAGCAGGCCCGCTCCGACCTGGCCCGGGTCTCGGTCACCGCGTTGTCGTTCGTCGCACAGGCCGCCCGGGGTCTCGGGCTGCCGGCGGTGCCGCAGAAGGACATCGACAAGGCGCAGACCACGGTCGAGAGATTCATGAAGCGCTGGCGCGGCGACCCGGATCCACGGCACGTGAAGGCGGTGGACGCGTACTTCATCTCCGCGGCCGAGCATGGCATGAACGCGTCCACCTTCACCTCCCGCGTGGTCGCCTCCACCGGCGCCGACGTGGCGGCCTGCATCTCCTCCGGCATCGGTGCGCTCTCCGGCCCGCTGCACGGTGGCGCGCCGTCCCGGGTGCTGCACATGATCGAGGCGGTCGAGCGCAGCGGCGACGCGGAGGGCTACATCAAGGATGTCCTCGATCGGGGCGAGCGGCTGATGGGCTTCGGCCACCGCGTCTACCGCGCCGAGGATCCGCGTGCCCGCGTCCTGCGCAAGACGGCGCGGGAGCTCGGCGCGCCGCGCTTCGAGGTGGCCGAGGCGCTCGAGCGGGCCGCACTGGCCGAGCTGCACGCCCGCAAGCCCGACCGGGTGCTGGCCACGAACGTGGAGTTCTGGTCCGCCGTGGTGCTCGACTTCGCCGAGGTGCCGGCGCACATGTTCACCTCGATGTTCACCTGCGCCCGGGTGGCCGGGTGGAGCGCGCACATCATGGAGCAGAAGCGGCTGGGTCGGATCGTTCGCCCCGCCGCTCGGTATGTGGGACCGGCTTCCCGGAAGCCCCAGGACGTCGAGGGCTGGGACCAGGTACCGCATAATGCTTGATGCACAGCGATGAGAGCCTCTCCGGAAGGACCCCCGTGGCCGACGCCATCCAGATTCCCGACGACATCAAGCCCGTCGATGGGCGTTTCGGCTCCGGGCCCAGCAAGGTCCGGCCCGAAGGCGTCGAGGCGCTGTCCGCGGTGTCCCGGACCTTCATGGGTACGTCGCACCGGCAGCGGACGGTGAAGGACCAGGTCGCACGCCTGCGTCGCGGGATCGCCGACTTCTTCGCGATGCCGGCCGGGTACGAGGTGATCATCTCAAATGGCGGGACGAGCGCCTTCTGGGAGGTCGCCGCGTTCGGCCTGATCCGGGACAAGGCGCAGCTGGCCGAGTTCGGTGAGTTCGGCGGCAAATTCGCCAAGGCCGTGGCGGATGCGCCGTTCCTGGCCACACCGACGGTGCACCGGGCACCCGGCGGATCGGCGGCCTTCCTCACCGCCGAGGCGGGCGTGGACGCGTATGCGAGCGTGCAGAACGAGACCTCGACCGGCGTGGCGGTGCCGGTCCAGCGGGTCGAGGGCGCCGACCCGGGCGCTCTGCTACTCACCGACGCGACCTCCGGCGCCGGCGGGTTGGACGTCGACCTCACCCAGACGGACGTGTACTACTTCGCGCCGCAGAAGGCGTTCGGGTCGGACGGCGGGCTGTGGATCGCGCTGATGTCGCCGGCGGCCCTCGAGCGCGCTGCCGAGATGAAGGCGACCGGCCGGTACATCCCCCAGTTCCTCGACCTGGCCACCGCGATCGAGCAGAGCCGGCTGGAACAGACCTACAACACGCCCGCGCTGTCCACGGTCTTCCTGGCCGCCGAGCAGACCGACTGGATGAACGCGCAGGGCGGCCTGTCCTGGGCGGTCAAGCGGAGCGCGGAGAGCGCGGCGGTGATCTACGGCTGGGCCGGCAAGTCGTCGTACGCCACGCCGTTCGTGACCGACACCAGGCTGCGGTCGAACGTGGTCGCCACGATCGATTTCGCCGACGGCGTGGACGCCGCCGCGATCGCCAAGGTCCTCCGGGCCAACGGCATCGTGGACACCGAGCCGTACCGCAAGCTCGGACGCAATCAGCTGCGGGTGGCGCTCTACCCCACGGTGGACCCGTCCGACGTCGAGGCGCTCACGGCCTGCATCGACTACGTGGTGCAGAGCTTTTGACGGCGTGGCTTACCACCATCGGGTGACCGGGACGCGTACCGTGTTCCGAAACGTGCCCGGGTAGCTGACTCTCGGGAACAACGGCCAGCGACGGGACGGAGGCAACGCATGCGGCCAGTACGCTTCGTCGCCCTCTCCGAGGACGGACAGGCCCTGGTGCTCGCCGACGAGGTCGGCCGGCTCCTCGCCCTGCCGATCGACGATCGGATCAGCGGCGCCCTGCATTCCGACAGGCACCCGCCGCTGGGCGGCACGGCGGTCGCCCTGGCGACGCCGGACACGATAGCCACGCTGTCCCCCCGTGACATCCAATCCCGGATCCGCTCCGGCGAATCCGCCGAGGACGTGGCCCGGATCGCCGGCGTGCCGGTCGACCGGGTGCTGCGGTACGCCGGCCCGGTGCTGCAGGAACGGGCGATGCTGGCCCAGCACGCGCGCCGCACCCGGCTGAAGACGTCCGACTCCGGCGCGCCGCTGGCCGAGGTGGTGGATAGCCGGCTGGCTCAGCACGGCATCGACGCCGAGAAGATCTCCTGGGACGCGTACCGGCGCGAGGACGGCACCTGGCGGATCGTTGCCGCGTGGCCGTCCGGCAAGGCCACCGCGCAGGCGATCTGGGATATGGACAAGGCACGCCAGACTGTGTCCCCGCACGACGACATGGCGCAGTATCTCTGCGCCGAGCGCCCCACTCAGATCCTTGGCCAGGAGCCTACGCCGGAACGCAGCCTGCACGAGCGCGGCGGCCACGGGCTGCCCGGACCGGCCCGCAACGCCGAGCCCACCCGTGGAGGCCACGGGCTGCCCACACCCGCCCCGGACACGCCGCGCCCCACCCGCGACCCGATCCGGGCCGGCCGGGATGCCCTGCTGGCGTCGCTGGATCGTGATCGTCCGATGGACCAGAACCGCCAGCCGGCCGCGCAGGAGTCGCGTCGCCCGGTCTCCGGTGGCGCTGCGGCACTCCTCGGCGGTGGTCCCGGGTCGGCGTTCGACGACGAGTCGGACCTGCCGAAGGAAGTCCCCGCGGTGCCTTCCCTCGCGGTGCTGCGTCCTCGCCGGACGGTCGGCCAGGGCTCCGGGCAACAGCAGCCGGCCACGGTCTCCGCGTCCTCCGACTCGGACGAGCAGAAGCCGCGCAAGCGCCTGCCAAGCTGGGACGACGTGCTCTTCGGCGGCGGGCCGGCGGCCCGGGAATCCTCCTAGCCCACCGGCCGGGTGTGTAGCTTCAACCCGGCTGCGATCAGCTCACCCTCCACCCGCAGGCGTTCGATGTCGCGATCGATGCCGTCCAGAGCGGGCAGGTGATGCGTGATGGACATATGCCCGCACGCCACCTGGAGCCACTCGTCGTACGCCTGCACCACCGCAATCAGCCACTTCTCGGAGCCGTAGGCCGGGACGGCAGTCCGTTGCCGGTGCAGCCGTTGCAACTCGGCCGTCACCCGCTCGATCGGCGGCGGAGTCGGCCCGCACAAGCCGCGGTCGGAACGAAGCCCGCCGTCCAGGCGGTCCAGCACCGGTCTGACGGCACGGGCACGGCGTCCCCACGCACGGCGGATCGCCAGCGCGTCGCAGCGCACCACCGCAGCCAGCGCGCACACCACCGCCGCCAGCGCCGTAGTCAGCACCACCCCGTGCGAACTAACCACGAACCGACGCTAAGCCATGGTTACGTCGCGGACCAGATCCGTTCGGCCCACCGGGTGTGCCATCTCATACGTCGTCTCACCTGGCGAGTGAAGAACCGATTTAGCACGCGGGCCAGGCTCCCTGTCCGAGCGACGGGTCGCAAAGCCGGGCCTCGTCAAGCAGCCCGGCGCACCGGCTCGCCCTCGAGGACCGGCTCCGGCTTCAGCGCAACCGCCGCCGCAGTCGGGGAGACCGCCTCAGGGGCCTGATTGACGACGAAGATGGGCGGGAACGGCCGTACCCGCACGCCGATCCTTGCGCCACTGGACCGCAGCTGCCAGATCAGCGCGACGACGCCGGCCACCACACACACGACCCCGGCCACCCAAATGCTGGAAGGCACCCCGAAGGTCTCGCCCCACCACCCGGCCAGAGATGCACCGATCGGCGTGGTGCCGAGGAAGACCAGCACGTACAAGGCCATGACCCGACCGCGGTACGACGCGTCGACGCCCATCTGCACCCGGTGATTCGCCGCCTGCGCCAGGTAGATCGAGAAGAAACCGGTCGGCACCAGCAGAGTCATCGCCACGATGAACGACGGTGCGAAGCCGACCGCGATCTCGAAGACGCCGAAGGCGATGGCCGCACCGATCACCAGGTACACCCCTGGTCGTGCCCGCCGGCCGCTGCCCGCCAGCGCCCCGCCCAGCGCGCCGGCCGCGAGCGCCGCGGTGAGCAGTCCGAACGACGACGGACCGGCCCGGAAGTCGATCTTCGCAAGGGCGGCCAGGGTGACCGGGAAGTTGAAACCGATCATGCCGACCACCGCCATCAGGAGGATGGGCAGAAGCAGGTCATGCCGCTGCCAGACGTAGCGCAGGCCGTCAGCGATCTTGGTGTCCTCCTTCGACGCCGGCTTCGCCGCACGGTGCAGCTCTGCGACTCGCATCGCCGTGTAGGTGAACACCGGCGCGATCGAGAGCGCGGTGGAGATGAGAAAGACCGGTCCGGTGTCGAACATGGCCAGCGCCACCCCGGCCAGCGCCGGACCGCCGATCCGCGCGGTGTTGAAGGTGGCCGCCGACAACGCCAGCGCGTTCGGCAGCAGTCGCATCTTCACCAACTCGGAGACGAATGCCTGCCGGACGGGAGTCTCGATGGCGTTCGCGATGCCGAGCAGACCGGCGAACATGAACACATGCCAGAGCGCCACCACGCCGCTGGCGACCAGGATCGCGAAGACGATGGCGGTGGTCGCGAAGGCGGCGTTCGCGATCATCAACAGCTTGCGCTTGTCGTGGCGGTCGGCGAGCTTGCCGCCCCACAGCGTGAGCAGCAAGGTGGGCAGGAACTGCAGGGCGGTGACGATGCCGAGGGCCGCCGGTGAGTTGCCCGAGAGCTCGAGCACGAGCCAGTCCTGGGCGGTGAACATCATCCACACACCGAGCAGCTTGATCAGCTGACCCATGGAAAAGAGCCGGTAATTGCGAACCTGCAAGGACCGGAATGTCTTGCTCAGCACCCGCCGCACTCGGCTGCGCCCCCTCGTCGGTCGTACGTTGCGTCCTGCCCGCGGCGAAAGCCGAGGCAAGGCGGATATCGTCACGTGACGAAACGACCGGTTCGAGCGTCTCAGGTTCGGGCGACGTGCTGCAGGATCTCCGCGGCACGCGCGAGCGTACGCCGGTCGTCCGGGCTGAGTTCGGCCAGCTGTAGCGCCAACCACTCGTTCCTCGCCCGCTCGAACTGGGCATACACCGCCCGACCCTGCGCTGTCGCCGCCAGGATGACCTGGCGGCGATCGGTCGGGTGCGGGGTACGTGCCACCAACCCGCGGTCCTCCAGCTTCCCGACGATCTTCGTCATCGTCGGTGGCTGCACCCGCTCGATGTCAGCCAGCTCGCGTGGAGTCAGCGCACCGGCCAGCTGGAGGCTGGTCAGCGCGGAGAGCTGACTGAACGTGAGGTCGCCGACCGGGCGGGTCTGGCGGACCCGTCGGTTCAGCCGGGTGATCGCTTCGCGCAGCGTTCTTGCCAGCTCGTCGGCTGTTGCCCGCTCAGTCGTCACCGACCGCTCCATCACGCTCTTTAGCCTAGCTAATAAGCTTGGCTAACGACATCGGTTCAGGTATGACCACGGTCACCGCACGAGTCTAGAGAATGGCGGACTCCAAGGGACCACGCAGGAAATAGAGAACGAACAGCACTGCCACGCCGTAGAGCAACGGATGCACCTCGCGTGCCTTGCCCACGGCCAGCTTGATCACCACGTACGAGATGACGCCCGCGCCGATGCCGTTCGAGATCGAGTACGTGAACGGCATCAATGTGATCGCCAGGAAGGCCGGGATGGCGATCTCGTAGTCGGTCCAGTCGATCTGGCGTACCGCGCTCATCATCAGGAAGCCGACCAGCACCAGTGCGGTCGACGCCGCCTCGAACGGCACGATCGTGACCAGCGGTGCGAGGAACATGGCGAGCAGGAACATGCCACCGGTGACCAGGTTGGCCACGCCGGTTCGGGCACCCTCGGCGACACCCGAGGCACTTTCGATGTACGAGGTGTTGCTGGACACACTCGCCACACCACCGGCCGCGGCGGCCACCGAATCGACCAGCAGGATCTCGCGCGTCCGCGGCGGCATGCCCTCCGAGTCCAGCAGGCCGCCCTCCTGGCCGACCGCGACCATCGTGCCCATGGTGTCGAAGAAGTCGGTGATCATCAAGGTGAAGATGAACATGACGACGACCAGCCACCCGGCCCGGCTCCACGAGTCGAACAGGTTGAACTTGCCGATCAGCGAGAGATCCGGCAGGCCAACGACCTGATCCGGCAATGTGGGAACATTCAGCGACCAGCCCTTCGGATTCGGCCGGCCGTCGACGAACGACGGACCAACCTTGGCGATCGCCTCCACGATGATGGCCAGCACGGTGGTCGCCAGGATGCCGATCAGGATGGCGCCGCGCACCCGGCGTACGAACAGGATCAGCGCGATCAGCAGGCCGGCCACGAACACCAGGGCCGGCCAGCTGATCAGCTTGCCGCCGATGCCGAGTTCCACCGGCACGGTGGTGTTCGCGGCGTCCGGGATACGCCGCACGAATCCGGCGTCCACCAATCCGATGATCATCAGGAACAGGCCGATGCCGACGCCGATCCCGGTCTTCAGTTGGGTCGGCACGGCCCGGAACACCGCGGTGCGCAGCCCGGTGAGCACCAGGACGGCGATCAGCACACCCTCGATCACCACCAGGCCCATCGCGTCGGCCCAGGTCATCTCGGGCGCGATCTCGTAGGCGACCAGCGCGTTCACGCCCAGGCCGGCGGCCAGCGCGAGCGGGAACCGGGCCACCACACCCATCAGGATGGTCATCAGGCCGGCGACCAGGGCCGTACCGGCGGCCAGGGCGGCGATCGGCAGCTTGCCGCCGAGCGCGTCCACGCCCGCACCGAGGATCAGCGGGTTCAGCACCACGATGTAGGCCATCGTGAAGAACGTGGCGAAGCCGCCGCGAACCTCCCGGCCCACGGACGACTCCCGAGCGGAGATCTCGAAGAACCGATCAAAACCATTCTTCGGCGTACGCGGCGACGATGCGACGTTCGTGTCGCCAGGAGCAGTGGACATGAGCGCGTCTCCCAGGGCTCAACACGGGTCTATCGGCGCATAGTGTCAGAAGGCCGATGCCAGGGAAAGATCGACGGCGTTACGAACACCGCACTGTCGATCTCGAGTACCCCGAAGCACGTACGCTTGGCCCGTGGCCGAACATCCCCACGGCCTGGACGCGGTGACCGGGACGAGGCCGCGGCCGGAGCCGCTCGATCCGCCGATGCTCCCGTTCGCCATCGGCGGGATGGGCGCGTTCGCCCTCGCCGGGGTGATTCTGCTGATCGCTGATGCGCCCGACCGGTGGCTGTGGGTCTGCCTGGCGGGGTTCCTCTGGGGTGTCCCGGGACTGCTCACCATGCTGCGCTACGACGCCAACCGCCGCCGGCGCCGGGCGCTGTCCCATCCGCGGTTCGAGGTGCACTCGTAACCGGCTCCGCCAGGTCAGGAGTGGCCGTAATCCTCGGCCGGCTCGCCGGACTCGACCGAGCCGTGACCGCGGCTCACCGCGACCGACTCGACTTCGCTGTCGTCGTACACCGTCGGTAGTTCCTCCACCGGCACCTCGACGCTGCCGATCATGGTCTCGGAGTGTGCGCCGCACCCGTGGTCGGCGCTGACCGCCTTGGCGTCGTCCGGGGCGTAGAGGTTCCCGCACACCCCGAACATCTGCCGCATCGACCCGGCCAGCGGCAGATAGAAGCCGCAGGTACCGCACCGGGCGTTGCGAGGCGCGGCGGTCGAGATCGCCGCCTCGGGACCGGCGTCGCCGTCGTACCAGCGCTGTGCGGTCTCGATCCGGCCCTCCCGGCTCATCACCCGGGACCGGCCGAGGCCGATCTCCCAGGACACCTCCTCCACCGCGGGATCGTCGCTCAGCACGTACCCCTGCGTCAGCCGGTCATCGTCCGGCGACGTGGGCATCAGATCACCGACGCCCAGATCGCCCGGCTGCAGGCGCTCGTGCCACGGCAGCCAGCCGGGAGCGAGCAGCGCATCCGGGCCCGGTAGCAGGACCGTCTCGCAGACGGTGACGTGCCGGCTGCGCGGCACGCGGGTCACCGTGACCGCCCAGCGCCAGCCGCGATAGCCGGCCAGGTGGCTCTCGAAGAAGTGCGTCACGACCCGATCGCCCTCGGCCACGGCGTCGAGATGCTCGCCCACGTCACTCGGGTCCACTTCGGTGATGGCACCGCGGGCCACTCCGACGGCATCCGCGCAGATCTGGTCGAGCTTGGCGGCGCGAGTGGTGGTTCTGGTCGTCACGTCTCCATTGTTCCCCACTGAAGACGGGTGCCCGCAGAGACTCCCCAGATCGTGGCGGTTCCGCAGGGGACGCGGGTCGCCACCATCAGTCAGGATGGAGAAATGCCGTTGCTTCCCACGCTGGGGCGAACCGTCGGAACCGGGGTGCGGGCCGTCCGCATGCTGGTGCGGGGCTCCGTGAGCGGCGGCGCATGGGCGACACGTCGCATTGGTGACGTACGGGCCAAGGGCGCGGCCAACGAGGTCGGCATGGTCCGGCTGTTCGATTTGCACGCGCTCTCTTGCGCCGGCGACACGCTGATCGCCATCGGCTTGGCCGGCACGATCTTCTTCAACGCGCCGCTCGGCGAGGCGCGCAGCAAGGTGGCGCTGTACCTGCTCGTCACCATGGTCCCGTTCGCACTGCTCGCTCCCGTGGCCGGCCCGCTGCTGGATCACTTCCGGCACGGCCGGCGCTACGCGTTGGCGACCACCATGCTGGGGCGCGCGTTCCTGGCATACGTGATTGCCGACAACATATTCGGGTTCGGCCTGTACCCCGCGGCTTTCGGCGTGCTGGCGCTCTCCCGCGCCTATGGCGTCGCAAGATCAGCGGCGGTGCCCCGGCTCCTGCCGGAGGGACTCGGCTTGTCCCAGGTCGGTGCGCGAGCAAGCGTGTACGGCACCTTCGCCGGCGCGGTCGTGGCCCCCATCGGCCTGGCCGCATTCTGGTTCGGTCCGCAATGGCCGTTGCGGGTCGCGTCGATCCTGTTCGTCGTCGGCATGGTCATCTCGCTGCGCCTTCCGCCGCGCGCCGACTCGGATCCGCCGGAGGCCGTCCCGCGCCCGTTCCGTGCCATGCTCCGCCTGCGGCGCGGCTCCGATCGCCCGCTCTCCGGCGCCCTGGTCATCAGCGCGTTGATCGGCAGCGCCAGCTTCCGCTGCCTCTACGGGTTCCTCCTGGTGTACTTCGCCTTCGCCATCAAGGCGGATCAACTGGACACCACGGTCCTCGGCCGTGACATCGGCAGCCAGGGTGCGGTCGCGCTGGTGGGCGGCGCGCTGGTGGCGGGCACGTTCCTGTCGACAGCGATCGGTACGCGCCTGCGCATCCGCCGCCCCACCGCGTTGCAGTCCAGCGGCCTCACCATCACGGCCGGCGTGGCGGTCCTGACGGTGATCTTCTACAACCTTCCGATGGTGGCGTTGCTCTCGCTGATGACGGCCATCTTCAGCGGAATCTCCAAGCTGGCGATCGACGCCAGCATTCAGGAGCGGGTGCCCGAACGGCTGCGGGCCAGCGCGTTCGCGCACGCCGAGACGGTGCTGATGGTCGCGTGGGTGATCGGCGGTGCGATCGGGATCATTCCGCTGGCCGGGCGCCTGGGTGTGGGATTGGCCGCGCTGATCGCGGTGATCGCGGCGGTGCGCGCGGCGATCGTGGCGGCGAAACTGCGTGGCGAGCGGCTGCACGGGCGCCCGGACGCCACCTCCCCCGATCACTCACCGCCCGCTGCTACGCCCTCGCCACCCTCGTCGTCGCCCGGTGCCTCCCGCCCTCCTGCGCCCCCCTCTCCGCGTCGCACCGCGGCGACCGGCGTGGAGCAGACGACGGTCGGCCGGACCGTGCCGGACCGCGCCGGTGCGCCGGTCGATCCGACCTTGGTCGAGCTACCGAAGCGCCGGTTCGGCGGAAAGCGGAGGCCGGCGGCGGCCACACCGCCTCCGGCGCCGTCAGAGCCACCGACCGCAGATCGCACGCTCGCTCCACCCGGCTATCACATCTATCGGCCGTCCTCCGCCACCAAGCCCGACGGCGACACCCCGGACACTCGGTGACCGTCCTCGTCGCGACGGCCGTCCCGGCCGAGGCGGATGCTGTCCGCGCCGGCTTGGGCACTGCCGACGCCGATGTCGCGGCCATGGGAGTGGGACCGGCCGCCGCTGCCGCCGGCACCGCGCGCCGCGTCGCCCTGGCCGAGGCCGCCGGCCGTCCCTATCGCGCGGTGATCAGCGCGGGTGTCGCCGGCGGTTTTCCCGGCCGCGTCGAGGTCGGCGCGGTCGTCATCGCCAACCGCAGCCTCGCCGCCGACCTGGGCGCCGAGTCCGTCGACGGCTTCCTCGCGATCGACGCGCTCGGTTTCGGCACGAGCGCCTACGAGTCCGATCCCGAGTTGCTTGCGTCCCTGAAGGTTGCCCTGCCGCACGCGTGTACCGGCGACATCCTGACCCTGACAACCGTGACCGGCTCCGCCGAAACGGCCGTCCGCCTGGCCGCGGCACATCCTGCGGCGGTGGCCGAGGCGATGGAGGGCTACGGCGTCGCGTGCGCCGCCGCGATGGCGGGTCTGCCCTTCGTGGAGGTGCGCACGATCTCGAACCCGATCGGCCCTCGGGACCGCGACGCCTGGCGGATGGCGGAGGCCCTGGTCGCCCTCACCGTGGCGGCCAAGGCCCTTGTTGGGCTCAGACCGGCCTGAATACCTAGGCACATGACAAGGGCGGGGTCCCGGAGGATCCCGCCCTCGCGAACAGAGCGTGGGCTACGCGGAGACGCTCAACCGCACCTCGTTGATCCCGCGGCTCGCGTCCACCTTGAGATCACCGTTGCCTTGGCGGGAGAGCGCTCGCAACGTCCACGTCCCCGGCGCGGCGAAGAAGCGGAACACACCCTCGGACGAGGAGACCACCTCGGCGGTGAACTCACCGGACGAGTCGAGCAGGCGGACGTACGCGCCGGCAACCGCCTCGCCGTCCGCGTTGCCTACCACACCGGTGATGACTGTCTCCTTCTCGAGATCCACCGAAGCGGGGATGGCAGCCGACTGGTCGGGTGGGGCGCAGCCGCCGGCGATGTTGGAGGGTGACGTCATGATCAGGCCTTTCCTGGCTCGTCGCCGAGCGCGATCGGCACGCCGATGAGCGAGCCGTACTCGGTCCACGAACCGTCGTAGTTCTTCACGTTCTCCTTGCCGAGCAGTTCCCTCAGGACGAACCAGGTGTGCGAGGAACGCTCACCGATCCGGCAGTACGCGATGGTGTCCTTGCCGTTGTCCAGACCGGCCTCGGCGTACAGCTTGGCCAGGTCGTCGTCGGACTTGAAGGTGCCGTCCTCGTTGGCTGCCTTGCTCCACGGCACGTTGATCGCGGTCGGGATGTGCCCGGCACGCTGGGCCTGCTCCTGTGGGAGGTGGGCAGGCGCGAGGAGGCGGCCGGCGAACTCGTCGGGGCTGCGTACGTCGACGAGGTTCTGCGCACCGATGGCGCTGACCACCTCGTCGCGGAACGCGCGGATGGTCAGGTCGGGCGAGGATGCCTGGTACGAGGTGCCGGACCGGGCCGGCACATCCTTGGCGTACGGCCGGGCGTCCAGCTCCCACTTCTTGCGACCGCCGTCGAGCAGCTTCACGTCACGGTGGCCGTACAGCTTGAAGTACCAGTACGCGTACGCCGCGAACCAGTTGTTGTTGCCGCCGTACAGGATCACCTGGTCGTCGTTCGAGACACCGCGCTCGGACAGGAGCTTCGAGAACTGCTCCTGGTTCACGAAGTCACGGCGTACCGGGTCCTGCAGGTCCTTCTTCCAGTCCAGCTTTATGGCGCCGGGGATGTGACCGCCGTCGTAGGCGGTGGTGTCCTCGTCGACTTCGACGAAGACCACACCCGGGGTCTCGAGGTTCTTCTCGGCCCAGTCGGCAGATACGAGCGCGGAGTCGCGACTCATCGTTTTGCTCCCTTGTCAGATACGAGAGAGGGGAAGCCCGCACACGCGCGGAACCCCGGGAAGGTGGATCAGCGATTGGTGCGAACGGCGCCACTGCCGGGCGAAGAAGAGCGCGTGCTAGCGGCGCCGGTCAGACGACCGGGCGACACAGGCAGGCGGCCACGCGGCACAGGTCGACCGCGCGCCTTTTGGTGAGCAGCAGGCTCATGAGAGTCGACCCTACCAGCGGTTCCAAACCACGGAACCACGCCGACCACCATCCGGGACGGCGACGGCCGTCACACCCGGACGGTGAACAACGGAGCGGATCGGCGATCAGCCCGGCTACTGCCCGCCCGTGTGCAACGGGACCTCGTTTCCCCCGGCGGTGACCACCAGGCCGGCGGGTGTCGGCTGCACCTTCTGCACGACCATCTTGAGCGGCAACTCCGGCACCTTGAGGTCGATCGAGATCTGCCGTGCGTAGTTGCTCAGAATCGCCTGCACCGCCGGCAGTTTCGGCAGGCCCTCGGCGGCGAACTCCTCGAAACGCACGCGGATCACGTTATTCTTGGCCACCTCCAGATTCGCCGTGCCGTTGATGGTGACCGTCTGGTTGAGCACCTGCAGTGGCGCCGTCACCGCGAGGCGTCCGTCCCGCTCGGCCAGCTTGACGCCTTCCCGGTCGATCAGCTGGGTAAGCGTGTTGTAGTCGACCGTGCCGTTGCCGGTGACGGTGGTGGCGATGATGTCCCCCTGCCCGGTGCGCAGCGCGCTCAGCGGTGCGCGTACATCCCCGGCCCGTACGTCGAGCAGCGGCATGCGGATGGTGTCACCGTCGCCGGCCGGTCCGGCGAAGTTTCGCAGCTGGATCCGGATCTCCTGATATTCACCCTTGATCACCTGGGTGAGGAAGGGGACGCCCTCTACGGTCACGTCCGGCTTCTCCGACGTGGCCTTCTGAGCGGCCACCTGCTCGGCCACCCGGTCACTGATCACCCGTTCCGCATAGGACGCCCCGACGCGATCCAGCACGGCCAGGATGACCGCCGAGAAGATCAGCAGCACGATGAAGGTGATCAGCAGGCGGCGCCCCCAGGGCTTGCGGGGCCGGCTCTCCCCGTACACCTCGGCCACTGTTCCTCCCACGGATCGTATCGACGAGGAGGACGGTATATGCCCAGATCCACCTCACCGCGAAACGACCCACGACGGGTTTGCCGCAAGCCGTCACATCAGGTCAACAACACCGAGGTCAGCAGATACGCAACCGGAGCCGCCAACGCGAACGCTCCCAACGGCCCCTGCATGTGCCGGGCCAACCAGAAGGTCGGCGCCTGTTCGACCAGCCTCCGACCGGCCTCGGTGAAGTTGACTGCGAGGTCCACCAGCACCGCCACGCTGGCCGCCACCAGGCCCAGAATCGCGCCCCGGGCCGGCGTGAACGGCAGCACGAGCACACCGCCCAGGCCGGCCGCCACGAGCGTTCCGACCATCGCCCCGAGCACGATGCCGCTGCCACCCCGCGGCACTTGTGGCGCGATGCGCGGTCTGGGAAACACCGCATCCGCCAGTCGGGCGACCGCCAGCGCCACCCCCGCCGCGGTCAGGCAGACGATCACCGCCTGGGTGCCGACCGGCTTGCGGGTCAACGCGATCAACGAGGCGAACGCCGTCACCCCGAAGACGATGAGCAAGGCGGACCCGAGCGCATCCCGGACCCGTAACCGGTCGACGCGCATCGCCAGCTGGCCGATGACCACGATCACGATGCCCAGCAGGGCGACGTAGAGGAACGGCAGGACCCGCGGCGCGTCGGTATTCACCGCCAGGTAGTCGGACAGCCCAGCGGCGATGATCGCGATGCCGGCCACCAGGGCGGGCACGGGTGGGCGCATCGCCGTCGTCCAGGCCAGGACGTAGAGCAGTTGTACGCCGAGGATCACGATCGCGTACGGCGTACGCGCGTCCGGGCCGGAGGTCTGCGCGCCGAGGATCAACCCGACCGCCAGGAGCACAGCGAACCCGGCGATCGCGAGCGACAGCTGACGGCGTACCGGAACGGTCTCGATCTCCTGCTCCGGCTCCTCCTCATCGAGACTCTCGAGGCCGGCCGGCCGGTCCGAGCGGTGCGGCTCGGCGCCGTCGGGAACCGCGCCGTAAACGCCCGAGGCTGCTCGTGGCGACGCCCGCGCAATCTCCCGGGACAGGTCATCGTCCCAGTTGTTGCGGTCACCGTTGGGCGGCAGGGAGGGGAACACGCCTGCGATGGTGCCAGACGACACGCCGCACACGCGCATCGCGTTGCTCCGCTGTGGTAGCGCGCTCATGTGAAAAGCCGATGACAAGTCGGTCATTCGGCCGCCTGGGAAGCGTTTCCTACGTCACTTGAAGATCCGAGCCGGGGCGATCACGGCTACCTATCGGTTAAGGTAAGCGCAGCCCACCCGTCGGTGACGCCGGGACAGTTCCGCCGGTTTGCGAAGTCATGAACCTCCGCATTGCCGGGTCACCCTGAGCGGCCGCCGAGCCGCGAGGAACGAGGTGAGTGTGGAAATCCTCCTGCTGGTGACGGCACGTGCCGGCGAACCGTCAGCCGTGCTTCCCGCGCTGGACCTACTGCCCCACTCCGTACGCACTGCCCCCCGCGACGTCCGCACGCTGGTGTCCGGCCCGAGTCCCGACGCCGTGCTGGTGGACGCCCGTTCCGAGCTCTCCGAGGCGCGGGCCACCTGCCGCATGCTGCACGCCACCGGCCTGGGTGTCCCGCTGGTCGCGGTGGTGACCGAGGCCGGACTCATCGCGCTGAACGCTGATTGGGGCGTCGACGACGTCATCCTGGCCAGCGCCGGTCCTGCCGAGGTCGAAGCGCGGCTGCGCTTGGGCGTCGGCCGGCTGAGCAACGCCACCGCCGGTGCCGGCGGATCCATCCGGGCCGGCGAACTCAACATCGACCCGGACACGTACGCCGCCAAGCTCAAGGGCCGGCCGCTGGACCTCACCTACAAGGAGTTCGAGCTGCTCAAGTTCCTGGCTCAGCACCCGGGCCGGGTGTTCACGCGCGACCAGCTGCTGCGCGAGGTCTGGGGCTACGACTACTTCGGCGGCACCCGGACGGTCGACGTCCACGTACGACGGCTGCGTGCCAAGCTCGGCTCGGAGTACGAGTCGATGATCGGCACGGTTCGCCAGGTCGGCTACAAGTTCGTGGTACCGCCGACCGGCCGCCAGCTGCCCGACCACGACCCGGTCGCGCTGCCGGTCTGACCCATCGACGAGGTGACGGTGCAGCCGGTTCGTACCACGGGCCGGCTCACCGACGCCGAGATCTCCGCCGTCCTCGAGCTGGCCGCCGCGGCGGAGCGGGCCGACGGCGTCTACCCGTTGTCCGAGGACGTCGTGCTGGCCGTCCGGCACGGCGGCGGGACCCATCTGCGGACCGATGCGGGTTACGCCTTCGTGGGTGACGAATCCGGCGAACTCGTCGTTGATCCGGACCATCGGCGACGTGGTCACGGCACGGCCCTGCTGCGGGCCGCCGGGACCGGACCGCTGACCTTCTGGGCGCACGGCGATGGAGCTGCGGCCCGAGCCTTCGCCGAGAAGGCCGGGTTCGACCGGGTTCGCGTCCTCTGGCAGATGCGCCGCTCCCTCGACGAGGACTTGCCCGACAGCCCGCTGCCGGCCGGCGTCACGCTCCGGCACTTCCGTCCGGGCCACGACGAGGAAGCTTGGCTGGCGGTCAATTCGCGGGCCTTCGCACACCATCCCGAGCAGGGTCGCTGGACCGGGCGAGACCTGGCACTGCGCGAGGCCGAGCCGTGGTTCGACCCGGCCGGTTTCCTGCTCGCGGTGGACATCGAGGACACCCTGCTGGGCTTCCACTGGACCAAAATCCAAAACGGTCTGGGCGAGATCTATGTACTGGGTGTCGATCCGGGTGGCCACCGCAAGGGCCTCGGCAAGGCGCTCAGCGTTGCGGGTCTGCAGTACCTGAAGCAGCGTGGCCTGACGACCGCGAGCCTGTACGCGGACGAGTCGAACACGGCCGCCGTGGGCATGTACCGTCGCCTCGGTTTCCGGGTCCACTCCACCGACGTGAGCTATCGAACTCACGCTGCGTAGCGATCATTGCGCGTCACGAGACGGTGAAGGATATGTCTCGATGGCATCAAGACCACCCACATAAGTCGGGAATGTCGGGCCGTAGCCCTGAGGTTCACGTAAAGGACAACTTTTCCTCAGGCCAGAGCCACCGCATGGGACAGGTCTGTTCACGCCCCGTTAATGTAGCCCCGGTGAGACAGTCATCTGGCCCTCCTAACTTTCGGGTGAGCCGGTGCGAGACCGGCATGCAATCCACCCGAAGGGAACACAGTGAAGCTCCAGCGGGTCGGCTACCTGGCCGGCATTGCTTTGACTGCGACGCTCGCGATCACCGCGTGCGGCTCGGACAACGAGGCCCCGACCGACGCGGGCGGCGCCTCCGCGGCCAACACGAACTGCGTGGGCGGCAACCTCACGGCCCAGGGCTCCACCGCCCAGAAGAACGCCATGGACGAGTGGATCAAGGCGTACCAGGGTAAGTGCTCCGACGCCAAGATCACTTACGAGGGCACCGGTTCCGGCGCCGGCATCCAGGCGTTCATCTCCGGCACGGCGGACTTCGCCGGTTCCGACTCGGCCCTGAAGGAGGAGGAGCAGCCGCAGGCCGACGCCAGATGTGCCGGCGGCCAGGCGCTCAACCTTCCGATGGTGATCGGCCCGATCGCGGTGGTCTACAACCTCGACGGGGTCGACAACCTTCAGCTGTCGCCGGCCACCCTGGCAAGCATCTTCGCCGGCAAGATCACCAAGTGGAACGACCAGAAGATCGCCGCGGACAACTCCGGCGCCAAGCTGCCGGACACCGCGATCCAGACGGTGCACCGCTCCGACGAGTCCGGCACCACCGACAACTTCACCAAGTACCTGAGCAAGACCGCCGAGGACGTGTGGACGTTCGGTAACGCCAAGGCGTGGAAGGCGCCGGGCGGCACCGGCGCGGCCAAGTCCGACGGTGTGGCCACACAGGTGAAGAGCACGGCCGGCACGATCTCCTACGTCGAGCTCTCGTTCGCCGAGAACAGCGAGCTCAAGAAGGCGAAGATCAAGAACGGTGCCGGTGAGTTCGCCGAGCTGACCGGCGATAGTGCCGGTAAGACCATCGCGGGTGCCAAGGTCGTCGGTACCGGCAACGACCTTAAGATGGACATCGACTACAACACCGCCGAGGCCGGTGCGTACCCGATCGTTCTGGTCACGTACGAGATCGTCTGCAGCAAGGGCAGCCCGAAGGCCGCGGCCCTCAAGGGCTTCCTGAGCTACACCGCCAGCACGGACGGTCAGCAGGCGCTCGGCGACCTGGGCTACGCCCCGCTGCCCGACGCGGTCCGCACCAAGGTGGAGGCCGCCGCCGGCACCATCGCCTGACAATCGTCGACGACTGACCCTTTTTCTCACGACAGCGAGCGAGCCGATGGGTGACTACCCCTCCCGCTCGGCAGACACCAACGCCGGCGGTCCGGACGTGACAGGACGTCACGCCCGGGCCGCCGGCACCGGCGTCTCGCCGAGACTCCCCGGCGTACCGCCCCTCGGAGGCGGCGGAGCCCTCCCGACAAAGGCCCGATTCGGAGTGGAATCGGGTTTCCGCGCAGTGAGCACCGCGGCCGGCGCAATGGTCCTGGTCATCATCGTCGCCATCGCGATCTTCCTGATCTCCAAGGCCACACCCGCGCTACGCGCCGACACCCAGAACTTCCTGACGTACGAACGGTGGTTCCCGAACGACACCCAGCCTCACTTCGGCATCGCGGCGCTGGCCTTCGGCACGGTCCTGACCTCCATCATCGCGCTCATCGTCGCGGTTCCGATCGCACTGGGCATCGCCCTGTTCCTGTCGCACTACGCGCCTAAACGGCTGGCCACACCGCTCGGCTTCATCATCGACCTGCTCGCCGCCGTGCCGAGTGTGGTGTTCGGCCTCTGGGGACGGGACGTGTTCCTGAACCCGGTACGTGACTTCTCCCTGTGGCTCAACGAATACTTCGGCTGGATCCCGATCTTCGGTGGCGACGGCCCGTTCGGGCGGTCCATTCTGCTGGGCAGCCTGGTGCTGGCGATCATGGTGCTGCCGATCGTCACGTCGCTGTCCCGCGAGGTGTTCATGCAGACGCCGGGAATGAACGAAGAGGCGGCGCTCGCGCTCGGGGCGACCAAGTGGGAGATGGTCCGCACCGCGGTGCTGCCGTACGGCCGGCCCGGCGTCATCGCGGCGGTCATGCTCGGCCTGGGCCGCGCGCTCGGCGAGACCATCGCCCTGGCGCTGACACTGGGTACTGTCTTCAACATCTCGTTCAACATCATCCAGAACGGCGGTAACTCGATCGCCGCGAACATCGCCAACACCTTCGGCGAGGCGAACGCCACCGGCCGTGGCGCGCTGATCGCGTCCGGCCTGGTGCTGTTCGCCATCACGCTGGTGGTCAACATGGCGGCCCGCGCGATCATCTACCGCCGCCGCGAGTTCCGGGACAGTGCGGCATGACCGAGTGCCGAGGTGAGTACACATGAGCCTTCTTGAACGTGAGATGCCCGATGTCGTGATGACGCCGGGCCACATCCGGGCCCGCAAACTCCCGATCGTGGTCAGCCTGATCATCGCGGTCGTGGCGATCGCGGCCTCGGCCGCGCTCGTGCTGGGCACCGGCATCGGCAACTGGGTACTTGTCGCGGTGATCGCCGGCATCCTCTACCTGGTCGGGCTGTTCGCCGCGGCCACACGGGTGGAGGGCCGCCGCGCCGCCCGCAACCGGATCTGGAAGGGGCTGATCTACGCGGCCTGTGTGCTGGCCATCCTGCCGCTCGCCTCGGTGGTGTGGACGCTGGTGTCCAAGGGTGCGTCCCGGCTGGACGGCAGCTTCTTCGGCACCTCGATGAACAACATCGGCGCGCGCGACCCGGAGGGCGGCGCGTACCACGCGATCATCGGCACGCTGGAGCAGGTCGGCCTGGCCACACTGATGGCCGTACCGCTCGGCGTGCTCGGCGCCATCTATCTGGTGGAGTACGGGCGTGGCAGGTTCGCCTTGACCGTCCGGTTCTTCGTGGACGTGATGACCGGCATCCCGTCCATCGTCGCCGGCCTGTTCGTGCTGGCGTTCTGGGTGCTGATCGTCAGCCCGTGGTTCAACAACGGCACACCACGGTTCTCCGGGTTCGCCGCTTCGCTCGCCCTCACGGTGCTGATGTTGCCCACCATCGTCAGATCCACCGAGGAGATGCTCCGGCTGGTGCCCGATCCGTTGCGGGAGGGCGCGTACGCCCTGGGCATCCCGCAGTGGAAGACGATCACGCGGATCGTGCTGCCCACCGCCCTACCCGGCATCGTCACCGGCATCATGCTCGCCATCGCCCGAGCGGCCGGCGAGACCGCGCCGGTGCTGCTGGTCGCCGGGGGCACCGCGGCGATCAACTTCGACCCGTTCGCCGGGAACCAGTCTTCCCTGGCATTGTTCGTATACCAGCAGGCCGGCGACGCATCCCGCTACGCCCCGGCCCGCGCTTGGACGGCGGCATTGACGCTGGTCGCCCTGGTGCTCATTCTGACGATCGCGGCCAAGCTGCTCGCCCGCCGCACCCGGCTGACCCGATAAGAGGTTCGACATGGCCAAGCGCATTGAAGCGAGCGACATCTCGTCGTACTACGGCTCGTTCAAGGCGATCGACAAGATCTCGATGACCGTCGAGCCCAAGACGATCACCGCCCTGATCGGCCCGTCCGGCTGTGGCAAGTCAACCTTCCTGCGGTCCATCAACCGCATGCACGAGGTTTTGCCGAACGCCCGGATCGAGGGTCGGCTGACCATCGACGACCAGAACATCTACGACCCGGATGTGGATGTCACGGCGGTTCGCCGCATGATCGGCATGGTGTTCCAGCGGCCGAACCCGTTCCCGACCATGTCGATCTATGACAATGTGATCGCCGGGCTGCGGCTCAACGGCGTGCGGAAGAAGTCGGTGCTGGACGACGCCGCGGAGAAGACCCTCAAGTCGGCGAACCTGTGGGAAGAGGTCAAGGACCGTCTGAACCGGCCCGGCGCGGGCCTCTCCGGCGGTCAGCAGCAGCGGCTCTGCATCGCCCGTACCATCGCGGTCGAACCGCAAGTGGTGCTCATGGACGAGCCTTGCTCGGCACTGGACCCGATCTCCACGCTGGCGATCGAGGACCTGATGTTCAAGCTGAAGGACCGTTTCACGATCATCATCGTGACGCACAACATGCAGCAGGCCGCGCGGGTCAGCGACAAGACCGGGTTCTTCTCGATCGACAAGACCGGCGACCCGGGCCGGCTGATCGAATACGACGACACCCAGAAGATCTTCAGCCACCCGACCGAGAAGAAGACCGAGGACTACATAACGGGCCGCTTCGGCTAGGACGTACCGGACAGCGATGGTCGCCGCGATCACTGCGGGGCGTGGCGGAGCCAGCCGGCTCGGCCGTCTCGGGTCAGTTCCAGGCGAGGCATCACGGGGGCGGCGGCATCGCGTCCGGTTGCGGCTGCGACAACATCAAGAACATCGCCGTACGCGCAGAGATCCTCCAGTGTGGAGCGCGTGGGCGGGAGCATGGCCAGGCCGTCGGCGGCCTGCGGGCTGATCCACGCGGCCCGGTCGGCCTCGCCTGACACGTCACGGGCGGTCTGTGCGTCCGGCAGGAGAGCCACGAAGAACCACGTGTCGAAGCGCTTCGGCTCGCACTCCGGGGTGACCCACCGCGACCATGGGAAGAGCAGGTCGTCGCGCAGCCGTAAGCCCCGGCGGTCGAGCAGTGCGGACATGGTCAGCTGCCGGTTCTGCACGGCGATCCGGTCGGCCGCCCAGTCCGGACCGGTGACGTCACCGACAGTCGCCTCCTCGGTGCCGGCCAGCAGCACCCCCGCCTCCTCGAAGAGTTCCCGGGCCGCCGCCCCGACGATCGCCCGGGCCGCCTCCTCCGGTACGCCCAGCCGGTCGCCCCAATCCTGCTTCACGGTTGCCGGGCGATCCGATGGATCCACACCGCCACCGGGGAACGCGTACACCCCGCCGAACACCATCGTGCCGGCACGCTGCATCACGTACACCTCGAAGGGATCGGCCGGCCTGAGCAGCACGACAGTGGCCGCCGGGCGTACCGGTGCGGGTGTCCCGCTGAACTCGCGGGCCCGCTTCACCATCGCCGGCGGCAACGGCAGCGGCTCGGATTCGCGCACGATCTGATTCTCCCACCGGTGAACCCGGGGCGATACGGTGGTGATCATGACTGTCCGTTGGGGAATTCTCGGCACCGGCGGCATCGCGAGCGCGTTCGCCACGGACCTGACACTGGTCGACGGTGCCGAACGGGCCGCGGTGGGATCGCGCACGCCGGAAGCGGCCGCCGCGTTCGCCGAGAGGCACGGGTTCGCCCGGGCCCACGGCTCCTGGGCCGACCTGGCCGCCGACGCCGGCGTGGACGTGATCTACGTGGCCACCCCGCACGCCTTTCACCTGCCCGCCGCGATGGAATGCCTGCGGGCCGGCAAGGCGGTGCTCTGCGAGAAGCCGATGACGCTGGACCTGGCCGGTTCCGAGCAGCTGGTCCAGCAGGCCCGGGCGGGCGGCGTCTTCCTCATGGAGGCCATGTGGATGCGCTGCAATCCGGCGATCCGGGACGTGGTCCAGCAGATCGAGGCGGGCGCGATCGGCGAGGTACGCGCGGTGCACGCCGACTTCGGCCTGCAGGGCCCGTTCCCGGCCACCCACCGCCTGCGCGACCCCCGGATGGGCGGCGGCGCTCTGCTCGACCTCGGCGTCTACCCGATCAACCTGGCCCATCTCATCCTCGGCGCGCCGGCGTCGGTGCGGGCGTGGGCACACCTGACGCCCGAGGCCGTTGACGAGAGCACCGGCATCCTGCTCGGGTACGCCTCGGGCGCGGTGGCGGCGTTGACCTGCAGCATCGACGGTGCCTCGCGCAACGCGGCCTCGATCACCGGGACGCTGGGACGGATCGATCTGCCGCCCGGGTTCTTCGCACCGCGAAGTTTCACGCTCACCCGCGGCGATGACGTCGAGGCCTTCGAGTGGCCGTTCCCGGGTCGCGGTTACCAGTTCGAAGCGGCCGAGGTGCAACGCTGCCTGGCCGAGGGCCTGCCGGAGAGCCCGGTGATGCCGCACGCGACGAGCCTGGCGATCATGGCTCTGATGGACGCGATCCGCGACCAGATCGGCGTCACGTACTGACGCCTTCCCCACGTCGCCTTGCGAGGGCCGGCCTGCTTACGTGCGCGGCCGGCGGGTGGGACGCTTCGCCCGGATATCGGCGGTGCCGGAAACCGGCAGCGGACTCCGTCACCGAAACGTCCGCCGGACGGCAGGCCGGCATCGGCCCCGGACGGCAGGCCGGCATCGGCCCCGGACGGCAGGCCGGCATCGGCCCCGGACGGCAGGCCGGCATCAGCGCCGGACGGCAGGCCGGCATCAGCGCCGGACGGCAGGCCGGCATCGGCGCCGGTCGAGAGTCAGCTGAAGACGGGGCGGACGGCCAGGTAGACGAGGCAGGCGATGGCGGCCGCGGCCGGGAAGGTGGTGATCCAGGCGATGACGATGGTGCCGGCCACGTTCCAGCGGACCGCGGACAGGCGTTTGGTGGCGCCGACGCCCATGATCGCCGCGGTGATCGTGTGGGTGGTGGAGATCGGGGCGCCGAGGACGAGCGCGTTGAAATAGAGGACGCTGCTCGCCACGGTCTCCGCGGCGAAACCCTCCGGCGGACCCACGTCGATGATCTTGCGGCCGAGCGTACGGATGATCCGCCAGCCGCCGGCGTATGTGCCGGCCGCGAGGACCGCGGCGGATGCCCAGATCGTCCACTCCGGTATGGCCTTCGGGTCGTTGTGAAAGCCGCCGACGTAGAGCGCCAGCACCACCACGCCGATGGTCTTCGCGGCGTCCTGCATGCCGTGACCCACCGACATCGCCGCAGCGGATGCGCTCTGTGCGTGGCGGAAACCGCGGTTGAGCCTGGACGGATGGCCGTTCCGGAAGATCCATAGAACTGCGATCATGACCGTGAAGCCCAGCAGGAAGCCCACCGCCGGCGATAGGACCATCGGCAGGATGATCTTCTCGATGATGGTCCCCCACTGCACGGTTCCGCCGGCGGCGAACAGGGTGGCACCGACCAGGCCGCCGAACAGGGCATGCGACGAGGACGACGGGAGCCCGAACCACCACGTGATCAGGTTCCAGGTGATCGCGCCGACCACGCCGGCGAAGACCACGCTGAGGCTGGAGACCCCGGTAGGTAAGGTGACCAGACCGCTACCCACCGTGGAGGCGACCTTCTCGCCCAGGTGCGCGCCGACGAAGTTGCCGATCGCCGCCATCGCCAGGGCCACGCGCGGCGTCAGGGCGCGGGTGCTGACGCTGGTGGCGATGGCGTTCGCGGCGTCGTGGAAGCCGTTGGTGTAATCGAACGCGAGCGCCACGAGTATCACCGCGACAACGGCGATGAGCTCGGCGGACAAGGTCTATGACTCCTTGACCGTGATGGTCTCGATGGTGTTCGCAACGTGCTCGAAGGCGTCGCAGGCCGCCTCCAGCTCGTCGGCGACCTCCTTCATCTTGAGCACCGTCAGCGCGTCGTACTCACCGGAGAAGAGCCGGACCAACAGCATCCGGTAGGCCCGGTCGCCGTCGTTCTCCAGCCGGTTGATCTCGATCCAGTACTCCTCGAGATCCTTCATCGTCCTCAGCCGTGGCATGGCGTCGGCGGTGATATTGGCCTGCTGGTCCAGCACGTTGACGAGCTCGTGCATCTCCCGTGGCAGCGACGGCAGCTCGGTCAGGCCGTACAGGTAGAGCAGGTTGCCGACCGCCTCGAGGTGATCCATCACATCGTCCAGCTCGGAGCCGAGCGAATAGATGTCCTCGCGGTCGATGGGGGTGATGAAGGTAGAGTTGATCTTTTGGTACAGGGCGTGGGTGATCTGGTCGCTGTCGTGTTCGACATCGGTCAGCCGTTCGCTCACCGACTGCACGTCCGCGCCCGGCAGGGCGAGCTCGTTGAGCAGCTCGGTGCCGCGCACGAGGTTCTGCGCCGCCCTGGTGAACAAGTCGTAGAAGGCGCCCTCGGTGGGGCGGAACGAGAACTTCACGGCGCGGACCTCGATCGACGGGTGTGGGGATTCCTCGGGACTCTAGGTAAACACCTCCCCCACACGCGCGCTCGCCCATCCCCGCTCAGCAGCAGTTCGACCTTCGTTCATCCTCCGTTAACCTTTCGCAGCGCTCCAGCCGCGTCGGAAACCATCGCCCGAGGCGCCGGCGCCGTCTTCGGGGCCGGCCGCGTGACGTACGTGCGTACCTGCGCCGGCGGGCTCACCGGATGCCGGCCCAGGTGTCGGGCCAGCCCCCGCAGATCGCGGTCAGCGATGACATCCACGGAAGCGGCGCCGAGTTCGGTCCAGATCGCCCGGCGTGCGCTCCGCGATCCCACCGACAACCCCGAGATCCGCACGGTACGGCCGTCGTCGTGCGCCGCCCGGACCATGGCGTGCAGGAGATGCCGCTCCTCGGCCGAGATGGGCTCCCGGCCGTCCCAGCCGAACCGGCGCGACCACGGTTCGCTGATCATGGGAACCAGGGCGGGTGGCGCGCTCCGGGAACCGATGTCGTCGAACGTGCCGTCGGCGAACGCATAGCGGTAGCGCTGCGCGGCCAGAAGCTCACGCACGTCGACGATGCCGGTCACCGCCACGGTCACTGCCCCGGGTACCAGCCGGCCGTCCTCGTAACGGCTCAGGAGCGGTGCGTGATCCCGCAGTTGCTGGTCGAGCATCCGATAGGCGCGCAGCAGCGAGTCGGCGTCCCGGCTCGGCCCGCAGAATTCCACGACCAGCCGGAATGGCACTTGCTGGTCGCGACGCAGCCGCCCACCGCGCGCCTTGGCCCGAGCGAACAGCGGGGCCAGAACGAGCCGCCGTAACGTCCGGCCGGGTTGCGGAGCGCCGGGGCCGATGAACAGCTCGCCGTGTGGACCGGGCCGGACCGGGACGGTGAGCCCGGCCAGCCCGCGCCTGAGAACCGCGGGCAACGGATCGGTGACCGACGTGCCGACGATCGCGTGGCCGGCCGATAGGTACGGGCCAGGCCGGCGGAGCAGGGCGACCCCCACCGACATCGCGCCCAGGGCCCCGGCCAATCCTGCGATCCCGCCCATGACGGTGGTTGTGTCGTTCGCCATGGCTACCCCGCTATTCGGACAAATGGTGCCTAACGCGTGCACTACTGTGTCACACGCGACTCCCGAGGGCGGGGAATCTCACGGAGAATTCCTCCCATGCCGTCTTCTGTTGTCGAGGTCCTATCCGGTCAGTCGCCGTCCTCCGGAACGACCTCGGCGAGCCACTTCCGATAGTGCGTGGCGAACGGCTCGGAGCCGTCACCGAGCGCGACCAGCAGCTTTTCGGCCGCCTGGTAGGCCTCGGTGACCACATCGTCCGGATAGCCGAACATCCGGCGATGCACGGCGAACTCGTCCTCGTCGCGTAACTCGACGAGGCCGGAATCGCGGCGGCGCACCACGTCCAGGTCGAGATCGATGATGTGGACGGTGTCTCCGTCCCAGCGGGCCGTGGTGGTGATGTCGCAATAGACCTCACTCGTCCGCGGCGGCGGGTTGAACATGCCGGTCCACCAGGCGTTGTGCGGTATGAGCAACACGAACGGGATCTGCTCGACGGACGGCCGGCCATGGTAGACGGACGCGGTGCCGCGAGCGACGCCAACCCAGACGCCGAGATCGTCCTCGTTCAGCCGGCGGGCCGGATAGTCGCGATGCGCCGAACCGTCGTACTTGGCGTACACCACCCGGACAATCTCGCTCGGCATGACAGGAACCCTAACGCTGCGACGATTTTGTCGGTGGCTGCGGGTACGGTCTTCGACGTGCCAGCCGCCACCCGCCGCAGAGCCAGTACCTCGGAGCTTCTAGCCACCGCCGTCGGCGCGGTTCCCGGTGGCGTTTCTCGGCCGGGCCAGGAAGAGATGGCCACGGCCATCGAGCGCGCGATCGAGGATCGGGAACATCTTCTGGTGCAGGCGGGTACGGGTACCGGCAAGTCGCTCGCCTACCTGACGCCGGCCCTGCTGGTGGACGGCCCGGTGGTGGTCTCCACGGCCACCCTGGCGTTGCAGAATCAACTGGTCGAGCATGATCTGCCGCGGCTCGCCGACGCGGTCGAGCCGGTGCTCGGCCGGCGCCCGACGTTCGCGGTGCTCAAGGGACGGCATCACTACCTCTGCATTGCCAAGATCGAGCAGGCCGACGAGGAGGAGCCGTCCGACACGCTCTTCGACGACGTGCCGCGCGGCGCACAGTGGCTCGGCGAGCGCGGCCGGCTCGGCAAGCAGATCCAGCGCCTGCAGGACTGGGCAACCAAGACGAGCACCGGCGACCGCGACGAGCTCGATCCCGGCGTGGACGACACGGCCTGGCGGCAGGTGTCGATGCCGGCCCGGGACTGCGTCGGGGCGGCGCGGTGCCCGTACGGTGCGGAGTGTTTCGCCGAGGCCTCCCGGGCCCGGGCCCGCGAAGCGGACTTCGTGGTCACCAACCACAGCCTGCTGGCGGTCGACATGCTGGCCGGGCGCCACATCGTCCCACCGCACAAGCTGCTGATCGTCGATGAGGCGCACGAGTTGGCCGATCGCGTCTCCTCGGCGGCACAGGCCGAGTTGACACCCGAGGCGGTCGAACGTGCCGCCAGACGCGCCCGCCCGTTGATCACGCCGGCAGCCGCCGAGTCGTTGGCCGAGGCGGCCGACGCGTTGACCCTCGGGCTGGCCGAAGCGCCCGCCGGCCGGCTCACTACCGGCATGCCGCCGCTGCTTTCCCAGGGCGTGATCCTGCTCGACTCGGCGGCCCGCGGCGCGCTGGACCTGATCGGCGAGATCAAGAACGACGATCCCGATCCGGTACGCAAGCAGCAGGCCAAGGCGACACTCGACGAGCTCTCCGGGACAGCCCAGCGCCTGCTCGAGGAGTCCGATCTCGACGTGGCCTGGGTCGAGAAGTCCGAGCTGGGCAGCGGCCGCCGTGCCCTGGTCGTCGCGCCTCTCTCGGTCGCCGGCACCCTGGCCGACAACCTGTACGTGGACCGTACCGTGGTCGCCACTTCCGCCACGTTGACGCTCGGCGGCCGGTTCGACGCCGTGGCCCGGTCACTCGGACTACCCGCGCCGCGGGCGCCGCAGGATTCCTCCGGCGACGGCTGGAACTGCCTCGACGTCGGCTCGCCGTTCGACTACGCCAAGCAGGGCATCCTGTACGTCGCCGCGCATCTGCCGCGTCCCGCCGCGTCCGGCCTGCCCGACCCGGCCGGTGAGGAGCTGCTCAAGTTGGTCACCGCGCTGGGCGGCGGCACGCTCGGGCTGTTCTCCTCACGCAAGGCCGCCACCCAGGCCGCCGAGCTGTTGCGTGCCCGAACCGACCTGCCGGTCCTGCTGCAGGGCGAGGAGTCGCTGCCGCTGCTGGTCCGCAGGTTCCGCGACGACCGGGCCAGTTGCCTGTTCGGCGTGATGTCCCTGTGGCAGGGCGTCGACGTCCCGGGTGACGCCTGCCAGCTGGTCGTGATCGACCGCCTACCGTTCCCCCGGCCGGACGAACCGCTGGCTGCGGCCCGCGCGGCCGCGGTGGATGCGGCGGGTGGTTCCGGCTTCTCCGCGGTGAGCGTGCCGATCGCCGCCGTCCGGCTGGCTCAGGGCGTGGGGCGGCTGATCCGCTCGACGGGTGACAAGGGCGTTGTGGCGGTGCTGGACTCCCGGCTGGAGACGGCCCGAGGATACGGCGCATTCCTGCGCAAGTCCCTGCCGCCGTTCTGGTATACGACCCGGCCGGAGGTCGCAGTGGGCGCACTCCAGCGCCTCGCCAGGCGTGGTGAGAGTTCCGGCGAGCCACCCGGGTCGCTCCGTTGACCCGGGCATTGCTTCGTTCAGCCGGTCGGCGAGCGGCCGGCCTCGGCTGATCGAGAATCTGCGGAGGTCGGCTCGGCGGCCGGCTTGGCCGCGGTGACCACCACCGCATCCGGCGGCACCTCGGGCCGTCGGCGAGCCAGCCGCCGGATGCCGGTGTTCAGCACGGCGATCAGAGGCACCGCCACCAGGCCGCCGATGATGCCGGCCATGACCACCCCGGCCGCGATGCCGATGATGACCACCAGCGGATGGATCGCGACCGCGCGGCCCATGATCAAGGGCTGCAGGATGTGGCCCTCGATCTGTTGCACCAAGATCACTGCGCCCAGCACGATCAGGGCGATCACCCAGCCCTGATCGACCAGAGCGACCAGCACCGCGACCGCACCGGAAATGCTGGCACCGACGATCGGTATGAACGCACCCAGGAAGACCAGCGCGGCCAACGGGATCGGGAACGGCACACCCAGGATGACCAGTGCCAGGCCGATACCCGCCGCGTCGATGAAGGCGACCAGAACGGTCGCGCGAACGTACGAGCCGAGTGTCGACCAGGACGCGTCACCGGCGTCGGAGAGCGACCAGCGGGCGTTGATCGGAAAAAGCCGCACGAGGAAGCGCCAGATCTTGCGGCCGTCGCGCAGGAAGAAGAACGTCGCGAACAGGACCAGCACCGCGCCGGTCAGCATCTCGGCGAGCGTGGCCGCAGTGGCGACGCCGGTGGCGGTCAGCGACGACGTGTTCTCGTTCACCCAGTCCTGAGCCGAGGCGATCGCCTGATCGACCTGCTCGTCGGAGAGGTGCAACGGACCCGTACGCGCCCAGTCTTGAATCTGCCGGACGCCCTCGCTGGCGTTCTCGGTCAGCTCGGGCAGGCCATCGATGAACTGGTTGACCACCAGCGTGAGCGTGCCCCCGACCGCGGCCAGGCCGAGCACCAGCACCAGGAAGGTGGCCAGTGACGGCGGCAAATTCAGGCGCCGCATCCAGCCGACGGCCGGTGCGAGCAGGGCGGACAGAAGCAGGGCGATGGCCAGCGGAATCACCACCACGCTGACGATGCCGACGAAGCGCAGCAGGGCCCAGCCGACCAGACCGACCGCGATCAAACGCCAGGACCAGGCCGCGGCGATGCGCAGCGGATGCGGCACCTCGGCGTCATCACGACTGGCCGTGGACTGGTTATCGATCTGCGGAGACGGCACGGGCAGCTCGAACTCCACCTCGGTGTCCGGCCCCGGCCCGCCGTTCTGGTCGGCACGTGCGGCACGCACCGACTCCCGGCCGGTGTCGTACGCCCGCCGGAGGTTCTCCCGGATCCGCTGCAATCGGCTCAACCACCGACTCCCTCCGCCTCGTCGCGTGGGTATCACCGTAGTCGCCGGGCCCGACACTTTCTTCCGCTCACGGCCGAGTCCCGGGCGCGGCGTGGGCGGGCGTACCGTCTGCGTCGTGAGCAGCGACACCACAACCGAAACAAGTCTGCCGATCCGGATGCTGCACGACCGCGTCCTCGTCCGCCTCGACGGCGGCGAGGGGGAACGCCGATCGAGTGCCGGCATCGTGATCCCGGCAACGGCGTCGATGGGGCGCCGCCTGTCCTGGGCCACCGCGGTGGGCATCGGCCCGATCGTGCGATCCATTGTGGTCGGGGATCGTGTGCTCTTCGATCCCGAGGATCGCTCGGAGGTCGAGTTGCACGGACGGGAGTACATCCTGCTGCGTGAGCGGGACGTGCACGCCGTGGCGGCCCGGCGCATCGAGTCCGACGGCACAGGTCTCTATCTCTGACCCTGGCCTTGCTGCGGCGGCGAACCCGGATCGAAAGCCGGCGGTGGCCGGTCGGGAGGCGGCGATCCAGGACCTACCGGCGGATGGCCGTGGTGGCCGGGCGGCGGCTGCGACCCAGGACCCGCCGGCAGATGGCCACCCGCCGGCGGACGGCCGTAGTAGCCCGGCGGCGGGGACTGCGGCCCGTGACCCCAGGGACCGCGTGGAGCACCGTAGGGAGATGCGCCATAGGAAGAGTCTCCGGACCAGGCCATCGCCGGCGGAGGCATTCGTACCGGCAGCGGCACCACCGGTTCGTCGGGCGCACTCACCGTTCGCGTCACGCCGTCCGGGAAGGTGATCTGATACCTGGTCCCGTCCCAGAAGGTCTGCGGCATCTGGGGATCCCGCCCGGCGAACACCGACCGGTATCCGCCGATCGCCGTCAGCAGCCGGTACTCCTCCTCCGCCGAGCGCTGCCGGTCCCGTGGCCTGCGGTCCAGCCCGCGCTGCATCCCGTCGCGCAGCAGGGCCAGCTGCGTCGCGGCCAACTGGAACGATCGCATCGCCTTGAACCCCGGGTCGCCGGCCACCCGCTTCGCCCACCGGCGTGCCGAATACCGTCGGCCCAGGCTGCTCAGCGAGGCCACCTCGGGCGGCGATAACCAGCCGGTGTGCACGTAGTGCGACAGCATCCGCTCGCTCAGGCGCCCCTCCCAACCGCGCAGCGCGATGGCGAATCCGACGGTGAGGAAGAAGAACGGAACCATGAAGCCGAGGTATCCGTACAGCATGATCAACGGCTCTTGGGTGGCCACTGAGAGCGTTGGAAGCAGGTTGAACGCACCGTGCAGGATCATCGCGAGCAGCAGGCCGGCGATCGGCGCCAGCCATCTCACCCGGCGGTCGCCGCTGCGCGAGGCGACACCCAGCCCGACGCCGGCCATCGACGTGAACAACGGGTGCGCGAAGCCGGTGAGCAGGATCCGGATGATGAAGATCAGGAAGACGTTCCGGATGCCGGTGGCCGGACCGTACTCATCGGCCCCCGCGGCGTAACCACGTCCGCCCAGGTAGAGCACGTTCTCCACCATCGCGAAGCCGATCGCGGAAAGGCCACAGTAGACGATGCCGTCGGTGATCCCGGACCACTCCCGGCGCCGTCGCCAGAGCAGGAAGAACGGCCCGAGCGCCTTCATCGTCTCCTCGATGAACGGCGCGACCAGCACGGCGACCAGCGCCTCCGGCAGCCCCAGCCGGTCGAACAGCCACCCGCCGCCGGTATTCACTCCCAACGCGACCAGGGTCGCGACAGACGAACCCCAGGCGAAGCAGAAGATCAGGTAGCGGCTGGGTTCCGGCTCGTAGCGATCGAGCCAGAGGAAACAGCCGACCAGCAGGGGCACCGGCAGGACCGCCGCGACCAGACCGATGGCGAGTCCCACTATGCCGTTGCTGAATCCCAGGATCAGTAGCATCGCGACCGCGCAGGCCAGGATGAAACCGATTACACCGGCAAGCGGCAGCCACCGTCGCCGCCCGGTCCTGTCCGCGTTCGGCAGCGAGACCGACGAAGGCTGGGCAGGGCGGTCGGGCGGCCCGCCCGGCGTGACATCGGCCATGCCGCAAGAGTAGCCATCTCGACCGCCCGAAATGGCCCCCTGAGCACGGTACGAAAGGGATCAAGCGCCGCAGCGGATCAAGATCGACGAAGCCCGGGCCGGCAGGGTCGGGCGGACGCGGCCCCGGAGCGGGGCGGACCCGGCCGCGGAGCGGGGCGGACCCGGCCGCGGAGCCGGGCGAACCCGGCCGCGGAGCCGGGCGAACCCGGCCGCGGAGCCGGGCGGACGCATGCCAGGATGGCCGCCGTGACGACTCTTGCGGACCGCTGGCGAGCCGCTGCCCGGGCCGCTGGCGCCACGGCGGGCGACGCGGACCTGGACGCGGCCGGTGCCGAACTGCTCCGGCGCTGGTCCGAGCCGCACCGGCAGTATCACGACGTGACGCATCTGTCCGCCGTACTAGACGTGGTTGACCGGTTTTCTGATCTTGCTCGGCATCCGGATCGGGTGCGGATCGCGGCCTGGATGCACGACGCGATCTACGACCCGCGCGCGCTGGGCGAAGCGAACGAAACAGGCAGCGCCGCGCTGGCCGAAGGGCTGTTGACCACGCTGGGTGCGCCCGCCGACGTGACGAGCGAGGTAGCGCGGCTGATCCGGCTTACCGCGAAGCATGTCACCGCCGAAGACGATCCGGACGGTGAACTGCTCTGCGACGCAGATCTGGCCGTACTGGCGGGTGGCGGCGATCGGTACGCGGCGTACCGGGCGGCCATCCGGCGGGAGTACGCACACGTCTCCGACGACGACTTCCGGACCGGCCGGGCGCAGGTGCTGGCGGCGCTGCTCGAGTTGCCGTCGATCTATCGGCACGCCCCGCTCAGGGCGGCGTGGGAGCAGACCGCCCGGGCGAACCTGCGGGCCGAGCTAGATGCTTTGGCCGGCGGAGCCCCGCGCTCCTGAGCCGGGCGGCCAGCTCACGCGGCGGCAGCAGAATGGCACCCAACCAGATCGCGGTCTGGAACCGGTAGTCCGGAATGTCATAGTGATCGCGGTCGAACGCCCGCCGCGGCACCCCCAGCATCTCGGCGAACACGTGCAACTCGTCGTAGGCCAGGTCGCTCACCAGGTGTGACCAGAGCCGTCCCCGCCCCGGCCAGCGGGGTTCGTCGACCAGTATCAAAGATCGACTTTCAGGAGCCCAACACCACGGTCCGCAGCGAACCCGCGGACGTCGGGGATGCCGAGCCGCGCCGCGTCGGCAGTCAGGTCGTCCGGCATCTTCTGCGACTGCCGCTCGGCTTCCACGCGGGCCAGATAGTGCTCCACCTCGCGGTCGATCACCGCCTTGTTCCAGCCCAGGGCCGCGCCCATCACGGCCGCTGTGTGCCGGGCCGTCTCGCTGCCGCGGTGCGGTGTCTCGATGGAGATTCGGGTACGCCGGGTCAGCACGTCATCGAGGTGTAGGGCGCCCTCGGCGAGCGCCGCATATGCCACCTCGGCCGCCAGATACTCCGGCGCACCGCTCAGCGGTGTGGCCAACGTCGGATCGGCGGCGATCATGGCCAGCAGATGGATGGTCAGCGTGCCGTAACGCTCGAGCAGGTGTTCCACGACACCCGCGGTCACGCCGTGCCGCCGCGCGGTGTCCAGCCTGTCCCGCCAGGCGGCCGCGTACCCGTCCGCGCCGAGCAGCGGCAACTCCTCGGTTCGAGACGGCCGCACCGCCCCGCCGAGCCGGCGTGCCGCCCGGTCGATCACATCCGACGCCATGACACGGTACGTCGTGTACTTCCCGCCCGCCACGAGCAGCAGACCCAGCATCGGCTCGACCACAGCGTGCTCGCGGGACAGCTTGGACGTCGAATCCGCCTCACCGGAGAGCAGCGGGCGTAGCCCGGCGTACACGCCCTCGATGTCGTCGGTGGTCAGCGGACGCGCCAGCACGGTGTTGACCTGGTCGAGCAGATAGCGGATGTCGCGCGCCGATGCGGCCGGGTGGGCACGGTCCAGCTGCCAGTCGGTGTCCGTGGTGCCGATGATCCAGTGTCCGCCCCACGGGATGACGAAGAGCACCGACGTGGGCGTACGCAGAATCAATCCGGCCTCGCCGGTGATGGCCGAGCGCGGTACCACCAGGTGCACGCCCTTCGACGCTCGGACCCGCATCCCGGGTCGGACACCGACGTCGCTGAGCATCTGGGACATGTCGTCGCTCCAGACGCCGGTCGCGGCGACCACCGTCCGGGCCCGTACCTCGAATTCCGCTCTGTCGGGCGCCTCCAGATCCTTCACGCGCACGCCGACGACCTCGCGTGCCTCGCGGATGAAGCCGACCACGCGGGCGCTCGTGACCACGGCCGCTCCCAGGCTGGCCGCGGTCCGGGCCAGGTTGACCACCAGACGGGCGTCGTCGACCTGACCGTCGTAATACCGGATCGCGCCGGCGATCGCGTCCGCCCGCAGGCTCGGGAACACACGGCGGGCTCCCGCGCGGCTCAGGTGCCGGTGCAGCGGCATGCCGCGGCCGTGGCCGAAGACACCGGCGAAGGCGTCGTAGGCTGCCACGCCCAGGCCGTAGTAGAGGCGGTGACCGATTCTTGCGAACGCGTTGCCGGTCGTCAGCGGCACGAGGATCGGCACCGGGCGTACGAGGTGCGGGGCGATCCGGGTGGACAGCAGCCCGCGCTCGTTCAGCGCCTCGTGCACCAGATGCAGCTCGAGCTGTTCCAGATAGCGCAGGCCGCCGTGGATGAGCTTGCTGGACCGGCTGGACGTACCGGCGGCGAGGTCCCGTGCCTCGACCAGGGCGACGCTCAGCCCGCGAGAAGCGGCATCCAGCGCCGCGCCGGCGCCGGTGACCCCGCCGCCGATGACGAGTACGTCGAACTGCTCGTCGCGCAGCCGCCGCAGATCGGAGACGCGCCGGATCGGTGAGAGCCGGCCGGCCGCATACCGGGATACGGAGGGATCGCGCACCCCTCCCACGTTAGCCCCCGGGCACGTCACTCCGGCGGAGGGTGTTGCACTGGATTCCGTCGCACCTCGGGAAACGGCCATTCGGTAGGTTCGGCGGTTGTGGAAGGCGAGTACCGGATTTCCGAGCTGACCGACGACGATGTGCCGGCCGTGGTGTCGCTGTGCCGGACCGCGCTCGACCTCCCCGAGGACGCCGCCGAGGCGGCGGAGATCGTGCTGCGCCTGCGCGAGACCGGCGGCAAGGCGACCCGCAGACTCGCCGGGTTCATCGCGGTGGTGCCGGGCGGCACCGGGTACGGGGCCGCGGGCGGCACGCTGTCCGGGGCGCCGATGTCGGCTGCCGGTCATCGGGTGATCGGCGTGGTACTGGGGTCGATATCGCACCGGGATCCCTCGATCGGGCACGTCGACCTTCTCGCGGTCGACCCGCGGGAACGCCGCCGGGGAGTGGGCCGGGCACTGATCTCCCGGGTCGAGGGTGTCCTGGCCGGACTCGGCGCCGCAGACATCCTGCTGGCCGGCAACCCGCCGTACTATGCCTGGCCCGGCATCGACGTGCGGTACACGCCGGCAATCTGCGCGGCGATGGCGATGGGCTTCGAGCAGGATCGGCCGGCCTGGAACATGACCGCCGTGCTGGACGGCCTGCCGCCGACCGAGGAGGCCGAGAAGCGGCTGGCCGAACAGGGCATCACGGTACGGCGGGCGGGGCGGGACGACGTACCCCAGCTCACCGACTTCGCGCTGGCCAACTTCGGGTCCGGCTGGGCCGGCGAGATCGCCGACTCGGTGGGTCGCGACCGGGCCGGGTGCCACTTCGCGGCGCGAGGCTCCGAGATCCTCGGCTTCGCGGCCTACGGGTCGAGGCCGAACTGGTTCGGCCCGATGGGCACCGCTCCGGCCGCGCAGGGTCTGGGTATCGGTGCGACGCTGCTCCGCCGCTGCCTGGCCGACCAGAAGGCGGCCGGACTGTCGAGCGTGCAAATCGGCTGGGTGGGCCCGATGCCGTTCTACTCCGGCGTGGTCGGAGCCCGCGTCGAACGGGTCTTCTTCCTGTACCGAAAGCACCTGTGACCCGTATGTGCGGCATAGCAACCGGGAGAACGCGAAGGGCGGGCCGCTCAGCGACCCGCCCTCTGCTTGTTGCCTGACTGGACTCAGAAGTCCATGTCTCCGCCACCCGGAGCACCGGCCGGAGCCGGAGTCTTCTCGGGCTTGTCCGCCACGACCGCCTCGGTCGTGAGGAACAGGGCGGCGATCGACGCGGCGTTCTGCAGCGCCGAACGGGTGACCTTGGCCGGGTCGATGATGCCCGCGGCCAGCAGGTCGACGTACTCGCCGGTCGAGGCATCCAGGCCGTGACTGGCTTCCAGGTTGCGGACCTTCTCCACCACGACGCCACCCTCGAGGCCGGCGTTAACGGCGATCTGACGCAGCGGGGCGTCCAGCGCGACCTTGACGATGTTGGCACCGGTGGCCTCGTCGCCGATCAGGTCCAGCTTGTCGAACGCGGTCTTGCCGGCCTGGACGAGTGCCACGCCACCACCGGGGACGATGCCCTCCTCGACGGCCGCCTTCGCGTTGCGGACGGCGTCCTCGATGCGGTGCTTGCGCTCCTTCAGCTCGACCTCGGTGGCCGCGCCGACCTTGATGACCGCAACACCGCCGGCCAGCTTGGCCAGGCGCTCCTGCAGCTTCTCGCGGTCGTAGTCGGAGTCCGACTTCTCGATCTCGGCGCGGATCTGGTTGACCCGGCCCTGGATCTGCTCGGCGTTGCCGTTGCCGTCGACGATCGTCGTCTCGTCCTTGGTGATGACGACCTTGCGGGCCTGGCCGAGCAGGCTCAGGTCGGCGGCGTCGAGCTTGAGGCCGACCTCCTCGCTGATGACGGTGCCGCCGGCGAGGATGGCGATGTCGTCCAGCATGGCCTTGCGGCGGTCACCGAAGCCGGGAGCCTTGACGGCAACCGACTTGAAGGTGCCACGGACCTTGTTCACGACCAGGGTCGCGAGAGCCTCGCCCTCGACGTCCTCGGCGATGATGACCAGCGGCTTACCGGACTGCATGACCTTCTCGAGGATGGGCAGCAGGTCCTTGACCGCGGAGATCTTGCTGTTGGCGATCAGGATGTACGGGTCGTCGAAGACGGCCTCCATCCGCTCGGCGTCGGTCATGAAGTACGCCGAGATGTAACCCTTGTCGAAGCGCATGCCCTCGGTGAGCTCGAGCTCGAGGCCGAAGGTGTTGCTCTCCTCGACGGTGATGACGCCTTCCTTGCCGACCTTGTCCATGGCCTCGGCGATGATCTCGCCCACCGTGGTGTCGCCGGCGGAGATGGAGGCGGTGGAGGCGATCTGCTCCTTGGTCTCCACGTCCTTGGCGATCTGGGTAAGGCCCTCGGAGACGCTGGCTACCGCGGCCTCGATGCCCCGCTTCAGGGCCATCGGGTTCGCGCCGGCCGCGACGTTGCGCAGACCCTCACGGACCAGGGCCTGGGCGAGGACGGTGGCCGTCGTGGTGCCGTCACCGGCGACGTCGTCGGTCTTCTTGGCGACCTCCTTGACCAGCTCAGCGCCGATCTTCTCGTACGCGTCCTCGAGCTCGATCTCCTTGGCGATCGACACACCATCGTTGGTGATGGTGGGCGCGCCCCACTTCTTCTCGAGCACGACGTTGCGGCCCTTGGGGCCGAGCGTCACCTTGACGGCGTCGGCGAGCTGGTTCATGCCCCGCTCGAGGCCGCGACGAGCTTCCTCGTCAAATGCGATGATCTTGGCCATGCGGCTGTGTCCTCCTGGACATTCACAGGAACTCTGCGGACGTCACCACCTGGCGATGTGACGTCCTCAGGTCGAGCCGGATAGCCCGCGACGACCGGCTCCGTGCCCCGGCACCGATGGCGGCGCCGCGACCGGAACCCCACCGTCCCGACCTGCTGGCACTCACATGGCGTGAGTGCCAATCACCTGTTTAGCACTCCGGTGGGGCGAGTGCAAGGAGACAGCACTTGTCGGAGGACTATACGGATCCGCGCCGGACCGTCCGGCGCCGCCGTGCCGGCCCGGCGGCCGCCGCCGCCCGGGGCCGGAAATCGTGCCGGCCGGGCGGCCGCCGCCACCCGGGGCCGGAATGTCGCCAACCGGCTTGCCGCTCCCGGCGCGGACGGGTAGGCAGACAGCATGGCGACCCTCACGGCGGACAGCCGGACATGCACGGTGCACCGGGTGACGCCCGTGGACGCCGCCCGGATGCGTGCGCTGCGGCTCGAGATGCTGGCCGATAGCCCTCTGGCGTTCCTGGAGACGCTGGCGCAGGCCGCCGCCAGGTCGCACGAGGACTTCCGCCGCCGGATCATCCAGGCCTCCGCAGGGACGACGCTGGCCCAGTTCGTGGCCGACCCCGGCGGGCGGCTGATCGGGCACGCCGGCGGCACGCTGATGCCCGAGGACCCGCGCACCACGGTGGTGTTCGCCATTTACGTCACTCCGGCACACCGCGGCTCAGGGGTACTCGACGACCTGGTCGAGAAGGTAGCCGACTGGTCCCGATCGGTGGGTCGCCCGGAGCTGATGCTCGAGGTGGTGGTGGGCAACGATCGGGCGGTACGCGCGTACCAGCGGCTCGGCTTCGTCGACACCGGTATCCGCGTTCCGCACCCGGTGATCCCGGCGCTGACCGAGCTGCAGATGCGGCGGGACGCGTGATGGCACCGCGGCGTTGGAGGTTCGCGCGTTCCCTGCTGACCGCGGTCAACGGCACCACGGGAGCCGGGCTCCTGCTCGCCGTGGCCGCCGGCGCCAAGATCAAGCGCGGTCGCAACGGGGTGCTGATCGCGGAGGGCTACCGCCCCAAGATCCCGCCGGCCACCTGCTTCACGGTCGGATCGGTGATCCTCACCCGGCGGACCGCCGACTGGCTGCTCGCCGAGGAGCGGGCGCACCTGTTCGACCACGAGAGCCGGCACGCCGGCCAGTACGCCCTGCTCGGCCCGCTGTTCTGGCCCGCCTACTGGATCTCCTGCGGTTACTCGTACGCGTTGACCGGCTCGTACGGCACCCGTAATGCTTTCGAGCGACACGCCGGCCTGGCTAGCGGTGGGTACAAGGAGTTACCACTGCGTCCGTGGTTGGCGCGGTTCACCCAGTCTGCCGGCGATGCATCCCGCAATCCGCGGCCGGGAGACCAATCAACACGTTGACCGCAACGCGGAGCCGCGGCGGCCATATCAGTTTTGTGGCTAACCGCCTGTCACGCAGTCTCTCGCGCGTAGATCCACCCCGGTCCACAAATCGGGCGTTCTACCCACTTCCGGCGCTCTTTATGGACCTTGGATGGCTGCGGTCGAAATGCAGCCATAGCTCTACAAGAACCCGAAGCGACCGGCGACTGCTGACCATATGGTCCTTTTGCACGACTCTGGCGGACGATGATCCGCCCCGAATGTGATGAAGTTGATGGCGGAGCGTCGGGTCTGCTTTGGGCCAGCCGTGGGTAGCCGCCGTGGCCACGAGCGGCCGATCCGCAGATCGTGCCCGCCGACACCACCCGGACTTCCGGGCCAAATCGGCCACCCGGACTCCCGGGCAAGAAATCGGCGCCACCACCGACCTTGCTCACCGGAGGAGCAATGCCCGACGCCACCACCTGAACTTCCTCGCAGGAGGATCAGTGCCGAACGTCACCACCTAACTTCCTCGCAGGAGGGATCAGTCCCCCACGCCACCAACCTGAATATTCCTCGCAGGAGAATCAGTGCCGGGCGACGCCACCTGAACTTCCTCGCAGGAGAATCGATGTCCGGCGGCGCTACCCGAAACTTCCTCGCAGGAGGATCAGTTCCCCCAATGTCGCCTGCCATGAGGATGCATGCGGCCCCGCCGACCCCCACCCCCTGGACCTGGCGTGCGACCGGGCCCTCGGGCAAGAGCTCCTGGTGGCGAGCGTTACCCGACAGCGTCTCCGGAGCGCGACGCTCACCTTGGGCACCACACAGACTTCATCGAAGGAGCAGCGGCGCCCCATGGGCCGGGGCCGTTGCTCGATCAAGGAGAACTCGGGAACACCCGTCTTTTCCGAATTGTCGATGATGGCGTCATCGGCCAGCGGGGTACCGGTCTTCCTGGCGAGAAATCCCAGTCGGATCGCCGGACACCGATCGTCCTGGCAGGAAATCCGGGTCGGGTCGCCAGACACCGATCGTCCCGGCAGGAAACCGTGTCGGCCGCCAGACCGATCCCCTGACAGGAACCCCGAGTCGGGCCGCCAGACACGAATCCCCATGACAGGAAATCCAAGTCGGGCCGCCAGACACTTAACCCCATGACAGGAAATCCAAGTCGCGTTGCCAGACACCGATCCCCTAGCAAGAGATCCGGTCCGGATTGCCACTCCCGACCGGGATAGGCACGCCGGCCGCCATCCCCTCGATCATGGAAAACTTCGAAATTCGACAGCCAGCCGCGCAAGTTCAAGATCGACGCGGAAGCGGCCGCACAGCGCGTCCGCCACGACCACCCGGAAGGCTGGAACGTTGGTCGGGAGGACGCGCGCACAGCGCCTCCGGCACTGGGTCGTTGGGCCCCTTGGAGATTGTCGCCAAGCTCTGGGTGGGGCCTCGTACGGCGTCGCGTCCTCCCGCGTAGTGCATCCTGCCGACGTTGAGATCGGTTCGCAAGTCCTCGCAGGATGGAATCTCTGACGGGCTGTCCGAACACCGACTACGCGCAGTTAGCCCAACAGCCCGGCGTCCCGGGCGCCACGCAGCGACGGCTTGATCCGGTGGGACGGCCCGACCTGGTCGGCCACGGCGTCGAGCGTCTTCAGACCCTCGCCGGTGTTGAACACCACCGTCTCCCGCGCCGGGTCCAGCTTGCCGCTCGCCAACAACTTCTTCAGCACCGCGACGGTCACCCCGCCGGCCGTCTCGGCGAACACTCCGGTGGTCCGGGCCAGCAGCTGGATGCCCTCCCGGATCTCGTCGTCGTCGGCGTAGTCCATCCACCCGCCGGTCCGCTGCACCGCCTCGATCGCGTAGACCCCGGCCGCCGGATCACCGATGTTGAGCGACTTGGCGATGCCGGTCGGCTTCACCGGCACGATCTGGTCGGTGCCTTTGTGCAGTGCCACCGCGATCGGGTTGCATCCGGCCGACTGTGCACCGAACACCTTCCAGCCCTCCGCGGGCGCCTCGACCAGGCCGATCTCCACGAGCTCGCTGAACGCCTTGTCGATCTTGGTGAGCAGCTCACCGCTGGCCATCGGGATGACCACCTGTGCCGGGATACGCCAGCCGAGCTGCTCGGCCACCTCGAATCCCAGGGTCTTGGAGCCCTCGGCGTAGAACGGCCGCACGTTCACGTTCACGAACGCGGTGTCCTCGAACTCGTCGGTTTCCACCAGCTCGCCGCAGAGGCGGTTCACGTCGTCGTACGAGCCGTCGATCGCGACCAGCTCACCGCCGTACACCGCGGTGGTGACGATCTTGCCAGGCTCGAGATCGCTCGGTATGAAGACGACGCTCGGCGCACCGGCGCGCGCCGCATGGGCGGCCACCGAGTTCGCCAGGTTGCCCGTCGACGCGCACGCGAACCGGGTGAAGCCCAGCCCTCGCGCGGCGGTCAGCGCCACCGAGACGACCCGGTCCTTGAACGAGTGCGTCGGGTTGGCCGAGTCGTCCTTCACCCACAACGGTGCGTCCAGACCGACCGCGGCCGCGAGGGCAGGCGCACTGATCAGCGGCGTAAGCCCCGGATCGAGCGTGACCCGGGTGGCCGCGTCCTGCCCGGCCGGCAGCAGACCGGCGTAGCGCCAGATGTTCTGCGGCCCGGATTCGATGTCCGCCCTGGTCACAAGCGCGAGTGCGGCCTGGTGGTAGGCCACCTCGAGCGGGCCGAAACACTCGAAACAGGCGTGTTGCGCGGCTAGCGGGAATTCGGCACCGCAGCCGCGGCAGACGAGGGCCCGAGCCGGGCTGTGGGTGGGGGCGTCGACCGTCGACGTCATCGGAGGCCTTCCTCTCATCTTTCCCCGGGCGTCGGCGGACGCGTGGGGCCGGAATTAGCACCTGCCGCGTCGGTGGCCTCGTCATCGAGACATACGCGGTGGTTGCCGGGGCGTCGTCGGGCCGGATCCCTCAGCCCCTCTGGATGAGGTATGTAGTTGTCTCCCCCACCCTACGGCGTCGTCCCGCGATGTCGATCGGGTAGTCCCGCCCTGTGAGCAATATCAAGATCGAGATGCCGAACGAGCTACCGACGAGGCGTACGAAGCCAGCCACGCCACCTGGATCGGGTCGAGCGACGGGCGGACCCGCTCGCGGGCAGTGGCGACGTTGGCTGCCGTGACCGTCGACGCCTCGAGGGATTGGCGCATGGCGGCCAACGCGGACTCGCGGATCAGGGCGGCGCAGTCGGCGGCGGAGAAGCCCTCCAGCTCGGCGCCCAGCTTGGCCAGATCGACAGACTCGTCCAGCGGTACCGCCTTGGACGCTGCGGCCAGGATGGCGGCCCGGGCCTCGGCATCGGGTGGCGGTACGTAGACCAGGCGCTCCAAGCGGCCCGGACGCAGCAGTGCCGGATCGACCAGGTCGGGACGGTTGGTGGCGCCGACCACGACCACGTTGCGCAGGTCCTCGACCCCGTCGAGTTCGGTGAGCAGGGCGGCCACCACGCGGTCGGTGGTGCCGCCGTCGGTGGCCTGGCCGCGGATCGGCGCCAGTGCGTCCACCTCATCGAGGAACACCAGCGTGGGCGCGGCCTCGCGAGCCCGGCGGAACAGTTCCCGCACCGCGCGCTCGCTCTCGCCCACCCACTTGCTCAGTAGCTCGGCGCCCTTTACCGACAGGACGTTGGCCCGTCCCGTACCGGCGATCGCCTTCACCAGGTAGGTCTTGCCACAGCCGGGCGGGCCGAAGAGCAGCACCCCGCGCGGGGGCGACACGCCCAGCCGGGCGAACGTGTCCGGATAGGTCAGTGGCCACAGCACCGACTCGGTCAGGGTCTGCTTGACCTCGGCCATGTCACCGACGTCGTCCAGGGTGACGGCGGCCACTTCAAGCGTCGACTCAGCCATCGACGTCGGGCGGACCACGTCCAGCGCGGCGTCGAAGTCGGCCATGGTCACGGTGGGTGCCTCGGCGTCCTTCTGGCGCAGCGCGGCGCGCACCCCGGCTTCGCGGGCCAGCGCGCCCAAGTCGGCGGCGACAAATCCGGGGGTACGCGCGGCGACGTCGTCCAAGCGCACGTCCTCCGCCAGCGGCATGCCGCGGGTGAGCACGCCCAGTTGTTCCCGCCGCATCGCCTGGTCCGGCAGCGGCACGGCCAGTTGCACCGCGAGCAGGTCCGGCGCGCGCAGATCCGGGTCGACCAGCTCGGGGCGGCTGGTGGTGCAGATCACCGCCGCGCCGGAGCCGACGATCTCCGCGAGCACCTGCCGGAACACCGTGGACAGCGGGCCCGGCTGGTCACGCGGAGCGAGCGCCTCGACATCGGCGATCAGCAGGACGGTCGGCGCGGTGCGGTCGATCACCTCGCGGGCCAGGCCGCGCAGCCGGGTGGCCGCGGCGTCGTTGGTGAGCGCCGCCAGTTCCGGAGCCCAGACCGCGCGCACGTCCGCGCCGACGCCCGCCGCCACGGCCCGGACCAGCGCCGACTTGCCGGAGCCGGCCGGGCCGGAGATCAACACGCCGAGCGACACCGTGGTACCCACCCGGCCCAGCACCTCGCGGTGGTGGAAGCCCAGGTCGAGCAGTTCGGTGAGCTCCTTGGCCTGGCTGCGCAGCCCGGGCAGGTCGTCGATGCTGGGCGGCGGCACCTCCGGATCGGTGGAGGCCGGCCGCTGCGGCGCCATCCGCACCTCGGCGGTCGCCGGTGCCGCGGCGAAGCGACCGCCGCGCCAGCCGACCACGGTGTCCATGGTGACCAGTGCGGCGTCGGCGTCCTCGACGCCGACCACGGTGAGGAGCGTGCTGGTCCAGGCGTACCCGACCCGGTTTGCCAGGCTGCGCCGCGCCGCCTCGACCAGCGAGCGGTTGGCAGTGTCGGGCATCACGTCCTGGGGGAGCAGCGACACGTCGTCACCGGTGCTGACCACCTTGCCCAACAGCGCCAGCCGCAGCATCTCGGGTGACACCACCGCGACGATCTCCGGCGGGCCGTCGAGGACGACGCGGCGAGCCTCGACCACCGGGATCGGGGTGAGCGTGACCTGGCCGCCATCGCGCATACCGAGATTGCCCAAGGTCAGGTCGTCGGCGTAGAGCAGTGCCCGGCTCGCCCCCGGCTCGGCCCGTGCCGCGATGCCCGCCGTGGTTCGGTTTCCGGTCAGGCGCAACGGGTCGCCCGGGTTGATCGCCAGCGCGGCCATCACTTCCGGGTGCAGCCGGACGATGCCGCGGCGGGCGTCCAGGGCGGCGGGCCGCAGCGTCACGGTCAGCGTGAGATCCTCTGCCACGGTTGTCCACGCTATCGCTCACATGTTCACAGCACTCGCACAGCCGGGTCCGGATAGCGTGGGCGCATGCCTCTGTCGACGCGGCTGCGCCGTGCGTCGCCTCGGTTCACCCGCCGTCGTGTGGTGGCCGGGTCGGTGGTCGGGCTGCTGGTGGCCGCGCTGGTCGGCTGGGCCGTCTGGCCGAAGCGGGACGCGTGGACCAGCGCCGACCAGCGGATCACCGTACGGTCCGGGCCGTCCGGGATTGAGCCGGTCGACCTGGACACTCGGTTCTATCTGCCCAGGGAGCGCTCCGGGCGGGTGCCCGCCGTGCTGCTCGCGCACGGCTTCGGCGGCACCAAGAACTCCGTGACGGCGGACGCCGAATCGCTCGCTGCGCGCGGCTACGCGGTGCTGACCTGGACCGCACGAGGATTCGGGCGCAGCGGCGGGCAGATCCATCTGGACCACCCCGACTACGAGGTACGCGACGCGCAGCGCTTGCTGGACTGGCTGGCGGCCCGGCCTGAGGTGGCGCTGAACCAGCCGGGCGATCCGCGCGTCGGGGTGGTCGGCGGGTCGTACGGCGGGGCGCTGGCGTTGCTGCTGGCCGGGCGGGATCCGCGGGTGGACGCGATCGTACCGATGATCACTTGGAACGATCTGGGCCGCTCGTTCCTGCCGCAGTCGGCCGCCGTGGACGCCACCGGGGTGTTCAAGAAGAGCTGGGCGGGCCTGTTCTTCGGCAACGGCTCGGGCGTCGGCCAGACGAACCAGCCACCGGATCTTACCGAGCTAGCCGGACAACTCCCGCCCGGCGTGAATCCCGCGTGCGGACGGTTCGCCGCCGACGTCTGCGCCGCCTACCTCGAGCTGGCCACCGACGGGATCCCGAGCGCCGCGACGCTGGAGTTGCTGCGCCGATCCAGCCCGGCCTCCGTGCTCGACCGGATAAAGGCGCCCACCCTGCTCATCCAAGGTGCGGTGGACACTCTGTTCCCGCTCTCCGAGGCCGACGCCAACGCCCGGGGCATCGCGGCCGCCGGCGCACCGGTGCGGGTCGCCTGGTTCACCGGCGGGCACGACGGCGGCGTGGGCCCGCAGTCCGATCAGGACCGGACCAAGTTCCTCACGCTGCAATGGCTCGATCACTACGTGCGGGGTCGCGGTGCCGCGCCGTCGACCAGCTTCACCTATTCCCGGGTGGCCGGCTTCAGCGCCCGGGACCGGGGGCTGGTGACCAACGGCTATTCGGAAACCGCGTACCCCGGACTCGCCGGCACCGGTCGCACCCAGATCTCGGTCTCCGGCCCGGCGCAGCCGATCGCCAACCCGCCGAACGGCAGTCCCGGCGCGTTGTCCGCGCTGCCCGGCGTGGGTGGACGGCTCAGCACCCTGCTGGAGGGTGTGGCCGGAGACATCCCCGGGCAGTTCGCCGCGTTCGAGTCGGCGCCCGTGCCGTCGGCCGTCGAGATCGTCGGCTCACCGGCAGTGCGCCTGCGTGCGGCCTCGCCGACCACGGAGGCCACCCTTTTCGTGAAGCTGTACGACGTGGACCCGGCCGGCGCCGCCACGCTGAGCGCCGGGCTGGTCGCCCCGGTCCGGCTCACCGGCCTCACGCCGGACATCGCCGCAGCCCGGCCGGTCACGGTGACCTTGCCCGGCATCGTCCGGCGGATCGATGCGGGACACTCCGTGCGGGTCGTGGTGTCCGCCTCGGACCAGGCGTACCTCACCCCCGCCGCGCCGGCCACGTACACCGTCGCAGTGGACCCGGCGGTCACGCTGCCCACCGTGGCCGGTGAGCCGATCGCCAACCCGCAGGTGATCTGGCGGTACGTGTTGGCCGGGCTGATCGCGGCGATCCTGCTCGGTGTGGCCGTGATCCTGCTCATCCGGCGCCGCCGGGCGATCCCGGCCGCCGCCGAACACGCCGACACCCCGCTGGTGGTCCGCGACCTGCGCAAGGCGTACGGCGATGGGTTCGTCGCGGTCGAGGAGATCAGCTTCACCGTCGAGCGCGGGCAGGTGGTCGGCCTGCTCGGGCCCAACGGCGCGGGCAAGACCACGACGCTGCGGGTGTTGATGGGGCTGACCCTGCCGACTGCCGGCGAGGCCCTGGTGTTCGGGCACCGGCTGGTGCCGGGCGCGCCGGTGCTGTCCCGGATCGGCGCGCTCGTCGAGGGGCCCGGATTCCTGCCTCACCTCAGTGGTTACGAGAACCTCCGCTCGTACTGGCGTGCCACCGGCCGCCCGTGGGCGGACGCCCGTCTGGACGAGGCATTGGCCATCGCCGGGCTGGGCGACTCGATCCACCGCAAGGTCAAGAAGTACAGCCACGGCATGAAGCAGCGGCTGGCCATCGCGCAGGCGATGCTGGGCATGCCGGAACTGCTGGTGCTGGACGAGCCGACGGACGGGCTGGACCCGCCGCAGATCGCCGAGATGCGCCGGGTGCTCAAGCGGTACGCCACCGACGGCCGGGCGGTGCTCGTGTCCAGCCACCTGCTGGCCGAGGTGGAGCAGACCTGCACACACGCGGTGGTGATGAACAAGGGCCGGATCGTGGCCGCCGGGCCGGTCGAGGAGATCGTCGGTGAGTCGCCGTCGGTGCAGATCGAGGTTTCCGACGTGCCGGCCGCGTCCGAGGTGCTGTCCCGGCTGGGCGTGCGCTCGATCGTGCCGGACGCCGGCAACGCGCTGATCGTCGACATGAACGGCACCCCGCGCACCGAGGTGGTGGCGTCCCTGGTCCACGCCGGTGTCGGCGTCGACCGGGTGGTGCCGCGGCGCCGCCTCGAGGACGCGTTCCTGGCCCTGGTCGGCGAGAACTCACGAGGAAGCGGGGACCGATGAGCCGGCTGGACGCCGCACCTCACTACCGCCCGTCCCGGACGCTGTCCATCTGGGCGGAGGTCCGCCGGCAGGCGTCGCGTCGGCGTACCCAGATGGCCTTGGGTTTCATGGCCCTGCTGCCGTTGATCGTGCTGCTGGCGTTCGAGTTCGGCGGCGAGGACGACGACGACAACGGCGGCGGGCAGTTCTCCAGCCTGGTCGACCTGGCCACCTCGGGAGGGCTCAACTTCGCCCTGTTCAGCATCTTCGTCTCGGCGTCCTTCCTGCTGGTCGTCGTGGTGGCGCTGTTCTGCGGCGACACGGTGGCCAGCGAGGCGTCCTGGGGCAGCCTGCGCTACCTGCTGGCGGTTCCGGTCCCCCGGGCTCGCCTGCTGGCGGTCAAGCTGATCGTCGCCCTGATGTACTCCGGCGCAGCATTGCTCACCCTGACCGGCACCGCTCTTCTGCTCGGCACGTTGCGCTACGGCTGGGCTCCGCTGGGCAGCACGATCGCCTCGGAGATCCCGCCCGGTGAGGGCGTACTGCGCCTGCTCGGCGTCGTCGGCGACCTGGCAGTGGTGCTGCTGGTCGTGGCCGGCCTGGCGTTCCTGCTGTCGGTCACCACGGACGCGCCGCTGGGTGCGGTGGGCGGCGCGGTGCTGTTGTGGATCCTCTCCGGCATCCTCGACCAGATCGAGGCGCTGGGCGTGATCCGCAATATGCTGCCCACCCACTACAGCGAGGCCTGGCTGGGATTGCTGTCCACGCCGATGCAAACCGACGATGTGGTACGCGGCGCGATCTCCGCGGTGGCCTACGCGGCCGTCTTCTGGGGACTGGCGTTCTGGCGGTTCACCCGCAAGGACATCACGTCGTAGTGTCCGGGCCGGCCGGAACCGCAGGTCGGCCGGCAGCGGCACCGGTCAGCGACGGCGGAGACGAGCCCGGGTTGATCGCAGCCGGCGCAACCGGCCGATCAGGACGGGGTCGTGGGCGAGCGCCGCCGGATTGTCCAGCAGGCCGTTGAGGATCTGGTAGTAGCGGGTCGAGGACAACCCGAAGGTGTCGCGAATGGCCTGCTCCTTGGCGCCGGCGTGCTTCCACCACTTGGCCTCGAAGGCGAGGATCCCGCGCTCACGATCGGTGAGAGAGGCGTCGATTCCCTGATCCACGTCGGCCAGTCTATGACTGTTCCTCAGGTTATGTCGCGGCTACGCGCGTCCACATTGCCGTGCGGACGCACCTAGGCGCAGATGACCTGCACTCCGGCGTCGCGGAAGCCATCGATCACCGGCCCCGGCGCGCCGGAATCGGTCACCAGCATCTCCACTTTGCTGATCGGGCAGATCCGGGCGAACGCGTGCCCGCCGAGCTTCGACGAGTCGGCGATCACCACGACTCGCTTGGCTCGGGCGACCATCAGGCTGTTCATCGCGGCCTCGCCCTCGTGGTGGGCGGCGGCGCCGAGTTCCACGTCCAATGCGTCCACGCCGAGCAGCACGATGTCGAGCGTGACCTCCTTGAGCAGCGCGCCGCCGAGCGGACCGACCAGCTCAAAGGACTGCGGGCGTACCACGCCGCCGGCCACCACGATCTTCATCCGCGACCGTACGAGCAGCTCGTTGGCGATGTTCAGGGCGTTCGTGACGACGGTGAGCTGGGCGCCCTCGCCGCTGGTGTTGAGGTCCGGGCGAACCGCGAGGGCCCGGGCGACCTCGGTCATCGTGGTCCCGCCGTTCAGGCCGACCACGGTGCCGGGGGACACGAGGTTCGCGGCCGCCTCGCCGATGCGCTGCTTCTCCGCCGAGTGCTTGGCGCTCTTGTATCGCAGCGGAAGGTCGTAGGAGACGCCGTTGGCGACCGCGCCACCCCGGGTTCGGGTGATCATCTGTTGCTGGGCCAGCTGATCGAAGTCCCGCCGGATGGTGGCCTGCGAGACGTCCAGCCGGCCCGCCGCATCCTCGACGCTGACCCGCCCGCTCTCGGCGAGCAACTCGAGCAGGGTGTTCCACCGCGCGTACCGGTCCACCCGACCCTCCTCGATGCACGTTTCGTGATAAGAGTGTGCACATTAGTGCGCGAAACGCCGGAAAGCAAAGATCAAAGCTGCGCGAACACGTGCCGCTAGTTGCGTCAGCGACGGCATCCCGCGCAGAATCACGCTCGAAAAGGCGTCGAATCGCACGTTTACCAGCAAATCACGCGTCGAAGGATCAGCAATGACTCATGTCCAGTCCGAGATCGCCGACCAGCCGGACTGCTGGCTGAGGGCCGCGGAATTGTCCGGCTCGCGCGGCTTGCCGGCCTCCGGCGAGCGGGTCGCGGTGGTCGGTTGCGGCACCTCGTGGTTCATGGGTCAGGCGTACGCGGTGCTGCGCGAACGCGCCGGCCGCGGCGAGACGGACGCGTTCCAGGCGTCCGAATTCCCGATCGGGCGCGCGTACGACCGGATCGTGGCGATCACCCGGTCCGGCACCACGACCGAGGTGGTCGAGCTGCTGGAGAAGGTGAAGGCACCGACCGTGGTGATCACCGCTGACGCCACGCAGCCGGCGGCCGCACTGGCGACGGAAGCGGTCGTGCTGGACTTCGCCGACGAGCAGTCCGTCGTGCAGACCAGGTTCGCGACCAGCGCGCTCGCGCTGCTTCGCGCGCACTTGGGCGAGGACATCACGCCGATCGCCTGTGACGCGGAGGTGGCCGTCCGCCTTCCCCTCCCGGTACGCGACGACGTCGAGCAGCTCACCTTCCTGGGCCGGGGCTGGACGGTCGGCCTGGCGCTGGAGGCCGCCTTGAAATGCCGCGAAGCCGCGACGTTCTGGGCGGAGGCGTACCCGGCGATGGATTACCGGCACGGTCCCATCTCGATCGCCGCGCCGCGCCGGGTGGTCTGGGCGTTCGGCGAGATCCCGGCGAACCTGGCCGACGACGTGGAGGCGACCGGGGCGGCGTTCCTGCACGCCCGGCACCACGGTGGCTTCGCGGCGCTCGGCCGATGGTGCGGCGGGCGTACCCCGATGGATCCGATGGCCGATCTCATCGTGGCCCAGCGGGTCGCGGTCGAGCTGGCCGCCCGCCAGGGCTTGGACCCGGACCACCCGCGCAACCTCAGCCGGTCCGTCGTCCTGGCATGAGTCGCCAGGCGGCGGAGAGCCGGGGCGAAGGCACGGATGATTCCGTGGTCATCGCCTTGGACGTCGGCGGCACGAGCATCAAGTGTGCCCTGGTACGCCCGGACGGCAAGGTGCACCATGCCGAACGGCACCCGACCCGGTCCGCGCGCGGCCCGGCCGCGGTGACGGCGAAAATGCTGGACGTGGCCACGAACCTCGCCAATCGGGCGCGCGCCGACGGACTCGATCCGGTCGCGGCCGGCGTCGCGGTGCCCGGTCTGGTCGACGAGGGTTCGGGCGTCGCGGTGTGGTCGTCCAACGTGGGCTTCCGCGACGTACCGTTGCGCGATCTCGTCTCCGACCGCCTCGGCATGCCGGCCGCGCTCGGTCACGACGTCCGCGCCGGCGGCGTGGCCGAGGCCCGCCTCGGTGCCGGCCGCGACCAGCGGCACGTGCTCTTCATCGCCATCGGTACGGGTATCGCCGCGGCACACGTGGTCAACGGCCGGGCATTCGCCGGCGCACACGGCGCGGCCGGCGAGGTCGGGCACGTCATCGTGCGTCCCGGCGGCCCGCCGTGCGGCTGCGGCGCCCGCGGCTGCCTGGAGTCGGTGGCTTCGGCCGCCGCGATCGGCCGCCGGTACGCCGAGACGTCCGGTGTCGCCGCGGCCACCGCGTTCGACGTGGCCGCCCGCGCCGCCGCCGGTGAACCGCTGGCCACCACGGTCTGGACCGACGCCGTCGCGGCGCTCGCCGACGGCTTGCTGACCGCGCAGGCGCTGTACGACGCCGCGATCGTGGTGCTGGGCGGCGGATTGGCCGAGGCCGGCGAGGCGCTGCTTGCCCCGCTCCGGACCGCTCTGGACCGGAGGATCACCTTCCACCGGACGCCGCAGCTAGTCCGCGCCGCACTCGGCGACAACGCCGGCTGCCTGGGCGCCGCCCTCCTGGCCCTGGACTCGATCGCATGACGTCGGTCAGCGGCAAGATCGTCCGGCCCGGCGTGATCGTCGACGGCCGGGTCGAGATCGACGGCCCGACCATCGTCGCGGTGACCGATTCCCTGCACCCACAGCAGGACTACGTCGTACCCGGCTTCGTCGACCTGCACTGCCACGGCGGCGGCGGGCACACGTTCACCACCGGCGAGCCGGACTCGGCACGGTCGGCGGCAGCGTTCCACCTTGCGCACGGCACCACGACCATGCTGGCCAGCATGGTCAGTTCCCCGTTCGGGCTGATGCGCGACGCCACCGCGGCGTTCGTGCCGCTGGTCGCCGAGGGCGTGCTCGCCGGCGTCCATTTCGAGGGGCCGTACCTTTCCACGATCCGGTGCGGCGCGCAGAACCCGGCCTTCCTACGTGCACCCTCCATCGCGGAGCTGTCCGCACTGGTCGAGCTCGGCAACGGCGCGGTCCGGATGGTGAGCATCGCACCCGAGCTGCCCGGAGCACTCGAGGCGATCAGGTTCCTGGTGGCCGGCGACGTGATCGCCGCGCTGGGGCACACCGACGCCACGTACGAGCAGACCCTGGCCGGGGTGGCCGCCGGCGGCACGGTCGGCACGCACCTCTTCAACGGCATGCGCCCGGCCCATCACCGCGAGCCCGGCCCGGTGATCGCCCTGCTCGACTCGCGCCCGGTGGTCTGCGAGCTGATTGCCGACGGTACCCATCTGCACGACGGCATGCTGACGTTCGCTGCCCGCGCCGCCGGACCGGACCGGACGGCGCTGATCACCGACGCGATGGACGCCGCGGGGATGCCCGACGGCACCTACACCCTCGGCGGCCAGACGGTGATCGTGGCCGACCGGGTGGCCCGGCTGGCACGCGACGGCGCCATCGCCGGGAGCACGCTCACCATGGACGCCGCGCTCCGCCGCGCGGTGAACGCCGGCGTCCCGCTCCCGGATGCCTGCCTGATGGCTTCCACGACACCGGCCCGGGTGCTGGGCCTGGACGACTCGGTGGGAGCGCTGGAAGCCGGCCTTCGCGCGGACCTGCTGGTGCTCTCCCCCGATCTGCGGGTCAAGCGTGTCATGCGGGCCGGCGTCTGGGTCACCTGAGGCCCGCAGGATGCTTGCAGTGCGCCGAAAGAGCATCAGGAACGGCGTACCCGAGACATCGATCCGGTGCGCAACGGGCGCTCCCAGCCATCCTTGAGGCGAGGTAGCGGCAAGGTGTCCCATGGGACCCGGGCCATCAACCGGGAAAGCACCAAGCCCAGGAACAAGCCGGCAACCGAGTCGGTGATCCAGTGGTAGCTCAGGTACGTCGTCGTGCAGAAGACGACCACCGGTGGCAGCACGCGCAGGGCGATGTGGACACGCGGTGACAGGCCGCCGAACAGGGCGCCGGCGAGCGAGGCGATCACGCCGTACCACACCACGGCGTTAGCCACGTGGCCCGACGGATAGCTCAGGCCCAGCGCGCCCGCCGCGGCGTCGTTGAACAGGACCGTGCGATTCGGGCCGTCGAAGTGCGGTGCGGCGCGCTGCAACCAGATCTTCAGGGGTCCGATCGTGAGGTACGTGATGACGAACGCGGCCGCGAGAACCAGGAAGGGGCGGATCGACTTGGCACGCCACGCGATCGCCGCGGCGAGCAGGACCGCCACCGGCATCAGCACCTGTCCGCCCTGGCCCAGGTAGTTCAGCACCCGTACGGTCCAGTACAGCGGTGCCGGCCGGTGCGTGTCGGCCCAGTCCGCCAGCCAGGCGTCGAGGCTGAGCAGGTGCCCGGCCGCGAGCAGTGCGGTGAGCACCACGAACGCGGCCGCGCAGCCGAGGTCCGGCCACCAGCTCCTGGGACGTGTCACGGTCCCAAGGTACCTACAGCAGGCTCTTCAACCTCGCATAGAGCAGGTCGGCACGAACTCCCGAGTTGGGGCAGCCGCCGAAGTGGTGCAGCGCCACGACCTTGTCGGTGTTGCGGGCCAGGACCGGTGAGCCGGACGAGCCGCCCTCGGTGTCACAGAAGTAGGAGACGTCCGAGTCCGTGGCGTACCCGTCGTACGCGTTGTCCGCGACCGCGCAGTTGCCCGCACGCCCACCTTTGGCGCCGGCGATCCGGGCGGGCTCGCCCGCCGGGTGCTGCGGGACGTAGAGTTGCTGATCCTTGGCCGGGCGCGCGGTGTCCAACGTCAGGTAGCCGAACTTCTGGATGGCGGCGAAATTCTCGACGCTGAAGAGGGTGAAGTCGTACGTCCGGTGGGTGGCGATCACCTTGTCGCCCCAGACCTTGGTGGGCTTGAACACGTCGTATCCGCCGCACCGCGCGCACTGGTAGTTGAACCACACCTCGGTGTCGTAGGCGTCGTCCGAGCTGTCGAAGCAGTGGTTGTTGGTGAGCATCCGGTTGTTCGCACCGACCCGCCAGCCGGTACACAGCTCGGTACCGTCGATCAGCAGCCGCGCGATCGCCTTGGATCGGGTGTACGCGACGGGGTCCGTCGATCGGTAGCAGACCGCGTCGGTGGAGTCGTCACCGCCACAGACCGACTCCTCGCGGCCGGTGCGTCCCGGCGCGTGCAGCGACTCCTCGGGCGCGCTCTGCAGCTCGGATCGGGAGAATCCGCGTGCCACCTGGTCGACCTGCACGCCGAGGTTGCCCAGTAGCGAGGTCACGCCGAGCGGGTCGGCTGCCCGATGCATCTCAAGAATCGCGGTGTCACCGGTGATCGACATCGCCCACTTGTCCGCCTGCTCGGGGTTCAGCACACCGGCGGCGTCGTACCGGTACGACTCCTCGCCGGACGGATCCGACACGGTCAGATAGTCGCCGGGCAGCAACATCATGCGGCTGAAGTGCAGCTTCACGTACGAGGCGCCGGGGTAGTGGAAGGTCTCCCGCCGGGGCGCGTTCACGTACCCGAGAAGCCTGTTGATCTCCAACAGCTCGCCCACTTTCTGGCGACCCTTTTCGGCGACCGCCTCGGCGGACTCGGCGGTGCTTCGCCGTTGCGGGGCAGGCGCAGCCTCCCGCTGCGACGCGGCACGCGCCTTGCTCCCGGTGGCGCCGGGCGCGGCGGTGGGCCCGCCACCAGCGTCCTGCTGGGCCTCCGACAGGGACGCGGCGGTACGAGCGATGCCCGGCGCCTCGTGCCAGGTGCCGACCGGCCGGCCATCGTCGTCGCCGGAGTAGTTCCATGCCACCGCGCCGGCCGTGCCGGACAGGACAAGTGCGGCACAGACTCCGACGGCGATTCCTGGCTTGCGTCGCATGCTTCTCCCGATTCGTGTAAATGGCGCAAACAGGCCAATACGGCGATCTCGCAGTCTGTGTAACGAGCCACCCGCAGGGGCGACGCGCACCGCCGAGCGTGCACACTGGGTCGGTGCGCATCACGTCCGCCCTCGTCGACCCGGCCTTGCTGGATCTGCCGTGGGGCGTTCCGCTCGAGGAATGGCCGGCCGACCACCTGGTCGCGCTGCCTCAGGGCATATCCCGGCACGTCGTCCGGTTCGTCAAGCTGAACGACACCGTCTATGCGCTCAAGGAAACCCGCGAGCGGATCGCCGAGAAGGAGTACGACCTGCTCCGCGCCCTGGAGCGGATCGACTTCCCGGCCGTCGAGGCGGTCGCCACCGTGACCGACCGGATCACCGACGACGGCGAGCCGCTGGAGACCGTGCTGGTCACCCGGCACTTGCAGTTTTCGTTGCCCTACCGGGCGTTGTTTTCACACGTACTGCGCCCGGAGACGATGAACCGCCTGCTGGACGCGCTCGCCGCGCTGATCGTCAGGATGCATCTGACCGGGTTCAGCTGGGGCGACTGCTCGTTGTCGAACACGCTGTTCCGCCGGGACGCCGGTGCGTTCGCGGCCTATCTGGTTGACGCGGAGACCGGCAACCTCTACTCGAAGCTCTCCGAGGGACAGCGCAGCGAGGACATCGAGATCCTGAGGCTGAACGTCTTCGGCGAGTGCCTGGATCTGCAGGCCGCCGACTTGCTGCACGAGGCGATCGATCCGGAGGCCGTGGTCGACGACATCGTCGGGCGCTACGAGCGGCTGTGGCACGAGGTCACGTACGAGCAGGAGGTTCCGAAGGACGCCCGGCACGACATCGAGCGCCGCATCCGCCGGCTGAACGACCTGGGCTTCGACGTGGCCGAGGTCGCGATGTCCACCGTGGACGGCGGCTACCGGGTCCGGCCGAAGGTGGTGGACGCCGGATATCACACCCGGCGGTTGATCCGGCTCACCGGCCTGGACGCCGAGGAGAATCAGGCCCGGCAACTTCTCAACGACCTGGATGCGTACCGGGCGGAGAGCGACCTGACCGATGAACAGCAGGCGGCACACCGCTGGCTGACCGAGGTGTTCGAGCCGGTGGTCCGCGCGGTACCGGCGAACCTGCGCCGCAAGCTCGAGCCGCAGGAGATCTTCTCGCAGATCATCCAGCACAAGTGGTTGCTGTCCGAACAGGCCGGACGGGACGTCGGCATGGCGCCCGCGGTGCAGTCGTATCTGACGGACGTCCTGGTGCATCGACCCGACGAGCAGGCGGTACTGGGCGTCGAGGTGTCCGCTCTCTAGCGCGGGACACGGCCTACGTCGGCGGATTCATGCTGAGGCTCAGAGAGCGTTGTCCACCGGGTCGGGAACGGCCGGCGGGGTGGCGCGCTCCAGCAACCCGCGCAGACCGGCACGCCGGGCCACCACGACGACGCGGTCACCGGCGTTGAGCACACGACGGCCGTCCGGTGCCCAGTCCACCCGATCCGACTCGGACGTGGACATGCCGATCACCCGTACGCTCAACGGTTTGTCCGCGTTGCTCAGCGGCACACCGTCCAGCGGCGAGCCGGGCAGCACCCGCACCGATGCCACCAACAGCGCGTGCCGGTCCACCGGGATGGTGACGATCACGTCCCGGTCCAGCAGCGACGCGGCGAACGCGGGCGCCACCAGACGGGACACGCTGCGCGAGATGTTGATGTTGAAGGCCTTCTGCACCCGCCGCGCGAAGTCGTCGTCGAACAGCCGCAGAACCACCCGCAGATCGGTACGCACCGACCGCGCGTTCAACGCCGCCTGCAGGTTCGTGACGTCGTCGGTGGAGACCACCACGAGCGCCTTCGCCGTGTCGATCGAAGCGGCCCGCAACGTCTCCTCGAGCGCCGCGTCACCCACGATGAACGGCACCCCGAGCTGCTCGGTCACCTTCGAGCCGCGGGCGCCCGGGTTCCGATCGATCGCCACGACGTCCAGGCCCAGATCGACGAGCTGCCGCAGGACACGGGTGCCGACGCTGCCCAACCCCACCAGCACGATGTGGTCGGCGTGCGAACCGTGGACCTTGCCGCCGGCGAGCGCCAGCCGCGCGTTCACCACACCCTCGACCACCGCGGCGGTGATCAGAGGCAACAGGGCCAGGCCGGCGATGGTCAGCACCAATTGCGCGGCCTGTGCCAGACCACTGCGATCAACGTCCACATCGGACGCGCCGACCACGGTCAGCAATGTGACGTAGACCGACCGCCAGAAGCCGGTCACGGTATTGTCCGCGTGCGCCAGCACCGCGCCGGAAAACACCGTCACGACCAGCGTGATCAGCACCGCGATGCCGAGCTTGCGGCTCAGCGCGGCGCGGACGGCGCGCCCGAACGCCAGCGCCGGCCGCCTGCGACGAGCCGAGCGGGCCAGCCGGCGCGCCGCTACCGCTTGCCCGGCGGGTCGTCCGGTCGCCTCGGCCAGTACCAGATCGCCCGGCATTGCCGTACCCGGCAACGGATCGGCCGGGAGGACGGAGATCTGCCCCGTACCGTCGGCGCTCGTCAGGGCACAGACCACATCCTTGTCCTGTACGTCGGCCCGGCGCGCCACGTACAGCGTCCGACCGGCATGCCGGAAGTGCGTCGGCGCCACCTCGCCCAGGGCGGCCGCCACGAACGCCGGGGCGGACATCGCGGCGTCGGACAGCACCGCGCAGTCGTCGAAGAGCCGCCGGATGCCGTACCCCAGACCGGTGTTGAACATCCGAATGACCAGACGCAGGTCCGGCTCGACCGACTGGGCGCAGAGGGCGGCGTGCAGATTCACCACGTCGTCCGGCATGACGAGGGCGAGCGCGGCGGCGCCGGCCAATCCGGCGGCCTTGAACGTACGCTCGTCGAGGCGGTCGGCGCGGATCACGCGTACGCCGCGGAGTGCGTTCAGGTCGGGCAGGTCGGAGCGCACCCGATGCGGCGCCACCACGGTTATCCGGATCCGGTGCCCGGCGGTGGCGAGCTCCTCGGTGAGCGTGTAGACCAGCGCGTCCGCACCGCAGATCACGAAGTGCGGACGCCCGTCATCGCCGTTCTGCGCCAGCCGCTGCTGCAACCGGGACATCAGGGAACGCTTGTTCAGCTCCCTGGCCGTCTCGGCGCTCATGGCCTCAGATCGTAGTCACGGGTGCCCCGGAACCAGTCATGCCGGACGTTCGTTGCCCCTTCCGAGCCGTTTTCGTCCGAAGCCCTTGTGGAGGCTTAATGCGCAAGTACCTGATCGTCGCGGCCGCGGCCGGTGGTCTCCTCCTGCTCGGCGGCGCGCCGGCGTACGCGGACGACAACCCGGCTCCGGCCGGCCTGGTCGGCGGCCTCGATCCGGCCGGCGGTCTGAGCCTCGACAGTCCGCTCGGTGACTCGCCTCTGGTCGACGTCAAGCCGGGCAAGAACTCCGTCCCGGCCGCGCCGCAGACGCCGTCGGTACGCAGCCTGCCCACGGTCCCGTCCTCGGCCACCGGCGTCTCCTCTTCGGAGAACGACCTGCCGGGGGCGCGTACCGGTCTGGGTGGCGCCGCGCCGGACCTGCCGGCCGCCGAGGTCGTCGGTGGCGCCCTGCCGCAATCCGGCGGCGGGCCGCTGGGCGCACTACCGGTCGGCAATCTGCTGGGCGGCGGCCGATCGCTGATCGGTGGGCTGCTGCCGAACGGCCAGGTTCCGCTGGCGCCGGCGACCGCGCGTGAGTCCGGCCTGCTCGGCGAAGGTGCGCCGCTGCTCGGCGGCCTGGGCGGGTTGGGCGGGCTGCTACCGCCGTCGACCGGCGCCGCCGACCGGGACGTCACCGGCATGCCGGCCGGCGGCACGGCCGTCGACCCGCCCGCCACCGGTCCCGCGCCGGCGTCCCCGGCTACCGCTGCGCCGGCTGGTGCGGGCCCGGGTGACGACCGCAAGCGGTTGCACGAGGAGCCGATCGACAACGAGGCGAGCGGCGGGCGCACCTTCTCCGACGGCCGCCCGGTGGCGGGCACGGATCCGGACTACCAGTAGAGACGTCTGTTACCTGCGACGGGCCCGCCTTCACTGAAGGCGGGCCCGTCTCGCCCGCGTGGATCTCGGCGCGCCCCTGTCAGCGCCCCACTGCCGTCCTCACGCCTCTTCCCGCGTCAGATCCCAGTTGAGAAGCACGAACGGCGCCTCCTCGGTGGCACCGGCCCTGCGGTAGGTGGCCCGCGCGGCGGCGTTGTCCGGCTCGGTGCCGACCCACATGCCATAGCAGCCGTTCTTCCGGGCGATCGTTCCCAGCTCACGCACCAGCTGCGTGGCGACGCCCTGGAGCCGGGCGGTGGGCGCCACCATGAGCTCGTAGATGAACATCTCCGTGCCCTTGTCCGGATGGGTCGTCTCGACGCCGGAGATCATCCCGACTGCGTGGCCCTCTTCGTCGTACGCGAACAGCAGGTGATGGGTCGGCTCCTGGAGAAAACGCTCGGTGGCACCCGGCAACGGCGGCGAATCGAAGAGATCGACCGCACGGTGTACGGCCGCGGCGTCCACGATCCGCTCGATGCGCATGGCGTCACACTAGGGCGGATGTCAAGGATGCTTTCCCGCGAGGGTATGCAGGACAACGATGTCGTGGCCGGTCCCGCATCTCGCACCGTCACGACACAGTGGGCTGAAGCATCGCCTGCCGTAGTGCGGCCACGACCAGTGGGTCGAATTGGGTACCCGCCGCCGCGCTGAGCTCCTGGAGTGCGCCGGCCGTGTCGAGCCGTCGGGCGTACGGCCGGTTCGACGTCATCGCGGTGAGTGCGGAACAGGCGGCGATGACCCGGGCGCCAAGCGGAATGTCACCGCCGGCCAGGCCATCGGGGTAACCGGTTCCGTCGTAGCGTTCGCGGGCCGAGCGGACGAGCGAAGCCATCGGCGTCAGCGCCAGGGCGGATGAGGTGATCCGCTCGCCGATCGATGGCACTTGCTGCACGAACGCCCACTCCTCGGCCGTCAGTGGCCCAGGCTTGCGCAGGATCTCATCGGGTATGCCGACCTTGCCGACGTCGTGCAGTTGAGCCGCCTGCCGGATGCGAGTCGCTTCGACTGCCGGGACGCCCAGTTGTTCGCAGACCGCGCCCGCGAACTCCGCCGTCAAGACCAGCCGCTGCGCCCATTCCTGGTCGCGTTCGTGCATGGCACGGACAAGGGCGTTGGTGGTCTGCCTGTCGGCGGGCACCCGGCTGCTGTTCTTGTTCTCGTACATGCGCAGGTCGACGATGCGCATCGCCTCGGTGGCCGACGAGGCGTCAAGCGGTAGCAGAACCGCTCCGTGTGAGGCAGTGATGGAGAACCCCTCGCCGTGCTCGCTCAGCGCCGCGGTGGCGAGGTCGACGGCGTCGTTGACGCCGTGGTGGCCCGTCCTGACCAGTACGCAGAACTCGTCACCGCCGACCCGGTACGCCCGGCCCCGCCCCTTGAGGGCGCGGTCCAGCGCGGCGCCGAGGCGCGCCAGCAGGGCATCACCGGCCGGGTGGCCGAAGGTGTCGTTGTACGCCTTGAAGCCGTTGAGATCGCACAGGATCAGCAACGACGGGTTCGCGTCAGTGGCGTGAGCGAGTTCCGCGTCGAGGTCGGCAACCAGTCTCCGCCGGTTGCACAGGCCGGTCAGCGCATCGGTGTTCGCCGCGGCAAGGAGCGCCTTCTGCCCACGGTGGAACGCGAACAGGAGGAAGGTGATGAGCACGAGCATGGCCGGCACTATCACGATCGGCAAGACACCGACGCCGGTCAGCAAGCTCGTGGTGTTTTCGGAGACCGTCACCACGTACCAGTTGTTGGCGTTGCCCGGTGTACGCGCGATCCGCTCATAGGCGACCTGGTGTCCGTCGAGCTGGATTCGTCCGCCGTCGGCCCAGCCACCGACGAGATCGCGGAACCGCGTGTCGGTGGAATCGCCCAACGGGGCGCCGATCTGCTGCGGCCGCAGGGAATTGATGACCACCTGGCCGGTATCCGCCTCGACGACGAGGACGGTGTGATCGGTGGTCGCAAGGGCCTCGCGCCGAAAGCTGTCGACGCTGACCTCGAAGTGCACGATCGCAGGCTTGGATCCGTCCTTCATCACCACGGGCGCCGCGTTCGCGATGACCCACTCGTCGGTATCCGGTGACAGATATGGCTTCGCCTGGTGCACCTGGTCCGGGCCGAGCGCGAACGACGCCATGAAGAACGCGTTCTCGGCCTCGTCGGGGGACAGGTCCGCGTACGCGGCGCGCTCGCCCCGCACGGTCCGGGCGATCTCCGCGCCGGAAGCATCGATGAAGCAGGCTTCCCCGATCCGGTCGGGATAGAGCTTCGCGAGATAGCCCAACGAGTCGTTGACCGCGTCAAGTGTCGGCCCGCCGCGCCGAACGCGCTCTGCCCGGTCTCCGGGCTCCGCGTAGAACTGCCGGAAGGCGGACTCGTGCGCGGTGAGCAGCACGATCGAGCTGGCTCGGGCGAAGTACGCGTTCAGCACCTGAACATGCTCGGTCGCGTCGCGCGCCAGTTCGTTACGCTCCCGCATCAGCTCGCTGGTGTGCCCCGCATATCCGGCAGATATCCCCGTCACCAGCAGAACCAACGCTCCCGTCAGCACCAGCAGCAGCGACCGTCGCATGGTTTCACACCCTCGTCCGATTCCCCGATGTTCCTATCGGCGCCCCGGCGTGCGGGCTGAGCCGTTGGTCAGATCGCTTTGAACGGGCCATCCTCAAGGGCACCGTCGTCATCACCTGTCACTCAGCGGGCGACTGCGGCGGCATGCGTCACGCCGTGGGACGTGGTGCGGTTCAGCCACTCGGTGAACTGGTCCGCCGGCAACGGCCTGGCGATGTGGTAGCCCTGCACGATGTCACAGCCGGTCCCGGCGAGGAATGCGTAGGTCTCCCCGTCTTCGACCCCCTCCGCGACGACGTGCAGATCGAGGGCGTGCCCCAGCTCGACGGTGGAGCGTACGAGGGCGCGGTCCCGGTGGTCGTGCGCCGCGTTCTGCACAAACGTCTTGTCGATCTTCACTTCGTCGATGGGTAGCTCACGCAGCCGGCCCAGCGAGGAGTAGCCGGTGCCGAAGTCGTCGATGGAAATCTTGATGCCGAGGCTCCGCAGGCGGTTGAGGGTGACCAGGCTGCCCTCCGGATCCGCCATCAGCGTGCTTTCGGTGATCTCCAGGGTGAGCGCTGCCGCGGGCACGTCATTCTGCGCCAGCAACCGCACGATCACCTCCGGGAGCGTGTCGTCCAGCAGCGTGTTGGGTGAAAGGTTGACGGCCAGCTGCACCCGATGGCCGGCCCGCCGCCAGGCCGCGCAGTTGCGCAGGGAGAGGTCCAGCACGTGCAGGGTCAGCGGGCGGATGAGACCGGAGTGCTCGGCGAGCGAGACGAACAGATCGGGCGCGATGAAGCCGTGTTCGGGGTGATACCACCGAGACAGGGCCTCGGCCCCCACAACCGCATTGGTGGCGGGGTCGACCTGCGGCTGGAAGACCAGACCGATGTCGTCGCGCTCGATGGCGTGCCGGAGGTCACCGATCAGCGCCAGCCGCTGCGGGGTGTTCTGGTCGTCGGTCGCCCGGTACATCCTCACCCCGGCGCGGGCCTGCTTGGCCGCGTACATCGCGACGTCCGCACGGCGCAGCAGCGTTCCGCTGTCCTGCCCGTGATCCGGTGCCAACGCGATGCCGATGCTGGCACGTGGGTGCAGCGTGAGATGTCCGACGTGGACGGTACGTTCCAGGTCACGGACCAGTTCGTGCCCCACGGTGGCGGCCTCCTCCGGCGAGGCGACCGGTACCAGCATGGCGAATTCGTCCCCGCCGAGTCGCCCGACGGCACCCCGGCCGTGAAGCCGGCGCCGCAACCGCTCGCCCACCTCGCGCAGCAGCGCGTCACCGGTGTCGTGCCCGAGCGCGTCGTTGATCTCCTTGAAGCGGTCCAGGTCCAGCAGCATGACCGCGGTGAACGGGGTAGCGTGCGGCTCGGGCGTGAGCGCCGCGTCGAGCAGCCGGTACAGCTGCCGCCGGTTCGGCAGGTCGGTGAGCGGATCGTGCAGCGCAAGATGCTCCTTCTCGGTGGCCTCCTGGCGTAGCCGGTTCACCAGCCGGGCGTTGGCCAGCGAGACGCTCGCGTGGTTGGCCATCGCCTGCAGCAGCCGCAGATGCTCCCCGGTGAAGGTGGGTATGTCGGGCAGGCTGTCGGTCACCAGCAACACCGCGGTCATGCCGTCGCCGATCGGTACCGGCACCGCCATCCCGTCGGCCGGCCCGTCCGAGCGCGACGGGTCGCCGCCGGGCAGCAGGACCGGTTCCCCGGTCGCGGCCGGGGTCCACCATTCGCCGCCGGCCGAACCGTGCGGCACGGACTCCTCGAGCTGACCCTGCCCGGATATCCGGACTCGTAGGCCCGGTTCCATCTCGCCGGCCGGAACGATCAATTCGACGCTGCTCGACCGCAACTCGTCGCGGACCTGACCGAGGATCACCCGCATCAGCTGGCCGGTGTCCAGCGAGCCGTCCAGGGCGCTGGTGAAGGCATAGAGGTTCTCGACCTGCGCGTGGCCCTGGCTCTGCCGCACGTAGCCGCGGTAGCCGAGATACACCACGCAATACAGCACGGCCAGCGGGGTCACCGCCCACGGGTTGCTCTCCACGGTGATTGCGCTGATCAACGCGATGCTCGTGGCGACCAGCACGAGGACCAGTCCGCGCATGGCGGAAGGCAGGCGGCGCCACTCCGACGGATCGTCGTGCAGGCCGATGACCGCGGTGAGCAGGATGATGGCGAGCAGGTCGGCGGCCAGCATGGCGGCGTACGCGGCGAGCCATTCACGGGGGCCGGCGAGGCCCACCCCCGGTTGAGCGATCGCGCCATAGATCGCGACGGCCACCGTGGCCTGCAGGCCGATGAGCGCGATGTTGAACGCGAGCTTCCGCCCGTGCTGGCGGCGCAGCAGCGCCAGTCCGGCGGTGCCACCGACGGTGCGGGCGACAACCACCAGGAACGGGTTCAGCACCGCAAGGGCGATCACCATGGGAATCTCGGTGACGCTCATCGCGTGACCTCCGCGCCGCACCCGGACGTGGATCGCGAAGCCCTCGGTCAGGCAGAACATCACCAACAGCACCGGAAACCACGCCAGCGTCCGCGGCTGGTCCACCGACGGCATCCCGTCGACCAGCAGCAGCGCCCCGTTGAAGAACACCGTCGCGGCGCCCAGCACGACGCTGAGCGCAGCGACCTGCCAGTCCGGGCGGGACCATGTCCGCTGCCGTTCGGCGGGCGCGGCTCCGCTGACGGCTGTCGCGCGTCGGGTCATCGGTGTCCTCGGATTCTGTCTACCGGGCTCGCGACAACCTCATCGGCCCATGCTGCGGCGAGTTGAGGCAACCGATCCGGCGGAAGGTCCCGACAGCGCCGGTGGCGGCACATCCGCATGACGGCGCCGCGGCTGAATGGAGCCCCCGGTCGGAATCGAACCGACGACATCTCGCTTACAAGGCGAGTGCTCTGGCCAACTGAGCTACAGGGGCGCGCGCCACAGCATACCGGCTTCTCCACCACCGCCGAACCGCGCACGTGCCGCTCCGACCTTGGCAGAACGTGAGATAAGCCTTACGGTAAGCGGACGTGACCCTGTTCACGTCAGTTCCTCCCACTCGGATCGTCCGGCACGTTCCTGCCGGTGGAAAGGAAGTCACTGCATCATGGCTACCGTCACGTACGAGAAGGCCTCCCGCATCTACCCCGGCTCCGAACGCCCCGCGGTCGACGAGCTGAACCTGGAGATCGGTGACGGCGAGTTCCTCGTCCTGGTCGGCCCGTCCGGTTGTGGCAAGTCCACCAGCCTGCGCATGCTCGCCGGCCTGGAAGACGTGGACCGCGGCCGCATCCTCATCGAGGGCAAGGACGTCACGAACCTGCCGCCGAAGTCGCGCGACATCGCGATGGTCTTCCAGAACTACGCCCTCTACCCGCACATGTCGGTCTACGAGAACATGGCGTTCGCCCTCAAACTCCGCAAGACGGCGAAGTCGGAGATCGACCGCCGCGTCAAGGAGGCCGCACAGCTCCTGCAGTTGGACGAGTACCTGGCCCGTAAGCCGAAGGCACTCTCCGGTGGCCAGCGCCAGCGTGTCGCCATGGGCCGCGCCATCGTACGTGAGCCGCAGGTCTTCCTCATGGACGAGCCGCTGTCGAACCTCGACGCCAAGCTCCGCGTCCAGACCCGCTCGCAGATCGCTACGCTGCAGGCCAAGCTGGGCATCACCACCGTGTACGTGACGCACGACCAGGTCGAGGCCATGACGATGGGTCACCGGGTGGCTGTCATGCTGGACGGCGTGCTGCAGCAATGCGACACCCCCCGGGCCCTGTACGACGAGCCCGGCAACGTCTTCGTCGCCGGCTTCATCGGCTCACCGGCCATGAACCTCAAGACCGTGCCGCTGACCGAGACGGGCGCCCACTTCGGCCCGCTCGACATGCCGTTGAGCCGCGAGCAACTCTCGGCCGCGCAGAGCGGTGGCGGAAAGGTGACCATCGGCTTCCGTCCCGAGGCGACCGACATCGTCTCATCGAACGAGGGCGGCCTGCCGATCGTCGTGGACCTGGTGGAGGACCTCGGCTCCGACGCAAACGTCTACGGCCACGCGGACCTCCCCGGCGGCGCGGAGCGGTTCGTGGTCCGCACGGACCGGCGCCACATGCCGCACATGGGCGAGACCGTTCACATCAAGCCGCAGACCGACCACGTACACGTCTTCAACGCCTCGACGGGTGCGCGTATCTGACCTCGTACTGAGCGTAGAGGGCGGTCCCAGCTGGGCCGCCCTCTACGCTGTCGCCGATCTTGGAGTTGTGGTGGGTGACATAAGGCTCGTCGTAGACATATCGCCCACCACAAGTCCAAGATCGCGGGATTCGGAGGCGAGCGTCAGAGGGAATGGGCGCGCCGGCGGGCTACCTCGGCCAGCGTCACCGCGGCGGCCACACTGGCGTTCAACGACTCGACCGTGGAGGCCATCGGGATGCTTACCCGCATGTCGCACGTCTCGCCGACGAGCCGGGACATGCCACGTCCCTCCGATCCCACCACCACCAGCAGCGGGCCGATCGCCGCCTCCAGCTGGTAGAGGTCCGTCTCGCCGTCGGCATCCAGGCCGATCGCCGTGAAGCCGGCCTGCTGACACGCCTTGATCGCGCGCGTCAGGTTGACCACCTGCGCCACCGGCACGCGCGCCGCCGCACCCGCGCTCGTCCGCCAGGCCGTCGCGGTGATGCCCGCCGCCCGTCGCTCGGTCATGAACAAGCCGTGCCCGCCGAATGCCGCCACCGAACGGATCACCGCGCCCACGTTGCGGGGGTCGGTCACGCCGTCCATGGCGATCAGGAGCGGCGCGGCCTGCTCGAGCGAAGCGGCGACTAGATCCTCGAAGCTCTCGTACGCAAACGGCGGCACCTGCAGACCTACGCCCTGGTGCAGGACGCCACCGGTCATCCGGTCGAGTTCGTTGCGGCCGATCTCCAGAATCGGGATGCCGCGGTCACCGGCGGTCCGGACGATCTCCGCGATCCGATCGTCGATGTCGATGCCCTGAGCGATGTAGAGCGCGGTGGCAGGAATTGACGCACGCAGCGCCTCGGCCACCGGGTTACGGCCCAGGAGCAGCTCGGGGCCTTCGCGAGTCGGATTGGACCGGCGGCCGGGCGCGATCCGTGGACCGCCGCGCGGCTGGACCTTGCCCCGTTGGTGTCCGGGCCGGGTTCCCCTGCCCCACGTGGTGTCCTTCGTGCCGGGAGTACCGACCTTGGGCGCTCGGCCCTCGGCGGCGGCGGCTCGGCGTTCGTTGTCCTGCTTACGCGCGGTCTTCGCGGGTAGCTCCTCGGTGCCGGAATATCCCTTGTGCCACGGCCGCTCGTCGGCGGGCAGCGTCCGGCCCCGGCCCTTCAGCCCGGAGCGGTTCTTGCCGCCCGAACCGACCTTCGCGCCCTTCTTGGACTTGACACGGCGACTGCGATTCGCTGAGTTACCCGGCATCAGTGCTGCTCTCCCACCGTCCAGCGCGGCCCGGTCGGAGTGTCCTCCACCTGAACTCCCGCGTTCTTGAGCTGGTCGCGCACCGAATCGGCGGCCGCCCAGTCCTTACGTGCCCGGGCCTGCGCCCGTTGCTCCAGCGCCAGTGCGACCAGCGAATCGACCACGGGCTTGAGGTCGCCACCGCGTTCGTGAACGCCCCATGCCTCGTCGAGAGGATCAAGACCCAGGACCCACAGCATCGCGCGTACGGTGGTGAACGCCGCACGCACCCCGTCCTGGTCATTCGCCGCCAGCGCCGTGTTCCCCTCGCGGATCGTGTCATGCACGATCGCGAGCGCCGCGGAAGTGTTGACATCGTCGTTCATCGCCGCGGCGAACTCCGGCGGCACGTCCCCGGGCTGAGCCGGGCCGACGATCTCGGCGGCACGCTGCACGAATCCCTCGATCCGCCGGTACGCGACCGCGGCCTCGCGTAGGGCCTCGTCGGAGTAGTCGATGCGGGAGCGGTAGTGCGGTGTGCCCAGGTAATACCGCAGCTCGACCGGGCGGATGCCCATCTCGACCACCGCGTCCAGATCGACCACGTTGCCCAGCGACTTGCTCATCTTGGACTCGCCGAGATTCAGCAGCGCGTGGTGCACCCAGTAGCGGGCGAACGGCAGACCGGCCGAGCGGGACTGGGCGATCTCGTTCTCGTGGTGCGGGAACGTCAGGTCCAATCCGCCGCCGTGGATGTCGAACTCGGCGCCGAGGTAGCGCCGGGCCATGGCGGAGCACTCGATGTGCCATCCCGGCCGGCCACGGCCCCACGGCGAGGGCCACGAGGCGTCGCTCGGCTCATCCGGTTTGATGCCCTTCCAAAGGGCAAAGTCCCGATAGTCCTTTTTATCCGGCTCACCACCCCCCGCGGGCGGCCGCATGTCCTCCGGGTTCTGCCCGGACAACGCGCCGTACTCCGGGTAGGACGGCACGTCGAAATAGACGTCCCCGTTGCCCGAGGAAGCCGGATAGGCGTGGTCGCCGTCGATCAGATCGACGATGAGCTCCTGCATCTCCGGGATATGCGCGGTCGCCAGCGGCTCGTACGTGGGCCGCAGCACGTTGAGCGCCCGGTAGTGGTCGTCCAGCACCGACTGGTTCTCGTACGCGATCGCCCAGAACGGCCGGCCCTGCGCCTCGGCCTTCTCGAGGATCTTGTCGTCCACGTCGGTGATGTTGCGGATGAAGGTGACCTCGAAGCCGGTGTGCAGCAACCAGCGCCGCAGCACGTCGTAGTTGACCGCCGAGCGCAAATGCCCGATGTGCGGGACCGACTGCACCGTGAGACCGCACAGGTAGATACCGACCTGACCGGGCGTCTTCGGGATGAACTCCCGGACGGATCGGGTCGCGGTGTCATGCAGGCGGAGCGTCACCGGTCAAGGGTACCGACCCTCGTACCGGGGTCTCCGCCCCGCCTCACCGCGCCGACACGTTTCAGGGCCGGGTCATGCGCAGCACGTCGAGCGCTTCATCCAGCTGCTGCTCGGTGATCTTGCCACTCGACACGTGACCACGTTCGATGACGACCTCGCGGATGGAGCGGCCCGACGCGAGCGCTTGCTTCGCGATCGCCGCCGCTTCGTCGTACCCCAGGAAGCGGTTGAGGGGCGTGACGATCGACGGCGAGCCCTCCGCGTAGGCCCGGGCGATGTCCGCATTGGCTTCCAGGCCGTCGATGCAGCGGTCGGCGAGCATCCGCGCGGCCGCCGCCAGGAGCCGGATCGACTCCAGCAGGTTGCGGCCCATCACCGGCAGCATGACGTTGAGCTCGAAGTCGCCCTGGGTGCCGGCGAACGCGACCGCCGCGTCGTTGCCGATGACCTGCGCACAAACCTGACGGACCGATTCCGGTACGACGGGATTCACCTTGCCCGGCATGATGGACGAGCCCGGCTGCAGATCAGGCAGCCGCAGCTCCCGCAGGCCGGCGCGCGGTCCGGAACCCATCCAGCGGATGTCATTGACGATCTTGTACAGGCTCACCGCGATCACCCGGAGTTGACCGGACGCTTCGATCAGCCCGTCCCGGGCGCCCTGCGCCTCGAAGTGGTTGCGGGCCTCGGTCAGCGGGAGACCGGTCATCTCCCGGAGCTGCGCGATGACCGCCGGGGCGAACCCGGGCGGGGTGTTCACGCCGGTGCCCACCGCGGTACCACCCAGCGGCAGCTCGGCAAGCCGCGGCAGGGTGTCGGTGAGCCGGTCGATCCCGTACTGCACCTGGGCCGTGTAGCCGGAGAACTCCTGGCCGAGAGTGACCGGTGTGGCGTCCATCAGGTGGGTACGCCCGGACTTGACGATCTGCGCGAAGTCGGCGGACTTGGCCCGCAGTGCCGCGGCGAGGTGGTCGAGCGCCGGGATCAGGTTGCTGGTGATCGCCTCGGCGGCGGCCAGGTGGATCGACGAGGGGAACACGTCGTTGCTGGACTGCGAGGCGTTGACATGGTCGTTCGGGTGCACTGGACGGCCGAGGTCGCGCGTGGCGAGCGTGGCGATCACTTCGTTGGCGTTCATATTCGACGAGGTGCCGGAGCCGGTCTGGAACACGTCGATCGGGAACTGGTCGTCGTAACCGCCGTCCGCGACATGCGCGGCGGCCGTCGTGATCGCCTTGGCAAGGTCCTCGTCCAGCACACCGAGCGATGCGTTGACCTGCGCGGCGGCACCCTTGATCTGGGCCAGAGCCTTGATGTGGGCGGGTTCCAGCCCGCGTCCGGAGATCGGGAAGTTCTCCACCGCTCGCTGGGTCTGCGCCCGCCAGAGGGCATCGGCAGGCACCCGGACCTCGCCCATCGTGTCCCGCTCGACCCGGTAACCACTCTCGTCAGTCGTCGTCACGCCTCCATCGTGCTCCTGTCCGTCGGCCAGCGCAGTCGATCCGCGGTTGCGATCACGGTGACGCCGGTCCGCGGCGCGGGCGGGTACTCGTGCGTGGTGCGCCAATAACGATGTAACCGAGGTCGCACGAGTGGACGTTCCGAGCGACGAAACGTATCGTCCCGAGGGTTTGCACCTTCCTCACGAAATGGATCCTTCCCATGCGACGCGCCATCGTGGCCGTGGCCCTCAGCGGTCTGGTACTGACCGCCGGCGCCTGTGACAGCGACGCAGACAGCACCGTCACGGGCCCGATCCTGGTCAGTCCCTCGTCGGCGCCCGCCACCAGCCCGTCGCCGGACTACTCGGCGGACACCAAGCTGGTCTGCGACAAGGTCGCGACGATCTTCCGCGAGGACATGAACGGCTTCTCCACCCAGATCGGCAAGATGATCGCCCGCAAGGAAGCCGACGAGACCGCCGATGCCGAGAAGGCGGAGGAGGCGGCCGCGGCGCAGCTGAAGATCATCGGTACGAAGATCAAAAAGGTGACCGCAGCGGCTCAGGATCCCGGTCTCGCGATGGCCGGGGCGTCCTCCGCGGCGAAGCTGATCAAGAGCTCGACCGACGCCAGGTTCTTCGACGGCATCGACACCTCGAAGGACCTGGAGAGCAAGATCGAGGGCAAGCTCACCGACTGGATGGACCCGGTGACCGGCTACTGCGCAAGATAGTCACCGCCGATCCGCGACTTCTCGTCGATCTCGGAGTTGTGGTGGGACTCGGGTATCGGGGTTTGTTGGCAGTCGTCTTGTGGACCTTGGATAGCTGTGGTCGAAATACCGCCATAGCTATACAAGAACGCGGCAGCGGCCGACGACTGCTCACCATGTGCCCCTGTTTGTACCCTTACCGGCGGACGGTCCGCGGTGAATGTGGCGCGCCGGGTCGGCTCGGGCTGGCCCTGGTGCCGTGGTCGTGAACGGCTGACCCCGCAATCGGGCCGGGCGGCGTCACCCGGACTTCCTGGTAGGAGGATCGCTGCCGACCAAGCCACCCGGATCTCCTGGTAGGAAAATCGCTGCCGACCAAGGCCACCCGGATCTCCTGGTAGGAGGATCACTGCCGACCAAGGCCACCCGGATCTCCTGGTAGGAGGATCGCTGCCGAACAAGGCCACCTGGTAGGAGGATCGCCGCCGGACAAGGCCACCCGGATCTCCTGGTAGGAGGATCGCTGTCCGGCGACGCCACCATAACTCCTGGTAGGAAGTTCGGTGTCGGGCGAGGCCACCCGGACTTCCTGGTAGGAGCATCGGTGTCGAGGCGAGGCCACTCGGACTCCTAGTAGGAGGATCGGTGCCCGGGGTGGCGACGCCACCCAGTTCTCCTAGTAGGAGGATCGCTGACGGACAAGGCACCCGGATCTCCTGACAGGAGCATCAGTGCCCGGCGACGTCACCCGGACCTCCTGACAGGAGCATCAGTGCCCGGGCGAAACCACCCGGACTTCCTGGCCGGAGGATCGCTGCCTGCCGGGCCGGAGCCGAAGCCTGCCCAAGTCGAACCCCCGAAAGGCGAGGTGGGATACATGTCCGTAATAGGCATTAGGTCACCCCACCATGACTCCAAGATCGGCGCTGAGCTACCGCGTGCCGATCTGCAGTGTCAAGGCCGGTTTGGTGACCTCCGCGAAGAAGTCGTTGCCCTTGTCGTCGACCACGATGAAGGCCGGGAAGTCTTCAACCTCGATCTTCCACACCGCCTCCATGCCGAGTTCCGGATACTCCAGCACCTCGACGTGGCGGATGCAGTCCTGGGCCAGCCGGGCGGCCGGACCGCCGATCGAGCCGAGGTAGAAGCCTCCGTACTGCCGGCAGGCCCGGGTCACCTGGGCGGACCGGTTGCCCTTGGCCAGCATCACCAGGGAGCCCCCGGCCTCTTGGAACCTGTCCACGTACAAGTCCATCCGCCCGGCCGTGGTGGGCCCGAACGAGCCGGACGCGTACCCCTCGGGAGTCTTCGCCGGGCCGGCGTAGTACACCGCGTGATCCCGAAGATAGGACGGCATCGGCTCGCCGGCGTCCAGGCGCTCGGCGATCTTCGCGTGGGCGATGTCCCGGGCCACGACCAGTGGCCCGGAGAGCGAGAGCCGTGTCTTCACCGGGTACTTCGACAGGATTGCCCGAACCTGGTCCATCGGCTGGTTCAGGTCGACGTGGACGACCTCTCCCGATTCCAGTTGCGAGACGTCCACGTCGGGCAGGAACCGTGCGGGATCCGTTTCGAGCCGCTCCAGCCACACCCCGGATGGCGTGATCTTCGCGACGGCTTGCCGGTCGGCCGAGCAGGATACGGCGATCGCCACCGGGCAGGACGCGCCGTGCCGGGGCAGCCGGATCACCCGGACGTCGTGGCAGAAGTAGCGCCCGCCGAACTGCGCGCCGATCCCGAAGTCCCGGGTCAACTCCAGCACCGCGGCCTCGAGCTCGACGTCCCGGAAGCCGTGCGCGGCCATGGTGCCGGCCCGCGGCAGGTTGTCCAGGTATTTCGCGCTGGCCAGCTTGGCGGTCTTCAACGCGTACTCGGCACTGGTGCCGCCGATCACGATGGCCAGGTGGTACGGCGGGCAGGCCGCCGTGCCGATCAGTCGCAGTTTCTCGTCCAGGAACTGCATCATCCGCGCCGGATTCAGCAGCGCCCTCGTCTCCTGGTACAGGTACGACTTGTTGGCCGAGCCCCCGCCCTTGGCCATGAACAGGAATTTGTACGTGTCCGGCTGGCCGCCCGGATCCTCGGCGTACAGCTCGATCTGGGCCGGCAGGTTGGTGCCGGTGTTCTTCTCGTCCCACATGGTCAACGGCGCCAGTTGCGAATAGCGCAGATTCAGCCGGGTGTACGCCTGATGGACGCCGTTCGCGATGGCCTGTTCGTCGAGACCGTCGGTGAGCACGTGCCGGCCACGCTTGCCCAGCACGATCGCGGTGCCGGTGTCCTGGCACATCGGCAGCACACCACCGGCCGCGATGTTGGCGTTGCGGAGCAGGTCGAGTGCGACGAACCGGTCGTTCGGCGACGCCTTCGGGTCGTCGATGATGGCACGCAGCTGGCCCAGGTGCGCCGGGCGCAGGTAGTGCGCGATGTCGTGCATGGCCTCCGCGGTGAGCTGAGTCAGCACGCCCGACTCGACGGTCAGGAATCGCCGGCCGCCCGGTCCGCTGACCACATCCACACCCTCGTCACTGACCAATCGGTACTCGGTCAGGTCGTCGCCGATGGGCAGCAGGGGCGAATACGAGAAGGCGGCGGCTCTGCTCATGAACGGCAAGCCTAGGCCAGCCCTCGCGTCGAATGCGAACCGCGCCGGTCGTGCGGTACAGCCGGTTCGGTCAGCGGAACGGCAGGTACGCCATGTCCCGCCCGTGGACCGCGAGCAAACCGGTGGGTGCGACGGCGAACACCTTCGCGTCGGTACGCGCCTCCGCCAGCACGCGGCCGCTGGACGGTGACACCGCGATGATCCGGCGCGGCGAGGTGTTCGCGATGATCGCCGCGTACGGGGACATCGCCGCCGATGCGCCGTCGTTGACCGGACGCTGCCAGTTCGTGCCGGCGCCGGTGAACGACCGCCCCGTGAAGGTCCGCCTGTCCGCGCTGCGGATCACCGCGTAGCCGTCGTTGAGGGCCATCACGTCCTGGTCCTTCTGGCCGTACCAGAGCCGCCTCCCGTCGTACGCGGCGATCAGTTCCTCGTGTCCGGTCGGGTCGACACCCAGCACCACGTCCTCCCCACCGGCCGGGTCGCGGTCCTGCCTGCACGCCGACCCGTCGCCCGCGGTTCGCAGGTTCAGGTCGTCACGGCTCCACACCGGTCCCGAGGGCGGATCGGTGGCGACCACGCTGTAGTAACAGGTGCCGTCCCGGGCCGTGCCGGTGACCGTGAGCACCCGTCCACCGGTGACCGACACCCTCTCGTCAGGCCCGGGCCTCACGGTCTGCACCACCCGACCGGCCGCGGTGTCCACGATGCGGATCCGCCCGCCCTCCGGCAGACCGATCAGCGTCGGCATGAACGGCCGCCCGGACACCTGACCGTCCACTTGCGACGAGGTCAGCGGCTGGGTGTCCGGCAGATCGGGGTTGGCCGCGTCGAACACGAACCCGATGTTCCCGGTACTGACCGTCCACAGCGGACGGCTACCGCGCGGGTCCCAAGCGGTGAGCTCGCATTCGCCGCCCTTGACACAGCGCAGGTCGACGATCGCGTTCGCATACCCCCATACCGCGGTGGCCGCGTGGTCCGATCGGCGCACCTGGCCGCTGCGCGGTTCGCGCACCTGGTAGCCCTTGGTGAGCAGTTTGCCGGTGACCACGACGGCGTCCGCGGTGCCGGCGACCGTGGCCCAGTCGTCGTCGGACTGCCACAACTTCGCGCCGGCGCCGAGTCCGTACGACTCGACCCGGGTGCGGTACTCGACGATCACCGCGTCGTCGGCGATCGCCACGCTCGCCGGCGATCCGCTGAGCGTCACCTGCCACTGCGACGAACCGTCGGCGATCGGCGAGCTGGAGTTGACCCAGGCCCAGATTTTCGGGAACGGGTTCCACACGCCGGTGGTGGCCAGGAGAATCACGACGATGAGGGCCGTCAGAGCCCAATTCTTGACTGATCCACCGTCCGAGGCCACGAAGCACACGCTAACGAGACCGACGTGGTTCGTGCCGCAGGGAGCGATTAGTCCGTGTCGATCGTTTATAGCCGCTTCGCCGCGGCCGACACCAAGGGCATCACCCGGTACGCGATGAGTTCGGCCAGCGCGATGATCGTGGAGGCGCGGACGATTCCCTCGTACCCGACGATCTGGTCGATGACCCGCTGGAGGTCGGAGTTGGACCGGGCCACGATCCGGCACAGGACGTCACCACTGCCGGTGATCGTGTGCGCCTCGAGGACCTCGGGGATGTCCGCGAGGTGCTGCGCGACGGCGGTATGCCCGTACCGCTGACTGATCTCCAGGGTGACGAAACTCGTCACGCCGAAGCCGATCGCCTCGGGTGACACCTCCGGTCCGAAGCCCCGGATCGCGCCCCGCGCGATCAACTTGTCCATCCGGGCCTGTACCGTCCCGCGCGCGACCGCCAGACGGCGGGACAGCTCCAGCACACCGATCCGGGGTTCATCCTCGAGCAGCTCGAGCATCTTGGCGTCAAGCGCGTCGAGCTGCACATCTTGCACAGCCATACAGATCTTTTACCCTACCGATTGGGCAGAATGACCTGCCTACGATGTAACTATTGCTCAGCGGCACGTACGGGAGCAACCTCTCGTCATGACGCAGATGATGGAACACGCGATTCCCGAGCCCGCTCACCCGGCGCCCGACGTCTTCCCCGTCAAGGGCGTCGATCACCTCCAGTTTCTGGTGGGCAACGCGAAGCAGGCGGCGCATTACTACTCGACCGCGTTCGGGATGACCTGCGTGGCCTACCGCGGCCCGGAGAACGGGTACCGCGACCACGCCGAATACGTGCTCGTCAGCGGCTCCGCCCGGTTCGTGATGACCGGCGCGGTGCACGCCGATGCGACCGGCGCCGGTCACGTCGCGAAGCACAGCGACGGCGTCCACGACATCGCCCTCGAAGTGCCGGATGTCGACGCGGCCTGGTCGCATGCCATCGGCGCGGGCGCCCGCTCGGTATCCGAGCCGCACGACCTCACCGACGAGCACGGCACGGTACGGATCGCCGCGATCGCCGCGTACGGTGACACCATCCACTCGCTGGTCGACCGGTCCAAGTACGACGGGCCGTTCCTGCCCGGCTTCGTGGCCCGCGGCCCGATCATCGACCGGCAGCCCGCGATCGCGGCCGGATTGCAGCCCAAGCGCTACTTCCAGGCCGTCGATCACGTGGTCGGCAACGTCGAACTCGGCAAGATGAACGACTGGGTCGAGTTCTACCGGCGTGTCATGGGCTTCACGAACATGGCCGAGTTCATCGGCGATGACATCGCCACCGATTATTCGGCGTTGATGTCCAAGGTCGTCGCGGACGGCCACCGCAAGGTCAAGTTCCCGCTGAACGAGCCGGCCGTCTCGAAGCGCAGGTCACAGATCGACGAGTACCTTCAGTTCTACGGCGGCCCCGGCGCCCAGCATGTCGCGGTGGCCACGAACGACATCCTGGCCAGCGTGGACGCGATGCGGGCGGCTGGTCTCGAGTTCCTGAACACGCCCGACTCCTACTACGACGATCCCGCGCTTCGCGCCCGGATCGGAAAGGTTCGGGTGCCGATCGAGGAGCTGAAGAAGCGCTCGATCCTGGTGGACCGGGACGAGGACGGGTACCTGCTGCAAATCTTCACCAAGCCGGTGCAGGACCGCCCGACCGTATTCTTCGAGCTGATCGAGCGGCACGGCTCGCTGGGCTTCGGCAAGGGCAACTTCAAGGCCCTGTTCGAGGCGATCGAGCGGGAACAGGAGCTTCGAGGCAACTTGTGACAGCGGCAGAGCCTGCGACAGCGGCAGCCTGCGACAGCAGCAGCGGCCACCTGCGACACTGTGGCGGTGACTTCTCAACCGGCCGCGGCGGGTCACCTCCGTCCGCCCGAGCCGGCCGACGCGGAAACCTGTTTCCGTGACTTCATCGTCAGACTGTCGTGATAAAGGTTTCGGCATGAGCTCGCTGCAAGCCGGCTGGTACCGGGATCCGGCCGACCCCGCCACCCAGCGGTACTGGGACGGCGAAGGCTGGATCGGCACGGCCATTCCGGCCGACGCGACGCCGCCCGCCGGCCCGCCACCGGCCGGCCCATCGGGCACCATTCCGCATTCTCCGCCGGCATCGGCGGTTCCGATTCCGGGCGAGCCTCCGGAACGAGGGCTGCAACAGTCCTGGACGCCGCCACCGGGCTGGCCGCCGCCACCGCCCGGTTGGACGCCGCCACCGGGCTGGATCCCGCCACCAGGTTTCACGCTGCAGGCACGGCCGCACGGCTTCGCCCTGGCCAGCATGGGTGCCCGTCTCGCCGCCCGGATGATCGACTTCGTCATGGTGCTGCTGCTCAACGTGGTGGTGAACGGCTACCTCGGCTACCAGTGGTGGCTCGAGATCGAGCCGGTCGTGCGAGCCGCGATCGGGGACCCGTTCGGCACGCCCCAACAACCGTCTAGCCGCTCCGACTACCTGATGCTCACGATGCTGTTCGTGGCGACCGCGCTGTGGCTCGCGTACGAGGTGCCGGGAATCGGCAACAGCGGCCAGACCCTCGGCAAGCGGATCATGCGGATCAAGGTGGTCGCGGTGGAGAACACCGACCGGCTCGGATTCGGGCGGGCGTTCCGGCGCTGGGGCCGGTTGGGCCTGTGGACGCCACTCTGGTCGTGTTACGGACTCGGCCTGCTGATGCAGCTCATCGACTCGGTGTCGCCACTGTTCGACCAGAGACTGCGTCAGGCGCTGCACGACAAGATTGCCCGTACCGTGGTGGTCGCGCTGCCGCCGGGCTACAAGCAGCCCGTTGCCACGGGCGGCGGCGATGTTTCCAAGGGAGAGAGATGACCCGGCTGACCCGCGCCGATCTGGACGCGCTGCCCGCCTACGTACCCGGGCGCAACGTCGCCGACCTGGCCCGGGAACTGGGCGTCGCCGAGGCGATCAAGCTGGCCAGCAACGAGGTGCCGTTCGGGCCGCTGCCGGGCGTGCCGGAGGCGGTGGCGGAGGCGGTCATGTCGTCGCATCGCTACCCCGACATGGGTGTGGTGGCGCTGCGGGAGAAGCTGGCCGAGCGGTACGGCGTGAGCGCGAACCGGCTGGTCACCGGCTGTGGCTCGGTCGCGTTGGCGGAACACCTCGTGAAGGCGACGTGCCTGCCGGGCGACGAGATCGTCTACTCCTGGCGTTCGTTCGAGGCGTACCCGATCATCGCGGCAGGCGCCGGGGCGACCAGCGTTCGCGTGCCGAACACCCCGGACCACTGCCATGACCTGCCCGCGATGGCGGCCGCGGTGAGCGATCGGACGCGGCTGGTGATCGTGTGCAATCCGAACAACCCGACCGGCACCTCGGTACGCCGTGCCGAGCTCGACCGGTTCCTCGACGACGTGCCCTCCGACGTTCCGGTGGTGCTGGACGAGGCGTACCGGGAGTTCGTCACCGATGACCAGGTGCCGGACGCCGTCGAGACGTACGGCGGCCGGCCCAATGTGGTCGTCCTGCGCACGCTCTCCAAGGCATGGGGCCTGGCCGGCCTGCGTGTCGGCTTCCTGGTCGGTCAGCCCGAAGTGGCGGACGCGGTGCGCAAGGTGGTCACGCCGTTCTCCACCAGCCTGGTCGCCCAGGCGGCCGCGATCGCCGCGCTGGACGCGGCGGATGAGGTCAAGCGGCGCTGCGCGATCGTGGTGGCCGAGCGGGAACGCGTCACCGAGGCGCTGCGCAAGATGTCCGTGGACGTGCCGGCGAGTCAGGCCAACTTCGTCTGGCTGCCGCTGGGCGACAAGGCGGCCGAGTTCGGCGCGGCGTGCGAGGGCCGTGGTGTCATCGTGCGCGCGTTCCCGTCGGACGGCGTACGCGTGACCATCGGCAAGCCGGACGAGAACGACGCGTTGCTGGCCGCGGCCGAGGCAGCGCTCGGCTGAAGCGGCCGGCCGCGAGCAGCCGGCTAGGCCGCGGCGGCCAGGTCGTCCAGGTCGCGGCGCAGGGCACCTTCGACGGTACGTGCGGCCAGGCCGCCGAAGACGAACGCCAGGAAGCGGCCGGCCGGCGCGGTCGGCGTGCCGTCCTGTACCACGGTGACCATGGTGCCGCCGCGGTGCCGGCCCTCGGTCACCGGAACGAACGTGTAGGTCATCCGATAGTCGGCGCCGATGCCCGGCGACTCGACCACGAACCTCTCCGGGACCACGCAGTCGCGTACCCGGAATTCCTCGGTGATCTCCGCGTCGTCAGCCATCGTGCGCGTCTCGCGCCACACCGTGCCACGGCCGAACGGACCTGGCGTCATCAGCTCGACCTCGGTGACCGTGGAGAGCCACTCGCAGCGGCGGGGCAGGTCGGTGAACACGCGCCAGACCTCGTCCACCGGCGCTTCGACCAACCGTGTCACCGCAACCGTCGACATGGCGTGACCTCCCGCGTACACGGTACGGCGAATTGCCGACGCCGAACAGTAATTACCCGACCACGGTGCCCCGCACTTCGCCCAGGCACAGGATCTCCCCACAGGCGCCGGGCGCACTGCCGGTAATCGTCACCGTGTCACCGTCAGCAAGGAAGGCGCGGGTGGAGCCATCTGCCAGCTCGACCGGCTCGGTACCGTTCATGGTCAGTTCGAGGAATGAGCCCACCTGATCGTGTCGTGCGCCGGAGACCGTTCCGGAGGCATAGAGATCACCGGTACGCACCCACGCGCCGTTCACCGTCAGGTGAGCGAGCTGCTGCGCCGGGGTCCAGTACATGTCCTTGAACGGCGGCTCGCTGACCGTCGTGTCATTCCAGTCCACGCTCAGCCGTACGTCGTACGAGGCTCCCGGCGGCATGAGGTAGTCGTGCGGCACCGGATCCTGCACCGGCGGCGCCAGCGAGGCGAGCGCGTCGAGCGGCACCACCCAGGGCGATATCGAGGTGGCGAACGACTTGCCCAGGAATGGGCCCAGGGGCTGGTACTCCCACGCCTGGATGTCCCGGGCCGACCAGTCGTTGACCAGGACGACGCCGAACACGTGATCGGCGAAGTCCACAGTACGGATCCGCCGCCCCGGTACGCCCACCACGAACCCGACCTCCGCCTCGATGTCCAGCCGCTGCGTCGGACCGAACACGCCTTCGCCGAGTTGCCCGGACGGCCGTGCGATCGGCGTGCCGGAGACCACCACGGTGGCGGATCGCCCGTGATAGCCGATCGGGATGTGCCGCCAGTTCGGAAGCAGCGGCGGCCGGCCGGGTCGCAGGATCCTGCCGACGTTGGCGGCGTGCTGCTCGGACGAATAGAAGTCGGTGTAGTCGGCGACTTCGAAGGGCATGTGCAACCGGACCTCGGCGAGCGGGATCCGCCTGTCCAGATGTCGCGGGATGACCGAACGCCAGTGCGTCCACTGTGGCCTCCCCTGGGCCATCAGCGCATTCAGGCTGGGCTGCCGAAAGACATCGTCCAAGGCGGACAGATCAGCCACGTCATCGCCCACGCGCACGCCGACCCGGCGTACGCCGTCAGATCTACTGAATACGCCATAGGGCAGATTTCCGAGGCCGTACCCGCTCATTCGTAGCCGCCGTTGATCAGCCCCAGCCGGATCAGCTCGGTCAGCGGCTCCAGCACGTTGGTGGTGCCGAATCCGTCCCAGAGCGGCCGCACCTCGTCCCGCCGGGCGCGGGCCGGCTCGATCAGCGGCAACGGATGAGTCGCCGCCAACGCCTCGGCGACCTCGGCCACCTCGCCGCCGTCAACCGCCAGCAGGCCCGCGACCAGCACGTTCAGAAAGCCGTGGTGGGTGAAACCGGTCTCCGGATCGGTGTGGCGCAACGCGTGTCGCAGCCCGGCCGCCAGCTTGAACGGCAGTTCGCGGTCGCGGCACGCGCAGATCACCGCGGCCAGCTCGACCGGCGTCGGGAAGAGCTCGGCGGCCAGCCCGCCGACCCGGAACTTGGGCGCGATGCGCAGGCCCGCCGCCCTAGCCTCGGCAACCGTGTCCAGCGCGGCGAGCAGGCCCCAGCTCAGCGGGATCTCGGCGTACACATGATGGTCCTGACTCTGCTCGGCCAACCGCCGGAGCTCGGCCAGACCGGGTTGCGGATCCTCACCGCGGCGGGCCACCGCCGCCTCGACGTGCCGCACCACCGCGCCGGCCGCCCTCAGCTTGGCCACCGCCGCCGGTAGCGCCGAGATCGGCACGTCGTTCACCACACCGACCGACAGCGCGGGCCAGGATCGATCGAAATCGACCAGCGACGACGGTACGAGGAAACTGCCCAACATCTCGGCGTACCAGGCATTCTCGTGCGCGGTGAAGGAGCCCAGCGCGTCAGCCACGCCGATCATGCTCGGCGGCAGCACGGACGCATCGTCCACGAACCCGGCGAACAGCGAAGGCACGAGCGTTGACACGAAACTGAACCTAATGGACGCTTCGAGAAGTAGACAGGTGCGTCCGCTATGTCGGTTTTAAGAGGATCGAACAGGTCGCGAGGGTGGAGGGCAACGATGCCGTACTACCGCAGGGTCGGAGAGGTTCCGCGTAAGCGGCACACGCAGTTCCGCAGGCCGGACGGCGGCCTGTACGCCGAGGAGTTGATGGGCCAGGAGGGCTTCTCGTCCGACTCGTCGCTGCTCTATCACCGCAATCCGCCGACCGCGATCGCCGCCGCCGAAACGTACCAGCCACCCGCCTCGGTGCAGTCCCCCAACCACCCGCTGAAGCCGCGGCACCTGCGGACCCACAAGCTGGACGCCGGACCGGGCGACGCGGTCCTGCACCGCCGGCACCTGCTGGCAAACAACGACGTCAGGATCGGGTACGTGGTGGCCGACCGGCCGTCCCCGTACTACCGCGACGCGGTCGGCGACGAGTGCCTGTACGTCGAATCCGGCTCGGGCACCATCGAGACCACGTTCGGCGTGCTCGAAGTGATCGCCGGGGACTACGTGATCATTCCGACCTCGGTAGTGCACCGGATCGTGCCCGACGAGCAGATACGCATGCTGACGATCGAGGCGACCGGACATATCGGACCGCCGAAGCGCTACCTGTCGGCGCGGGGCCAGTTCCTCGAGCACGCACCGTACTGCGAGCGCGACGTACGCGGGCCGGACGAGCCCTTGCTGGTCGACGGTACGGACGTGGAGGTCCTGGTCCGGGCGCGCGGCGGCTGGACCAGGTATGTATACGCCCGGCACCCGTTCGACGTCGTCGGGTGGGACGGCTGCCAGTATCCGTGGGCCTTCTCGATCCACGACTTCGAACCGATCACCGGCCGGCTGCACCAGCCGCCGCCGGTGCACCAGACCTTCCAAGGTCCGAACTTCGTGATCTGCTCGTTCGTGCCGCGGAAGGTCGACTACCACCCGCTGGCGATCCCGGTGCCGTACAACCACCACAATGTGGACTCCGATGAAATGATCTTCTATACCGGCGGGAACTACGAGGCGAGACGCGGTTCCGGCATCGAGCAGGGTTCCATTTCGCTGCACCCGTCCGGCTTCACCCACGGTCCGCAGCCCGGTGCGGTCGAGCGGGCACTGGGCGCCGAATTCTTCGACGAGCTGGCCGTCATGGTCGACACGTTCCGCCCGCTGGACCTCTGCGACGCAGCCCTCTCGGTGGAGGACACCGGCTACGCCTGGACCTGGAACCGTCACTGACGCGCGGCAGCCGGTACTTCCCCGGACCGTTACCGCCGGGGTCAGCGACGGGTGATCACCAGCAACTCGGCGGCGGCCGCGACCACCATCGCGATCACCAGCGGGATCAGACCGCCGACCAGCGCATAGGCGAGCACCAGCAGGGGTGCCGCGAAGGAAAGGTAAGCGGCTACGGCGAGCCGGCGGTCCCGCCCGCGCAGCCGGGTCAGGGCCGAGGCAGTCGGCTCGGTCAGCCTCCGCGCCAACCAGATCAGCACCGCGGCGAAGATCAGCACACCCATCAGGCCTGCCCAGACCCGGGAAGCGCCGGCGCTCGCGGTGCTCATCAGCGCGGTGAGAAGCCCGGCGACCAGGACGCCGTTCGAGCCGTAGAGTACGGCTTGCCGCACTCCCTCGGCCGAGTCCCCGGAGGGATCGAGCACCGGGCCGGTCGGGCGACTGATCGGCGGTGGGCCGCTCCAGATGTCGCCGCGTGCCGCCACCGCGGGATCGTAGGAATCGGGCCCGGGCGCGACCCGATCCGGCGCCGGGTAAGGGCGCGGGAAACCACTGTCTGCCGATGACGACTGATTCTCGGCGGCGTCCGACGAGGATCCGGACGTCGGACCGGCCGCGGAACCCGGAGCCGGATCCCCCCAGGCTGATCGGTCGCCGAGATCCGGCGGTGTATCGGAGCGCCGCCGGTCTGGCGGAGCCGATCCGCCCAAGGCGGCCTCATCGGCCAGCGCCTCCAGGGCCGCCGCCCACCGGCGGCGCTCGAGCCGGACGATGCCCACGTCCCGCTGGGCGTCGCCGATGGCTTCGTCCAGGTCCAGGGCCTTCGCATACGCCCGTTGGGCCAGGTCGAACAGCCTCAACCGGGCGGCCACCACGGCCAGCACCAGGTGCGCCTCGGGTTCGTCCCCGGCGATCTTGACACCGTGCCAGGCGGCGTTCAGTGCCTCCTGGCCGTTACGGGATTCGCTGAGCAGGGCGGCGCCCGTGCGCTGGGCGTACGGGTCTTGGGGGAAGCGGCGCAGGATCTCGGTCGCCACCGCGGCGGCGTCGGCGAAGCGACGGATGTCGACCAGCGCCATGCCACGTACCACCAATGTGGTGATTTCGCCGGGTGCTACCGCCGCGGCGCGATCGGCCGCCACCAGAGCTTCAGTCGGCTGGTCCGCCGCGATGTGTACGCGGGCCAGCGTGGCCAGCAGGCTCGCGTCCGTCGGTGCGGCCGCGAGTCCGGCCGCGAGCTCGCCGGCCGCCTCGTCATAGCGCCCGAGATCGGCGAAGAGCAGAGCGCGCTGGCGGTACTCCTCCGGGGTCGTTTCCGATTCGGAAGGTGAGGTCGACACCCCACGAGCGTAGGTGACCTATCTTGAGATCACCTTGCGGACACCGTCAGGCAGACGGAGAGCACCCTGATGGTGATCATTCCGCACGGGATGCACCGGATTCGATGACGAGTGCCACGGCGACGGCGGCCAGTCCCTCACCGCGACCGGTCAGTCCCAGGCCGTCGGTGGTCGTGCCGGAGACGGTAACGGGTGCGCCGACCGCCGCGGAGAGAACCTCTTGCGCCTCGTCACGCCGCGTCCCGATCTTCGGCCGGTTGCCGATGACCTGAACGGAAACGTTCAACACAGTCCGGTTCCCGGCCCGCAGCCGGCGGGCGGTCTCCGCCAGCAGCGCCACGCCGCGCGCGCCCGCCCACTCCGGCCGGTCGGTGCCGTAGTTGCTGCCCAGATCGCCCAGACCGGCCGCACTCAGCAGGGCGTCGCAGGCGGCGTGCGCGGCAACGTCCCCGTCGGAGTGGCCGGCCAGCCCGGTCTCGCCCGGCCAGTGCAGGCCCGCGACCCAGCACTGCCGGCCGGCCTCGAACGGATGGACGTCAGTGCCGATGCCCACCCGCGGAAAGATCACACCGCGAGGGTACGCGCGGCGATCGGTCCCGTGGCGCACGCCCGGCCCGGCGGTGGTCAAGGCCGAGGCGCGGCCGCCGGGCCGGGCGGACGGTCAGGCAGCTGCAGGAGGGCCTCAGCGAGGATCAGATCAAGCGGGCGGGTGATCTTCATGGCCAGCTCGGAGCCCGGCACACAGGTGACCGGCACGCCGACTTTCTCCACCAGACCGGCGTCGTCGGTCAGCGGATCTGTCGCCGCCGCGTGTGCCGCCACCAGCACGTCGTGCCGGAAGCCCTGCGGCGTCTGCACGCTGCGCAGTAACGATCTGTCCACCGTGTCGCGTACCACCTCGCCCGGCCCGACCTGCTTGATCGTGTCGACCACGGGCAGCACCGGGATCACCGCCGGCAGCCCGCCGCGCACCGCGGCCGCGACCGATTCGACCAGTTGCGGCGGCGTCAGCGCGCGTGCCGCGTCGTGCACCAGCACGATGTCCACTTCGCGCGGTACGACCGCGAGCGCGGCGGCCACCGACACCTGCCGCTCGGCGCCGCCTGGCACGACCGTCACGGTGGCGACCGGCGCGAGCACCTCGCGAACCACGTCAACGTCGGGGGCGGGCGCCGCGACCACGATCATCCGCACGCTCGGTGCCGCGGCGATCCGGCGTATCGCGTGCACCAGCAGCGGTTCTCCGCCCAGCAGGCGCAACGCCTTCGGGCCCCCCGGCCCGAGCCGGAGGCCGGCGCCGGCGGCCGGAACGAGGACCGCGACGTCACCGCGAGCATCGAGCTGCGCGGTCACGTCGCGGTCCCCATCGTCTGAAGCTGTACTGCCAAGTGTTGCCGGGAGGGATGGTGGGTGGGATCAGGCCTCGGTGAGAACCTTGTCGAGGAGGACTTCCGCCTCGTCCTTGGTGCTCTTCTCGGCGAGGGCCACCTCGCCGACGAGGATGTCACGGGCCTTGGCGAGCATGCGCTTCTCCCCAGCCGAAAGGCCACGCTCACGCTCACGACGCCAGAGGTCACGAACGACTTCGGCAACCTTGAGGGGGTTGCCCGAAGCGAGCTTCTCGAGATTGGCCTTGTAACGCCGCGACCAGTTGGTCGGCTCCTCGGTGTGCGGTGCGCGGAGGACGTCGAAGACCTTACCCAGGCCCTCTTCGCCGACCACTTCGCGCACGCCGACGATCTCGGCGTTCTCAGCGGGCACGCGGACCGTCAGGTCGCCCTGAGCGACCCGCAGGACGAGGTACTGCTTTTCCACGCCCTTGATGGTTCTAGTCTCGATTGCCTCGATGAGTGCGGCCCCGTGGTGGGGGTAAACAACGGTCTCGCCGACACTGAAAACCATAGGTTCGAAACCCCTTTCGCTGTGTCTAGGGTAACACGCCCAGGCAGCGATGTCTCACCCTGCCCGTTCCCGTTAGCGCAGCTCAGAGGGCTTGTGACAGGGCTTTCTACCGCTTGACAGAAGCGCCGAAAGCTGCCTCACCCACGCTGGGTGACGAAGACGTGACTACTCGGGCCAGCGAGTCGGGAATTCCGGATCCGGGGCCTTTGCGAGGTCAAGCTTATCGTTCGGGTCCGGCACCACACACTACTAGCGGTACGGCCGGGTGTGAGGGACGCTGGGATCTGGTCCCCGATCGGCGCTTCTCAGGCCGGCGTGGGGGGAGGGTGTGCAGTGGGCAGTTCCAGCGACAACGGTGGATGGCCGACCGACGGCGGCTCTCCGGACGGCCTGCCCGACCTCCCCGAGGAGTGGGGCGTCATCGTCATTCCGGACGACCTTTCCGAGCTCGCCGACGAGGTCCGCGCGGTCCGCGCCGAACTCGCCCTGAGCGAGCCGCAGACCCGATGGCAGCGGTTCACGGCCCGGCCCGCGGTGCGCACCCTGCGCCGGATCGGCACGGCCGCATTGCGCGGGCCCGTCCTGATCATTTCGCTGGCCGTGCTGGTCACGCTGGCCAGCCTCTTCGCATCCGCGTGGCCCGGACCGGCCCGTACGCCGGCAACCCAGCGCTCGGCAAGCAGCACCGCCGACCGCGGCGAGACGCTGCCGGCCCTCGAGATGATCGGCTCGGACGGCGGGACGGTCGCGCTGCGTGAGGAACTGCCGGCGGTGGTGCTGATCATCGACGGCTGTGACTGCGCCAAGCTGGTCGCCGACACCATCGCGGCGGTGCGGCCGGGCGTCGCCGTCGTCACGGTCACCTCCGCCAAGCCGTCGGCGAACGGCGCCACCCCGCCGACCGGGGCGACTCCGCAGGCCCAGGGCAAGATGGTGCGGCACCTCAACGATCCCACCGCGACGCTACGTTCCCATCTGAAACTCGGGCCGCCGGACGGCACCGCGGCGGCACTGGTGGTGGACCGCGCCGGCGAAGTCGTCCGTACCGATCGGCGGCTGGCTACCGTCGACGTCCTGAAACCGGCTCTGGCCCAGCTCTGATCAACCTCTAGAAGCCCGGGGAGCGCTCGAGGCGCCAGCGCAACACCACGCCGCCAGTGTCGGACTCGGTGGAGAGCCACATGCGGAACTCATCGGCGAGCGCCATCTCGAACCGGGTGACGCTCGGATCCTGGCCGCCGCACGGCACCGCCCGGCCGGCGTTCGTTCCGCTGTTGAGCTGCACCCACACCTGGCCGCCCACTCCCGCGCAGGCCATCGACAGCAGGTACGAGCCACCATCCACCGGCACGGTCCGCTCGCGCTGACCGGAGACCACCATCGTTTCGGCCGCCTGTTGCGACGGCAGATCGGGCAGCACCCGCTCGACCGTCGCGCGCCAGGCGACCACCTGCGGCGATTCGCCGGTCTCCGGGGCCACCCCGAAGAACCACACGCCGCCCGCCAACAGCACCACCCCGGCAAGCGAGTAGAGCACGACGCCCCGGGCCCGATCGTCGGTCACGCTGTGCCCCCTACCTGGGTCACGCTGTCAGCGTAGGTCCTTGCAGCAGAGCCACGTAGAGCGTGAGGCCTGGGCCGAAGGCCAGCATCACCACGTGACGGGGAGGATGCGGACGCCGGCGGAGAGCGTCCAGGACCAGCAGGACCGTCGGGGACGAGCAGTTGCCGTACGCGGCCAGGACGCCACGGGACGCGGCCAGGGCCTCAGGTGGCAGGCAGAGCTTCTCCTCGACCACGTCCAGGATCTTCGGGCCGCCCGGATGCACCGCCCAGCCGTCGATGTCGGTGACGGCCACGCCGTGCCGAGTCAGCAGATCGTCCACCAGCTTGCGGACGTGCAGCGACAGCACGTTCGGCACCTGCGACGACAGCCCCATGCGGAACCCCAGATCCGTGACGTCCCAGGTCATGTGGTCGGCCGTGGTCGTGTCGGTGACCGCGGCGACATCTCGTACGGCGTAGCCCCGATGCCCTTCGCCCGGGGTGAGCACGACGGCGGCCGCGGCGTCCGAGAAAAGCGCATGGCTGACGATCTGTTGAATGTCCGTGCGTGCTCTCGCCGGCTGGATGTGCAGGCTGGTCAGCTCGGCGCAGAGCAGCAGGGCCGGCCGCTCGCGGGCCACCACGTAGTCGGCCACCGCGGCGAGGCCGGGAAGCGCGGCGTAGCAGCCCATGTGACCGACGAACAGGCGCTGGACGTTCGGCGACATGCCCATGTCCCGGGCCAGCAGGATGTCCAGCCCGGGGGTGGCGTACCCGGTGCACGAGCAGACGGCGAACAGGCCCAGCTCGCCGGCGGTCACACCGGCGTCGGTCAGCGCCCGGCCCACCGCTTCCTTGCCGAGCGGCATGGCCTCGACCTGGTAGCGACGCATCCGGCGCTCGGTGGACCAGTCGGAGACGTCCTCGAGCAGCGGGCTGACCGCCGCTTGCCGGGTCCGCACGCCGGAGTTGGCGAAGATCCGCTCGGCCAGGCCGCGCCGGGCCCCGGAGTAATGCCGCGCGAAGAAGCCCGTCCACAGCTCCTCCTGCACGGCCGCCGGTGGTAGCGCCGTACCGACGCCGGCGATGGTTGCGGTCCGATCCACATGTGCCTCCCCAGGCGGGTCCTCACCAGCGTGGCGCCGACCCTTCCGTATCCGGATCCCCGCCGATTGCCTCCACTCCGAGCCAGTCCGCGCAGACATCGCTGGTCGCGGGCTGCAAGGACCCGGCCCGGGCGTCCCGATAGAGCCGTTCGAGCGGGTGACCACGACGCATCGCCGAGGTGCCGGCCGCCTCCAGCATCGACGCCGCGACCTCGGCCGCTGTCGTGCCGGCCAGCAGCTTCGCCCGCCACACCCACTTGTTCGTCGCGCCGTCACCGGGTGCCTCGTCCACCCGGCGGGCCGCCTCCATCACCGCGAGGTGCGCGGCCGCGACTGCCGCGTCGGCCCGCCCGATCCTGGCCCGGACCGCCGGCAGGTGGCCGAGCCTGCGGGCGTTGACGTGCTCGACCGCGGCATCCACCGCGGCCTGCGCCACCCCGACGTAGACCGCCGCATAGCTGGCCACCATCCAGTGCGGCGCCAACTGAGCGACCACCAGGGCCAGGCCCTCGACGCCGCCGAGGAGCGCGCCGGCCGGCACTGTCGCATCGACGTGCAGGTCGTGCGAGCCGGTCGCCCGCATGCCGAGCGCGTCCCAGGTCTCCTCGACCTGCAGGCCCGTACCGGCCGGCACCAGGAATTGGCTGACCTTGGACTGGTCGGCGACGCTGCGGGCGGCGACCAGGTAACCGTCGGCATGACCCGCACCGGAACAGAACGTCTTGGCGCCCTTGATGTGGAAGCCGCCGTCCACGGCTTCGTAGCTGGTGGTGAGCTGGGACAGCCGGGAGCCGGCGCCACGTTCACTCATCGCCACCGCGTACCAGCTGCCGTTGGCGGCGGCCTTGAGATAGTCGTCGCGCGCCTCCAGGGCCTCCGGCGGCAGGCCGAGCGCGTCGGCCAACTCGTCGGTCACGGCACTCAGGGCGCCGGTGACCGAGGCGTGCATGTTGAAGATCAGGGCGGTAGCGCCGTTGCCACGGGCCAGTTCGTAGGCGATCGCCGCGTACTGGGCGAAGTCGGCGCCGGCGCCGCCCAGCCGGGTCGGGACCATCAGACCGAACAGGCCGGCCCGGCGCATGTCGGCGAAGTCGTCAGCGGGGAACGAGCCGTCCCGATCGTGCGCCGCCGCACGGGCCGCGAATCGGCGTGCCAGCCGTTTCGCCTCGTCGATCATGCAGTTCCCTCTTCCTTGCGCCCGAGGCCCTGGTACAGAACCGCGGTCGAGCGGCTCGGCACGATCCGGCCCAACGGCCGGCTGGTCCGGCTCCGCGACGGCATCAGCAACCAGCGCGCCAGTCCCGCCACGGTCGGACGTATGCCCCGTACCTCGAGCTTGACGCCATGCCGCGCGAACCCGGCCGTCAGCTCCGTCGGATCGACGAAGAGCACCGGATCGTGCAGCCCGATCGGCGCGATGCGCAGCCACTCGCCCGCGGTCACCGTGATGAACCGGCACAGCGCGGTGTCGTTGACCGTGTCCAGCACCAGCAGACCGCCGGGCTTCAGTACCCGGGAGAGTTCGGCCACCGTGCCGGACAGGTCGGTGACGTGCTCGAGAATCTCGCCGGCCACCACTACGTCGGCGCAACCATCGGCCAGCGGCAATGCGGTGACGTCGCCGGCCACCGGGATGATCCCCCGGCTCGCGGACAGCTCCAGCCCGGCCCGGCGCAGGTCGACACCGACGTGCCGGTAGCCGAGGCGCTTGACGTGCGGAGCGAGCAGGCCGCCACCGCAGCCGGCGTCGACCAGGACCGCGCCCGGGCGCTCGGCTCGCGGCACCAGGGCCGCGCGCGCCCGCGCCAACCAGTGCAGGATCTCGAAGGTGCCGCCGGGCCGCCACCAGTCCCCGGCCAGGTCGTCGTACTGACGGGGATCGTTGCGTTCGAGCAGACGCATGTGATCGAGCGTGGCATGCGTACGTCACAACCACCACACTGCTTTCATGTCTCCCGCGGTCGCCCTCCTCAAGTCGTCGCATCCCGAGCCCGGCGGCGCGGTAACCGTGGCGATGACCCTGCTCGCGGTGGGCGTTGGTCACCGCGGGTGGAGCATCGTGGGCGTCTGTGCCGCGGTGGCGGCCACCCAACTCGCGGTGGGCTGGGTCAACGACTGGCTGGACGCGGACCGCGACCGGATGGCCGGGCGGACGGACAAGCCGGTGGCCTCGGGCGCGATCGATCGGCGTACGGTCGGCATCGCGGGTTTGATCTCGTCCGTGTCGATCCCGTTTCTCGGACTGCCCTTCGGCTGGGCGGCCACCGTCTGCGTCACGCTGGTCGGCATCTTCGCGCTGCTCTACGACTGGCCGCTGAAGTCGACCCCGTTCTCGATCGTGCCGTATCTTGTGGCGTTCGGCCTGCTGCCGGCCTTCGTGGTGTTCGCGCTGCCGGAACATCCGGCGCCGCCGGCCTGGTTGGTCGCCGCCGGTGCTCTGCTCGGCGGCGGCGGCCACTTCGCCAACGTGCTGCCGGATCTGGCCGACGACGCCGCGACGGGCGTACGTGGCCTGCCCCATCGCCTCGGCGCCGGCTGGTCGCAGATCGCCGCCGCCGGCCTGCTGCTGGCCGCGACGCTCACCCTGGTCTTCGGCCCCGCCGGACGGCCGTCGTGGGCGGGCGTGGCGGCGACGCTGGCCGCCGTCGTGGTCCTGCCGCTTGGCTGGTACGCCGCCCGCCGGGCGAGCGGGCGCCCGGTGGCGATGTTTCGCGCGGTGATAGTGGTGGCTCTGATCGATGTCCTGCTACTCATCCTCAGCGGCCGGGTGGTGTGAATGGACGGGTCGCCGCACGTCGCGGATCACGGCACTCTAGGCTGTGCCACACGCCCGGTATCTCTTGTTGGAGGCTTGTGATGCGCCTGCTGGGAACCCGCCGCGCCGCCCTGGTCGCGGGTGTCGCCACGGTCGCCGCCGTCGCACTGACCGGCTGCAGTGCCGGCCAGGTCGCCGAGACCGCGCTCAAGAAGCCCTCGAACATGGGCGTCAATGCGACGAGCTCCACAAACGCCGTGGTGATCCGCAATCTGGCGGTGGCATACAACGGCACCCAGGGATACGAGGCGGGCGCGAACGCGCCGCTCGAGCTGGCCATCTTCAACAAGACCACCGCCGAGATCACGGTGAACGTCAGCAGTCAGCCACTAGCCGGTGCCGCCGAGGGACGAAGCGTGGTGTCGGCGCGCCAGGTCGCCTTGACGGGCGGGACCGCGAGCGCTCCGCCGAGCGCGGCTCCGGAACCGTCCGGCACCGGCGCGGCGGCCACTCCGGACACCGAGACACCCGAGAACGTCTCGCCGCCGCCGGCCGGTGAGCCGTCCCCGACGGCTCAGCCGCCGGCGTCAGCCGAAGGCGCCGCGCGGCCCGCGCGGATCACCATCGAGCCCATGGGGTACGTGTCATTCCTGCCCGGCGACGGCGAGTCGGTCGAGGCAGTCGGCCTGACCGGCGCTCTCGTGCCGGGCGCCTCGCTGAACCTGGTCTTCGAATTCAGCGACGGCGCCGAGCCGCTGGTCTTGCAGGCGCCGATGGCCATCCCGTTGTCGCCGGCTTCCCGTGCGCCGGGCAGCGAAGGCGAGCACAGCGAGCCGGAGTGAACCGGATGTCGAGCCGGGTTCTGTCGTACCGCCCGGCTAGCTTGTCGGTGTGACCTCGAAGACCGCGCCCAGGGCTCCGCGACCCGCCTTCGTCTGTGACGCCTGCGGGCACCAGCCGCCCAAGTGGCTGGGCCGCTGCCCGGAGTGCAACGAGTGGGGCTCCGTCATCGAGTCCGTGGTGACCGGTCCGATGGTTTCCGGCCGGGTTGTCAGCTCGCGATTGCCGTCCGAGCCGGCCAGGCCGATCGCGCAGATCAGTGCCGCCCCGGCCAAGGCGGTGCCGACCACCGTCAGCGAGCTGGACCGGGTGCTCGGTGGCGGGCTCGTGCCCGGCGCGGTGGTGCTGTTGGCCGGTGAACCGGGCGTCGGCAAGTCGACTCTGCTGCTCGACGTGGCTCAGCAGTGGGCGACGCATGCCAGTTCACCGTCGCTCGTGGTCAGCGGTGAGGAATCGGTCAGCCAGGTGCGGCTGCGGGCCGAGCGGCTGGGTGCGCTGCACGAGCGCCTGTTCCTCGCGTCGGAGAGCGACCTCGGCGCCGTGCTGGGCCACCTCGACGCGGTCAAGCCCGGCCTTCTGGTGCTCGATTCGGTCCAGACGATTTCGACCCAGGGCACCGAGGGTGTGCCCGGTGGCGTGACCCAGGTCCGGGCGGTCACGGCAGCCCTGGTCGGCGTTGCCAAGGAGCGCGGGATCGCCACGGTGCTGGTCGGTCATGTGACCAAAGACGGACAGGTGGCCGGTCCGCGTGTGCTCGAGCATCTGGTCGACGTGGTGCTGCACTTCGAGGGCGACAAGCACTCGTCGCTGCGCCTGGTACGTGGCGTGAAGAACCGGTTCGGCGCGGCCGACGAGGTCGGGTGCTTCGAGATGCACGAGGGCGGCATCATCAGCCTGGCCGACCCCTCCGGGTTGTTCCTGACGCGCTATCAGGAGCCGGTACCCGGCACGTGCGTGACCGTGGCGATGGAGGGCCGGCGTGCACTGGTGACCGAGGTGCAGGCATTGATCGGCGCCGAGGTGCAGGGATCGCCGAGGCGTACCGTTTCGGGCCTTGACAGCGCCCGGCTGGCCATGGTGTTGGCCGTGCTTGAGCGTCGGACCAAGCAGTTGAAGCTCTACAACAAGGAGGTGTTCGCCGCGACGGTGGGCGGCATCCGGCTGGTCGAGCCGTCCGCCGACCTCGCCATGGCGCTCGCGGTGGCCTCCGGCGGACTGGATCTTGCGATGGCTCCGCACCTGGTGGCGATCGGCGAAGTCGGCTTGACCGGCGAGATAAGACGGGTCGGCGCGGTTGGCCGCCGGCTGGCCGAGGCGGCACGGCTGGGCTTTCGGAATGCGCTGGTGCCGCCGGGCTGCGGCCCGGACGGCACGGCAAGCGTGCCCGCCGAGATGCGGGTGACCGAAGTAGGTGATCTCCGGTCTGCGTTGCAGACCGCAGCCAGAGTCTCGGCGGAACACAGCGTCCGGTGACGGTGAGTTGCAGATCATCACGCTACGGAGCATTAACCGAACCGATGCTCGTTGGCCTGGATGACAGTCCGTAGAATGTACAGGTGCCGCTCGACCGCGATGCCTCCAAGCAGCCCGCCACCGATCCTGCGCCACGCCCGGGCGTCAACGGTGCGGCGCATCGCCCCACGACTCCGACGACACCCGGACTCACGGGCGGGGGCGTCAGTGGCGACCCACTGCGCGCCAACCTCGCGCTCATGGCCCCCGGAACGGCGCTGCGCGACGGGCTGGAAAGGATCCTCCGCGGCCGAACCGGTGCATTGATAGTTCTCGGGCACGACGCGGTCGTCGAGGGCATCTGTACAGGCGGCTTCCCGCTGGACGTCGAGTTCTCCGCGACCCGCCTGCGCGAGTTGTGCAAGATGGACGGCGCGGTCGTGCTCTCCAGCGACGGCACGCGCATCGTTCGTGCGGCCGTGCACCTGATGCCCGATCCGTCCATCCCGTCCGAAGAGTCCGGAACTCGGCACCGCACCGCCGAGCGGGTGGCCAAGCAGTCCGGCTTCCCGGTCATCTCGGTCAGCCAGTCGATGCGGATCATTGGACTGTACGTGAACGGTCAACGCCACGTCCTGGATGACTCGGCCGCCATTCTCTCCCGGGCCAACCAGGCGCTCGCGACGCTTGAGCGATACAAGCTGCGTCTCGACGAGGTGTCCGGCACGCTCTCCGCGCTGGAGATCGAAGACCTGGTGACGGTGCGCGACGCCGTGGCGGTGGTGCAGCGCCTCGAGATGGTTCGCCGGATCGCCGACGAGATCTCCGGGTACGTGGTCGAGCTGGGCACCGACGGCCGCCTGCTCGCCCTGCAGCTTGACGAGTTGATGGCCGGGGTCGATGCGGATCGCACGCTGGTGATTCGCGACTACCTGCCGATCGGGCGTAAGTCTCGCACACTGGACGAAGCCCTGGTCGAACTCGACCTCCTCACCGCCACCGAGATGATCGACCTGGTCGCGGTGGCAAAGGCGATCGGCTATGCGGGCGCGACGGACGCACTGGAGGCGGCGGTCAGCCCGCGTGGCTTCCGGCTGCTGGCCAAGGTGCCGCGCCTGCCCGCGCAGATTGTCGACCGGCTGGTTGATCACTTCGGCAGTTTGCAGCGCCTGCTCGGTGCGACAGTCGAAGACCTGCAGGCCGTCGACGGCGTGGGAGACACCCGGGCCCGCGGCGTACGAGAAGGTCTGTCCCGCCTGGCCGAGGCCTCCATCCTCGAGCGATACGTGTGACGATCGTCCGGCGGAGGTCGATACACCTCTCGTCGGCGAGTTCCAGCGGTTCGCGCGGTCAGATGCGCAGCGTGATCAATCGACGATGGTCAGGGCGACCGGCTCGCTCACCTTCGTGCCCAGTCGGCCACGGAGCTCGTACGTGCCGGGCGGCGGTGCCGGGCCGGCGGGTAGGCCGGCGGTGCACTTGCTCGACTGGCGGCCGTTCCAGGTGACCGCGTACTCGAACTCGGAGCCGGGTTGCATGCGCTGTTGGTTGGTGCTCCGGTCGGCGCTGCAGGTGTCCGAAGACCAGTACTTGCGGGCGCCCTGGTCGAGGTAGAGCTCCTGCGCGCCGGCGCCAAGGTCGCGCGTACAGGAACGGGTCGAGATGTTCTTGATCTTGAGACGGATGACCACGGGTGCGCCGCGTTTGGCGGTTGTCGTGGCCGGGACCGGTGTCACGGAGAGCTCCTGGTCGGCGCAGGAGCCGTCCGCAGGCGCGGTGACGTTGGCGTTGTTGCCGGTGGGATTGGCCCCGGCGGAGGGGTTCACGGCGCCCGGATTCGGGTTCGGTTGCTGGGAGAGGAGATCCTCGGGCGCCGGCAGCGACGGACCGGCACCGGGCTCGGCGTCGGAGAAGGACGGCTCCTCCTCCGGCACGGAATCGGCCGGCGCGGGTGTCGGTGCCTGCGAGGACGTGCCGGAGCCGCGGTCGGCGTCATTGTCGTCGCCGCCGCAGGACACGAAGAACGCGATCACGACGAGCAACAACGCGCCCAGCACCACGGCTCGGCGCCGCCAGTACACGGCGGGAGGAAGGGGACCAACCGTCGATCGCATGATGGGGTCACCGTACGCCCGAGCGGGCAACCGAACGGTCGCGACGCGCCGGGTTATGCGACACCGACTCGCTTGCTGATCGTTAGTCCTTGTCTACAAGTAGACCTTGCGCGGATAGATCGCGTGTGCGCCGGCCACCCGATCGAGGAACAGCTTGCCGGCGCAGTGGTCGATCTCGTGCTGCACGGCTCGCGCCTCGAACGCGTCGGTGGTCAGGAGTACCGGGTCACCCGTCACGGGAAGGACGGCCTCGACCACGACTCGGCCGGCGCGTTTCACGTCGCCGGTCAGGTCCGGCACCGACATGCATCCCTCACGGCCGGGCCGCCACCGGCTGGCCTCGACGACCCTCGCGTTGCAGAGCACGAAGATCCCGTGCGTGGTCGCCGCCTTGGGGTGCTGGCTGACATCCACCACGAACACCTGGGCGCTGACCCCTACCTGCGGCGCGGCCAGGCCCACGCAGCCCGGCGACACGCGCATCGTGGCGACCAGATCGGCGGCCAGCTGGATGAGCTCCGGGTCGGCCGGATCGACTTCGGCGCCGGCGCGGCCGAGCATGGTGGCCGGTGCGGTGACGACCGGCCGGACCTGGCCGTCGACGCCGAGGAGCTCCGGCTTCCAGTCGAAGTCGTCGCTCACAGGATCTCCGACTCGGCCCGGCGGAGCGTCACGTCGACGCCGATCTCGTCGGCCGCCTCCGCCAGTCGCGCCCGCAGCTTCTCGGCACTGCCCGGCGGCAGATCCACCTCGGCGATCAGCACATACAGCGGGCCGGTCAGCCTCGTGGTGAGGTCGGTGATGTTGCCGCCCGCCGCGGCCACCACGCGGGTGACGGCGGCGACGATGCCGAGCCGGTCGGCACCATGGACACTCACCAGGTACGGTTCCCCGTTCGATTCCACGTCGGCTTCCGGCTGCACCGCCCGTACCGTGGCCAGCAGTTTCCCGTCGGCGCTCAGCGGCCCGAGCGCCTTCTCCACCGCCTCGGCGGACGGCCCGGTGCAGATCAGCGTCATCGCGAAGTGGCCGCGGAGCCGCGTCATCGTGGAGTCCGAGAGGTTCGCCCCGACGCCGGCGAGCGCTTCGGCCACATCGGCGACGATGCCGGTCCGGTCCGGACCGATGACGGTGATGGCGAGCTCATGCACAGGCCTAGAGTAAGGGTCGCTATGAGCCTTGCTGACAACGCCATCGCCTGGTACGACGCAAATGCCCGTGATCTGCCTTGGCGGGCGCCCGGAACGAGTCCATGGGCGGTGCTGGTCAGCGAGGTCATGCTGCAGCAGACTCCGGTGGTCCGGGTGACACCCGCCTGGCACGCCTGGATGAACCGCTGGCCGACTCCCGCCCACCTCGCCGCGGACACTCCTGCGGAGGCGATCCGGATGTGGGGCAGGCTCGGCTACCCGCGACGCGCGCTGCGCCTGCACGCGTGCGCTGCTTACATCACCGAGCATCACGGCGGTCAGGTCCCGTCCGATCTTGCGCTGCTCCTCGAGTTGCCGGGCGTCGGCACCTACACCGCGCGGGCCGTGGCGGCCTTCGCCTTCGGCCGGCGTCACCCGGTCGTGGACACCAACGTTCGCCGCGTGGTGTCACGGGCGGTGGACGGATTGCCGGACGCCGGTCCTACGACAACCGCCGCGGATCTGGTCGCGATGGAGTCGCTGTTACCGGCAGACGAGAAGAGGGCTGCGCGGGCGAGCATCGCGTTCATGGAGCTCGGTGCGATTGTCTGCACCGCCCGATCACCCAAATGCGCGGTGTGCCCGTTCGGGTCGGAATGCGCGTGGCGGCTGAGCGACACGCCACCGGCCGACGGTCCCTCCCGGCGTCCCCAGCGGTACGCGGGCACCGACCGGCAGGTACGCGGGTTCCTGCTCGAGGTGCTACGGCACGCCAGCGGGCCAGTGCCCCGGCAGCGGCTCGACCTGGCCTGGCCGGACGACGTGCAGCGAGCCCGCGCGTTGGCCGGCCTGGTCGAGGACGGCCTGGTCGAGCCGCACGGGGACGTCTACGTGCTCGCGGGCGACGGTCTCGGGTAGCGCGCAATCGGCTTCCCGACCAGCTCTGAGCACCAATAGGAATCACCGTTGCGCCGGCCCCGGAGCGCAAACGGCCCGGCCGCGAAAGCGACCGGGCCGTTCGATATCTGTGTGTCTACTCCTCGGCCGTTGCCGCGCCGAGATCTGCCGGAACCGCATCCGGCACGTTGGATCCGCGGTCGGCGCCGGTGAACGTCAGCTTGCTCTTCTCGATGTTGTTCGGGTCGCCGTCGCAATCCACCACCACGATCTGGCCGGGGCGCAGCTCGTTGAACAGGATCTGCTCGGACAGCGAGTCCTCCAGGTCCCGCTGGATCGTCCGGCGCAGCGGCCGGGCACCCAGGACCGGGTCGTAACCCTTCTTCGCCAGGTACTTCTTGGCGTTGTCGGTCAGCTCGAGGCCCATGTCCTTGTTCCGGAGCTGAGCCTCGATCCGGGCGATCATGATGTCCACGATGCTGCGGATCTCCGACTCCTGCAGCTGGTGGAAGACGATCGTGTCATCGATCCGGTTCAGGAATTCGGGCCGGAAGTGCTGCTTCAGCTCGTCGTTGACCTTGTTCTTCATCCGGTCGTAGTTGCTCTCGGTGTCTTCGGACTGCTGGAAGCCCAGCGACACCGCCTTAGCCACGTCCCGCGTGCCCAAGTTGGTAGTCAGGATGATCACCGTGTTCTTGAAGTCCACGATCCGACCCTGACCGTCGGTGAGCCGACCGTCCTCAAGGATCTGCAGGAGGGTGTTGAACACGTCCGGGTGGGCCTTCTCGATCTCGTCGAAGAGGACCACCGAGAACGGCTTGCGGCGCACCTTCTCGGTGAGCTGGCCACCCTCGTCGTAACCCACGTACCCGGGAGGGGCACCGACGAGCCGGGACACCGTGTACCGGTCGTGGAACTCGGACATGTCGAGCTGGATCAACGCGTCCTCGGAGCCGAACAGGAACTCCGCGAGGGCCTTGGACAGCTCCGTCTTACCGACGCCGGACGGTCCGGCGAAGATGAACGAGCCGGATGGGCGCTTCGGGTCCTTCAGGCCGGCCCGGGTGCGCCGGATCGCCTTCGAGACGGCCTTGACCGCGTCGTCCTGGCCGACGACCCGCTTGTGCAGTTCGTCCTCCATGCGGAGCAGCCGGGACGTCTCCTCCTCGGTCAACTTGTAGACCGGGATGCCGGTCCAGTTGCCCAGGACCTCGGCGATCTGCTCGTCGTCGACCTCGGACACCACGTCCAGGTCTCCGGCCTTCCACTCCTTCTCCCGCTGAGCCTTCTGGCCCAGGAGTTGCTTCTCCTTGTCGCGCAACTGGGCAGCCCGCTCGAAGTCCTGCGCGTCGATCGCGGACTCCTTGTCACGCCGCACCTGGGCGATGCGCTCATCGAAGTCACGCAGGTCCGGCGGCGCGGTCATCCGGCGGATGCGCATCCGGGCGCCGGCCTCGTCTATCAGGTCGATCGCCTTGTCCGGCAGGAACCGGTCCGAGATGTACCGGTCGGCCAGCGTCGCGGCGGCCACCAGGGCGGCGTCGGTAATGCTGATCCGGTGGTGCGCCTCGTACCGGTCGCGCAGGCCCTTGAGGATCTCGATGGTGTGTGCCAGCGACGGCTCACCGACCTGGATCGGCTGGAAGCGGCGCTCCAGCGCGGCGTCCTTCTCGAGGTGCTTGCGGTACTCGTCCAGCGTCGTCGCGCCGATGGTCTGCAGCTCGCCTCGAGCCAGCATCGGCTTCAGGATCGACGCGGCGTCGATCGCGCCCTCGGCGGCACCCGCACCCACCAGGGTGTGGATCTCGTCGATGAACAGGATGATGTCGCCCCGGGTACGGATCTCCTTCAGCACCTTCTTGAGGCGCTCCTCGAAGTCACCGCGATACCGGGAACCGGCGACCAGCGCACCCAGGTCGAGCGTGTAGAGCTGCTTGTCCTTGAGGGTCTCGGGAACCTCGCCCTTGACGATGGACTGGGACAGCCCCTCGACGACCGCGGTCTTGCCGACGCCCGGTTCACCGATCAGGACCGGGTTGTTCTTGGTACGGCGGGAAAGCACCTGCATGACGCGCTCGATTTCCTTCTCCCGGCCGATGACCGGGTCGAGCTTGCCCTCGCGGGCGGCTTGCGTCAGGTTGCGGCCGAACTGGTCCAGGACCAGCGACGTCGACGGCGCGGCCTCGCCGGTGGCGGTGCCCGCGGCGGCCGGCTCCTTGCCCTGGTAGCCGGAGAGCAGCTGAATCACCTGCTGGCGGACCCGGTTGAGGTCGGCGCCCAGTTTGACCAGCACCTGTGCCGCGACGCCCTCACCCTCGCGGATCAGGCCAAGCAGGATGTGCTCCGTACCGATGTAGTTGTGGCCCAGCTGGAGCGCCTCGCGCAGCGAAAGCTCCAGCACCTTCTTGGCGCGCGGCGTGAACGGGATGTGCCCGCTCGGCGCCTGCTGCCCCTGGCCGATGATCTCCTCGACCTGCTGCCGGACACCCTCGAGGGAGATGCCGAGGCTCTCCAGAGCCTTCGCGGCGACACCCTCGCCCTCGTGGATCAGGCCGAGCAGGATGTGTTCTGTCCCGATGTAGTTGTGGTTGAGCATCCGGGCCTCTTCTTGGGCCAGGACGACAACCCGTCGCGCTCGGTCGGTGAACCGCTCGAACATGCCCTCGTGCTCCTCACGTGCCGTGCGCCAATGAACTGGCGGGGCCAGCGCACGGGCATCGGTGATGCCCGTGCTGTAACTCTATCGCCGCCGGGTGTCTCTGCTGGGGCCTCACCTGCCCTCGTAACGTCCGGCGAGGATGATTTAGCCAACTTCGCACGCTCTACGGGTGTTCCCCACCCTCGCGGAGTACGCGCACAGCGAAATCCCGACAATCGTCCACACCCTGTGGACAACGTTGTCCACCCCTGTGGATAACCGTAACGAACAGAGCCGAGGCGCAGGCAGAAAGCACAAGGTCCGAGCCCCGAGTAGCCAGACCTCCAGGCGCACCCCAAGGCTCGCCGCGGAGCCAGCCGGCTCACCGATCGCCGCGGCTCGCCGCACAGCGAGCCGACTCACCGATCGCCGCGGCTCCCCCCCGGGCCCGCCCGCCCCCCCGCCGCCGCCCGGGGGAGGGGGGGCCCG
>Ga0081539_10000204_pt1 | contig 137351 bp, 120 predicted proteins | sample TabmetS4T2R2_FD_71023 | JGI IMG/M metagenome (GOLD analysis project Ga0081539, IMG submission 71023) | Tabebuia heterophylla rhizosphere microbial communities from the University of Puerto Rico - S4T2R2 | ecosystem: Host-associated > Plants > Roots > Rhizosphere ... | reverse complement strand
GCGGTCGTTGTCGGGTCTGGGGGGCGGCGGTGGTGCCAGTCGGTCACGGCCTGGTAGGCGGCCGCGATCGACAGGAGGCGGTCCTCCGCGAACGGTTGGCCGCCGAGGATCGCGCCCACCGGCAGGCCCGCCGCGGTGAAGCCGATCGGGAGGGCCAGCTCGGGTAGGCCCAGGATGTCGAACGGCACCGGGCCGGTCTGGACCACTACGTCACACCGGCTGAACGTGTCGGTCAGCACCCGCTCCAGCAGCAGTGTCTTCGCGCGCTGGCCGATCAGGAACTCGTTCGCGCCGAGCAGCGCACCCTGCAGCCAGCCGAGCACCGACACCCCGAACCCACGTAGATCCGTTGCCAGGTAAGGCAGGAACGGCTCGCTGCGCTCCGGCAGGCGGACGTTGTTGAACGTGCCGCCGGTCAGCAGGTCCCACTCCGCGGGGAACGGCACCTCGACGATCGTGACGCCGCGGATGTCCGCCAGCGTGTCCACGAAGGACCTGCGGAACGGGTCCGCCGGGTAGCCGGGGGTGATGCCGATCCTGGTCGGCCAGCGCAGCCGCCCGCGGACCGGGGTCGCCGCCGTGACCAGGTCCGGCACCCTCGGCAGCCCCTGCGTGCGCGGGTCCGCGGGATCCGGACCGGCCATTGTGGACAGCAGCAGCGCGGCGTCCATCGCGTCCCGCGCGAGGGGGCCGGGGTGGTCGCGGGTGTGGCTCAGCGGCACGATCCCGTGCAGTGACACCCGGCCCATGGTGGGCTTCAGCCCGGTCAGGTTCTGCGCGTTCGACGGCGCGGTGATGGACCCACCGGTCTGGGTGCCCGTCCCGCCGGCCGCCATCCGGCCCGCGACCGCGGTCGCCGTGCCCGTGGACGAACCGCCCGGGTCGACCTCCGGCCGGCTGGGTGCCCACGCGTTCACCGTCGTGATCCGGCCGTCCGGGGTGGTGGCGCGGGTCGTCGCGAGTGGACCCATCTGCGTCTTGCCGACGACCACCGCGCCGGCCGCGCGCAGGCGGGCCACGGCGGTCGCGTCGTACGGCGGCACGAAGTCGGTGAACAGGAAGGAGTTCGCGGTCGTCGGCAGGCCGGCGGTGAAGTAGTTGTCCTTGATCGCGAGCGGGATCCCGTGCAGGACACCGCGTTTCGGCCGCTGCGGCGGAGCCAGGTGGTTGAACGCCTGGTACACACCGTCGAACCGCCCGATGCGATCCTGGTACGCCGCGAGGAGCTCCGCCGGGTCGAGGCGGCCGCGGCGGATCAGCGTCGCGGCCTCGGCGATGGTCAGCTCGGTGACCTCGCGGGCCCTCGGCTCGACGTCGGGTGGCGCGGTCGTGGCGGAAACCGGTGTGGCGGCGGCGATCGCCGGCAGTGCCGCGCCGGCGCCGAGGGCGGCCACGCGTGCCACGAAGGCGCGCCGGTCCACACGCTGGGGCTGGGCGGAGCCGACATCTCGACCGCTCATGACCGTGTCCACGCCGACATGATCGACGGGTACAGCGACGGCGGCGCCGCCTGCTGCGCCAGCGCCGGATCCGGCCCGAACCGGTACGTGGCAAGAGGAAGCACGGTCGTCCGCATGAACGACCGCAGGTTGGCGAGCGCGGTCTCCCGGCCCGGGGCACCGGTCTGCGGGTCGGCGGCCGTGCCCGGCGGCAGCTGGTCGAGGTCGATGCCGAGCAGGGCGAGCCGGGCGCGGATCATCGTGTCCAGCTCGTCGTCGGTGGGTGGCTTCGGCGCCACGAGGGCCTCCTCGTCGTCGGCATATCGTCACAGTGGACTGTCCATTACGGACAGTCGAGAAAGGAGGGTGCGATGGCGTTCGGAACGAGACTGACCGTGGGTAGTCGTCGAACGACTCCCCGATGATATCGGCCCTGTAAATAGGCCAGTTGCCGTACCAACCGTAGTCGATCCATGGCAGCGCGTGCATAGATTGAACAGTGGACGATTCACCAGTCGTCAAAATGTCGACAAAAATTTCTTGCGGACTTGTCCTCGCAGGTTGCGGCGCTAACGCGGAAGTTTCACGCGTTTCGTCACTCTCTGCTTAACGATTTGATCCCGATCTGCCCCTACAATCCCGGCCGAATCCGACTGGGATGGAGATCAGATGACCTTGACCACGCAGTCCGGCGTGTCCCCGAGAGCCGGGGCCGGACTCGTCCTCGACGCCGTGGACCGGTGGGCCGAACAGCTGCCAGCCGCTGCCGCCGTCACCGCCCCCGACGGGGTGCTGACATTCGCCCAGCTCAGGCAGGAAGTGCTCGCCATGGCAGGCGCGTTGCGCGCGGCCGGTGCCGGTCCTGGTGTCCCCGTGGGCCTCGGGTTCGGCCGTTCGAAACTGACAGTTCCCGCCCTGCTCGCCGTGTGGCGGACCGGCGCCACCGCGGTGCCCCTCGACGACCGCCACCCGGCCGACCGCCTCGCGTTCATCGCCCAGGACGCGGGAATCCGCCTCCTGCTCGGCGAACTCCCAGCTACAGCCCCGATTCCCGACGTCCAGCTCGTTGACTGTACGTCCGTACAGTCACATCACGTCTTCGACCCACCGGAGCCAGGCGACCGCGCCTATCTGGTCTATACCTCTGGTACAACCGGCCGACCCAAGGGTGTCGAGGTCGGTTACGGGGCACTCGGCACGTTCCTGGACGCCATCGCCACGATCGGCCTCACCCCGGGCGGTCTCGGTCTCAACCCGCTCTCGCCCGCGTTCGACGGCTGGTTCTGGTGCACGCTGCTGTGCCTGCTGCACGGCCAGGGCGTGGCCATCGTCGACCTCGCCGCGGGCACGGCCGACCTCGCGGGCGTCATCGCCGCGGTCGCGCCGCGGACCGTCTGCATGCCCCCGTCGATGTACGCGGCCTGCCCGGACGATCTGCCCAGTGTGGACGTCGTCGTGATCGCGGGAGAGGCCTGCCCGCCGTCGCTGCCGCGCCGCTTCGCCGGCCGCCGCGTGCTCAACGTGTACGGCCCGACCGAGTCGACGATCGCCGCCACGTGGGCGGACAGCGCCGCCGGCGACGACGTGACCACCATCGGCCGCGCGATCCCCGGCTACCAGGTGTACGTCCTGGACGAACACGGCGATCCGGTCGCCGACGGCGAGACCGGCGAGCTGTGCGTCGGCGGACCCGCGGTCGCGTTCGGCTACCGCAACCTTCCGGAACTGACCGCCGCGAAGTTCGTGCCCAACCCGTTCGCCGAGGGGCGGCTGTACAGGACCGGCGACCACGTGCGCCGCCGGGCCGACGGACAGCTGGAGTTCCTGGGCCGTGTCGACGACCAGGTGAAGGTCCGCGGTTTCCGGGTCGAGCTGGGCGAGATCGAGCGCACCGCGGCCGGCGCGGACGAGGTCCGTGCCGCGGCCGCGTTCGTGCTGGCGTCCGGTGACGCGCTCGGCCTCGCGCTGGTGCCCGAGCCCGGCGTGGACCCGATGGCGTGCGTGGAGGCGGCGACCGGCCGCTGCCAGCACCTGCTGCCCGACTACATGATGCCGGTCGTGGTCGACACCGTGACCGTGCTTCCCGTGACCGCACAGGGCAAGGCGGACCGGGCGGCGCTGGCCGCCCGGGTCGGGGAGGTGCGCGCGGACAGCGGCACGCCGCCGAGGACGGAACGCGAGCGGCTGGTGTGCGAGGTGCTGAGCAGCGTGCTGCCGCGGCCGGTTTATGACATCGAGGCGAACTTCTTCGACTCCGGCGGTCACTCTCTGCTGGCGTCCCGCGCGGTCGTCGCGCTGCGCAGGGCGACCGGGCTGCGACTGTCCGTGAAGGACCTGCTGACCCACCCGACACCGGTCGAGCTGGCGCGGAAGCTGGACCGAGTCGCTCGGGAGAGTGGTTTATGAGCTGGCTCAGACCCTTCGGCCCCACGGGTTCGCGACCCGTGCTGGTGTGCCTGCCGCAGGCGGGCGCCGGGTGCGGGGTGTTCCGGTCCTGGCAGGACCTGCTCGGCGACGAGGTGTCGGTGGTCGGGGTGCAGCTGCCGGGGCGGGAGAACCGGTTCACCGACCCGCCACCGGAGTCGTTCGCGCACGCGGTCGCGGAGATCGTGGCGGCACTGGTCGACCTCCCGCGCCCGACCGTCCTCTTCGGACACAGTCTCGGCGGGTTGCTCGGCTACGAGATCGCCCGGGCGCTGCCGGACCCGCCGGAGGCACTGGTGGTGGCCGCGTCGCAGCCACCGCACCACAGCGGCGAGATGGCCGGCGGCATCGCACGGGACACGGACGAGGGGTTCACGAGGACGTTGGCCGGCAAGGGACTCGACGAGGAGATGCGTGAGCTGGCACTGGGCGTGCTCCGCCAGGACGCGGAGCTGGCCAGGACGTACGAGGACCCGGCCGGCGCGCCGGTGCCGTGCGACCTGCACGTGTGGGGCGGCGCGACCGACGAGCTCGTGTCCGGCGCGGACCTCGCGGAGTGGCGCAGCTACGCGGGCCGCGCGTTCCACCTGCGACAGTTCCCCGGCGGGCACGACTTCTGCCTGGAGGACGCGGCGGTCCCGGTGACCGTGCGCGCGCTCCTGCAGGCGCGGCAGGAGGTCTGAGACGTGGAGATCGACCTGACCGACCCCGAGCTGTGGGCACGCAACGAGTTCGGCGAGGTGCTCGCCTGGTTGCGGAAGAACGAGCCGGTGTACCGGCACGAAGAGGCGGGCGGGCCGGGCTTCTGGGTGCTGACCCGGTACGCCGACGTCGTGCACGTCTACGGCGACGACGAGTTGTTCAGCTCGCGGTACGGCATGCGGCTGGACAGCAACCCCGAGGCGGTGGCCGCGGTCCAGGGCCGGATGCTGATCGTCACCGACCCGCCGGTCCACACCCGGATCCGGCAGCTCGTCGGCACGGGACTCGGCCGCGCGGCGATGCCCAGGATCGAGGCGTCCGTCCAGCGGGTGGTGTCCGAAGTGGTCGCCGGCGCGGTCGCGCAGGGCGAGCTGGACTTCCTCGACGCGGCGAAGAAGATCCCGAACTACGTGGTGTGCGACCTGATGGGGCTGCCGAGGGAGCACTGGGAGTGGGTCGGCGACACCATGACCGAGTCGTTCGACGCTACCGACGAGGACAAGGTGGCGGCGGACGGCGAGCTGTTCCTGCTGTTCACCGAGCTGCTGATGGAGCGGCGGGAGAACCCGGGCGACGACTTCATCAGCCTGGTCGCGCAGGCCCGGCGTCGCGACCGGTCCGGCGAGGAACGGCAGCTCACCGACGAGGAGATCATCGTCAACTGCCACGGGGTGCTCGCCGGCGCCAACGAGACCACCCGGTACGTGATGTCGGCCGGGCTGCTGGAGCTGGCCCGGTGTCCGTCGCATGTGGACTGGTTGCGTACGGCCGGTCCTGGCGGTGTGTCGACTACCGTCGAGGAGATGCTGCGCTGGGCGACGCCGGCCGTGCACGTCCTGCGCACGGTCACCCGCGACACGTCGATCGGTGGGGTGCCCGTCGCGGCCGGGGACCGGGTGACGGCGTGGAACCCGTCGGCCAACCGGGACGAGTCGGTGTTCGCGTCGCCGGACCGTTTCCTGCCCGACCGGACACCGAACAAGCACCTGGCGTTCGGCATCGGCCAGCACTTCTGCATCGGCGCGCGGCTGGGGCGGATGGAGCTGGCCGCGTTCCTGCGTGAGCTGCTGGCCAGGGTGACGCGGATCGAGCTGACCGGCGAGCCGAGGTACAACTCGTCGAACTTCACGTGGGGGCTGGTCAGCCTGCCGGTCCGGTTGGGTTGAGACGGCCCGGGACGGGCATCCACCGGCATGGCCGACCTGCCGACACTGCACCGGCTCGAGGAGTTGAGCTACCTGCTCGAGCACGACCTGCGGGTTTACCTGCGGTACTCGCCGGGTCCGGAGGCGGACGCCGGGCATCCGAGCAGGGACCACGAGAGTGGGCTGCTCATGCCCGGCGTGTCGGCCAACCCGCTGTGGCCGCCGCGGTGGTGGACGCGCCCACCCGAGGACTGGGTGGCGCGGCGGGTGTGCCAGTACCTCCGTGAGCTGCACGAGGGTGCCCGCCCCTGGGTCCTGACGGGACGCGAGATCGACTTCGGGCCGGACAACGAGCCGCTGCTCGCCGACGTCGAGCCGATCGCGTGGCTCTCCGCCGACCTGCTGCGGGAGGCCCACCAGCACTACCAGGCGACGCTGCACGCCGGCCGGGCCACGCACCCCGGCTGAGCTGATGACTGCCGGGCTGGGTGACCGGCCGCGGGGGTGCCTCGGCCACCACCCGGCCACGCACGTCACGGTGGTACCGTCGCCGGCGAACCGCGTGGTCACGGCCAGGTCCTCGTAGCCCAGGCGCACGAAAGGGACTTTCGCACGGGCTCAGGGAGCGCCCAGGGAGCATATCGGGCCGTCCGTTCGTTGCCGTGAGGATGGAGCGGCGGGCAGGGCAGGGGGTCGAGGCGCAGGGCAGGGCATCGAGGCGAAGGTAGAGGCGGGGTCGAGGCGAGGGCAGGGCGAGGGCAGGGCGAGGCGAGGGCGGGGCGTCCTGGCTGCGGGGGCGGGGCGTCCTGGCTGCGGGGGCGGGGCGTCGTGGCTGGTTGAGGTCGCAGTCGTCGGGTACCCCGGGGCCATGGTCAGTCTCGGATACTTCCTGTCCTGCGAGGAGTTCGGGCCGCGGGAGCTCGTGCGGCAGGCCAAGCAGGCCGCCGACGCCGGGTTCGAGCGGTTCTGGATCTCCGACCACTACCACCCCTGGAACGACCGGCAGGGCCAGAGCCCGTTCGTCTGGTCGGTCATCGGCGCGTTGTCGGAGGCGGTGCCCGGCTTGCCCGTCACCACCGCGGTGACCTGTCCGACCGTGCGCGTTCACCCGGCCGTGCTCGCCCAGGCGGCGGCCACGGCGGCGGTGCAGCTCGACGGTAGGTTCGTGCTCGGCGTCGGCTCGGGTGAGGCGCTCAACGAGCACATCCTCGGCGACCCCTGGCCCAGCGCGGACGTCCGCCTCGAGATGCTCGAGGAGGCCGTCGACGTCATCCGGCTCCTGCACCGGGGCGGCAGCCGCAACCACCACGGCAAGCACTACACCGTCGAGAACGCACGCGTCTACACCCTCCCGGACGAGCCGGTGCCGATCTACGTCTCCGCCTTCGGGAAGAAGGCCGTCGAGGTGGCCGCGCGCATCGGTGACGGGTACGTCAGCGTGATGCCGGACGCGGACCTCGTGCGTGCCTACCGCGAGGCCGGCGGCACGGGCCCGGCGCAGGGCGGCTTCAAGGTCTGCTATGCCCCCACCACCGAGGAGGGCCTCGAGACCGCGTACCGGACCTGGCCCAACGAGGGACTGCCCGGCGAGCTCGCCCAGGTGCTGCCGCAGCCGAAGCACTTCGAGCAGGCCAGCCAACTCGTCACGAAGGACATGCTGAGCCTGCCGACCGGCCCGGATCCCGAGCCGTACCTCGAGCAGGTACAGGCCTTTGTGGACGCCGGCTTCGACGAGGTGCACGTGGCCCAGATCGGCCCGCGGCAGGAGGAGTTCTTCCAGTTCTGGCGCGACAAGGTCGCCCCGCAGCTGCCGAAGTGACGACCTTCGGGGTGGAGGAGGAGTTCCTGCTCGCCGACCCGGCGACGGGCCGGACGGTGCCGGCCGCGCCCGAGGTGCTCAAGGTCGCCCGCGAGCTGCCCGGCGGCGCCGTGCACGCCGAGTTGCAGCAGACGCAGGTCGAGGCCGCCACGTCACCCTGCGCCACGCTCGGCGAGCTGGAACACCAGCTGCGGCAGGGGCGGACCAGACTCTCCGCCGCGGCGCAGAGCTGCGGTGTGTGGCTCGTGCCGAGCGGCACCCCGCCGCTCGGCGGTCCGGCCCTGCCCAGCGACGGCGAGCGTTTCGCCGGGATCGCCGGCCGGTACGCCGAGGTCGTGCGGGACTACCAGGCCTGCGGGTGCCACGTGCACGTCGCCGTGCCGGACCTGGAGACCGCGGTCGCGGTGTGTAACCACCTGCGGCCCTGGCTGCCGGCGCTGCTCGCGCTGTCGGTGAACTCGCCGTTTCACCACGGCCTGGACACCGGGTACGCGAGCTGGCGGATGGTCGAGCAGGCCCGGTTCCCCGGCGCCGGGGTGCCGCCGCGCTGCCGCGACGCCGCCGACCACACCGCACGGGTGCGGCGGCTGGTGGACTGCGGGGTGATCGAGGACGCGGCCATGACGTTCTGGCTGGTCCGGCCCTCGCCGTCGTGGCCGACCGTCGAGTTCCGGGTGGCCGACGTCGGCGTGGACGTGCCGGCGGCGCTGCTCCAGGCGGCCCTGTCGCGGGCGCTCGTGGTCACCGCGCTGGCCGACCTCGAGCGCGGCGCCGAGGCGCCGGAGCTCGACGACCAGGTGCTGGCGGCCGCGGTGTGGACGGCGGCGCGGTACGGGCTCGACGGCCCCGCCGTGCACCCGGTGCGCGGGTGCCGGGTACCGGTGACCGAACTGCTCGACGAGCTGGTGGTGCGGGTCGCGCCCGCGCTCGCCGGCGACCTCGCGGTGGTACGTGAGCTGTTCCGCGGCGTGCTGCGCGGCGGAACGGGTGCCGAGCGGCAACGGGCCGCGCGGAACGTGGTGCGAACTCTGGCAATTGGAGTGTCCGATGAGGACTGAAGAGCAGGCTTCGACGACCGGGGCGCAGCTGCCGGCTCCCCGCGGCCCGCTGTCGGCGGCGGCGGTCGAGCTGTTGCGCAACGGCATCGCGCCGCGCGACGTCGACATCGACGGCGCCGACCCGTTCGGCGAGGACCTCGCGGTCGCGCTGCACACCTGCTACGAGCCGCACTACCAGGGTTTCATGGGGATCGACTCGGACTGGGAGTGGTCGCCCGTGCTGCTGGAGTTCCGCCGCGAGCTGGAGTGGGTGTTCGAGCGGGCGCTGCGTGACTCGGTCGAGCCCGGCGCGGACGTGGCCGCGGCGCTCGACGAGCTGCTGGTCGAACCCGTGCCCGGCGAGGGCGTGTCGCACTTCCTGCGTGACGAGGGGGAGCGGTGGCAGCTGCGGGAGTACCTCGTGCACCGCTCGATCTACCACCACAAGGAGGCCGACCCGCACGCGTGGGTGATCCCGCGACTGTGGGGGACGGCCAAGGCCGCGCTGGTCGCGGTCGAGTTCGACGAGTTCGGCGGCGGGCACGGCGACCGCGTGCACGCGCAGCTGTACCGGGACCTGATGGCATCGTCCGGTTTGGACACCGGCTATCTGTCCTATTTCGACGTCGTGCCGGCGCCGGTCATCGCCGTGGTCAACATGATGTCGCTGTTCGGCCTGCACCGCCGCCTGCGTGGCTCGATGGTGGGCCACTTCGCGGCCGCGGAGATCACCACCGCGCCGAGCGCCGCCCGCATGGTCAAGGCGATGGACCGGCTCGGCGGCGACCCGCACTTCTTCGCCGAGCACGTGGAGGCCGACGCGGTGCACGAGCAGATACTGCGCCACGACGTGGTCGGCGACCTGCTGGACCGCGAGCCGCACCTGGCGGCGGACGTGGTCTTCGGCGTGCGTGCCACGGAGTTCCTGGAGGCCCGTTTCGGCCAGCACGTGCTGACGTGCTGGCGGGAGGGAAGGACGTCCCTGCGCGGCTAGTGTCCTGCGCCGGGAATCAGGCACCTGATTCGCCGGCCCAGCGAGTGCCGGGCCGGCGAGACGGCGTTGCCGGGCGCGCCCAAGTACGGTCCAGTACGAGGGCGACCCGGCGCCTTGCCAGCAGAAACCTGGATCCGCCGACTTAGGCACCGCATTTCCGGCGCGGACACTAGTCCGTACGAACGCGTTTGCGGTGGCTCGTGTCGCACAGTGGGAAACGCTTGCTGCGCCGGCACGTGCACACCGCGACCACGAACCGTGCCGAGTGGACGGTGGTGCCGTCGCCGGTCACCAGCTCCACCGGGCCCTCCACGAGGAGCGGCCCGTCCGGCACGACGCGGACCCTACGGGGTCGCGGGTCTGTCACCGCGGATCACCACCAGTTCCTCGAACCGCTGCGCCGGCTCGATGAGCCCCAGCGCGGCCAGCCGCCGCCGGCGGGACTCCAGCACCGGCCCGAACGGCACCTCCGCCCGGTCGACGACCGCTGCCTTCAGCCCGCCGCCGCGCAGCTGCGCCACCGTCTTGTCCACATCAGACAGTACGGAGTGGACGAGCAACAATGTGCCGCCCGGCGCGAGCAGCAGTGGAGTGTTGGCGCACAAGCGATCCAGGAACTCGCGACCGTCCACACCGGCGTCCCACGCGCGATGCCGGCCGCGTGGGACGCGCGCCAGGCCGGGCACGTACGGCGGGTTCGCGAGGATCAGGTCGAACGTGCGCCCCGCGACCCGCTCGAACGCGTCACCACACAGGACACGCGCGGGGACGCCACGGACGAACGTGTTGACGCGTGCGGCCCAGACCGCCCGCCGGGACACGTCCACGGCGGTGATGGTGCTCGGCCGGGTGGTCGCGGCCGCGACGGACAGCGCGCCGGTGCCACAACCGACGTCGAGAACGTTGGCACCAGGCGGAATCGCGGCCGAGTCGAGCGCGTCGGCCAGCAGCCAGGTGTCGTGCTGGGGAGGGTAGACGCCCGGTGGGCGCGTGAGCCACATGGCCGGAGGATGCCTCCCCCCGGCCGGTTCAAACCGCCAGTGCGGACAGCGCGCCCGCCGTCGAAACGTAGATTTCCAGCTCCTGCGCGGCATCCGTGAGGCTCAGCGTCCGCTGGACGGTGGCGGTGGGGGCGGCGATCACGAGCCGGTGGCCCGGCGCCAGCCGCGCGTCGGCGTCACGCAGGACGTGCACGCCGGCCAGTGCCATGAAGTTCACCTGCGACAGATCAACGAGGACGTTCGGCACGTCCCGGAGCTCGGCGTTCGCGAGCGCGTCACGCAGCAGCGGCGCCGTGCAGAGGTCGATCTCACCGATCGGTCTCACTCTTTCGAGATCAGGTCCTTCCCGGACCTGACGGACGGTGAGGTACTCGCGCGCGGTCACCCGGTGGGTTACCGGCACGGTTTTGTGGCTCATCGGATCTCCCCGCATGATGGTGGACCGAGATCGCCAGAGTGATAGGAGCCACCCCAGCTCACGGCGCCCCGATTGCGCCGCTGTACGGCTGGTTGCTCAACCTCCACCCAGCATTGCACGGTGTGGTAGTTGTGTCCAGGCGACGGGGCGGCCTCAGACGTCCCCGGCCTCGCCGGCGCGCCGGACCGCGGCCACGATCTCGGCGTTCGTGATGCCCTTGACCAGGAACTCCCGCACGCCGAGCCGCTTGAGCTCCTCCGCGGCGCCCGAGTCGTCGTACGCGGAGAACGCGAGCAGCTGGGTGCGTGGCGACCGGGTCCTGATCTCACGCGTCGCGTGCGTGCCGCCGCCGCGTGGCATCCGCACGTCGATCACGGCGACGTCCGGGGTGTGGCGTTCGGCGAGGTCGGCGGCCTCCTCCGCGTCCGCCGCGGTGGCGACGACGTGCAGGCCCGCCTCCGCCTCGATGACCTCGGAGAGCGCCATGCGGAGCATCGGGTCGTCGTCGGCGACCAGCACACGCAGCTGCTCGATCATGGCTGCTCCTGGGTGGGTGCGGTGGGGAGCCAGAACTGGACCGTGGTACCGCTGCCGGGCGTGCTCGCGACCGACCACCAGCCGCCGGCGATCTCGGCCCGCTCCCGCATCTCCAACAGTCCGAAGTGGCGGTACGGGTCGTCGGGCGTGGGATGGGCGAAGCCGACGCCGTCGTCGGTGACCCGCACCAGCGTGCCACCATCCTTGCCGGCCAGTGTGACGTCGACGCGGGTCGCCCCGGCGTGCTTGTGCACGTTCGTCAGGGCTTCCTGGCAGATGCGGAAGAGCGTGATCGCGACCGGCATCGGCGGCTCGTTCGGCAGGTCGGCGGACAGCGACGTCTCGAGTCCCCAGCCCGCGACGACGTCCTGCAGGTACCCGGCGAGCGACGGGATGAGACCGTGCTGGTCGATGGTGGTCGGGCGCAGGTTCGCGACCAGCCCGCGCAGGCGGCCGACCGACGCGCGCACCGACTCCTCCAGCTGGCCCATCACCTCGTGGTGCTCGGCCGGCAGCCGGCCGGCCAGCAGCTGCAGCCGCATGCCGACCGCGACCATCGCCTGGATCGAGTCGTCGTGGACGTCCCACGCGATCCGCCGCCGCTCCAGCTCCTGGGCCTCGACGAGGTGGCTCAGCAGGCGTCTTCGCTCGCTGAGCGCCTGCTCGGCGGCCCGGCGCTCGGTCAGGTCGCGGGTGACCTTGCCGAAGCCGCGGAGCCTGCCGTTGTCGTCGAACAGGGCGGTGATCACGACGTTGGCCCAGAAGCGGGTGCCGTCCTTGCGCAGCCGCCAGCCCTCGCTCTCGACCCGCCCGTCCCGGACCGCCCGCTCCAGCGCCTTCGTCGGCATGCCGGCCGCGACGTCCTCCGGCGGGTAGAAGACCGAGCAGTGCTGCCCGAGGATCTCCTCCTCGCGGTAGCCCTTGATGCGTTCCGCGCCGTCGTTCCAGCTGACGACGCGTCCGTCCGGGTCGAGCATGAAGATGCCGTACTCCAGGACGCCCTGCACGAGCAGGCGGAAGCGCTCCTCGCTCTCCCGCAACGCCTCCTCGGCGGCGCGGCGGCCGGTCACGTCCCGGGTGACCTTGCCGAACCCGCGCAGCTCACCGGCCTCGTCGTACAGGGCGGTGATCACGACGTTGGCCCAGAAGCGGGTGCCGTCCTTGCGCAGCCGCCAGCCCTCGTCCTCGACCCGCCCGTCGCGGACCGCCTGCTCGAGCTCGCGTGCCGGCTTGCCGGCCGCGACGTCCTCCGGCGGGTAGAGCGCGGAGAAGTGCCGGCCGAGGATCTCCTCCTCGCGGTAGCCCTTGATCAGCTCGGCGCCCACGTTCCACGTCGCGATGTGCCCGTCCGGGTCGAGCATGAAGATGGCGTAGTCACGCACGCCCTGTACCAGCAACCGGTACCCGTCATCGGGTCGCATGGGCCAACTGTGCACCACTCGCCGCGCGCCGTTGCGATCGGCGTCAGCTGGCCGCGGCCTCCGCGGCGGTGGGGAGTTCACACCACACCACCTTCCCGCGATCCCGGCGGGACGCGCCCCAGGCGGACGAGAGCTGCTCGACCACACGCAGGCCGAGACCACTCGTCGGGGTGACCCGGTGGGACACCGGGAGCAGGGGGCTGTCGTCGCACACCTCGACGCGGACGTGGTCGCCACCGTCGAACAGGCGGACGACGGGCGTGCCGTGGCCGTGTAGGAGCGCGTTGGTGACCAGCTCGGACACCACGAGCACGATGTCCTCGGTGCCGACGTCGCCCTCGACCGGCCCGCCGCCGTGCCAGGTCGCGAGGGTCGAGCGCGTGAACTGCCGCGCGAGAGCCGCACTGGTGTTGCGCTCTGCGAGACGGAGTTCGACTACCGCCGGTGCACGTGTCTCCACGCCAACACCATTTGCTATTCGGGCGCATAGATCGAGATGCGAATGACGCTCGGTTGATAGTGCATATGCACCAGTCTCACCGGTCAACCAGGCACGAAGCGCGTCGGTTTCCTCAGTCGAGGAGGCCTTCCTTCCGTGCGATGGCCACCGCTTCCAGTTTTGAGCGGGCACCGAGCTTCTCCAGTACGCGTTGCACGTGGTTACGGGCCGTGTTCACCGCCACACCCAGGCGCCGGGCCACCTCGGCGGTGCTCGCGCCGTCCGCGAGCAGGCCCAGCGTCTGGCGTTCACGTGCGGTGAGGGTGGCGCTGCGCGTCCGGCCGGTCAGCCGGCTCAGCACACCGGCCAGGAACTCGGCGCCGAACACCGCCTCGCCGTCGGCCACCCGGCGGACCGCGTCCTCCAGTTCGTCGAGCCCGGCGGACTTCAGCACCAGGCCGGACCCGCCGGCCTCGGCGACCCGGGCCGCGACCGTGGACGTCGCCTCGCCGGTCAGCATCAGGACGCGGGCGCCCGACTCGCTGAGCGCACCGATCGCGTCGATGGCGTCGCCGTCGGGGAGTCTGCGGTCCAGCAGCACCACGTCGGGCGAGCAGCGCCGGACCTCGGTCAGCGCCGTCGCGATGGACCGCGCCCGGGCGACGATCTCGATGTCGTCGGCCCGCTGCATGGCGAGCGCCATCGCCTCGGCCACCATGTCGTGGTCCTCGACGAGAACCACCCGAGTCGGTGCCATGGGACGATTGTCGTCCCTCGGGCCGGGGATGCGTGTCCTATTTCGTCGCGTCAACTTTCTCCAGCTGCGCCTCTGCCGCCGTTTCTGTGCCCTTGACCGTAGCGTTCTCGGCGGGCTGGGCGGGGCAGGGCAGCAAGGTTTTGTTCGCGGCGAACCGTTCTCGGCACCGGCGCGCCAGGCGGCGGCTGGCGATCGTCATGGCAACCCTCTCCTTCGAGTCGCACCCTTCGACGTGTGGGCTACCCCGACAGTTGCCGGTTTAGCCATGCTGTGACCTGGGAAGGCCTGACCAATGACCGAGCCGACCACACCGCCGCCGCAGCCGGTGCCGGACCCGTCGAACCCGACACCGGGGCCGACGCCCGGACCGACGCCGACGGATCCGCCGCAGCCACCCGTCCCGCCCGGACCGGACCCCCGGCCGCCGTCCGAGCCGGATCCGCTCGGCCCGGCCGGCCCGCCGGGCTAGCATCAGGGCAACGCACTGGGGCTTTTAGGAGCGTTGCCATGGTCCTCAAGTTGACGCGGGAGCAGCGCGAAGGCATGCTCGCGCAGCCGTATGTGGGTGTCCTGTCCGTCGCCGGCGAGGATGGCCGGGCGCCGCTCACCGCACCCATCTGGTACGACTACCGCCCCGGCGGGCTCGTCACGGTCCTGACCGCGCGGGTGGCACGCAAGGCACGGCTGATCGAGGCGGCGGGCCGCTTCGCGCTGTGCGTGCAGGAAACCAGTACGCCGTACCGGTATGTGACGGTGGAGGGGCCGGTCGCCGAGATCCGCCCGGTCACCGAGGAGGACCGGCTCGCGATGGCCACGCGTTACGTGCCGGACGAGTTCGTCGCCGCCTACCTCGAGTCGACGCGGGAGGACCAGGCGGGGATGGTCGCCATCTCGATGCGGCCGGACCGGTGGAACACCGCCGACTTCGCCGATCTGGTGGAGCAGTTAAGCGTCTGACTCCAGCGTCACCAGCAGGTCGCGGAGCACGCCCGCCAGGGCGTCGCGCTCCGGGCCGTCGAGCGAGGCCAGGATCCGGTGCTCGGTCGCCACGTGGTCCGGCAGCGCCCGGTCGATCAGCGCACGGCCCTCCTCGGTCAGGGACACGTGGACGACGCGGCCGTCGGTCGGGCTCGGGGTCCTGGTCACGAGGCCGCGGGACGCCAGCCGGTCGAGGCGCTGGGTGATCGCGCCGGAGGTGACCATCGAGGAGCGCATCAGGTCCGCCGGGGTCAGCGGCCGGTCGTTGCGGCGCAGGGTGGCCAGCACGTCGAACGACGCGGCGTCGAGGTCGTGCGTCGCGAACGTCCTGCGCAGCTCGGCGTCGATCACGCGGGAGAGCCGGGACAGGCGCCCGATCACACCCATGGGGGAGACGTCGAGGTCCGGCCGGGCCCTCGCGCCCGCCATCTGGGGCACGACGTACCTGGTCACCAGCGAACTCCTCCCGCCGGACCGCCCGCTGCTCGCGGCCGTCGTCCGTGCCCTGCCGGCCGGGCTGCTGCTGACCGCGGTGGTGCGGCAGCTCCCGCGTGGTGACTGGTGGTGGCGATCCCTCGTCCTCGGCACCCTCAACATCGGGGCGTTCTTCGCGTTGCTGTTCGTCGCCGCGTACCGGCTGCCCGGCGGGGTGGCGGCGACCGTCGGCGCCATCCAGCCGGTGCTCGTGGCGTGCCTGTCCGCCGGCCTGCTCGGCGAGCGGCTGCGCACCCGCACGATCGTGGCCGGCGCGGCCGGCGTCGCGGGCGTGAGCCTGCTGGTGCTGCGGGCCGGCGCCCGGCTGGACACCCTCGGCGTCGTCGCGGCGATCGGCGGCGCCGCCGTCATGGCGACCGGCGTGGTCCTGGCCAAGCGGTGGCGGTCGCCGGCGCCCCTGCTCGCCACGACCGGGTGGCAGCTCGTCGCGGGTGGGCTCGTGCTGCTGCCGTTCATGTTCTTCGTCGAGGGGCCGCCACCGGCGCTGACCGGGGCGAACATCGCCGGGTACGCGTACCTGTCGGTCATCGGCGCGGCGCTCGCGTACGTGCTGTGGTTCCGCGGGATCCGGGCACTGTCGCCGACCAACGTCACCTTCCTGGGCCTGCTCAGCCCGCTGGTCGCCACGGTGTTGGGGTGGGTCGTGCTCGACCAGGGCCTGACCGCCCCGCAACTGGCCGGCGGACTGCTCGTCCTCGCGGCCGTCGTGACACCACAACTACCGTCTGGCGCTCGGATCTTTGTGCGGAAGCCCGCGCTTGATCAGCAGTTACCTCAGGGGACCCGAGCCCGGCCACCGGACGCGGTTCACCGTGGGTTACCGACCCAGGCGGTCCAGGAACGGGTTCGTGAACTTCCCCTTCGGGTCGTGATGGGAGCGCAGCTCCGTGAAGTCCGTCCACTGTGGATACAGTGGTGCGACGGCCGCGGTGTGGAAGACCTTCCCCCAGTGCGGCCGGGCACCCAGGGGAATGAGGGCCTCCTCGACCGACGGCAGGACCGCCGTCACGCCGGGCACGTCCAGCTTCCACGTGAAGTGCACGCCCAGCACGTCGCGCCCGCAGGCCGGGCTCAGCCACAGGTTGTCGGCGGCGACCGTGCGCAGCTCCGAGATCTGCAGCAGCGGCGTGATCCGCGGCGACATGGCCCGCAGCCTGGTCAGCGCCTCGACCGCGGACTCACGCGGCAGCAGGTACTCGCTCTGCAGCTCGGCACCCGCGCTCGGCTTGTGCCCCAACCGGAAGTGCGGCAGCCGGTCCAGCCACGGCCCGGGCACGCCACCCTGCTCGGTCACCGCCGCCACGGACTCGCCGGCGAGCATGTGGACCGGCTCCTCCGCCGGCTTGAACGGCAGCGTGGCCGCGTCCAGCGACTTCACCCACACCTGCGCGGGGCCGGCCCAGTCGGTGAACACGCTGACGCTGTACCCGCCGGCGAACACCGACGACAGGTCCCCGACCAGGTCCGGCCACGGCACGTCGACGTACACCTGCTGGCGCACCTCGAAGCTCGGCCGCACGTCCAGCGTCAGCCGCGTCACGATCCCCAGCGCGCCCAGCGCCACGACGCTGCCCGCGAACTCCGGGTCGCCGCGCCACACCCGCCGCAGCCCGCCGGACGCCGTGACCAGCTCCAACCCGGCCACCGCGGTGGACAGGCAGCCGAGGGCGTCCCCCGAGCCGTGCGTGCCCGTGGCGATCGCGCCGGCCACGGAGATGTGCGGCAGCGAGGCCATGTTCGGCAGCGCCAGGCCCCGCGACTGCAGGAACTCCGCCAGCACCCCGTACCGGGTCGCGGCCGGCACCACGACCTGCTCGCCGGTGACCGTGATCTCGTCCGGCAGCTCCTCCAGCGACACGAGGGTGCCGGGGCCGTCGGCCACCTCGCTGAACGAGTGCCGCGACCCGAGCGCCCGCACCCGCGCCCGGTCGGCGACCAGCGACCGCAGCGCCTCGATCGTGCGTGGGCGTGCTACTTCCCTTGCCTGGTAACCGACATTGCCGGCCCAGTTGTGCTCCACCTACCAGTGCTCCCGTCTCACTCCCGCGGCATTCGTGCGGTGAGTATGTCCTAGTTCACACCTTCGCCATAGCCTGGACATCTATGGACGTCCGCCAGCTGCGGTATTTCCTCGCGATAGTCGACCACGGCAGTGTGCAACGGGCCGCGCAGGAGCTGTTCGTGGCGCAGCCGTCGGTGTCGCAGGCCCTGCGCGCGCTCGAACGGGACCTCGGCACCGACCTGTTCCACCGCACCGGCCGGCGGCTCGTGCTCACCCCGGCGGGGGAGCGGCTCATCGACCCCGCCCGCGAGGTGCTGCGCGGCGTCGAGCTGGCCAGGGCCACCGTCGAGGCGGTGAACGGGCTGCGGTCGGGACGGCTGGTGATCATGTCCATGCCGGCGCCCTCGGTCAGCCCGCTCGCGTCGATGGTGAGCCGGTTCCGCACCGCGTACCCGCTGGTCGAGGTGGCCGTCCGGGCCGCGGCGACGCCCACGGACGTGGTCGCGGCCGTCCGCGCCGGCACCGCGGAGCTCGGCCTGCTCGGCACGCCGGCGGTCGGGCCGGAGCTGGCCGGGCTCACCGTGTACGTGCTGGAGACGCAGGCGTTCGTGCTGGTGGCCGCCGTCGACGCGGACCTGCCGGCCGGGTCGCCGGTGGCCATGGACGCGCTCGGCGGGCGGCGGCTGGTCGTCGTGCCCGGCAGCGGCGCGCGCCGGGTGGCCGACGGCATCCTCCGAAGATCGCCGGGCTGCCGCATCGCCGTGGAGGTCGAGCACCGGGAGGCCGTGCTGCCGCTGGTGCTCGCGCGGGTGGGGGTGGCGGTGCTGAGCGAGTCGTGGCGGGAGCTGGCCCGCGCGGCCGGGGCGGTCGTGCGTGACCTGGCCACCGATGATGTCCGGAAGGTCTGTCTTGTCCACCGGGACGGGCGGCTGTCGCCGGCGGCGGCCGCGTTCTTGCCGCGCTGACACCCCACCGCCGCGTTAGTGTCACCCCGTGGCGGAAGAGAGATCGGAGAGCACGCTCACCGTGCTGGTGGCGCTGGGCGCCAACTTCGCGATCGCGGTGCTGAAGCTGGTCGCCGGCCTGATCACCGGTTCGGCCGCCATGCTCGCGGAGGCGGCCCACTCGGTCGCCGACACGTTCACCGAGGGGTTGCTGCTGACCGCGCTGCGCCGCTCGGCCCGGCCGGCGGACCGCACGCACCCGTTCGGGTACGGCAAGGAGCGGTACTTCTGGTCGCTGATGGCCGCCGTGTCGATCTTCACCTCCGGCGCGGTGTTCGCCTTCTACGAGGGCTTCGAGGCGATCTTCGGGGAACCGCGGGAGCAGGCCAGCCCGCTCATCGGGTACATCGTGCTGGGGCTGGCGTTCGTGCTCGAAGGTATTTCGTGGCTGCGGGCGGTCCGGCAGGTGCGTGCGGAGGCGGCGGCCGAGGGCCGGTCGGTGCGCCGGTACCTGCAGCTGATCGACGACCCGACGGTCAAGACGGTGTTCTTCGAGGACAGTGCGGCGCTCGTGGGCATCCTGCTGGCGTTCGGCGGCCTCGCGATGCACGACGCCACCGGGTCGGCGTTCTGGGACGGGCTCGCGTCGGTGCTGATCGGCGTGCTGCTGGCCGGGGTCGCGTACCTGCTCGGCCGGACCAACCTGGGGCTGCTCATCGGCCGGCAGGCGGACCCGGCGATCGTCCGCGGCGCCCGCGAGCTGCTGGGGTCGGCGCCCGAGGTGGAGGTCGTGGTCGACCTGCTCACCATGGTCACCGGCACGGACCAGGTCCTGCTGTGCGCCCGGCTGGACTTCGCCGAGAACCTGACGTCCACGGACCTCGAGCTGACCTGCGTCCGCCTCGCGGGCGAGCTGCGGGACCGCTTCTCCGACCTCGACGAGATCTTCCTGGAACCGGTCCCGCGCTCCGACCCGGAACTCCGCGCCCGAGTCATGGCCCGCTACGGCAACGCTAACTAACCCCGCGAGTCCCGCCCCCAGCCCCCGCGAGTCCCGCGTTCGGCCCCGGCGAGTCCCGCGTTCGGCGCCGGCGAGTCCCGCGTTCGGCGCCGGCGAGTCCCGCGTTCGGCCCGGTCAGGCGTGCCGTAGCAGGACGCCGACGCCGTCCATGACCGGTTCCGGGGTGCTGACCACCTCGGCGCCCACCAGGACGCCGAAGGCCGGCAGTGCCTCGTCGGCCCGGACCTCGGTCGCCTCGGCGGCGCCCGTCGCCCGCAGTTCCTCCTCGGTCAGTGCGAGGGTCTTCGGCTCGTCGGCGATCCACACCGTGGCGTCCGCGACGTCGCCGAGCACGACCGCCGACGCGTTGTGCTCCCGCAGCGCGGCCGTGGCGTCGGCGAGGCCGCGGACGGCCAGGCCGTCGTCGTCGTTCAGTGCGCCCGCGAACCGTTCGACCAGCGCCTCCTGTTCGGCCCGCGCGCGCTCGGCGGCCAGGTCGTCGGCGGCCTTCGCGAACTCCTCGTCGGCCTCCCGGCGGCCCGGCACCTCGGCGAGGATCGCCTGGCAGCGTGGGGCCAGGACGTCCCGCAGCTCGGCGACCGCCTGCGGCTCACCGCCGACGACGAGCAGCCGCGCGTGCACGTCGTCCACCAGGCCGGCCAGCTCGTCGGCGACGAGGCGGGCGTTGCGGTGGACGGTCTCCTCGACGTTGTGCTGGATGTGCAGGTGTGCCCACCCGCCACCGCCGACCTTGTGGACGGGGTGGTCCTCGCCCTCGGTCGCGTGCTCGGTGCGCACCACGCCGTCGGCGTCCACCGCCCGGACGTCCGCGCCGATCTTGTTGACGACCGCGGCGACGTACGGCACCCGGCCCGCCTCCAGCTCGACCAGCGGGAGCAGGTAGGGCAGCGGGCCGACCCGGGTGGTGGGCGCCGGCGGCGGGTCGGGGAGCCAGTGGTTCAGCAGTACCTCGCCGCGGGCCGCGACCAGCAGCCGGCCCGCCCGGCCGACGGCGGGCTCGCGCATCACCTCGTCCAGTGCCGCGAGGGTGTCCCCGTCCGCGCCCTTGGCGGACAGCTCCTCGCGGGCGGTGCGCCACCGCAGCTCCAGCTCATGGGCCGCGTTCGCGGTGTTGTGCGAGGCGTCCAGGTGGACGGTGGCGAAGGGGCCGGGGTGCTCCAGGACCCGGCGCAGGTTCATGACGCGCCTCCTTCGGTTCGTTCGTGCCAGCTGGTCGGTTACCCACCCGCCCCGGCCCGTACTCGCCGGGGCCGAACGCGGGACTCGCCGGGGCTCAACGCGGGACTCGCCGGGGCTGAAGGCGGGACTCGCCGGGGCTGAGCGCGGGACTCGCGGGGGCTGAGCGCGGGACTCGCGGGGGCTGGGGGCGGGACTCGCGGGGGTTAGGGGCGGGTGCCTGTGCCGGTGGTCAGTTCTTTGGTGCGGTTGGTGGGGGTGTCTTCGGTCAGTGGGGGTGTTGGGCCGCCGGTGCCCTCGCGGAGGGCGGTCAGGAACTCCGACAGGACCGACTTCGCGTCGTGGGTCGGGGTCCAGCCCAGTTCGGTGCGGGCGCGGGTGGAGTCCATGAGCGGCATGCGCAGTACGGCGTCGAACAGGTCGGGGTCCGCCGGGGTGAGGTGCAGGTGCCAGGCCGCCGACAGCGGGCCGCGCACGGTCCACGCGGGGAGCCGCACCACCCGCGCGTTCAGCAGCTCCGCCAGGACGGTCGCGTCCACCACCGGGTCGGCGGCGAGGTTGTACGCCCCGGACGCGGCGCCGTCGAGTGCGGCCAGGCGGAACGCGGCCGCGGCGTCGTCGGTGTGCACGGCCTGTGCGCGCAGCCCCGGCAGGTCCGGCACCACCGGGATCAGGCCCGGCCGGACCAGCGACCCGGGCAGGAACGGACCGGCGAACAGCCGCCGCTGCTCGGTCGCCGAGGCGGCCTTGAACAGGAACGCCGGGCGCATCCGCACGACGCGCAGGTTCGGGTGCCGTGCCTCGAACCCGTCGAGGACCCTTTCCAGGTACGCCTTCTCCCTGGTGTAGGCGGCCTGCGGCCAACCGTGCGTCGGCCAGCTCTCCGGCACGAGCTCGTCCTGCGGCGCCGGCGAGTACGCGCCGACCGAGGACGAGTACACCAGCACCGGCACCCCGACCCGCGCCACCGCCTCGAACAGCCGGACGCTGCCGAGCACGTTGGTCTCCCACGTCGTCAACGGGTCCCGCGCCGGCTGGAACAGCCACGCCAGGTGGACGACCACGTCCGCGCCGGTCAGCAGGAGGTCGATGTCGTCATCCGCGCCGAGGTCCGCCGTCGCCCACTCCAGCTTGTCCACCGTCCACTCCGGACGGCGGCGCGCGATGCCGACGATCGTGTGCACCGCCGGGTCCCGCGACAGCGCGCGGACCAGGCTCGTCCCGATGTTCCCGCTGGCGCCGGTAACCACGACGCGCCGGCCTTTCGTTGCCCTGCTGTTTGCCATGGCCAACCCCTTTCGCAGGGGAGCGGCCTACCCGGCAACCGCCCCCTTAACCCCTGGACGCCGCCCGAACCCGCGTGGCAACGTTGCCACACATGCGGCTGGCCGACGGTGTCCACCTCTTCCGCGACACCTGCAACGTGTACGTGCTCGTCCGGGACGGCGACGCGGTGCTGATCGACTTCGGGGACGGCGCGGTCCTCGACCACCTCGCCGAGTTCGGCGCCGGGCGGGTCACCGACGTGCTCGTCACCCACCACCACCGCGACCAGGTCCAGGGCCTGCACCGGGCCGTCGTGCACGGCGCGCGGATCTGGGTGCCACCCGTCGAGCGCGACCTGTTCGACCAGGTCGACGCGCACTGGCAGCAGCGGCCGCTCGTCAACTACTACGACCTGCGGCAGGACCGGTTCTCGCTGCTCGACCCCGTGCCGGTCACGGGCACGGTGCCGGAGTACCGCGCCCGCCGGTTCGGCGGCTTCGACGTCACGACCGTCCCGACCCCCGGCCACACCCTCGGCTCGGTGTCGTACCTGGTCGACGTGGCCGGCCGGCGGCTCGCGTTCACCGGCGACCTCATCCACAGCCCCGGCAAGGTGTGGTCGCTCGCCGCCACCCAGTGGTCCTACACCGCGCTGGAGGGCGTCAAGGCGACCGTGCTGTCGCTGTACGACCTCACGGCGCGGCGGCCGGACCTCGTCCTGCCGTCGCACGGCGACCCCATCACCGAACCGCGGGCCGCGTTCGACCTGCTGGAGCGCCGGCTGCGGGTGTACCACGACTCGCGGCACGACACGCCGTGGGATGCCCGCGCACAGTGGGAGCATCCTTTCGGGAAACTTTCGCCGCACCTGTTGCGCAACGTGTCGAGCTTCGCGACGAGTTACGTGCTGCTGTCTGATTCCGGGAATGCGTTGCTCATCGACTTCGGCCTCGACATGATCGTCAACCTGCCGACCGGCTACGACCGGTCCTCGCGGCGGCCGTGGCTGCCCTCGCTCGGCCCGCTGCGCCGCGACTTCGGCGTCGACCGGGTCGAGGTGGCGGTCCCGACGCACTACCACGACGACCACGTCGCCGGGTTCAACCTCCTGCGGGACGTCGAGGGCACGCAGGTCTGGTCGGCCGAGTCGGTGGCGGACGTGCTCACCACGCCGGCCAGATACGACCTGCCATGTCTTTGGTACGACCCGATTCCCGTCGACAGGGTGCTGCCTACCGGCGTGCCGGTGCGCTGGCACGAGTACGAGCTGACGCTGTACCCGTTGCCCGGCCACACGTTGTACGCGGTGGCCATCGCGTTCGAAGTGGACGGTCAGCGGGTGGTGGCGACCGGCGACCAGCAGACCACCACGTGGGTGCCGGGTGAGCGGGCCGAGGTGCTGAACCTGCAGTACAAGAACCGGTTCCGCGTCGACGACTTCACGAGGAGTGCCGCGCTGTACCGGAAGCTGCGGCCGGACCTCATGATCAGCGGGCACTGGGCACCGCGCCGGGTCGACGACGCGTACCTCGACCTGCTGGAGGAGAAGGGCGCCGAGCTGGCGAGGATCCACCGCGAGCTGCTCCCGCTGTCCGAAGTGGACTTCGAGGCGGAGGGTGTCGGCGCGTGGCTGCGGCCGTACCAGGTCACGACCGGTCCGGGCCGGCCGTTCGCGATGTCCTGCGAGGCACGCAACCCGTTCGCGGACGCGGACGAGGTAACGATCGCGCTGGTGGTGCCGGACGGCTGGCACGCGGACCCGGCGTCGGCGACCGCCGAGGTGCCCGGCCGCGCCACGGAGACGTTCGAGTTCGTGGTCACGCCCGGGGAGAAACCGTGCCGCAGAGCCAGGTTGGGGGCGGACCTCACGGTCGGCGGCACCCGCTTCGGGCAGCACGCCGAGGCCCTGGTGGACGTGCGGTGAACGTCGAGCTCGACCCGAAGCGGGCCGTCGCGACCGTGCGCCGCGACGGGGTGCTCTGGTTCCGGCTGCGTCTACTGTCCTCTCTGGACACCGTGGCCGCGCCCGACGAGACGCTCGGCATCGAGGCCGTGGTGCGCAGTGACGCCCGGATCGAGGTGCACTGCGCCAGTTCCCGGTGGGTCGAGCGCGTCACCACCATGGAGATCCATGACGACCGGCTCGAACTACGCACCACCGTTCGCGGCCGGGGCCGCCTGCTCACCGCACACCTGCTCGGCGGGCACCGGGCGCCGGGCGGCTTCCTACCCAGTGGTTCCGCGCTGGACACGGTGTTCTCCCCGAACCCCGACCACCCGCGGCGAGTCGTCCGTCCGGCCGCCGAGCCCGCGGTGATCGGCGTCGTCGGTGACGGCGCCGAGCCGGGGGTCGGCCGCTGGCTGTTCTGCCCGGCGCCGTGGTGCTTCGCCGTGTCCCGCGCCGGCGAGTGGGCCGCGCTCGGCCTCGCCGCCCCGATCGCCGCGCAGAACTTCACGTCCTTCCACTACACGGGCGGCACCGACGGGTTCTCGCTGACACTGGACTACGAGGGCCACACCGAGGTCGACGGCGAGTTCACCACGCCGACCGTGGTGGTCCAGTTCGACCACGGGACACCGGAGGCCGCGCTGGCCGCACACGCGGACCTCCTGCGTGCCCGTGGCCTCGCGCCACCCGTCCGCACCGCGACACCGAGGCACTGGCTGGAACCGCTGTTCTGCGGCTGGGGCGCGCAGCACGCGCTCAACCCCGGACCGTCCACACCGGACGAGTCGACGCAGCGCAACTACGACGCGTTCCTGGCCCACCTCGCCCGGCACGACGTCGTCCCCGGCACGGTGGTCGTCGACGACAAGTGGGCCGACCACTACGCCACCTGCGTACCGGACGAGACGAAGTGGCCCGACCTCGCGGGTTGGATCACCAAGCGGCACAAGGACGACCAGCGCGTGCTGCTGTGGTGGAAGGCGTGGGACCCGGACGGCGCGCCACCCGAGGCGTGCGTGACCCTGCCGGACGGCACCCCGGTCGCGCTCGACCCCGAACACGAGTTGGGCCGGAAGACCGTCATCGAGGCCGTCACACGCATGATCGGCGACCTCGGCGCGGACGGCCTCAAGGTCGACTTCCTCGCGCGGACACCGAGCGGCGTCGTGCTCCGGCACGCCGGCGAGCGCTGGGGCGCCGCACTGCTGCACACGCTGCTGACACTGGTCCACGACACGGCGAAGGCCATCAAACCCGACGCGCTGATCGTGACGCACGCCCCGAACCCGGCGTTCGCCGACGTCACCGACATGGTGCGCCTCAACGACATCCGCATGCTCGACGCGATCGACCCGGACGGCCCGGTCGTGCCGCACATGCGCTACCGCGCCTCGGTCGTCACCGCCGCACTGCCCGGCATGCCCGTCGACACCGACGGCTGGTGCCTGCCGAACCGCGCGGAATGGTTGGCCTACCTTGCCGAGCAGCCGAGGCTCGGGGTGCCGGCGCTCTACTACGCCACCCACCTCGACCTCACCGGCGAGGAGCTGACGGCCGCCGACCTCGCCGAGGTCGCGCGGGTCTGGGCCGGGTACCGCCGCACCCTTGACTGAGTGCACAGGCCGCCCTACGTTGCGGCAACGATTCCAGGTGGGATCGTTGCCACATTCCTCAACGTGGAGGAGCCCCGCATGCCCACCCGAAGCCACCGGTTCTCGTCGTGACCGCGGCCGCCGCGCTCGTCCTCGCCGGCTGCGGTGGTGTCGGCAAGGGCGACGACGACGGCGGTGGCGGCACGCTCACCACCATGGGCTTCGGCACCGGCGACGAGATCGCGACGGTCCGCGTCGGCCTGGCGGACAAGGCCATCGCGCCGGCCACGGTCAGGATCGGCGAGAGTGCCTTCGACGCGCAGCAGTTCCTGTCCGCGGTGGCCTCGGACAACCCGCCGGACATGGTCTTCATCGACCGCCAGAAGCTGGCACCTACGCCGCGCGCGGCACGCTCCTGCCGCTCGAGAACTGCGTGGCCAAGGAGAACATCGACCTCGAGCAGTACCGGGACCCGGCGCTGGCGGAGATCACCCTCGACGGCAAGCTCTACGGGCTCCCCGGGTTCTACGACAACCGCGTCCTCATGATCAACGACGCCGCCGTGCGGAGCGCCGGCCTGACCCCGGACGCGGTCGACCCCGGCGACCGCGCGGCGCTGAGCACGGTCACCGACCAGCTGACCAGGCGTGCCGGCGACAAGCTCGCGCGGATCGGGTTCGACCCGAAGATCCCGGAGTTCCTGCCGATGTGGGCGCGGGCGGGCGGCGTCGAGATGATCAGCGCGGACGGCACGAAGGCCAACCTCGACGACCCGGAGCTCGTCGCGGGGCTGGAGTACGCGGTGGGGCTCATCAACGCGCAGGGTGGCTGGGGCAGCTTCAAGGCGTTCCGCGACTCCTTCGACCTGTTCGGCGACAGGAACCCCTTCGCGTCGGACCAGCTCGCCGCGTTCCCCATGGAGGACTGGTACCTCAACGTCCTCGCCGACGTCTCCCCGGACACCGAGATCACCATCGCGCCGTTCACCGACGAACAGGGCGAGCCGGTCGACTGGGTGACCGGCTCGGCGTGGGCGATCCCGGCCGCCGCCAAGCACAAGGACCAGGCGTGCACGTGGATCAGGACCATGACCGACTCGGCGACGTGGATCGCCGCCGCCGAGGCCCGTGCCGAGAAGCGGAAGTCCGAGGGCAAGCCGTTCACCGGTGTCTACACCGGGAACGAGAAGGCGGACGAGAGGATCTTCGGTGAGATCGTCCAGCTCGGCGACTACCCGGTGTACGACAAGGCGGTCAAGGCCGTGCTCGGGGCGCAGGACTCGGCGTTCGCGCTGCCGGCCTCGCCGGCCCGGAACGAGTTCCTGACCGCCTGGCAGGACGCGGTGAACCGGGTCCTGTCCGGACAGCGGTCGCCGGCCGACGCGATGAGGCAGGCCCAGCAGGAGGCGCAGACCGCGCTCGACGACGCGGCCAAGTGATGCCGGGTTCGCGGTTCCGCCGGTGGGCGAAGGGATTCCGGGAGCGGGACACGTGGGCCGCCTACGCGTTCCTCTCCCCGTGGCTCGTCGGGTTCACGATCTTCATGGCCGGGCCGATGGTCATCAGCCTGGTGCTGTCGTTCACCGACTACGACGGGTTGCGCGAGACCAGCAACGTGGGCTGGCGCAACTACGAGCAGCTGCTGAGTGACCCGAAGGTCGCGAAGAGCCTCGGCAACACGATCCTCTACACGGTCATGACGGTGCCGGGCAAGATGATCGTCGCACTCGCGCTCGCCATGCTGCTGTCCCGGGTCGGCCGGCGCTCGGCCGGTGTGTTCCGGACGCTGTTCTACCTGCCGGAGGTCACGCCGAAGGTCGCGATCGGCGTGCTGTTCCTGCTGCTGTTCAACGGCCAGGTCGGCCTGGTGAACGGGTTCCTCGGGCTGTTCGGTTTCGACGGTCCACAGTGGAGCACCGATCCCGCCTGGGTGAAGCCGGGACTCGCGCTGATGAGCCTGTGGTCGGTCGGCGGCACGGTGGTCATCTACCTCGCCGCGCTCAACAACGTGCCGGCGGACCTGTACGAGGCCTCGGCGCTCGACGGCGTCTCGTGGTGGCAGCGGTTCCGCCACATCACCGTGCCGATGATCAGCCCCGCGTTCTTCTTCACGCTGATCATCCTCACGATCGACGCGCTGCAGAGCTTCGACGAGGCCTACGCCGCCTTCTACGGCAGCTCGGCGTCGGCGACGTACTCGAGCGACGCGGCGCTGTTCTACCTCGTCTACCTGTTCCAGCAGGCGTTCCAGTTCCTGCACATGGGTTACGCGTCCGCGCTGGCGTGGCTGCTGTTCGTCGTGATCATGGTCATCACCGCGATCCAGATCAGGGTGAGCCGGCGGTTCGTGTACTACGAGGGCGGTGACCGCTGATGGTGCGCCGGCTGCCGTACTGGTTCGCGCTGCTGCTCGCGTCGGTACTGTTCCTGTACCCGTTCTGGTGGGTGCTGACGGCCTCGCTCAAGCCGCGCTCGCAGGTGTTCGACAACCTGGTGCTGCCGAGGAGCTGGGCGTTCGGCAACTACCTCGCCATCTGGGACGCGGCGCCGGTGTTCACCTGGCTCGTCAACAGCGTGACCGTGTCCCTCGCCGCCGCGCTGGCCGTGACGCTGGCGAGCGCGCTGATCGCGTGGGGCTTCGCCTACTACCGGTTCCCCGGCCGGAGCGGGTTGTTCGCGCTGGTGCTGTCGACGATGATGCTGCCGACCGCGGTCACCATGATCCCGGTGTACCTGATCTGGAACAGCGTCGGGCTCGCGACCACGCAGGTGCCGCTGTGGGCGCAGAACCTGTTCGGCAGCGCGTTCTACATCTTCCTGCTGCGCCAGTTCTTCCTCGGCCTGCCCCGGGACCTGTTCGAGGCGGCCAAGATCGACGGCGTCGGCCACTTCGGACTGTTCTGGCGGATCGCGGTGCCGCTGTGCAAACCGGCGCTGATCGTGACGTTCGTGTTCGAGCTCAAGGCGAGCTGGTCGGACCTGCTGAAGCCGCTGATCTACCTGCGCGACGTCGAGCTGTTCACCCTCCCCCGTGGGCTGAAGGCCATCTCCGACCGGTTCGGGCAGGCCGGCGAGCAGCAGTGGGAGATCGTGCTGGCGGGCAGCGTGATCACGACGCTGCCGATGGTCATCGTGTTCTTCCTGGCACAGCGGCACTTCATCCGCGGCATCGCCACGCAGGGGCGCAAGGGATGACGGCGGCGGCACCGCCGCGCAGCACCTCGCGGCCGAGCTCACCCGACGAGCGGGCTGTCCGAGAACATGGTGCGTGGCCTGGGCGAGGCGCGGAGAATGGGCGTACCTACCGCACCTGCTCAGCGAGCGGGTCGACGCATGGGCCGCCCGGGGAGGGCTGATGACAGCGGAGAACCGTGTACTGCACATGATCGGGAACGCGCACATCGACCCGGTGTGGCTGTGGCAGTGGCCGGAGGGCTACCAGGAGGTACGGGCCACGTTCGCGTCCGCCATCGAGCGGATGAAGGAGTACCCCGAGTTCGTGTTCACGTGCGACTCGGTGCTGTACCTGGCGTGGGTCGAGGAGCACGACCCGGACCTGTTCGCGGCGATCGGCGAGCGGATCGCCGACGGGCGCTGGCAGCAGGTCGGCGGCTGGTGGGTCGAACCCGACTGCAACCTGCCCGCCGGGGAGTCGTTCGTGCGGCAGGCGCTGTACTCGCAGCGGTACCTGCGGGAGAGGTTCGGCGTGACCGCGACCGTCGGGTGCAACGTGGACCCGTTCGGGCACAACGCGTCACTGCCGCAGATCCTGCGCGGGTCCGGTATGGACGCCTACGTGTTCATGCGGCCGGGTCCGCACGAGATGGCGTTGCCCGGCCCGTACTTCTGGTGGGAGTCGCCGGACGGCACCCGCGTGCTCACCTACCGCATCCCGCACGAGTACTGCAGCTCCGGCACGGATCTCGGTTACCAGATCGACAAGTCGCTCGCGCAGCTGCCCGCGGACGCGCCGGAGCTGATGGTGTTCTACGGCGTCGGCAACCACGGCGGCGGGCCGACTCGGGCGAACCTGGACAGCATCCGCCGGCTCGACGCGACCGGCGGGCTGCCGCGGCTCCGGTGCGGTTCGCCGCGGGAGTTCTTCGACCGGCTGGCCGAGTCCGGGGTGGACATCCCGGTGCACGCGGGGGAGCTGCAGCACCACGCCGTCGGCTGCTACTCGGCGCACTCCGGTGTCAAGCGGTGGAACCGGCGGGCCGAGAACCTCCTCGCCCGGGCGGAGAAGTGGGCGTCGATCGCGGCGGAGATCGGCGGGGTCCCGTACCCCGCCGCCGAGTTGGCCGCGGCCTGGAAGCTGGTGCTGTTCAACCAGTTTCACGACACGCTCGGCGGGGCGGCCATCGAACCGGCCTATGAGGACAGCCGGGACCAGTTCGGGCACGCGGTGTCGCTGGCGGGTTCGGCGTTCAACCGTGCTGTGCAAACGATTGCGCGCCGGATCGGCATCGCGCCGGAGCCGGACATGTACCCGGTGGTTGTGTTCAACCCGCACCCGTGGCCGCTGGTCGCGGACGTGGAGTTCGAGTTCGGCGGGTTCCCCGCGCACGCGGCACGCGCGGTCGACGACCACGGCGATCCCGTCGCGGTGCAACGCACCCGCTCGAAGGCGACGGTGGGCGGGTGGCGGCGCCGGCTCGCGCTGGCGGTGGACGTGCCGCCGCTCGGGTACCGGACCTACCGGATCCTTCCGGGCGGCGACACCGAGCGCGCGTCGGCCGTGACCGCCACCGACACCCGGCTGGGGAACGAGTTCGTCTCCCTGGAGCTGGATCCGGCGACGGGGTGGCTGCGTGCGTTGCGGGACGAGGTCGCCGGCGTGGACCTCGTCGCCGGGGGCACGCACGCGGTGGTCGTCGACGACCGGTCGGACACCTGGGGCCACCGGGTCCGGTCCTACGACCGGGCCGTCGGCGTGTTCGAGCCGAGGTCGGTGCGACTCGTGGAGCACGGCCCGGTACGCGCGGTGGTGCGGGTGGTCAGCGCGTACGGCTCGTCCATGCTCGTCGAGGAGTACGTGCTCGGCGCGCGGGACCGGCACGTCGAGGTGCGCGTGACACTCGACTGGCACGAGCGGCAGAAGCTGCTGAAGCTGCGGTTCCCGACCAAGCTGTCCGATGTGGACGCCACGTTCGAGATCCCGTACGGCCACCTGTCCCGGCCGGCGGACGGCGGCGAGGAGGCGGCGCAGGCGTGGGTGGACGTGTCCGGCACGCTGCCCGACGACCGCCGCGCCGGGCTGGCCGTGCTGAACGACGGCAAGTACGGGCACGACGTGCTCGGCGGCGATATCGGCATGACCGCCGTGCGCAGCCCGGTGTACGCGTGGCACGAACCGAAGGAGCTGGACGAGAACGAGCTGTACTCGTTCCAGGACCAGGGCCGGCAGGAGTTCACCTACCGCCTCGTCCCGCACGGCGGCGACTGGCGCGCGGCCGCGGTCGTGCGGCTGGCGGCGGAGCTGAACCAGCCCGCGTTCCCCCTGCTGGAGTCCTGTCACGACGGTGACCTGCCGCAACAGCTGTCGTTCATGGCGGTCTCGGCCGGCAGCGTGGTGCCGACGGTGCTGAAGGTGGCGGAGGACGGCCCGGCCGCGTTCGTGGTGCGTGCCTACGAGTCCGCCGGCCAGGACTGCGAGGCGACGATCGAGGTCCTCGGCCGGACGGTGACCGCGTCGTTCGGTCCCGCGGAGATCAGGACCTTCCTGGTACCGCGCGACCCGAACGAGCCCGTCCGGGAAACCGACCTCATCGAGTGGGAGCTCGAGCCGGGATCCGCCGTCAGAGCCCGCGGGTCGAACCGCGGGGCTCGAAGGTCGGTGCCAGCCACTCCTGCCGTGGCGGACCGGTGAGCTCGCCGGACAGGCGCGCCAGCAACAGCTCCGCCGCGCGGGCCCCGAGGGCCACCACCGGCTGGGACACGGCCGACACCGCCGGCTGCACCATCGTCATCCACGGCAGGTCGTCGAACGCCACCAGCGAGATGTCCCTGGGCACGCGGAGCCTGCGGCGCCGCAGCTCCTGCCAGACGCCCGACGCCATCAGGTTGTTGGCCGCGAACACGGCCGTCACGTCCGGCTGGCCGTCCAGCAGGTCGGCCAGCGCCGCGGCGGCCTCGCCCGGGCCGAAGCCCACGCGGGCCACGAGTCTCGCGTCGAAACGGATCTTCGCCGCGCGCAGGGCGGCCCGGTAGCCGGCCAGGCGGCCACGTCCGGTGGTCCACTCCAGCTCGTCGACCAGGAACGCGATCCGCCGGTGCCCGAGTGCGAGCAGGTGCTCGGTCGCCACGCGGGCGCCGTGCTCGGAGTCGACGAGGACCGCGTCGCAGCGGGTGTCGGCCATCTGCCGGTCCACCTCGACCACGTGCACGCCCTGCGCGGTGAGCAGGGTGCCCGCCTCCGCGGTGACGGGGGTGATGATCGCGCCGGGCACGCGCATGGCGAGCAGCGTGCGTGCCCTCGCCAGCTCGCGGCCGGTGTCGCCGTCGTCGTTGACCAGCACCATCTGGTAGCCGGCCGCGGTCAGCACCTGCTCGATGCCGGCGGCCAGGTCGGCGTAGAACTGGTTGCGCAGGTCGGAGATCAGCACCCCCACCAGCCGGCTGGTCCGCCGCTTGAGGCTGCGGGCGAACTCGTCCGGCACGTACCCCAGCTGGTCGGCGGCCGCGAGTACCCGCAGCTTCACCGACTGCGCCGCGTAACCCTGCCCGGTCAGCGCCCGTGACGCCGTCGAAGGAGACACCCCCGCCGCCCGCGCCACGTCACCGATGGTGACGCGGCGAGGAACAACCTCACTCACGACCGGCTCACACCCCTCATCGCAAGCTCCGAGCGGTGTTCGCTCGGTCGTTCTGTGTCCATTGGTTCGCTCCGCGAGCTCCGCTCACGCAGCGGCCTCCTGCCAGGGTCTCGCGGATCTGTCCACCAGCTCCGCCAGCCGCTTCAACCGGTCCACCGACCGCGACCGCAGCAACGGTGTCGGATCGGCGAGCGTGTCGCTCCAGATCGCGCGCCCCGCGAGGAACCCGGACGCCCCGGCCTCGCACGCGGTCCGCACCGCCTTGGGGAAGTCCTCGATCGCCACGCCCTGCGACAGCACCACCCACGGCACCGGCACGCTGTCCGAGATCCGCTCGCACACGCGCCCCACCTGGACCTCGTCGACCCCGCGCCGGGGCACCTGTGCCTTGTACAGCGAGGGCCGCAGCGCGCCGAGCTCCGCCGCCGCCTCGAGCTGCAGCTGGTCGAAGTCGAGATCCGACGCCGGCCGCACGACCCCCTCGAGGATCGACAGCAACCCGGCCGCCGAGCAGCTCCGGACGAACTCCGCCGCCATGGCGAGCCTGTCGTCCCGTTTCTCGTCCGGCCGCCACACGAGCAGCAGCTTCATCGCGGCGACCCCGCGTTCGCGCACGTGCACCGGGTTGATCGCCTCGTCGACCGTCGTGTCGACGACGGGTCCGCCTTCCGGGGGGTGCCGCAGCCGGTCCGCGGCGAGGATGAGCCCGCACGACGGCGGCAGCAGCCGGTCGGCCAGCACCTGGTCGAACCCGTAGTTGCGGTCGATGAGGAAGCCACTCGCGTACGCGCCGAGCTCGGTGGCGACGGCGAGCTTGAACTTCGTCAGGTCGCTGTCGGGCACCGGTGTCGGGGTGTGCGCGCCCAGCATCGCGCGCAGGCTCTCCCGCTGGTCCATCGCGACCATGGCCAGGCCACCGGACGGTCGCGCCAACTCGGCCAGGCTAGTCATGCCACCTCCCGTACCCGGGACCGTGCGTCCCAGTAGATCGCGTCGTGTCGGTTGGCGAGGATGTCGTCGCTCGGTGGCACATCGCTACGCGTGCTGTGCACCATCACGAGCCGGTCACGGTGGGAAAATCCGGACATCACGGCTCGCGCGCCGTTCCCGGGCATGCCGGAACCAGCCCCGGCGCGGGGCGTCACCCGCTCGGACACTCGTCACCACCGCCTCTGCCGTTCCCAGAGAGTCCATCACATCTCTCGGCGGCCGTGCGCCCCGCGCCGGGTGCGGCAACCAGGTGACGGTGTGCCAGGGTGTCTACTGGGAGTGGTCCTCCACTGTGTATACAGCCGACTAGTCCGAAGTGGACTGTGTGGCCAGGTGGCGGGAAACGGCTTCCTGGTTGACAACCAGCCGTAGGCAGAGGTCCCTCAGTCGGCTGACGTCGGTGTCCGTGAACCCGTGGAAGAGCGCCTCCATGGCCCGCCGTGCCGGCTCCCGGAAGTCGGCGATCCACGCCCGTCCCGCGTCGGTGATCGTGACGAGAACCGTACGGCGATCGTCCGGATCCGGTGTCCGCGCCACCAATCCGGCTCGCTCCAGGGTGTCGGCGAGGCCCGTGACGTTGCGGGAGCTGAACCCGGCGGACCGGGCGAGCTCACCCACGTTGGCGGGGCCGCCGTCCAGTCTGAGCAGCAGGTCCACCGCGCCGGCGCTGAGCGCGCGGCTCCGCTCGCCGATGTTCTGCATCCGCTCGACCGCGTGCGCCGCCGCTCGCACCGCGGCCGCCGCCTCGAACGGTCCGGTCGACGCGCCCGCGAACCGCCCGAGCGCCTCCCGGACCGAGGGGTCGTGGAGCCCGTCCTTGTCGTGTACGTACTTCATAGTTTGAGAGCGTATCAGTACGTACTTCCAGATCTACTCCAGCGGCCGGGTGGTCTCGTCCTCCGCGAGCCACGACCGGGGCGCCGGGTCCGCGGCCTCGTGCGCACCCCGCGCGATGGGCACGATCTCCTGGTAGAAGACGGGCACGGCGGCGATCCTGCCGCGCAGGTGGGCGGCCTTCGCCGCGTTGCCGGTGTGCCCGTAGAGGTCCGCGGCCTGCCGCCACGCCACGACCGCGTCGACCAGGTCGCCACAGGCGTGCTGGGCGGCCCCGAGCACCTCGAGGGCCCGGGCGTGCTGCGCCAGGTCCCGGGTCTGCTCACACACCTCCACCGCCCGCCGCCCGAACCGGATGGCCTGCCCGGACCGGTGCAACGCCGTGTTGAGCTCGCACAGCACGGCGCAGATCTCCGCGGTGGCCGGCAGGTCCGGCACCCCCTCCGCGATCGCCAACGCCTGCTGGCACTGCGTGGCGGCCGTGGCGAAGTCACCCAGCTCCCGGTGGATGGCGCCCATCTCCCGCAGGCTCATCGCCTCGGCCGACGTCTCGCCGATCTCGTGCCCGAGCCGGGCCGCCTCCTGCAGGTGTGCCAGCGCCCGTGCGTGCTGGTCGAGGGCGTGCAGTGCCAACCCGATCCGGCAGTACGCCCAGCACAGGCCCTCCTGGTTGCCGCTGCGCTGGTCGATCGCCATGCCACGCTGGAACAGGTCGAGGGCCTCCGCGTTGTGCCCCTGGCGCAGGGCCACGCGACCGAGCTGGTGGAGGATCGAGGCCTGCCCCCGGGGCAGGTCGTCCTCGACCGCGAGGCGCAGGGCCGTGTTGAAACAGTGGTGTGCCTCGACCATGTCGCCGAGCTTCATGTGCACCATGCCGAGGCCGCTCAGGATGGATGCCTCGCCCTCCCGGTTGCCCGTCGCGCGCGTGGCCCGCAGGGCGACCAGCCGGACGTCACGGCTGTCGAGGTTGGCACCCGCCCGGTCGAACATCGCGCTGACCGGGTCGGCCAGGCGCCAGGCCTGGTCGTGGTACCCGTGCTCGGCCGCGTAGTTGATCGCGGAGGCGACGTTCGTGCGTTCCCGCCCGAACCACCGCCACGCCGCCGCCGAGTCCTCGAACTCCGTCATCCGGATCGTCGGCCGGGGCGGCTGCGGCGTCGGGTTGTAGCTGCGCTGGACGGCCAGGGACGCGTTGGTCGCCGAACCGACGTAGTAGTCCAGCACCCGCGCTACCGCGGCCTCCTGCTCGTCCGGCGGTTCGTCCCGGTCCCGGCAGTAGGCGCCGTACTCGGCCAGCACGTCGTGGAACCGGTAGCGGTTGACGGCGTCCGCCTCCTCGAGGAGGTGCGCGCCCGTCAGCCGCCCGAGGCCCTGGCGGATCTCCTCCACCGGTTGCCCGCCGCACGCGCACGCCGCGTCCAGGCCGAAGTCGGGCCCGGGATGCAGGGTCAGCAACCGGAACAGCCGGCGCTCGGCCGGGGCGAGGGCCTGGTACGACGGCTCCAGGCAGCCGGCGCCGCTCGTCGGTCCGTCGCCCTGGTCGCCGACGCCCAGCACCAGCTGCCGCCGGTCGATCAGTGCGGAGTACTCCTCGATCGCGGTGGCGGACTTGTTGGCCAGGTTGCCGGCGAGCACGGTGAGCAGCAGCGGCATGCCGCTGCACAGCTCGGCCAGGCTGGTCCGGTGCGCCTCGTCCAGCTCGCTGCGCGGGCCGAGCTGCGCCGACAGCAGCTCGGTGCTCTCGTCCGGGCTCATCGGCCCGACGGTGATCTGCTGCGCACCGGTCTCCGTGCGTAGGGAGACCAGCGACTGCCTGCTCGTGATGATCACGAGGCAGGTGGACAGCAGCGGGAGCAGGCGGCGGACGTGCTCGGTGTCCTTGACGTTGTCCAGTACCACCAACGTTTTCCGGTCGGTCAGCAGCGAGCTCAGCAGCTGCTCGCGGCCGGGTGACGCGAGCGACGGGGCCGGGGTCTGCCCGAGCGCCATGAGGAAGTCGTCGACCACCGTCGTGTGCTCCACCATGGCGCGGTGGGCGTAGCCGTGCATGTTGACGAACAGGTCGCCGTCCGGGAAGAGGTGCCGGTGCTGGTGTGCCCAGTGCACGACGAGCGCGGTCTTGCCGACACCGCCCGCACCGTCCAGGATCACGACCCCGCGCGGCTCTGCGGCGGCGGAGCTGTTCGTCGCGGCGTCGAGCTGGTCGAGCAGCTCGCCACGGCCCACGAAGCACCGGTGGGCGGGTGGCAGCTGGTGCGGTGGCGCGGCCGGCGTCGGGCGGTGGGCGCTGGTGTGTTCCGCCCACAGCGCCTCGTGGTGCAGCCGGAGGTGTTCGGCCGCCTGGTCGTCGCCGTTGTTCCTGAGCCGGCGGCGGGCCGCGAAGTAGAAGGCCGTCGCGTGGGTGCTCCGGCGCGCACCGAACAGGGCGCTCATGCGCAGGGACGCCAGCGTGACGTCCTCCGGGTAGTCCGCGTGCAGGTCGTCGAGCCGTGTGATGGCCTCGTCGAACCGCCGGGTCCCCACCAGTTGCTCGATCAGCATGGTGTTGGCGGCGAGCAGCTGGTTCTGGATCACCCCGGTGCGCCAGGCCTCGGCCGACGGGCTCGACAGGTCCGCGAGCGGGGCGCCGCGGAACAGGGTCAGCGCGTCGTCGATGAGGGAGATCGCCTGTTCCGGTTGCCGGGTGGTCACGTAGGCGCCGGCCTCGGCCATCACGTCGCGGAACCGGAAGTAGTCGATGTTCGACCTGTCCATCTCCAGCCGGTAGCCACCCTGGCCGGCGATCAGCCGTGCCGGCGTGGGCAGTTGCCGCAGCGCCCGGCGGATCCTGGCCGCGTACAGGTGGAACGTGTCCGCCGGGTTCTGCGGGAGCGGCCGGTCCGTGGGCCAGGCCCACCGGATCAGCCTGCTGAACGGCACCACCTTGTTGACGTGGACGGCCAGCGTCGCGAGCACGGCGCGCTCCCGTGGCTTGCCCCAGGAGTCGGTGACCTCGTCGTCGAGAAGCAATGCGGTTGTGCCAAGAATTCCCAGTAAGGCGTCCACGCCAGCCGCCACCCCAAACAAGCTGGTCATGAGATGTGTCCGAGCGACATCTCCAACCAGACGGATGCTACTTAGCGACAAAGATCAGTAACCGCACGTGACTGGATTGTTGTACGGCTGACCACCTTCCGGACAGGAAATTGACAGGTCCTGGCCAGTTCCCGGGCGACGCGTGCCGAGAATGCGTGCGCGGGCCGGGGACTGTTTTCCCACTGACCGGAGACGGACCGAACGCGGACCGGCGTTCTGCCGGTTTCGGGGCGCACCGTGCTTGTCGGGCCGGTGGTTTCGCCGGCCGCGGCCGAGCGGGGGAGGTTGCGTGCGATGAGTGTCAACGATGTGGTCGAAGTGGGTGCCGGTCGGCGTGTCCTGGTCGTGGTTCCGTCGGTGGCGATGGGCACGTGGTTGCTGGACGTCGTGTCGTTGTTCGCGGCGGACCGCCGCATCGCGACCGTCACCACGGCGGCGGATGTCCCGCCGGGTGCGGCCGATTTCCTCCGTGCGCACGGGTTCCCACCGCTGCGCTGGGGTGACGCCGTGCGGCGCGAGTTCGACCTCGTGCTGGCCGCCGATCCGCGCGGCCTGGCTCAACTGCGTGGAGAACCGCTGCTGCTTCCGCGCTCCGCCGGTGTGTTGCCGCCGGTGTCGCGCCGCGACGCGTTGCCGGGCGACGGACGCGTGATTCCCCGGGTTCTCGGGTTGTCCCACACTTCGGAGCTTGCGGCATTGCGGAATTCGTGGCCCGAGGCGATACCGGTGGCGACCGTTGTCGGTGATCTCTACTATGACCGGCTACTGGCGAGTATTCCCTTTCGTGCCGATTACCGTGACGCGTTCGGCCTGTCCCGGGGGCGAAAACTCGTACTGGTGACCTCGGCCGGTGATTTCGCTTTGCGGAACCGTTTGTTCCACGTACTTCCGGCCGACCGTTATCAGGTCATCGTGCAACCGGAGGAGGGCTGGCGCGCCGCCCTCGTCGCGGCCGATCTGGTCATCGGCGACCTCGGCGCCACGACCCGGTACGCCGCGGCGATCGGGTTGCCGGTCATGATCGCGGAGGCGCCGGCGGACGGTCCACGGGCGGACGGTGCCGCCGAGTTGCTGCGGCCCGCGCCGCGGCTGCGCCCCGATCGGCCGGTGCGTCACCAGGTCGACGCGGCCATGACCGCCGACCGCGGGTGGCAGGACGAGATCGCCGGCCGCATCACGTCCAGGGCCGGCTACACGGCCGACATCCTGCGTCGCACCATCTACCGGCTGCTCGACCTCGCCGAACCGGCCCTGCCGGCACCTTCCTTCCCGGTGTCGTTCCCGCATGTCAACCGGGATGTCGCACGGCCGGGGGTGTATACCTGACCGCACACCTGAAGGTTGCCTGACGTGCCGGGAGGTCACCCGATCAGGGGAGATTTCCCGGCCGTCCGGGTGGGTGGGTTGTTATTGGTGCAGGTCAGGAGAATCCTTCACTTCTACCGAGCGTCGATGTGGTTGACGGGCCGTCGAGATTGGACGAAACTCTCCGCCATCCGATCGGGCGAGCGCCTTGATCAGTCCCCGCTGGGGGGACGAGTTGGTCCAATCTCGAAAGGAACATGGAGTGAGGGCATCCCTCGTCGTCGGCCTTTTCGTGGCCGCGGTCTTTGTTGGCGCCGTGTCAACGGCGTCCGCGGAAAGTGCGCCGGCCGGTTCGGTCGTGGCGGCCGGTGCGTCCGGTCAGGCAGGCCAGGACGGGTGCGACCATTTTCCCTACAACACGATAAAGGATTGAGGTGCCGTCACGGCTCCGACAGATCCTCGGTGGTGAATTCCGCCAGATAAGCGGCAAGCGTTGCGTGCGAGAAATCGAGGGTGGCCGCCATCTCGCGTATCGTTGTCGGCGCGAGTAGCAGCACTTCCGTTCGGGGCTCGTCCCGGAGGCGGTTCCGGGCCCATCTTCGAACGGACTCGAACCCGTCCTGCCCGTCCCGCAACACGGCTCTCAGATTGACGCGCAACGAGAACGAGCTCAGGTCTCGCGCTTTCTCCAGTGCGCGGGCGAGTAATTCGGAAGCGGCCACGCCAAGGGCTTTCGATATTTCGACGAAACGAACCACCGACAGCTGGCGTATGCCGTGCTCATAACTCAACAACGTGCGGTCACCGATGCCGGACGGCAGCTGCTCGACGAGTTGGACGCGAGTCCAGCCGCGGGCTTCCCGAGCCCGCCTAATCTCCTGGCCCAGAATCCGGGCGAACGCTCTGTCGGTCACATCATGGGCGGCGTCCATCAGTCCGGTCCTCCCGTCAAATGCCGGGAAGTAGACGTGCCGAGTGCGTGCCCATGACGGCACCGCCAAGACTTCGTGCCCCTGAACATCCGTCCCCACCGGTGTAGAGGTTGCGAACCTCCCTGAGTAACGGCGATTGGACAGCGTTGTCAAGCGCGGGTGGCCTGTCCACCCACACGCTCGGTATCCGTCGGCGCATGGCAGCGAGTCCGTCCCCGTCGAGGGCGGCGGGTACCTCGTGACTCATATCACCCTCCACCAGGAGTTGGTCTGGTCAGCACCGTTTGGTGGACCGCCGGACACCTTCTGGCCGTGTGCGACCGCAAACAGTTACGGAACGTGGTTTCCGGATGGATGTCAACGATGTCGGTCCGGCGTATCCGCTGGCCATCTGTATGCATCCGGGGCCGGGTGGGAATCTGCCGCGATCTATTCCGGGGGTGGGCAATCGCGGGTTGCAACAATTGCATTACATGACTTCTCTGATCTTTGTTTATAAGTAACATGCGACGGGATAGCTGCCGCTCGGCGCCAGCTTTGTTGGGGAAGAAAGCTGGGTGGACGCAATGCTGCTGGGGATTTTGGGCACGACCGCGTTTCTGCTGGACGGCGGTCCGGACGACACGTGGGGCAAGCCGCGGGAGCGGGCCGTGTTGGCGACCCTTCTGGTGCACGCCAACGAGACCGTGTCCCTCGACGAGCTGGTGCGTTGGGTCTGGCCCACGGATCGGCCCGCGCCCTTGCTGGCTGGTCCGACCTTTGACGTGTACGCCGCGCGGATCCGGCGGGTGCTGGCCCGCATGCCGGGGGCACCCGAGCTGTTGATCGAAGACGGCGGGTACCGGCTCGTGGCAGCCCCGGACCGGACGGACCTGCACGAGTTCCGGACCGTGCTCGCCGAGGCCCGGGCACAGGCCGCGGCGCGTCCCGCCCAGGCGATCGAGCTGGTGGAACAGGCCCTGTGGCTGTGGCGCGGGCTGCCGCTCGCCGATCTGGTCACCGAACCCGCGCGAGCCTGGCGGGAACGGGTGCTGCACGACGAGTGGCTCGGCGCGCACACCGTTCGCGTGCAGGCACTCCTCGACCTCGACCGGCACGACTCGGCGCTGGCGGCACTGGACGAGCTGCAGGCCGACTTCCCGGACGACCTCGGGCTCGCGAAGTGCCGGCTCACCGCCCTCTACCAGCGGCGCCGCTTCGCCGACGCCATCCGGTACTTCCTCACCACCTGGCACCGGCTGCGCGACGACGGCGACGAGCACACCGCCCACCTGCTGCGCCAGCACAACAACGCGATGGCCGACGCGTATCCCGCGCCGCTGCTGCCGGAGCCGACCACGGTGCCCCGCCAGCTGCCCGACGACGTGCCCGACTTCGTGGGGCGACGCCAGGAACTCGCCGTCCTGGACCAGGCGGGCAGCTCCGAGGTCCTGGTGCTGGACGGGCCCGGCGGCGTGGGGAAGACCGCGCTCGCGGTGCACTGGGCGCACCGGGTCCGCGACCGGTTCCCGGACGGCGACCTCTACCTGAACCTGCGGGGCGGCCAGGTCGAGTTCGCGGCCGTGGTCGACGACTTCCTGGTGGCGCTCGGCCAGCCGCCCGCGCCGAACCTGGCCCGGCGGCAGCGGGAACGGCTGCTGCGTGTGCTCGCCGCCGGCCGGCGGATCCTGGTGGTGCTCGACAACGCCGGGGCCCCGGACCCGGTCCGGCGCCTGGCCGAGCTGCTCCCCTCCTGCCTGGTGCTCGTCACCAGCAGGCGGCGCCTGTCGCTGCCGGTGGGGCGGCGGATCCCGGTCCGCCCGATGAGCCAGGAGAGCGCGGCCATCCTGCTGTCCGTGCGCGCACACGGGCGGATCCCCGAGGCCAGCCGCCTCAGCGCCCTCTGCGGTGGCCTGCCGCTGCTGGTCACCGTCCTGGCGGGCCAGCTGACCGGCAAGTCGCCCGAGCGGCTCGGCGAGCTCGTCACCCGGCTGGATCGCCGGCGGCTCCTGGCCGCGGTCGGCCAGGAGACCCCCAGGCCCGCCGGCGAGTCCTGCCTCACCTGGGCCTACCAGGCGCTGGCCGCGCCGGAGCGGCGCCTGTTCCGGTTGCTGGCGTTGCACCCCGGTGAGGACATCTCGGCGGAGGCGGCCTACGCGTGCGACGGCCGGACGCCCGCGGACACCATCCGAAGCCTGGTGTGCCTGGTGTCCGCCAACCTGCTGGCGCCGTCCGACGAGCTCGACCGGTTCAGCCGGCACGACGTGCTGGCGGAGTTCGCCACGCGCTGCCTGGACGGCGAGGAGGCCGCCGAGGACGTCCGTGCCGCGCGGGAACGGTTGCTCGAGCACTACATCGCGGCCACGACCAGCGCGGCCCGCCTCGCCTGCCCCGGCGAGCCGGTGCTGCTCGACCACGTCGTGCCGTTCGCCGACGCGGACGAGGCCCTGACCTGGTTCGGTCGCGAGCGGTTCACGCTGTTCGCGGTGCTGCGCGACGCGTTCGAGGAAGGCTGGCACGACCACGTCCACCGGCTGGCCGACCCGATGGCGGCACTTCTGGCCCGGGCCGGCAACACGGTGGAGAGCCGGACGGTGCGCCAGCTCGCGGCCGACTCGGCGCGTGCCGCCGGCGCCCACGAAGCGCTTGCCCTGCACCAGCTCGGCACCGCGCACCTGCTCCTGGAGGAGCACGACGCCGCGGAGAAGTGCCTGCTGGCCGCCGCGCGCATGGCGCCGGCCGACGACCTCCGGTGCGGTCTCTCCCTGTCCGACGCGCTGGGGCAGCTGGCCGCGCTGCGTGGCGACACGGCGGCGGCGCTGACCTTCTTCCGGCGTGGCCTCGCCGTGGCGGAGCGGGCCAACGACCTCGCCGCCATGTGCTGGCTGCACTGCCGCATCGGGCAGACGCTGCGCCTCGCCGAACAGGTCGACGACGCCCTCGGCCACCTCCGCGACGCCGTCACGACCGCGCCGTGGGCCGACGAGCCCGCCGCGGCCGCGGTCAGCATGGCCGAGATCGGCGGGATCCGCCGCGACCTCGGCGACTGTTCCGCCGCGTTCGCGTACTGCGAGGAGGCGCTGGCAATTGCCGAGTCGGTGCCTGACCTGACGGCCGCCGCGCTGATCTGCGCGACCCTGTCGACAATTGGCTGGGAGAGCCGCTGGTTCGACAAGGCCGTCGACTACAGCAGGCGCGGCGTCCTGCTCCTGCGTGGCTCCCAGGACCTCGCGGCGCAGGCCCAGGCCGCGGCCGCGCACGGCGACGCGCTCTACCACAGCGGTGAACCGCACGAGGCGGACCTGATGTGGCGGCAGGCGGCTGATCTGTACGAGCATGCGGGTTTCCCTGTGTTGGCGATGAGGTTGCGCGGCAAGGCGAAGGGCCGCCGAGTTCACGGTTCGGCGCCGCGGGCGCGGGCGGAGTCGCAGGCGTTGGAGGCTGTCGAGCCGGTGGTCCGGCAGACGGTCAACGGGGCCGCGACGGAGTGATCGTCAGTTCTCGTCCTCGTCCGTCCGCGGCGTGAACCTCGCGAGGTAGTCGGCCAGGTCACCGTGCGGGTAGCCGATGAACGCGGCGAGCTCGCGGACGGCCGACGGCGTCAGCTCGACGACGCCCTGCGGCACGTCGTTGAGCCGGTTGCGTGCCCACGGGAACATGGGGCGGAACTTGTTGCTGCGGTCGGCCAGCAGCCGGTGCAGATCCACCTGGAGCACGAGGTTCTGCAGGTACAGGCCCGCCTTCTGCAACGCGAGGGTGAGCATGCCGGGCGCGGTCACGCCGAGCGCCTCGCACAGCTCGACCAGCCGCACCACGGTGAGCTGCCGCAGGCCGTGCTCGTACGCCAGTAATGTTCGCTCACCGATTCCTGACGGTAGTAAGGCGATGAAATGCGCGCGCGACCAGCCGTGCGCCTCGCGGGTGCGTCGCAACTCCTCGCCAAGCGCCTTCGCAATGGCCTTGCCGGCCACTTCTTCACGTGCCGCGTTCATCAGGTTGGTCTCCGCCTACAGGGTCTGTGATGGCACCGCCACCCGGGCGCGGCGCGGCCAGGCGGGTGCATTCGTACCTGATTTCAAGATTAGGCCCATGAGCTGCGGAGATGAGCCGTTCCGATTTCGATCGGATGAATCGAATCACCGAGACGATGACGAAATGCAAGTGCATCCGCACGTGCATGCACGAACAGTAGGCAACTGCGTCCATTCGAGCTACCACGATGTGGTGCTTAGCTCCCAAATGGACGCGGAGAGTGGCGTTATTCGGTTTGGTTGGAAAGTCCAATTTTGGACTCTTGTGTATACCTTTGTGACGGTAGCCATCAGATTTCTGTGGGACGGGTATAACCTGCCTGATTGTTCGATATTCGGGCCGCCTCTGTCAAACGCGAGCCTTGTGGGCGGCTCCGCCGTGGTGTTGCATCGGAGATGACTTCGAGGAGGCGACGATGCCGGTCCGGACCGAGGTGTGTTGGCCGCCCGGGGCGCCGGCCTCGCTGGTGTACCCCGAGGTCCCGGCCGGGGCGGTGCTCGCCGGGGCGGCGCGCCGCTACGGCGACCGCGTCGCGATCGCGCACGGGCCGGACTCGCTCACCTACCGGGAGCTGGGCGTGCGGGCCGCGCAGGCCGCCAACGGGCTCATCGCGCGCGGCGTCAGGCCGGGGGACCGGGTCGCGTTGCGGATGCCCAACTGCCTCGAGTACCCGGTCGCCTACTACGGGGTCCTGCTGGCGGGGGCGGTGTTCGTGCCGGTGAACCCCCTGCTCCCGGAGGCCGCGGCGGCCAGGCAGGTCGCGGACGCCGGGGCCGTGCTCACCCTCACCGCCGCGGACGTGCGCGGGTTGTGCGCCGGGCAGCGGGAGACGCCGCCGCACGTGGACGTCGACGTCCACGCCGATCTCGCGCACCTCGCCTACACCGGCGGCACGACGGGTGACTCCAAGGGCGTCCGGCTGCCGCACCGCAACGTCGTGGTCAACACGCTGCAGTACTCGTGCTGGGTGTCCGGGTCCGTGCCGGCGCTCGACGGCGACGGCGGGCTCGTGCTCGACCAGGTCGGCCCGGCGGAGGAGTACCCGACGCGGCTGGGCAACTCCGTGGTCGTCACCCTGACGCCCTGGTTCCACGCCATGGGCACGATCGCCGGGCTGAACGCCTTGCTGCTCATGGGTTTCTCGATGACCCTGCACGACCGGCTCGACCCGGCGCGCTACCTCGCCGACGCGGAGCGGTTGCGGGTCACCAGCATGGGCGGCGCGCCCGCCCTGTTCGCGGCGCTGCTGAGCTGCCCGGACATCACCACCCGCGACCTCAGCTCGGTGCGCGTCATCTCCTCCGGCGCGGCGCCCATGCCCGTCGAGATGATCAACCGGCTGCGGGCTCTGGCACCGGACGCGGTCGTGACCGAGGGATACGGGCTCACCGAGGTCACCATGGGCGCGACCTCCGGACCGGTGCACCGCTCCGGCACGCGCAAGGCCGGCACGGTCGGGGTGCCGGTCTTCGACACCGAGGTCCGGATCGACGGCGCGTCCGCGCCCGGGGAACGCGGTGAGGTGTGCGTCCGCGGCCCGCAGGTGATGGCCGGCTACCACAACCGTCCCGACGCGACGGCCGAGGTGCTCGTGGACGGCTGGCTGCGCACCGGGGACATCGGGACGCTGGACGAGGACGGCTACCTGTCCATCGTGGACCGCATGAAGGACATGCTGATCTACAAGGGGTACAACGTCTACCCGCGCGAGCTGGAGGAACTGCTCGCCGCGCACCCCGGCGTGCTCGCGGCCGCCGTGGTCGGCAAGCCGGACGAGGCGGTCGGCGAGCTGCCCGTCGCGTTCGTCGTGCCGTCCTCGCCGGCGACGACCCCGGCGTCGGTGATGGCGGCGGTCAACGAGCAGGTGGTGCCGTACAAGCGGTTGCGGGACGTCGTCCTCGTCGACCAGATCCCGGTGTCCGCGGCCGGGAAGATCCTCAAGCGGGAGCTGCGCGCCCGGTTCAGGGGACGAGGATCAGCCTGATCGGGTTGCCCTGCTTGCCGGCCAGCGCCTTCACCGCGTCCGGCGCCTCGGCGAGCGGGAGCGTGCCGCTGATCGACCGGCTCAGGTCGAGGCGGCCGTGGTGGATCAGCTCGATCAGCCGCTCCACGGCGCCGGGCGACGACCCGTAGTGGCCCAGGATCCGTTGCCCGCGAAAGCTCAGTGAGGTGCTGTTCGGCACGGTCAGCGGCTCCGGCGTCAGCCCGACCAGCACCAGCCGCCCGTCGCGGCCGAGGCACCGCAACGCCTGCTCCCGCACCGCCGCGACGCCGGCCATGTCGTACGCGACGTCCAGCCCGCCGCCGCCGGTCACCGCGACGACCTGCTCGCCGAAGTGCGGATCGGCCGGGTCGAACGCGTAGTCCGCGCCGAACTCGAGCGCCCGCTCCCGGGCCGCCTCCAGCGGGTCGACGGCGACGATCGGCGCCGCGCCGAGCAGCCGCAGCAGCTGCACGGCATGCGCGCCCAACCCGCCGATGCCCCACACGCCCGCCGGGCGCCCCGGCTCCGCGCGGCCCGTGCCGGCGACCGCGCCCCACGGCGTGGACACCGCGTCGGGCACGATCGCCGCCTCCTCGAAGGAGAGCGTGTCGGGGACGGCGATCAGCGTGTGGTGGCTGGCCAGCGCGTACTCCGCCCAGCCGCCGTCGTAGTCGACACCCCGGGTCCGGATGGCCAGGCACGGCCCGCGGAACCGGACGCAGCGCGGGCACTGCCCGCACCGCTCGCCGGCCTCCAACACCACGCGCGCGCAGAGCTGCCACTGCTCGGGCACGTCCGGCCCCACCACGTCGATCTCACCGGCGACCTCGTGCCCGAGCGTCACCTCCGGCACGTCGAGGAACGCGGGCCGCAGGCTGCCGTCGATCAGGTGCACGTCCGACAGGCACACGCCCGCCGCCCGCACCCTGATCCGTACCTGGCCCGGCCCCGGTTCAGGGATCGGCACCTCGCGCATCTCGAACGTGCCAGCACTCGGGTTCAGCCGTCCGGCAAGCATGAATCACACCCTAGCGGTGCGCGGCAGCAGGAACGCGATCACCGCGCCCGCGGCCACCAGGACTGCCCCAACCCACACCGCGGGCTGGACGCCCGCCGCGAAGCCCGCCGGGCTGTCGTAGTCGCCGTACGCGGCGAACACCGACGCCAGCACCGCGACGCCGACCGTGACCCCCAGCTCGCGCATGGTGTTCACGGTCCCGGACGACATGCCGTGCCGTTCCGGCGGCACGCTCGCCAGCGCCACCGTGCTCATCGGCGCGAACTCCAGGCCCATGCCGATCCCGGCGAGCGCGAGCGGCGCGACGAGGGTGCCGTAGGCGACGTCCACCGTGTTGACGGCCGCGAGCCACCCCAGCGCCACCGCCAGCAGCACGAGTCCGGTGATGATCAGTGCCCGCGCGCCGAACCGCCGGATCAGCACGAGGCCCGCCAGCGGCGCGACGATCATCGGCGCCAGCGTCCACGGCAGCGTGCGCAGGCCGGCCTCCAGCGGCGACATGCCCAGCGTCACCTGGAGGGACTGCGCCAGCAGGAAGATCGCGCCGAACACGCCGGCGGAGAACAGGAGCGCGACTGCGTTCACCACGCTGAACCCCCGCGAGCGGAACAACCCCGGCGGCAGCATCGGCGCCGCGGCCCGCCGCTCCCACGCGACGAACGCGCCGAGCAGCACGGCGCCGCCGACCAGCGCGGACAGGACGGGCGCCGACGTCCAGCCGCGGTCCTCGCCGTGCACCACGCCCCACACCAGCGCGAGCACGCCGGCCGCGGACAGCACGAGCCCCAGCGGGTCGAGCCGGCCCGCCCCGCCGCGGGACTCACGCAGCACGACCGCCGCCAGCGGCAGCGCGACCAGCCCGACGGGCACGTTGAGCCAGAAGATCCACGTCCAGTGCAGCCCGTCGGTGACGGCGCCGCCGACCACCGGGCCGACCGCGACGCCGAGCCCGCTGATGCCACTCCAGATCCCGACCGCCGCGTTCCGCATCCGTTCCGGCACCTCCGCGGCGAGGAGGGTGAGCGACAGCGGCATGACGGCCGCGCCCGCCGCGCCCTGCAGGGCGCGTGCCGCGGTCAGCTGCCACGGTTCGGCGGCGAGCGCGCAGGCGGCGGACGCGACGGTGAAGACCGCGGTGCCGACGAGGAACAGCCGCCGCCGGCCGATCCGGTCGCCGAGGGCGGACAGCGTGAGCAGCAGCGCGGCGAAGGACAGCGTGTAGGCGTTGACGAACCACTGGAGGTCGGTCAGCGAGGCGCCGAGCGACTTCTTGATCACCGGTAGCGCGGTGGTCACCACCAGGTTGTCCAGCGTGACCATGAACATCGGGATGCTCACGGCCGCCAGCACGGCACCCATGGGGCGTCTGGCGGTGACGAGAGGTGGGGCCTCGTCGAGGATGGTCATGCGTCCCCCTTGTGGTTATCGACTGATAACAAGAGAAGGTAGTAATCGACTGATAACATGTCAAGCATGAGCCGACCTCGCCTGTCCGCGGCCGAGCGCATTGAGCAGATCGTGTGCGCGGCGGTCGACGTGTTCTCGACCGCCGGCTACGCGGGCACGTCCACCGACGACGTCGCGCGGGCCGCCGGGGTGTCGCAGCCGTACGTGATCCGGCTGTTCGGGTCGAAGCAGCGGCTGTTCCTCGCCGGCGTCGAGTACGCGGCCAGGGAGGTCGAGCGGACGTTCCGCGAGTCGGGGGCGACCGATCTCGAAGGGCTCGGCGATGCGTACAACACGCTGCTCGGCCGCTACGAGGTGCTGGGCATGCTGATGCACGGGTTCGCGGCGGGCAGCGACCGCGAGATCGGCGAGAGCGTGCGTGGGTGCCTCGGCCGGATCTACGAGCTGGTGCGCGAGCTGACCGGCGCGGAACCGCGTGCGGCGGCCGACTTCCTCTCAACGGGCATCTTCCTGACGGTCCTGGCCTCGATGCGGGTGATCGGCCCGGAGGCGGTGCCGCGCAAGCCCTGGATGGACGAGCTCGCCGCCGCCTACAAGCTCGGATGTGTGGACGAGTAGCCCCTGCCCACCCCCGCTATACACTCGATGTATACACCTCGTGTATTGTCTTCGGTGTGAGTGCACAGGCCCGTCGCGGGCGCATCGCCACGTGGGTGGGCGATCTGGCATTGGGGGTCCGGCTGGCCATCGGGGGCGGCCTGACCTCCGGGACCGCGATCGCCCGGCTCCTGCTGGGCACGATCGGCGTCGGGGTCGCGGTCACCGTCCTGCTGTTCGCGGCCGCCGCCAACCACGCGATCGCCGAGCGCGACGGCCGCCAGCTCGGCGTCGTCGCGGTCGACGTGCCGGTCGCCGGGGTGACGCCGTTGTCGGTGCGCGAGTCCGGCACGTCGTTCCGGGGTGCGGACATCTCGGTCCGCTACGTGCACGCGACCGGCGCGACGGCACCGGTGCCGCCCGGCCTGGACCGGGTGCCCGCGCCCGGGGAGACGGTCCTGTCCCCGGCACTCGCCGCGCTGCTGCGGTCCGACGAAGGGACACTGCTGCGTCCGCGGTTCCCCGGGCCCGTGGCCGGGACCATCGGCCAGGCGGGCCTCGTCAACCCGGACGACCTGCGCGCGTACGTCGGCGCCGACGCCTCGTTGCAGGGCGAGCGGGTGTACTCCTTCGGCGCCCCCGCCGAAGCGGACGGCCTCGACCCCGGGCTGCTGGCCCTGCTGCTGATCGGCATCGTCTCGCTGCTGGCGCCGGTGTTCGTGTTCGTGGCGACCTCCGCGCGCATCGCGGGCGCCGAGCGGGACCGGCGGCTCGCCGCGCTCCGGCTGGTCGGCTCGGACCTGCCGCAGGTACGGCGGATCGCCGCCGCCGAGTCGCTGGTCCCGGCGGTGACCGGGCTGGCGCTCGGCGCCGGGGCGTTCCTCTTACTGCGGCAGCTGGCGCCGTCCGTGCGGGTGCGCGACGGGAGCCTGTTCGTCAGCGACGTCTCGCCGCCGTGGCCGCTGGTGGTGGCGGTCGTGGTGGTGGTGCCCGCGCTGTCCGTACTGAGCTCGCTCCTCGCGTTACGGGGCACGGCGATCGAACCGCTCGGCGTCGTCCGGCGCGCCAAGCCGGTCCGGCGGCGGCTGTGGTGGCGGCTGATCCCCGTCGGGGCGGGGGTGGCCGTGTTGTGCACGCTGTCGTTGCGTGCGGAGTCCCGGCTGACCACGGCGTTCGTCGCGGCCGGGGTGACCTGCCTGCTCGTCGGCGTGCCCGCGCTGCTGCCGTGGCTGCTGGAGCGCACGGTCGCGCGGATGTCCGGCGGGCGTCCGGCGTTCCAGCTCGCGGTCCGGCGCCTGCAGCTCGACAGCGGCACCCCGGCGCGGGTGGTCGCCGGGCTCGCGGTGGTGCTGGCCGGGGCGATCGCGGTGCAGTCGCTGCTGACCGGGCAGGCGCGGGAGTTCGACCCCGGTCCGCTGCCGACGCGGGACGACACGTGGCTGACCGTCGGCGCCGACCCGGCGACCGCGGCCGCGGTGACGGCCGCGCTGGCGACGGTGCCGGGGGTGAGTGCCCCGCACCTGACGCGGTCCGTGGACCTGCGCGACGCGGACCCGAACACGACTGTTTCCCTCGGGATCGCCGACTGCGCGACCTGGCGGACACTCGCCGGGCTCCAGGACTGCCGCGACGGCGCCGTCTACGTGGACCGGACCGCGGACGTCCCGATCCACACCGGACAGTCCTATGTGGCGAGCTACTTCGACGGGAGCGAGCACTCGGTCGGCACCTGGACGGCGCCGGACGTCATCCCGGCGGACACCCACGACCTCGGCGTCATGGCCACGCCCGGTGCGGTGGCCGGGCTCGACCTGAGCCGGGTGTGGGCGAACGGCGACATCCGGGCCACGTCGCACGACCCGGATTTCGCCGAGGTCGTCCGCAACACGCTCGCACCGTTCGGCTGGCACGCCTCGGTGTACGTCGAGGACCCCGTCCGGCTGACCGACAGCCAGCGGTCCTACCTGGCGATCCGGGCGGGGCTGCTCGCCGGGTCGGTGTTCACGCTGCTGCTGGCCGGGGTCAGCCTGCTCGTCCTCGGCCTGGAACAACTCCGAGAACGACGCCGCACCATCGCGATGCTCGCCGCCACCGGTGTGCCGGTGCGCGTGCTGGCGCGGTCGGTGGTGTGGCAGAACGCGATCCCACTGCTTCTCGGAATCGCGACCGCCGTGGTGACCGGCATCGGGCTCTCCGCCCTCGGCGCCCGCCTCACCAACGCGACCTTCACGGTGGACTGGCTTGCGGTCGGCGTTCTCAGTGCGACCGCGGCCGCACTGGTGCTCCTGGTGACCACGGTGACCCTCCCGTCTCTGCGCGGTGCGGCCCGCCTCGCGTCGATGCGCACTGAGTGACTGGTGTTGTCCCGGCTTCGCTCGCGCCGGGCGGGGGCCGGGGCCGGGGCCGGGGGGCCGCGGGGGGCCGCGGGGGGCCCGGGGGGCCGGGGGGAGAGGGGCCGGGGGCCGGGGGAGAGGGCCGGGTTGGAGAAGGTCGGGGTTGGAAGGCCGGGGTTGGAGACGGCCGGAGAAGGGAGTGGGCCGGGGGAGGGACCAAGGAGGAGGGGGAGCGTTGGGGCTTCTGAGGCCGCTGGGTGTGCTGTATCTACCCCGCTGTATCTACCCCGCTGTATCTACCCCGCTGTATCTACCCCGCTGTATCTACCCCGCTGTATCTACCCGCTTGTATCTACCCCGCTGTGGCTCGCCGTCGTCGCGGGGTCCTCGGCGTCGCAGTCCCGGTCGGCGCTCTGTTCACGGTTAGGCGGATAGTCCTCGGTCGGGCTGCCGGTGGCTCGTCGGTGTTGCCTCCACGTCGGTGTTGCCTCCACGACGGCGTCGCCTCCACGACGGCGTCGCCTCCACGACCGCGGCGCCTGCGGCGGCGACGCCGGGACGCGGGGTCATCGCCGTTGGCCTCCTCCGGGGCGTCGGTCTCCTTGCCCTCACGCGCCTCGTGCACCTGGGCGACGGTGTTCGGCGGCGTCAGCGGTCGGGGCGGTCGCCGTCACCCATGGCCGTGCTCGCCGCCTTGAGCGTGGCTGCCGGGACCGTGCTCTAGTCTCCGCCCTCGCCCTCGCCCTCGCCGGCTCCGGCCGTTGGTCGTGCTGGCCGCGATCCCCAGGGTGTCGGCCGTCTGCTGTGCGAGCGCCCGGTCCGCCCCGCGCTGCGTGGGTGCGGGGCCTGGTGGGCCGGTGCGGGTCGCTAGATGCGTGGGGGTTCGCCGTGGTCGCGGCGTAGGCCCTCGAGGATGCGTTCCATCACGTCCGGGGACAGGTCGTCCGCGGCCGCGATCTCTGCGGGTGGTGGGGCTGCGGCGGCGGCTGCCCTGGTGGTGCCGCGGCGCGGGAGCGGGACGACGGTCGCGTCCATGCCCTTCGGCAGCGGGACCTCGGCCCAGATGAGTTGCTTGCCCGTGGACAGCATTGTCGTGCCGGCGTTCGGGCCGGTGAGGGCCTTCGGCACCACGAGGGTCGGGGTCTGGCGGTCGTCCTCGATCTCGATGGCCAGGGTGTTACCGGACAGGCGCAGCCGGAACAGCAGCATGGTCGGCGTCGACTTCGCGTTCGCGTCGCCGACGACGGCCCTGATCAGCGCCTCGGTCGCGCGCCGCACGTCCGGGATCATCGACTCGACGCGCCACTCCGCGAGGGTGAACCGCACGAACAGGTCGGCGCAGTTGATCGCGCTCGGCAACGCGACGAGCTTCAGATCGTCTACCTGCACCGTCTGATCGCGCACGGATATCTTCACATCCCAACCTCGGGAGACGCCCGGTGATCTTGCCGCGAAACCCTTGTGTCAGGCAATGCCCCCCACGTGGAGCAATGCCTACAGGGCTGCAGGTTACTGCCACCCACAAGACGGCCTCGCGGGGGCGGGGCATCGAGTCGCAGCGCCGTGAGCACGATATATGCCCTGACCTGCGGTTGTCGGGGCGCCGCGGACGGCGCCCCGCCGTCATTGTGACCAAAACGACCACAAGTCACCCTCAGATGAGACCCTCCCGCAACGCGTACGCGACGGCGTGCGCGCGGTTCTTCAGCTGGAACCTGTTCGTCACGTCGTGCAGGATGCTCTTCACCGTGCGTTGCGAGTAGCAGAGCTTCTCGGCGATCTCCTGGGTGGAGAAGCCGGACGCCACCAGCCGCAGCACCTCGGACTCGCGGGTGGTGATGCCGGCGAGCTGCAGGCCGCGTGGTTCGAGGACGTGCCGCTGCAGCCGCGAGACCTGGTTCAGCAGGCGGCCGAGCAGGTCGGGCGGCAGCGAGCCCTCCCCGGCGGCGGCCGCCTTGACCAGGCGGACCAGCACGTCAGGCGTGGCCTCGGCGCGGCGGGCGACCGCGCAGACACCCGACTCGACGGCGCTCAGCACCTCCGCCTCGGCGACCTCCCCGGCGATCAGGACGATCTTCGTGAAACCGCGTGCCTGGACGGCGCGGAGCAGCTCGGTCGTGCGGTCGTCGAACCGGTCGGCCGCGACGAGCGCGACGGTGTTCCCGGGGTCGGCCTTCTCGTCGGCGAGCCAGACCTCGGGCCGGGTGCGGAGCGTCATGCAGACGCCGTTCTGCAGGATGGGATCGGTGGCGCGGACGAGGACGTTCGTGCGAGTCGCGAGCATGTCGGTTGTTCCCCTCAGAAGTGATGACTGTGGATTCGTGGGCGCGCGGGTCAGTGCGGGCGGCGTTCCGAACGCTGGATCAGCAGGACGGCGCCGGCGGCCGCGAGGGCCAGCAGCGCGAGAACCGGGATGGTGAGCAACCACCAGTTTGTGCCGGCCGGGGCGGGAGGGCTCACGGGCGAGCTCCTGCGGTCCCGCCCGGCGGCGGTGCCCTCGTCGGTTGTGCCGTCGGCGGGTGCCGTGCTGTCCGGGGGCTGCGTGGTGGTCGGCGCGGGCGGCAGGTCCCGCGTCGGGGTGCCCGCGGTCAGGGTGGTGAGCGTGATGTCGCACGGGACCGGCGAGGCCTCGCAGGGTTGGGGCGACGGCGGGTCGCTCGGCGTCAGGAGATCGGGCGGGTCGGCCGGTGTCGGTGGCGCCGCGGTCGCCGGGTGCGCGGCGAACAGGAGCGTGGTCAGCAGGAATGCTGCGGTGAGTAGAGCCCTCACGGTTGTGTCCCTCCGGTGGACGGTGTGTCGACCGGTAGGAGCACCCTCCCGCGAGGGCCCTTACAACTTTCCGTAGAAGTTTTTTCTAACCGACGACGTCGTCGCAGCCTTGAACGCTGACGGTCCCGGTCGCGGGCTTGCTCGGGGTGTTCCCGGCGGCGTCGGAGGCGGTCACCGACCAGGTGGCCCTGCCGCCGAAGGGGAACGGGCCGAGGGTGGCGGTCCAGGTGTTGCCCTTGCCCGACATCGCGATGCTCCCGCCGTCCTCGCCGAAGCTCCACGTCAGCGTTGCCGAGGTGACGGCGACGTTGTCGGTGATGTTCGCGACGACCGTGGTCGTGGTCGGCGACTCTCCCTGGCAGTTCGTGGCGAAGACGCGCGGTGGGTCGGCCTGGGCGCTGTTGACCACCGGCGGCGTCGTGTCCGGCGGCGGAGGTGGTGGTGGGGGAGGCGGGGGTGGTGGCTGCACGACGTTCGTGGTCGTGGTGGTGGGGCGGGGTGTGGTCGTCGTTCGCCGGGTCGTTGGCTGGCGGCCGGTCGTGGTGGGTGCCGGTGCGGTGGTCGGGATGGTGGTGGGGGTGGGGCCCGTGGTGGTTCGGGTCGTGTCGGTGGTGGTCGGCAGCGAGATGGAGTTCTCCAGGGCGAGCGGCTCGCCCTCCACCGAGTCGTTGCGCCAGTACACGATCGCCGAGCCCGCGACCAGCAGCGCGAGCACGGCCGCGGCCACCGCCGACACGCGGGCCCGTCTCGAGCCGAGCGGGCCGCGTCCGCCGGCCGGTTCCTCCTCCGCGGCGAGGACCGCCTCCGCCGCCAAGCCGCCGGCCGCGGCTCTCGGGCCACCGGCACCCTGGCCGGCCGCCGGGTTCTGTTCCGTGGCGGGGTCGTCGGTGCCGAGGCCCTGGTCCATGGAGGCGAGCTGGACCTCCGCCATCACGCGGTCCTTCAGGAACAGCGGCGCCGGCAGCAGCGGCACGCCTGCCAGCAGCGCCCACGGGCTGACGACGATCCGCCGGCGGTCCGCGCACACCTCGCAGTTGTCCACGTGCCGGGCGACCCGTTTGCGCAGGATGGGCGAGAACTTGCCGTCCCAGCCGGACAGGAGCGCGTCCAGCTCCGTGCAGTCCTCGCGGCCGAGGCGGGCGATGAGCAGCGCGCCGAGCGACCGTTCGACCTGGTCACGCAGGCGGGTCAGCAGCACGTACGCGTGGCTGGTGCTGACCCCCATCGCCTCGCCGAGCTCGGCGCCTTCCAGGCCCTGGCGCAGGTGCAGGTCGAGCAGGGCGCGGTCGCGTTCGGACAGCCCGCCGGCCGCCGTCCACACCAGTTCGCGCAGCGACTCCTGCTCGGCCGCGCGATGCGGCCCCGGGTCCGTGTCCGCCATGTCTCCCACCTCGTCGAGCACGACCCGGCGGCGCGCCCGCACCCGGCGTAGCGCCACGCTGCGCGCGACGGCGTACAACCAGGGCCGGAGCCGTTCCGGGTCGTTCAGCTGGGCAAGGCGCCCGGCGGCGAGCACGAACGTGTCCTGCACGGCGTCCGCGGCCTCGTCCCGGTCGCGGAGCACGGAGTGGCAGAAGTCGTGCAACCGGTCGGCGTAGCGGTCGTAGATGGCCGCGAAGGCGTCCCGGTCGCCCGCGAGCACACCGGAGACAAGCTCGCTGTCAGTGCGCACGGGGGTACCTCCGGCAATTAATCCTTGCTACAAGGTGAGAGCCCCCGAACCGGCAGAACCTTACGACTTTCCGCCGCCGAGCCGTACCGCCATCCGCCGCACACGTGCCACGCTGGGCCGATGATCGAGACGACCACCCACGGCGACGTCGCCGTCCTCACGCTCAACCACGGGCCGGTCAACGCGCTGGACGTGGAGATCCTCCGCGCGCTGCCCGACGCCCTCGCCGCCACCGGCGACGCTCCGGTCGTGCTCACCGGCGCGGGCCGGGCGTTCTCCGCCGGCGTCGACCTCAAACGGATCGTGGACGGCGGGATGCCGTACGTGGCGGAGTTCCTGCCGGCGCTGTCCGCGGCGTTCCTCGCGGTGTTCGACCACCCCCGCCCCGTGGTGGCGGCCGTCAACGGGCATGCGCTCGCCGGTGGGTGTGTGCTGGCTGCGGCGTGTGACGTGCGGCTCATGTCCGGCGGCACGATCGGCCTCACCGAGCTGGCCGCGGGGGTGCCGTTCCCGACCGTGCCGCTCGAGGTCATGCGGCACGTCGTCGGCCCGGCCGTCGACCGGCTGGTGCTGACCGCGGCCCGGCTCGACCCGGGCGAGGCGCACCGCATCGGTCTCGTCCACGAGGTCGTGACCGACAACCTCCTCGCGGCGGCGGTGGGCCGGGCGGCGGCACTCGCCGAGATCCCGGCCGCGGTGTACGCGCGGAGCAAGCGGCAGCTGCGGGAACCCGCGCACGCCCGGATCGCGGCGCACCGGGACGCGGACGACCCGGGCGCGACCGCGCTCTGGGGCGATCCGGCGACACAGGCACGGCTCCGCGGCTACCTGGCGAGCCTCGCGAAGCGGTAGTGTTGGTTTTCGTCCGATTGCGACTCGAGGAGGTGAGAACCATTTCCGTCCGTGGTGGTCGGGTGCTCTCACCTGTGCCGGCGTAGCTCCGGCGAGAGCGCCCCGCTGGTGGAGAGGCGCTCGATGACTTCTGTTGTATCCCAGTCTGTTGTTTCCCGGTTACGTGCCGCGGGCTGCGTGTTCGCGGAGGACGAGGCACGGCTGCTCGTCGCGGCGGCGACCAGCCCCGCCGACCTCGACGCGATGGTCGAACGCCGGGTCGCGGGGCTCCCGCTGGAGCAGGTCCTGGGCTGGGCCGAGTTCCTCGGCCTGCGCATAGCCCTCGAACCGGGCGTCTTCGTGCCCCGGCGGCGGACCGAACTGCTGGCCTGGCACGCCGCCACACTGGCCACCCGCGGTGCCGTGGTCGTGGACCTGTGCTGCGGCTCGGGCGCGGTCGGCGCGGCGGTGTACGCGGCGGTGCCCGGCATCGAACTGTTCGCCTCGGACGTGGAGCCCGCCGCGGTCCGCTGCGCACGCCGCAACGTCACGGGCGCGGTGTACGAGGGCGACCTGTACGAGCCGCTGCCGGACGACCTGCGCGGCCGGGTGAACGTGCTGGTGGCGAACGCGCCGTACGTGCCCTCCGACGCCGTCGGCCTCATGCCTCCGGAGGCCCGGCTGCACGAGCCCCTGGTCGCCCTCGACGGCGGCACGGACGGCCTCGAGGTTCTGCGCCGGGTGATCGCCGAGGCACCGTCCTGGCTCGCACCGGGCGGCCACCTGCTGTTCGAGACGAGCACCCGCCAGTCCGCCGCGGCCGTGGCCACGGTCACCGCCACCGGCCTGACCCCCAAGGTGATAACCGACGAGGACCTGGGCGCGACCGTGGTGGTCGCCCACCTGAACCCCTGACCCCGCGAGTCCCGCCCCCGGCCCCCGCGAGTCCCGCCGTGGGACCCGGCGAGTCCCGCTGTGGGACCCGGCGAGTCCCGCTGTGGGACCCGGCGAGTCCCGTTTTCGGGACCGCCCGGGGTGTGCCCGAGAGCGGGACTCGCCGGGGCTGAGGGCGGGACTCGCGGGGTTGAGGGCGGGACTCGCGGGGTTAGGGGCGGCGGTCGGTGATTCTTGTTATCTCGCGGAGGGCGTCGGCGGCGGTGCGGATTGTGGCGGGGGGGATGCCGGCCAGCAGGTCATCGTGGACTCGGGTGGAGGCCACCAGTGCCTTGTCGGTGATCGCCTCGCCCGCGGGGGTCAGGTGGACCAGGCGGCCGCGGGCGTCCGCCGCGTTGGCCTCGCGTTCTACGTAGCCCGCGGCGGTCAGGCGCTGGAGCACGTTGCTCGTGCCGCCCGACGTCAGGAACAGCGACTTCGTCAGCTCGCTCGGGCGCAGTGGACCACTCGCCCGGCGCAGGGCGGCCAACACGTCGAACTCCGCGTACGTGAGGCCCAGGTCCGCCAGCGCGACCTTCATCGCCTGCTCGTGCCGCAGCGCCAGCCGGGACACCCGCTTGCTCAGCTCCAGGCGGGCGATGGCCTCCTCGGGCATGCCCGAGCGGATCCACAGCTCGGCCAGCCTGTCGACCTGGTCCCCAGCGGTCAGCTTGTCGCGATCGTCCGCCACAGACCGAGAGTACAGCTGTCCTTATGGCTTTTTGAAAAGCTTTTGAGATAGCATTCAGCACATGGCAATGATCATTCGTGGGGGTACGGTCATCGACACCGACCCCGTTCAGGCGCGAGTCGCCGACGTGCTCGTCGACGGTGGGCGGATCGCCGCCGTCGGCGCGGGACTGCCGGATGCCGACGAGGTCGTCGACGCCACCGGCAGGTACGTCCTGCCCGGGTTCGTCGACACCCACCGGCACACCTGGCAGGCCGGGATCCGGGCCATGGGCGCCGACATCACGCTCGGCGCCTACTTCGACCTCGTGATCAACAACCTCGGCCCCCGCTACCAACCCGACGACGTCTACGCCGGCACCCTCGCCGGCGCGCTCGAGTGCCTCGACGCCGGCATCACCACCGTCGTCGACTGGAACCACATCCAGCACACCCCCGACCACACCGCCGCGGCGCTCGACGCGTTCCGTGCCGCCGGTATCCGGACCGTCTTCGGTTACTGCGTGCGGGATCCCGAGGTCGCGGCGGCACGCAAGGTCCAGGCCGCCACCGGCGGGTTGATCACCATGGCCTCGGCGCCGCGCGGGCCCGAGATCGTCGACGAGGACGAGGCGTTGCGGGAGTGGCACGTCGCCAGGGAGCTGGACCTCGCGGTGACCGTCCACATGGGAGGGCACGGCCGGGAGAGCGCGGCGCGCGGGCTGGACTTCCTGCGCCGCAACGGTCTGCTCGGCCCCCGCACCGGCTACGTGCACGCCAACGCCTACGACGACGAGCACCTGAAGGTCGTCGCGGACAGCGGCGGCACCATCGCCGTCTCGCCCCTCGTCGAGATGCAGCTCGGGATCGGGGCGCCGATCACCGCACGGGCCCGGCAGGCCGGCGTGCCGACGGGGCTCGGCGGCGACGCCGTCACCAGCGGGCCCGGTGACATGTTCAGCCTCATGCGTGCCGACCACGCCTACGCCCGCCTCGTCGACCCGGGCTTCACCATCCAGGACGCGCTCCGCGCGGCGACCGTCGACGGTGCCCGGGTGGCCGCGCTCGACGACGTCGGCACGCTCCGGCCGGGCAGCCACGCCGACCTCGTCCTGCTGCGGGCCGACCTGCCCGGCGCCGCCCCCGTGCACGACCCGGTCGCGTCGGTCGTCCTGTCGATGGACCCCCGATCGGTCGACACCGTCATCGTCGGTGGGCGGATCGTCAAGCGGGGCGGCCGGCTGGTCGCTGACGTGGCCACTTCGTTGACACAACTGGCCGAGTCCGCTGCACGGGTCACCGCCACGGCATGATGTGCGGGTGCTGGTTGTGTTCGTGGGACGGCCGGGCACCGGCAAGACCACGCTCGCACGGCTGGCCTCCGCCGAGCTCACCGCCGCTCATCTGCGTATAGACGCCATCGAGGCGGCGATCGTGCGCAGCGGCCTCGCGAGGCCGCCGCTCAGCCCCGTCGGGTACGCCATCGCGCACGAGGTCGCGGGGTCGAGCCTGGCGGCCGGCGCGCACGTCGTGATCGACGCCGTCAGCGCGGTCCCGGAGGCCAGGGCCGGCTGGACGGCACTCGCCGCCGGCGCCGGCACCGTGCTGCGGGTGGTCGAGGTCGTGGTGACCGACCCGGTCGAGCACCGGCGGCGGGTCGAGGCCAGGAGGAGCGACGTCGTGGGGCTGGTCGTGCCGACCTGGGCCCAGGTCACGGCGCTGGACTACGAACCGTGGGACACCGCCCGCGACGGCCCCCGCCTGCTCGTCCGCAACGACGGCACGCCGGCCGACACCATGCGCCAGGTCCGCCCGTACCTCAGGCCCTGAAGGACCCCTTCGGGACGTTGAACGTCTCGAAGGGGTCCTTCAGGGCACGGCGTCAGTACAGGCCGGTCGGCAGGAGCGGACGGGTGCTCGCCGTCGTGGCCACCGCCGGTTCGTCGATGGACGCGCAGCGCAGGCCGCGCGCCGGCGGGCGGAGGTTGATCAGGTAGTCGTCGACCGCCTTGTCGATGCACGGGATGAAGCCGCCGTACGCGGTGTGGCCCCAACCCTCGTAGGTGACCAGCCGGGCGCCGCTCTGCCGGGAGGCGGCCAGGCTCCACTCGTACACCGTCGCGAAGTCGTGCACGTTGCCGATCATCACCAGCGGTGGCGCGCCGTGGACCCGGAGCGGGCGCCGCGGGTTCGTGGTCTTCGTGCCGCTGTTGACACACGTCATGATGTGGTCGACGTACGGGGACCACTCCATGATCGGGAACTTCCGGGCGAGCCCGGCCCGGATGCCGGCGTACTCGGCGTAGTTCCGCACCGGCCAGTTCCAGTCACTGCACCAGATCGTCGGGTACACGATGTTCTCGATCTGGGCGGCGAGGCTCGCGCTCAGCTGCGGGCCGGCGCCGTCCCGCAGGCTCCGCAGGGCGGTCGCCAGGTCGCTCCACAACTGCGGGATGACGGCGATGAACGCGGTGCCGGCCAGGTCGTAGAAGGTCACCGGGTTGCCAGCCGGGTCCACGAGCGTGCCGGCCTTCGCCCGGGCCTTCAGGTCCGTGTACACCGCGATGGTGTCCTGGCCGTACAGCGCGCAGGACGGCGTGGTGTCGCACCACCGGGCGAACTCCGTGAACGCCTCCTCGACCGGTGCGGTCTCGGTGCGGGCGAACTCCCACGGCGACCGGATGCTGTGGTCCATGTTGCCGTCCATGACCAGCGCGCGGACGTTGTGCGGGAACAGTTCGGCGTACTGCTGGCCCATCAGGCTGCCGTACGAGTAGCCCACGAACGTCAGCTTCCGCTCGCCGAGCGCCGCGCGGATGGCGTCCATGTCGCGTGCGGTGTGCAGGTTGTCGACGTGGTTCGCCAGCGCGCCCGAGTTGGCCCGGCAGCTGTCGTGCAGTGCCCGGTTGACCCGGCCCAGCTCGTCGAACTCCGCCTGGCTCGTCGGGTGCTTCGCGGCGTTGGTCCGGGTGAGGAGGTCCAGGTCGCACCGCAGCTGGCTGGACGTGTTGATGCCGCGCGGGTCGAACCCGACCTGGTCGAAGCGCTCGGCGACCGCCGAGCCCACCACCTCCGGGTTGTTGATCACGAACGAGACGCCGGAGCCACCCGGCCCACCCGGGTCGACCAGCACCGACCCGAGGCGCTTCGCCGGGTTCTTGGCCGGCCGGCGGGCGAGCCCGAGGTGGATCTTCTCGCCGTTCGGCCGCGCGTAGTCCAGCGGGACCTCGATGGTCGCGCAGTCGACGCCCGGCGCGTCCTCCCCGCACGGTTTCCAGTTGATGGCCGGCGCCGGCGCGGCCGCCGCGGTCGGTGCGACCACCGCACCGGCGACGAGCGTGCCCGCCAGGAGTACGAACAGTCTTCGCATGTGCTTCCCCCAATCCGTTGGCACGAACGCCGCCCATCATGCCCCGTACCGCGACGGCGACGCCACGGTCGGTGACGAACGGGCAGCGCCCCTGCCTCAGTGACCGCCGCAGCACTCGTGCGGGTCGGCGATCTCCACGGGGCGCAGCACACCGCCGGCGGCCGGTTCGACCAGCAGGACGAGCCGCTCGCCGGCGAAGGTGGGACGCAGGAAGCCGAGCGTGTCGACGGCGGAGTCCGGCGCGACCGGCACACCGACCCCGACGACCTCGTCGATCGCCGACGCCGCAACGATCTCCGCCGCCGTCAGGGTGCCGGTGAGCGCGTCCTGGCCGGGGAACCGCACGCACCGGCCGCCGTCCGGTGGTCCGGCGAGCGGCGTGAGAGCCCCGGCCGGCGAACCACCCAGCCGCACGGCCAGCGCGGTCCGGGCCACGGCGCCGGTCCGGTCGACGTGCGTGCACACGAAGTCCGCACCCAGTCCGTCTACAGAGGACAGTAGGACGTGGTCGGCGTGGGCTGCGGCGCCGGCCACCGGAGGGCAGCCGACCCCGAACCACCGAGACATCAGACCACGTCGACGAAGACCGGGTTCGCGTAGAACCACAGGTCCGTCCACGGGTCGTCGTCACCCATTATGTCCATCAGCGGGTTGCCCGCCGAGTCGAGCCGGTTGCCGTCGCAGCCACGCAGCCGCAGGTAGAACGCCCGGTCCACGCCGCGGAAGACGTGTGTGAACCGGACCTTCCCGCGTGCGCCGCCCGGCACCGCGAACGTCTCCACCACCTTCGTCTCCGGCGCGGTCATCGCGTCGCGGTCGGCGGCCGGGCCGGTCACCGGGCCGGCGATCAGGTCGACCTTCGCGAGCTTCGGCACGGCACCGCCGAAGTTCGGCCGGCCCGCGAGGGTGACCTCGATCGTCACCTCGACGTCGGTGCCCCGGCGCACGAACGTCCTGCCGCCGATGGAAACCCCACGCGTGTCACCGTCCGACCTCGCCCGCACCCGCAGGTCGAGCCCGTCGATCAGCCGCCCGTGCACGGCCACCACCCGGCCGGACCGCAGGCCGCGCATGACGTCCACATAGGACCGCGAGGCCGCGCCGACGAGCGTGCTGCTGTACTGCCCCGGCCAGAAGTCGCCGTAGACCTGGCGCACGCCGGTGTCGGTCGGCGCGCCCCGGCTGCCGGTGGCGTTGTGGTCCTGCGTGCCCGGCACGAACGTGTCGCCGAACACCTGGTGGCTGTCCGACGTCGCGGTGATCGTCCACGGCCGGCCCTCGGCCAGCATCGAGTCCCACACGCCGCCGAGCTTCGCGGTCATCCAGTCGAAGCCGCCGTAGCTGCGGTACGGGTTCTCGGTCGCGGTCGGCGCGTACCCGGGGAAGCTGTCGACTGACGGCGAGGCCTCGTAGAAGCCGCGGCCGCCGGCCCGGCCCCCGTTCGCGGCGGTGATCGAGGCGGCCTGGTGCCCGGGCGCGCCCTCCATGCCGATGGCCACGTCCGGGGCGGCGTCGCGCCAGCCACGCAGCTCGTGCGGGCTGTCGATGCCGCGGCGGGCCGGGTGGTTGGCCAGCATGAGCGCGATCTCGGTGCGGCCCGCGAACACCTGCGCGTCCAGGTACCGCAGGGCGGCCAGCGCGTACGGCTCGCCGTCGGCCGAGGTGGACCGCTGGATCAGGCCGAGCCCGCCGTTCGCGACCGGGGTCGACAGGATGCCGCCGTCGTAGGCGGCCTCGAACGCACGCAGGATGTCGACCGCGTGCCGGCCGGGCGGCAGGAACACGGTCGCGTGCTCCGCGCCCGGGATGTTCCACTCCAGGCCCTGGTAGACCAGCGTGTCGCGGTACTTCCGCCGCGCCGCCTCGATGTCCGGGGTGACCTGGTCGATCGAGAACTTCTGGTGCGCGACGCCGCCGTGGTCGGTGATCACCAGCCAGTCCAGGCCGTACTTGCGTGCGTTGGCGACCTGGGTCGCGACCTCGTACTGCGCGTCGGGGGAGTACTTGGTGTGGATGTGGTGGTCGCCCGCGTACCAGCGCTCGCCCGGGCTCCACCGGTTGCGCGGCGTGCGGTCGTCCGCGGTGGCCTGCCCCGCGCCGACCGCGGTGGCCGCCGCGGCGACGCCCATGCCGGCGAGGAAGCGTCTGCGTGCGACCGACAGGGGTCGGTCATCGGTTTCGTCCCGCCAGCTCCCCTCAACCGGCTCCAGCTCGTGGTGGTGGTGATCGTGCCCGGCGCCCATGCGTCTGCTCCATTCATGCTGTGACCAGCGGAAAGTATTGCCTCGGACGCATGGGTAAGGACCCGTGAAGGACTGAACAACCGGTGAACACTCGGACCTCGTAAAATCAGTCGGCCACCACATTGAAAGGGGGATACCCGTGACCGCGCAGGTCGAGACACTCGAGTTCCAGTCCGAGGCGCGCCAGCTGCTGCAGTTGATGATCCACTCGGTGTACTCGAACAAGGACACCTTCCTGCGTGAGCTGATCTCGAACGCCTCCGACGCGCTCGACAAGCTCCGGCTGGAGGCGTTCCGGGACAAGGAGCTCGACGCCCAGACCGACGACCTCCGCATCGAGCTGGAGGTCGACGCCGCCGCGCGCACGCTCACCGTGCGGGACAACGGCATCGGCATGACGCGGGACGAGGTGGTCAGCCTCATCGGCACCATCGCCAAGTCCGGCACCGCGGAGTTCCTGGCCAAGCTCAAGGAGGCCAAGCAGAACGAGGAGCTGATCGGCCAGTTCGGCGTCGGCTTCTACTCGAGCTTCATGGTCGCCGACAAGGTCACCCTGGTGACCCGCCGCGCCGGCACGGCCGAGGGCGTGCGCTGGGAGTCGACCGGCGAGGGCACCTACACGATCGAGCCCGTCGAGGAAGCACCGCAGGGCACGGCCGTCACGCTGCACCTCAAGCCGGAGGACCGCGAGGACAAGCTCTTCGACTACACGGACAAGGCCACCCTGTCCGCGATCGTCAAGAAGTACTCGGACTTCATCACCTGGCCGATCCGGCTGGGTGAGGAGACGCTGAACTCGATGAAGGCCCTCTGGGCGCGCTCGGACGCGACCGAGGAGGAGTACGCCGAGTTCTACAAGCACATCAGCCACGACTGGCAGGCGCCGCTCGAGTCGATGCGGCTGCAGGCCGAGGGCACGTTCGAGTACCAGGCGCTGCTGTTCCTGCCGGCCAAGGCACCGTTCGACCTGTTCATGCGGGAGCGCAAGCGCGGCGTGCAGCTCTACGTCAAGCGCGTGTTCATCATGGACGACTGCGAAGCGCTGATGCCGGAGTACCTGCGCTTCGTCAAGGGTGTGGTCGACGCGCAGGACCTGTCGCTGAACGTCTCACGCGAGATCCTGCAGCAGGACCGCCAGATCGAGCGGATCCGCCGGCGCCTGGTCAAGAAGGTGCTGCAGACCGTCAAGGGCCTGCCGGAGGAGAAGTACCGGACGTTCTGGGGCGAGTTCGGCCGCGCGCTCAAGGAGGGCCTGCTCGACGACGCCGACAACCGGGAGTCGATCCTGGAGATCGCGTCGTTCGACTCGACGAACTCGGCCGACGAGCAGACCCGGCTGGCCGACTACCTCGAGCGGATGAAGGAAGGCCAGGAGCACATCTACTTCCTGACCGGCGAGACGCGGCCGGCGGTCGAGCACTCGCCGCACCTGGAAGCCTTCCAGGACAAGGGTTTCGAGGTGCTGATCCTCACCGACCCGATCGACGAGATGTGGGTCGACGCGGTGGGTGAGTTCAAGGGCAGGAAGTTCCAGTCCATCGCCAAGGGCGAGGTCGACCTCGACGAGTCGAAGGATCCCGAGCAGGAGAAGGAGTTCTCGGCGCTGCTGGAATGGCTGAAGTCCACTTTGGCCGAGCACGTCAAGGACGTGCGGCTGACGTCGCGGCTCACCTCCTCGCCGGCCTGCATCGTCGGCGACACCTACGACCTCACGCCGACGCTGGAGAAGATGTACCGCGCGATGGGGCAGGAACTGCCGCGCGTCAAGCGGATCCTGGAGCTGAACCCGAAGCACGACCTCGTCGTCGCGTTGCGCGACGCGCACGCGGCGGAGAAGCCGGACCTCGCCGAGGCGGCCGAGCTGGTGTACGGCATGGCGCTGCTCGCCGAGGGCGGCGACCTGGCCGACCCGCCGCGGTTCACCAAGCTGATGGCGGCGCGGTTGGCGAAAACCTTGTGAGACTGCGGCGTTTCACCGCGGCGGACGTCGACGCGCTGGCCGCGCTGCACGGCGACGCCGCGGTGATGCGCTACATCGACGACGGCCGGCCGGTGCCACGGTCCACTGTGGAACAGGAGACGCTGCCGGGGATCCTGCGCGAGTACTCGACCCTGCCGGCCGGGCAGGGACAGTTCGCGGCGGAGGCCCCCGGCTTCGTCGGCTGGTTCTCGCTGAAGCCGGCGCACGGCCCGGGGCTGGACCCGGCGGACATCGAGCTGGGCTACCGGCTGCTGCCCTCGGCGTGGGGCCGGGGCCTGGCGACCGCCGGTGCGCGGCTGCTGGTGCGCCGCGCGTTCACCGAGCTGGACCTGCGCAAGGTCGTCGCCACCACGATGGCGGTCAACGCGGGTTCCCGGCGGGTGCTGGAGAAGGCCGGGCTACGCCACGTGGACACGTTCTTCCACGACTGGCCCGACCCCATCCCCGGCACGGAACACGGCGACGTCGTCTACGCGGTCACCCGCGACGAGTGGCTTCAGGAGAACGTGACCAAATAGAGGCCGAAGCCGATGAGCGCGGCCGCGGCGAGGAAGCACAGTGCCATGACCGCGGTCGGTGTCGCCACGTTCCGGCCCGACTCCTGCGCGGTCACCCGTTGGTCGAGCGCGACGATGCCCAGTCCCACCAGGGTGACGAGCCCGCAGCCGGCCACCAGGGAGATCAGCACCACCAGGCCGAGTGCGCTCCAGTCGATGTGCACGTCGTTCCTCCTCAGGCGTTCGCGGCGACGGGCACCTCGGTGCCCTCGTTGACGTTGTGGGCGCCGACCGGGCTGCGCCGCGACGCCAGGTAGACGCCGACGCCGACCGCGACGGCTGCCAGCGCGACGACGATCGTGCCGACGGTGCCCATGTCGGCGACGCGGCCGGACAACGCGCCGACCGCCGCGGCGGCCGGGAGGGTGAGCACCCAGGCGATGACGATCCGGCCCGCCGTGCTCCAACGCACCTCCGAGAGCCGCTTGCCCAACCCGGCGCCGACGATGCCGCCGGACACGACGTGCGTGGTGGACAGCGCGAACCCGACGTGCGAGGACGTGAGGATCACCGCGGTCGCGCTCGCCTCGGCCGCGAACCCCTGCGGGGTCTCGATGTCCGTGATGCCCCGGCCCATCGTGCGGATGATCCGCCACCCGCCGAGGTAGGTCCCGAGCGCGATCGCGACACCCGCCGAGATGATCACCCACACGGGTGGGGCCGACCCGGCCGGCAGGCTGTGCGCCGTGATGAGCGTCAGCGTGATCACGCCCATGGTCTTCTGCGCGTCGTTGGTGCCGTGCGCGAGGGAGACGAGCGACGCCGTCACGATCTGCCCGACCCGGAACGCCTTCGCGCGCGTGGTGTTCCGCGCCCGGTTGGTGATCGCGTAGGCGAGGTAGGTCGCGAGCGTCGAGGCGAGGCACGCGACCAGCGGCGCCGCGAGCGCCGGGATGATGATCTTCGCCAGCACGACGGGGAAGTGCACCGCGTCCACTCCGGACGCCACCCAGCTGGCGCCGATCAACCCGCCGAACAACGCGTGGGACGAGCTGGACGGCAACCCGAACAGCCACGTGGCGAGGTTCCACACGATGGCGCCGACCAGCCCGCCGAAGATCACCGTCGGCGTGATCAGGCCCTCGTCGACGATGCCGTTGCTGATCGTCTTCGCGACCTCGACGGACACGAACGCACCCACCAGGTTCAACACCGCGGAGATCCCGACCGCCACTCTGGGCGGTAACGCCCCGGTCGCGATGGACGTCGCCATCGCGTTCGCGGTGTCGTGAAATCCGTTGGTGAAGTCGAAAGCGAGCGCGGTCACCACGACCACGAGAACGATCAGCGAGACGTCCATGTGGCACCTCCACCGACCGGTCTACCCGGACTGGTGAATCGCCAACACGAAGAGTAAGTGAACGCTGAGTGACGTCAGCGGCGGATTCGGTCACCCCGGCTGATCTCGCCCAAACCGGCACGCCACATCAGGGAGTCGGGAGCGCGCCGGTGAACCAGTCCGCTGCCTGCAGGGCGACTTCCTCCAGCGCACCCGGTTCCTCGAACAGGTGCGACGCGCCCGGCACGATCCGCAGTTCGGTCGGTGCCGTCATCGCCTGGCGGGCGCGGTGGTTCAGGTCCACCACCGTCGGGTCGTGCTCGCCCACGAGGAGCAGGGTCGGCGCCTTGACCTGCGGCAGTGCCGGGCCGGCCAGGTCGGGGCGCCCACCTCGGGAGACCACCGCGCGGACCTGGGTCGGGCGGGCGGCCGCCGCGACCAGGGCCGCCGCGCCGCCGGTGCTCGCGCCGAACAGGCCCAGGGGGAGGCCCGTGGTCTCCGGCGCGGGGTGGTCGATCGCGCCGATCAGGCGGTCTGACAGTAGGCCGATGTCGAACCGCAGGTGGGCGTCCTCGGTGGGCGTCAGGAGGTCCACCAGCACCGTCGCCAGGCCGCGGTCGTTCAGGGCGGCCGCCACCGCGCGGTTGCGGGGGCTGTGCCGTGAGCTGCCGCTGCCGTGGGCGAACAGCACCACGCCGACGGCGTCCGCCGGCACGGTCACGTCCGCCGTCAACCGCACCCCGGCCGCCTCGAGCACCACCTGGGTCATGGGGCCGGCCTACCCGTCGCGCCGGTACCCGAAACGCCGATGTCGGCCAGCACGTCGAGCAGCGCGGCCAGCGCACCACCGAACGACGGCCTCGACGGCGCACCGTAGCCGATCATGAGGCCGGTCAACGGCGTGCCGATCGCATGTGGACTGATGGGTTCGATGGCCAGCGAACGCCGGGCCGCGGCCGCCGGGACCGCCGCCTCGACCTCGGCCGGCAGCGGGACGAACAGCTGCAACCCCGCCGAGATCCCTTGCGGCACAAGCGGTAGCGCGGCCACCACCCGGTCCCGGCGGGACCGGTACTCCAGCCGGCACCGCCGCACGTGCCGGTCGTACGCGCCGGAGCTGATCAGGTCGGCCAGCACCAGCTGGTCGAGGAGCGGCGGCACCCCGCCCGTCCGCCGGATCGCCGCGATCACGGGATCCACCAGGAACCGGGGCAGCACCAACCATCCCAACCGCAGCGACGGCGACAGCGACTTGCTCGTCGTGCCCGCGTAGACGATTCGCTCCGGCGCGAGGGCCTGCAGCGCGCCGACCTGGTGGCGGTCGTAGCGGAACTCGCCGTCGTAGTCGTCCTCGATGACGATCGCGCCGTGGCGGGCCAGTGCGGTGCGGCGGCCCGGCGCCAGCGTGACGCCGAGCGGTGCCTGGTGGGCCGGGGTGACGACCACCGCCGGGCTGGTCAACCGGTCGACCACCAGGCCGTCGCCGTCGACGGGCACGCCGGTGACCCGCTGCCCGGCGCCGGCGACGAACTCGCGGAACATCCTGATCGACGGGTCCTCGAACGCCGTCTCCCGGATGCCCAGGTCGGCGAGCGCGCGGCCCAGCACCGCCAGTGCGTGGCTGAACCCGGCGACGACCACGATCCGCGCCGGGTCGGCGATCACCCCGCGGCTGCGCCCGAGGTACGCGGCCAGCGTCGTGCGCAGGACGAGTGACCCGCGTGGCTCGGGGAAGGAGAACGTGTCGTTCGGCGTGTGGGCCAGCACCCGGCGCGTCGACGCCAGCCACAGGTCGCGCGGGAACAGCGACGGGTCGGGCTGGCCGGCCATCAGCGTCCAGCGCGGCCGGGTGGTGCGTGTGTGCCGCGGGGCGGACAGCGGCGCCGCACCCGCCGTCGCGACCCTGGTCGGCGCGCCCTGGCTGGTCCGCAGGTAGCCCTCGGCGGCGAGGTCGGCGTACACGCGGGTGACCGTGCCACGCGCGACGCCCAGGTCGGCGGCCAGCGCGCGGGTCGACGGGACGACCGCGTCCGGCTGCCACCGGCCGTCCCGGATGGCCGCGCGGATGGCGTCCGCGAGTGCCTTCCGGCCGCTGCCCGGCGTCCAGTCGAGGTGCGCGTCGACCGACGAACTGGTCCACGTTTCCGTCACGAAACTGGACCCTACCCGTGGACAAGTCGGGACTAGCGTCGGTGACATGAGAATCCAGCTGCACAACAGCATCCCCGCCGCGGCGAAGGCGTTCCACACGGCCGCGACCGAGGTCGAGAAGGCCGCGACGGCCGCGGGGCTCGACCAGACGCTGCTCGAACTGATCAAGATCCGGGCCTCGCAGGTCAACGCGTGCGCGCTCTGCCTGGACATGCACACCGCGGACGCGCTCGAGCTCGGCGAGGACGTCCGCCGGCTCAACCTGCTGGCCGCGTGGCGCGAGACGGACCTGTACAGCGAGCAGGAACGCGCCGCGCTGGCGCTGGCCGAGACCATCACCCGGCTGTCGGAGACCCGCGACGTGCCCGACGAGGAGTACGAGTACGCGACGAAGGTGTTCACCGAGACCCAGTACCAGGCAGTCCTGTGGCTGATCATGGTGATCAACGGCTACAACCGGCTGGCCGTGCCCGCCCGGCCCGCGCTGCCTACCCGATGACCGCCGCCGACCTGCGGTCCCTGCACGTCCCGGGCCGGCCGCTCGTGCTGCCGAACGTCTGGGACCCGGGGACCGCCCGGCTGGTCGTCGAGGCCGGGTTCCCCGTCGTGGCCACCAGCTCCGCGGCGGTGGCCGAGTCGCTCGGCTACCGCGACCACCAGGGTGGTGCGGTGGCGGAGATGTTCGCCGCGGTCCGCCGGATCACGCGGGCGGTCGACGTGCCCGTGACGGTCGACGCCGAGGCCGGGTACGGGTTGCCGGCCGCGGAGCTGGCCGGCCGGCTGCTGGAGGCCGGCGCGGTGGGCTGCAACCTGGAGGACACCGACCACGCGGGCGGCGGCCTCACCCCGGTGGACGAACAGGCCGAGTACCTGTCCGAGGTCCGCGCGGCGGCCGGTGGGGACCTGGTGGGCAACGCCCGGGTGGACGTGTTCCTGCACGCGCCGGACCAGCCGGCGGCGCTGGCCGAGGGGGCGGCCCGGGCGAAGGCGTACCTGGCGGCGGGCGCGGACTGCGTCTACCCGATCCTCGTCCGCTCGACCGACCTGCTGCGGTCCTTCGTGGACGCGGTGGGTGCGCCGGTGAACGCCACGCTGCTGCCCGAGCTGTCGATCCCGGAGCTGGCCTCCGCCGGCGTCGCCCGGATCTCCCTGGCCGCCGGCCTGTGGCGCCGGACGCAGGCCATGCTGCGGGAGGCACTCGCCGGCGTTCAGGCCACGACGTCCGGGAAGCCGTAGCGGGCCCGGACGTCACGCACCACCTGCCACGCGACCTGCGGGTCGACGGCGAACTGGGCACGCGCGGTGCCCAGCAGTTCGACCCGGCCGTCCAGACCGGACTCGTCGACGTCGTTGGTGAACACCTCGCGGATGGTGGCGCAGAACAGCACGAAGCACGCGCTCTGCCAGCGCAGGCCCGGGATGGTCGAGTCCGCGCCGGGGGCGAGCCGGCCGGCCAGCCTGACCAGGTCGGCCGGCGTGCTCGCCTGCCGGAGCAGCAACAGGTCGTTGAGATACCGGGTGATCTCCGGGTGGTCCTCGCGCTGTCGGGCGGCGGCGAACGCGTGCGCCTTGCGATCCAGGTTGGCATCCTCGGCACCGATGTGACGAGCAGCGCCACGTAGATCACGACCACCAGCACCGCGACCCAGTTCGAACGAACCCAGGAGAGCGGCGTAGCAATGTCGATCGGAAACCCCCCAGCACCTCGATGATCGACGCGTCCTCCAGCGCCGCGTCGACCAGGGACCGGAGGTTCTGTTGAGCACGTGGCCAGGGCCGGGCGGTGACCTTGCTGTCTGTGGTCGGTTGGGTCGCTGGACTTTTATAGCGCGTTGTCCTTGACCCACAGGCCCAGCAGACCGCGGAAGTGGGCGACGAACTGGTCGTGCTCCCTGGCCGGGTACGTCGTGCGGACCGTCGACACCAGCAGGTCGTCGAACGCCGGGGAGGCGACCCAGTCCCGGACCATGTCGTCCACACGGGACAGTGTGGTCGCGCAGAACTCGTGGTACCGCTCGGTTTCGAAGTAGTCGTCGGCCAGGCGGCGGTACTCGGTCAGCTTCTCGTCGTAGGTGCGGTCCGAGTCGGCGACCTCGAAGTAGTTGCGGGTGTCCAGATCGAGCCGCGGCCGGCGGCCCGTCACCGCGCAGAACACCGACCACTTCAGCAACGTGCCGATGGCCCACGGGAAGTAGTAGTGCAGCGAGGTGATCGAGATGTCCGGGCACGCGTTGGCGTAGTCGATCGGGTGGACGGACTCGCCGATCACCAGGCTCTCGCAGGAGTTGAACTCCCAGCGGAAGAACGCGTTGATGAGCCGGGAGATCGTCAGGACCTCCTCGCCGGCGGCAGGGGACAGGAAGGCGTGGTCCACCGCGTAGCGGTTGTGCATCGGCTGGTCCGGCTGGAACTTCATCACCATGCTGTCCGGGCCGATGGTCAGCGACCGGGCGAACACGTCGTAGCCCTCGACGGACGCCTGCAGGTGCATCAGCATCTCGCCGGACTGGTCGTAGGCCTGGTGCAGCGTCCGGTTGTCGCGGATCCGGGACACCCCCCGCCACGCGCCGCCGTCGTAGGGCTTCATGTAGAGCGGGTAGCCGATCCGCGCGGCGATCTCGTCCAGGTCGAACGGCTGGTTGTACTTCGCCGCGGTGTAGGCGTACCGCGCGTTGTCGACCGGGTTCTTGTAGGGAACCAACCAGGTGTCCGGGACCTTCAGGCCCAGCCGGATCATCGCGCAGTACGCGGCGTGCTTCTCCATGGACTGGAACGTGAACGGGCTGTTCAGCAGGTACACGTCGTTCATGAGCGCGACCTTCTTCAGCCACTCGCGCGGCACGTAGTACCAGTACGCGAGCCGGTCGATCACCAGGTGGTACCTCGGCTCGGCACGCAGGTCGAACGGCTCGATGGTGATCCGTTCGGTGTGCAGCGTGTGGTCCGAGTTCTGATAGTGAACCGACCCCAGCCGGCGCACCAGTTCCTCGAACGCCCTCGGCCAGTCCTCCTCGGTGCCCAGCAGGAGCCCGAGCAGGTGTTCCGTGCGGTCCACGCGTTCCTCCTAACAGAACCGGGGGAGGTGATGGGCTAGTTGTGCCCGCCAGGACGGCCAGTCATGCGGCACGTCGTGCCCCCACACGTCCAGCTCGCACCGGAAACCCTTGTCTCGCAGCAAGTTCCCGAACTGAACTGTGGACGCCAGTGAGCCGGTCGTGTCCTCCCACTGGCCCTGGCCGACGACCAGCAGCACCGACAGCCGGTCGCGGAGCCAGTCGAGGTGGTCGCCGTGCAGGTTCGGCACGAAGTCGACCGGGTTGGTGAAGTAGGCGGCGTCGCCGCGTTCGCCCCAGCCATGCCACGTTGACGGGTCGTAGTTGCCGGACATGCCGATGGCCAGCGGGAACAGGTCCGCCCGGCGCAGGGCGAACAGCACGGCGTGGAATGCGCCGAGTGAGCAGCCGAGCGTCGCGATCTCCCGCGGTCCGCCGCAGTCGGCGTGGATCGACGGCACGACGTCGGTCAGGACCCACGACTCGTACACGCCGTGCCGGTGCGCGCGTTCCTCCAGGGGAACGGACTGGTTGGACCAGGAGTCGGCGTCGTAGGAGTCCACGCAGTACAGCTTCGCCCTGCCCTCCTCGAGCAGGGGGCGCACGGACTCGATCATGCCGTTCGACTCGAAGTCCCAGGCCCGGCCCTGCTCGGAGGGGAACACGAGGAACGGCCGGCCGTAGTGCCCGTAGACGATCACGGTGCCGCCGCCGACCTCGTACTGGTCGCGCCGCATCAGGCTGTCCACACGGTACGGAGCAGCGCGGTCAGGTCCGGGTCGAACGCGTCCCGCCAGGCGACGTAGTTGTGCGCGTCCGGCACCTCGACCAGCCGCGCCTGGTAGCCCTGCTTGGCGAGCGTGGCCGCCATCTGCCGGTTGTTGGCCAGGTTCTCCTCGGCGAGCCCGCACGTCATGACGACCGGCACGGTCTGGTGCGGCACCGTCCGCAGCACGTCCGCCACGTACACGCTGACCTGCGCGAACCGGCTGAACCGGTGCTGCTCCTGCGGGTCGAGGTCGACGGTGAGGAACGACGCCGACTGCAGGAACAGCGCGCCGAACAGGCCGGGGAGCGCGCGCTGGGCGTGCAGCATGGCGAGGCCGCCCAGGCTCGCGCCCATGCCCACCACCGGCTCCGTCACGGCCATCGCCTGCCGCAACGCGGGCACGACCCGCTGGTGCAGCGTGGCCGCGTACTTCGGGTTGGCCGCGTACTCGTCGTCGCGGTCGCCCGGGGCGAGCAGCGCGACCCGGAACGGCGGCAGCTGCCCGCCCTCGATCATCGCGCCCGCGTAGGCGGTGAGGCTCGCGAGCCGGTCGTACTCGGGCCCGTCGTGCGCGACGAGCAGCGGCAGCGGCTCGTCCGGCGGCGCGGGCGACCAGACGTGGACGGCCACGTCCTTGCCGAACAGCGGCGCGTCGACCGCCAGGCCGGCGACCTCACCCGCCGCGGCCGGCGCGGCGAGCCAGGCCGGGGCCGTGTAGCCCGGGAACTCGACCACGGACTTGTCGCCGAACGCGCCGGGTGCCCGGCGCGGGTTGGCCGGGTCGCAGATCTCCTCGAGGTCACCGCCCTCGTGCCGCAGCTGGAACCGGTACTCCATGCGGTGCACCGGCGGGCGGGGGAGCGTGAGGTGCCACACGTCGTCCGCGCGGGTGAAGTCGAGGTCGGCGCCGGGCAGCGACAGCGCCGGCAGCAGCCGCGTGCCGGCCAGGGCGGAGTCGGCGTCGGGCAGGTGGAACGTCACCGAGTCGTCGGTCACCAGCGGCTCCGTCTCGGCGATCACTGATCCATCTCAGCCACCGTCCACACGTGAAGTCAAGGGATCCCTCATATCGACAATTCCCGAAACGTAGCTACTATGGCTGTCGTGGCCGAGACCGACGAACCCGATCCCGAGGTCGTCCGCGCCCTGCGGGCGCTGTCGAACCCCGTCCGCCTCCAGCTGCTGTCGTGGCTGCGTGAGCCGGAGCGGAACTTCCGGCTGGACGGGGCCATCGCCGACCCGCACGAGGTCGGCGTCTGCGTGACCCACATCCAGGCGAAGGTGGGGTTGGCGCAGTCGACCGTCTCGGCGTACCTGGCCGAGCTGGAGCGGGCGGGACTGGTGCGTGCGACGAGGGTGGGCAAGTGGACCCACTACCGGCGGGACGAGGAGCGCATCGCCCGGCTCGTCGCGGTGCTCGGCCGGACGTTGTGAACAGGAGAGGGATGAGCACCATCGACGACCTCGGCACCTTCGGGGTCTACACGTTCGACTTCGAGCACACCCCGCCCGCGCGGATGCGGGACGCCGTGCGCGAGCTGGAGGAGCGGGGCTGGCGGGCGTTCTGGTTCCCGGAGGTCGGCGGCCGCGAGGCGTTCTCGCTGGCCGGCCTCCTGCTCGCCGCCACCGAGCGGCTGCACGTCGTGAACGGGATCGCGCAGGTCACCGCCCGCGCGGCGCACGCCACACACGGCGCCGCCGCGCTGCTGGGCGAGGCGTACCCCGGCCGGTACGTGCTCGGCCTGGGGCTCGGCCAGGGGCGGCCGGGCACCAGCCCGCTGGCGGCCATGACCGGGTACCTGGACGAGCTGGACGCGTTCGACAGGCCCGTGCCCCGCGTGCTGGCCGCCTACGGACCGAAGATGCTGGCGCTGGCCCGCGACCGTGCCCTGGGCGCGCAGACCTACCACGTGAACGTGGCACACACCGCGCACGCGCGGGAGCTCCTCGGGCCGGACCGGTTCCTCGGCGTCGAGCACGCGGTCCTGTTCGAGACCGACCCGGACAAGGCCCGCACGATCGCCCGCGACCACCTGCACGTCTACCGGACGACCCCGTTCAACGTCGCGAAGTTCCGCCGCCTCGGCTACACCGAGGAGGAGATCGCGAGCGGCGCCGACCGGCTCGTCGACGACCTCGTCTTCTGGGGCGACCTGGACACGATCGTCACGAAGCTCCACGCCCACGTCGAGGCCGGCGCCGACCACGTGGCGATCCAGGTGATCGGCGTCGACCCGGGCGAGTCGGCGCTCCCCCGGTGGCGTGCGCTGGGTGACGCGCTCCTGACCTAGCCGCCCACGTGGATGCCCGGCCGGCGCGCCGGGATCGGCTCGTGCTGGCGGATGATCTCCCGCACGACCGGGGGCGTGTCGCCCTGCCCGAGGATCAGGTAGCGGAACAGGTGACCGAGCGGGTTGCCCTCCGACCACTCGAAGTGGCAGCGCGGCCGCACCCCGGTCGCGTCACGCAGCGCCAGCAGGATCGCCGCGATGGCGTTCGGGGCGGCCGGGGCCTCGACCCGCAGGATGCGGTGCTGGCCGACGGTGACGCCCCGCACCTCGAGCACGTCGCTGAAGCTCGAGGGGTCGACGACCTCGATCTCGAGGAACAGCACGTCGGCGGCGCCCGGCACCGGGTTCATGCCGCGCTGCTCGCGTTCCTTGGCCGCGTACTCGGCCTCGTCGCCGGCCTGCCGCTTGTTCGCCACCAGGTTGAGCATGCCGTCGTGCGCGATGCTGTCGGTGACGAAGCGGCGGGCGGCCTCGTCGAACTCGATGCGGTCGACACGCAGCTCGGTCGTGCGGGTGACCCGGGAGATCAGCGACACCACGACGATCCCGCCGATGAACGCGGCGGAGATGGCGATGCCGTCCGGCTTCTCGATCACGTTCTCGACCAGCGCGTACAGCAGGATCAGCGTGAGTACCGTGAACGCGGTGCCCGCCTTGTACTGGCGCTTGCGGAACGCGGAGATCGTCACCGCGACCGCGCCGGACACCATCATCGCCAGGATCCCGGTCGCGTAGGCGCCGGCCTGGGCGTTGACGTCCGCGCCGAACGCGATCGTGATGCCGATGCTGATCACCGTGTACACGATCACGACCGGCCGCACGGCCCGGCCCCACTCCGGCGCCATGCCGTACGCGGGCAGGTACCGCGGCACGATGTTGATCAGCCCGGCCATCGCGGAGGCACCCGCGAACCACAGGATCAGGATGCTGGAGACGTCGTAGACCGTGCCGAACACCGCGCCGAGGTGCTCGTGCGCGAGGTAGGCGAGCGCGCGGCCGTTGGCCTCGCCGCCCTCCTCGAACGCCCTGGCCGGGATCAGCACGGTGGTGATGAAGCTCGTCGCGATCAGGTAGACGGACATGATCAGCGCGGCGGTGGCGAGCAGCTTGCCGGTGTTGCGGACCTTCTGCTCGGGGTTGTCGGCCTTGATCAGCGGCATCATGCTGACGCCGGTCTCGAACCCGGACAGCCCCAGCACCAGCAGCGGGAACGCGAGCACGGCCGGCCCGGCGACGTCGAAGAAGCCGGACCCGTGCTCGGTGAGCCGGTCCACCCAGCGCGAGAGCGCGTCCGGCGTGCTGAGGACCTCCGCCACCCCGACGCCCACGATGATGGCGTTGAGCAGCAGGAAGATCGCCACGAGCGGGATGGCGACGCCGATGGCCTCGGAGAAGCCGAGCAGGAACACGCCGCCGAGGATCAGCAGCAGCAGGACGGTGATGAGCACCTCGTGCCCGTGCAGGAAGCCGGGGAAGGAGGGGTTCTCGACCATGTGCACCGAGGCGTCCGCCGCCGAGAGCGTGATCGTGATGATCCACGAGGTGGCCACGAAGCCCAGCAGCACGAGCACGAAGATCTTGCCGCGCCAGAACGGGAGCAGCGTCTCCAACATCGCGACGGACCCCTGCCCGTGCGGCGACTCCCGGGACACGCGGCGGTACATGGGCAGCATGCCGAACAACGTGAGCGCCACGATCAGCAACGTGGCGAGCGGGGAGAGCGCCCCGGCGGCGAGCGCCGCGATCGCGGGCAGGTAGGACAGGGTGGAGAAGTAGTCGACGCCGGTGAGGCACATGACCTTCCACCACGACTGCGGCTTGCCGTGCCCCTCACCGGCCTCCGGCCCGACGGGCGCCACCTGGTGGTGCAGCAACCACTTGCCCAGGCCGCGCGGCTGCCGCGTCTTCGCCGGGCTGCCCACACTCTCCGGCACGGAGACCTTCTTGGCCGTCTCGGCGTCCATCTGCGCCCCTCCACCCCTGCGGACCCCGCGCCCGCGCGCAAAGCATGCCGGACGGGCCGGCTTGACCGGCGCCGAACCCGCCCAATGCCCAGAATGCCCTGTTTGCGATGTTCAGCCACGCTGCGCGGCGGCCGCACCGCCCTGAAAGGCGCTTTCGGGACGCGGGTCCGTGCCCTGAAAGGCGCTTTTGGGACGCGGGCTCGTGCCCTGGGAGGCGCTTTCGGGACGTGGGCTCATGCCCTGGGAGGCGCTTTCGGGACACCGGCTTGTGCCCTGAAAGGCGCGTTCAGGACGCTGAATGACCTCAACGCGCCTTTCATGGCAGCGGCAATGTCTCGAACGCGCCTTTCATGGCAGCGGCGGTGCCTCGAACGCGCGTTTCGGGGCAGCGGCCAGTCTTGAACGCGCGTTTCGGGGCGGCGGCGGTGTCTTGAACGCGCGTTTCGGGGCAGCGGCCAGTCTTGAACGCGCCTTTCGGGGCGCCGCCATGTCTTGAACGCGCCTTTCGGGGCGGCGGCGATGTCTCGAACGCGCCTTTCAGGGCGGTGCGGCCGCCGCGCAGCAGGGCCATCGGCTATGCGGGGGCGAGGGCCTCGGCGATCTCCGTTGCCCGGGCGGTGGCCGCGGCCGGGTCCGCGGTCGGGTTGCCGATCCTCGGGTCCCAGTTGAGGTCGTAGTACAGCTCGGTCACCCCCTGCTCGGCGAGCCACGCGGCGTCGGCGCGGATGTCGTCGTAGGTTCCCGACAGGCGGCCGTTCCGCGTGCCCGGCCGGACCACTCCCCGCACCACGACCCGCACCGCGGACGGGTCGGCCGCCGCCGCGTGGACGGTCGCGATGTCCTCGCCGATGTGGTCGAGGTCGTGCGCGCTGCGGCTCATCCAGCCCGCCGCCAGCCGTCCCGCGCGTGCCAGCGCCGGCCGCACCACGCCGCCCAGCAGGATCGGCGGCCCGCCGGGCTGCACCGGCCGCGGCGCCATCCGGCTCGGCGGCACCGTGTAGAACTCCCCGGAGAACTCCGCCGGATCGTCCGTCCACAGTGTCCGCAGCACCCGCACGTACTCCGCCGCCCGCGCGCCACGCCGGGCACGGTCCGCCCCCGTCGCGGCGAACTCGGTGCGGGACCACCCCACGCCGAGGCCGAGGTCGAGCCGCCCGTGCGAGAGCACGTCGAGCGTCGCGGCCTGCTTGGCCAGGTACACCGGTGACACGAAGGGCAGGTTCACGAGCGCCACGCCCAACCGGATCCGGTGCGTGTGGGCGGCCGCGAACGTCAACGCCAGCAAGGGATCCAGCACGCTCTGGTACACAGGATCCAGCTGGTCGTCCACGCCGACCAGCAGCCGCTGGAACGTCCACAGCGAGTCGTAGCAGAGCTCCTCCGCGCGCGCCGCGAACCCGGCCAGCGTCTCCGGCGTCGCCCACGCCCCGGACACGGGCGCGCCAAGTCCGATCTTCACGACACCCACGCTAACAAGGAAGGCCCGCCCGGGCAGCGCACCGGGCGGGCCTCCTCCACTACGTCAGAGCCGAGCGCACTGACCCGTCGCCGGGGCGCGGGTCGTGTTCTTCCTGCCGTCGTTGACGGGCGCCGGGTTGTTGCCCGAGCACGCCAGCGGACCCACGATCGTGTTGCCCGCGACGACGTTCTGCCCGCCGGTGTTGCCCGTCACCGCGACCGGGCCGGTCACCTGCGCCGTGTCGATCTTCACGCCGGCCGTGTTGCCCTGCAGCACGACCGGGCCGGTGAGCTTGGCCTTGTCGACCAGCACCGCGCCGGTCGCGCCGGTCACCGTCACCGCGCCGATGACCTGCGTGCCCGACAGGGTGACCTGGCCCGACCTCGTGGCCGTCACCGGACCCACCACCAGGCCGCCGGTCACGATCACCGACGCGCCCGGCCGCACGACGATGCCACCGAAGATCGTGGCATTGTCCACACAGGTCAGCCCGGACGAGAAGACCACCGCGCCGAACCTCATGCCCGTGATCCGGTGGTCACAGGTCGGCGCCGGCGCACCCACCGACGACCTGGGCGCCGGGTCCGCCGTCACCGGCGAGTTGGCGGCCAGGTAGTTGTTCAGCATCGTCAGGTCGTTGTCGCCCGTGGTGAACGGGTTCGTGCCCTGCCCCAGGGTGGCGAAGTTGTCGCCTCCCGCGGCCAGGAACGAGTTCACCGTCACCCGGTAGGTCGCCGTCGGCGAGATCGGCTGGCCGTTCAGCGTCATCCCGGTGATCCGCTGCCCCGCCGGGTTGTCCGGCAGGTAGGTGTAGGCGAACCCCTTCGACACACCCAGGTGCAGCTTCGGCCGGGCCGCGCCCGCCGGCTGCCACTGCTCCTCCAGCACCTGCTTGAGCTGCGCTCCGGTGTAGGTCTTCGTCACGACGTCGTTGGCGAACGGCTGCACCGCGAACGCCTCCGCGTACGTGACCACGCCGTCCGGCGCGTACAGCAGGTCGGCGCGCAACCCGCCCGGGTTCATGAGCGCGATCTGCGCCCCACCCCGGCCCGGGTCGCGGGTACCGGCCAGCTGCACGTCCGCGATGAAGTTCCCCAGCACCGACTCGCTGCCGCGGTCCTCGGCACCGGTCGACGTCACAGCCCGCCTGATGTCAGCGGTGATCGAGCCCAGCGGCTGCTTGCCCAGCTCGTCGGCGTTCGCCTTGGCCTGCGCGACGAGTGCCGCGACCTCGGGGTCGCTCGGCGCGCCGACCACCGGCAGGACCGTCGCGTCCGAGGAGATCACCGTCTTCGTCACCGGGTCGATCGACAGTGTCGCCTTGCCCAGCTTCTCGCCGTAGTCCTCGGCCTGCAGCACCGGACGCAACCGGTCCGTGCCCGGGATCGGCGCGGAGAACGCGTACGCCTGGTGCGTGTGCCCGCTGAGGATCGCGTCGACGTTGCCGGACAGCCGCATGAACTTCCCGAACACCGGGTCGGCCTGCAGCTGCGCGATCGAGCCGATGTTCTCCGTCGCCGCGCCCTCGTGGGTCAGCAGCACGACGACGTCCGCCTCGCCGTTGGCCTCGTCGCCGTCCTTCAGCTGTCCGGCAACGGATTCCGCCTCCGCGGCCGGGTCCCTGAAGGTGATGCCGGCGATCCCGTCCGGGCTCACGAGCGACGCCGTCTGCTCGGTCACCACGCCGACGATGCCGACCCGCACGCCGCCGACGGTCCTGACCTCGTACGCCGGCAACGCCCGCTCGGCGCCGCGGTAGACGTTCGCGCCGAGGAGCGGGAACCGCGCCCGCGACGCGACCCGGCCGGTCAGGTCCGCCATGCCCTTGTCGAACTCGTGGTTGCCGACCGCCGAGGCGTCGAGCCCCATCAGGTTCAACGCGTCGATCGTCGGGTTGTCCTGGTCGATGGCCGAGATGAACGTCGACGCGCCGATGTTGTCACCGGCCGACAGGAACAGCGTGTTCGGGTTCTGCCCACGCAGCTGGTTCACCAGACCCGCGAGCTGCGCCGCGCCGCCGACCGGACCGTTCGGCCCGGTGGTCGGCGCCTCGAGGCGGCCGTGGAAGTCGTTGATGCCCAACAGCTGCAGCTGCACCGGACCGGTCGAGAGCCCGATCACCTTCGGGTTGTGGTCGCTGGCCCGGTACGGGTCCGGCGCGTAGAACGCCGGGTGGCCGTCGTACTCGAACGCGAACGACTCGTGCGAGTTGATCTGCCACACGTCCACGCCGGTGACCCGCGCGGCCAGCGACGGCGTCGCGATCGCGTGGTCGAGCGTGCCCGACTCGCCGGAGAACACGTAGCTCGCCTCACCGTTGCTGAGGTCGGTGAAGTTCGCGTCGTAGAACTCCTGCATCGGGTCTTCGTGCGTGTAGGCGTTGAAGTCGCCGAGCAGCAACACGTCGTCGCTGCCCGAGGACGCCTTCAGCTGGTTGACGAAGGCGATCGTCGACCGCGCCTGGCGCACCCGGTCGCCGTTGAACGTGCCCTGCAGGTCACCGCTGTCGGCGTTGTCGCCGGTCCCGGTGCCCGACTTCGACTTGAGGTGGTTGGCCACCACGGTGAACTTCGCCGAGCCGGACGTGAACGTCTGCGCGATCGGCTCACGCGCGTTGAACCACACCGTCTCGTCGTTGATCGTCTGCGAGTCCCCGGCCGGGGTCACCGACGCCGGCTTGAAGATGATCGCGGTGGTGATGAAGTCCTGCGCGGTCGCCGCCGGCAGGCCGGCGGGGGAGCGCACGTAGTCCCACGTGCCCGCGCCGTCCTTCGTGTTCAGTGCCGCGACGAGCCGCTTCAGCGCCTTCTGCGGGTCGTTCGCCTCGAAGCGGACCGAGTTCTCGATCTCCTCCAGCGCGACGACGTCCGCGTCCAGCGCGGAGATCGCGGACACGATCTTGGCTTCCTGCTTGAGCAGACCGGCCTCGTCGTCCGCGCCTCGCGCGTCGCCGCCGAAGTGGACGAAGTAGTTGAGCACGTTGAAGCTCGCCAGCCGGATGTCCCCGCCCACGTTTTCCGGCGCGGCGGTGCGCGGGTTGGTCGACTTGAACGTGGTGCGCTGCAAGGCAGGCGTCGCCGCGGTCACCGGCGTGGTCGGCTGCAGCCGCCACTCGTTGAACCCGTAGGACAGCACGGACGGCGCGAACGCCTCCACCTGGTCCCCCACCCGCAGCGGGGCGTCGGGGTAGACGTACGGCGGCAGCGTGCCGGACGAGGAGAGGTTCACCGAGGAGCCGTCGTCGACCAGCACCTTGTTCAGCACGTTGGCCGCGGCCTGGCTGATCGCCTCCGGCGAGTTCGGCCGGTACAGGTCGGTCGGCTTCGGGGCGGGCTGGTCGCCGGCCGCGAGCACCACTTCGCCGAACCGGTTGGTGTTGTAGACCTCCGACACCGTGTAGGCGCCGACCGGCGCGACCAGCATCGACTCCACGGACTCACGTCCGGCCGCGTCGAGCGGCAGCGTCAGCGGGACCGGCGCCGGCAGGGCCGCGTTGTTGGCGCACACCTGCACGTCGGCCTTGGCGCCGATGGTGATCTCGGTGAGCCCGTTGAACTCGCTGACCGTGCCGCGCACCCGCACCTGGTCGCCGAGCGCGACGCTCGGGTGGTTGGCGGCGTTCGAGGTCAGGTAGACGAACACGCCGTCGGACGGCGTGCCCGCGGCCGGCGCGTGCCCGCCGGAGCCGGCGGTCTGGACGTAGACGCCGTTGTAGCCGCCGGTGCGGTGGTCCGCGGTCACGACGCCCTCAACCACGACGGAGCTGCCGGCGAGCGGCGAGGTGTCGGTGCTGCCCTGGACCTCGGCGATCGTCTTCGTGACGGTCAGGTCGCAGCCGACCGGGTCCGGGTCGGGATCGGGGTCGCCGCCGGAGTTGCGGGTGCCGAACGTGTTGGGCGCCGGGGGCTGCCAGACGCCGTCGACCTTCTGCAGCGAGTAGCCGACGGGGGTGGCGGTGCCCTCGGCGACGCCGATGTCGGTGGCGGTCGTGCCGTTCGCGGGGCCGCCCGTGGCGGTGAGCGGGCCCTCGTAGGACAGGAACTCGGCGACCGTGCCGTCCGGGCGCACGAGTGCGACGCCGTCGGGGGAGCCGTTCTGGAGGCCGTCGGTCGGGTAGGTCTGCACGACCACGCCCGCCGCGGGGACGGTGCCGGACAGCGTGGTCGTGTTGTACACGACGCCGCCGTTGCCGTTGTACAGGGCGAGTTGCCAGCCGGTCAGGTCGAAGCCCGCGGGGGCCTCGATCTCCAGCGCCTCGCCGGTGTCCGTGCCGGCGTTGTCGTAGTGGATCTCACTGATGAACGGTCCGCTCGGCTCTGCCGCCGAAGCCGTCGAGGCGCTGAGCGCGAACGTCGCGATCGCGGTCAGCGCCCCGGCGGCCTGGAGTAAGCGGACACGTCTACTGCTTGGCATTCAGGCCTCCATCGCGCGGGTGGAACCGGAGGAGCCTAAATGTGAAGGGTGTCCGCAAAAAGGCGTCCGGATGTACGTTGCGCGATTGTTGTGCGTCCTACTACACGTGCGTGTAGTACGCTGCACACGTGAGTAGCCCACCTGACCCCGAGGACCTCACCGCCCGTGCGCGGATCCGCGACGCCGCCATGAAGCACTTCGCGGAGCACGGGTTCGAGAAGGCCACGATCCGCGGCATCGCCGAGACGGCCGGGGTGTCGTCCGGCCTGATCCGGCACCACTTCGGCAGCAAGGAGGCGCTGCGCGACGCGTGCGACGAACACGTGCTCGGGATCGCCCGGCGGCTCAATGCGGAGACCTGGGCGGCGTTCGAGGCGGGCGACCTGGGCAGGGCGTCGGCTACCCGGGCACCGATCGGGCAGTTCAACCACTACATCGCGCGGTCGCTGATCGACGGCGGCTCCGTGCAGCTGTTCGACGAGCTGGTCCGGATGGGCGAGCCGTGGATCGCGATCTCCGACGCCCAACGGGGCGGTGAACCGGACACCCCGGCCAGGGTCCGCGCCGCCGTGGTGGCGGCCTGGGGGCTCGCCCTCCCGATCATGTCCGCGCACCTGTCCAGGGCCCTGGGCGTCGACCTGTCCACGCCCGAGGGTGACGCGCTGCTCGCCAGCGCGCTGCTCGAGCTGTACTCCCAACCACTGATGAGCCCGGAGGACGCCGCCAAGGCGCGCGCCGGGCTGAAGGGACTGCGTCATGACCGACGCGATCAGCATTGAAGGCCTGGTGAAGACTTTCGGTCGGACCTGGGCGCTGGACGGGCTCGACCTGTCCGTGCGGACCGGCGAGGTACACGGCTTCCTCGGCCCCAACGGCGCCGGCAAGTCGACCACGATCCGCGTGTTGCTGGGCCTGCTGAAGGCCGACGCGGGCACCGCCCGGTTGCTCGGCGGCGACCCGTGGACCGACGCCGTCGCCCTGCACCGCCGCCTGGCCTACGTGCCGGGTGACGTGACGCTGTGGCCGAACCTGTCCGGCGGCGAGGTCATCGACCTGCTCGGCCGGTTGCGGGGCGGCCTGGACAAGGCCCGCCGCGCCGACCTGCTGGAGCGGTTCGACCTCGACCCGCGCAAGAAGGCCCGCACCTACTCCAAGGGCAACCGGCAGAAGGTGGCCCTGGTGGCGGCCTTCGCGTCGAACGTCGAGCTGCTGCTGCTCGACGAGCCGACCTCCGGGCTGGACCCGCTGATGGAGGAGGTGTTCCGCGACGTCGTGCGCGAGGAGCAGCGGAACAGCGACCGGACCGTGCTGCTGTCGAGCCACATCCTCGCCGAGGTCGAGGCCCTGTGCGACCGCGTCACGATCATCCGCGAGGGCCGCACGGTCGAGACGGGCACGCTGGGGGAGCTGCGGCACCTGACCCGCACGTCCATCGAGGCCGACCTGAACGGGCCGGCCAACGGCCTCGCCGACCTGCCCGGCGTGCACGACCTCCTGGTCCGGGACGGCCACGTGAAGTTCGATGTGGACACTCCCGCGCTGGCGGAGGCGTTGCGGGCACTCACGTCCGCGGGCGTCCGGTCCCTGGTGAGCCAGCCGCCGACGCTGGAGGAGCTGTTCCTCCGCCACTACGAGGTGTCGCGATGACCGGCACCTGGCCGCTCGTCCGGCTGATCCTGCGCCGTGACCGGCTGATCATGCCGGTGTGGGTGCTCTTCCTCGCGGTGGTCCCGCTGACCTACGTGGCGAGCCTCAACGAGCTGTTCCCCACCGCCGCGGACAAGGCGCACTACGCGACCACCAGCGCCACCAACGCCGGCTTCGTCGCGTTGTACGGGCAGCTCTTCGGGTCGAGCCTCGGCGAACTGATCGCGTGGCGGTCCGGGTTCCTGCCGGTGATGATCGGCATCGTCGTGGTGCTCACGGTCGTCCGGCACACGCGGACCGAGGAGGAGGCCGGCCGGCGCGAGCTGCTCGGGTCCACGGTCGTCGGCCGGCACGCGGGGCTCGCCGCCGCGTTGATCGCGACCTGCGGTGCGACCCTCGTGATGGGGCTGGTGCTGGCGGCGGCCATGGTCGGTCAGGACGAGCCCGGCGCCGGCTCGCTCGCGTTCGGCCTGGAGATGGCCGCCGCGGGCTGGGTGTTCGCCGGTATCGCCGCGGTCGCCGCGCAGCTGACCGAGGGGGCCGGCACCGCGCGGGGCATCGGCATGACCGTGGTCGGTGTGTCGTTCGTGCTGCGTGTCGTCGGCGACATCAGCGGCATGACGGACGGGCCACTCGTGTGGGTGGCCGGTCTGTCCCCGATCGGGTGGGTGCAGGCGATCCGCCCGTACGGCGATGACCGGTTCTGGCTGGTGCTGGTGGTCCTCGCGGTGGCCGCGCTGTTCGTGGCGGGTGCGGTCGTGCTGTCCGGACGGCGGGACGTCGGCGCTGGCCTGCTGCCACCCCGCCCGGGGCCGGCGGCCGGCGCGCTCGGCTCGCCGTTCGCGCTCGCCTGGCGGTTGCACCGCGGGCTGCTCGCGGCGTGGGCCGGCGGGTTCGCCGCACTGGGGGTCGTCCTCGCCTACCTGGCCGAGGGCGTCGGCGACCTCGTCGGCGACAACCAGTCGATGAGGGACGTCTTCGCCCGGCTCGGCGGCGCGCAGGGCCTGATCGACAGCTACCTCGCCGGCATGACCGGCTTCTTCGGGCTGGTCGCGGGCGCGTACGCGATCCAGGCCATGCTGCGTGCCCGCGCGGAGGAGGCCGCCGGCCGCGCCGAGCCGGTGTTGGCCACCGCCACCGGCCGGCTCCACTGGCTCGCGTCCCACCTGCTGTTCTCGCTGCTCGGTCCGGCCGTGGCGCTGCTGGTCGCCGGCCTCGCGATGGGGATCACGCACGGCCTCAACATCCGCGACGTCGGTGGTGCGCTGCCGGGGCTGCTGGCCGGTTCGGTGGTCCAGCTGCCGGCGGTGTGGATCCTGTCCGCGGTGACGGTGCTGCTGTTCGGCCTGCTGCCGCGGCTCGCGGCGGTCGCGTGGGCGGCCCTGGTGGTCTGCCTGCTCGTCAGCCTGGTCGGCCAGGGCGTCGGACTCGACCAGTGGCTGCTGGACATCTCGCCGTACACCCACCTGCCGAAGCTCCCGGGCGGTGACGTCACGGCACTGCCGCTGGTCGTGCTCGTGGCCGTCGCGCTGGTGGTGACAGTGGCCGGTCTCACGGGTTTCCGCCGGCGGGACGTGCCAAGCTGACAGGGTGAGCCTGGCACGCGCCGCCGACGGGACCGCCCTGTACTACGAGGTCAACGGGCGCGGCGACGACCTGCTCGTGCTGATCGCCGGGCAGGCCAACAACCACCACTGGTGGGACGTCCCGCGCCCGGACTTCGACGCCGCGTTCCGCACCGTGGTGTTCGACCACCGCGGCACCGGGCGCAGCGACAAGCCCGAGACCGGTTACGACACCAGGAACTTCGCCGAGGACGTGGTCGCGATCCTGGACGACCTCGGGGCCGGGCGGGCACACGTGTACGGCACCTCGATGGGCGGGCGGGTCGCGCAGTGGCTGGCCGCCGACCATCCCGACCGGGTCGGCCGGCTCGTCCTCGGCTGCACGTCACCCGGCTCGCCGCACGGGGTGGAACGCGACGCCGACATCCGCCGCGCGCTCGCCCAGCGGGACCGGGCGAAGGCGCACCAGGTGCTGCTCGCCCTGATGTACACGCCGGAGTGGCTGGCCACACACGACGGTCCCTTCACCACGGTCGGCGACCCCGACATGCCGCCGCACGCCCGCCGCGGGCACTTCCTGGCCAGCAGGGACCACGACGGCTGGGACGCCTGCGCGAAGATCACCGCGCGCACGCTCGTCCTGCACGGCGCCGACGACGTGTTCAACCCGGTCGCGAACGCCGAGCTGCTCGCCGTGCGGATCCCCGACGCCCGCGCGCTGATCATCCCCAGAGGACGGCACGCCTACTTCGAGGAGTTCCGCACGTTCGCCTCCCCCGCGGTGGTGGACTTCCTGACCGATCCGTAACGATCCGACCGCGCCGTGCGACCCCGAGGTGTGTTCGTGGAACTGCGCGTCCACGGGGTGAGCGGCACGCCGCCGGTGGACATGCTCGACCATCCACTCGTGAAGCAGGTCGCCGGGGACACCGACGGCCGGTTCTTCAGACCGGTCGACGCCGCGGGCAACGAGGTGCGCGCCGCGGACGGGCACGTGCTCGAGGGGTACCACTGGGGGCCGCTGACCTCCGGCACGTGGCGGCAGGCGCTCTGGCTCGCGCTGGTGCCGTTCGGCCTGGTCAACGCCGCGTACTTCATGCTGCCGGACGGCCGGGGCAACACCGCGCGGACCATCGCGCGTGCCGCGTTGCGGGTGCTCGCGATCGTCCTCACCGGCCTCGTCGTGCTGGCCATCGCGCAGGCGGCGGTCGACCTGTTCGCCTGGCAGTGGACCGGTGTCGGCGGCCGGTCCGGCGACCCGCGCTGGTGGCTCGCCGGCGGGTTCGCCGCGGCGGTGGTCGCGCTGCTGGTGATCCGGTTCCTGGTCGGACCACCCCGCTACGCGACGGAACCGGTCGAGGTCGAGGAGGACAAGGCCAGGACCGGCCTCGCGGGTGGTGAGTTCTACACCGGCGACCGCGACACGCCGGCGCTGCGGCACCTGCACCTGACCGCCGGTCTCACCGTGCTGTCCGTGCTCGCCGCCGCGCTCGTCCGCGAGTTCGGCGGCCAGGGCGTGCCCTACTGGATCGCGGTCGGGCTGCTCGGCTGGACGGTCGTGCACACGGCGCTGCTCGGCGACCCGAAGGAACGCCATGGGGTGCAGGCGTTCTTCGCGGTCCGGCTGCCGGTCGTCGTGCTGTGCGCCGGGATCGCCGTCCTGATCGGGTCGGTGGCCGCGATGGCGACGGTGAGCGGCTACCCGCGGAGCCGGCGCGGCATCCTGCCCGGCGTCGGCGAGTTGGGACGGTGGGGCGCCGGGCTCGCGATGGTCTCCCTCGTCGTGCTGATCCTCGCGGCCGCGGTGCTGGCCGTGCGGACACGTGAATCCGGCACACCGAAGCCGTTCCGGCGGTTCCTCGGTGGGATGACCGGCCCGGTGGTGGCGGCGCTCGGCATGTTCCTCGGCGTCGGGTTCACGTCCGCGCTCGCGTACGGCATGCTGCGGCTCCTGCGCCCGGCCGACGACCCCACGGCGATGGCGCTGCCGCTGTTCTACCTCAGGATCGCCTTCGCCGCGGGGGTCGCGGTCGCGCTCGCGGTGGCGATCGTGCTGGTGCTCGCGGTGTGGATGCTGGTGTCCGGCAAGCGGTTCGCGGCCATGGTGCGTGCGTCGGCCGGCACGGACCTGCTGCCGGACGAGCAGGTGCGTGGCGTCGCGCGGGCGTGGTGGGCGGCGCGGCTGAAGTTCTCCGTGCACTGGCTGGCCATCGTCCTCGCCGGCGCCGGCACCGTGCTCACGATCGCCGCCGTGGTCGAGGCGGCGGGCGAGCTGGGGACGTCGGTGTGCCACCCGAGCGGCACCTGGCTGTCCGACTGCCGCGACCTGCCCGGCCTCGACCTGGTGACCGTCGGCACGGTGGCTTTGTTGCTGCTGGGCGGTTTCCTGGTCTACCTCGGCCGCCGCGCGGTGGGGGACAGCGCGATCCGCCGCGCCGCGTGCGTGGTGTGGGACGTGATCGCGTTCTGGCCGGCCGCCGTCCACCCCCTGGTGCCGCCGCCGTACTCCCCGAAGGTGATCGAGGACCTGCGCAAGCGCATCGAGTGGCACGTGTCCGCGCCGGGGACGTTCCTGGTGCTGGCGGGGCACAGCCAGGGCAGCATGATCGCCGCGGCCGCGCTGACCCGGCTCGACCCGAGGTTCCGGTCGAGGGTCGCGCTGCTGACGTACGGGTCGCAGCTGCAGCTCGCCTACGCCCGCGCCTTCCCGGCGTACGTCAACTACCGTTTCCTGTGCTGGCTCAAGGAGACGGTGCTGTCGAACCGCTGGATCTCCCTGTACCGCGAGACGGATCCCTTCGGCGGCCCGGTGTTGAGCTGGAACCGTACGGACACACCGGGGTTCAGCTCCTACCGCCTCGGCGCGGACGCACCCGAGACCGACGAGCTCGACCTGTCGACGGGCCTGCGCCGCTGCGGTCCGGAATGGCGCCTGCTGGACCCGAGCCCGTCCGACGGCGTGCTCACCCCGCGCCAGGCCATGCGCCGGCACACGGGTTTCAGCGCGGAACCCGCGTGGACACTGGCGTTGGCGGAGCTGACCGAGCCCGATCGCAACCGGACTAGCTGAACAGGCGGCCCAGCGCGAACGCCACCAGCAGCAGGAGGATCCCGCCGTTGAGCACCACGGGCAGCGGCCGTCGGCTCCTGATCGACATACCGAGGCCGGCGGCCGGCACGACGGCGAACACCGCCGCCATGACGACGAATCCTTCGGCGCGGTTCTCCCAGTAGGTCTGGGACGGAGCCTTGTCCGACGGCAGGTCGACCGCGGCGAAATGGTTCCACGCTTCCCGGTAGACGATCACCGCGAGGGTCGCCAGCAGCAGGACCGCCAGCGTCGTCAACCAGAACACCGGCGTCCTCAGCCGGTCGTACTCGGTCCTGTCGGGCGGCATGCCCGGACGCTATGCCCTCGGGCCCCGACACGTCCGGTTCGAGACCGAACCGCGACGCACTTGTCGTCGGAGGTCTGACTAGGATGTCGTGAACCGTATCGACCGTCCGTGGTCGGCACCCTGGGAGTGAGGGACGAACAGGCCGGGACATGGTTGGTGCGTTCAGCGGGACCCGTGAAAGCCCCGCCGCCACACGTGTGCTGCTGATCGAGGACGATGACGGGGACGCGTTCCTCGTCGAGGAGTTGCTGCACGAGACGGGCAAAATCTTCGATCTGCGTCGTGTCCGCACACTTGCCGAGGCCAAGGCGGCCGTCGAGGATGCCGCCTGCGTGCTGCTCGACCTCGGTCTCCCCGACACCTACCAGCTCGACGGTCTGCGCTGGCTGCAGGACAACGTCCCCTCGGTCGCGGTCGTCGTGCTCACCGGGCTCGCCGACGAGTACCTCGGCGAGGAGGCCGTCCGGCTGGGCGCGCAGGACTATCTGGTCAAGGGTCAGGTGGACGGACCACTGCTCGACCGGGTGATCCGCTACGCCGTCGAGCGTGAGCGGTCCGACTCGCTGCAGCGCCAGCTCCGCGACGCGCAGATCTACGCGGAGGAGAACGGCCGCCTCGAACGTGGCCTGCTGCCGTCACCGATCGTGTCGCCGGAGGCGGACCTGCGGGTCATCTCGCGGTACTCGCCCGGCGGGCAGCGGCTCCTGCTCGGCGGCGACTTCTACGACGTGGTCCAGACCGCCGACGGCATCGCGCACGCGGTGGTCGGCGACGTCTGCGGGCACGGACCGGACGAGGCCGCGCTCGGCGTCTCGATGCGGGTCGCGTGGCGCTCGCTCGTGCTCGCCGCCCGGCCGTCGACCGAGGTGCTCACGGTCGTGAACCAGGTGTTCACCCACGAGCGGTACAAGTCGAACCTGTTCACCACGCTCTGCATGCTGTCGGTCGACCCGTCCCGGCGGGCCGGCGTCCTGCACCTCGTCGGCCATCCGCCGCCGCTGCTGGTCACGGGTACGGAGGTGCGTGAGCTGAAGGCACCGGTGCGCACCCCGGTCGGCGTCGGCGACGGGTCGCGCTGGCCGAGCAGCGAGGTCGAGCTCGGCGACCGGTGGACCGTCCTGATGTACACCGACGGGCTGATCGAGGGCCGGGTCGGCACGGAACGCAGACGACTCGACGTCGACGGGCTGGCCGAGCTGGTCGAGGCCGCGACCCGGCAGGGGCTGCGCGACGCGGCGCTGCTCGACCACGTGATCAACGCGGTCCAGGAGCTCAACGGCGGCGCGCTCGACGACGACATGGCAGTGGTGGCCCTGAGTCATGGGTGAGATGAGGCGCTGGCCCCTTCGTCGGATCATCACCGTCAGCCTGACGGTGCTGGCCGCGTTCCTGCTGACCGCGCTCGTCGTGGGTGGGTTCGCACTGAGCCAGCTCGCCGCCGCCCGGGCCACCGTGGTCGAGCGGATCGACCCCGCGTCGCAGCAGGCGCTGCGGCTCGAGACGGCGCTGGTCAACCAGGAGTCGGGCGTGCGCGGCTACGCCCTGGGCGCCGACGAGGACGTGCTCAACCCGTACCTCACCGGGGTCACCGCGCAGGACGAGGCGGCGGCGCAGTTGCGTGGGCTGCTCAGCGACCTGCCGGACGCCGCGGCCCAGGCACGCCGCGTCGCCGAGCGGGCCGACGCGTGGCGCAAGGCCTACGCGCAGCCGACGATCGCCGAGATCGCGCGCACGGGTGAGCCCGCGCGGACCACGTCGGTCGCGCAGGGCAAGGAGCTCTTCGACCGGGTCCGCGGCGCACTGGACGGGCTGCAGAACACGCTCAACTCGGCGCGGGTGGGCGCCACGGACACCCTCGAGGGCGCCGCGACCACCACCAACGTCGTGCTGATCTGCATCGCCGCGGCGTTCGCGCTGATCATCGCCGCGCTCGCGGTCGGGCTGCGCCGCGCCGCCATCCGGCCGATCTCGCGGCTGGCCGAGGAGGTCCGCATCGTCTCGCGTGGCGACTTCGGCCACCCGGTCCAGCAGAGCGGGCCGCGCGAGGTCCGCGAGCTGGGCGCGGACGTGAACATGATGCGGGAGCGGATCCTGCAGGAGCTGTCCGCGCTGAAGGCGGCGCATACCGAGCTGGACCGGCGCAGCACGGACCTGGAGCGGTCGAACTCCGAGCTGGAGCAGTTCGCCTACATCGCCTCGCATGATCTGCAGGAGCCGCTGCGCAAGGTGGCGAGCTTCTGCCAGCTGCTGGAACGGCGGTACAAGCGGCAGCTCGACGAGCGCGCCGACCAGTACATCGCGTTCGCCGTCGACGGCGCGAAGCGCATGCAGATCCTGATCAACGACCTGCTGGCGTTCAGCCGGGTGGGGCGGATCGTGCGGGACCCGGTGCTGGTGTCGTGCGACGCGGTGCTGGAGCAGGCGCTGGCGAACCTGTCGTACCCGATCGAGCAGTCGGGTGCCACGGTCGAGTCCGACCCGCTGCCGACGGTGTCGGCCGAGGTGCCGCTGCTGACCACGGTGTTCCAGAACCTGGTCAGCAACGCGTTGAAGTTCCACGGCGACGACCCGCCCCACGTGCGCGTCACCGTCCGGCGGGACGACGGCTTCTGGGAGTTCGCCGTGGCCGACAACGGGATCGGCATCGACGCGGAGTACGCGGAACGGATCTTCGTGATCTTCCAGCGACTGCACAACAAGGCGGACTACCCGGGCACCGGCATCGGCCTGGCCATGTGCCGCAAGATCGTGGAGTACCACGGCGGCAGGATTTGGCTGGACACGAAGGTGGAATCCGGATCGCGGTTCTGCTTCACTCTGCCGGTGATCGAGGAGGACGAGAAGTCTGATGGCTGACCCCACCCGTCTCGACGTGGTCGACGTGCTGCTCGTGGAGGACGACGACGGCGACGTGCTGATGACGCGCGAGGCGTTCGAGCACCACAAGATCCGCAACAACCTGCACGTCGTGCAGGACGGGGAGGAGGCGCTACAGTTCTTGCACCGCGAAGGCCCCTACGCGGACGCGCCGAGGCCGGGTCTGATCCTGCTGGACCTGAACCTGCCCAGGCGTGACGGCCGCGAGGTGCTCGCCGAGCTGAAGGCCGACCCCGAGCTGCGGGTGATCCCCGTGGTGGTGCTGACGACCTCGGAGGCGGAGGAGGACATCCTCCGCAGCTACACGTTGCACGCGAACGCGTACGTGTCGAAGCCCGTGGACTTCGACCGGTTCATCGACGTCATTCGCCAGATCGACGACTTCTTCGTGACGGTGGTGAAACTCCCGGGATGATCGAGCTGCCGGACACCTACTGGGAGGTCCGGTATGTCGGTGCCCGCTATCCGGGCGCGCCGGTCGTGCGGGAGCACCCCGGCCTCGCCGACGGCGCGAACTGCCAGCTCTTCGCCTACGAGGTCCTCCGCCACTTCGGCCTGGCGCCCCCGGAGCTGCGCTCGAGTGAACTGTGGACCGACACGGCGACGACCCAGCGCATCACCGTGCCCCGCCCGCTGGACCTGGTCCTGCTGAACTCGACCCGGGACCCGTGGGGCGCCCACGTGGGTGTCTGGGCCGGCGACGACCAGGTGCTGCACCTGTGCCCCGAGGTCGGCCACCCCGCGCTGTGGAACATGGCGATGTTCGCCGTCCGCCCGAGCTACCGGGTCCTGGTGGGCTTCAAACGCGTGACCGCGCTCCAGCCCCGCGTGTCCAACGCGCACGACCCGTGAGTTCGACAAAACCGGACGTCGCGAGTGTTGAACTCACCGGGCCGGAATGTTGGACACGCGCGTCCTCCCGGTTGGACACGCGGGTTTGAACCGGGTGGGTGGGGTGGACGTGTATTTCGTATGCCGAGGCGACGGCGGGTGCCGGCACCACGTTTCCGGAACACTGGGCGGGGGTATTCCCCCGCGTGATCGTCGACGGCCGCTACCAACTGGGACCCCGGCTCGGCCGGGGTGGGATGGCTGACGTCTTCGAGGCGTGGGACCTCCGCCTCGAGCGCAAGGTGGCGATCAAGCGATATCGGGCGGCCCCGCACGGCGTCGGGCTGCGCCGGTTCATGTCGGAGGCGGAGCTGCTCGGCGGTCTGTCGCACCCTGGGCTCCTGACGGTCTTCGACATGAGCTTCGACGGGGAACGTCCCTTCCTGGTGCTGCGCCTGGCGACCGGCGGCACGCTGCGGGACCGGCTGGACACGGGCCCGCTGCTGCAGTCGCGGGTGGCGGAGATCGGCGCGACGGTGGCCGAGGTGCTGGCGTACGTGCACGAACGGGGGATAGTGCACCGCGACATCAAGCCCTCGAACGTCCTGTTCGACGAGGAGGGTGACTGCTACCTCGCCGACTTCGGCATCGCGAAGGCGATGGGCAGCGCGCACATCACCGACACCAACGAGTTCGTCGGCACGGCCGCGTACATCGCGCCGGAACAGGTGGAGGACCGGTCGCCGGGACCGCCGGCCGACGTCTACTCGCTCGGCCTGGTGCTGCTGGAATGCATGACGGGTGAGCCGGAGTACACGGGCACCGACGTCGAGATGGCACTGGCCCGGCTGACCCGCGCCCCCCGCGTCCCGGGCATCTGGGGCCCGGAATGGCGCGCCGTTCTCACCGCGATGACCGCCACGGACCCCGAGGAACGACCGGACGCGCAACGCTGCGTGTCCCTGCTGCGTGAGCTGGAGACCGGCCGGACCGTCTCGCTGACCGTCCCGTCGCGACGGTCGCCGAGGATCTACGCCGGGATGGCGACGCTGGCCGCCGCGGCACTGGCGGCGCTCGCCTTCACCGCCGGTCCGGTACAGGTGACCGGCGACCCGTCGGTCGACCCGGCACACGTCGTCCAGCCCCCGGCACCGACCCAGCAACCGGCCGACGCCGGATCCGTCGCCCCACCCCAGACGGAGCCGCCGCCCACGGAGCAACCCGACGAGGAAGCCCAGGCCGGCGACGCCGACAACGACGCCGACAACGACAAGGACGCCGACCACGACAACGACAAAGACGGCGGCGACGACGACGGCAAGGGCTCGAAGCCGGACAAGAAGGGGAAGTCCGGGGAGGGCGAGGCCCACGGCAACGCGGCCGAGGCCGGCTGAGCCGTCAGATCCGGTTGGCGGCCTCGGTCAGGACGTCGCGAAGGATGCTCTCGATCTCCACGAACTGGGCCTCCTCGCAGATCAGCGGCGGGGCGAGCTGCACCACCGGGTCACCGCGGTCGTCGGCCCGGCAGTACAGGCCCTTGTCGAACAACGCCTTCGACAGGTACCCCCGCAGCAGCGCCTCCGACTCCGCGTCGGAGAACGTCTCCTTCGTCGCCTTGTCCTTCACCAGCTCGATGCCGAAGAAGTAGCCGTCGCCGCGGATCTCGCCCACGATCGGGAGGTCGGTCAGGCGTTCCAGGTAGGACCGGAACAGCGGCGAGTTCTTCCGCACGTGCGCGTTCAGGTCCTCCCGGACGAACACGTCCAGGTTCGCGAGCGCCACCGCCGACGCCACCGGGTGCCCGCCGAACGTGATGCCGTGGGCGAAGGAGTTGGTCCCCTCCCGGAACGGCTCGGCCAGCCGGTCGCTCGCCAGCATCGCGCCCAGCGGCACATAGCCGCTCGTCAGGCCCTTCGCGCAGGTGATGATGTCCGGCTGGTAGGAGTACCGGGTGGCGCCGAAGTACTCGCCGAGCCGGCCGAACGCGCAGATCACCTCGTCCGACACCAGCAGCACGTCGTGGCGGTCGCAGATCTCCCGCACCCGCTGGAAGTAACCCGGGGGCGGCGGGAAGCAACCGCCCGCGTTCTGCACCGGCTCCAGGAACACCGCCGCCACCGTGTCCGCGCCCTCGAAGAGGATCGCCTCCTCGATGCGGTCCGCCGCCCACCGGCCGAACGCCTCGGCGTCCGTGCCGTCCGGTCCCGCGGTGCCCGCCGGCGCGCGGTAGAGGTTCGTGTTGGGCACCCGGATCGTCGACGGGACGAGCGGCTCGAAGGGCGCCTTCAACCCCGGCAGGCCCGTGATCGACAACGCGCCCATCGACGTGCCGTGGTAGGCGATCGCCCGGGAGATCACCTTGTGCTTGGTCGGCTTGCCGGCCAGCTTGAAGTACGCGCGGGCCAGCTTCCACGCGCTCTCGACCGCCTCCGAGCCGCCGGTCGTGAAGAACACCTGGTTGAGGTCGCCTGGCGTGAGCGTCGCCAGCCGCTCCGCCAGCTCGACCGCCTTCGGGTGCGCGTAGGACCAGATCGGGAAGTACGCCAGCTCCCGCGCCTGCTTGGCCGCCGCGTCCGCCAGCTCCTCGCGCCCGTGCCCGACCTGCACGACGAACAGGCCCGACAGCCCGTCGAGGTAGCGCTTGCCGTTCGTGTCCCAGATGTACGGGCCCTCACCGCGCGCGATGGTCGGCACGGGGGCGTCCGCATAGGACGACATACGGGTGAAGTGCATCCAGAGGTTGTCGGCCATGCTTCGATTACCGCATACAACCACGCGTCCGGCAAGCGTTAAACGTTGTGAACCGGATTAACTGCTACGGAATCCGTAGCTAGGCGGTGCCCCAGGAGTAGGTCTGCTTCCGCAGCCTCAGGTACACGAACGTCTCGGTGCTCGTGACCCCGTCCACCGCGCGGATCTTCTTGAGGATCTCCATCAGGTGGTCGTCGCCCCGGGCGACGACCTCGGTCAGCAGGTCGAAGGACCCCGCGGTGATCACCACGTAGTCGACCTCGGCGATCTCGGCCAGCTGGTCCGAGGTCGTCTCCAGGTCCCCCGACGTGCGGATGCCGACCATCGCCTGGCGGGGGAAGCCCAGCTGCATCGGGTCGGTGACCGCCACGATCTGCATGACCCCGGCGTCGAGCAGGCGCTGCACGCGCTGCCGCACGGCCGCCTCGGACAGCCCGACCGCGCGGCCGATCGTGGCGTACGGGCGCCGCCCGTCCTCCTGCAGCTGTTCGATGATCGCCTTGGAGACGTCGTCGAGCTCCACCTGGACCCCTCCCTCGTTACCACCATGAGTCTGTCGTATTTCGTTGCGTAGTGCGACTGTGACAACGGAATCCCTTGTCCATGTCCCCCGTGCGTGTCAGTATCAGTCGCCATGCGCCCCACGTCCCGCAGAAGTGTTCTGCGTGGTCTCGTCGCCGCCACCGGGTTGGTGGTCGCGGGTTGCGGCATGCCGGGCACCCGGCAGGACCCCGCCGCGTGCCGCAGCGCGGACTTGTCGGGTTCCGACAAGAAACTCGTCGTCTCCAACTGGCCCCTGTACATCGACGTCGACGCCGACGACGAGTCGAAGCGGCCCACCCTGGACGCGTTCATGGCCTCCTCCGGCCTCCAGGTGACGTACCAGGAGGACGTCAACGACAACAACGAGTTCTTCGGCAAGATCCGCAACCAGCTCTCCACCTGCCAGCCCATCGACCGGGACATCATCGTCCTCACCGACTGGATGGCCGCGCGGATGATCCGGCTCGGCTGGGTGCAGCCGCTCCAGAAGGACAAGATCCCCAACGTCGAGGCGAACCTACTGCCCGCGCTCCGCGGCCGCCCGTGGGACCGGGAGACCGAGTACGCCGTGCCGTGGCAGACCGGCCTCGCCGGCCTCGCGTTCAACGGGAACGTGACCAGGGAGGTCCGCACCGTCGACGAGCTGCTCACCCGGCCCGACCTCAAGGGCAAGGTCACCTGCCTCTCGGAGATGCGGGACACCATGGGGCTGATCATGCGCTCGATGGGCCTCGACCCCGGCGACTTCACCGAGGACGAGTTCGACCAGGCGCTGAACAAGCTGCAGCAGGCGGTCGACTCGGGGCAGATCCGCCGCTTCACCGGCAACGACTACGCCCAGGACCTCGCGAAGGGCGACATCGCGGCCTGCATCGGCTGGTCCGGTGACGTCATCCAGCTGAACTTCGAGGACGAGAAGATCCAGTTCGTGACGCCCGAGTCGGGCGTGATGCTGTGGTCGGACAACATGCAGGTCCCCAACCGCGCCACGCACCAGGGCAACGCGGAAGAGTTCATGAACTACTACTACGAGCCGGCGGTGGCGGCGGAGCTGGCCGCGTACGTCAACTACATCTGCCCGGTCCTCGGCGCGCAGGACGAGATGGCGGGCATCGACCCGGAGCTCGCCGAGAACGAGCTGATCTTCCCGAGCGAGGACACGCTGTCGAACGCCACGGTGTTCATGGCGCTGAACGAGGCCGAGGAACGCATCTACGAGCAGCGGTTCCAGCAGGTGATCGGAGCATAGAACGATGGCGGACGATCTTGTCCTGGAAAACGTCACCAAGCGGTTCGGGGCGGTCACCGCCGTCGACGACCTGTCCGTCACCGTGCCGCAGGGCAGCTTCTTCGCCCTGCTCGGCGCGTCCGGCTGCGGCAAGACCACGACCCTGCGCATGGTCGCCGGGCTCGAGGAGCTGACGTCGGGCACGGTCCGGTTGGGCGACAAGGACATCACGGGCCTGCGCCCGTACCGGCGACCGGTCAACACGGTCTTCCAGAGCTACGCGTTGTTCCCGCACCTGAACATCGAGGACAACATCGCGTTCGGGCTGCGCCGGCGCGGGATCGGGGACGTGGCGAAGAAGGTCGCGGACATGCTGGACCTGGTGCAGCTGCCCGGGTTCGCCAAGCGCCGGCCCGCGCAGCTCTCCGGCGGGCAGCAGCAGCGGATCGCGCTGGCCCGGGCACTGGTCAACGAGCCGCGGGTGCTGCTGCTCGACGAGCCGCTCGGCGCGCTGGACCTCAAGCTGCGCCGGCAGATGCAGATCGAGCTGAAACGCATCCAGACCGAGGTCGGCATCACCTTCCTGCACGTGACCCACGACCAGGAGGAGGCCATGTGGATGGCCGACACGGTCGCGGTCATGAACGACGGCCGCATCGAGCAGCTCGGCGCGCCGACCGACATCTACGAGTTCCCCGCCTCGCCGTTCGTGTCGAACTTCCTCGGCCAGTCCAACCTGTTCGCCGCCGACGTGTCCGGAACGGACGGTGACGACCTCCTCCTCACCGCGCACGGGGAACGGTTCGCGGCGCCGACCACCCGCGCCCGTTCGACCGACGGCCGGGTGTGGCTCGGCGTGCGACCGGAGAAGGTGCGGCTCGCGGTGCCCGGCGAGGACACGCCGGCCACGCACAACCAGGTGCGTGGCGTGCTCACCGACACGTGCTACGCCGGCGTCAGCACCGAGTACCTGCTGAAGACACCCTGGGGGCAGGAGATGTCGGTGTTCTCGGCGAACGCGGCCGCAGGGGAGCCGCTCGCGCCGGGCACCGAGGTCGTCGCCCACTGGTACCCGCCGCATTCGTTCGTGCTGGACCGGCCGACCGGCGAGGGTGACGAGATCGCGCGGTACTCGGCCGACCCGTTGGGGGTCTCCCCGTGACCGCGCTGGCCGGGGCGGCGGCCGGCGCCGGGCTGACCGCCACCCCGCCGCCGCCCGTGCCCCGCCGCCGGCGGTGGATCCCGTACGTCCTGCTGCTGCCCGGCGGGTTGTGGCTGCTGCTGTTCTTCGTCGTGCCGTCGGTCCAACTCGCCGGCACGAGCCTGTACGACCGGTCCGGCAGTCTCGAACTCGGCTACACGCAGACGTTCGCGGTCGGCAACTACGTGGACGCCATCGCCGCCTACTGGCCGCACCTCGTGCGGTCGGCCGTCTACGCGGGCATCGCGACCGTCATCTGCCTCGTGCTCGGTTACCCGCTGGCCTACGCGATCGCGCAGAAGTCCGGCCGGTGGCGGAACCTGATGCTGGTCTGCGTGATCGCGCCGTTCTTCACCACGTTCCTGGTGCGCACACTCGCGTGGAAGTCGATCCTGTCGGACAACGGGCCGCTGGTCGGGATCTTCCGGGCGATCCCGTTCGTGCCCGACGACTTCCGGCTGCTCGCCACGCCGGCCGCCGTCGTGTGCGGGCTCGTGTACAACTTCCTGCCGTTCATGGTGCTCCCGCTGTACGCGAGCCTGGAACGCCTGGACGGCAGGCTGTTGGAGGCCGCCGGTGACCTCTATGCCAAGCCGGCCACGGCCTTCCGGCGCGTGACGCTGCCGCTGTCGATGCCCGGCCTCATCGCCGGCACCCTGCTCACGTTCATCCCCGCGGCCGGTGACTACATCAACGCGGAGCTGCTCGGCACGCCCAACGAGTACATGATCGGCAACGTCATCGACTCGGCGTTCCTGGTCCGGCTCGACTATCCCCAGGCCGCGGCGCTGTCGTTCCTGCTGATGGCGACGATCCTGGTGCTGGTGTTCGGCTACGTCCGCGCGGCCGGCCCGGATGAGGTGGTCTGACATGCGGTTCTGGCGCTGGGTCGCGGACCACTGGGTGCTCGTCGTCGGGCTCCTGGTGCTGGCGTACCTCTTCCTGCCGATCGTCGTGGTGTTCCTGCTGTCGATCAACAAGCCCGCCAACCGGCTGTCCTACGACCTCTCTCCGCAGTGGACACTCGAGTACTGGCTGCACCCCTTCGGCGCGGCGGGTATCGGCGACGCGCTGCGGGTCAGCGTCGGCATCGCGCTGGTCGCCACGCTCGTCGCCACCGTGCTCGGCACGCTGATGGCGTTCGCGCTGGCACGGCACCGGTTCCGCGGCCGCGGCGCGACGAACGTGCTGATCTTCCTGCCGATGGCCACTCCCGAGGTGGTGATGGGCTCGTCGCTGCTCGCGTTGTTCGTGACCATGCGGGTGCCGCTCGGGTTCTGGACCGTCGTGGTGGCACACATCCTGTTCTGCCTGTCCTTCGTGGTCGTCACGGTGAAGGCTCGCCTGGCCGGGCTGGACCCCCGGCTGCAGGAGGCGGCGATGGACCTGTACGCCAACGAGTGGCAGACCTTCCGGAAGGTCACGCTTCCCCTCGTGCTGCCGGGCATCGCGGCGGCGGCGCTGCTCTCGCTGTCGCTCTCCTTCGACGACTTCATCATCACGAACTTCAACTCGGGCACCACGGTCACCTTCCCCATGTACGTGTGGGGCGCCGCGCAGCGCGGGATTCCCCGGCAGGTCAACGTGATCGGCACGGCCGTGTTCCTGCTGGCGTTCGTGCTCGTGGTGGTCGTGCAGCTGCGCGGCCGGCGGAGGGCGCGGATCGTATGAGCGGAGCTTGCGGAGCGAGTGATTGATATGAGGGTGCTGCAGATCGGCGCCGGCGCGGTCGGTTCGGCGGCCGTGTCCATCGCCGCGCGCCGGGAGTTCTTCGAGTCCTATGTGGTCGCCGACTACTCGGCGGCCCGGGCGGACGCCTGCGTGGTGGACGCCCGCTTCTCGTCGGTGACCATCGACGCGTCGTCCTCGGCGGCCGTCGCGGACCTGTGCCGCGCGCACCGCATCACGCACGTGTTCAACGCGGTCGACCCGCGGTTCGTCCTGCCCGTCTTCGAGGGCGCGCTCGCCGGGGGCGCGGACTACCTCGACATGGCGATGTCACTGTCCACACCGGACCCCGCGGCGCCGTACTCGCGCCCCGGGGTGAAACTGGGCGACGACCAGTTCGCGCAGGGGGCGCTGTGGGCGTCCCAGGACCGCCTCGCGCTCGTGGGGATCGGGGTGGAGCCAGGGCTGTCCGACGTCTTCGCCCGTTACGCCGCCGACCACCTGTTCTCGTCCATCGACGAGATCGGCGTGCGGGACGGCGCGAACCTGGTCGTCGACGGCCACGACTTCGCGCCGACGTTCTCCATCTGGACGACGATCGAGGAGTGCCTCAACCCGCCGGTGATCTGGGAGGCGGACCGCGGCTGGTACACGACGGAGCCGTTCTCCGAGCCGGAGGTGTTCGAGTTCCCGGAGGGCATCGGGCCGGTCGAGTGCGTGAACGTCGAGCACGAGGAGGTGCTGCTGATCCCGCGCTGGGTGCCGGCACGCCGGGTGACGTTCAAGTACGGCCTGGGCAACGAGTTCATCGAGGTGCTGCGGACGCTGCACAAGCTCGGGCTGTCGTCCGTCGAACCGGTGCGGGTCGGCGGCGTCTCCGTCGCGCCGCGCGACGTCGTGGCGGCCTGCCTGCCGGACCCCGCCGGCCTCGGGCCGCGCATGCGGGGCAAGACGTGCGCGGGCACGTGGGTGCGCGGGCTCGATCCCGCGGGCGCGCCGCGTGAGGTGTACCTGTACCACGTGGTCGACAACGAGTGGTCCATGCGCGAGTACGGCCACCAGGCCGTGGCCTGGCAGACCGCGATCAACCCGGTGATCGCGCTGGAGCTGCTGGCGTCGGGCGAGTGGTCGGGCGCCGGCGTGCTCGGCCCGGAGGCCTTCGACGCGGTTCCTTTTCTGAACCTCCTCAAGGAGTACGGCTCACCCTGGGGGTTGAGGGAGTAGAAATACGGGAGCCCTCCCAGCCTCCGCGTTCTACCGTTGGTGGTGACGATGGGAGAGCGCGATGTGGCGACTACGACTCCAGGCCAAGGCGATCCGCGAGCGGGAGCTGCGCAAGCTCCGCGCCCGCCCACCCGAACAGGTGAAACAACCGGAGAAGCCGCCCGAGATCGAGCGGCTCCCGGCCGAGCCCTAACCGATGTTGTGCATGACGTGCTTGATGCGGGTGTAGTCCTCGAGCCCGTACATCGAGAGGTCCTTGCCGTAACCCGAGTGCTTGAACCCGCCGTGCGGCATTTCGGAGATGAACGGGATGTGGGTGTTCACCCACACGCAGCCGAAGTCGAGCGCGGCCGTCATGCGCATCGCGCGGCTGTGGTCCCTGGTCCAGACCGACGCGGCCAGCCCGTACTCCACGCCGTTCGCCCACGCCACGGCCTCCGCCTCGTCGCTGAAGCGCTGCACGGTGATCACCGGGCCGAAGACCTCGTCCTGGATCATCTCGTCGTCCTGCTTCAGGCCGGACACCACCGTGGGGGCGTAGAAGTAGCCGCGGTCGCCGACCTGCGTGCCGCCGGTCTCCACCGACGCGTGGTCCGGCGCCCGGTCCAGGAAGCCGCGCACGCGGGCCAGCTGGTTCGCGTTGTTCAGCGGCCCGTAGAGGACGTCCGGGTCCGACGGCGGGCCGGTGCGGGTGTTGCGTGCCTGCTCGGCCAGTGCCGCGACCAGCTCGTCGTGCAGTCCCGGCGCGGCCAGCACGCGGGTCGCGGCCGTGCAGTCCTGGCCGGCGTTGAAGTAGCCGCCCACCGCGATCGCCTCGGCCGCCGCGGCGATGTCGGCGTCGTCGAAGACCACGACCGGCGCCTTGCCGCCGAGCTCGAGGTGCACCCGCTTCAGGTCGGCGGCGGCCGCGGTCGCCACCTCGCGGCCCGCACGCACCGAGCCGGTGATCGACACCAGCTGTGGTGTCGGGTGCGCCACCAGCGCGCGGCCGGTGTCCCGGTCGCCGCACAGCACGTTGAACACGCCGGCCGGGAAGAACTCCGCCGCGATCTCCGCCAGCAGCAGCGTCGACAGGGGAGTGGTGTCCGACGGTTTCAGCACCACCGTGTTGCCGGCCGCGAGCGCCGGAGCGATCTTCCACACGGCCATCATGAGCGGGTAGTTCCACGGCGTGACCTGCGCACAGACGCCGATCGGCTCGCGGCGGACGTAGCTGGTGTGCCCGGCCAGGTACTCGCCGGCCGACCTGCCCTCCAGCAGCCGGGACGCGCCCGCGAAGAAGCGGAAGTGGTCGACGCTCGGGGGTATCTCCTCGTCGAGCGTGAGCTGGCGGGGTTTGCCGGTGTTCTCGCACTCGGCGTCGACCAGGTCCTCGGCCCGCGCCTCGATCGCGTCGGCGAACCGCAGCATGGCGAGCTGGCGCTGCTTGGGCTCGGTGGCCCGCCACTGCTCGAACGCCGTCGACGCGGCCCGCATCGCGCGGTCGACGTCCTCGGGGCCGGACAGCGGGGCGGACGCGAACACCTCCCCGGTGCTGGGATCCACCACGTCGGTGTACCGACCGTCGGCCGGGTCGGTGTACGTGCCGTCGACGAAGTTCCGCAGTACACGCTTCTCGGTCATGTCTGCCATCTTCGCGACCGAATCCGCAGCGGACAAGCCTCCTCGCAACTAATTTCGCGACTGTCGGTGCCGGTGTCTACAGTCGACAGCGTGATGGGAACACCAGTGTCCGAGGTGCGTGCCGCGCACCGCCGCTTCGTCGAGGCCGTGTCCGGGCTGTCACCGGCCGACCTGGCGGCGGCGACCGCGTTACCCGGCTGGAGCCGTGGGCACGTGATCGCCCACGTCGCCGACGGCGGTCGCGCGTTCGCCGCGCTGACCGAGGCCGCGCTGCGTGGCGAGATGGTGTCGCTGTTCCCCGGAGGGTTCGCCGAGCGCGACGAACGCATCGAGAAGCTGGCCGTGTCACCCGACCTGATGACACGGCTGGACGAGGGCATCGCGCGGCTCGAGTCGGCCTGGGCCCGCACCGGCCCGGCGGACTGGACGAGGCCGGTCCGCTTCCGCAACGGCGACCTGGCGGGCACGGTGTACGCGCGGTGGCGGGAGACGTGGATCCACCTGGTCGACTGCGCGGTGGGGGTGACACCGGCGGACTGGCCGGTCGAGCTGGCCGCCCACGCCCTCGACTTCCTGTTCTCGCGAGTACCGGCGGGGGTAGCCCTGGTCGCGACGGACACGGGCCGGCGCTGGGGGCCATCCGACGCCGAGGAGTTGTCCGGCGCGGTGCGTGACCTGGCAGCGTGGGCCGCCGGCCGCGAGCCGGTGGGGGCCTTGGCCGGGCCGCAGGTCGAGCTGGGCGAGTGGCCACCACATCCGGTGCCTGATCGCTGACCGCGGGGTTGGCTGACCGCGGGGTTGGTTGGGCGGGGTTGGCTGACCGCGGGGTTGGTTGGGCGGGGTTGGTTGGGCGGGGTTGGTTGGGCGGGGTTGGTTGGGCGGGGTTGGTTGGCCGGCGGCTTTGCTCGTGCCCGCTCTGTTCGGCGCCTGCTTTGATGGCCGGGCGCTTTGCTCGGTGCCCGCCTTGCTCGGTGCCCGCTCTGTTCGGTGCCCGCTCTGTCAGCGCCCGCTCTGTCAGCGCCCGCTCTGTTCGGCGCCGTGCAGCCTTGGTCCTGGTGTCGGCTTGGTCGTGGTGTCGCCGTGTCACCTTCGTCGTCCTGTCACCCACCTCGCCTTCTCACCCACCTCGCTTCTCATCCACCTCGCCTTCTCACCTACCTCCCCCTCTCACCTTCGTGACCCCGTCACCTTTGTCGCCATGTCGCCGAAGGCGAACGGGCTTGGCTCGGCCTCGGCGATGAAGTCGGTGGGGAAGCCGCGTTCGAAGGCGGTCGCGGTGTCCAGTTGGGTGATCGTCTCCGGCGGCAGTGCCAGGTCCAGTGCGCCCAGATTGTCGGCCAGTTGTTCCGGCCGGCTCATGCCCACCAGCGGGAGCACCGCCGCCGACTTGGCCATCGCCCAGGCCAGGGCGATCTGGGCCGGGGTCGCGCCCAGCTCGTCGGCCGCCTTGCCGACCGCCTCGCGGACGGCCAGTTCCCTCGGGCCGAGCCGGGTCGGGTCGAAGCGCCGGCCCGCGCCGGCCAGCACCCCGGCCGCGAGTGGCGCCCACGCGGCCACGCTCAGCCCGAGGCTCTCGGCCATCGGCAGTAGTTCGCGTTCGGCGTCGCGGCGTAGCAGGTTGTACGGGACCTGCAGGCCCGCGAACGGGGTCCAGCCGCGCCACTCCGCCAGGGTGTTCGCGCGGGCCACGAGCCAGGCGGGGGTGTCCGAGATGCCGGTGTACAGGACCTTGCCCGCTCGCACAGCGTCATCGAGCGCACGCATCGTTTCCTCGATCGGGGTGTGGCGGTCCCAGATGTGCACCCACAGGATGTCGACGTAGTCGGTGCGTAGGCGGCGCAGACTTCGTTCGAGTGACAGCACGAGGTTCTTCCGGTGGTTGCCGGCACCGTTGGGATCGGCGGTGTCACGGGACAGCGTGTACTTCGTGGCCAGCACGAACCGGTCGCGCCGCTCGATGACCGCGCCCAGGATGTCCTCGCCGTCGCCGTAGGCCGACGCGGTGTCGAGGACATTGCCGCCCGCGTCCGCGTACGCGTCGACCACCCGCCGCGCCTCGCGTTCGTCCTGGAAGGTCATCGTGCCGAGCAGGAGTTCGGACACCCGCAGGCCGGTGTTGCCGAAGAGTCGATAACGCATGCCCCATACCCTCGCCCGGAGTCGCTCGATCGAGGGAGACCGTGGCAGGGTCCCTCTACACTCGGTGATCATGGCCGACAACGCACTGGGTAGGTTCCTGCGCGCCCGGCGGGAGGCGACCAGCCCGGCCGACCTGGGACTCCCCACCGACACCCGGCGACGGACCCCGGGCCTGCGCCGCGGCGAAGTGGCCGACCGCGCCGGGATCAGCGTCGAGTACCTGACCAGGCTCGAACGGGGAAGCGACCGCTACCCGTCCGGGCAGGTCCTCGGCGCGCTCGCCGACGCCCTCCGCCTCGGCCCCGACGAGCGCGTGCACCTGTACCGGCTGATCAAGGCCGGCGACGGATGCCAGCAGGCACGGGTCGCCGCGCCGCGGCCGACGGTGCTCGCCCTGCTCGACCGGCTCGAGCCGGCGCCGGCGCTCATCGTCGACCTGGCCGGCGACGTGCTCGCCCGCACGGCCGGGTTCCACGCGCTCGCGGCGCCGGTCGGCCTGCTCGACGAGGACCTGCCGAACCTGGCGCGGTTCGTCTTCGCCGATCCCCGGGCCCGCTCCGTGTTCCCGGACTGGCCGGCCGTCGCGGACGAGCACGCCGCCGCGCTGCGGGCCGCGGCCGACCTCGGCGACCCGGCGGCGGCCGCGCTCGCCGTCGAGCTGTCGATCACCGCCGGCGCGGAGTTCGGGAAGCGGTTCGCGGCGGCGGCCACGCTGCCGTCCGCCACCGGTGTGGAGCGGTGGGCGCACCCCGCGGCCGGCGAGTTGCGGCTGGCTTACGAAACCCTTGTCCTGCCCGGGATCGAGGAGTACCGACTGCTCGTGTACCTGCCGGCCGACGACGTCACCTCGGCCGGACTTGACCAGCTCGAGGCGATCTCCGCCAACTGACGAAACTGGTCGCGGGTGGGCCGGTGATCGAGTAGATTCGAACGCGTGATCGAATCAGCTCGACGTGGGGTGATCGTGTTGTTCGTGGTGGCGGCGATGGCGGTCGTCGCGCCGGCGGCCGCGGTGGGGCCGTCGCGGAACGGCTGTACCTGGACGCCGGCGCTGCTTCCGCTGCCGCCGGGCATCCTCGACGGGCAGGTGACGGGCGGTGACGGAGCCTGGCTCGCCGGGGTGACGTATGACCCGAACGAGGGACTCCTGTGGCAGGACGGCCGACTCGCGACGCACGGTCGGGCGTTCGGGCTGGACACCAGGCTGCGGACGGTCAACGCGTCGGGCGTCGCGGCCGGCGACGTGACCGGGCCGGACGGGCGACCACACGCGATCCGCTACGCCGGGCGGTACGAGTACCTGCCGGAGACGGCGGGCCGGTCGGTGGCGCTCGACGTCAACGGGCGCGGAGAGATCGTGGGCTATGACGGGGTCGCGCTCGTGGTGTGGCCGGCGAGCGGGCCGGCGCGGGTGCTGGCGATGCCGCCGGGCGCCGCGCCGTACGGCAGCCCGTCGATCGACGAGGACGGCACGGTGGTGGTGCGGACGGGGACCGGCGACGGGCAGGTGATGCGGTGGCAGGCGTACGCGTGGCTGCCGTCGGGGGAGCGGGTGCCGTTCGCGGCGGGTGACGTGCGGGACGTGCTGGATGTGCGGGACGGCTGGGTGGTGGGCGTGTCCGGCCGGTCCGCGGAGGCGGCGGCGGGCTGGTCACTCGGCGGCGGGCCGGCGCGGACGTACGTGGGCGGGGTGAGCGCGGCGGCGGTGAACCGTACGGGGGTCGTGGTGGGCGCGGGGGCGGGCGGGGAGCCGTTGCTGTGGTCCGGTTTCGTCCCGGTGCCGCTGCCCGCGCCGCCAGGCTACTATCCCGGTTCGGTGACGGCGGTGAACGACCACGAGGCGGGCGGGTTCGTGTCCCCGGCGAACGACCTGGGCACCGTCCCGGTGCGCTGGTCCTGCCGGTCATCGAGATGGTGAGTTGGTTTCCCACCAGGCCAAGTTGACAATTGTTTCCCTTGCGGCGCAACGGTTGTGTGGCCGCCAGCGGTAACTACGATTTGTCCTATGCGGCTGAGCACGCTCAGATGGCGCGTCTACGTCCTCGTAGGCGGCGTGATGGCGCTGCTCTTCATGAACCTCGCGGCGACGTCGCTGGGGACGCTGTACCCGTGGGCGCAGGTCGTGGCCATCCCGGCGGCGGGCCTGGCCGTGATAGTCGGCGCGTCGGCGGCCATCACCCTGACGAGGTGGATCGAGTCCACCCGCGAAAGAATCCTGCGGGACAGCCGAACCACCGAGCAACTGGTGCGCCTGCGTGAAGCGGACCGCATAGCCCAGGACCTGGGCGCGACGACCGTACGCGACCTGTTCGGCATCAGCCTGGCCCTCCAGTCGGCGGCGGCCCGCCACCCGTCGGCGGCCCCGGCCCTCCGCGCGGTCACGCTGGACGTGGACCGGGTCCTGAAGGAGATCCGCACCCACGTCTTCAGCGGCGACCGCTCGATCGCGGACGTGCTCGCCGCCCTGGACGCCGAACTACCGGCCAGCCCCGAGGTCGAGGGCCCGGTGGACCTCCCCGCACCCCCGGTGCTGGAGTCCCTCCTGGGCGAGGTGCTCCCCCAGTTCCCCACCGCGGTCCGCATCGTGGTGACCACGGAGGCCGGCGAACTACACGTCCAGATCACCGGCACCTCCCCCGACGACCCGACCCTCCTGAAGGAAACCGCCGCCGACCACACGGCGACGACCACGTACGAACCGGACCACGTGACGGTCGACTGGTCCGCGCCCCTGTAGCGGCTCGGACCTGCGGAGACATGCCGGAGACATGCGGAGACATACGGAGACATACGAAGGCCCGGACGTCGACGACGCCCGGGCCTCGGCGGTAGGTGGTCAGGGGCGGCGCATCGGGGGGAGCTCCTCGAACGTCGGGTTCAGGCGGGCCAGGGGGAGGCGCGTCGTCGCGTCCATGGGGGCCGGGCGGGGGGAGCGGCGGGCCATGCGGAGGCGCATCGCCTTCGTGGTCTGGGCCTCGAGCTCCTTCGTCCACTTCAGCATCGCCGGTGGGGTGTCCCAGCCGATGAGGCCGACCAGGTTGCCGCCCGTCACGTAGCCCGTGACCCGGCGGCCGACCTCGACCGGACCCGTCAACAGCACCGTGTCCTTCGCGAGGGCAGGCGTGCCGGCACCCTGGATGCGCATCCCGTGCTGGTCGGTCCAGAAGCGCGGCAGCGGCGTGAACGGCTTCGCCTCCTGCTGGCCCGCGAGTAGGTTCTCGGCGGCCGCACGGCCCATCTCCACGGCGTTCAGCCAGTGTTCGACCCGGCGGGGCGCCGTGTCGAAGCGGAGGTTGGGCCAGCGGGCGGCATCGCCGGCGACCACGATGTCCGACGCGCCGATCGCGTGGCAGGTGGGCCCGCACATGATGCCGTCGTCGAGGATCAGGCCGGAGCCGCGCAGCCAGCTGACCGCGGGAACGCTGCCGACCGCCAGCACGACACACCCGGCGAACACGACCTGGCCGGTGTTCAGGTGCATCGCGATCCCGTCGGGCTGGGGCGTCCAGTGGCGCACCCACGCCTTCGTGAACACCTGCACGCCGTTCGCCTCGTGGAGGGCGCTGATCGTCTGGCTGAAGTCCTCGCCGGGCACGTGCCGCAGCAGCGACGGCCCGCGCACGATCATCGTCACGTCGCGGCCCATGGCGCGGGCGGCGGACGCCAGCTCGCACGCCACGAAACCGCCGCCGAGGATGACCAGGGGGTGCCTCGTGCGGGACAGGTTCTTCTGGACGGCGACCGCGTCGGCGACCGTGCGCATGACGTGCACGCGCGGGTCGTGCCGCGGGGCGCCGGGCAGGTGCCGGGCCTGGGCGCCGGTCGCGATGATCAGGCCGTCGTAGCGGATCTCCTCGCCGCCCGGCAGGTGCAGCACGTGCTCGTCGGGCTCCAGGTGCGAGGCGCGCGTGTTGTACCGCCACGTCGCGTCCAGTTCCTCCAGCACCGGCAGCCGCAGGTCACGCGGCCGCATCTTGCCGGTCAGCAGCGGCTTGATCAGCCCCGGCCGGTGGTAGGGCCGGTACGGTTCCTCGCCGACGACAATGAGGTCGCCGCCGTACCCCCGTTCCCGCAGCCGTTCCGCCGCCCGCAGACCGGCCGGGCCGGCACCGACGACGACGATGCGCTCCGCCATTGCTATCTCTCCTCCAACTCGATCGCGAGCGTCGGGCAGCTGCGCACAGCCGCCTTGGCCTCCGCGAGCGCGCTCGGTGGCACGGCGCGCAGGTAACGCAGGTTGCCGTTCGGCGTCAGCCGGAACAGCTGGGCCGCCTCGGCGGCACAGATGCCGAACCGCCGGCAGCGGTCGTTGTCCACACTGATGCGGTATCGGCTCACGGCCCACCCTCCGCCAGCCCGGCCGCCTCGAGTGCCTTCGGCGGCACGATCCGCAGCGCGATCACCGCCACGGCGGGGACGAGCAGCGTCAACCCGCCCAGGTACACGGCGGAGAGCGTGCCGCGGGCCAGCGCCTGGAAGAACGCGTGCAGCACGCCCAGCGCGAACGCGGGGTACGCCAGCCGGTGGATCCACAGCCAGCGCCAGTAGGTCGTCCACTTCTTCAGCCCCACCGCGATCGACGCCGCCAGCATCCCCTCGAACGCGAGCGTCCCGAACGTGTCCCGCAGCGGCCCGGTGAACGGGATGATGATCCGTCCGAGCGGGAGCGGGTCGTCCAGCACGAGGAAACCGACCCCGTGGACGAACGCGAACGCGAGGGTGATGGTCGCGAGGACCTGGTGGGAAGCACGCAGGGCGTGCCGGCCCGTGAGCCGGTCGAACCAGCCCGTCGAGACCAACACGCCCCAGGTGAGGGTCAGACACATGAGGGCGTACGCGAGCCGTGCCGAGACGATCGACATCTCGCGTACGCCATCATCGTGGCCTGCTACAGCCAGTTCTAGCATCGCCGTCCAGTGTTGATGCACTGCACGACCTTGTTCATCAGCTGAGCACCCATGACGTTGACGAAGTCATTGTGGTCGGTGATGGGGTTGTGCAGCTCTGCGGGGAACGCGTCCAACGCGAACACTTTGCCCTGTGGGAGGTTGTACTTCAAGGTGATCCTCAACTGCGGGATGGCCTTGAAGCCCTGCGGGCAGTTGCCGCTCTTGTCCGCGAACGCGATGTGCGTGCGGTGGTTGGCGCTGTCGGTGTTCTGGCCGTCCCAGCAGCCGGGGAAGTCCGCGATCCGGACCGTCTGGCTGCCGCGCGGGCACAGCGGGTACTTGGTGGTGATCCGGTTCTCGAACCCGCTGCAGGTCCACTTGGCGTTCTGGTTCGCGCCGCCGTTGGTCGAGGACTTCGCGTCGCCGGTCAGGATCCGGAGGAACTCCGGCGCCGCCACGACCGGGCCGCGGGCGTTGCCGCGGAACTCGATCTTCGCGGAGGCCGGCAGGATCGGGTCGCCGAAGTTGTGCGCGTTGAGCGGGTCGACGGCCTTCGAGCCCTTGTTGCGGATCCGGATGACCGGCCAGAAGTACGCCGACTTGTCACCGTTCGTGCAGGTGGTGCCGCCCGCGGTGAGGCTCTCGTTGCTCGAGAAGCCGTCCGTGGTCAGGTTGCCGACGTAGTCGTGGGTGTGCTGGGCGCCGTTCACGTTGCCCGGCGCGGCGATCATGTTCGCCGAGTTGTTGTGGCCGTTCTTGTTGGTGCCGCAGCTCACGTTGAACGTGCCGGTCGAGGCGCCGCGGCGGGGCTGCGGCGAGGCCGCCAGGTTGTTCGGGCGGACCCGGAAGATGCTGATGAAGTCCTTCGCGAACGGGCCGAACTGGTTCTGGCAGTTCTGGCCGCCGGCGAACGTCTGCTCGGTGCCGGGCTGGGCCGCGGGCGCCTGGTCGGCCGGCTTCGGGCCGCCGTAGTCGTTCGGCGTGGTCGGCTGGCTGCCGCTGCCCTTCGGACCGCTCAGCGACAGCATCTTGTCGCCGGCCAGCCAGCCCTTCTTCGAGGTCGACGTGGTCTCCGTCGTCTCCGTGGTGTCCGGGATCGAGGTGCCGGTGTTCGTCGGCTGCTCGGTCGCGGTGTCGGTCGGCTGGGTCTGGGTGCCCGTGTTGGTGCCGGAGCCGGCGGTGCCGGTCGGGGCGGTCTGCGGCGGCGTCGTCTGCGTGGGCTGCGTCGCCGTCGTGCTGGTGGTGGGTGCCGCGGTGGTGCTGGCGGCGGGCTGGGCCGGCAGACACTGCTGGCTCGCCGCCGGTGCCGACTGGTCGGCGAACGCGTTGCCGTAGATGCCGATGCCGACGGCGACGCCGAGTGTCGTCACGGCGGCTATACCCGCGACGACCAGGCGTTTCCGGTTGTACTGCGGATTCTTGTGTCTTGCCATTGTCGGTTTGCCCTCTTTCGTGTGTTGCTCGGGGGAGATCACCGCGAGCGAGGTGGCGCGTCGTCGGCGACCGGCCCGTCGAGCCAGCACGCCCCGCTTCTCGTTCAGGAACTTCAGGGCGTACACGAGCTGTGCCGCAGGTCCGACACAGCTCGCGTACGCCGTTGCCACGTGGCTAGCGGACGCTAGCTAGTTGGCACATTGCTGACCGTTGTTGATGCAGTCGACGACCTTGTCCATCAACTCCTCGTCCATGACGTTCACGAAGTCGTTGTGATCGGTGATCGGGTTGTGCAGCTCCGCCGGGAACGCGTCGAGCGCGAACACCTCGCCCTGCGGGAGGTCGTAGGTGAGGGTGATCCGCAGCTGCGGGATCGCGACGAACCCGTTCTGGCACTCGCCGTTCTCGTCGGCGAACGCGACGTGGGTGCGGTGGTTGGCGCTGTCGGTGTTCTGGCCGTCCCAGCAGCCGGGGAAGTCCGCGATCCGGACCGTCTGGCTGCCCTCCGGGCACAGCGGGTACTTGGTGGTGATCCGGTCCTCGAACCCGGTGCAGGTCCACTTCGCGTTGGCGTTGGCGCCGCCGTTGGTCGAGGACTTGGCGTCACCGGTCAGGATCCGGATGAACTGCGGCATGGCCTTGACCTGGTCGACCGCGTTGCCGCGGAACTGCAGCTGGACCGTGGCCGGCTGCTGGATGTCACCGACGTTGTGCGCGTTCAGCGGGTCGACGGCGTCCGAGCCCTCGTTGCGCACCCGGATGACCGGCCAGAAGTACGCCGACCTGTCGTCCTGGTTGGCACAGGTCGTGCCGGCCTGGGCCAGGCTGTCGTTGTTGGAGAAGCCGTCGCTGTCCTCGTTGCCGACGTAGTCGTGCGTGTGCTCGGCGCCGTTCTCGTTACCCGGGGCGACGATGAAGTTCGCCGAGTTGAAGTGGCCGTTCTCGTTCTTGCCGCAGTCGGACACGAACGTGCCGGTCGAGCCACCGTTTCGGGCCTCGGGCGAGTCCGCGAGGTTGTTCGGTTCGACCTTGTTGATGTCGATGAAGTCGTCCGCGAACGGGCCGAACTCGTTCTCGCAGTCCTGGCCGCCGCCGAAGTCGTCCTCCGGTGCGCCGGCGGGCGGCTCGGGCGCCTGCTCGGGCGGCTGCGGGCCACCGTAGTCGGGCGGCTGGTTGTCGTTCCCACCGCCGTTGCCGGCGCCGCCGTTGTCGCCGCCGTTGTCGCCGCCGTTCCCACCGTTGTCGCCGTTACCGCCGTTGTCACCGCGGCCGTCACCGTCGTTGTCGCCGGGCTGCTCGTTGGGGGCGCCGGTGCCGTTGCCCGGGTGGCCGTTCAGCGCGAGCACCTTGTCGCCGGCGAGCCAGCCGTTCTTCTTCTGCGGCTGGTCCTGGTTGTCCGCGTCGCCGTTCTGGTCGCCGCTCTGGTCACCCTCGCCGGCCTGGTCACCGTTCTGACCTGCCTGGTCTCCGTCCTGGCCGGCCTGACCGTCGTCCTGACCGTTCTGGCCGTCGTCCTGACCACCGTTCTGACCATCGTTCTGGCCGTCCTGGTCGCCGTTCTGACCGTCCTGACCACCGTTCTGGTCGTTCTGGTCGCCGTTCTGACCGTCCTGGCCGCCGTTCTGGTCGTTCTGATCGTCCGGGGGTGGCGCTTCTTCGGTTGGCAGACACTGCTCGTTCGCCGCTCTGGTGTTCGGCTGGTCGGCGAAAGCACTGCCGTAAATACCGATGCCAACGGCTACACCGAGCGTCGTCACGGCTGCGATACCCGCGGCTACCAGGCGTTTCCGGTTGTACTGCGGGTTCTTGTGTCGAGCCATTGCTGGTTGCCTCGTTTCATGTTGCGGGACTGTCACCGCGTGCGGAGGTGACGCATCGCGGCGGGCGTTACCTCAGGTTTCGAGGTCGCCGGTCCCCAGTGCGGTGACGTTGATCGACTCGAGGTGATCGATCACGTCGTGGCCAGAGGGAAACGGACACGCGGACCCGCGCTTCGCTCGCGTGCCGTCGGGGGTGATGGCCGACCGGTACCGCCCAGTACCCGGTTGGCCGCTTGTCAACAAAGGAACGCTTCGGCGGTGGGGGCCTCCCTGCCGCCGTCCGGCTGCACGGCGGGGGATGCGCTGCCGGAGGACGGCGGGAGGCCGGACGCTGGTGGTGTGACCACCCCTGACAGCCGCGCAGGCAACGGGGGTGGGCAGCGCCAACAGCGCCACCGCCACGACACGACCGAGGCGTTCTCCCTCCATATCGGACTAAGCGTCGCCAGCGGCGGTACGGTGATCGAGAGGGGCGATCTCCGCGACCACCGCTTGCCGGTCGCATCGGGTGCTCATGGGTTTCCCTTTCTGTGCAAGGAGTTCCTCGGGGACACCAGCACGTGCGGTCACCAGCAAGTACGGACAACAAGAAATCACGGTTCAATCACAGCCAGGAAACAAGTGTGACCTGGGTCACTCGACTTCAGGGGCCATCTAGGGCAAAGATGTCTCCCCGTGAGCCGGCGTCCAAGATTGGAAGCCGCCGGCGCGGACGACGTCTCGGACAGACATGAGGCGCTCATCAGAACTCTCTACCGGGAGTTCGGCGGAGCGTTGTTCGGTCACGTACTGTACCTGACCGGCAACGATCGGCAATGGGCTGAAGATGTAGTGCAGGAGACCCTGGTCCGCGCCTGGCGCAACGCGGATCGACTCGATCGCGAGTCCATCGGCGTACGTGCGTGGCTGTACACGGTCGCACGCAACCTGGTCATCGACGGAAGGCGCAGTTCGAAGGTGCGTCCGACCGTGGTCGACGCCGCGCCGCTCGAGACGATGACCATTCCCGACGATTCGGAGAACTCCTTGTCCGCAATGGTGATCGCTGACGCTCTACAGGCGTTGAGCCCCAAGCATCGCGAGGCTCTGGCCGAGACCTACCTGCGCGACCGCACCATCGAGGAGGCCGCGAAGGTGCTCGGCGTGCCGCAGGGGACGGTCAAGTCCCGCGTGTACTACGCGTTGAAGGCCCTGAGAAACGCCCTCGAGGAATAATCGCCGTCGCTTGCGGCGTAAGAATCTAGGCCGATCGGCCCCGTGGTAAGGGGGCACGATCGGCCTAGTCATCACAAAGATCACAGTTGTTTACCGCGTCGGTAGACAACTTACTTTACCCCTCAGTAGATAAGCGCTCTTACCAACATCGGGAACGAGCGGTGCAGCTCCCGCTCCCAGTAGGGCCACGTGTGGTGACCGGGTCCGTAGAAGTCGGTCCGCACCGCCACGCCGTAGCGCCGCAGCTGGTCCGCCACCGAGACCGACTGCTCACCGAGCAGCTGCTCCAGGCCGTCGAAGCCGGCGTCCGGCGGGTCGAGCGGCCCGGCCGCCCCGTTGCCGGCCGAGATGAACACCGTCGTGCCGCGGAGCCGCCGGGCCAGGTCGAACGGGTTGTGCGCGGCCCAGACCTCCGCGTCCGCGACCGGGTCACCCCACAGCGCGAGCGGGTCGTTGCCCGTGCTGGCCAGCAGGTCCAGCAGTGCCTGGGAGCTCCGTGCCCCCTGGTAGGTCGGGTTCACCACCCCGCTGAACGACGCGGCGGCGCGGAAGAACCCGGGGTGGCGGCCCGCGTAGGACAGCGCGCCGAACCCGCCCATCGACAACCCGGCGACCGCGCGCCGCGGCCCGGACCGGTACTCCCGCTCGACGATCCGGCGCAGCTCGGTGAGGTGGAAGGTCTCCCACGCCGGCCCGGACAGCCAGTCCGAGTAGAACCCGACCGGACCGCCCTCCGGCATCACGATCAGGACGTTCGTGCGGGCGGACAGCTCCTCGACGTCGGTCTTGTCCGTCCAGCTGCGGAACCCGGTGTCGCCGTCGCAGCAGCCGTGCAGCAGGTAGAGCGTCGGCCAGCGCCGCGCCGGGTAGCGGTCGTAGTCGGGTGGCAGCAGCAGGCGGACCCCGACGTCGTGGCCGACGGCCGGGGAGTGGACGGTCAGCTCGACCAGCCGGTCGTCGAGCCGAGTGGTCGAGACGATCCGGGCGCCGGTGCGTTCCGCGGCCGCCGGGAGGGTTAACAGGGTGCTGAAGAGCAGCACCAGGGCCAGCAGGAAACCCTTGAACCGCACAGTGACCTCCTTGTCGGCTGAGCAGAGCTTGCGGAGCGAACATCAGCTCTGCGTCACGTGCAGTCAACCCCGCATCTCTCTGTGTGGTCAACAAAACGGGTTGCCGGTTCTACGTAGGGTTGGCGACGTGGAGCGGATTCTTGTCACAGGAAGTGCGGGGCACCTCGGGGAAGCCCTGGTCAGGGTGCTGTTGGCGCAGGGGTACGACGTGGTCGGGCTCGACGTGCTGGACTCGCCGTTCACCACGGTGGTCGGGACCGTCGCCGACCGGGAGGTGGTGCGGTCGTGCCTGCGCGGGGTCACGGCGGTGCTGCACCCGGCGACCCTGCACAAGCCGCACGTCGGCTCGCACGACCGGCAGGCGTTCGTCGACACCAACGTCACGGGCACACTGACGCTGCTGGAGGAGTCCGTGGCCGCCGGCGTCCAGCGCTTCGTGTTCACCAGCACCACCAGCGCCTTCGGCCGGGCCCTGACCTCGGCGGACGCCGCGACCTGGATCACCGAGGACGTCGTCCCGGTGCCGCGCAACATCTACGGGGTCACGAAGACGGCGGCGGAGAACCTGTGCGAGCTCGTGCACCGCGACCACGGCCTGCCGGTGGTGGTCCTGCGGACGTCGCGGTTCTTCCCGGAGCCGGACGACCGCGACGAGGTCCGGGCGGCGTACGAGGACGCGAACCTCAAGGCGAACGAGTACCTGTACCGGCGGGTGGACCTCCAGGACGTGGTCGACGCGCACCTGCTGGCGATGGCGAGGGCGCCGGAGATCGGCTTCGACCGGTTCATCGTGAGCGCGACGACCCCGTTCACCCGGGCCGACCTGGCCGAGCTGCACACCGCCGCGCCGGCGGTGGTGGCGAGGCTCTTCCCCGCGCAGCCCGCCGAGTACGCCCGGCGCGGGTGGCGCATGTTCGACGCGGTCGACCGGGTGTACGTGAACGACCGGGCCCGGGAGGTGCTCGGCTGGACGCCGCGGTACGACTTCGCGCACGTGCTGTCCGCGCTCGCGGCGGGGGAGGAGTTCCGCAGCCCGCTGGCGCTCGCGGTGGGCGCGAAGGGCTACCACGCGGAGACGACCGGGGTCTACACCGTCCGCTAGTCCCATGTGACGACAAGAGCGCCTCCCGGACCAGTCGGCCCGGGAGGCGCCCCGTTTCACAGTGGTCTGACCGTCAGCGCATCAGAAGTACGTGATGCTGTTGTCGGCGTTACCGGTCGTGTTCGAGTTCCGCAGGTGCCAGAGGATGCTGTCACCGCTGAAGTCGACGACGCCCGGGGTGTCGGTGTTGTTGCCGTCCCAGTCACCGACGACCGGCCAGTGCTGCGGGATCGGGTTGCCGTAGAGGAACCCGATGTCCGCCCCACCGGTCGAGTTGGAGTTCCGCAGGAGCCAGGCGCCGTCGCGGACCAGGCCCGGCGAGTCGTCGCCGCTCCCGTTCCAGTCGCCGACCACCGGGAACCCGGACTCGTTCTGGTTGCCGTAGGTGAACGTCACGTTCGCGGCGCCCGTGGAGTTGGCGTTCCGCAGCAGCCAGACGTTGTCGCGGACCAGGCCGGGGGTGTCGGTGTTGTTGTTGTCCCAGTCACCGACGACGGGGAAGCCCCACTCGTCGGGGTCGCCGTAGGTGTAGACCACGTCCGCGACGCCGCCGGAGTTGCTGTTCCGCAGCAGCCAGGTGCCACCGCGAACGAGGCCGATCGTGTCGACGCCGTCCCCGTTCCAGTCGCCGACCACCGGGAAGCCCGCTTCCTCCGGGTCGCCGAACGCGAACGCGATCTCCGGGCCACCGGAGGTGTTCGAGTTCCGCAGGAGCCAGGTGCCCGAGACGAAGTCGAACAGGCCGGGCGTGTCCACACCGTCGCCGTTCCAGTCCCCGGACAGCGCGACCCCGTTGCTGAACGACTGGATCCCCACATCCTTCCGGTCCGGGGCGGCGGTGGCCTGCATCGTGCTGAAAAGCAGCACGGCCGCCGCTGCTCCGAGCGCCACGGCACCCAGTCGAGCTATCTTCATAATCTCCCTTTCCCCCTTGTGTGTTGGGGTTATCAACAATTTCGGCGTGGTTGTCCACGCCATCCCCGACAGAGCGCCTTCCGAGCCCTTTGCGGGCTCGGAAGGCGCCCAACTCTTTTTGTATGACCGTCGGCCGATCAGAAGGAGAAGTACGTGAAGGTGATGTCGGCTACGCCGGTCGAGTTCGAATTGCGCAGGTACCACACGAAGGGGTTCTGGTTGATGTCGACCACGCCCACGGTGTCGCTGTTGTTGCCGTCCCAGTCGCCGGTGATCGGCCAGTGCTGCGGGATCGGGTTGCCGTAGACGAAGGTCAGGTCGGCGTTGCCACCGGTGTTGGAGTTGCGCAGGAACCAGACACCGTCGCGGACCAGGCCGATGGTGTCGCTGCCGTTGCCGTTCCAGTCACCGACCACCGGGAACCCGGACTCGTTCTGCTCGCCGTAGGTGAAGGTCACGTTCGCCGGGCCCGAGCTGTTGGCGTTGCGCAGGAACCACTGGTTGTCGCGGACCAGGCCCGGCGTGTCGATGCCGTCCTCGTTCCAGTCGCCGACCGCGGGGAAGCCGGTCTCGTTGGTGTCCCCGTAGTTGAAGGTCAGGTCGGCGACACCGCCGCCGAGGGAGTTGGACAGCAGCCAGGTCCCGCCGCGCACCAGGCCGACGCTGTCGAAGCCGTCGCCGTCCCAGTCGCCGACGACCGGGAAGCCCTGCTCGCCGAAGTCGCCGTACTGGAAGATGATCTCCGGGTTGCCGGAGGTGTTGGAGTTGCGCAGGAGCCAGATGCCGTCGCCGAGGTAGACGCCCGGCGTGTCGATGCCGTCGCCGTTCCAGTCACCGGTGAGCGTGAGGCCGTTGCTGGTCGACTGGATTCCGATGTCTTTCCGGTCGGGTGCGGCGGTGGCCTGCGTCGTGCTGAGGAGAAGTATGGTCGCCGCTGCTGCGATCGCGACGGCGCCCAGTCGAGGTATCTTCATTTGGTCTTGCCCCCATGAAATTGTCAGTTGCGCAGATGAACGCGCTGAATACCCCGACTTTTGCGACAACTTTCAACTGGCTGCGCCCCCCAGTCGATTGTCCAAAGTGTCGCGATGGCCAAACCTACCGTAAGGGTTTGGCGACGTCAACGAAGTCTCAGCTGGGACCGTCCGTGATCGAATCGGCACGGAGTGGGGCGGGGAATTGGTGGGTATGGTGCGCAGGAATGCATGCGTGTTTTCGGCCTATCCGCACAATGCAACCCGTTCGGCCGTTCAGATAGCAAGATTCGGCCAACCGGCGGCCAACCTGACCGCCGGTCAGCTGGCAAACGGGGATGCTTCCACCCGTACTGGGCCGCCGGTAGGTTGCCGACATGGCCTTTTTCTCCCTGCGCCGGGCCGTTCTGGTCGTAGCCGCGACCGCCCTCGCCGGTTCGGTGATCTCGCCGACAGCCGCGGCCGCCCCGCACCGCCCGCCACACATCCAGGGCACGCGCACCGTGCCCGTCTACGACTACGCCGGCGCCGTCCGGGAGAGCGTCTGGGTGACCACCCGGCTCGACAACGACGGCGACGGCGTCCCCGACAAGGTGGCCGTCGACCTCGTGCGGCCGCGGGAGGCGGCGGCCGGCAGGGTGCCGGTGATCATGGACGCCTCGCCGTACTACCAGTGCTGCGGCCGCGGCAACGAGAGCGAGCGCAAGGAGTACGCCGCCGACGGCACGGTGACCAAGTTCCCGCTCTTCTACGACAACTACTTCGTGCCGCGCGGCTACGCCTTCGCCGCGGTCGACTTCAACGGGACCAGTCGGTCCACCGGGTGCGGCGACGTCGGCGGCCGCGAGGAGATCGAGGGCGTGCGGGCGGTCGTCGACTGGCTGAACGGCCGGGCCCGGGCCACCTACGCCGACGGCAGCCCCGCCCGCGCCACCTGGACCAACGGCAAGGTCGGCATGATCGGCAAGTCGTGGGACGGCACCGTCGCGAACGGGGTGGCGGCCACGGGCGTCGAGGGGCTCGAGACGATCGTCCCGATCTCGGCGATCTCCAGTTGGTACGACTACTACCGGGACAACGGGGCGCTGTACACCGTCAGCGGTGGACCGCACTGGCTGTCCGGTTACGTCAACGGGCGGCCGCCGGAGGTGTGCCAGCCGGTGCGGGACGCGATCCTGGCCGGCTCGGACAACGCGACCGGGAACTACAACGAGTTCTGGGCGGAGCGGGACTTCGTGCCCTCCGCGCGCAAGGTGCGGGCCAGTGTCTTCGTCGTGCACGGCATCAACGACCTGAACGTCGAGACCAAGCACTTCGCGCAGTGGTGGTCCGCACTGGCTCGCAACCACGTGCCCCGCAAGATCTGGCTGAGCCAGGAGGGGCATGTCGACCCCTTCGACTTCCGGCGCCCCGAATGGGTGGAAACGCTCCACCGCTGGTTCGACTACTGGCTGCAGGATCTCCCGAACGGGATCATGCGCGAACCGACGGCGACGATCGAGCGGGCCCCCGACACCTGGGTGAACGAGCCGACCTGGCCGGCGCGTGGTGCGTTCACCCTGCCCGTCTCGCTCGGTGCGGGCGACGGCACCACGGGCACCCTGGGTCCCAGGCCCACGCCCGGTGCCGTTCAGACCATTGTGGACAATCCGGCGTTGCGGGAGCGAGATGCCGTCGCCAACCCGAACACGGCGGTCGCCGGGCGGGCCGTGTTCCTGTCCGCGCCACTCCCGCGAGACCTGCGGATCAGTGGCACCCCCACGATCTCCTTGCGAGTCAAGGTGGACAAGCCGAACACCGAGCTGTCCGCGAAGCTGGTCGACTACGGCACCGCGACACGCATCAACTACCAGGGCGCCAAGGAAGGTATCCGCAACCTGACCACCGAGTCCTGCTACGGCGTGTCCACCACGGCCGATGACGCCTGCTACCTGGACACGGTCAAGGACGTGGTGACCGCCGATGCCGCGGTCCTCACGCGAGGCTGGGTGGACGCGGCCCACCGCGACTCCCTCACCAGGCCGACGCTTCTGCAGCCTGATCGTTGGTACACGGTGAACTTCGACCTGATGGCACACGACACGGTGTTGCCGGCCGGCCGTGTGCTGGGGCTGGTGGTGACGGTGTCGGATCAGCAGAACACCGTGCCCACCAGCACGGGTGCCACGGTCCAGCTCGATCTGGGGCGGAGCAGGCTCGGGCTGCCGGTGTCGCTCGCGCCGGGTGCCGCCGCGTTGGCGGAAACCACGGTGGCACCGCAGGTTCCGGGTGCTCGGGTGATGGACGTCCAGCCGCCGGACCGCGACGGGTACCGGGTTCCGTTGGGCTGAGCATGCGGTGGACGGGCCCCCTGAGGGGAGGGAGGGGGCCCGTCCGGTCAGTTGGCTCACATCGTCGGCATCAGGACCGAGTCGATCAGGTAGACGGTCGCGTTGGCCGTGTGGACGCCGCCGCAGATCACGTTGGCGTCGTTGACTTTCAGGGTGTCGCCCGTGCCGGAGACGGTGACCTTGCCGCCCTGGACGGTGGTGTGCTCACCCACCACCGCGTCGGGGGCCAGCTGGCCGGGGACCACGTGGTAGGTCAGGATCTTGGTCAGGGTGTCCGAGTCGGTCTTCAGCATGTCGATGGTGCCGGCGTCGATCTTGGCGAAGGCGTCGTCCACCGGGGCGAAGACGGTGAACTCGTTGCCGTTCAGGGTGTCCACCAGGTTCACGTTCGGGTTCAGCTGGCCGGACACCGCCGCCACCAGTGTCTTGAGCAGGGGGTTGTTGCTCGCCGCCACCGCCACCGGGTCGGCGGTCATCCCCGCCACCGAGCCGGGGCCGTTCGGGACCTGCTCGGCGTAGCCGGCGCAGCCGGGGCCCACCAGGTCGGCGGCCGGGTCGGCCATCTCGGTCGACGTGGAGGTGGAGCTGGACGTCGTCGTGTCGGAAGTCGGCGCGGACGTCGACGGCTCCTCCGTGCTGCCGCACGCGGCGCCGAGGAATGCGATCAACGCGATGCCGGTGGCGAGCGTGCCGCGACGAATACTGCGCTTCATTGTTGGTCTCCCTGGGGTTGTCCTGCGAACGCCGCTAGTTCGGGGACCTTGGGGGAGCCGGATGGGTGTGTGACCCAACCGTTACCAACCAATCCGGAACAGGCCCCACCACGAACCCGGGGCATGCTCACTCTCGCGCTGATCGGACTCGTCGGTGGACTCGTCACCGGGATCTCGCCCTGCATCCTGCCGGTGCTGCCGGTCGTGTTCTTCTCGTCCGTCGAGAAAGGACAGAGCAGGGCGCGGCCGTTCCTGGTCATCGCCGGGCTGGTCGTGAGCTTCACGATCGTCACGCTGTTCGGGTCGGTGCTGCTGTCGGTCCTCGGGCTGCCGCAGGACGTGCTGCGCTGGGCCGGTCTCGTCGTGCTGGCGCTCATCGGGGTCGGGCTCATCGTCCCCCGCTTCGAGCACCTGCTGGAGAAGCCGTTCACCTGGATCCCACAGCGCCGGCCCGACGCGGCGAAGAGTGGCTTCCCGCTCGGGTTGGCGCTCGGCGCGGTCTACGTGCCCTGCGCCGGGCCGATCCTCGCGGCCATCACGGTCGCCGGGGCGACCGGCCAGGTCGGCGCCGACACCGCCGTGCTGACCGTGACGTTCGCGCTCGGGGCCGCCATCCCGCTGCTCGTCTTCGCGCTGGCCGGGCGGGGCGTCGCGCAGCGGGTGCAGGCGTTCCGCAAGCGGCAGCGGGGAGTGCGGATCACCGCCGGCGTCGTGATGCTCGCCCTGGCGGTCGGCCTGGTGTTCAACCTGCCGCAGCTGCTCCAGCGTGCGGTGCCGGACTACACCGCGGGCCTGCAGGAAGAGCTCAACGAGAACGAGCAGGTGCGGGAGGCGTTGAACCTCGGCGGCCTGGAGAACGAGCAGAACAAGGACCTCGACCGGTGCAGCGCCACGGCGAAGACCCTCGAGCGCTGCGGCACCGCGCCGGACATCCGGGGCGTCCAGCAGTGGCTGAACAGCGCGCCGGTCGACCTGAAGTCGTTGCGGGGCAAGGTGGTCCTGATCGACTTCTGGGCGTACTCGTGCATCAACTGCCAGCGGTCGCTGCCCCATGTCACGGCGTGGGACAGGGCATACCGGGACGCCGGGCTGCGGGTGATCGGCATCCACGCGCCCGAGTACGCGTTCGAGAAGGACGCCGGCAACGTCGCCGACGCGACGCGGCGGTTCGGCATCCGCTACCCGGTCGCGCTCGACAACTCCCTCGCCACGTGGACGAACTACCGCAACCGGTACTGGCCGGCGCACTACCTCATCGACGCCGCGGGCACCGTGCGGCACATCAGGTTCGGCGAGGGCGACTACGGCACGACGGAGAAGCTGGTCCGCGAGCTGCTGCTCGCCGCCGACCCGGGCGCCACGCTGCCGACGCCGACGGACACCGCCGACGACACGCCGGACACCGCCGCCATCACCCGCGAGACCTACCTCGGCACCACGAAGAAGGTGAACTTCGCCGGCGCCGAGAAGTACCGCACCGGCACGTTCGGCTTCCCGGCCCGCCAACAGCGCGACAGCTTCGCGCTCGACGGTGACTGGACGCTCGCCACCCAGCACATCACGCCCACCGGCCCGGGCGCGCGGGTCCGGCTGAACTACCGGGCGAAGGAGGTCCGGATGGTGCTGTCCGGCACCGGCACGGTCACCGTCGGCGGCACGGTCGTCACGGTGTCCGGTACGCCCCGGTCCTACCGGTTGGTGTCCACACGGGACGTACGGGCCGGTTCCCTGACCGCGACGGTGAGCGCGGGCGTGCAGGCCTATTCGTTCACCTTCGGTTGACGCTCTGTTCGTTCTGGACTATTAGAAAGCGCCCATGACGAACGAGCGGGTCAGCAGGCGGACGGTGTTGCGGGCGGGTGCGGTCGGCGCGGGGGTGCTCGCCGCGGGCGCCGCCACGTCCGGGGTCGCGGTGGCGGCGGGCAACGGGCGCCCGGTCCTCACGCACGGTGTGCAGACCGGGGACGTGACCACCGACGGCGCCATCGTGTGGACCCGGGCCGACCGGCCGTCCCGCATGCTCGTCGAGGTCTCCTACGACGAGAGCTTCCGGCGGGCGCGGGTGGTCCCCGGCCCGCTGCTCACCCCCGAGACCGGCGGCACCGGCAAGCTGCGGCTCGCCCACCTCGCGCCCGGCCGGACCGTGCACTACCGCGTCACCGCCGAGGACCTGGACGGGCGGGTCCGCAGCGCGCCGCTCACCGGCTCGTTCCGCACCGCGCCGGCCGGCCGGGACGGCGTCCGGTTCACCTGGTCCGGCGACGTGGCCGGGCAGGGCTGGGGCATCAACCCCGACACCGGCGGCATGACCGCCTACCGCTCGATGCTCGCCCGCGACCCGGACTTCTTCCTGCACAGCGGTGACACCGTGTACTCCGACGGGGTCATCGCCGAGTCCGTGGTGCTGCCGGACGGCCGCGTCTGGCGCAACGTCGTGACGCCGGAGAAGTCGAAGGTCGCCGAGACGCTCGACGAGTTCCGCGGCCAGTTCGCCTACAACCTGCTCGACGACAACGTGCGTGCCTTCGCCGCGCGGGTGCCCGGCATCATCCAGTGGGACGACCACGAGGTCACCAACAACTGGTACCCGGGCGAGATCCTCGACCTGCCGCAGTACACCGAGAAGCGGGTCGACGTGCTCGCCGGCCGCGCGTTCCAGGCGTTCCACGAGTGGCAGCCGATCGACCGGCGCCGCGCGGTCGACGGGCGGGTGTACCGCGCCTTCTCCTACGGCCGGCACGTCGACGTGTTCGTGCTGGACATGCGCACCTACAAGGACGCCAACACCGCCCCGCGTGACGGCGCCGGCCACATCCTCGGCGCGCGCCAGGCCCAGTGGCTCGTCGACGGCCTGACCCGCAGCCGGGCGACGTGGAAGATCGTCGCCAACGACCTGCCGATCGGCCTGACCGTGCCGGACGGCACGGACATCGAGGGCGTGGCGAACGGGTTGCCGGGTGCGCCGGGTGGCCGTGAGCACGAGCTGGCCGGCGTGTTCCGCACGCTCGCGCGCCGCAGGGTGCGCAACGTCGTGTGGCTGACCGCCGACGTGCACTACACCGCCGCGCACCACTACTCGCCGGACCGCGCCGCGGTGGGGGACTTCGACCCGTTCTGGGAGTTCGTGTCCGGTCCGCTGCACGCCGGCGCCTTCGGCCCGAACGCGCTGGACCCGACCTTCGGGCCGGAGCAGGTGTTCGCGCACACCCCGCCGCGGGCCAACGCCTCGCCGCTGGAGGGTTTCCAGCACTTCGGCGAGGTGAACGTGGACGGCGGCAGCGGCGCGCTGACCGTGGACCTGCGTGATGGCCAGGGGATCAGCCTGTGGTCGAAAACCCTTGTGCCGCAGCGGTAGTACGCTCTCTCGGGTGTCCATGAAGAAGCTGCCGGTGACACCGGCGGAAATCAGGGTTTTCCTGTCGCTGACCAGCGACTGGACGCGCGAGGGCGTCGAGGCCGCACTGGTGGGGGCCGGCTGGGCGGCCGAGGGTGAGCGGCCGGAGTGGTCGGCGGGCGCGAGCTCGCCGCACTACTTCGGCGAGCAGGACAACGGGTGGCGGCTGGAGCTGGGTGACCCGCCCGGCGAGCCCGGCGCGTCGATCCGGCTGCCGTGCGCGTTGTTCTGGCCGGCGCTGGACGTCGACGAGGACGCCGACGGCGACGACTACGACGAGGACGACTTCGCGGCGGACGAGGACGAGGCGGACGACCTCGACGACGAGTACGCCGCGCTGTGGGAGCGCGACCCCGACGCCGAGCGCGACGTGTTCGACGACGAGTTCGCGCGCCTGTCCGACCTGCTGCGGGCGGAGCTCGGCGAGCCGGACAAGCGCACCGAGGGGCTCGAGCCGGTGGAGACCTGGCACCGCGACGGCTTCGAGATCCGCCTGGAGATGACCGACGACATCAACTCCTACTCGCACTACGACCTGATCGCGGTTCAGCTGCGCGCGGAGTGAGCGGCGTGAGGTTCTCCGTGTCGATGCCGACGACGGTGTTGCGGCCCTGTTCCTTGGCCCGGTAGACGTTGCCGTCGGCGACGCGGAGGCAGTCGTCCACGGTCATCCCGTGGTGCGGGTGGGTCGCGGCGCCGATCGACGCGGTGACCCCGGTGACCACGGTGTGGTGGCCCTGCTTGTCGACGGTCGTCACGCGCAGCTCCGCGATCGCGGCGCGGATGCGTTCGGCCGTCGTCATGGTGTCGATGACGTCGGTGTCGGGGAGGAGCACGGTGAGCTCCTCGCCGCCGAACCGGCCGCCGAGGTCGGTGGTGCGCAGCTCGGCCCGCAGGCACGCCCCGACCGCCGCGAGGACGTCGTCGCCGGCGCGGTGGCCGTAGGTGTCGTTGAGCCGCTTGAAGTGGTCCAGGTCGACCATGAGCAGGCCGACCGGGCGCCGGTCCGGTACGGCGTCGGCGAAGACGCGCTCCGCGCTCGCCTGCCAGTAGGCCGCGGTCGCGAGGCCCGTCTTGTGGTCGACCGTGGCCGCGGCCTCGAGCCGCCGGCTGAGCGCGGCGTTGTGCAGGGTGACGGCGACGGGCACGGCGGCGACCAGGACGAGGGGCGCGCCGGTCGCCAGCGCGCCGGCGAGGGCGCCGATGGTCAGCAGCGCCGCCTCGAGACCGAGGTCCCCGGCGCGGTCGAGGAGGGCGCGGCGGCCGTGCGCCGTGAGCGCGTAGTTGACCGTCAGGTGCGCGACACCGGCCGCGACGAGCAGGAGGACCCCGGTGGTGCCGGCCCGCGGGCCCGCCGTCGCCCAGGCGCCGGCGGAGGCGGCGAAGTGGGCGGCGACCACCGCGCAGGCGAGCACACCGGCGTCGCCGGCCACCGCCTCACCTGCGCGCAGGTGGCGGTAGGCGTACAGGACCAGCACGACCGCGATCGCCGTCGTCAGGTGCACCGCGACCGCGGCCGCCAGTGACCAGACCGCGGCCATGGCCAGCGCGGTGCCGGCGTCCGACGCGGGGTGCATCCTGCGGGTGATCTCGGCCTGGCCGACCGCCGCCGCGAGGATCGCGCCGGCCAGTGCCCAGTCGGCCGTCGCGATCGGCACGGCCAGGGCGGCGGCGCCGGCGAACAGCGCGGCGGCGGCCAGCGGCAGCAGGACCCGAACTCGACTGTGGTGCACCGGGAGTCCCTTTCCGTCAGGCCGCGGCGAGCAGGGGCGCGCAGACGCGGTTGCGGCCGCTTTCCTTGGCCTGGTAGAGCCAGCGGTCGGCGTTCAGCAGCAGGTCGTCGACGCACGCACCCTCGTCGTGGGTCGCGGCGACGCCGATGGAGGCGGTGACGTCCCTGATCACGGTCGGGCGGCCGTGGAGGTCGGTGGTGATCACGGTCAGCGCGGCGATCTGGTCCCGGATGCGTTCGGCCGCCTGGCACGCCTCCTCCTCGGTGACCCCGGGGAGGAGAATGCTGAACTCCTCCCCGCCGAAGCGGGCGACGATGTCGTTGCGGCGGGTGGTGGTCTGCAGCACGTGCGCGACACTCGCGAGGACGTCGTCGCCGGCCTGGTGGCCGTAGGTGTCGTTGAGCCGCTTGAAGTGGTCCAGGTCGACCATCAGCACGGCCGAGCTCGTGCGGTGGCTCGCGAGCGCGGCGCTGCTGAGCTCCTGCCACGCCGCGTGGTTCCACAGCTGCGTCTTCGGGTCGTGTGCGGCGGCGTGCCGCAGCGCCCGGCCGCGTGCGGCTCGTTGCAGGTACGCCACGGGGAGCACGACGAGCGGGACGGTGAGGACGGAGTACTGCGCGGACAGTCCCAGCAGTACACCGAGGGCCGCGCAGGTGACGCTGTCGCCGAGTGAACCGCGGTGGTGTGCGTCGAGGACACGCAGCCGCGCCTCGCGGAGCAGCGAGGGACCACCGGTCACCGCGAGGTAGAGCAGTCCGGCGAGCACACCGCTCGCGGTGGACGACACCAGCGACGCGAGTGCCGCGCCGGCGGTGCCGGCCAGCACGCGGGTGAGGTGGGGTCCGCGCCGGGGACCGCGGAACAGCTCGTGGGCGTGCAGCGACGCGGACACGACCAGGACCGCGGCCAGCGGCAGGGCCAGCGCGGCGCCGACGATCCACACGGACGTGGTGGCGACGGCGGGCGTGTCCACGGCGCGGGTGGCGTGGTGGCGCGCCAGTTCCGCCTGCAGGATCCCGCAGCTCACCAGCACCAGTGCCGTCTGCCCCGCTCCCCACGAGGCAGACGGCACCGTCAACCAGGCCAGCACGAGTCCGCAGACCATGCTGCCGACCAGGACGGCCAGTGCCGCGATCATGTCGAAGACCTGGTTGGTCCCCCCTGTACTGCCCCCTGTGCCCATGGTTCTAGGTTCTTCATGAGCACGGACAGCTCACGGACACACGACGGACAGCGACGCGTCGAATGTCACAGATGACGGTCGGGTCTCGGCGGCGTCACTGGACCGCATCGCCGTGCGGCGGAATAGTACGCGGTGTCACCGCGATTGTCGTTGCTCCGTTCGCCCTGGCCCATGCCACCGACAGGACGATCACCAGGAGCGTCCCGATTGCCCCGGACGCCGCGAACACAGTGGATGACATGGCGTTCTGGGCGGCGAGCCCGAAGGTCAGGATGGCGAGGCCCTGGGTGACCCGCATCGTCGTCGTGAGCAATCCCACGGCCTGCCCGCGCATGTTGTCCGGAATGGCCTGTGTGAACTCCGCGGCGAGCGGGATCCAGTAGTACAGCGCGACTCCGGACACGACGATCAGCAGGGTCGCGACCACCGCGGGCGGCACGGCGAGGAACAGCATCAGCGGAGCGCAGCTGAGGATCGACAGGACCGCCACGTGCCGGGTGCGCTGGTCCGGGATGAGCATGGGCAGCAGCCAGAGCCCGAGGACGATGCCGGCGGGCCCGGCGCCCATCAGCATGCCGGCGACGGTCGACCCGGAGCCCAGCTGTGCCGAGTAGGGCGCCGCGAGCGTCTCACTCACCAGCGTGGCGGCGATGGGCAGTGTGAACAGCACGGTCAGCCACAGCCGCGGGTGCGCGGCGATGTAGCGGACCGCGGCGCGGGTGGAGGCGAGCCAGGACGACGGCGCGTCGGCGTGGGCGGTCGCCGGGCGGGTCAGCACCCCCAGCAGGATCACGATGCCGGACAGGACGAAGGTCGCCGCGTTGAACACCAGCACCAGGGACAGGCCGGTGAGCCCGACGATCACGCCCCCGCCGGCGTAGCCGACCGTGTAGGAGACATGGTTCACCAACTGCGTGACCGCGGACCCCTTCACGAGCCGCTTCCCCGGCAGCACCACGGACATGGTGGCGAGGTAGGCGCTGTAGAACGGCGGGTCCATCAGCCGGATCACGAAGAGCAGCGCCCACAGCGCGCCCAGCGGCAGTCCGGGGATCGCCATGGCCAGCAGGAGCAGTGCCCGGCCGAGGTCCGCGGCCACCATGACCGCGCGGCGGGGGTACCGGTCCGCCAGACCGGCCAGCAGCGGACCGCCGATGAGGTCCGGCAGCGTGGTCAGGGCGAACGTGATGCCCATGAGCGCGGTGGACTGCGTCTCGGTGAACACGGCGATGACCAGGGCCGCACGCGCGACGTAGTCCCCGATGGTGGAGAGCGCCCGGCTGATGAACAGCGCCCGGAACTCGCGTTGCCCGAAGATGTCCGCGTAGGTGACACGGTCGTCGTGTTCCTGGCCCTCCCCCGGCAACGCAGCGCCCTCCCGTGGCTACTCCCTGTATTCGATTGAGGTTACGCGTTGTGGCGTCCCAATCACTGAACAGCCCATCACCAATTCATGTGCGGAGTCAATCCCCAAGAGCTCTTCCAATCGCTCGTCCCGGATGGCCGCGGTGAACGTGACACCGAGCCCGAGCGCGGCGGCGAGCAGGTACGTGGTCTGGCTGAGGTGACCGACGTCCAGGTGGAGCATGCGGTACGTCCGCGGGGTGGAGTACTTCCACATGCTGCGTGCGAGCACACACGTGTAGAACACGAGGCAACCGCTGTCCGCCACCCATTCCTGGTCGCCGAGCAGCGTCACGAGGGTGTCCGGCGCCTGCGGCGGTCCGATCAGCTCGAGCTCGTCCGTCCTGGTGTTCAGGTGGTACAGACCGGCGTCGAGCCCGCGGACCCGGTGCGCGTGCAGGTAGATCTCGGTGGGGTGGCGGCCGCCCCCGGAGGGGGAGGTCTTGAAGGCGGTCTGGGTGGGCTCGTGGATCTCGGTGATGCCGCCTGCCCACCGCAGCAGCGTGCTGACGGCCTCGAACGGCACGGGGGTGTCGCTGAACCGGCGGGTGCTGCGGCGGTGCGACACGACGTCCAGGAAGCCGGAACGGGCCCACGGCGCGGTTTCCGCCGCGGCCAGGGGGACCCGGTGCGCCGTCGGCAGCTCCCGGCTGACCGGGGGTGGCGGCTCGTGGTCCAGGCGGTCCCGAAGCCGTTCGTTGTCCGCCTCGGACGTGAGGAACGGTTGGTCGCGGAGGTTGCGGGTCTCGGTGTGGAACAGGGCGGTGATCCGGCCCCAGCGGTGCCACGTGCCCTCGTTGGCGTCCTCGACACGGTGCCGTTCGGACTCCCAGGTGATGAGGACGTTCGCCGCCCGCAGCCGTTCGGCGATCGAGACGAGGGAGTCGGCGTGATCGTCGTCGCGCGCGTGCTTGCGCACCAGGCTCAGTGGCTGCCAGGTGGTGAAACAGCGCAGCACGACATCGGCGTCCTCGCCGATGGCGAAGCGCCGGTGGGTGAGGGTGTCGTGCCAGACGAGCTGATCAGCGTGCCACAGCAACGCCCCGCATGCGGAGATGCGAAGTCGTGGGTCGGTCATGTGCCGGTCAGCGAGATTGGCGGTGTTGATCAGTCAGCGTCGGATGACCGCTCGACCCAGGCAGCCAGTACCTCGGCGGGCTGGTATTCCTCGGATAACTCCGTGACGACGGTGTCGATGGCCGACGTGTTCATCGCGCGCTCCTCATGCCGGGCCTAGCTCGCAAAAAAGAGTACCCCACGCCGGTTGCCGGACTGTTGCGAGCGAATAGTCGAATACATATCACCCACACGGCCGCGCCCGAGTTTGACGGACCCTTACCACCGTACCAACGGCGCGGATTATCCTGCGGGGAACGGGCGGCATCGGCTCATGTGCTCTGGGTAGCCAAGGGGTCGACGGACATCGGGAAGGGCGGCGGTGAGATGTCTGTAGTCGAATTCCGCCTCCTCGGCCCGATTGCCGTTCTACGTGCGGGTGAGCCGGTTCATGTTCCCGTCGGGAGCCAGCAGGTGGTGCTCGCCACCCTCCTGTTGCGAGCCAACCAGGTAGTGACGGTCGGTGAGCTGGTCGAGTGGTTGTGGGAGGACGAGCCGCCGAGCGACGCCTGGGAGAGCGCCAAGGCGTACGTCCGCCGGCTGCGCCGCACACTCGAGGCGCCCGAGTTGATCGAGGCCCTGCCGGACGGGTTCCGACTCACCGTCCCCGACACCGCGGTGGACCTGCTCCGGTTCCGGCGCCTGTTGCGGGAGGCGGAGACCCTGGGCGGCGCCGAGCAGATCGGCCGGCTCGACCAGGCACTCGCGCTGTGGGGTGACGAGCCGCTCGCCAGCCTGGCACCGAGCACGGCCAAGTCGCGTGCCGTCCACGCGCTGGTCGAGGAGTACAGCCAGGCGGTCGAGAAACGCGCCGACGGATACCTGCGGCTCGGCCGGCACGCCGAGCTCGTCACCGACCTCCACGCGATGATCGCGCGGTACCCCCATCGCGAGCGCGTCTGGTCCCAGCTCATGGTGGCGCTGTACCGCTCCGGCAAGCGGGTGGAGGCGCTGGCGGCCTACCGGCGGGCACGCAGCTACCTGGCGCAGGAGTTCGGCCTCACGCCGGGCACCGAGCTCGAGCGCACGCACCACGGGGTGCTCACCGACAGCCTCGACGCCGCGAGCGGCACCAACGGCGACGCGGGCACCCACGCGTTCGTGCGCCTCACTCCCGCGCAGCTGCCGGCCGACATCGGCGACTTCGTCGGGCGCGACCAGGAACTGGCCACGGCGCGCGCCGCGTTGACCGCGCCGTCCGGCGCCAGCCCGCCCGTGCTCGTCATCAGCGGGATGCCCGGTGTCGGCAAGAGCGCGTTCGCGATCAAGCTCGCCCACGAGGTCCGCACCCGGTTTCCCGACGGGCAGCTGTTCATCGACCTGCACGGCTACTCGGAGCACACGCCACTGAGCCCGGCGCGGGTGCTCAGCCGGATCCTGCCCGCCCTGGGCCTGCCCTCCACCCAGATCCCGACCGATCTCGAGGATCTCACCAACACCTACCGCAGCCTGGTCGCCGACCGCCGCATCCTGCTCGTCCTGGACAACGCGGCGAACGCGCAGCAGGTGCACGACCTCATCCCGGCCGCCCACGAGTCCGCGGTGCTGATCACCAGCCGTTCGCAGATGCCGAGCCTGGCCGCCCTGACCGGGGCGCGCCTGCTGTCACTGGCACCGCTGTCCCCGCCGGACGCCGAACGACTCGTCCGCACGATCCTCGCCACCACGCCCAAGCCGGCCGACGCCGACATCGGGCAGATCATCGAGCTGTGCGGGCACCTGCCACTGGCCATGCGCGTCGCCGCGACCGCCTACGTGCACAGCTCACGCCCGCTGCCCGACTTCATCGCCGAGCTCGAACAACACGACCGCCTCGCCGCGCTGACGATCGCCGACGACCCGCGCGCCACGGTGCGCGCCGTGTTCGACCTGTCCTACCGGACACTCACCGCCGACGCGACACGCCTGTTCCGGCTGCTGAGCCTCGTCCCCGGGCCCGACTTCTGCCGTGACTGCGCCCGGCACGTGGCCGACTTCTCCCTCGCGCGCGCCGAGCAGTCGCTCGGCGAGCTCACCGCGGCCAGCCTCATCCACCCCGGCCGGGCACGGCACTACCGGTTCCACGACCTCGTGCGCCTGTACGCCCACGACCGGTGCGTCACCGAGGACGACCCCGGCGACCTGCACGCCGCCGTCGCGCGGCTGCACAGCTACTACGTCACCACCGCCGACGTGGCCGCGGACGCCCTGTACCCCACCTGGATCCGGCTGCCGCGCACCCACCCCGCCATCGTGCCGGCCGAGCAGCCGCCCGCCGTGCCGAACGCCGCACAGTGGATGAGCGACGAGGCCCCCAACCTGATCGCGACCATCCGCTACACCGCCCAGTACGGGCCCGCCGAGATCGCCTGGTACCTGTCCGAGTCGCTGCGGGCCTACGTCGTGACCCACGCCGACTACCGGATCGAGGCCCTCGGGGCCTTCGAGATCGCGTTGAACGCGGCGCGGAGCGCCCAGAACGGCCGCGCGCTGGCCGCCATGCACCAGGCGTTCTCCTCGGTCTACCTACGCATCCGGGACATCCAGCGTGCGCTCCCGCACATCAGGGCCGAGCTGAGCCATCACCTCGAGCTGCGGTTCGCCGAAGGGGAGACCCGGGCCCGGATCGCCCTCTGCGAGGCACTGGCGACGCAGGGATATCTGCGGGACGCGGCCGACCAGATCGCCGAGGCCACGCGCATCGCCGAGCGCCACGACTTCAAGGACCTCCAGTTGTTCGCGCTGTTGAACTTCAGCGTGCTCGAGGAGTGGCGAGACCGGCTCGATATCGCCAAGAAGTACGTGCTGTCGGCGTTCGATCTGATCGACGCCACGGCCAGCAGTTCGACCAAGGGCGTGGTGCACGCCACCCTCGGGAAGATCATGATTCGCCGGGGGGAGTTCGACGCCGCCATCGAACAACATCTGATCGCGCTCGAGCTCTACCGGCAGGGCGGCGACCAGCACTACGAGTCGGAAGCGCTGCGCGGACTCGCCCACGCCTACTCGAAAACCGGGAACACCGAGCAGTCGATCGCCCACGGCACCAAGGCGCTGTCGGTCGCCGAGGACCTTGGCGATGAATACGACATCACTGATTCCCTGATTTCTCTGGCGGATATCTACCACGAACTCGAGCTGACCGCGCAGGCGCGGTCACACGCGGAATCCGCGCTCAAGATGTCCGACGAGCTCGAATACACCAAGGCGCATGTCGAGGCGATGCTCGAACTCGCCTCCATCGACAAGTCCGACGGCCGCCTGGACACCGCCGAGGAACACGCCAACCACGCCATCGAACTCGCCAAGAAAGGTGAGCTGCTCCGATTACGTGGCGACGCGGAAATACTCCTCGCCTGGGTCACCCACGAAAAGGGCGACGCTGCCCAGGCCCTCCGCCACGCCGACAACGCGTTCACGATCCACCACGAGGTCGGCTCACCGTACGGGCAGACCCGGGCTATGCACGTCAAGGGGGTTGCGCTGCTCGGCCAGGGACAACGCGACGAGGCCAGGCGCGCGTGGCTGACGTCGCTGGAGATCTTCCAGGGGCCCGCGACCCCCGAGATCGACGCGATCAGAAGGGCCCTCGCCGAGGTCTCCTAGGCCGCGATCCGATGGCAGAGCCACGCCAGGGACAGGGGGTAGCGGTACTCGATGGCCGCGTGGGTGCCGTCGAAGAGTTCGAAGTGGACGCGGTCGTCGGCGACGCCGGCCCGCTCGACGGCGCGGCGGAAGGCGGTGGCGCCCAGGTCGAGGTGGTAGTCGTCCGAGCGGCCGGCGTCGATCCAGATCCCGGTGAGGGAACGGAGTGCGTCCGCGTACGCCGGCTCGGCGGCCATGCGCACCGGGTCGTGGGCCAGCCACCGCGCCCACACGTCCGGCCTGATGGCGCCCAGGTCGTCGAACGGGAGTGACACCGAGCCGTCCTCGTTGCCGGAGTACGCGGCCGCGTAGGCGTAGATCTCCGTGAGCTCCTGGTCGCCGCCCTTGGTGCCGTGCACGCGGGTGCGGAGGTCGGCGAAGAAGGCCGAGTAGTCGCCGTCGTAGTCGTCCCGCAGGACGCGGGCGACCCTGGGGAAGCCGACCGGGTAGCAGACCTCGAACAGCGCGTCGCCCGCGTGCGTGGCCAGCGCGCCGAACAGGTCCGGGCGCAGCATGGGGGTGATCATCGCGCCGTAGCCGCCGCTCGACTTGCCCATGATGGCCCGGTGCGCGCGGTCCGCGAGGGTCCGGTAGCGCGTGTCGACCCAGGGCACGATCTCGTCGCACAGGTACGAGTGGTACCGGCCGGTGGTGGGGGAGTCGAGGAACTGGCTGCCGCCGTAGGCCGTCCACGCGTCGACGTACACCACGATCGCGGGTGGGGTGTCGCCACGCGCGAACACCTCGTCGGCCAGCTCGGGGAACGAGCGGCGGAACGGGATCCAGTTGAACCACCCGCCCACGTGCCCGGCGTAGCCCTGGATCACGTACACCACCGGATAACGCTGGTCGGAGTCGTCGTAGCCGGGCGGGAGGTGGACGAACACGGGTCGCTCGTGCGGGTCCCCGAGCGGGTTGTCCCGCAGTAGTTCACTGTGGACAGTCTGCTGTTCGATACGGCCGGCGAGTGGTGTGGACCAGGGCAACATGCCCCTGGAGCGTAGAGGAGGGGGCATTGTTCCACCCAATGGTTTACCCCGACAGTCGCCCGATCGGGCCGTAACGGTCGTCCGCGCGGCGCCGAAGTTCACGTATGCGTGTCAATAGCATTGCCGCAGGCGCCGTACTGGCGCTGTCAGTCATTGTCGTACCCGGTGTGGCGCAGGCAGGTCCTGCCCTCACGACCGTCGCGAGTGGACTCGACAACCCGCGTGGCCTCGCCTTCGGCGCCGACGGGGCGCTGTACGTCGCGGAGGCCGGGCGCGGTGGCGCCGGGCCGTGCTTCCCCGGCCCGGAGGGCGAGGCGTGCTTCGGCGAGTCCGGCGCGGTCAGCCGGGTCACCCACGGCGGTGTCCGCCGGGTGGTCACGGGCCTGCCGTCGATCGCGGCGCCGACCGGGCGCAACGCGATCGGGCCGTCCGACGTGTCCGCCCAGGGGCCGCTGTACTTCACCGTCGGGCTCGGCGCCGACCCCGCGCGGCGGGCCCAGCTGCCGCCGCTCGCGCAGCAGGCGTCCGGCTGGTTGCTGCGGGACAAGCACCACGGTTGGCGGCAGGTCGCCGACGTCGCGGGCTTCGAGGCCACCGCCAACCCGGACGGCGGGGCGCCGGACAGCAACCCGCAGTCCCTGCTCGGCACCCACCACGGGTTCCTGGTGGCCGACGCCGGCGGCAACTCGCTCGTCCGCGTCGCGCCGAACGGCCAGCTCTCGACGGTCGCGGTGTTCCCGGACCAGCTCGTCGACGCGCCGCCGTTCCTGGGGTTGCCGCCGGGCACGAAGATCCCGTCGCAGGCCGTGCCGACGTCGGTCGTGCGTGGCCCGGACGGCGCGTACTACGTCGGCACGCTCACGGGTTTCCCGTTCGTGCCGGGCACCGCGCGGGTGTTCCGGGTCGTGCCGGGCCAGGCGCCGACCGTCCACGCGAGCGGGTTCACCAACATCATCGACCTCGCGTTCGGTCCGAACGGGAAGCTGTACGTGCTGGAGATCGCGCACAACGGCCTGCTGTCCGGCGACGAGACGGGCGCGTTGGTCCAGGTGAGTCGCGACGGGACGAAGAAGGTCGTCGCGAGCGACGGCCTCGTGGCACCGGGCGGGCTCGCGATCAGGGGCCGGTCGGCGTTCGTGTCCAACTGCGGCACCTGCGTCGGAACCGGCACCGTGGTGCGCATCCCGCTGTAATCCACTCCCGACACTCCCTGCCCTGAAAGGCGCTTTCAGGACGCTGGCCGTGCCCTGAAAGGCGCTTTCAGGACGCTGGCCGTGCCCTGAAAGGCGCGATCAGGACCCCGGCCGCGCCCTGAAAGGCGCTTTCGGGGCGTTGAGTCTGGATCCACCGATGGTTTGGGGTGCCGCCTCCTGGCTTTGGTGTCCTGAAAGGCGCGTTTGAGACATCGCTGATGTCCTGAAAGGCGCGTTTGGGACGTTGAACGCCCTGATCGCGCCTTTCAGGGCATGGCCCATGTCTCGAACGCGCCTTT